>Ga0256835_1000013_pt1 | contig 197033 bp, 186 predicted proteins | sample PIR30metaG_FD_185972 | JGI IMG/M metagenome (GOLD analysis project Ga0256835, IMG submission 185972) | Hydrothermal vent microbial communities from East Pacific Rise, Pacific Ocean - PIR-30 | ecosystem: Environmental > Aquatic > Marine > Hydrothermal vents | place: Pacific Ocean: East Pacific...
AACATCAAGCGGATACTCGTTAAGGACGGCTCGTAAAAACTCGCGTCCCCTAAGACTCATCTTAATGGGGTTCTGCACACCGTACTGGGCATTTCTTTATCCTTTGTTATAATTCCAAAAATATAACATTGCCGGTGCGCTCATAGTGAATGTGCGGCCCAATCCTACGGAGCCGCACCTGCCCGGGTGGGCCGCGGCGGTCCCGGGCAGGCCCTATGTTCCCGTCTCCCGGCGATCCTTGCCACTGCGCCGGTCAATACCTTCCGGGATTTGGTCTGGACGATCATGCTGGCGGCGTTCGCCGTGCCGGCGATCCCCGCCACTATTTTTTGCAGCCATTTTTAAACCATTAGCAAGGCCTCTTAGATATATCTCAACATCTCTCAGGGCATTTATATCTAATTGCTCAATTTCTATAAGGATTTCATTTATTGATACAGCTCGTTGTTGATCTTTGAATTTTTTTACGAGCTCAATATGTTTCATTTCAACTATGTTTGTGTCGTTAACATGAGGGTTATTTTGTTGTTGAAAAATCTCACCGGTGCCATTTAAAAGCCATTCAGATGAAACCCCAATTGCGGTTAGTGCGGGAATCAATGAAATTGGCGCAGTCCTTTCCCCTCTTTCGTAATGCTGGTAGGTACTTACGGCAATATTAAGCCTATTCGCCATTTCTTTCTGAGAAAGACCTATTGCCTTTCGGAGCTGTTTTAGGCGGTTACCAAACTCTTTTTGGGTTATTTCGCTTGACATAAAAACCCATTTGCGGTTATAAGCTTATCTATAATTCCTTCAAAAATAGACATGGCGCCGGAGGTACAATGAATATCGGTTTTTCCCCTGCCACAATTCAATACCTGCTCAAAGAGCGAGGCATTACTCAGGCGCAGATTGCACGCCAATGCGGCGTGCACCCCATGACCGTATCAAAGGTCGTAAACCGGCTTACGGTATCAGACCGCATAATGCGAGCTATAGCAACGGCGATAGGCGTGGATCACCATATCGTCTTTGCAGACTACTACACCCAGCCACCAAAACGCGGCCGGCGCAAGGTGGCATAAGAGCTAATTATATCGCTGCTTAAAGCTTACCAATAAGCCAGGACGGGCGTCAATGGCTAATAAGCCGGGAAAAATAGACAGGGTACCGCAGCAAATGAGCCTGCTGGATTGCCTTGAGCGCATTCAGGCCGAAAAAAGGGCCAGCCGCGATCCAGAGGGCAGCCTCAATATCAACGTGGCCCTGCGGCGAGCCATGAAACGCGCCATCAAACAATGCCACTTGAGCCGGCACCAGATAGCCGGCGAGATGTCCCACCTGGTGGGCGTTGAGATCACCAAGACCATGATCGATAGCTGGACGGCCGAGTCCAAGCCCCAGAACCGGCCGCCGGCGGAGTATATCCCGGCCTTTTGCAGGGCGACCGGCTCCAATGAACCACTTGAGGTGCTGACTGACGCGGCGGGCATATTCGCAATGCCGGGGCCGGACGCCCTGCGGGCCGAGATCCAGCGTTTTGCTGAAGAGGAACGCCGCGCTCGCGCTGAAAAGCGCAAGCGCGAGCTATTTTTACAGGAAATAGAGAGTAAACGACGGCTGATATGAGCGGGCTGACAGCAAAACAGATCGCCGAGCAAACCGGCAAAACCGTCCGATGGATACAGGCACGGGCCAAAAAGGAAGCCTGGCCGTACACCATTGCCACAGGCCGGGGCGGCAAAATTCCTCTTTATGCCGTATCGACCCTGCCCGAGGATATCCAGGCAGCTCTATTAAATAAGGAAAAGCCAGCCGAAAGCCTGCCGGTCGAATCCCCCGGAGGGATAAACCCAAACTTAAACCCAAATTCAAACAGGAAAGGAACGATAAAAACGGATATGTCAAGGCCAACCACCCTCGACCGGCAGGCGGTGGCCGCTGCCAGGGCCGACCTGGTCCGGGCTTACGTAGAGCACCTGAACCAGGCCGGCCGGGGCAGCAAAACCGCGGCCCGCAAGGGTTTTATGGCCGCCTACAACGCTGGCCAGTCATATCCGCGCCTGTTTGGGATACTTGGCCCGGTCTCCTGGCAAACCATCGAACGCTGGAAGAGATCCTTTGAGACAGCTAACCTGCCGGCCCTGGCCGACCGTCGCGGCCGGCCGGCCGGTACAGGGCTTTTGACCCCACAGCAGACCGAGATCCTGCTCTCGTGCGTCCTGCACCCCAATCGGCCCCTGATCGCCGAGGCCATCCGCATGGCAAAGGCGGTCATGGCCTCCAAGGGCATCGAAAACGGCCACAGCGAGCGCACCTACCGCCGCTGGCTGGCTCAATGGAAAGACCGCCACTACCATATCTGGGTGTGGACCAGGGAGGGCTCCAAGGCCTGGAACGACAAATGCGCCCTGTATATCGAACGGGACTACGATACGATCGAGGTGGGCGACCTGGTGGTGGCCGACGGCCACATCCTGAATTTTGAAATCATCAACCCCTGGACCGGCAAGCCCAAACGGATGACCCTGATCGTGTGGCGGGACATGAAGTCCAGCTATCCGCTGGGCTGGGAGATCATGCCCACGGAAAACACCCAGGCCATTGCCTCTGCCTTGCGCCGGTCCATCCTGCGCCTGGGCAAAATACCGCAGGTGGCCTACCTGGACAACGGCAAGGCCTTCGGCAGCAAGTTTTTCAACTCCGACCTTACAGAATCCGGCCTGTTCGGGCTGTTTGCCCGCCTGAACATCAAGACCATATTTGCCTGGCCTTATCACGGCCAAAGCAAGACCATTGAACGCTTTTTTCGGGATTTTGCCGAACTCGAACGCTGGTGCCCCACCTACGTGGGCACGTCCATCGACAAGAAACCGCCCCGCCTGCTGCGCGGCGAGACCCTGCACCGCAAGGTCTATGAAAAATGGACCGGCGGCCAGTGCCTGACTATGGAACAGGCCCACCGGGCGATTGCGGCCTGGTTCGACCAGTACGTCCAGCGACCCCAGAGCGGCCACCTGAACGGTAGGTGCCCGGCAGAGGTTTTCGAGACCGGCCGCGGCCCGGGCGTGGACCCGGCTGAACTCACCTTCCTGATGATGGCCCAGGAGATCCGCCATATCAGGCGCAACGGCATCCATTTCCTGGGCCGCAATTACTATCACCCGGAACTGTACGGCCGCCGCCACCAGGTCCTGATCCGCTACGACCTGCAAGCGCCAGAGGAGATCTACGTTTTTGAAACCGACGGCCGCTTTATCTGTAGCGCGAAGCAAACCGAAAAGATCCACCCGGCAGCCGCCATCCTGGGCGATGACGAGGACCGGGAAAAGCTGCGTAAATGGATCGCCGAAAAGCGGCACCAGGAAAAGCTTGCCAGCATATCTGCCCGCAAATTCCTGGAAGACGAAGTCCTGCCGGCCCACCGCAGGCAGTTGGCCGCCGCCGGACTGCTGGAAACCGGACAAGAGGCGCCAACACAGGATGATCCTGCCCCGCAGCTTACCGCCGATGACGAGGCCAAGATCCTGGCCGAGGTGGCGGAATACGAAAAAGAACAACAGGCAGAAGCCCGCGACATGTGGTCCGAGCTGGAGGATCTGGGCGAGCTTGACCGCTACGAACGCCTGGTGGAAGCCGAGGCCCGCGGGCTTTTGATCCCCAAGCGCTGGGCGGCCTGGATGAAATACTTTGAGCAGACCCCGGCCTGGAAGCGCCAGGCCGACATTGGATACTGGGACCAGGTGGCAGCCGCGGCCGCCATCATGTACCAGGTGCAACAATAGGGAGGGGACGGATGATCAAAACCAAGCCTGTGTTCGTCAAAACCAAAAACGTCCGCAATTTCGGTGTGCTCATGGACGGACTGGAGCTTGCCGCCGGCGAAGGACGCCTGGGCCTGGTCTATGGCCGGGCCGGCCGGGGAAAGACCCGCACCTGCCAGTGGTACACGGCCCAAAACGATGCTGTTTATCTGCGTATGGCAACTGTCTGGCGCACATCCGAACTGCCGTTTTTGCAGGCCCTGTGCACCGAGTGCGGCTGGCAGGGCAATCCTCCTGGCCGCAAGGCAGTAGCGTTTACCGCTGCCGTGGATATGCTGGTGCAGCGGCCGCGACCGGTTTTCCTGGACGAGATAGAAAAACTGGCGGGCTGGTTCCTGGACGTGGTGCGTGACCTGTCGGATCTTTCCGGGGCCCCCATCATCCTGGTGGGCGAAGAAGAGCTGGTCTCTGTCATGCGGCGCAACCGCCGGGTCTGGTCCCGGACATACCAGCAATTGCTGTTTGAGCCCATCGAGGTGCGCGACATCATAGTTTACGCCAAGGAATTTGCCGGCCTGACCCTGTCTCCGGCTGTGGCCGGTATTTTCCACAAGGCCGCGGGCGGAGATTTCCGGATCGTGCGGCGCGACATCATCAACCTAGTGCAGATCCTCAACGCCAAGGGCACCGCCGAATGCGACCAGCAGACTGCCAAAATCGCCATCAAGACCGGTCTGGGAGGCACGGCATGAGCGAGCGTTTCACCGATCAGATACGGGCGGCGTTCCAGCGTCTGGCGGCGGAAAAATCCGGACCCATCGAACTGATGGCAGTGGCCCGGGAGCTGGACCTGCCCCTGAATGTTCACCGCCGCAAACTGTACGTGGCCATGCGGGATTTTATCCGCCGGGGCGAGGTGGAGCGTATCAAACCCGGCCTTTACCGCTATATCGGCCTGACCAGCCATGCCGGTGAAATCCAGCGCAAAATGTGGCGCCTGATCCGGGCCCGCAAATCGGACGGGGTAACCTACCAGGACCTGGTGGAGCTTTGCGGCGCCAGCCCGAATTATGCCCGGGAGTATCTCCGGATGCTGACCAAGCGCGGGGTGCTCAAACGGATCGACCGGCGGCGGGCGGGCAACCTGCCCAGCCTGTTCCGGCTGATCAACGATCCGGGTCCGGCTTTCCAGGCCAACCTGGAAAAAGCCGCAAAACTGCGCCGGTTGCGCCGCCAGGCCCTGGAGCGGATCGACGCCGCCTTTGCGGCCGTGCTGGAGGCCAGGCAGGCCCTGCTGGAAATAGAGGAGGAATGATGAAACTCAACGAAACCTATCTGTGTCTTGACTGCGAATGGACCGGCCGGCCGGTGGCAGTCAATGGTGTCGATCAGTGTCCCCAGTGCGCCTCGCGGGCAGTCTTCCCACTGGCGGAATGGCTCAAGCCGAAAATCAATTTCAGGGTGGCAAACTATGCTCAGCAAAAAACAAATCGCGCTCGTGCATGTGGCGCGCTCCAAATTGGGGCTGTCAGAGCCTGAGTACCGGGCGGCCCTGGAATCTGTGGGGGTGGAGTCTGCCAAAAATCTCGACCAGGCCGGCCTGGACGCCCTGATGCGCCATTTCAGGTCCCTGGGGTTCCGGCCGCGGTCGGCCAGCCGTCAGCGGCGGCCGGCCTCGTCAAAGGAGGCCCTGATCGGCAAGATCGAGGCCGTCCTGGCCGACCTGTCCCTGCCCTGGTGCTATGCCGAGGGCATGGCCAGAAACATGTTCGGCGTGGATCTGGTGGAATGGCTGACACCCAGGCAGCTGCACAAGCTGGTGGCGGCCCTGACCTATCACCAGCGGAGGCAGGGCAGGGCGCAATGAGGTTGTCCAGGCATTTTATCGACAACTGGCAACGCCGGGTGGGCAACCTGCCCACGGTGGAAATGGTGCGCCGGATCATCAGCCAGGCCGTGCGGGTGCAACGGGGCTGCTGTATGCGGCTTGCAAACGGCCGTCATTTCATCCGGTTGGCCATTTACTGGCACCCCGACCTGGACCTGATCATAACCGTCGATACGGTCAACAACGTGGCGGTCTCGGTGCTGTCGCGGGATGTCTACCGGAACAGGATGCAGGCAAAATGCAGCGAATAAATAAATGGATAGAAGCCCTTGCGGGGCACAACCTCCGGCTGCAGGCCGGGGATATGTCAACGATTGTAACAATGCTGGGCCTGTGCCGCTGCATTGAGGCGGCCCTGACCGGCATGCTGATCCAACATAAATTCTGGAGAGGGCAAAATGAGCGATCAAACCCAGAAACATAAAACCAGGCTGCTGATGGAGATGGCGCGCCACGTGGGCCGGTCCAACATGGTGGGCATGGGTGAGCTGTATCGGGCAGTCTATGGCAAGGACTGGACAAACAGGATCAACGACACCCGGCGGCTGCGCAAACTGATCGCCGATTGCCAGGCAGACGGCGTTCCCATCTGTTCGGTGGTGTCCAGTACCGGTGGCGGGTATTACCTGGCCTCGGCTGGCTCCGAGCTTACGGACTATTGCACGCGCCTGCAGGACCAGGCCCTGCGCAAGCTGGCCAAGGTGGCCAAGCTGCGGCGCGTTGCCCTGCCGGACCTGCTTGGCCAGCTCCGGCTCCAGTCCGGCCGGCCTCCGGAGGCCCGATGAACGCCCCGGAGCAGTTGAGGGCACAGGCAGACGCCCTGCTGGAGCAGATCGCCACGGCGGCCGGGCAACTGGACCGGGTGCAGGACGAATACACCCGCAGGCTGCGTCTGTTACAGCAGGCCCACCAGGAGGCTGCGGACCGGGCCAAAAAACAGCTTGCGGCAGCGGAAAAGACGCTGCGGGCCTTTTTGCGCAAGCACAAGGCGGCCCTGTTTGCCGGCCCGGACGACCGGGTCGAACTTGACCACGGAGCTGTCCTCTACAAGCTGGAATCCAGGGTGGTTCGGGCCAAGGGCATGCTGGCCCGGCTCAAGACAGCTGGCCGCACCGACCTGATCAAGATTGCCGAATCGGTGGACTGGGACAGGTTCGAGCCGTTGCCCGACGAGGAGTTGCACACCCTTGGCACCAGGCGCCGGACTAAAGAGCTTTTTGACTACGAGCTACGGAAATGACGCAAAAACGCTACGTCGAATTTTGCGGGGAACTCAAGTGGGAAACCGATCAGGCTTATCTGGTTTTTGACGGATCCCACGAGATCTGGCTTCCCAAGAGCAAAACCAAGGCCCGGCAATTGCGTGCCTGTTTCAACGAGTGGGAATTTATCGTTCCGGCCTGGCTTGCCAGGGAAAAGGGAATAATATGAAACTTACCTGCCCGTCATGTGGCGCTGTCCACAGCGCAGAAGCCTGGGGCAATGACGCCCAGGCCAGGCAGTGCCTGAAAACAGTGGCTGAAATGCCCCGGGAGGTTTCTGCCAGGGCATTGGCCTACCTGGCGCTGTTTCGGCCCCAGTCCGGCCGGGGGCTTTCCTGGTCAAAGGCCCTGCGCCTGCTGTCTTCCCTGCAGGACCTGGTAGCCCGGCCCTATGTCCAGTGGGACCGCAAGCCGGCCCGGCCGAACTCGGCCAGGGCCTGGGGCCAGGCGATGGAGCAGATTATCGGCCATCCGCCACGGCGGCTGCCGCTCAAAAACCACAACTACCTGCGGGCCATAGCCTGGGAGTTTGCCGACCAGATGGACCGGGACACCGAACGACGGAAAATCGAGGCCGAACGCACCGGTCGCCTGATGGCCGATCGTCCGGAGCGCCATATTTCCGAGGTACTTTCATCCGAGCAGATAGCGGCCCAGGTGGCGGAGTTCAAGGCGCGGCTGAGAAAGCGCAAGGAGAAACAGGATGAAATATCTGAAAACAACCTGGGATGATGTGCGTAATGCGGAACGCCGGCCCCACACCCGGACGGCCGTCCATATAATCTGCCCGTTTTGCGGGTTTAAAACGGGGTATTTCCCGGGGTCTCTGGCGGGCACCGGTAAGCGCTGCGCCCTGTGCGGGGCGTTGCACACACAAAAAGGGTGGTCAATACGGAAAAGGAGGTAAAAAACTTATTTTTCACCATAACAGTTAATAACACAATGAGATGACAAGCTATAAAAAATATTGACGCAATCTACTTGTTATGGTAAAAATTACCTAATTTAATTAAATACTTCCACCTTTTTCAACTATGTCCTCAAATAAATATTATAATTTAATTATTGGGCTTGCCGGGCCGTATGGTGCTGGATGCAGTTCTATTGCAGAAGATTTAACAAATATCATTCAAAATAGGCCAGGCTGTACTGTTGTAAACATCCGTGTGTCGGAATTAATAAAACGTTATTATAAGATTATTACAGCAAGAGACCTGAAACTAAAAAGTAAAACAAAAGCTAATCGCAGAAAAATTCTCCAAGAAGCCGGGACTGAAATGAGACAGGAAGACCCGGAGATAATTGGTAAAGTAATCATAACCGAGATATATGAAAAGGCTCTTTCAAAAGAAGAGAAAGGGCAGTTTGATATAGGAACAGCTGTATTTATTGTTGATAGTATTAAAAATCAAAATGAGCTGGAATTATTAAGAAAAACTTTCTCAAATGAATTTTTTTTACTTTTTCTATATTCTGATAGAGAAACTCGTTGGAGGAGGATGGTTGATTATAAGTCTTGGGATAAAAAAGACCGCGTAAAGTTTGAAGAAAGAGATTTAATAGACCAAGACGAAAAAAGCGAACGCCCAAGCGTTGGATATGCTGGGCAACAAGTCGGCAAGCTTGCCGGGATGGGTGATTATTATATTGTTAACGATCAAAACCGTGAATCTCTCTATAATGATGCTAAAAGATTTGTGAATTTATTATTTGGCGGCGGCAGCAATCAACCTACACTTGAAGAACGGTCAATGCACTTGGCTTTTTCTGCGGCGAACAGATCTTTTTGTTTGAGTAGACAAGTTGGCGCAGCCATTATTGACGACAAGGGAGATGTATTAGGCGTAGGGCATAATGACGTACCAAAAGCGACAGGTGGACTATACCGGCAGGAAGATGAAAATGACAGAAGATGTTACTTGGTAGGCGACATGCGTTGTATAAACCACGTAAATAAAGAGGAGCGTTTTAATTCGCTTTACAAAAAAATCATAAATGAAATACAAAAATATATTGGGCCATTAAAGAGTAAACCTAAAAATGGTTCAAGGTCTTTATCTAACTTTAAAGAATCGATTAAATCCTTAATTGAAGGTTCGCCCTTTCGCGAAGCAACTGAATACTGTAGGGCTGTTCATGCTGAAATGGAAGCCTTGTTGAGTGTCGCAAGGACAGGAAGAAGTCCTGTTGGTGCTACAATGTATGTAACCACAGAACCATGCCACAATTGTACAAAACATATTATTTGCGCTGGGATAAAGAAGGTTGTCTTTATGGAACCATACCCAAAGAGCTTGGGCATGGAATTGCATTCTGATGCTATTCATAGGGGAAGTAGCCTCCCTATGTGCTCTGATAACAAAGTCCTTTATACTGCATATCAGGGAGTTGCGCCATACAGATATCAGGATTTCTTTCAGGCTATTGAAGAGAGAAAAGACAATAATGGAAAATATATAAGACGAACAAAGGACCAGAAATCTTTTGAACCAAGGTTTGCTATGCGTTTAAATCGCAGAAAGCGAAAAGTGCGTCCAAAAGACTTGGATGCGATAACGGCCAGAGAAAAGGATATAGCAAATTCAATAGGATATATGCTGAATAATGGTCGTACAATAAAGAAACATAAAATGGAGGATGACAAAGATGCGGGAGGGAAAGCAACGGGAGGTGTTGAGTCCAGAACTTAAAAGAATAAGAGATGTCGGCTTAAGAGCTGGGGAAGAACTTGATATCTATAGGAAGACACTTATAGAGAAGAGCGAGGAAAGCATTAAAATTATCAGGGAATTCAAGGCATCAAGCGAGTCTTATTGATAGAAAATTGTTGAAATTTGTCTTATCTTTCTGTAAGTTAAAATAGTTTTTCAGATTATATACCGCTGCCCGAAATATTGTCTGTAGGCAGCGGGTAGACCCGGTTCAGGCCGGGCGGTAAACGGCCACAAAAGGCCCAGCAGGTTGCGCAGTCGCAGCCTCCTGGGCCTTTTTGCGTTTGGAGGCAGCCAAATGAGACCTACCCACATCATCCTGCACCACAGCCTGACAAAAGACGGCCGGGCCCTGAACTGGCAGGCCATCCGGCGCTACCACACAAGCTACAGATGCCAGGGCCGCATCGTGTCGGCCGCCGAGGCCAGGAAGTTGGCCGCTGCTGGTCTACATGTCGAGCCGCCCTGGGACGATGTGGGTTACCACTTCGGCATCGAACTGGTGGGATCGCAGTACGAGATCATCGCCGGCCGGATGCTCAACGCAACCGGGGCCCACTGTCCCCAGGCCGCCATGAACCACCGGTCCATCGGGATCTGTTTCGTGGGCAATTTCGACACCGCCCCGCCGCCGGTAGATCAATGGGCCGCCGGGGTGCGGCTGGTCAAATCACTGATGGAAAGTTTCGACATACCGGCCAAAAACGTCCACGGCCACCGGAACTATGCGCCGTGGAAAACCTGCCCGGGTAAATGTTTCGACCTGGAGCGTTTCCGCCGGGCCCTGATCGGAGAAAAGCAGCAATGTCTTCCATTGTTTCCAAAGTGATCGACGGGATAAAGGCCGTGGCGCCGACGGTGGCCAACCTGGTGCTGCCCGGCTCCGGCCCCCTGGTCCACAAGCTTATGCGGGCGGTCACCGGCGACAGCCCGGAGACTCCCATCGAGGAGGTGGCCGCCAAAATCGAGGCTGATCCCCACCTGCTGCTGGAACTGCGGCGTCTGGCCGTGGACCGGGAAGTGCGGCTGGCGGCCATAGAATCCGGCCGGCAGGTAAAAACCATCGAGGCGGTCAACGCCACCATGCGGGTGGAAGCCAGCCAGGGCCACCCCTGGTCCGGGGCCTGGCGGCCGTTTTGGGGATTTTGCTCGGCGGTCAGCTTCGGCCTGTGTGTCATCGGCATGATCGTCCTGGCGGCCTACGCCATTTACGCCCGGCGCAGCGACCTTCTGGCCTCCGTCCCCACGCTGGCCATGTCCATAACCGCTCTGTTCGGCGTGCCTGGCGCCATCCTGGGGGTGGCCTCCTGGCACCGGGGCAGAATGCAGCGGGTGGCGGCCGGAGAGCAGCCCGGCCCCGGGCTGATCCCGGGGATCATCAAGGCCATGAAGGGGGCATGATGACCTGGATCTTAACAAAAAAACTCTCGTCCCGGCGGCTGGAGGTCATCGAGCAGCAGGTCACAAGCAGCTTCGAGAGCAGCTTCTGGCGGCCGGCCAACGTGCGGCGGGTGATCAGGGACCTGGTGGCCCATATCCGTTACCTGGAGCGCAAACTCGCCCGCAACAGGAGATGTGATGGACGCAGCCATTAACCTCGGGCAACTGGCAGGGGTGCTCTCGGCCTACGGACCCATCGGACTGCTGGTGGTGATCTGGTACGTGGATATTCGCATGATGCGCAAGATGGTGGCCGACCACCGCAAAGAGACCACTAAAATCCTGAGCGAGCACCGTCAGTACATGGATGACCTGCGGCGGATGTATGAAAACAACGTGGAACTGGTCAAAACCTGCGAGCGCCTGGCAACGGACCTGCACGAGACGGTGATTATGAATACCCAGGCCATGCAGCGCCTGGCCGACGATATCAACCGCAACCAGTTTTGCCCCCTGCAGAGGGTGGAAAAACGCGAGGTGGCCATATGAGCGAGCGTCTCAAATTCGTGGGCCGACTGACCGAGGAAAAACTGAAAAACAAGAAATTGCGGCTGCGGGCCAACGGGCTGGTTAGGTCGCTGCGTGACCTGCTGGACCCGTTTGTCGATCCGGTGCAGATCGACGGCGAGCAGGTGTCGGCCCTGGCCTTCGACCTGGCGGCCTGCCTGGCCGACCTGGCCGAATCCGACCGCAAGGTGGCCGCCATCGCAAAGGCCCTGGGGAGGTAGCGATGGGCGAGGAGATCTCCTGGGAGATCCGCCAGCGGGCCGAAGAGCTGTACGTGGAGGCCGGTCTGACCTACGAGCAGGTGGCGGCTAAGACCGGCGTATCGGTCTCCCAACTCAAGCGCTGGGGCCGGGGCAACCCGGATCTGGATCTGCCGTCCTGGCCCGAGCGCCGCCGCCGGTACCGCCAGGCCCTGGCCGATATCCGGCGTGACACTGTGCTGCTGCGCCAGCGCCTGATCAAAAAAGCCCTGGATTCGCTCAACCCCCAGGACGTGTTTGCCATCAGCAGCATCGAGGCGGTGGCCGCAAGGGCGGCCAAGAAAGATATGGTGGAAGAAAAGTTATCTTCGTCAATATCTTCTCCAGAAACTGCCATCAAGACGCCTGAAGACGCCATAGATGCTCTGCAAACGGTCATTGAGAAGAAGATCAACATATTGCTGACAAAACCGCAAGCAATGTCGCTTGCGGCGGTAAAGGATATAAAACAGGCCATCGAACTGGTAGAGAAGATGAAAGCAAAATACGGCCGGCAGAAAGAAAAGTCAGACGGTGGCGATAGCGATGCCGACCGCCGCCGGCTGATTGCCGAGGTCGATCGCATCCTGGGGGTGGCCCGGTGAGCGGGTATTTTTTGCCATACCAAGTCGACTGGCTGGCCGACAAATCCCGGCGCAAGATCTGGGAGAAAAGCCGGAGAATCGGGGCCACCTACGTGCAGTCCTACGAGGACGTGCGTGACTGTGTGAAGAACGCCGGCCTGCCGGTGTGGTTTTCCTCTGCCGACGAGTCCGCGGCCAAGGAATACATCATGTACTGCCAGCAATGGGCCAAGATTTACAAAGCCGCCGGCAAGATCCTGAGTATCGGCGAAGAGGTGCTGGACGAAAGGCGCGCCATCCGTGCGCTTGTGATCCGTTTTGCAAACGGCTCGCGCATCCACGGGCTGTCGAGCAACCCGACGGCCTTTCGCTCCAAGGGTGGCAAGGTGGTCTTAGATGAGTTCGACTGGCACACGGACCAGCAGGCCATGTACGCCGCAGCCAAGCCGTGCGTGACCTGGGGCTTCGACCTGCGGATATTGAGCACCTACCAGAGCGCAGGCGGCCTATACGCTCAGTTTATACGGGACGCAAAGCAGGCCCTGGCCGACGGGCGGCAGCCGACCTTTTCCCTGCACACGACCACGATTTTCGACGCGGTGGACCAGGGCCTGGTGGACCGTATCATGGGCCGGCCCACCACTGAGGCTGAGCGCAAGGCATGGCTGGAAGAAGAACGGGCCGCCTGTGTGGATGAAAACATCTGGCAGCAGGAGTATTGCTGTGTGCCGGTATCCGAGGCCGACGCTTTCCTGACCTGGGACCTGATCCGGCCATGCGAAGATCCGGAGGCGGGCAAATCCGAGTTTGCCGGCAGCGGGCCGTTTTTCGTGGGCATGGACATCGGCCGCCGGCGCGACCTGACAGTGATCTGGGTGGTGGAACAAGTGGGCGATGTGTTCTGGACCCGGCAGGTGGACAGACTCAGAAAAGCCACCTTCGCGGCCCAGGACGAGGCTTTGGACCAGGTGATGAAGCGCTACAACCCCCTGCGCCTGTGCATGGACCAGACCGGCCTTGGCGAAAAACCGGTAGAGGACGCCAAGGAGCGATACGGTGAGCACCGTGTCGAGGGCGTGCTTTTCACTGGTCCGGTCAAGCAGGAGTTGGCCTTCGGGCTGCGCCGGCGCTTCGAGGACCGGCAGGTGCGGTTGCCGGTGGACCAGAAGATTCGCCGGGCCCATCACGCCGTGAAAAAGACCGTCACGGCCGCGGGCAATATCCGGTTCGATGCAGAGCGCACCGCCAAGGGCCACGCCGACGAGTTTTGGGCTCACGCCTTGGCCCTGCACGCGGCCGACAGCCCCGCCGGCCCGGTCCAATACAGGAGCCTTGGGCGGCGGCGGATGGCAATCAAGGGAGCATGGTGATGGGCAAGATAGTGGATCAATTCGGACGTCCGTTTTACACCCGCACCAGGCCCCAGCGGCAGGTGCTGGCCGCAGCCCCCCTGCTGGATTCCTGGCGGCAGTACGTGGCCGCGGGGCTGACCCCGCGCAAGCTGGCAGCCACGCTGAAGCAGGCCGACGCCGGGGACGTGGCCCGCCAGGCAGAGCTGTTCGAGCAGATGGAAGAACGCGACGGCCACCTGCTGGGCGAGCGCGGCAAGAGGGTCAACGTCATCATGGACGTCAAGTTCAATGTCAAGCCGGCCGCAGACGACTCCAGGGCCGTGCAGGTGGCAGAATTCGTCGACAAGACCCTGAAGGCGCTTACCGACTACCCGGACCTTCTGGTGGCCCTGCAGGATGCCGTGGGCAAGGGGTTCGCGGCCGCCGAGCCCATCTGGGACGTGTCCGCCGGCCAGGCAGTGCCCACGCGCTTCGAGTTTGTCTCCCAGCGCAGGTTCCTGTTCGCTGACAGGTCCGGGCTTGTGCGCAGAACACCGCTGCTGCTGACAGACGATGCGCCAACCGGTGTTGAGATCCCGGCCTGGAAAATCATCCTGCACAGCTACGGCGGCAAATCAGGCCACCCTGCCCGGGCCGGCATCTACCGGGTCTGCGCCTGGTGGTACCTGTTCAAAAACTACGCGGTCAAGGACTGGCTGGCCTTTTGCGAGGTCTACGGCATGCCGCTGCGCATCGGAAAATATGCGCCGGGGGCCTCTGAGGACGACAAACGTGCCCTGGCCGAGGCTGTGACCAGCCTGGGCTCGGATGCGGCCGGTATCATTTCGACTGCCACCCAGATCGAGCTTGTGGAATCGGTCAAGGGCAAGGCCTCGGGCGACCTGTACCAGGCCCTGGCAAAGTTCGCCAACCGGGAAATGAGCAAGGCTTTGCTGGGCCAGACTTTGACTGCCGAAGTCGGCGACAAGGGCAGCTATGCCGCCAGCAAGACCCACAACGAGGTGCGCCGCGACCTGCTGCTGGCAGACGCCCGGGCCCTGGCCGCCACCATCCGCACCCAGCTTATCCGGCCCCTGGTGGGGTTCAACTTCGGCTGGGACGCGCCGGTGCCGCTTTATGAGGCCAGCCTGGAAGAGCCCGACGACCTGTCGCAAACCGCCGAATGGATCACCAGTCTGCTGGACCGCAACGTGACCATGCCGTTGGCGTTTATCCGGCGCAAGTTTGGGATTCCCGAGCCGCAAAAAGGCGAGGAAGTAGTCGGCGGGCCAAACGTGGCGGCGGCAAAGATCGTGGCCAAGGCGGCCGCCGGCACACCGAACCAGGAGGCAATCGACGCCCTGGCCGACCAGGTGGCGGCCGCGGCAGCCGCCGCGGTTGAAGTAAATGAGCAGGCCATCGTGGAGGCGGTGCGCAGCGCCGGCAGTTGGGACGAGGCCATAGAGGCCGTGCTGGGGCTGTATCCGACACTCGATATGGACCAGGTGGCGGAGCTTTTGGAGCGGGCCATGCTCAACAGCGAACTTTTCGGAAGATGGACGGTGGAAGATGAAACCGGTGCCTGAACCATTGCCGCCAAAAGAAGCAATTCGCTTCTGGCAGGACAAGGTGCGGCTTTCCCCGGGCCAGTTCCGGCGGCTCGCCGATGCGGCCAGGACAAAAGCCTTTGCCGTGGCCGGCATTGCCAGGGGCGCCGAGCTTGAGACGGTCTTTTCCGCCATGAGCCGGGCCATCGCCAAGGGTACATCGTTTGCGGATTTCAAGCGCGATTGCGAGCAGATATTTGCCCGCCGCGGCTGGACCGGCCGCCGGGCCTGGCGGGTGGATAACATCTTTCGCACCAACATCCAGACTGCCTACAGCGTGGGGCGTTACAAACAGGCGATGCCGCTTGCCGACAGGTTTTTCGGCCAGTACGACGCCGTGGGAGATGTCCGCACCCGGCCGACCCACGCGGCCCTGGACGGCAAAATCTTTCCCCTGAACCATCCGTTCTGGAACACCTGGTGGCCGCCCAACGGCTTCCGCTGCAGGTGCTCGGTGATCTACCTGCACAAGTACACTGTGGAAGAAGAGGGCCTCAAGGTGGAAAGCGACGATCCCACCGGCAAGCTGATAGAGCCGGTGGACCCGGTCACCGGCCAGAAGATGCCGGCCCGGCCGCTGATGCCCGATACCGGGTTTGCCCATCATCCGGGCAAGACCGTCTGGGGCGGGATCGTGGACGCGGCCGCCGCACGGGATGACGGGCGACTTCGGCAGTGCCGGCCACTGCCAGGGGCGGCAGATTACCGGCTGCCGGCTGCCAGGAACATGAAGAGGCTGGCGTTTCTGCCGAAGTTGCTGCCCTCAACGGCTGAATTAAAGGCAGAGGGAATGAGCAATCGGCAGATAGCGCGGTATTATCAGGAACAATTCCAGCAGGCCTTTGGGATGAAAGACGGTGAAAAAGTATTTTTCATCGATGGCGAGCCACTGATCATAAGCGAACGCGTGGTTTTCGGCCGTAAGGGGCGTTTCAAGCTGACCAAGGGTGACCGTGGCCGTTTCATCCCCTGTTTTGTCCATGCAGTATCCGATCCTGACGAGGTCTGGTTGACGCCCATGATTGCCCCGGATGGCCGGTGGATATTAAGGCGACGCCACCTCAAGTTTTACCGCCACCAGGAACGCAACCTCGGCATATTCTGCGTGTTGGATATTGATGGCGGTACCTGGACAGGAGTGACGATTTACGATGTCGAAAGCGGGCAAAGCGGGCCCGCCGGGCAGAATCTGCTTGACGGGCCCCTGGGCTACAGGCGCGGCGTGCTGCTGTACAGGAAAAGATAGGCGGTCGATCTTTCCGGATCGTACGGTAGGCGCCTTCGCCCCGGAGGTATCGACATCCTCCGGGCCATAACGCCGCCGTTTCGTCCCGGCCGCCCATCTCGCAATGAAAAATTATCACCGGTCGGCCGGGACTGTCAAGCGGGTGATCAAACCCCCGCGGAGGGGAAACGGAACCGTATTAAAACCATCTTTAAATCGCCGGATTTTGGACGATCGGACTGCCGCGCGGAGGTGTGCAGCCGGAAAATCGGGATCGGCCGAAATTCGGCCTCTGAGAGCATACAGGAAAAGTAAAACATGAAGCCTGAAAAAATTCTCACGATGATCGCCGCCATGACCGCCGAGGCCGAAGCCGCCGGCGACCTGCCCCGGTGGATGCCGCTTTTTGCCGACGGCTGGGTCGAGGTCGAGGGGGAAAAGCCGTTCCTGGTGGACAGCCAGGCGTTCGACCTGGTCTACGAGCATTTTTTGCGCCGCGGCAACGACATTGTCATCGATTACGAGCACCAGACGCTTGAAAACGTTCAGGCGCCGGCCGCAGGCTGGATCACCGACCTGCGCTACCGGCCGGGCGCAGGAATTGAGGCCCGGGTCAGCTGGACGGCGCGGGCCGCGGAATACATCCGCAACCGGGAGTACCGCTATTTTTCGCCGGTATTTGCCGTGCGTAAATCAGACCGGCGCCTTGTGGCCATCTTCTCGGTGGCCCTTACCAACGCGCCGCGCACAAACAACCTAACGCCGATCCTTGCCAAGCTGGCAGGGGCATACGAGGAGGACCAGCCCATGAAGGAATTGCTGAAAAAACTGGTGGCCAAGCTCAAGCTGGCCGACGACGCCGGCGCCGACCAGGTGCTGGAAGCAATCGACAAACTGCAGCAGGCCGCATCCCGGCCGACGGTGGCCAAACAGATCATCGAGGCCCTGGACCTGGAGGGCGAGCCCGGCACATCAGAGGTTGTGGCCAGCATCTACGCCCTGAAGCAGAAAGAAACGGCCTCGGTCTCCCGGGAAGAATTTGCGGCCTTGCAGGCCAAGCTGGCCCGGCGCGAAGCCGACGAGGCCGTGGCCGCGGCCCTTTCGGCCGGCAAAATCACTCCGGATCAGAAAGAATGGGCCGCCAAATACGCCCTGCGCGATCCTGACGGCTTTGCCGCCTTTGTGGCCAAGGCGCCGGTGGTGGTGCCGCTGGACAAGCTGCCCGGCGGCCAAAAGAAAGCCGGCGCAGACAACCAGGAGCTGGACGAGATCCAGGTGCAGATCAACAAGCAACTGGGCATCGACAAGGAGACCTGGGAAAAGTACGGCCCCAGGCAGGCCGAGGCCTGACGCAAGTAAAGACTGAAACCGATAAAAAGGGAGAAGGGGAAAATGGCAGACAGGATGACAGACATGAGATCCGGCGAGGTGATAGCGGTGCCGGTGGCCGCATCCACGGTCATCGAGGCCGGCAAGATGGTGGCCCGCAACAGCTCGGGCTATGCCGTGCCGGCAGCCGACGCGGCCGGCCTGGTGGTGCTGGGAAAAGCCCGGCGGCACGTGGACAACGGCAGCGGCGCCGACGGCGATGCGCAGGTAACCGTGCGCCGCAAGGCGGCCTTCAAGTATGCCAACAGCTCCACCAACGCCGTAACCCGCGCCCACGTGGGCACAAACATCTACGTGGAAGACGCCCAGACCGTGGCATCAAGCGGAGGCACCAACAGCATCGTGGCCGGCAAATGCATCGATGTTGAAAGCGACGGGGTCTGGGTAGAAATCGAGTAATTCGCCACGGCCCGGCGCAGACGCCAAAACGAAAAGGAGAAAAACCATGATCGTCAACCAGGCAGCCCTGGCGGGCATTTACAGGAGCTTCAAAACCATTTTCAACCAGGCTTTCGACGAGGTGTCGCCCATCTGGCCGCAGGTGGCCATGCGGGTGCCGTCCACTGCCCGCAGTAATGATTATAAGTGGCTGGGATCGTTCCCGGCCATGCGCGAGTGGGTCGGCGACCGGGTGATCAAGGACCTGGCGGCCCACGGCTACGAGATCGTCAACAAGAGCTTCGAGGCCACGGTGGCCGTAAACCGTGACGACATCGAGGACGATCAGATCGGGCTCTACACGCCGATGGTCCAGGGCCTGGCCCAATCGGCAAAGCAGCATCCGGACGTGCTGCTTTTCTCCCTGCTCAAGCAGGGTTTTTCCACCACCTGCTACGATGGGCAGTATTTTTTCGACACCGACCACCCGGTGGGAGGTTCCACGGTGTCAAACAGCGGCGGGGGAACCGGCGCGCCGTGGTTTTTGCTGGATCTTTCCCGGCCCATCCGGCCCCTGATCGTCCAGATCCGCAAGGAGCCCGAGTTTGTGGCCGTTATCGATCCGAACAGCGACAACGTCTTCAAGCGCAAGGATTACTACTACGGCGTGGACGACCGCAAGAATGTCGGATTCGGCCTGTGGCAGCTTGCCTACGGTTCCAAGCAGGACCTGACTGCCGCCAATTACGACGCGGCCAGGGCCGCAATGATGAGTTTCAAGAACGACGAGGGCCAGCCCCTTGGCATCAAGCCAACTCATCTGGTGTACGGCCCATCCCTGGACGGCGCCGCCCGCAAGTTGATCGCCGCCGACCGGCTGGACAACGGCGCGACCAACCCCTGGTACAACACCGTGGAGCTGATCCCCGCGCCCTGGCTGGCCTAGCAGATAACCGAAGACAAGGAGACGGACCCATGATCAGAATCACATCCAAGCGTGACGGGTTCTGGCGCTGCGGAATGCGGCACGGCGCCGAGCCCAAATTATACCCGGACGACCGCTTTGACGAGGAAGAACTTGCCCGGCTCAAGGCCGAGCCCATGCTGATAGTCGAAACCGGCCTGCCAGATCCGAAGGACAGTGCCAAGAGCAGGAAAAAAGAGAAGACCGGCAAGGGTAAGGAAGAAAAATAAATGTACTGCACCAAGGCGGACATACTGGAACAGCTGGACGAGGACATCCTCGTCCAGCTTACCGACGACAACGACACCGGTTCTGCCGACGATGCGGTGATCCAGCGGGCCATAGACGATGCGGCGGCCGAAATCGACGCTTACTGCGGCATGCGTTACCCGGTGCCCTTTGACCCGGTGCCGGCCATCATCCGCAAGGTGTGCGTGGAAATGAGTATTTGCAACCTGTACGCCCGGCGTCAGGGTGTACCGGAAGACCGCAAGGCCCGCTATGACGCGGCCGTGCGCTTTTTGCGGGACGTGGCCCGCCAGGTGGTGACCCTGGGAGCGCAGGACCCTGACAGCCCGCCGGCAGATGCAAACCGGCCCCGGATTACTTCCAACGGCCGGCTGTTTACCCGCAGCGATCTGGAGGATTTCTGATGCGCCTGTGGTTCAAATACGACAAGCTGCCGGTCGAGCGCAGGCTCCGCAAGGTGCTGTCCCGCATGGATGACCTGACCCCGGCCATGACCGAATGCGGCCTTGTGCTGCTGGGCTCGGTGGCCCGCAATTTCAAGGACGGTGGCCGGCCCGTGCGCTGGAAGCCGTCTGCCAGGGCCGCTGCCGGAGGCAAAACCCTGATCGATACCGCCCGGCTGAAAAACTCCATGACCATGCGGGCAGGCCGCAGGCACGTTGCCGTGGGCACCAACGTGGCCTATGCCGCCATCCACCAGTTCGGCGGCCGGATCAACAAGACCGTGGCGGTCCGGGCCCATCGCCGTTTGCTGGTGCAGGTGTTCGGCCACAAGGTTACCGTGCGCCGGGTGCGGGTACGGGCACACAGCCGCAAGATGGATATCAAGATCCCTGCCCGGCCGTTTTTGATGGTCCAGGATGAAGACAAGCGTATCATGCGCCGCATCCTCGGAGATTACATATGTCTTCGCAAATAATCCGATATCTTTGTTGCGCTGCGCCCCGCCGCGACTGCGGCGTACTTCCATGTACGCCTCGTCGCCCGGGGCTTGCGACGCCTCGATCTCGAACTCTTTGCGAAGCCATGATCCGATCAGGAGCTTGCACGTCATGAAAGATCTGCTGACAGCAATCAAACAGAAATTGCAGACCGAGCTTGGCTACGTGCGCGATGCGGATATTTTCATCACCGAAGACGAAATGCTGCTTCCAGAAGCGGTAAAATTTCCGGCGGTGGCCATCAAGGACGGACGGGTAACGCGCACCCTTGACGACAAGACAACCATCGGCATCGATGCGCGGGTGCGGGTGTCGGCCTATGCCCAGGTGCTCAAGGTGGAACAGTCGGTCATGGGAGATCGCGGCGTGCTACAGATGACGGCCGACATCATCGCCGCCCTGGAAGAAAACAACCTGGGCCTTGACGGTGTCTATCACGCTTTTGCGACGTCCATCGAGGCCAGCCGGCTTTTCGGCGACCGGCAGGAGATGATCCAGAAGCAAACCGTCGAGCTCCAGTATTTACGTTTCAAGCCGCGTTAAAGGAGAATAGAAAATGTCTTATCCCATCCACGGCAAGGTGACCCGCGTTGCCAAGAACAATGTGCCCATCGTTGGGGGCATTGAGTACAACCTGGAGTTCTCCGTCGACCTGGACGACAACAGCAACACGGGCGAGAACTGGAAAAAATGGCTGGCCGGCCAGGGCGAATGGGGCGGAACCATGCAATACAGCCTGGACCCCACCAACCCGGAACAAAAAGCCCTGATAGACGCCATCGTCTGCGCCAGCCCCGGCACGGTCCTCACCGACGTTGTCTTCCGGCTGGAAGACTCGGGCGATTACTTTTCCGGCGACATAATCATCACCAGCTTTTCCGTGCCGGCCACCGTCAGCGGCAAGGTCACCGGCTCTTTCAATTTCAAGGGCCAGGGCGCACCAAGCCTGACCGTGGCATAGGGGGAGTGCGCCATGACCGCGACCCACGGGAAATTCGCCAATGTCTTTATCTTTCGCAAAAACGGCTTTGTCGGAAGCGGCCGCAACGATCTGTCCTGGGGCTCAGGATACACCGGGACCGCCACGGCCGTCTTCCAGGTGCGCATCGAGGCTGCCGGCAGCCCGGACAGTTTCTCCTGGCGCAAAGATGGCGGAAGCTGGTCTGCATCGGTTGCCATCACCGGCGCCGATCAGGATCTTGTTGACGGCCAGGCTATCCGCTTTGGCTCCACATCGGGGCATACGGTGGGCGATACCTGGAGCATCGGGCACCTGGTTGACGAGCCGGCCGACGCGGCCGGCACATCGGCCCAGATCAAGGAATCATCCCGGCGCATGCTCAATCCCAACGTCGCCGTAACCTTTAGCGACAGCGGCGGTGCCCGCTGCCTGCGCATCGACCATGCCGACGGCCGGGCCTGGTTCGATGCCGCCCCGGCCACGGTGACAGCCAGCGGCAAAAACGGCTTTGTGCCGGAAGCGGCCCTGCAAAAGGCCGGCTATCTCTATGAATGGACCCTGGACCTGGGCCTGGACCTGGCAGATGGCAGCGTCTTTCAGCAGCAGTGGAAGACCTGGCTGCCCGGCCAGGCCGAGGCAAGCGGGACGGCGGGCGGCTTTTTCGCCGGGCCCATGTGGTTTGATGCCCTGCGCGAGACCGCCGGGCAGGAGCCGGCCTTCTTTTTGTTGCAGCTTTTTTCCTACGATCCTGACAACGACGGCAGCGGCGATCACCTGGTCGCCTGGGTGCAGTTCACGGGTTTTGACCTGTCGGCGCCGGTATCAGAACCGGTCAAAGAGAAGACGTCTTTCAAGGTTTGCGGCCTGCCGGTGTTTGCCCTGCGCGTTTGATCACAAGGAGAAGTACATGGATCTTGCACAGTATATCGAAAAAAATGAGCAGTCTTTCGAGATGTGGGTCGAATATGACGGCTTTGAGCTGCAGGTGGCCTACGTGGCCAAAGACGGCCTGCGCCGCCTGATCGACGCAAGCCGCATACGGCGCTTCGATCCCCGGACCCACCAGGCAACCGACGATGTGGACGACAAAAAGCTTGCCCGCAACCTGGCAAAACTGATCCGCGACTGGCGCGGCCTGACCATGGGCAAGATGGCCGAGCTTATCCCGGTCAAGGTGGATCCTGACGATATGGACCGGCCCGTGCCCTACACTGCCGGCAATGCCGAGATCCTGGTGGCCCAGGCATACGGGCTGGACAGGTTCCTGGTGGACACGGTTACCGACCTGCAGGCCTTCCGGGAGGCGGAGCTGGCGGCAGAAGTAAAAAACTGAAAGACTTCGCACGGCAGTTTGCCGCGCTGGGCCGGGAGCCGTGCGAAGAGTGCCGGCGGGCAGCAGCAGACGGGCTGAAAGACCCTGATTGCGGCACCTGCAACAAATTGCTCCTGCTGCCTGCAAACGTCCCGGCCTGGCAGATAGTAAGGCAGTTTGGATCAGGGCTGATCTGCCGGCAGTTCACCGGCAAGGCCGCCTGGTGGGGGCCGGATCTGAGCGCCCTGGATTTTGTCTTCCGGGTTTTGCGCATCCCGGCAGAAGAGCAGCCGGCAATGCTGACCAAGATCATGGCGGCCCTGGAAGTATTCATCCGAGAAGAGGTCAAATCTCATGGCTGAAAAGCTGACATTCGAAATCGAGGTGGACGACAACGGATCGGTCAAGATGCGCCGTTTTGCGCGCACGCTGGATGATACCGGCCGCAGCAGCAAAAGGTTTGCCGGCAGCGCCGGCGCGCTGGCATCCAGGCTGGCCGGCCTGGTCAAGGGAGCTGCCAGCGCCGCGATCAAGATCGCCGCTGTCGGTGCCGCGGCCGCCGCGGCTGCCGGAGCCTTTGCCGCCTGGCAGGTCAAGCGCCTGGCAGCATCGTTTATCGACACCGGAGCGGCAATGGACAAGCTGCGCGTGTCCCTGGACACCATCACCAAGGGCCAGGGTGCCGAGTGGTTCGACAAGCTCAACCGCTGGGCCCTGAAAATGCCCATCAACACCGTCAAGGCCATCAAGGCTTTCACGATGATGCGGGCAATGGGCCTAAAACCGACCATTGACGACATGACAACCCTGGTGGACACCACCAGCGCCCTGGGAGGCGAGGCCGACACCCTGGAGGGAATCGCCCGGGCCCTGGGCCAGATCAAGACCAAGGGCAAGGTGTCGGCCGAAGAGCTGATGCAACTGGCAGAACGAGGTGTGCCGGCATACCAGATCCTGCAGGAAAAGCTCGGACTGACTGCCGAACAGCTGGGCAATATCGGGGCTGCCGGCATCGATGCCAACACGGCCGTGACCGCCCTGCTGGAGGGCATGTCAGAGCGCTTCGGAGGCCAGAGCAAAAAGATCCAGGGCATGTGGTCGGGCATGATCGAATCGCTCAAATCCTACTGGGTGGAGTTCAAGCGCCTGGTGATGGATTCCGGGGTCATGGCCTGGCTGGAAGAAAATCTGCGGGCCATCGTGGACTGGGCCGACGAGCTTTACAACAGCGGCACCATGCAGCAATGGGCCCAGGACCTGGCCGATTACATCATCGGCCTGGGTGAGCGGATCAAAGCGTTCGTCGGGCAGGCCATTGGCGGATGGCATAACCTGGAGGAAACCGTACGCAGCGTTTTTGCCAATATCCGCAATTGGGCCGACCAATTGCTGCCATCGTTAAAGGCTGTCTTGACAGTAGCCGGTGCCGTTGCCCGGGCAATCAACGTCACCGGCAAGGCCATCGGCAACGCTGCCGGTCGGCTGTACACCGATGCCGAGCGCAGGGTCAACGAGATTGCGGCCTCAAAAGCAAAGCAAGCGGCCCCTGCCAAAGCCCCCTCTTATGCGTCCGGCACGGGCCCGGCCGGGCTGCCCTATACCGGCCTTTTCCTGGGGCACAAGGGCGAAATAGTGAAGAACCCGGCCGAATCCGAGGCAGAACGGCGCGGCCGGTCGAATGCTTCCGGCGGCAACACCTATATTTTACAGCCGACCTTCATGACCGGCGATGCAGGCTCCATTGCCCGGGCCTTCGCGGAATTCCGCCGCCTGGAAAAGCGCTGGGGAACAGTCTAGATGGCATCCATTGTCCTTTATACCCGCAATATCCTGGAGTCGGCCACCGTTACCGTGCCCGGCCAGGATGACGGTTTTCCGGCCGCCCGCCTCCGGGACCGGGCCATATCGCTGTATTGGAGCTGGAGCGCAAACGGCGATCTGCATATTACCGTGGACCAGGGCAGTGACCCGGCGCCGGTGGATTTTCTGGCAGCCGGCCGTCACAATTTTTCCGGCCGGCAGATAAGCTGGCAGTACTCCAGTGATGGTTTTGCTTCCGATATCCACGATGCCGTTTCGCCCTGGACCCAGCCCGACGGGAAATTGGTAGTCAAGCACCTGGCCGCGCCGGTGACAAGCCGCTGGTGGCGCCTGGTGGTGGCCGCGGCCGAAAGCCCCCGCTGCGGGGAGGTGTTCATGGCCGCAGGCCGCGGCTTTGATGTCAAGACAATGCCTGCGCCCGTAGCCGGGGACAAGGACAACGTGGCCTGGACGCCGACTGTCGGCGGGCTGGAGCGAGCCTGCAAGCTGGGAGATCCGCGCCGTATGCGGGAATACGGCCTGCGGCTTTCGCCTGCCGAGCAGGCGGAGTTTGCCGCGGCAATGGCCGAGCTTGACGGCTATAGTAAGCCTTTTTTCATCCTGGACCACAAGGGCGAGTGCTTTTTATGCCGGCTGCAGGATGTGCCCGAATCTGTCGAGGATCACAAAACCCACGCCCGGATAAACCTGGCGGTGATCGAAATGCTGTGAGCAGGAGGAGATAGATGATGACCACCTTGCAACTGTACCAACTGCTGGTCGACACGGCCGCCGATGCCAACCGGCTGGCCGTGATGCTGCGGGATGAAAAGATGACCAAGAAAGAAGCAGAAGCCCGCTTCAAAGAAAAAATAGAAGAAGTAAAAAACCGTCTGAAATGAAAAACCTGTCGTCCCAGGCCCGGGCTGCCGTTGACTGCCCGTTTGTCGAGCCGATCCGCCTGCTCACCATCGAGCTGGATGCGGCCACGGTGCGCCTTTGCGACCGCGTTTTCGGCCAGGCCGGAAGCGAATGCGTCTTTGACGGCCAATTGTACGAGCCGATTGTGCTTTCCTGGGGCGAGATAGCCTGCGGCAGGCTCGATCCTGCCACCTGGGAGACAACAGCCCCCGGCCAGTGCACGGTTGTCATCGACAACACCACGCCGGTAGGCGGTGCGGCGTGCTTTTCGGCCCTGTTCAAGCCGGCGGCCCCGCATTTTGCCAGGGTGAAAATCTGCGAGATCTACAGCCAGGCGGCCGCTGCCGGCGATGCGGTCTGCCTCTTTGTCGGCCAGATCGAGGACGTAATCAACATGGCTGCCGACCAGGTAACCCTGCTTTGCAGCAGCTTCGAGCTGGCAGTGGCCAACCGCTTCGCCCATACGATCCTTTGCGCCGAAGATTTTCCGGGCGCAGATCCTGACGACCTGGGCAAGATGATACCCCAGGTCTGGGGCCGGGCCCGCAAGGTGCCCTGCCTGGCAGTGGATGCCGGCGGCAAATCGACTCTGGTGACAGCCATGACAGCCGACAGCCCCGGCAATGGCGGCACCCTGGAACTTTCCGATGCAAGCGCCTTTCCCACCGGGGCCCACGTGATCCAGGTCGATGGTGAGCAGATTGCCGTTGCTTCGCGGGCCGGCAACATCCTGACCCTGGCCTCTTCCGGCGCCCGGGGCCACAACGGCACCGAGGCCACCGACCACGACGCGGGCTCGGCCGTGGCCGAGATCCAGACCGACTACGTCTACCTGGCAGCCGATCACCCGGTGCAGGCAATAGATGCGGTCTACGTGGACCACATCCGCCAGGTGGACGGGTTCACCGCCTACACCGGCCGGCCCAATGATGAGCTTTCCGGCTACCCGGGACGAGCCGCGGTAGTCTTTCACACCCTGCCGGTGTTCAAAAAGCAGGTCAACCTGGCGGCCCATGACACCATCGACGTCAAGGACACCATTGGGGTTGACGATACAATCGGCGTCAAGGACACCATCGGCGTGACCCAGGGCAGCCACGCCCACAGCAGCCCTGAGGTCATTGTCAACTGGCGTTTCGACGTTGTGACCGGCACATCAGGATCGTCAGATCCGTTGTCGCCGTGGAACCTGTGCGACAACGATTACAACAGCGTATGCGGTTTCGACGCGCTCAACAGCTGGGCCGTAATCGGCAAGGCCAGCTACCAGGATTACGCCGGCCCTCCCACGGCCTACAGGCTCTGCATGGCCTGCGGCGCCATCCATGATCAGAACACATCGCCCAACAGGCAGATATATATGTCGTTCGGCAGCGGGGGCCTGACAGCCTATCCCAACAACAGCGGGCAGGTGATCAAAGGGTCCTGGATCGCCGTAAACTCCGACACCAATACATGGGAAAAATTCAACGGGCTCAAGGCGCGGATTGAAAAAGTCTACGGCGGCAACGGTGCCGACTATATCCGCGAGGCGTGGATCGAGGTCAAATACACACCCGCCACAAACAGCAGCCCGGCCGCCGGGGTGGGCAAGACCGGGGCGGCCACAAAATCCGGGGCCGCAACCAAGACCGGGGCGCCCACAAAGACCGGAACGGTAACCATCTCCGGTAACTCCACGGCCGAAACGGTGATCGGCAACCGGGTGTCCTGCGATCTGCGGGGCCGCATCGACGCAGACGGTTCCATAACCGGCACGGCCGGCGCTCTGATCGAGCGGCCGGACCATATCTGCGCCGATATCCTGATTCGCGGCTGCCAACAGGCCGGCGAGGTTATCGACTCGGCGGCCTATGCCGCGGCCGGAGCCCGGTATGCCGCTGCCGGCTTTACCCTGGCCGTGGTGTTGCTGCAAAGACCGTGCGTCCGGGCCCTGGTCGACCGCATCGCCTTCCAGAGCCGGTCAATCGAGTACTGGGAGGCCGGCAGCCACCGGCTCAAATACATCCCGGTCCGGGAGCAGGCCGCGGCCACCATCGGCCGGCACCACGTGGATCAGGACAGCCTGCAGGTTTCGTTTACCGACCGGGTGGACATCAAAAACACCCTGACCGCCCGCTATGCCCGGGACTGGTCAGGATACGAGGACCCTGTCGAGGCCCTGCGGGCCACGGTAACGGCCGAACATACGGCCAGCGCTGACAGGTACGGCCCGCTGAGCGGTGATCCGTTGTCGCTGCCATATGTCATGGATTCCGGCCAGGCCGGTTCCGTGCTGGCCTGGCAACTGGAGGATCTGGCCGCACCCCGCCTGGTGGTGACCCTCACCGGTGGCTACGGCCTGGCGGCCATCGAGCGTGGTGATGTCGTCACCTTCGATGTGGCATCCCAGCCGCTGTCAGCTGCGTTGCTGGGCCTGGTTGCCTCCGGCGACCGGTTCCGGGTGATCGACAAATCGTATCTGGTCGGCGGCCTGAAGCTGCAGGCCGTAGCCCTCAATTACTGGGTGTACCGCAAAGATCTGGCCGCCGGCTATGACATCCTGGCCGCCACCGGCCTGGCTGCCGGCTATGACATCCTGGCCCAAGCTTCGGCCATTGCCGGCTATGACATCCATGCCAACCAGACAGCCACCGCCGGCTATGACATCCTGGCCCGGATCATTGTCAGCGGACGCTACGACATCCAGACCAGGGCCGATGGCTGGGGAAATAGTGACACCTGGGGCGATTCCGATGCCTGGGGCGGCGCTATAATATAAGGAAAAGGAGGATATCGTGGCAATCCAGGTGAACAAGATAAAATTTTACCGCTGCAGCCAATGGTCGGAGGGAAGCGACCACGGCGGCGATATTGACACTGCAAATGAAATCGCATCGGGCGCTGACCAGAACATATTCGATGATGTCAGCGATGCCCAGCGGGTGGCGGGCTCCACCGAGTACCGCAAGATCTATGTGCGCAACGAAAACGACGACACCTGGCTGCAAGTTGTGGCCTGGATCGCCCAGTTCACGCCGGCTGAAAACGACGAGATCGCCATTGCCCTGGGGACGAACTCGGGAACCGTCAGCAGTGAAGGCTCGGGGGCAACCTACGTCAGCCCGGACGCCAAGGATCACGCAGACGCCCTCAATATCGGCGATCTGGCCAAAAACGCCTACCAGGCCATCTGGATCAGGCGCAAGGTGACTGCCGGCGGAGATGGCTATTCCAACAACAGTTTCACCCTGGCCTTCGAATCGTCATAAAGGAGCACAACCATGCCTGTTACGACCTACAATTGCGACAGCCTGACCGGCGGCAGCGGCCGGGCCCTGGATGCCCTGAAAAGGGCCGACCTCGCCGACGGCGACCGGGCCGTGGTGCATACCGGTGGCCAGACCATGCGCTTTTTGTATGTTGCCGCGGCCACCGACGCCGAGGATACCAGCACCCATCCTTACAAGGTACGCCCGGACGATTTCTCCAGCTCCGGTGTCTGGATCGAGCAGACACCGGCAAACAGCGAACTGCTCCAGAACCACGGCCCGGCCGAGCTGATTGCCGGCCGTAAAAATCACATCATCAACGGCGATTTCCTGATTTGGCAACGGGGAGACGATTTTACCGGGCTTGCATCTGCCAAATATACTGCCGACAGGTGGCAGTATGTCGCTGGCAACCTGTCAGCGGCTATGCGGGTATATCGATTTGCGGACGTGCCTGATGGTGGCAGTGGATCATACCGATCCCTGTACTCATGCAAGCTGGAGGTGAAAACCGCTGATGCGACAGTCGATAACAGTTATGCGTTTTTCAGACAGATGATTGAAGGCTATAATTTTGTGTCTCTGCGCCATAACCCGTGTGTTTTATCGTTTTGGGTAAAATCCTCAAAAACGGGGACGTATTGCCTGTCTCTGCGTAACAGCGGCCATGATTTGTCATTTGTCACAGAATACACCATTGATCAGGCCAATACCTGGGAACACAAGGAGATTCCCATTACCTTCGACAATTTCAATGGCACCTGGAATTACACCAACGGAGTGGGGTTACGGGTCGAGTTCCAACTTGCAGTTGGCAGCGATCATCAAACTACTTACAAGGATCAGTGGCGCTCGGAGAACAAGCTGGCCACATCCAGCCAGGTCAACTTTCTGGACACGGTGGGTAACACGTTCCAACTTTCCCAGGTGCAGCTTGAGCCGGGGGAGCATCCAACACGGTTTGATTACAGGCCCTACCAAGAAGAATTAGCTCTGTGCCAAAGATATTTTATTAAATTCAACTTTAATCCCACCTGCAGTTACCGCGGGGTTGGTGCCGGTTCTGGCGGCAATGAATCCGCGGTAAACTTCTCGTTTCCTCAGGAAATGAGAGCTATCCCGAATGCAGACAAGCTTCAGGATTGGAAATATTACGATGGCAGTAATTGGGTAGTTAAATCAACTACCCTATATGTTTCCAAAAATGATTTCATTATCGGCGTGGCCGGCAATGATAACAACGCCCATTTAGTTTTTCCACAAACCAAATATGCGTTTTTTGATGCCGAGATATAGATTCGCGGTTATCATCTTGCTTATTTTAAATGGTTCCCCGTGCCTTGCCAGCGGCCCGACGCTGGCCTGGGACCCGGTGTCCCCGCCCCCCGAAGGCTATCGCCTGTTCCAGCGGCTGGCGGGTACGCACTACGATTACCGCCGGCCTGTCTACCAGGGCCCGGCCCTGGAATATACGCCCACGGGCCTTGTGCCCGGCAAACGTTATTGCTGGGTGGTCCGGGCCTACGACCACGGCTGCGAGAGCGAAGATTCCAACGAGGTGTGTTTCCGGCCGCCTGCGGCCGGCAAAGTATCTGGCATCAACCTGCAACGAAAGGATGGCAAGATGTATCTGGTGACAAGTCAGATGCCAAAAGATCAGGTCGATTACTACGAGGTGGAGATCGATGACCAGGTAGTGCGGGCCGAGGCCGAAAAGGCCGGCGGCCAGGCGCGTTTGCACTATGAACTGCCCGAATCGCTGGCCAGCGGCAAACATACCGTCCGTATCCGGGCGATCAACACGTGGGGAAAGGGGCCCTGGTCGTCCCCTTTCGAATTTACCAAGGTTTTACCTGGCCCGGTCTCTGGCATTGGCTTGTCTGTAGACTGACAGGAAGACCGGCCAGGCTCCTGACCTGGAGGATCAAACCACTGGAATAGTTGGAGGCCACCCCGGACAAGTGCCGGCTTGTCCGGGGCGAAAGGCTGATCACGGCTCAGCCCAACATCTGATAAACAGACGGCCTCCGTGCCCGGGACCCGAGCGCGGAGCTATATATCACATGAGGGAGCCCATGAACAGCCCATTGGCCTATATCGGCGGCAAATCCAAACTGGCAGAAACCATTATCGACATGATGCCGGATCATAAATCCTATTGCGAAGTCTTTGCGGGAGCTGCCTGGGTGTTTTTTCGCAAGCCACCTTCTAAATACGAGGTCATAAATGATCTGGATAGCGACCTGGTCGCATTCTACCGGGTTTTGCAGCATCACCTGGAGGAGTTTTTGCGCCAGTTCAAATGGCTGCTGTCATCCCGTGAGTGGTTCGAGGACTGGAAGCGCCAGCAGGCAGCCGGCGGCCTGACCGATATCCAACGGGCAGCCCGCTATTATTATCTGCAACGGCTCTGTTATGGTGGTCGGGTGCGCAACCGTACCTTCGGCGCCGGCCCCATGTCCAGGCCCAGGATCAACTTGCTGCGCATTGAGGAAGAGCTTTCCGAGGTGCACCTGCGCCTGGCCGGCGTGATCATCGAACATTTGCCGTGGCAGGAATTTATCAGGCGCTACGACAGGCCCCAGACCCTAATGTACCTGGACCCGCCATACTACAAAGCACCATACTACGATCACAACATGGAGCTGGATGATTACCAGCAACTGGCTGATTTGCTTGAACAGACAGACTGCAAGTGGATTTTGAGCATCAACGATCACCCTGAAATGCGCCAGGTGTTCGACTCATTTAATTGTCACCAGGTTTCGCTGAAATACACAGTTGCCAAGGACAAACAAACGACAGGAAAGGAGCTTTTGATAACCAATTTTTGAGGTGGCCGCCCGCAAAAATTACTAGCCGGGCACAAACTAGCAAAATATTTTCAACCTGTCGGCCAACCGCTCCGGAGTCGAACAGGTTTTTTGCGCCCTGGCTTTCAGGTCAAAATATTTTTCTCATATTTTTTGTCAATTTTCTCATATTTTTTGTCACGTTACAATTGTATTTTGAGCGATACGATGACAAGCATGCAGCGGCCCATCGAGAGAGGCAGATCAAGGGCTGGCGCAGGGAGAAGAAGTTATCATTGATAAAATCAGGCCGGTGAGCTTGTCCTGAGCGTCAGCGAAGGAAGTCCTACCCGGGGAGCCAAAAAAAGATCGCCCTGTCGATTTTGTGAACCGGCGGGGCGTTTTTTATTTTTTTGAAGAGACATTGTGGGGTGACAAAAAATATGAGAAATTGATTTTGGCTGGTTTTGGGGCCTTTTTGGGGCACTTTTATGAAACGTTTTAGGCACTTGTGTGGAACTCTAAGTGCGAATTTTCTCATATTTTTTGTCACTACGGAATCACTTCCCACCTGGCGCCCCGTCCCCTGCCGACAAGGCGGACCTTGCCTTGTTTTTTCAGCTCCGCAAGAATCTTTTTTATCAGTTGGGTGCTGGCCGACGGCAACTGGGCCGCAAGGTCCCCCAGCGTGAACTGCTCCAACTGGGCGAGCACGGTCTGTTTGACCAGGTCGCTCTTGGCAGGACGCGCTTCCGTCGATTCCACCTGCCGCTCGAATTCTTTGTAAGCGCGCCGCAACATGCTCAGGAAGTAATTCCACCAGGGAATGATTTCGTTTTTACCTTCATGCCATCTCTGAGAACATTCAGCCAGCACACTGTAGTACTCTTCTTTACTGTCCTCGATAAGACGCTCCAGGCTGACATACCTCGCAACCTGAAAACCATGCGCCTGGAGTAAAAGCGTTGTAACCAAGCGGGAAACACGCCCGTTCCCATCACGAAACGGGTGGATGCACAAAAGATCGAACACGAAGGTGGCCACAAGTAAAAGCGGCGGGAGGCGTTCGTCATCGCAGGCTTCCCGGTAGTTCCGGCAAAGCGCATCCACAACCTTAGGAGTTTTCTTGGCGGAGGTGGGAACAAACCTGATTTTCCTCTCGCCGTTGGGCAAAATTTCGATAATCTCATTGTCGCGCTTCTTCCATTCACCTGCATCACCGGAAAGCCCGCCCTGGGCGAGTGCGTGAAGCCGCTGGATAACCTTCGGAATGATAGACACCTGGCGCTTGCGCGAAAAAATCCAGTCTAACGCCTGTCTGTAACCTGCGAGTTCCTCTTCCGAGCGATCCCGGGGCTTGGCCTTTCCAAGAACCACCGGACGGAGCCGGTCAGCCGGTATCGTAACCCCCTCAATCCGGTTCGATGATTCCACACTCTGGATTATGGCCTGTTCACGCAGAACTTCGAGAACCTCGGGTTTCTGTCTGATCCAGAGTTCCTGTTTTCCCCGGGCTTCCATACACGATCCGAGAAGCCAGCCCGTACCAACCGGGATCGACATTTCGGTCATTTTTTTGGGGTCCAGCGACAGCATAGGAGCTCACCTCTTTTCGTCGGTAGCCTAATAATAGCTTATTTGGCGTCCGGTAGCCAATTATTTTTCACAAAAGCGCAAAATTTCTCACCCAACCCTGGACAGCACACATGGAATGCAGTGCATTGAAAGGCGGCAATTTAGTGCGCGTTTTCGGGATGCGCCCTGGTTTAGTGCATTTTATACATGCGTGGATTGCTTTCGGTATGACATGTTGAAATTATCGACATATCTGAAAAACGTGTCGATAATTTCGCAAATCATGGACACGTTACCACCACGCGTCCATAACGTGGACACATCTTCCGCTGTAGTGGCCAAGTAAAAACGGACACAGAATTAAGCTGCATTTAGTAGCAGCGCCTTTTCAAATTCAAGCGGTGTTTTATATCCCAGAGTCGAATGCAGTCTGTAAGCGCTATAGTATGTGATGTAGTCAAGTATTTCGATACAGACATTTTTCTTGTGGCAAACCTGCGGTCCGACAGCCTTTCACTTTTCAGGCTTCTGAAAAAGCGTTCGGTCGGAGCATTGTCCCAGCAATCCCCCTTTTTGCTCATGCTGGCAATCATTGTAGCTCTTAGCATGGTGTCCGTTTTGATTGAACCACATCAATTAGTCAGGTTTCAGTTGTCTTGACAACCGCGGCCTGATATGCTGCCATACTTTTTAGTTTCACCGCGTGCAATCCGCATTTATGATGGACGACGACCGGGATGGCTGAGTCATGAAGATCGGGCGTAACGCACCCTGCCCCTGCGGCAGCGGGAAAAAGTACAAGAAATGCTGCCTGCCGAAGGAAAGGGCAGCCGCACCTTCCAATTCTCTTTATGCGCGTCGCTTGTCCGAGACCTTTGAGAAAGTCATGGAAAAGCTGATCGACTATGCCGTCGGGGTCTTCGGCCAGGAGGCCATCGGCGTGGCCATGGACGAGTTTTTGGCCATGCCCGACGAAGAAGATGAAATAAGCCGGGAGATGCTGGAGCGGGCCGAGGTCCCGTTCTGGCCCTGGTTCGTATTCAACTGGTATTACGATCCTGGTGAAGCCCTGATGGAACTGCCCGGCCCCGAAGGGGTCACCGTGGCCGAGCTTTATCTCGAAAAGAAGAAAAAGAAGCTGAATGCGCTGGAAAAGCTTTTCATAGAGAATGTCAACCGCACCCTGTACAGCTTCTGGCAGGTGCTGGGAACGGACAAGGGGCGCGGGATCAAGCTGAAAGATGTTTTCAGGGGCATTGTTATCGATGTCGTGGAAGACACGGCATCGAAATATGTCGAAACCGGCGACATCCTTTTCGGCCGGGCTGTCATGGTGGACAAGGTCGGCATGCTGGTCGGGGTCGGGCCCGCCCTGATTCCGCCCTCGTTCAAGACGGAGATGATCAACCTCAGAAAGGTCATGGCCCCCGGCAAGGGACCGGTGGACGACGAGGTGCTCTACGACTGGGATATGGAAATCAGGGAGCTGTATTTCTGGATCGATCATCAGCTGCACACACCTCCCGAGAATGTCAATACCGATGGCCATCGCCTGGAATCCCACCGCCTGGTCTACGAGATAACCTGTTCTGTCCGGGAAGCATTCGACAAGCTTTGCGGCCTGAGTTCCGCCATGACTCCGGAGGAAATGCTGGCGGATGCCGGGCGCGACGGGAAGGGCCGGCTGGCGCGGGTCTGGATCGACTGGGACCGGCCGGGCAACGGGACCAACAAGGCCTTCGGCAATGTCATCCTGGGCCGGATCGTGATCGACGGCCGACGGCTGACGGCAGAAGTCAACTCGGCGGAAAGGGCCCGGATCCTGCGCCAGGAGATAGAGGCCCGGCTGGGAGAAAATGCCCGCTTCAAGGTGGACGAGATCCGGAATCCAGGGTTGCCGGACGGGCCGGGACCGGCCGGTGAAAGCACCGGGCCGCCCGGCGCCGAAGAAGTGCTGCAGATTCCCGGGGCAAGGGAAAAGCTCATGGAAATGCTGGCCGGTCACTGGGAAAACTGGGTCGACATGGAATTGCCCGCCCTGGGGGGCAAGAGCCCGCGACAGGCGGTAAAGACCGCCGACGGCCGTGAGGCGGTGGAAGCGCTCCTGACAGAGGCCGCAAGGGGCCGCGGCAGTGACCCCCTGATAAACGAGGCAAACCGCGAGGGGGTCCGCCGGGCAAGAGAACTTCTGGGCCTGAAAGATTCCTGATGCCGGCGTGCAGGACGCCGGTTCCGGCAAAGCGGTTTTCTCCGTTTGATTGCGCCGGGTCCGGCCGCCGGTTCACCCGTATCTGAATTTGGAAGCCGTTTCAGGGTGATGGGGCCCGGCGGACGGGCCGGGATTATTTTCACAGACAAACAGGAGACAGGCAATTCATGACCGAAAGCAGACGCCCGATTCTCTGGCACCAGGGTTTGTTTCTTCAACCGCAGCACTTCCAGCAGATGGAACTGCACTTTCAGGCGATGCTGAACCCTTTGCGGCAGCACATCAAGCCGTATTTCTGGGGGATCGCAGGTCTGGAGTTGCAGCCAGAAGCCCTGCAGAACAGGATGTTCGAGGTGATCAGCGTGGACGCCATCTTTCCGGACGGGACCAGGGCGGTCTTTCCGGGAAACGCCGTGCTCCAGCCGCGTTCTTTCGACAACGTAGATTTCGGACAGGAGGGCTCGCGACCCTTCCGGGTATATCTGGGCCTGAAAAAATTCAGCCCGGCTGCCCGGAACGCCACCTCAACCAGGGGAACGGAGGATCTCTATTCCATTGCCACCCGTTTCGTGTCGGCCGACGAACCCGAAGACGTGGAAGATCTCTATCTGGGCGGCCCGCCGGCCAAGGCCAGGTTCCTGGACTACGTGCTCAAGATCTTCTGGGAAAGCGAACTGGAGCAGCTTGGCGATTACTGGCTGCTGCCGGTGGCCCGGCTCGAACTGGAAGGAGACAGGGTACGTCAGGTCCCGGACTTCATCCCGCCGGCCTTCAGCATATCAGGGTCAGAGAAATTGTTCCGGATCATGAGGAGTATCCAGGAACTGGTCTTGTCCCGCTGCCGCGTGCTGGAGATATACAAGATTTTCCGCGAGGTGCGGACCAACGAGGTGGAATCGGTCTCCCTGCGTAACCTGCTGGCCCTCACGGTCATAAACCGATATATACCTGCATTTCATCACCTGCTGGAAAATCCTGAGACCCATCCCTGGGCCGCTTACGGGCTGCTGCGTCAGTTCGTCGGCGAGCTGAGCACTTTCAGCGAGCGGATCGATGCCCTGGGAAGGTTGTCCGACGGCCGCGAGCTGTTGCCGGCCTATGACCACGGCCGGCCGGGGCATTGCTTCGCCGAGGCCCGCCGGCTCATCCGGGAACTGCTCAACGCCATCGTGGTCGGCCAAGAGAGCGTGGTCCGCCTAAGCCGGAAAGGCAACGACTTCACGGGGCAGATGCCACCCGAGGCTTTCGGGCAGGCCGCCCGCTTCATCCTGGCGGTAACCTGTCCGTCAGAACCCGGGGCCGCCGCCGATTCCCTGATCGACCTGGCCAAGGTGGGCAGCCTGGAAGAAATGCCCACCATGATATCCAGGGCCCTGCCCGGTATTCCGCTTACCCGGCAGAAGACGGCTCCGCCGGGTCTGCCTGAAAGACCGGATGTCTTTTACTTCACCCTCAAGCCGGATCACCCCCTCTGGGCCGATATCCGGCGCAGCGGCAACATCTGTCTCCACTGGGACGAGGCACCCGATGATGCTGCCGCAGAGTTGATCATCTCCAGGTTTTAGCCTGAGATGGAAAGTTGAGGAAGAACATGGAACAGGAAAAGGATTCGGCTTCCGGGACGCGGTCGCCTTACACTGAAACCACGCTCCTGGACTGTTACATGGAGTTGATAGCCTATACCGGCTATCTCAGGCAGGAAGGCGCGGACGGCAGGGCGGGGGCCGATGAGGCGGACGCCGTTTATGCCGGGCTGGTGGAACGTTCCGGAAAGATGGCCGCGGCAGCCGGGTTCGGGGAAGACCTCTGGAGGGAAGGACTCTTTCCTGTCTGTGCCTGGACAGACGAAACCCTGCTTTGCTCGGACTGGCCCGGTCGCGGGCAGTGGGAAAACCGGCAGCTGCAGCGCAAGCACTTCAGAACCACGGCCGCCGGCTGGCAGTTCTACGAGCGGCTCGACAGCCTGAAGGAAGAAGATACGGAGGTGCGGGCCGTGTACGAGTTCTGCCTGGCCCTGGGATTCAGGGGGCGGTATTTCCGGCCGTCGGATACCGGCAGGCTGGAGGACATTCAGTACACCCAGTTGAAGAAAGTGGCCGGTGACACCGGGACGGAGCTTCCGGAAATACTTTTCCCGGAAGCCTACGAAGCGGAAGATATCGCCGGAAAAAGAGAACACAACGGATGGAAACGCTTGTCGGCCCTGGTGCCGGCGGCCGCACTGGTGCCGCCGCTGGTTTACGGCGGGCTCTACTTCGTTCTAGACCGGTTCCTGGACCAGTCGATCGCCCGATACTTCGGTGGAGGATTCTGAGCAGTTATACGAATATTCTAAACCGGTTGACCCGGCATCGCAGTTTATGCCTCAACCGCCGCAGACGGAAACAAGATGGGAAAGATTCTCAAGGTTTTGTTGGTATTGCTCGTTGTGGCCCTTTTGACAGGGCTTTCCTACTGGACGGTGGTTCTCAGGGGCAAGCCCTGGTGGTTTGCTGCGGCGATATCGGCCGGGGTGCTTGGGGTGCTCTTCGGGCTGCTGTTTCTCAAAAAGTACCTGCTGCGCAGGAGGGAACGCAGGTTCGTTCAGCGTGTTATCGACCAGGACACGGAGTCCATCGAGCGGGCTCCGGTGACCGAGCGTCACGAACTGGTCGAACTGCAGGAAAAATGGAAAGAATCGGTCCGGCGCCTCCAGCAATCCCACCTCCGCAAGCTGGGCAACCCCCTGTACGTGCTGCCCTGGTTTCTGATCATGGGAGAGTCCAAGGCCGGCAAGACTTCGGCAGTCAAGAACGCCGGGCAGGACACCCCCATGTCCGAAGTCAGCCGTTCGGCAGGCATATCGGGTACGCGCAACTGCGACTGGTGGTTTTTCGAACAGGCCATCGTCCTGGACACCGCCGGCCGCTACACCATCCCGCTTGATGAAGGACCCGACCTGGAAGAGTGGAAGCGCTTTCTGGAACTGCTCGGCCGGTACCGGCGCAAAGAGCCCCTCAACGGGGTCGTCGTGGCCGTTGCGGCCGACAAGCTGGTAAAACCGGACCAGGCCCGGCTGCGGGAAGAAGGCCGGAGCATCAGGCAGCGCATAGACCAGATGATGCGGATCATGGGAGCCAAGTTCCCGGTCTATGTCCTGGTCACCAAGATGGATCTGGTCCATGGCTTTACCCAGTTCAACCAGTCCCTGGAAAAGGAGCAGGTGGCCCAGGCCATGGGCTATACCAACACGGCCCTGGGCGGGTTCTGGCGCGACGTTCTCCGGGAGGCGGTTGCCGGCATAACCGGCAATCTGAAGAAGCTTCGCTTTCTGCTTGCCCACCGCAGGCCCGATCCCGATCCCGGGGCTCTTTTCTTCCCCACCGAATTCGAACGCCTGGTGCCGGGCCTTGCCATGTTCCTGGAAGCGGTCTTTGCGGAAAATCCCTACCAGGAGACTCCCCTGTTGCGGGGCCTGTACTTTTCCAGCGCCCTGCGCAGGCACAGCCCGGTTTCAGACTTTCTGGAGGCAACCGGGATCGAGGCGCCCCAGGAGGCGGCTTCTTCACCACAGGCGGGCTTTTTCCTGAAAGATTTCTTCGCCGCCATCCTGCCCAGGGACCGGAACCTGTTTTCCCCCCTGCGCGAGTTCGTCCTGTGGCGGCGCCTGACGCGCAGTCTGGGTCTGCTTTCCTGGACCCTGCTCTGGCTGGCCGCCTGCGGGCTGCTGGGCATTTCATATTACCGCAATCACGCCGTCATCAGGCAGTTGGACAAGGCTTTCAGCAGCGCTCCGGTTCTCAGCGGCAAGTACGATGCCGATCTGCTGATGCTGGACAAGATGAGAATCCAGATCCGGGCCATGGAGGGTGAAGTAGATTCGTGGTCGTTTCTCGACCTGGGTCTGGACCACGGCCGCCGCCTGCTGGCAAAACTAAAGCGGGACTACCTCAAGCTGCTGGAAGACGGATTTTTAACGCCCGTCGACCGCAGGATGATGGCCAGGATCGAAAACGGGAAGAAAATCTCCCGGCACGACATGGTGGATTACGCCGGGTATGTCGTGGCCCAGTTATGGGTTCTGGGCACCTGTCTCGATGGCAGGGATCTGCCGCCGGAAAACGACTTCCGTATTATAGCCGCCAACATTCTGTCCGATGCCGGGCTGGAGATAATACCGGAGATCGCCCAGAAATTCGGGGATGTCTACCTGGCTTATCTCAGGTGGAACAGGGACAGGCCGGCCATCGAGGCCAGGGTCAGGGAACTGCAGGTGGCCCTGGTGGACCTGATCGAGAAAAGGAGCCGTAACCTGCACTGGCTGATTCAGGACTGGATTCCGGAGACAGCTTCGCTTGGCCCGGACGATTTCGCCAAGGTCCCGGGCGCGCCGGAGGATAGCGGGAAACCGGAGATTCCAGGAGCCTTCACCGGTCAGGGACGCAAGCATATCGAAAGGTTCATCTCCTATATCGACAGGGCCCTTGACGACATGGAGCCGAAAGGCGGCGGAAACGCCGATCCGGCCGGCAGACCGGCAGCCGCTTTCCAGAGGATGAAGAAGGACTTCTGGGACTGGTACCACCGGGAGTTTTTCCGCCGCTGGCACTATTTCATGGCCCGGTTTCCCAAGGCCCTGACCGGTCTGAAAGGCCACAACGTCCGGCAGCAGCTGGCCCTCATGATGACCGGCGAGCAGAATCCTTACTTCCGGCTGATCAAGCGGGCAGGTGAAGAAGTAAAGGCTCTCGGTCAAGAGCGGGTGCCGCCTGTTTTCGGCCAGCTGGTAAGGATGGAACACATCCGGGAGCTGGCCCTGGCAGAGCAGAAAAAGCAGAAATCGGTCAAAGCCGAACTTGCCCTGAAAGCCGAGGAGCTAAAGGCGGCCATGGACAGCCGGACAGACAGTAAGCAGGCCGAGCAGATGGCCCGTGACCTTTCCCTGGCCCATGCCTGGAACCGGTACGTCCGGGCGCTCGCCAAGGTGAATGTGGACCTTACTTCGACCAAGTGGGGCTATGACACTTACAAGGCGGCCCTTGTGTCCGGGTCCGGCGGCTCCGGCGGCGGGGATCAGCCTCCAGCCCTGGTGGAGGCCAACTCGGCCTATGCCTCTTTCAAGGCCATGATGGATGACGGCAAGACGGATTCGGCGGTGATCTGGGATCTTGTCTGTGGCCCCCAGGATTATCTGCTGTCGTATGCCGCCTCCCAGGCGGCCTGTTTCATTCAGCAAAAATGGCGGCAGGATGTTCTTAGTTTCCTGGAAGACGTCGATCCGGCCAAGGTGCCCCTGGTGCTGTTTGACAAGCAGGACGGGCTGGTGTGGAAATTCCTGGACAAAACGGCCAAGCCCTTTATTTCCCGCGGCAAGGCCGGATTCATCCCCCGCCGCGATTTTCGCGGCCGCCACATCGCCTTCAGACCGGCCTTCATGCATTTTCTCAACCAGGGGCGGAATGCCGATCTTAATTACCAGCCCGAATACAAGGTGGAATTGACCGCCCGGGATCTGCAGGTCAACCCCGGGGTGGAAAACGAGCCTTTCGAGTCGGTTCTCAGGGTAAATTGCGCCGACCGCGCCCTGGTGCTGGAAAACTTCAACTATCCGCGGACAGAGACTTTCGCCTGGAGCCCGGAAAAGTGCGGGGATACTTACCTGACCATCAAGTTTGCCGGGTTCGAGCTCAAAAAGCGCTACAAGGGCCGCCTGGGCTTTGCAAAGTTTCTCAAGGATTTCAGAAACGGCAGCCACATATTCCCGGCCGGGGCTTTTCCCGTACATAAAAGCGACCTGAAGCGCGCCGGTATCTCTTTTGTCAAGATATCCTACCGGATAAAGGGCCAACAGCCGGTTATCAGGCTGCTGGAGAAGGAGCCGACCCGCGTGCCGTCCGGGATTACCCGCTGTAACCCCGAGCCATAGAAGGGGCAAGGGCCGATGTTCGAAGAAAGATTGCTGGAAAGGATAGCCAACCTGGAAGTGGCCGGAGAAGAGGCCGAGAGCACCCCCGCGGCCCGGGCCCTGGCCTCCGTGATCCGCCATCTGCAGAAGATGTTGAATACCCGCCGGGGCAGCGTTTCCACAGCCGTCGATTACGGCATGCCGGACTTCACCAATTTTCCCGGCGAAAGCATGACCGACACCTGCCGGAGGATGACCGCCGTCATCAAGGAGTTTGTGGAAAAATATGAGCCGCGGCTGGCGAATGTCCGCATAAGCTTCGAGCCCGAGGAGAACAACGCCCTGAGCCTGCGCTTCAGGCTGGAAGGAGTCCTGGCCCGGGAAGACGGAATCCCGGTAACGCTGGAGACGGTGGTGGATTCCTCGGGCAAGGTGGTCGTCAGGAAATAGGAGGAGTGGTGTTCGACAGATACTACCAGCGGGAGCTGGAAAACCTAAGGGAGCTGGCCCGGGACTTTGCCGGGGTTCACCCGGCCGCCGCCCCCATGCTGGGTGGCCAGTCGGCCGATCCCGACGTGGAGCGGCTGCTGGAAGCCGTGGCCTTTCTGACGGGGATGATGCGGCAGAAGCTGGACGACGAGCTGCCGGAGATCGTCCGGGGCCTGATGGACGTGGTTCTGCCCCATTACCTGCGGCCCGTACCGGCGGCCGCCATCGTGGCTTTTTCGCCCAAGCCGAGTCTGATGGAGACCATAAAAGTGCCGGCAGGCACGTCCATAAGGTCGGTCCAAGTCGATGAGACCGACTGCATCTTCCGCACCTGCTTCGACCTGGAGGTCCACCCTCTAAGACTTGAGCAGGCCGAGCTGATCCGGCGCCCGGGCAGTGCGCCCCGGATCCGGCTGGCCCTGGAGCTGAAGGGACCGGATCTTTCCCGGTGGCGTCCCGAAAGGCTTACTTTCTTTCTTGGTGGCGGATTTGCCCGGGCCTCGGATCTTTTCATGATCCTGACCCGCCACCTGGAACGCATCCGGCTGGTGCCCGGGCAAGGCGGCAGTTCCTGTGAGCTTTCGGCCGCCAATTTGAAGCCCATAGGCTTTGAACGCCGCAATTCGCTCTTTCCTTTTCCGCGCCGGGCCTTTGCGGCCTACCGCCTGCTCCAGGAGTATTTCAACCTGCCCCAGAAATTTCTTTTCTTCGATATCACCGGCTGGGAGCGGTGGCAGGACCGGGGCCGGGGTTCCGGGTTCGAAATATTTTTCGACCTGCAGGCTCTTCCGGCCGCCGGCATTCCTTCTGTAGAGCCGGAACAATTCGTTCTTTTCGCCACCCCGGCGGTCAACCTGTTCGAAGTGGAGGCCGACCCGGTGCCCCTGGATCACCGCCGGGAAAAGGTGCGCGTGATGCCTTCTGCCGGCCGGGACGATACCATCCGGATCTACAGCGTCGACAAGGTGGTCGGTTTCCGGGAAGGCACGCTGGAGCAGAAGGAATATTACCCCATGAGCCTGTTTTCGCAAAGCAGGCAGCCCGGCACCTGCTACCAGGTGGTCCACGATGTGTCTCCGGTTCATGGCCGGCCGGAGGTCTTCCTGTCCTTCAGCTATCCGGCCGAAGCCGGTGAGCCGGCGGCCGAGACACTGAGCATCAAGCTGACCTGCACCAACGGCCGGCTTACCGAAAGGCTTCAGCTGGGAGACATCTGCCGGCCGACCTTCGATTCTCCGGAACTGCTGGATTTCAGGAATATCACCGCGCCCACGGCCCCGGCCGATCCCCTGCTGGAAGGTGAAGACCTGTGGCGGTTTCTCTCTCATCTGTCCTTGAACCTGCTGTCGCTGATGGATATTGAGGGCCTGCGCCACCTGTTGCGGCTTTACATCTTTCCCAAGGGAAGGGACCGGGTCAGGATAACAGCCAACCTCAAGCGGGTTGACGGCATATCGGCCGTAAGGGCCGATCCTGCCGATACCCTGGTGCGAGGCTTTCTGGTCAGGGGCCGGGACATTACCCTGGAGATGCGCCGGGATCATTTTGCCGGTACCGGCGACATGGTGTTGTTCGGCGCTGTTTTGGACCTCTTTTTCAGCCAGTATAGCAGCATGAATTCCTTTACCCGGCTCAGGATCAAAGAGCTGATTACCGGAGAGACGTTTACATGGCCCGAGAAAGTAGGCGGGAGGCCCCTGCTGTAGAAAAAGAACTGCTGGCCCGGGCACGAAGGTTTTCTTTCGTCCAGACCTTGAGGCTGCTGCGGTTACTGGTGCGCCGGCAACAGGGGCCGGGACTTGATGATAAAATGCTCGACCGCCTGATCCGCGTCCGGCCGCAGCTCTCCCTGGACTTTCCCGGCACCGACGTCAGCCGGGTCGAAGCGGACCCGGGCGATGGGGTCCGCTTCAGGGTGACAGCCAACTTTTTCGGCCTCTACGGATCTTCTTCGCCCCTGCCTACCTTCTACACCGAGGACCTGTTGCAGGAGCGCAACGATGAACGTTGCATTACCCGCGACTTCCTGGACATCATCAATATTCCCCTTTACCAGTTGCTTTTCAGGGCCTGGGGCAAGTACCGGCTTCTGTATCAGATCGACGAAGAAAAAGATCAGCGGTCTCTGGAAAGGCTTTACTGCCTGCTGGGGCTGGGAAACGGGTTTTTCCGCCGCCGCCTGGCCGATCCTTTCAGGATGCTGCGCTACCTGGGACTGGCGACCCAGCTTCCGCGCTCCTGCCAGGGGCTGCAGGCCATGCTCTGCGACACCCTCTGCCTGGAGCAGGTGGAGGTTATCGGCTGTATCGAGCAGATGGCACCTGTTCCGCCCGGCAAGCGTCTTGTGCTGGGCCGGCCGGAAAACGTTCTGGGGAGCAATACTGTCCTGGGCGAGCTTGTCCCCGACCGGATGGGCAGGTTCCGCGTCCGGGTAGAGCCGGCCGGCGCCGGCCTGCTGCACGAGCTGTTGCCCGACGGGGAGGCATTTGGAAAGATAGAAGAAATTATCGGCTTTTACCTGGACCAGCCCCTGGACTGGGATGTGGAAGTGGTCCTGGAGGCCGATCAGGTCCAAAGCCCGACCCTGGGGCAGGAGCGCTGGGGCCGCCTGGGATGGAATACCTGGCTGGTTGCCGGCAAGAGCGGAAATCGACAATTCAGTGTCCGGCTTACGACGGTCACTGCCAACACGGAGGATAGAAATGGAGTTTCTGAGTGACAGTATGTTTTCCTTCCAATCCCGGGCGCTGGAAAAGGACGCCTTCGCAGTAGTGGAATTTTCCGGTCGCCAGGCCATCTCCCGCTGTTACGGTTTCGACATTCTTCTGGTCACCGGCAGGGCCGACATAGATTTCCAGCAGGTGCTCAGCCGGCCGGCCCGCCTGGTGATCCACAGGCAGGACCAAGACGATGTCACCTTTCACGGGGTGCTGGCAGGCTTCGAGCAGCAGCAGGCGGCCGGGGAGGCTGTTTTTTACCGGGCGAGCCTGGTGCCCCGGCTGTGGTGGCTGAGCCTGACCCACCACAACCAGGTCTTTCTGGACCGGACGGTTCAGCAGATGACCGAGGCGGTTCTCGGGGAGGCCGGGCTTACCTCCCGGGACTACGAGTTCCGGCTCCAGGCGGAACACCCCCGGCTGCGCTATGTCTGCCAGTACAACGAAAGCAACCTGGATTTCATTTCCCGCCGCCTGGAACGGGAGGGAATCTACTACTTTTTCGAGCAGACCCCGGACGGTGAGAAGATAATATTTACCGACAGCAAGCTGGCCCACCGGCCCGATCCCCTGGGAGACCGGCTGGTCTTTGCCCCGCAGTCGGGCATGGTTGATGCCGAAAAGGTCGAGGCGGTTCAGGGACTTGTCTGCCGCTGCAAACCAATGCCAGCCAAGGTGCGGCTGAAAGATTACAACTACCGCAAGCCGTCTTTGGACGTTGAAGCCAGCGCGGTGGTGGATGAAAACGGCCGGGGCGAAGTATATCTGTATGGCGAGCATTTCCGCAGTCCGGAACAGGGCAAAAAGCTGGCCCGAATCCGGGCCCAGGAGATTGCCTGCCGCAAACAGCAGTTTTTCGGCGAATCGACAGCTCCTTTTCTGAGCCCCGGTTACACTTTCAGCCTCGATGGTCATTTCCGACGGGATTTCAACCGCAAGTATCTGGTGACGGAAGTGACCCACGAAGGCAGCCAGGCCGGCAGCCTGACCGGTGGCATCAAAGAAGCCCTTGCCGGCCGGGAAAAAGAGACATTCTACCGCAACCAGTTCGTGTCCCTGGCAAATGATGTCCAGTTCCGTCCCGGCAGGACAACACCTCAGCCGAAGATAACCGGCACCCTCAACGCGCGTATCGATGCGGCCGGAAGCGGCAAGTACGCCGAGCTGGACGACTACGGCCGCTACAAGGTCATCCTGCCCTTCGATCTTTCGGGACGCAAGGACGGCAAGGCCTCGGCCTGGCTGCGGATGGCCCAGCCCTATGCGGGAGCCGACCACGGGATGCATTTCCCGCTGCACAAGGGAGCCGAAGTCCTGCTGACTTTCATCGAGGGCAACCCCGACCGGCCGGTGATCGCCGCGGCGGTACCCAACGCCGAAGCCCCCAGCCCGGTGACGTCCGCCGACCAGACCATGGCCAAGATCACCACTTCCGGCGGCAACAAGATCCACATGGAAGACAAGGAGGGCAACCAGAGGATTCTGCTGCATTCGCCAACATCGGGTACTTTCCTGCGCCTGGGGGCGCCCAATGATCCTGATGATCAGGGGAACAATGATCAGGATCAAAGAAAAAAAGAGCTGGCCGGCGCTAAATTGGTCACAGAAGATGCGCTGAAGATAAGCGCGGGCGCCAAAAACGAAATCATCATGGGAGAGGAGACGGAAACCGTTCTTGGCGGCCATATGAAAACCGTAGCCCCGGTAAAGGTGGATGTTACGGTGGGCATTGAGACAGGTCTGAAGATCGCTGCCGAAAGAATGTTCACGCCAAAACACATCGACCTTCGCATCAAACGGACAAGGGTAAGTGAAAAGACGGTCAATCTCGATCAGACCAGGACATCTATGGCTACTTCGGCATACGGTTTTTATCTCAATAAACGTGAAGCATTACTTAATGCCATTAGGAGCGAAGAAGATACGACGGAACTTACTGAACAAGCCACAATTCTCAGAGCTGTAGATACTCAAGTTAACCAAGCCTCGACCAAGCTTTCCGAAGCTTATAACGAACTGATCCAGGATCACAATAAAATCGTGGAAACCGAAAACACTGTGGCCCAGACGGTAAACACCCTGGGAGAAGCGATCAACACCCTGGCTGAGACAGTAACCGTGCTGGCGGAAACGGATGTGACCATGGCAGAGACCCAGATCAGTTTGGCAGATTCGTATGTGATCACTTCGGCTGAAACGATTATTATCTGAAAGATGCCATGCAAGTTACCAAACAAAGCGAACAAGCCCTCCTTGTAAAACCCTTTGGCGTGAACAGCCGGTTCTATCTGTCCTGTTCCGTGCTGATCTGTTTCGACCTGATGCAGCCAACCCGCCTCTTTCGGGAAAAGGACCTGTGGACACAGCTTACCAGGCAGATCGGCCGGGAAAACGTTTTGGATATGGGTATGCCCAAGCCCAGGGCAGAGGTTTTGGTGACGGGCAAATGCTTTGCTCCGCAAGGTACCAGCCGGCCTGCCGCTGAGATCGCTTTTCAGGTGGGGCCGGCGCGCAAGAAGCTCAGCGTATTTGGAAATCGTTATTGGAAACCTTCCGCCGGTATCAAGATTATAACCGATCCGGAACCATTTGCGGAAATGCCCATAACCTGGGAAAACGCCTTTGGCGGTGAGGGTTTTGAGCAAAATCCGGCCGGCAAGGGGATCAGCCCTGTCCGGTTGCCTGATGGGCAAACCCTGGTGCCTTTGCCGAACATAGAAGATCCGCAAAATCTTATCGGCTCTCCTTCCGAGCGGCCGGAACCGGCGGGGTTCGGACCGATAGACGTCACGCGGCCCCGGCGCTTCAAGAAGCAGGGAACCTATGACGAGAAATGGCAACGGGAAAGATGGCCGCATTTTCCTGATGACATGGATTTTGAATTTTTCAACACCGCACCGGAAGACCAGTTCATCGACGGATTTTTCAGGGGAGACGAAGCCGTCGAGGTAATGAACATGCATCCGGAAATCCAGCTGATTCAATCCCGCCTGCCGGGACTGCGTATCCGTTGTTTCGTGACAAAAAAGAAAGACCTCGGGGACCCTGCCGGCAAAGGGGAAGTATTTGAAGAGGTGCAAACCCGTATTGACACGGTATGGTTGTTTCCGGACATATTAAAGGGTCTGGTGCTCTATAGAGGAACAACCGAAATCCGGGACGAAGAGTATGCTGATGTGCGCAGAATTTTCCTGGCGACAGAGAAGATGGCCGGGGAACCACAGCCGATTGAGTATTATCTTGAGCAGCAAAGAAAGGCCCTGGACAGGAAGGTTCCTGTCAATACTGCGCCGCTTGAAGCTGCCCGCAAGAAATTGGCCGAGGCCATGAAGCGGATCAAGTCGATGCCGAGAGACATTGAAGAGGCCAAGCTTGCGGCCATGGGGAAGCGGCCTGTAATGCGGCGTTCGCCGGAAGAGATGGCTGCCCGCTCCAGGGCGGTCATCGGCAAAAGCCTGGCGACCATTGCCGGACTGGAAAAGCTGTCAGCCGGCCTGCAGGCCAGATACGGACACCGGGTCAAAATTGATCTTGCCAGGTTCAGTGAGCTCAGAGAAAAAATCAAGGGCATCGAATCCCGCCTGGATCAAAACCTGGCCGGTATTCAAAAGGCCGTAAAGGAAGGGAAACAGGTCCAGCAAGAAATTGGGGCGTCCCTGAAACAGCATGTGGACCCTGAAGATCTGCAAAAGGCGGGCATCGATCCGGATGATCTTCTGCCTGAAAAGTCTGTTAACCGATGGCATGATCATGGCTTCGGGCTGGTTACCCGGTGGCGCAAGAATCTGGAGCAGAACCGGGCAGTAAAGAATGCGCTTTACGATCTGGGATTTAATCGGCAGACCATCAAACGAGGCTGGTTTGGTTTCAACCCGGAAGAACTTTTGGAAAAGCGCAGTCGGTGGGGATTGGCAGAACAGGATGCAAGCCGGGATGAGCAGCCGCCGTTGGTTCTGCCGGCAGGAATCGTTCTGCCCTGCTTTCAGGATGCCACCCTGATTCGGATTAAAATCAGGCCGGACGATTATACTGATCCTGCTAAGGAGGCAATGGTGGAAGGGTCGGATGAAACGCCGCTTTTTCTGCCTGCCGTCGAGCAGGCAGGCGCGCCTGTGATCAGGGTTTCAGATGAGCTCGACGCTTGGTTCATGCAGCAGGAGATCGGAGATGTCTGTTCTGTCGTGGTGCTCGACGGGCCGGGCGAAAAACCGGCTCCCGAGGCGCTGGAGGCCATCAAGGAAGCACCCGTTTTTCTGGTGGCTTTGCCGGAGAAGTCCGGCGCCGAGGAGGAAGAATCGGCCTGGGCAGAGACCTATCCCGACGCAAAAGCTGTTTTTCTTCCCCAGGGGAAGACTGTTATAGATGCCAACAGGCATGGCGTCGATATCAGAAAGTGGGTCATGGATGCCCTGCCGGAAGAATATTGCCAAAAGCATAGAATCGAAGTTGAGATTCCGGAACCGGGCAGCCCCCCTGCCGGGAGTCCGACTGTTTCATTGCCGAAAATCGATGTGGCCGGAATTGTGAAAAAGTCCCGGACGGACATGGAGAGCCACCTGGCCCCGGTGCGCGATGAAGCCGTTGCGGAAAGTAAAAAGCTGGAAGAGCTGGCCCGGAAAGAGATGGCCAGGCACGGGATGGATTTTGACAAGGTGGCGGCCGGGGCAAAGGTGAAGGATGAAAATCCTGCCGCCGCGGCAATGTCTTTTCTGACGGACCTTGCAAAGGCAAGGGAAAGACTGAAGACTTCAGGGCATCTTACTTCCGGGATGGAGGCAGAGATCGACAAGGCTGAAGACCTGGCAAAAAAAGCATCCGGGCGGGCGTCGGAGCTTTACCGGAGAGGTATGGCCCAACTGAAAAAAACCGAACAGCTCAGCGATGGCCGTTTGCCTGACTGGGCAAAGAAGATCTATGCCCTGCACGGGGCAGACCGGAACGCCACAGGGCCTCTTACAAGAGAGCAGGTGATTGAAGATTATCGCAAGGGGAAAAGCTTTGATGGCAAGAATTTGTCCGGCTTGGATCTTTCCGGGCTGGACCTGCGGGGGATTGATCTTCGCAAAGCCCGGTGTAATAAAACAAATTTCTCCAAAACGATCCTGGACGATGCCGACCTTTCAGGGATCCTGGCAAAAGAGGCAGATTTTTCCAAGGCTTCCATGCAAAGGATTTTCTCTAAAAAAGGCGTTTTTACAAAATCATTTTTCAAAGAGGCTGACTTGACCGGAGCCGATCTGGACATGGTTTCCATGCAGGAGACCGATCTGGAGAAAGCGAACCTGAATACTGCCAAGCTGAAAAAGGTCATGTTTCTGAAGGCTGATCTGAGCAAGGCGGTTTTTACGGCCGCCGTAGGTAATATGTGCATTTTTATCGAAGCCGAGGCCGCTGAAGTAAATTTCAACGGCGCCCGCCTGATAAAATGTATGTTTCAGAAAGCAGCAGTCGACCTGGCCGATTTTTCCGGCGCCGTCCTGGATTCAACCATGTTCTATGCGGCCAAGGGTTCGGCGGTCAGGTTCGCAGAGGCCGATTTGAGCAGGGCCCGCATGGGCGGCGGCACTGTTTTGGCCGGGGCCGATTTTTCCGGCGTTACCATGAAACAGGGCTGCTTCAGGGATGCGGATCTTTCCGGGGCTGATTTTTCAGGCGCCCGGATTGAAGAGACCATGCTGGAAAACTGCGACTTGCAGGGGGCCAACCTGTTGAAAGTGGTTTGTGTCAAGACCCGCTTTTCAAAGTCCAACCTGGAAGGAGCCGACATGCGGGGGGTAAATCTGTTTCTGGGCTCCTTGCGCAAGGCCCGGCTGGTGAACACCGATTTAAGGGGGGCCAATCTGTTCGGAGTCGATTTTTACAAGGCCGTCATGGGCAGCACGCGCCTGGAGGGCGCCAACTGCAAGCTGACCCTCATCCGGGACAAAACGGAGTATCTTTCATGAACAGGCAGGAAGTGCTGCAGGCCATCGCCGCCAACCGCACCGTCGAAAATACCGATCTGTCCGGGATCGACCTTTCCGGGGCCGACCTTGGCGGCGGACGCTTTGAAAACGTCTCTTTCCGCAATGCCAACCTGAAAGGGGTCAACATCCTGAAAACCGGCCTGCGCAACTGCGACTTTTCCGGGGCCTGCCTGGACGAGGTCGATTTTACCAAGGTCGATTTGAGAAAGATGAACCTGCAGGGAGCCAGTTTCAGAAACGTGAAACTGCACATGACCCTGATGCAGGACACGAATCTGGCCGAGGCCGATTGTTCAGGCACGTTTTTCAGTTGGTCGCCCCTGCAGCGGGTCAACCTGGAGCGGGCCAACCTTGCAGGTGCCCGCTTCGAGAAGGCCATTGTGGGCGGCGCCAACCTGAAAGGGGCTGATTTGAGCATGGCCGAGCTGACCAAGGCTACCTTCAACGACGCCGACCTGACCGGCGCCAATTTTAAGGGCGCCCGCTTTTTCAAAATTCTTTTCCGGGGCTGCAACCTGGAGGGTCAGGATTTCAAGGGCGCCCGGTTCGTTCAGGTCAATGCCGCCGGATCTAATCTCAAAGGCGCCGATTTTACCGGCGCCGATATCTCCATGTCCGCTTTTTCAGAGGCGGACCTGACCGGAGCCAGGTTTGAAAAAGCCGTGGGCCGGCATGCCATGTTCATGGGCGCCATAGTCCGGGAAGCGCGTTTGAGGGGTGCGGATTTGGCCAAATCCTATTTCGGCCGGGCAGACCTGTCCCGGGCCGATTTCACGGCGGCCGATCTGACCAATTGTGTGTTTGAAAAGGCTGTCTGCCGGGCAACCGTTTTCAAAAACGCGGCTTGCCGGTATGCTGATTTTTCCCACGCCGATTTAACAGGAGCTGATTTTTCCGGAGCCGGCCTTTTTTTGGCGCGAATGCACCGGGCAATCCGGGAGCATGCCATTTGGGACGGTGCCGACAAAACCCTCCTGCGCGGCGAGGACAAGGACCTGGCCGAAGCTGAAAACTGGCAGGCTGATATGTAGGATGGAGTACACCGATGACGATCGTCTTGACTCGTTCTGGCGGCCCCGTGTATTGCCTTGAGCCTATTTTTTGCGAACTTGTCATGTAATGATGATTTGAGAATATTGTTACAACGCGACCAAAAGGAGGATCCATGGAAAATCTGGCAAGCAAGGTTGAACCGTTTCAGCCGGGTTTGGAATACGGGCAGGTGGTGGCAACCGAGGCAGGACGCTTTACTGTCCGGGGAGCCTGGGGCCTGGTCCGGGCGGAGGCCGCCGCAAGTTGCCTGGTTCAGCCCCAGCCGGGCGACCGGGTTTTGATGGTCACCGACCGGGAAGCAGAAGCCTATATCCTGTCTGTCCTTAAAAGAGGCCGAGCCGGGCGGACCCGACTGGTTTTTGACGGCCAGGTTGATTTGAAGGTAAACGGAGGGGGGTTCAGCCTTGCGGCCGATGCCGGTTTGTCTCTGGCCTCGGGTGACAAGCTGGACTTGGCCGCTGATAAGATTGCGGTCCACGCCGACCGGGGCCAGGCTGTGATCGGCAAAATATCCTTTGTCGCCAAGACCCTGAGAGGCCGGGTCAAGCGCATCAAAATGGTAGCCAGCAGCGTGGAAAACACCTTCCGCCGGCTTACCCAGCGTCTTCAAGACGCCTTTCGTTTTGTGGAAGACCAGGAAGAGATTCAGACCGGCTCCACCCGCTACCTGGTGGAAGACACCCTCACCATGAACTCCAAGAACGCGGTGCACATGGCCGAGGAAATCGTAACCATCAACGCCGAACAGGTCCATCTGGGGTAGACTCCGGTTATGGGATTTTGCCAAACCATCAAAACGGGATTGGCAGAGGGAGAATTACAATGTTCATGCTGACCACAGGAGCGGCAATGGACTTCGGTTTTCCGGACGTTTGCATCACACCGGCGGCCTCCGGTGCGCCTTTGCCCTATCCGAACATCGCCATGACAGCCACAACGGCACCGGCGGCCTACAACGTCCTGATAGACTGCATGCCGGCTGTCAATCTTTTGTCAAAGGGGCTGGTGAGCTTCGGAGATGAAGCCGGAACCGCAGGCGGAGTGGTGTCCCACCTGATAGACGGGCAAACCGAGTATGTGGTAGGATGTGAAACCATCCTGGTGGGAGGTGCCCCGGCCCAGCGGCTGACCAGCGTCACCGGCCAGAACTGTCTTGCCATGCAGGCCAACACCCCGGGGATATGCCTTGCTCCAAGCCAGGTGACGGTCCTGAGCCTGGGTTGATGGTTTCCGGCAGGCAGCCTTCTTTGCATGCAATCGATGCACGGGCGTGATGGGCCCCCGCAGGTCTTGTGCCCACTCGGCCCGCCATGCGGGCAAAGCCGCCCCTTTATGGGGGCACTTCAATGATTTCCGAGATGAATCATGTCATGACGGACAATCGGGGATCAAATCTGCCGCCGGGTCAAGGAGCCGCTGCCGGCAAGTCCTCCGGTGGGCTGTCTGTCTGGTTCGTCTGTCTGGTTTGCCTGCCGCCGTTACTGTGGACGGTATTTGTTTCGGTTGTCATTCTGTCAAAAGGCACGCCCGGATTCCGCATTGAAAACGGGCTGGACTGTTTCGTCGTTTCCAGTGTCGACCTGGACCTCAACCCGGTGCAGGAAGGAGACCGGATCGTACGGCTGGGCCGGCTGGACTACCACCAGGTGCTGGGCTACCTGTTTTTGCCCCGGCCGGCCGGCCCGGACGATGACAGCATTACTGTCGTTCATGACGGACGCCGGATGCAACTGGAGCCCAGCTATGCTCCTTTGGGGCTTTTCAGGTACCTGGAGGCGGCCGGTTTTCATCTTGTCCTGATCGGAGCTCTTATCTTTCTGGGGCTACTTGCGGTCAGCCGGGCTGCTCCGCACCAGCCGGCCAGGCTGTTTGCAGTCACCCTGGCCTTTTTTTCGTTGACCATTAGCGCCGAGTTTCCGCTTCATTTCAGCCTTTTCGACCCTGCTGTTCAATCGTCGGCCTTTGCCCTGATGGTGAGCGCCAACTGGCTGGCATTCAGCACCTGGACCCATTTCGTTCTCCGGTTTCCTGTCGAGCGCCGGCTCGTCGACGGCCGCCCGCTGCTGCTGGCGGCGATCTACAGCGTGCCTCCGGTTGTGGCCATCGGGGGCGCCTTGCTGATTGCCGGAAATTCTCCGGCTTTTTTCGGCTGGCTTCAAAGGCTGCGTTACTGGAGCGTGCCGCTGATCATCGCCGGAACATGGCTCAAGCATCTGCGCGACTACCGCCTGGTTTCCTCTCCGCTTGTCAAAAATCAGCTCAGGCTGCTGCTCGCGGCCGGCCTGACCGGTATAACCCCGTATTTTTTGCTGTACATGCTCCCCAACCTGATCATCGGTTATCCCCTGATTCCTTTTCGCCTGGTGATCATCTTCGGAACCCTGATTCCGCTGGCGTTTTTCGTGGCCATCGTTCGTTACAGGCTGCTGGATGTCAACAGCCTGATAAGCGGCGGCCTGACCTACGTGATCCTGGTTGCCGGCCTTGCGGTTTCCTACCCTTGGTTCATCGCTTTTCTGAAACGCTGCCTATGGCAGCGGGACATACTGTCGGAGCAGATATTTCTGGTCTATATCGTAACCGTCGCGGTTTTGTTCAACCCCCTCAAAGACCGCCTGCGCCAGACCATCGACCGGGCCTTTTTCCGGGAAAAGATAGACCATCGGGCCTTACTGTATGATTTCAGCCGCCGGGTGTCTGCCGCCATCAGGATGAAGGATCTTGTAGCTCTGATCGTCGAGCGCTTGCCGGCCGAATTCAGGCTCCGGCGCGCCTGCCTCATGATCCTGGAGGGAAGACAAAGCCGTCTCTATCCGGAGTGGCTGCGGTTCGGAAAGCATCCGTGGGGGCAAAGCGCGGTGGTCGAGACTCTGAGAAAGGGACAGGGATACCTCATTTGCCAGGATGATTACCGGGACCCGGTGCTGCGTGAAGAGATTCAGGAGATAACCGGGGCAGGCTTTTGTGTGGTGTTCGGTCTTTCAAGCGGAGCCAATTTCCTGGGGCTTCTTTTCCTCGGTGATCGGATGAGCGGGTTTTTCTACTCTGCCGCTGAAATCAAGATTTTTTCCACCCTGGCCAATCAGGTGGCCGTGGCGCTGGAAAATGCCCTGATGTACGAGTCGCTGGAAAGAAGCAAGAACGAGCTTCAACAGATGTTCGACCGGGTGGTCAGGACCGAGAAACTGGCGGTCATCGGCGAGATGACGGCAGTCCTGGCCCATGAGATCAAGAACCCGCTGGGGGTCATCCGCAGCAGCGCCCAGCACATGGCTGCCATGTCATGTGACGGCAAGACCAGAGCCGAGCTTCTGGAGTTCATCATCGACGAGGTGGACAATCTCAATCAGACCATCAACAATCTGCTGGGGCTGGCCCGCTACAAGCCGCCGCGGTTCGAAGCCTTGAATCTTGACCGCCACCTGGCGTCCGTGCTGGAGACCTGGAAAAAGCATGCCGCCCACAACGAGAAGGTCGCCATCGTCTTTGCAAAGCAGGGGGCCGGAAGGCACATATACGCCGACCAAAAGCAGCTGGCCCAGGTATTTTTCAACCTGATCCAGAATTGTGAGGACGCCATGCCGGAAGGTGGAACCATAGTCGTTGAAACCAGGCAGGAGGTTGGAAACGACGGCGCGGTCATCCTGTTTTCCGATACCGGCACCGGCCTTCCTGCAGAAGCCGCCGAGCATGTATTCGACAAGTTTTTCACCACCAAGGAAAAAGGTCTCGGATTGGGGCTTTCCATCTGCCGGCAGATAATCAACGCGCATAGCGGTCGCATAGACATCGAGGATAACGGGGGCAGGGGAACCACGGTGCGCATATGGCTGCCAAAACTTCCGCACGCGGCCCTGGCGACCCTGCATACCAAGGCTGGAGATGACCATGGATAAAAAGGTACTTGTGATCGACGATGAACGCCGGATGCGAAGGGTGCTGGAGCTGATGCTGTCAGAGCGGGGTTACCGGGTCAGGACCGCCGCCGATGGTATCCAGGCAATGGATATCTGGCGGCAGTGGCAACCCCACGTGGTGCTTACCGATATCAGGATGCCCGGGGCCGACGGCATGGAGGTGCTCGATTTCAGGAACCGGGAAGGGCTGGAAGCCCCCTTGATCATCCTGACCGCTTACGGAACGATCGACATGGCGGTGGAGGCCATAAAGCAGGGCGCCTACGACTACCTCACCAAGCCTTTCGACAACGACAGGGTGATCCGGGTGGTTCAGCGGGCCATGGCCGAAAGCCCGGCTCTTTCGGGCCGGTCCGAAAAGGAGGGCCGCATGATCGGCACCTGCGCGGCCATGCAAAGGGTTTTCAAGGAAATCGCCAGGGTGGCCGGGGCACCCACCTCGGTGCTCATCACCGGCGAAAGCGGCACAGGCAAGGAACTGGTTGCCCGGGCGATTCATTATCAGGGTGATCGCCGGCAAAAGGAATTCGTGCGGGTCAACTGCGCCGCCATTCCGGCCGAGCTGCTGGAAAGCGAGCTGTTCGGCCACCGCAAGGGAGCCTTTACCGGAGCCGTTGCCGACCGCAAGGGCAGCTTTCTCAGGGCCGACAAGGGCAGCATCTTCCTGGACGAAATCGGCGATCTTCCCATGGGTTTGCAGCCCAAGCTGCTGCACGCCGTTGAGGAAAAGACCATTACTCCCATCGGGGCCTCCCGGGCCATAGAAGTGGATGTCAAGGTGATTTCGGCCACCAACCGGGATATCGAGCAAATGGTCGCCGAGGGAACATTCCGCCAGGACCTGTTCTTTCGCCTGAACACCTTTACCATCGACCTGCCGCCCCTGCGGGAAAGAAGGCAAGACATAGCGGCCCTGGCAGAACACTTTCTCGGTCATTATTGCCGTCAGTTCAACCGCGGCCCGGTTCGCCTGGACAAAGAGGCTCTTGCTCTGCTCGAGTCCTACCGGTGGCCGGGTAATGTCCGGCAGCTGCGCAATGTCATCGAAAGGACTGTGCTGGACTGTGACCATGAAGTGGTAAGAGCCGAAGATCTGCCCGAAGACATCCGGCAGACCGGCAGCGGCCGGCCTGCCGGAGGGTCCGGTTCCGGCCTGGACCTTGAAGCCACCGAACGCCAGCTGATCGAAAAGGCCCTGGCCAAGACCGGAGGCAACCAGGCCCGGGCCGCCAGGCTGCTCAACATATCCCGCAACACCCTGCGCTACAGGATGAAGAAGTACGGTATCTCGCGCCCCTAGACCATGTTTCACCCATGGCCTGAATTTTGCTTTTCTATTTTCCCGGGACCCATTTTGACCGAAGGCAAACAGGACTTTTTGTTATGACTTCAATTTCCAGGGAACGGCGCCGGTTTTGCCGGCGTCAGGTGAGGCTGCCGGTATCCTTTGCCGAGCGGCAGGCCGGCAGGCTGCCGGGATGGTCCTTCGGAGAGATCCGGAATGTAACTTCCATGGGAGCCATGATAAGTTCACGGGGGTTTCAGGACTTTGCGGTTGGAACCATCATGGAAATATTGTGCTTTCCGGAAAACTCCTGGCAGGACGACGGAGACAGGTTACAGGTTCCCTTCAGGATCGTGGGCCGTGTCGTCTGGCAGGATGCCGACCTGGGGCTCCTGGGGATTGCCTATTTGCGGGAAGATTGAGCCGGAATTGGATTGCGATCAGCCTTTGAAAGGCTTGATTCGGGTTATAGCCGCCCGGAAAGGAGGTTGCCTTTCCGGGCGGCTTTTATTCCGGCGCCGGTAACAGGAAACGATGGACTAGTCAGCACTTGTGGGGCAATGCAGGGTGTATCGCCAGGCAGTGCCGCTCGATCCGGAGCAGTTGGGATTCACCTTGACCGTCAGGGTGTGGGAACTGCCCTCGAAGTGCAGGTCGACTGATTTTTTCTCTCCGACGCAGCCGCTGTCGAACAGGACGGTGCCGTCGTAGTAGACGATGATCTGGTCCTTGATGTAATAGGTGTTGTAGTCAAAAGTTACCGTGCCCTTGGTCATGCCAAGCTCGTGGGTGTGGGTTTCAGGAGTGTCTCCGCCGGCCTGGGTGACCTGGCCGCAGCAGTGAGAACTGAAATCGAACTTGGGCATATCCTTGTCTGCATTGCTCATGGGGGGCGTAAAGTTGCTTACCTGCCTGATTTTGTTGTATTCGCAGACTATCTTTATGGGAGCATAGGCGTTTTGCGAATACTTGTTGTAGGCGGCGTCCGAGCAGGGGGGTATGCCTTCCTTTATGGCCTGGCGCAGATGCTGGATAAAGGTGAAGGCGCCGGTTCCCAGTTTTTTATTTACAATATTGGAAACATGCTGGGTCGCCGTGTTGTTATAGGTAGATTTGGTAAGATCTTTTAATATGCTGTTAACCCAGCCTCCTGCACTCAAAAAAATGCTGACGGTTTTGCTGTAAGCCGCGCCGGCTAATTTGCCTGCCACCAATGCCCAAGAAGACCAGTACATGCATTTGCAATAGGCCTCCCATTGGTCGAAATCGGCGGCCGCCACGCTGTAGACGTATGACCAGGTTATGGTAGATGTGTCTTCGTCCAATTTGACCAGGTCGGGGAAGTGACGTTCCACCATGCCGCCGGAGCCCAGAATTTCCTTTTCGATATACACGATGGGCTTGGGACCGTTTTTGCAGGCAATGATTTCACCCGCCCAGCCCTGGGTCTGGTGGCTCGGAAAGCCGGCATATGAGTCGCAGGCTTCGTGCACTCCCCTGGGCGGGGTCAGGCCGGCCTGCGGAGCCTGGTTGTAAGGGTTGTCCAAAAGGAAAGTGTCCGTGCTGCCGTCGGGGGCATGGACCGTTACTTCCACCTGGGCATCGGAAACATAGTTCAGGGTAATTTCTCCCTGCAGGTCGGGAAGCACTACCCGGACGGGCCGCTGGCGGGAATCCAGGTACATGGTTGCTTCCTCTGCCGGCTGGCCGTCCTGGTCCACGGAGGTCAGCTTCATTTCCCGGATATAGAGGGGGATTCCGTCCTGGTCCTTTTCGGCATAGAACCAGTAGGAGACACCGTTTGAGTCGGTGCCGTGGAAAACCAGGGGGTTTGAAGGTTCGTTTACAAATTTCAGGGGATTGCCGTCCACCGTCAACGGCTGGTAGCTGTCATCTGCCGAATTGTCGGCCTGGTTGCCGCCGCCCCCGCCGCCGCAGGCTGCAAAAACCGTTACCACGGCCGCCAGGATCACAAAAAGCAGCCCCGGCAGGCTCGATCTGAATTGAAAGCTGAACATGATCTCTCCCTCCCTTGAATGAATTAAAACCTGTTCCTCTCCGAATCAGACGCCTTGCCGGCGGCCAGGACCTTAAAGATGCCGGAGCATGGACCTGACGGCCGGATATCCACCTTGTCTCGCTAATGAGCAACATTCGGGCCACCGGCAGGTATTGGCAACAATGGCCGTAAATACCGTGAGTTGTAATGGACAGACCGGACCGGGCACCCGGGAGGGCAAATCATGCGGTGGTTCAAATCCACCATGTCCACCACCGGCGGCGGTGCTTTTCAACCGTTTTTGAGATCAGGGCGTCCGGCGCATCATGCCGCCCCTTCCCGGATCACCGTCCTGTCGTTACCGGTGGCCGGAGTCCGGCGGTAATTTTTCGGGGGCTCGGATTCGCGGCGGCCGTCCGGACCTGGCGCAGAACCGCCAGCTCGCATCCGCAGCGGGCGCAGTGTTCTGCCTCCTGGTCCGCCTTTTGGCATGCCGGGAAGGTTATCTTCATCAGTCCTACAGGTAGAAAAGCATGTCGGAGAGGGATTCGTTCAGTTGTTCCAGTGTCTCCGCATCCTGGTCTTCGATGGCCTTGCGGCTTTGTTCAATGAGGGATTCGAGTTCGGCGGCGTCGGTTTCGTCCAGGTCGTCCAGAAGTTTTTCAGCCCGCCGGCAGAACGGCCTGGAAGTCGCCGCCAGGGATTCCAGCGCGTTGCCGGCCCCTGTCCCGGAATTGCCGCTTTCCGGATCGCCGGTGTCCGCGCAAGCGCTTTCTGCGCCGTAGCCGCCGGCCCTGCCGGTATCGAGCCTTACGCTTTTCGACAAACCGGTCTTCAGCTCCACCGCCGTGACCTCCAGGATTCCGCTGAGGTCGAGATCCAGGTTGATCTGGATCTTGTTGCCGGCCGGCATCGTAGGCCAGGGTGGCGGCCGTGGGCTCGTTGATGATCCGCATCACTTCGGAGCCGGCCGGGACTCCGGCCCGGCGGGTGGCCTTTCTCTGGCTGTCGTTGAAGTAGGCCGGAACGGTGATGACCGCCCTGGAGATTTCGGCCCTCAGCTGTTTTTCGGCCTCCTGCTTGAGCTTTTTGAGGATCAGGGAGGATATTTCCTCGGGGCTTGGCTGCCTGTCCGCCAGCCGGATTTTTTCAGCCTGTCCCATCCGGCTTCGGTGACCGCCTGGCGGAGCTCCGAGCAAGGGGCCTGGGCAAGGCCGTCAAAGGCAAGTACCAAGGCATCGCAGAGCAGGTGTTTTTTTTCTGCGGCCAGGCCGGAGCCGCCCTCTGCCAGCAGCGCCAGGGCCAGGTCCGCGGCCCGCGTGAAGCCCCCCTGCTTGAAACAGAACAGGAATTCGGCCATCGAAGCGCGGGCGGAGTCATTCAGCCGGCGGTTCTGTTCCAGTATCTCCCTGGCCTTGGCCGGCTTGCCGGTCTCTATCATCTGCAGGGCCAGGCTCTCCTGGGCTTCGATCAGCCGGGGCAGGTACTTTGGGCGGTCGTGTCTGACCAGTTTTTTCAGGTGAGCCCGGGCCTGCTTGTATTTGCCGGACGTCATGGCTTCTTTTGCCAGCCTGTCCAGGGCATCGATGGAAAGCGGGGTCCTGGCGCGTCTGTTTTTTTTCTTTTTCTTTCCCATGACAGCTACCGTCCGGCGACTCTGGCGCCGGGCAAAAATCGGGCCGGCCGGCTCCGGTCACGAGCATTAACGGATTGATCACCTGACCGGCCTGCAGGGGACAACCGGCCGGTTGCCCCTGCGGGTCGCAGCCCCGCCGGACTGGAGCTGACGTTATTGCAGACAAAGACCAAAGACTGTGAGACAGGTAAAATTGGCTTGCAATAGTCTGAATATTAAACATAATGGACGGTGTGCCGCGTATCTTCCGGGAAAATGATGATTGAGGATGAGGAATCGACAATGGCGGAGAGGAAAGTGAAAAAAAATAATTCTCGACTTTCAAATATCCATTCTCCATTGCCATCTGAATCCAGCCGTATTGAATATAAACGGGAACTGAACGACAAGCTGGAACGCGAGGTCGTTGCCTTCCTGAATTCCGGAGACGGCGGAGTTATCTACATCGGCATTGATAAAAGCGGAAAAATCTTCGGCGTGAACGATCCCGACAGTGTCCAACTGGCGATAAAAGACCGCCTGAAGAACAATATTCGGCCTTCCAATTATGGGCTTGTTCGATGTCCACCTGGAAAACCATAACGGCAGAAACATAATCAGGGTTACCGTGGCAGGCGGACTGGAAAAACCCTACTACCTGAAAAAATACGGCATGACCGCAAAGGGATGTTTTCTGCGTGTCGGCAGTGCTTCCGAACCCATGTCGCGGGAAATGATAGAATCCCTTTACGGCCGCCGGGTTCGCAACACCATCGGTCGCATGGAATCGCCCAGATCTAATCTGACCTTTGAGCAGCTCAAAATCTATTACGAGGCCCGTGGGCTAATCCTGAACGATGCCTTCATGCAAAACCTTGAACTGCTGACCCCTGACGGCAAACCCAATTACGCGGCCTACCTGCTTGCCGACGACAACGGCTCGTCGCTGCAGGTGGCGAAGTACGCCGATACAACACGTGTAGAGCTTGTAGAAAACCGGGATTATGGGCGGTGTTCGTTAGTCAAGGCATTGAAGAGCGTTCTGGACCGTATGGATGTGGAGAACACCATTTTTACAAAAATCGGCTATCCCCTGCGGGAAGAGCAGGAAATGATCAACTCCCGGGCAGCGAGGGAGGCAATCATCAACGCCGTGGTCCACAACGATTATTCCTATGGCGGTACGCCGAAAATCGAATTTTTCAGCGACCGGGTGGAAATAACCTCCATGGGCGGGCTGCCCTATGGCGTCAGCGAATCGGACTTTTTCAGCGGTTTTTCCATTCCCCGCAACAAAGAAATCATGCGCGTTTTCCGCGACCTGGAAATCGTCGAACACCTCGGCTCAGGCATTCCCCGTATCCTGGAAGCTTACGGCAAAGATGTTTTTGAGGTTCGTCAGAGCTTTATCCGGGTTGTCCTGCCTTATGCGAAACCGCTAACAAGTTTGCGGGATATTTCGGCCCAGTCGCAACCTAAGTCGCCGACCCAGTCGCCGACCCAGTCAACCGACCCAGTCACCAGACTCCTGGAAATTTTGACAGAGGGACCGCTTTCCTCCGGTGAATTGAGGAAAAGATTGAATCTGAAGCATCGTCCTACATTCAGGAGGAACTATCTGCACCCTGCTATCAGGATAGGGTATATCGAAATGACCATCCCCGAAAAGCCAAACAGCCGGTTGCAAAAATACCGCCTGACAGACAAGGGCCGGGAGGTGCTGGAGAAGTAGGGGCGACCGGCCGGTCGCCCCTACAGGTCAGATTTCCAGGGCCGGGATTCCCAGGGCCTTGCGTTTTTCTTCTATGTGGCGGCGGATCAGAACGGCCGCCTTTTCCGGGTCGGGCTCCACGGCGAAGGTGGCGCCCACCACGTCCTTCAGACCCTCGGTGAGCAGGCCGACCACGTTGGCGCTGCCGGTTACAGGCGGCATGGGGCCAAGGACGGTGAAAACTCCCGAGGCCACGAAGTAGGTGCCGATGGTGGCCGCCTTTTCCGAGTACCATTCGGGCGCGGCTCCGGCCAGGGGCAGGTCGCAGATGTCCACCCCCAGGGCGTTTGCCAGGGCCGAGGCCAGCACCAGGATCCGGACGTTGTCAACGCAGGATCCCAGGTGGAGCACCGGCGGAATGCCCAGGGCGCCGCAGATCTCTTTCAGCCCCGGGCCGGCCATTTCGATGGCCTCGGGCACCTTGAGGCCGGCCTTGGCCGTGGCCACCGACACGCACCCTGTGTCCACCACCAGGATGTCGTTTTCGATCAGGCGCCGGGTCAGGGTCACGTGGCCGTAATCGTGCTTTATCTTGGGATTGTTGCAGCCCACGATACCCACAGCTCCCCTGATCTTGCCGGCCTTGATGGCTTCTGCCAGGGGCTCGGGGCTTCCGCCCAGGGCACCGACCACCGCTTCGACCGAAAAACCGCCCACGGCCTTGACCGCTTCCACCGGGATGTAGACCTGCTTGCGGCGGGCGAAGTTTTCCACGGCCCGGGCCACCAGGTCCCGGGCCAGGTTTTCGGCGTTGTCGGGATGGAACTCGCAGTGTTCCATGTTGGGGAAGCGGGCCTTGTCACTGGTGGAGATCATGAGGGTGTGGTAGCAGCCGGCGATGGCGCCCAAAGAAGGCATGATGCACTGGTAGTCCACCAGCATCATGTCGACCGCGCCGGTGGAAAGGATCAGCTCGGTCATCAGGTGGTTGCCGGCCATGGGAATGCCGTGGCGCATCAGCAATTCGTTGCCGGTGCAGCAGACCCCGGCAAGGTTGATTCCGGCAGCGCCCTTTTCCTTTGCCAGGGCCAGCATCTGCTCGGACCGGCAGGCCCGCAGGATCATTTCCGAGACCACCGGGTTGTGGCCGTGGACGACGATGTTGACCTGGTCTTTTTTGAGCACCCCGGCGTTGACCGTGGTGGGATGGGGCTGGGGTACGCCGAAAAGGATGTCCGACACCTCGGTGGCGATCATGGAACCGCCCCAGCCGTCTGAAAGTGCGTTGCGCATGGCCTGGAGCAGCAGGCTCTGCCAGCCGTTGTCGACCCCCATGTGGGTGCGGTGGAGCATCTCGGAGGTTTCGCGGTCGATGCCCCGGGGGATGATGCCGATCTTTTCCCAGAGCTGGCGCCGTTTTTCAGGGGCCCGGGCAACCAGGGTCAGGCACTTGCGGCGCATGCCGTAGTCTTCCATCATGGCGTCGGCCAGCTCGCCTGCCAGGGCCAGGGTGTCCTTGCCCTCGGTTTCCAGGCCGTATTCGGCGGCCACGGCCTTGAGCTTGGCTTCGTCCCTGATCCGGTAGCCGGGAGCCTTGCCCTCGGCCACGGCGGCCAGCACTTCCACCAGGTCGCGGCCGTGGTCCGAGTGGGAGGCCGCCCCGGCGGCGATCATCCGGCACAGGTTGCGGGCCACGATGATGTCGGCATCGGCGCCGCACACTCCCCGCTGGGGGCCTTCGCCAAAGGGGTCGATGCGGCAGGGGCCCATGATGCAGATACGGCAGGAGAGGCCGGTTTCGCAGTAGCCGCACTGGGGTTGCTGGGCGTCGTGACGGTCCCAGACCGTTTCCACCCGGTCCTTGTGAGCCTTGTCAAGCAGCAGGGCTGCATCGTCGGTTATGCTTACGTTTTCGAAAGTCGCCATGGGTATTTCCTCCTCCTGGAAAGCTTTTCCCCTTCCTGGGGTCGGTTAGAGGGCCAGCCGGGCCTTTTTTACCGCCATCAGCAGGTCGATGGCCGGGGCGGAGACGGCGGCTTCGGCGCCGGCCGACATGCTGCGGGCCACTTCGGCGGTCTTGCGGCCCATGGCCGCGTCCATCTCCTCGTAGGTCAGGGCACCGCTTTTGCAAACCTCCACGCAGGCCGGGACAAGGCCCTGTGCCCGGCGCCGGTCGCAGTTGTCGCACTTGACGGCCACGGTCTTGCCCGGCGGGGCGGCCGGATCTTCGTGAAACCGGATCACCCCGTAAGGGCAGGCCATGGCGCACGAGGCGCAGTTGATACACTTGTCCGGATCGATGAAGACGGTGCCGGTTTCCCGGTGGCGGAAGATGGCGCCTGCCAGGCAGGCAAGCTGGCACGGGGCCGGATCGCAGTGCCGGCAGCGGTTGGGAAAGCCTTCCTGGTAGAGTCCGGCACCCACGTGGATGCGCGGCCTGGGCCTGGGCTTTTCCGTCAGGGCCGTGTAGAGCCGGCCGCTGCGCGAATGGGCCACGGCGCAGGCCACCATGCACTGCATGCATCCCAGGCAGCGCTCTGGGTGGACGACAACCTGTTTCATTTTGGCCTCCTTGGTGAAGAGATTGTTGAATCATCATTTGGCGCAGAATTTTCTGTAGCGGTCAGGGGGCATGGTCTTGCGTTGCCTGTCGTCCTCGTTGCCGTTGTAGCAGCCCGCTACGCTATGGGCCGCAAACTCGGTCCCTTACGGGACCTCAGACATGCGGCCCATGGCCGCTTCGCTTGGCTGACAACGGCGACCCTCGGACTCCAAAGGCACCGTGAGACCATACCCCCTGACCGCTGGTGACCGTTTCCGATGCCATCCCGGTTTCCTGTCCCCTTGCGGGACAAAGGATACGCGGCAGTTGTTTCCCCTTGGCGGTCAGGGCATCAGCCAGCGCGGGTTGAAGCCGGGTTCCAGCAGCCTGGCAGGCTCGATGGCAAGCCGGGTGCGGTTTTGAATCAGGGACAGCAGGACTCCCCCCTGCTCGATGGCGTTTATCAGCATGGCTCCCACCAGGACATCGCCCCTCAGTACCAGCTTGCGGTAAGTGCCGCAGACAGGATCGTGGCGCCGGATAACCTCCAGGCCTTCATCTTCCGGCTGCGGGTTGACCAGGCCGATGGTCATTACGTCCAGGTCGAAGACGCGCATCACGTTGCGACTAAGACTGCCGGTGTAGGGCACCGGCCGGCCGGCCATGTTCAGGCCGGCTGTCCGTCCCTGGGACGCCGCCTCGGGCCAGATGGCGTTTACCCGGCGTTTTTGACGGGCAATGTCAATACATTCGGCGGCATCGCCGGCGGCAAAGATGCCCTTCACGCTGGTTTCAAGGTGCCGGCCGACCACGACCCCCAGGTCCCTTTCGATCTGCGCTGGCAAAAAGGACAGGGCCGGCCGGACGCCCTTGCCGGCCACCACCAGGTCGCATTCCACGTGGCTTGCATCGGAAAGCTCGGCTCCGGTCACCTTGCCGCGGCCGGTAAAGGCCGTAACGCTGGTTGCGGTGCGCACCTCGAGCCCGCGTCTGACCAGCTTTTCCAGGATCATGGTGCCGGCGGTCCGGTCCACCTGCATGGCCAATGGATAGTCCGAGGTGATCAGCATGGTCACCCGGAGGCCGCGCCTGAGCAGGCCGTAGGCCGCCTTGAATCCCACCAGACCGCCGCCCAGCACCAGGGCCTTTCCGGCCCGGCCGGTTGCGGCCAGCATCCGGCGGACATCTTCTTTTGTGCGCATGTAGAAGATGTTTTCCAGGTCCGCGCCCTCTGCTTCCAGGCGGCGCGGATCGGCGCCGGTTGCAATCAGCAGGCGGTCGAAGGCAACCTCCCGGCCGCCTTCCAGGCGGACCCTGCCGGCCCCGGTATCGATGGCCACCGCCCGGCGGCCCAAAACGGGCTTGATCCCCAGCTGGTCGTAGAACCTGCCCGGACGGATGGGCAGCCTTTCTTCTGTCAGGGAGCCGTCCAGCACCATGCTGATCATGGGCCGGCTGTAGGGGATGGTATCCTCGTCGCCGATGATGGTAATGGCGGCCTTTTCGTCCAGGCCGCGGATGGCCTCGGCGGCACAGACCCCGGCGATTCCATTGCCTAAAATGACGTGTTCCATATTACACCATCCAAGGTTCGTTGCCGGAATGTAGGGGCGACCGGCCGGTCGCCCCTACAAAATTGCGGTCATGTTCCCATTGTGCGGGGTTGTCGACGATGTATCGTCGAATTTGATTCAATTCATTTTCATTACGGACAATATGTTCATAATAATTGCGTTGCCATAATTTGGCCCCGGGAGTGTTTTGTAATTCGTTGATACGTTTGGTCACGGCGGATTTGAAACCGGCAATCAACGCCCCCAGTGACCGTGGTAACGGACCTGTAGGGGCGACCGGCCGGTCGCCCTTACATTCCGGCCGGTCGCTCCTGCAACGGCCGGAACGCAGGATCACGATTCCATGAAAATGGTTGGGCATGACCATCCAGGCATCCAATTCAATTTCCCTGCGGATTCGTGGTGTTTTGCACCATTCATCGGCAACGATCGTTCCCTGTTTGTTCAATACCATTGCACAATCAATGATATCTCCGAACAGGCAGGTTCTGTCTATTGTGCAAATTGTAATAAAATACGCCCCTGAACGGGAATAATCATACCCTTTCAATCGAATTGAACGGCGAGTGTGTTTTCGGCGCTGGTATTTGTTCATACCGATTGTCACCGTATGGCGAAAAAGTCCGCAAGCAATTGCAAAGGAGAGCATATTGGAGCATACGAAAACAATAACCGCTGACCGGAGCCACAGTCAAGCATGTCCTGAAACGGCTGGCCGCCCGGTGCCGCCAGAATTGGCTTGCACTTTCGGGCCGGGGTGGTAGTTTGGGGACATTCTCGTTTACTTCATTTTCGGGGGTGAAAATGCCGGAGCTTGCTTACCTGAACGGGCAGATCATGCCCGTGGAAAAAGCCATGGTGCCGGTCGATGACCGGGGCTACCTGTTCGGAGACGCGGTTTACGAGTACATCGCCAGTTACGGCGGCAGGCTGTTCAGGATGGACGATCACATCCGGCGGCTGGAAAATTCACTGCGGGGCCTGGATTTCCCGCCGGTGGACCCGGAAAGGGTGCGGCAGGCGGTCTCCGACCTGCTGGAGGCCGGCAAGATGGAAAGGGCCGGGATCTACATCCAGATCTCCAGGGGCGTGGAGCCCCGCAACCACGCCTTTTCCAACCAGGGCCCGGTCCAGGTGGTGATGACGGTAAGGCCCCTGCCCGATGTCCATCCCCACCTGGAAAAAGGGGCCGCGGTGATGACCGCGGAGGACTTCCGCTGGGGCCGCTGCGACATCAAGACCGTCCAGATCCTGCCCAACTGCCTGGCCAAGCAAAAGGCCGTGGACAACGGCCTATACGACGCCATCTTCGTTTCCGGGGAAAAGATCGTCCGGGAGGCCACAAGCTCCAACGTCTTTATTGTGGCAGACGGCAAGGTCCTGACCCATCCGCTGACCAACAACATTCTGCCCGGAATCACCCGCAAGGTGGTCCTGGAGATCTGCCGGGACAAGGGCATACCGGCGGCAGAAGAATTTTTCGACACACAAAGGCTGCAAGCCGCCGACGAGGTCTTTCTTTCTGGCACCACCACCGAGGTCCTGCCGGTTGTGGCCGTGGACGGGCGCAGGATCGCAGACGGCCAGGCCGGCTCCGTCACCATGAAGCTCTATGGCGAGCTGCGCCGGCTGGCCGGGGCATGAGACGGGTCTGATGGTAAGATTTCTTCATACCGCCGACTGGCAGATGGGCATGAAGGCCGAGCATGTCGGCGAGGCGGCCGAAAGGCTGCGCCAGGTGCGCCTGGATGCGGCCCGCAAGGTGGTGGAGGTTGCCCGCGGCCACCAGGTCGATTTCATCCTGGTTGCCGGAGACACCTTCGAGGACAACGGGGTTTCCCGGGTCCTGGTCCAGCAGGTGGCCGACATCCTGGCCGACTTCGGCGGGCCGGTCTATGTGATTGCCGGCAACCACGACCCGCTCACGCCCGGCTCGGTCTGGGAAGACCCGGCCTGGGAGGCGGCCGGCAACATCTTTTTGCTGAAAGATCCGGAACCGGTTTCCGCAGGCCCGGCGCTTCTTTATCCCTGTCCGGCAAAAGAAAAATACTGCCGGGCAGATCCCACCGCCTGGATCGATGCCGCCGGCCGAAAAGAGATCTGCATCGGCCTGGCCCACGGCACCCTGGAAGAGATTGCGGCCGAAGAGCCCGATTTTCCCATCCCGGCCGATGCGGCCTGCCTGCGGGGCCTGGACTACCTGGCCCTGGGCCACTGGCATTCGACCCACAAGACTGCCGACAGCCGGGACGATGCGGTCCGCCTGGCCTACAGCGGCACCCACGAGCCCACCCGTTTCGGCGAGCGCGACAGCGGCAACGTCCTGGTGGTCAGGATCGAAGACCGGGGAGCGCCCCCCGAGGTGACGCAGGTGCCCACCGGGATCATGAGCTGGGAAAAGCTGGAGCGGCGCATGAGCACCCTGGAAGATTACCGGGGCCTTATCAGCGAGCTTGAAAGCCGGCCCGGTGCCGACAGGACCCTGTTGTGGGTGGCGCTGGAAGGGTTGCTGCCGGCCGGGGCCACCGGGCTTCTGGAAAGGCTGGACCAGCTGCTGGCGGCGCGCTTTTTCCACGGCCGCCTGGATACCGCCGGCCTGGCGCCCTCGCCTGAAGACAGCACCTGGATCGATGCCCTGCCGGCCGGCTACCTCCGTCAGGCCGCCGGCCGGCTGCTGGAGCAGGCAACCGGCCCGGACCCGGACTCTGCCCTGGTGGCCCGCAAGGCCCTGGAAGAGCTTTTCGTCATCTGCCGGGAGGCCGGCCGATGATCCTCAAGCAGCTGGAAGTTTACGCCTGGCGCAGCATTCTGGAGAAAGTCTGCCTGGGGCCTTTTTCCGAGGGCCTCAACCTGATCCATGCCCCCAACGGCACCGGCAAGTCTTCCCTTTTCGAAGCCCTCCAGCGGTGTCTCTTCGACAGCCACCAGGTTAAGGGCCGGGCCATGGAAGAAATCAGGCCCTGGGGCCGGGACCTGGCTCCCGGGGTGTGTGTCGAATTCGTCCATGACGGCCAGCACCTGCGGTTTTGCAAGCAGTTTCTCAGCCAGCCGGCAGCCCGGCTGGAACGCATGGAAGAGGGACGTTTCAGGCCCCTGGCAGAAGGCCGCCAGGCCGACGAGTACGTGCGGGGGCTTTTTTCCGATCAGAGCCCGGGCCGGGGACTTTCCAAGCCGGAGCACATGGGCCTGTGCCAGGTCCTCTGGGCCCCCCAGGGCCGCCCGGAGCTGGGGACGGTGGCCCCGGCCGTGGTGGCCGACGTGCGCCAGGCCCTGGGAGTGCAGGTTTCCGGGACTGTGGGCGGTCCGGTGGAAGAGGCCGTCTCCCGGCGCTACTTTGAATTTTACACCCGTACCGGCAAGGTGAAAAGCGGCCGCAACGCGCCTGCGGCGGTGAGGCTGGCCAGGCAGCTGGAAGAGCTGGAAAAAGAGCGCGACCTGCTGGCCGGCCGTTACAAGGAACTGGAGCAGGCCCGGCTGAAGGTGGAAGACCAGCGGGCCGCCCGCCGGCAGGCGGCAGATCAGGAAAAAAGGCTTTTGGAAGAAGTTGCCCGGGTGAAGCTGCGCGTAAAACAGTACCGGGAGATCGAGCGGAAGCTGGAGCGGGCCCGCAGCCGGGCCGACGCGGCCCAGGCCGGCTACTCGGCCCTTAAGGACAGGATACGCCAGGTTGACGATACCACCTCCGAGATAAAAAACCTGGAGCAGGAGACAGAGCAGTTACGCCAGAAACTGGAGGCGGCCTGCAGGCAGGTCGAGCTGCGCCGCCAGGAGGGGGCTGACTGCCGCCGGCACCTGGAAGACCTGGAAAAGGACCGCCGCGACCTGGAGAAAAAGAGCCGCCGCCTGGAGCTTGCCCGGCAGTACTTGCAGGCGGTTGCCGAACTTGAAAAGCTCACCGCGCGGCAGGCGGAGGCGGAAAAATGCACCCGCCAGCTGGAAGATGCCCGCCGCCGGCGCCGGGAGCTTGTGGCCCCGGACCGCAAGACCCTGGCCGGGGTGCGCCGGGCGGCGGCCCGCGCAGACAAGGCCCGGGCCGGGGTGGAAAGCTTCCTGATCCGCCTGGAGATCGATCTTGACAAGCCGCGGGAACTGGAAGTCATCAAGGGCAGCCGGCCCGAGGGCGGTTTGCCCACTTCCGGGCAGGTGGTGGTGAGCGGGCCGGCCGAGGTGGTGGTGGAGCTGAAGGGCGTCGGCCGGATCAGGGCCCGGGGCCCGGCCGGGGACCTGGAAAAGCAGGCCCGGTTGCTGGAAAAGGCCGAAAAGGAGCTTGAAGAGCTGACCCGGCCCTTTGGAACCACCGATCCGGAAAGGCTCCAGGACCTGCTGGATGAGGCCGAAAAACTCGACGGGCAGGTGAAAAGCCGGCAGCAGCGCCTGGACCTGCTCCTTGAAGACGGAGACCTCAGCCGGCTCAAGGCCCGCATCGGGGCCTGCCGGGCCACCGTCGGCCGGGCGCTGGAAGAGTTTCCCGGCTGGCAGCAGGAATCTCCCGATGTGGAAGGCCTGGAAAAGGAGTATCTCGAGGCCCGTTCAGGCCTGGAGCAGCGACAGGCCGGGGCCGAAAAACGGCTGGAAGACGCTCTTGCCGGTCTGGCCCAGGCAGAAGGTGACCACAAGGCCCTGAAAGCGGGCCTGGAGGCCAAGCAGGCCGAGCACAGGCGGGCTGCCCGCCGGCTGGAAGAACTTGGCCGGGACGGCCTGACCCAGGAGCAGCGCCGGGAAAAGCTGACCCGGCTTTCAATGGAATGGGAGGCGGCCAGCGGCCCCATAGAAGGACTGGAAAAAGAGCTTGCGGCCCTGGGGCCTGATCCGGCCCGGGACCTGGAAGACCTTGAACGCCGGCTGGAGGCGGCCCGCGGAGACGCCCGCCGGGCCCGCGACAGGGAAAAGACCGCCGAAGGGGAGCTGGCCCAGCTTGCCCGCCAGGACATCTACGGGCAGCTTGCCGCCTGCGACGAAAAGCTGGCCGTGCTCCGGCGGCAGGCGGAGGCCGAAAAACTGCGCCTGGAGGCCGTGGGGCTGCTCTACAGGACGGTGGAGGAGTTTCGCAACCGGACCACCGCCGCCGTGGTCCGGCCCCTGGAAAAAGCCGCCTGCCGCCTGATGGAACGCATCAGCGGCCCGGTGCTGGAAGGGATCGGGCTGGGTGAGGACCTGGTGCCGGCAAATGTGCGGCCGGCGGCTGCCGGCGGCCCGGTGGGCCTGGAAAACCTTTCCGGCGGAGAAAGCGAACAGCTTCACCTGGTCTGCCGCCTGGCCCTGGCCGAGGTCCTGGCCCGCGACCGGCGCCAGCTGGTGGTGCTGGACGACGTGCTGACCGCCACCGACACGGGACGCTTTGGCAGAATCCTGCGCATCCTGCAGGAGATGGCCGCCCGGCTGCAGATCGTTATTCTCACCTGCCACCCGGAACGTTACGCGGGCCTGGAAGATATGACCAGGTTCGACCTGGAGGCCGCCCTGGCGGGCTGAATCAGAAGGTGATCACCTTGTCGGCCTCCCTGGCAAGCTCGTAGAGGTCGTCCATCCAGCCGATGGGGCAGGTGCCCGATCCCACCAGACCGTGGGACTTCATGCACACCCCTCAGACGTAGAAGTCGCCCTCGAACTTGTTCATCTGCTCCATGACATCGAATTCAGGGCTGCCGCTTTTTTCGAACAGGACCCCCTTGCCGAGCATGAAGACGCTGACCTCGTCGCCCTTTTGGACTCCGGTATTTGCCAGACGCATGGCATTGTAGATGGTTTCGCCGTCGCCGGTGGTGATGATGAAAAGAATTTTCACGGGCAGGCCTCCTTCTTTGCAAAATCGGGTCAACGGTATTACTATCAATTCTGACGATTCTACTCATACCTGCACCAGGCCGGCAAGGAGGTTCTGCCCGGATGAACTCCAAAGCCAAGAACGCAAAGCAAAATTCTTCTGTCACCGATGTCATCCTGGAGAGCATCTCCGACGGCGTTTTCACCGTGGACCCGGACTGGCGGATCTCGTCTTTCAACCGGGCCGCCGAGCAGATAACCGGGGTGCCGCGCAGCGAGGCCATCGGCCGGCGCTGCTCGGACGTGCTGCGCTCCAGCATGTGCGGCAGTGATTGTGCCCTGCGGCGGACCCTGGAGACCGGAAAGCCTGTGATCGGAAAGACCGGATACATCATCGATGCCGCCGGCCGCCGGGTGCCGGTTTCCATCTCGACCGCCGTTTTACGGGACCCCCAAGGCAGGGTCATGGGCGGGGCCGAGACTTTCCGCGATCTTTCCGAGGTGGAAGCCCTGAGAAGCGAGCTGGAGGGCCGTTTCCGGGTAGGGGAACTGGTCAGCCGCAGCCCCCTGATGCAAAAGATCTTCGAAGTCCTGCCGGCCATTGCCGCCAGCCCCAGCACGGTCCTGATCCTGGGAGAGACCGGCACCGGCAAGGAGCTTGTGGCCCGCACCATCCACGAGCTGAGCCCGCGGCGCAAAAAACCCTTTGTGGCGGTCAGCTGCGGAGCCCTGCCCGACACCCTGCTGGAGTCGGAACTTTTCGGGTACAAGGCCGGCGCCTTCACCGGCGCTGTCAGGGACAAGCCGGGCCGTTTTGCCCTGGCAAAGGGCGGGAGCCTGTTTCTGGACGAAATCGGGGAAATCAGCCCCGCCCTTCAGGTGAGGCTGTTGCGGGTGCTCCAGGAAAGGACCTACGAGCCTTTGGGCGGCACCAGGTCCGAGACGGCCGATGTGAGGATAATCGCCGCCACCAACAGGGATCTGGCCGAGCTGATGCGCCGGGGCGAGTTCCGGGAGGATCTTTACTACCGGGTCAACGTGGTGCGGGTGGAGCTGCCGCCCTTGCGGCGGCGAAAAGAAGACATCCCCCTGCTGGCCGACAGTTTCATCGAACGCTTCAACCGCCTCCAGGGCCGCCGGGTCGAGGGTATTTCCGGCGAGGCCCTCTCCCTGCTCATGGCCCACAACTGGCCGGGTAACGTGCGCGAGCTGGGAAACGTCATCGAAAGGGCTTTTATCCTTTGCCGCCGGGGGCCGATCCAGATCCAGCACCTGCCCGGGGAGCTGCTCGCCGGCCGGCATCCGGCTGACGAGACTTCCGGCATCCGGGCGGCCCGTAACCTGCTGGATGCCCGTTACATCCAGGCCGCCCTGGAACGCAACAACTACAACCGCACTGCCGCGGCCCGCGACCTGGGCATTCACAAGACCACCCTTTTGCGGCGCATCAAAAAGCTCGGCCTGCGCCTTCCTGAAAAAGACGGCCGCTTTCGCGCCTGACATAGTTGCAGCTTTGCAACACTTAAAAGCGATATAGTTGCAGATATGCTACGACAGTTTTTGCAGCCTCCGGACAGGCAGCCAATATTTACTTGAATAACGGTATGTTAAAATTCTTATTAGCCGGCAGATGCCTGGCACGATCCATGCTGTACAAATTGCCAGGAAAACTGACGATGGCTTTGCAGCCCGGATATTGGTCTGTTTGCGAGGCCATCCGGGACGAGGGCTTTCAGCAATGAAGATAGCTTTACCTGTCTGGAACGATCGTATCGCGCCTGTTTTCGACGTGGCCGGCCCTGTGCAGATAGTGGATATCGAAGCAGGCCGGATCGTGTCCCGGCACCAGAGGGTGCTGGCAGGGGAGCTGCCTTTCCAGAAGGCCCTGGAGCTGGCGGAGCTGGGGGTCCGGGTGCTGATCTGCGGGGCCATCTCCCGGCCGCTGCTGGCCATGGTCAGGGGTTACGGAATCCAGGTGATTGCCTTTGTCGGCGGAAACCTGGAAGCTGTCGTCCGGGGCTGGATCCAGGGACGGCTGGAAAGTGACGATTTTTACATGCCGGGCTGCCGCGGCAGGGGTGCAAGACGCCTGCGGGCAAGCCATGGCGCATACAAGGAGGGTTTCGGAATGAACGGAAAGAACAGATGCGGAAGAGGCCAGGGCGGCGGCCGGGGCCAGGGACAGGGACGCGGTCAGGGCCAGGGCCGGGGAGGCCGGAGACCAGGGCCGGGCGGCGCCTGCGTTTGTCCCAAGTGCGGCCATCAGCAGCCACATCAGCAGGGGATTCCCTGCATGGATCTTACCTGTCCCAGTTGCGGGACCGCGATGACCAGGCAGTAAATCGCCGGATGCGGCGAAAAACGGATATCGAACCATTTGCCATGTCATAGATGAAAGGAGGGATGTATTATGCCCGGAGGAGACAGAACCGGACCAAGAGGCATGGGATCACGCACCGGCAGGGCGGCCGGATTTTGCTCGGGTTACGGCAGACCCGGTCACATGAGTGCAGGCTGGGCCGGGCGCGCCCGGGGCAGGGGCTTTGGCGGCCGCAGCCGGCGTAACCGTTACCGGGCCGCCGGCATGCCCGCATGGGCCGGCTACGGCAGCCTGCCGGTTGGCTTTCAGCAACCTGATCCGGAAGCTGAAAAGCAGGCCTTGAAGCACCAGGCCGACGCCCTGCAAGCGGAACTGGAACTTATAAACAAACGGCTGGCCGAGATGGAAAGCGCCCCTGACAGGCAATGACCGTCCGGTCACAAATCAATGCAAGCGGCCGGGGGCCCGATGGCCTCCGGCCGCGTTTGCGGACTCATCAGGAGAAAACATTTGCAAAACCAGGTAATTGCATATCGTCCCATCGGAATCATAGAAAGCCGGCATACCCTTAAGGAAAAGACCCCCATTCAGCCGGTCTATGCCCGGGGCTGCAGGGGAAAGGCGGTTGTTTTCGAAGAGTTTTCCGCCGGCCTGCAGGACCTGGAGGGTTTTTCCCACATCTTCCTGATCTACCACTTCGACCGGGCCGGAAGCCCCCGGCTGAAGGTCAGACCGTACCTTGAAGATGTGGAGCACGGTATTTTCGCCACCCGGGCCCCGTCGCGACCCAATGCCATCGGGATAAGTATCGTCGAGCTTGTGAGGGTCGAAGGCAACGTTCTTTGGCTGGACGGGGTGGACATCCTGGACCAAACTCCCCTGCTGGACATCAAGCCGTACATAGCCCGCTTCGACCGGATCGAAAACACCCGCAACGGCTGGCAGGACGCCATCGACGAAGAAGTGGCCCGGGCCAGGGGCCGGCGGGGTTTTGAAGGATAGAATCCTGTTCCCGCAGTTTTCCCTTTTCAGGGCCAAATGTCCGGCAGCCATGTATGCCGCCCTCGTAATATTTGCGAGAACGGAAGTTTTTTACTTTTCCAGGCTCTCCGGCATCCGTTCCACCAGCGCCCTGATCTGGTCCCGCACCCGGCGGTAATGGGCCAGGGCTTTTTCAGTGTTTTTGGCTCCGGCGGCCAGGGCCGGCGGATCATCGAAGCCGCGGTGAACGATCCCGGCCCGGCCCGGAAACAGGGGGCAGCTTTCACGGGCGTGATCGCAAAGGGTCACCACGTAGTCGAAGGCCACGTCCGGGAGCTGTTCGATTTTCTTGGACCGCTGGCCGGAAATATCGACTCCGGCCTCGGCCATGGCTTCGACTGCCAGCGGGTCGAGCCCCCCGGCCGTAACCCCGGCCGAGTAAGCCTCCATCCGGCGGCCCTTGAGGTGACGGCACCAGCCTTCTGCCATCTGGCTGCGGCAGGAGTTGCCGGTGCACAGAAACAGGATTTTGAGACGCCGGGGCATTTACGAAACCTCCCTGCAATGAGCCTGAAAAACATATCCTACCTTATCCGGGGCGGGATTGAAATGACCAATGCCTGTAGGGGCGACCGGCCGGTCTGTGGTAAGGGCGACCGGCCGGTCTGTGGTAAGGGCGACCGGCCGGTCGCCCCTACAGGACCGTTGCCCCGGAATCGGGGATTGCCGGTTTCGGATCAGGCGTTAACAAAAGCGGCTTTTGTAACCTTTTGCAATCGGTTCGCTCTGGAAATATGGCTGCGCCAAAGAGGCTCCGGCCGGGGTAATGCCGGCCGGTGAAAATTGGCAGAATAATTGCATCCATGTTTGGCGAGGGGTTTAACTTGGCATTTATATTACCTCCATTCGATGTTTGCGTTAAGCACCTCACCTGGCGGCAAATCGGCCCCCGGGGAATAGGCCCCTGGGGTCGGTTTGCCTTTTTCCGGGAACCGGCGCCGAAATCATGACGCCGGGGTTCGGTCAATTCGTCAAGCAGAAAGCCGTTTTTCGCGGCTGATGCCACGGAGACAACGATGCCTATCTTCGAGTACGACTGTCAGGATTGCGGGCATAATTTCGAGCGGATCGTTTTTTCCGAAAAGCAAGAGCGGATAACCTGCCCCAAGTGCAAAAGCGAACGGATCAAAAGGGTTATCAGCTCGACCAGTTTCATCGTTCACGGCGCTTTTTCCGGAGGATCCTCAGGCTGCGGTTCCTCGGGGTTTTCATGAGGCTGATGGCGGAACGCCGGGGGCGTTTCAGGTCGCCTCGCTGGTTCCGAGTGGCCGCGGGTAACGGTAACGTGGTTACCACGGGTCAAAGTGTTAACTGTAACGTTACGCAAAAGCCATATGCCGCAATGCAAAAAAGTGAAAGGAGCTGAATCATGGCTGGAAATATTTTCGAAATAGACGATAGTCAATTCGACGATACCGTGTTAAAATCCAACAAACCGGTTGTGGTGGATTTCTGGGCCCCCTGGTGCGGGCCGTGCAAGGCGTTGGGGCCTGTTGTCGAACAGCTGGCCGAGCAATACGCCGGGCGGGTGGAATTTGCCAAGTGCAACGTGGACAACAATCCGGTTACCCCCGGCAAATTCGGTATCAAGGCCATTCCGACCCTTATGTTTTTCAACAACGGACAGGTGGTTGAACAGATAACCGGCGTGGTTTCAAGGGACGTAATCGAAAAAACCCTGGACAAGGTTGTCAATGGAGGCGGCGGTACAAGGCCTTTCATGGTGGTCTGAGCGGCCGGCAGTGCCGGCTCAGAGGGTGGATTCCGGCACTCCGGGACGGCAGATTGAATCCGGTATCCGGCGGCGTCGGGCCGGATGACAGGCGTCTGCCTTCAGTCCGGCGGGCGGCCCCGGAGTGCGCGGTCATGTTTTGCGGCTGCCATCCGTAATAATTTCGGTTCCTAATCTTTCAGTTTCAAAAACTGCTGATTTTTGCTGGAGGCCGAGGTGGTTCCCTGGTGAACCCCCGGCGTGCGCCTTGCCCCGGCCAGCGGTTCCCAAGACAGGAGGTATGCCAGATGGGAAGATGCGTAAATCATCCGGACCGGGAGACAAGCTACATCTGTTCCAAGCACAACATCTACATGTGCGAGGAATGCCTCAAGTGCCGCGATCCTGAAATATATTGCAAGTTCCGGCCCTCGTGTCCCATCTGGTTCATCCACAAGGAGCAGATGGTAAAGGAGCGCCGCCGCCGGGAACGGAAACAGGAGGCTGCTGTCGCCAGGGTTACCTTTCTGCCGGATGAAAAATCGGTGGACGTAACCCCGGGGATGACCCTGCTCGAAGCGGCCCGGGCGGCCGACGTCTATATCAATGCCTCCTGCAACGGCAAGGGCTCCTGCGGCAAGTGCAAGCTGATAGTCCGGGAAGGACAAGTGGATGCCGGCCCCACGCCGCTGCTGAGCGACCGGGAAAAAGAGGCCAACTACGTGCTGGCCTGCCAGAGCAGGATCAAGGGCGATCTTACGGTCAGTATTCCGGAAGAGCTGCTGGAAAAGAAGCTCAAGGTGGCCGGCCTTGGCAAGGAGCTTACCGGCAGGCTGCAGGGCCTGGTGGAAGATATCAGTCCCATGTTCGAGGAGATTTCCCTGGAGCTGGAGCCTCCCAGCCTGGAAGATCCGGTAAGCGATCTGGACCGCCTGAAACGGGGCCTGAAGCAATTCGGGGTGGACACCGACCGGATGAACGTCAGCCTGCGGATAATGCGCCAGCTTGCCGAGGTCATGCGCAAGCAGCAGTGGAAGGTTACCGCGTCGGTCATCCATCGCAAATGTTTCGACGAGATAGTCGATGTCCGTCCGGGCGACGGGGCCGGTCCCAACCTGGGTCTGGCCGTAGATCTTGGCACCACTTCGATTGTCGTTTACCTGGTGGACGTCGATGATGGCGCCATAATCGCCGCCACCTCGGGCCACAACCGCCAGGCGGCCTGCGGCGACGACGTTATCAACCGCATCGTGTGCGCCGAAAAGAGCGGGGTCAAGAAACTGAGCAAGATGGCCCTGGCGACCATAAATTCCCTGATCAGCGAAGCCTTGGCCGCCGCCGGCAGAAAAGCGGTCGAGGTCAAGAACGTGGTGATCTCGGGCAACACCACCATGACCCATCTGCTGCTGAGCATCGAGCCGCGCTATATCCGGCGCGAGCCTTACATTCCCACGGTTTCCGAGTTTCCCATCATGAAGGCCGGCCAGATCGGCATCAAGGCCGATCCCAAGGCGGCGGTTTTCGTCATGCCCGGGCCGGCAGGCTACGTGGGCGGCGACATAGTTTCCGGAGTGCTCTATTCCGGCCTTTTCCGGGAAGATCCCCTGACCCTTTTCATCGATGTGGGCACCAACGGTGAGATAGTGCTGGGCAACAGGGAATGGATGATGACCGCCTCCTGCTCGGCCGGTCCGGCCTTCGAGGGCGGCGGAATCCGTTTCGGAATGCGGGCCGAGGAAGGGGCCATCGAAAAGGTGACCATCGATCCGGAAAGCCGCGAACCGTCGTTTCAGACCGTGGGCGACGTGCCCCCGCGGGGTATCTGCGGCTCCGGCATGATCGATCTTCTGTCGGAAATGCTGATTGCCGGGATCATCGACCAGAAAGGCAAGATTCAGCTCGATCCGTCCCATCCGCGGATCGAAAAAGACGGCGACGCCCTCGCCTACATCCTGGCCTTTGCCGATCAGTCCGCCATAGGCCAGAATATCGTTTTCAGCGAAACCGACATCAACAGCCTGATTTTGAGCAAGGGCGCGGTCTACGCCGGTTTTACCGTGTTGCTGAATCAGGCCGGGCTCGATTTTTCCATGGTGGACAGGGTCTGGATAACCGGTGGCTTCGGCCAGTACCTGGACATTGAAAAGGCCATCATCATCGGCCTGCTGCCGGATATCGAAAGGGAAAAGTTCACTTACCTGGGCAACAGCTCCATCTCCGGAGCGTACATGGCCCTGCTTTGCCGGGAACACCGCGAGCTTGCCGGCCAGATCTCCAACAACATGACCTATATCGATTTTTCCAGCAACAGCCAGTTCATGGACGAGTTCACATCGGCCCTTTTCCTGCCGCATACCAACATGGAGGCTTTTCCCAATGTCCGGAAGTTGCTTGGAACCTGAATTGAGCGTTTCAAATCTCGGCCAGGCGGAAGATAGTTCCGGGCAGATTGCAGATAGTCCGGGAGCCGGTGTCAAGTCCGTACAGTCATTGCGTGATGATCGACAAACAGGGGGCTGGAGAAAGTGAAGATCACGATCCTGGTTGACAACAACGCGGCTTCTTCTAGGTTGGCGGCGGAGCACGGTCTGGCTTTCTGGATAGAAACAGGCGGGCGCAAGATATTGTTCGATACCGGCCAGGGCGGCTGTCTTCCCGGCAACGCCCGCAGGCTGGGCGTTGCCCTGCAGGATGCCGACTGGATCGTTCTGAGCCACGGCCACTTCGACCATACCGGGGCCCTGGCATACGCCCTGGACCAGGCCACCCGGGCCCGGCTTTACTGCCATCCGGCGGTCGTGCTGCCGCGTTTTGCCTGCCGGGGCGCAGATGCAACCTCCATCGGGATGCCGCCGGAGTCCAAAAGGGCCCTGGATGCATTGCCCCTTGACAGGATAAAGTGGACTTTCGAACCTGTTTGGCCGGCAGAGGGTATCGGACTCAGCGGCTACATTCCGCGCAGGACGGACTTCGAAGATACCGGCGGTCCCTTTTATCTGAACCCCGAAGGCACCCACGCGGACGCCATCGAAGACGATCTTGCCGTCTGGTTCGAAACGCCCGGCGGGCTGGTGGTTTGCGTGGGCTGCTGCCATGCCGGTCTGGTCAACACTCTGATGCGGGTAAGGCAGCTCAGCGGAAGATCGAAGATCAGGGCGGTTGTCGGCGGATTTCATCTGATGGGGGCGGACCGGCGGCGCATCGGGCTTACCATCGACAACCTGCGGGAAATGGGTGTCGATACCATCTGTCCCTGCCACTGTACAGGCGAGGCGGCCGTCGCTGCTTTGAAAGCGTCCCTTGCGCAGAGGGTGATTCCCGGCAGAGCCGGTATGACCCTGCAGTTCTGAAATCGTCAGGCTTCGGACGGAATGACGTTTTGCCGGCCGAAGATGCCGTGATCAGGTGCCGGAGTTGTGGCGGTAGGCTATCACTTCGACTTTTTCCAAGGTCACCAGGCCCTCTTTTATCATTCCGTCGAGCACCGGCAGGAAGGCTTGGATCTTGTCGGGGGCATCGACGATCTCGATGACCACCGGCAGATCTTCGGAAAGGCGCAGCAGCTTGGAGGTATGAATCCTGCTGTTGGCCCCGAAGCCTAAAAAACCTCTCAGCACCGTGGCTCCGGCCAGATGCCGGCGGCGGGCTGCGTTGACGATGGCCTCATAAAGCGGCTTGCCTTCGTGCTTGTCGCTTTCTCCCACGAAAATCCTGACCAGGCAGGCTTCTGAAGGTAGTTTCATTTTCTGTCGGTTCCCGGCACAAGGTTTGAAGTTTACTGTAAGACTTAGAAAAACCGTCCCAGGGCCGCGCCGGCAAAAAGCGCCGCCAGGCCGAGGGTGTTTTGCAGCAACAGGTTGGCGGCAGCCCACATCCACTGGGACGAGCGCATCAGTTCCCCGGTTTCGAGGATATAGGCCGAAAAGGTCGTAAAGGCCCCCATGAAGCCGACCAATACTATCGTCCGCATCTGGGCCGGCAAGGCCAGCCGGTCTTCAAACAGGGACCATCCCAGGCCCGCCAGCAGGCATCCGAGCAGATTGACCGTCATGGTGCCCCAGGGAAAAGCGGCACCGTCGATCCGGTGCACCAGGCCCGCCAGCCCGTACCTGGCCAGGGTGCCGGCAGCCCCGGCAAGGGCAAGGTAGATGAACTTCTGCAATCACAGATCCTTTCCGGTGCTGATTCAAACCGCAACACCTGCCAACCGGACTCATAAAATGCAATCTGAAACTGTCCGGCGTCTGGATGTAAAGGGCAGACCGGCGCCCGGGTGTAACGGCGCCGGTCTGCGGGCCGGTCAGGCTTCGTTTCCGGCCTCCGGGTCAGAATTCGATTGACAGATGGGCGATATAGGAATCTGTCTTTTTGAGATCGTCTTCGAACTTGCCGTGGATGTACTCCAGGCCAAGGTTGGTGTTATCGAAGAGGGTCCAGTTTACGATGGCGCCGTATTCAGATTCCGGCAATAACTCGCCCCCGTCGTCCGAGCCGCCGTAGCGGGTCGCGAACTCGGTGCTGTCGGTGATACTGACGCTCAGTTCGATATTCCAGCCCGACGGCTTGGTGCCCAGCATGGGAAGTTCGTCGGGCTTGAAATCGTCCATGGCGCCGACGAATTCGCCTATCAGGTGAAAGCGGTCCAGGAAGTTGTAGCTCACGAAAGCGCTCCAGCCGGCCACCAGGGAATCCAGGATCAGGTCCCCCCCGGGTTCCTGACTGTCATTTATTGCGTTGGCGCTGGCGATGTTGGACGTGTATGAAATGCCCATGGACAGATCGGCAACGGGTGTGGTCTTGACGGACGCCACCAGGCTGTTGATGGTGTTGTCATCGTCGACTTCCCTTGCCTTGCCGTTGAAAACACCCACGGATATGTCCAGCAGGTCGCTGTCGCCGGGCCGGAACCCCGCCACGGCCGCGCCCCCGCTGGTTTCCCCCAGCACCAGAGTCTGGGGATCGGAAATGAAATGGCTGTCGAAATTGCCGAAGGGGACGTACTGCCGGCCGGCGATGAAGTAGAAGGGGAACCGGTTGCCTGTAATGGCGATATAGCCTTCGTCGATGAAAAGGTCGTCATCGCTGTATTTAACCATGAGGTGGCCGTTTGTCTGAGCTATCTGACTGTTTGCGATGTCGGCGTCCAAGACAAGTTCGATGTTGGTCAGATTGACATCCGACGATGTTTCGTCATCGATTAAAGGATCTTCGAAATCGGTCTTGCCGTAGCCGGCCTGGACTTCCAGCAGTCCGCTGATCTTGATCCGGTCGTACCAGTTCGGGTTTTCTTGACGGTGTATGATAATCGCTTCCAGGTTTTTGACCCGTTTTTCGAGCGCCTTGACGTCACCGGTCTTCCGGATAACGGGTACGGATACGACCGGATTGTCATCCTGAGCCATGGCGGGGGTGACCAGGGCTGCTGCACACACGATCAGAACAGATAACAGTAGAGTCCTTTTCAGCATCTTTTCAGCTCCTTTATGGTTTGCCGGTCAAACGGGTTTCCGGCTTGCAGCGCCCGGTTGCCGGCGGCGCCGCGGTCGGAATCACATACAGGCCGCATTTTCCCACCTGCAGCCGGCGGCTTTTCAGTCGCCGGGAACCGGGTCCGCTGCAAGATCCATGGTGCCGCGCAACTGCCCCGGTAACCGAATAGCGCACCTGCTGTTCCCATACCCATCGACTGGCGTTGGAAGGGTTCACGGATCAACGATTTAAAAGCCATTAAATCTTCTGATTAAAATTCCGGCAGGAGCCTTTTCGTGAGGCATTGTCTGGAATGCGCTGCTGGCGGCAGGCGGGAAACCCTCACCTCCTTTCCCAGGTACCGGTGGTCACCAATAGGCCGTTTCAACGGGCCGTTGCATGATTGCGAAACAGACCTATAACTCCAATCATTGCATATTTCAATCTCAAAACGCTGTTTTGACCACAGATAAAATCAGCTTCCTTTGGCGCCGGTCCGCTTTGAAAGTTGTTTTTGAAAAAGACTTGGAGTATTATATGAGAATCAGGCCGGGCTGGTGAGATAGTCCGTTCTGACAGTGCAAAGTTTCCCCGTCTCTTTTTCTCTGAAGCCTATCCATCTGCTCTGACCGGGGCTGACGCAGGTCCCGCGCGAGACAACCCGCAGCATCGGCCCGGTGACGGAATTTTCTTCCGGAATCAGGCCGGTCACGAGGTTGCGCAAGACTCGGGGAGATTCATGCGGAAAGCATCCATGCATCATGACCGGCCGGGCAATCCGGGTCCGGGCGGGAGGCTGACAAAGATGGATGAGGTCGGAAAGAGTCCGTCAAACCAGGACACCATGGAAACCGTTTACCGGTTGCGCTTATTTGTCGCCGGCAATGAACCGAACTCTTTCAAGGCCCGCCGGGTGCTGGAGGAAGTCTGCCGCCGCCGGCTCGCCGGCAGGTGTGACCTGGAGGTCGTGGACGTACTGGTAAATTACCAGGCGGCCCTGGATGCCGGCGTCATGGCGGTTCCGGTACTGATGATCGAAGCTCCGCCTCCGCGCAGGATGATCGCCGGATCGCTGGGCGATGTTCAAAAACTTGTCCGGGCCTTGGGAACTGACTGCGGGCAGTGATACCATGGACGATGAAAAAGCAAGACATGCCTCTGTCCAGCGCAGGCTGCAGGAGGCCGAGGCCATCCTGGAGGCCCTCGGGCGCGGTGAAATCGACATGCTCATCGGCCCGGACCAGCCCCTGGTGGTGCGCTTCAGAAATCTGGAACAACACAGGGAGCGTTACCGCAAGATGCTGGCGACCGTCCGGAGTGTCAACCGGATCCTGATGAAAGCCCGGGAACCGGCCGATCTGCTGAGCCGGGCCGCGGTTTGCCTGGTATCATCCGGGCTGATCGGTTTCGCCTGGATGGGTCTGACCGGCCAGGGCGGGACACTGCGCTGGTCGGTGGGAAAAAAGGGAGCCGGGTTTGCGGACTCCGGCCCGCCCGCCGACACTTCCTCTTCGCCCGCCTGCGCCGGCAAGGTGCTTGCCTCGCCCCAGGGCATCGTATGCGGCCGGGAGGAAGAACTCTGCCGGCGCTGCGGTTTCTGGCGGCCCGACACCGAAGACATTTCCTTTGTGCGGCGTTTCGATCATCGCTGCCAGGTTTTCGGCCTGATGATCGTTACCGGGGCCCGGGAGCTGATAAACGATCCGGGCATCCAGCGTCTTTTGAACGAAACTTCCGAAGACCTGGGCACGGCCCTGTTCCGCCTGGGGCTTGAAAAACGCTTTCAGCGCGACCGCAGGGCCAGGGCCAGGCTGGTGGCGGCCCTGGATCAGGCCAAGGAAGGGATCGTGGTGTTTACCAGCGACGGTGAAATCCAGTACGCCAATTCGGCCTTTGCCGCCCTGCTGAAGCAGCCGGCGGCGGACCTGGAAAAGATAAACCTGGTGAGCCACCAGGAAGGAGGCGAATACGGCCGGCTCCTGGAGCTGATCCGGCAGGTGGTGACCGAGCGCAGGGAGTGGGCCGGCAGGGTCGAGCTGGCGGCCCCCGGCGGGTCTGTGCGCCACCTGGGGGGGACTATTTCACCCGTTCTTGAAGGGGGTGACGTGCCGAGTTTCGTGGCCATTTTCAACGATGTCACCGAGCTGGTCACCATGGAGCGGCAGATGCAGCAAAGTCAGAAAATGGAGTCGATCGGCCGTCTTGCAGGTGGAATAGCTCATGATTTCAACAATATGTTAAGCGTGATCGGCGGGTATGCCGAGCTTGGAATGCTCAAGCTCAATCCCGGCGATCCCCTGCTGAAGGACCTGACCGAGATCAAGAAGGCCTCCGAGCGTTCGGCGGCCCTGACCCGGCAGTTGCTGGCCTTCTCGCGCCAGCAGACCGCGGCGCCCCAGGTGGTCGACCTCAATCAGCTTCTTTCCGAGTCCCGGAAGATGCTGCGCCGTCTGATCCGGGAGGAAATCGAGTTGAAACTTGAGCTGGACCCGGACCTGTGGCCGGTTTACATAGATCCTTCCCAGGTCGATCAGATCGTGATGAACCTGGTGGTGAATGCCCGCGATGCCATCGAAGAAAAAGGGACCATCGGCATTGCCACCGCCAACGTGGTTCTGGACCGGCTGTATTGTCGCTTCCATCCCGGCATCAGCCCCGGCAATTTCGTCATGCTCTCTGTCAGCGATAACGGTTGCGGAATGGAGCCGGATGTGCGGCGGCAGGTCTTCGAGCCTTTTTTCACCACCAAGGCCAAGGGGGTGGGGACCGGCCTGGGGCTTTCGACGGTTTACGGAATCGTCAAGCAGAACCAGGGAGCCATCTACGTCTACAGCGAACCGGGCAGGGGAAGTGTTTTCAAAATCTATCTGCCTCAGTTCAGGGGAAAGGAGCAGCAGGCTGGAGAGACAGACGGCGACAGGCAAGACCTGCGCGGCCGGGAAACCCTGCTGGTGGTCGAGGACGAAGCCCAGGTGCGCCGCCTGGCGGTGACGGCCCTGAGGAACTACGGTTACAACGTTCTGGAAGCCCCCACGGTGGAGGCTGCCGTGGAACTGGCCGAAAAGCATCCCGGCTTCATCGACCTGCTGATAACCGACGTCATCATGCCCAGCATGGACGGCAAGCAGCTCCAGGCCCGGATCGTCCAGCGCCGGCCGGGCATAAAGACCCTTTTCATGTCCGGTTATGCTTCTGACACCATCATCCTCAGGGGCGTGCTCGAAAAAGGCATCCACTTCATCCAGAAACCGTTTGCCATCGCCGAGCTGGCCCGCAAGGTGCGCCAGGTTCTCGATGCTCCCGCCTGATGGCCCGCCAATGGTTGACATGCCTGCCGGATGCGGCCTATAGGAGTATGTACAGGCTGATGATTAGCAATTGTAAACACGGAGAGGAGGGTTCTATGAAGGCAGAAAGGCGCAGTTTTATCAAAAAGGTGGGTGTCGGGGCCGCTGCCCTGACCGCTGGCCTGGCAGCCAGGGCGGTTCCGGCTTTTGCCAAAAAGACAATCCGCTGGAAGATGGTCACGACCTGGCCGCCCCATTTTCCGGTCCTGGGGGAAGGGGCCGACCTGTTCGCCAAGTGGGTCGAAGAAATGAGCGGCGGCCGCCTCAAGATCACCGTCTACGGCGGCGGCGAGCTTGTTCCGCCCCTGGGAGTCTTTGACGCCGTCAGCCAGGGAACGGTTCAGATGGGCCACGGAGCGGCTTACTACTGGGCCGGCAAGTCACCCGCTGCCCAGTTCTTTGCGGCCGTTCCCTTCGGTTTCAATGCCCAGTCGATGAATGCCTGGATTCTCAACGGCGGCGGCATGAAGTTGTGGGAAGAAGTTTACGCCCCCTTCAATGTCAAACCGTTTTTGGCCGGCAACACCGGTGTCCAGATGGGGGGCTGGTTCAACAAGGAGATCAACAGCGTCAAGGACATCAAGGGCCTGAAAATGAGGATTCCCGGCCTGGGCGGCAAGGTCATCGCCAAGGCCGGCGGCAATGCCGTGCTGGTGGCCGGCGGTGAAATCTATACCAACCTGGACCGGGGCGTGATCGATGCCACCGAGTGGGTCGGCCCGTACCACGACCTGAAGATGGGTTTTTACAAGGCGGCCAAGTACTATTACTATCCGGGATGGCACGAGCCGGGAACGGCCCTTGAGGCCATCGTCAACAAGAAGGCCTGGGACAGCCTGCCCAAGGATCTTCAGGCCATAGTCGATGCGGCCGCTTACAAGTCCAACATGTGGATGATATCCGAGTTCGAAAGCAAGAACAACGCGGCCCTGGTGGAGCTGATCGAAAAGCACCATGTCCAGCTGAAGCAGTTCCCCGAATCGGTGCTCAAAGAGCTTAAGAAGCTTGCCAAGCAGGTCCTGGACGACCTGGCCGCCAAGGATCCCATGAGCCGAAAAGTCTACGAGCACTTCAAGAAATTCCAGAAAAACATCTACGCCTGGAACAAGCTGACGGAAGAGCAGTACCAGAAGTTCAAGTATCTCTAAAGCGCCGCGGACAGTTGGAGGAAAAAGGACTGGGGGCCTGTGTCGCAGGCCCCCTTTTTTTGATCCTGACCGGGCGCCGCGGCAGACCTTTTTGCGGTTTGCCATGCCCTTTACGTTGTGCTACCCTGATTCAACCCGGGTTCCGGATCGTCAGGTGGATAATGTTTTTCCGTGCAAGCGGGGTAAGCGAAACGTGCTGGTTCGCGGCCTGAAAGCCAACATCGCCCTCAACATCGCCGTTTTCCTGCTGATTGCAGGTTTCGGCGCCAATCTGGTGACAGCCTATATCTACCACGGCCTTTTGCTGAAGGCCGAAGACCGGCGCGCCCGGGACATGCTCGACGGGTTGGCGGTTTTCGCCTTTCCCATGCTGAAAAAGACGGCGTCGGGCCCTTTGCCGGCCGGCTATGAAGGTCAGATGCCCTGGAACAAACCCTGGATCGTCAATTTCATGGTGTTCGATACGGCCGGCCGTACGGTTTTCAGGCACCTTGGGGATACGGGCTTCCAGGCGCTGATGCGGGAGCTTGCCGCCGGAGCCCTGAAGGGACGGGCGGTCATCCAGAAAAGAGTCGGCTACCACTGGCACCTGACAGGCCCCCGTTACGATTTCCTTTTGACCGCCATCAGGCTGGAGAAAGGCTCCCGGCCGGCAGGGGCCTGCGTCCTGCTGACATCGCTCGCTCATGTCAACCGCCAGCTGGACCGTTACCAGAAGGGTATTTTCTTCTATATCCTGATCAATACTTTTATTCTCACCCTGGTGGCGCTTTACAGACTGTTCAAGATCTACCTGCGGCCGGTGGACCGGCTGGTCGGGCAGGCGGAAAAGTACAGTGACGATGAAGAGCCTCTGTTTGCCGTCAGGCGCGAAGACAACGAGCTGGGCAGATTGTCTTCGGCCTTGAACAGCATGCTGAAAAGGATCGCCCAGGACAAGCAGAAGCTCAGGGAGACGGTCGTCCGCCTGGAAGAGGCCAACCGCAGCCTGAAAGAGGCCCAGCAGGAAATGGTCAGGGCCGAGAAGATGGCCTCGGTCGGCCGCCTGGCCGCCGGAATCGCCCACGAGATAGGCAATCCCATCGGAATCGTCCTGGGCTACCTGGAGCTGCTCAAGGACGGTGATCTGGAGGCGCAGGAGCGGGCCGAGTTCCTCTTGCGGGCCGAAGAAGAAATCCAGAGGATCAACCGGATCATACGGCAGTTGCTGGACCTTGCCCGTCCGGCGGCGACCGGCACCGGAAAGGTTGCCGTCCTTCAGGTTCTGAAAGACCTGATTTCCATCCTGGCAGCCCAGCCCATGATGTCCGGTATCGAAATCAGCTCCCGGCTCGATGCCCGGGCCGATCAGGTGGCGGCAGACGAAGAACAGCTGCGGCAGGTGTTTCTGAACCTGTTTCTGAACGCGGCCGATGCCATCGCCGAAAAAGGAGGAAAAGGGCAGGGCCGGATACAGGTGGCGGCCAGAAACGTCTCTCCGGCCGGCTCCTGCGCCCGAAGCGGCAATGCGGCCTTGCAATTGGTGATCGAAATCAGCGACAATGGTGCCGGTATCAGGGAAGAAGACCTGGCAAACGTCTTCGATCCGTTCTTTTCCACCAAGGCTCCGGGAAAGGGCACCGGCCTGGGGCTGGCTGTCAGCTACATGATCATCCAGCAGCTCGGAGGAAGTATCCGGATTGCCGGCCGGGCCGGCAGCGGTTCCACGGCAACGGTCGTCCTTCCGGTTGCCGGCCAGGATGTTTCAGGCCCAAAAGGCGGTGAAAAGCCGGTTTAGCCTTCTGCACGGACCGGGAGATTGCCAAAAAAGAGGCATGGCGGATGAAAAACGGTAAGATCTCTGAAAAGAAAGCTTCGATCCTGATCGTGGACGACGAGGAGAATATGCGTCACATGCTGGCTGCCATGTTGTCCAAGGCCGGCTACCGGACCGATACGGCCGGTGACGGTCGTCAAGCCCTGGAAAAGGCCGGCTCCGGCAGTTACGACTACATCCTCTGCGATATAAAGATGCCGGTGATGGGCGGGATGGAATTTTTGAAAAATGCCGGCAAGCTGCTTGGTGAGACCACGGTGATCATGATGTCGGCCTACGGCACCATCGATCTTGCCGTGGAAGCCATGAAACTGGGAGCCTACGATTTCATCTCCAAGCCTTTCAAGCCGGACGAAGTGCGCCTGGCTATCGAGAAGGCCGAGGAAAGGGAACGGCTCAAGCGGGAGAACATCAAGCTGCGGCGGCGGCTGGAGATGATGGAAACCAGGGACGGGTTCGGCAACCTGGTTGCCAAGAGCCCGGCCATGCAGTCGGTCTTCAAGCTGGCCCGCAAGGTGGCGGCCTACGACACCACGGTCCTGATAACCGGTGAAAGCGGCACCGGCAAGGAACTGCTGGCCAGGGCCATTCATCAGGAAGGACCCCGATCAAAGGGACCCTGGGTGCCGGTGAACTGCGGGGGAATTCCGGAAAATCTGCTGGAAAGCGAGCTTTTCGGGCACGTCAGGGGCGCTTTTACCGGAGCCGACCGCCACCGGCCCGGGCTGTTTGCCGAAGCCGACGGCGGCACCATTTTTCTGGACGAAATAGGCGAGCTGCCGCTGTCTTTGCAGGTCAAGCTCCTGCGGGTCCTGCAGGAAAGCGAGATCCGGCCGGTGGGCGGCCAGAAGACCCGCCGGGTCGATGTGCGGGTGATAGCCGCCACTTCCCGGGATCTGGGCCGGGCCATGGCCGAGTCAAGCTTTCGTGAAGATCTCTTCTACCGCCTGAATGTGATGCCGATCCACATGCCGCCACTGCGGCAGCGACCCGAGGACATCCCCCTGCTTTGCAGGCACTTCGTAGACAAGTTCAACGCTGCCCTGGACCGCCGGATCGAAGATGTTTCGCCGCCCGCCATGAAGCTTTTGTTGCGGCACCCATGGCCCGGCAATGTACGGGAGCTGGAAAATGCCATCGAAAGGGCAATGGTTCTGTGTGAAGGCGACCGCCTGGGGCCGGAAGCCTTTGACGGAATCATCGGCGGCCTGGCAGCCGGCCGGGACGTGACCGCCATGTTCGACGGTTTTTCGATCAAAGCCGCCCGGCGGGTCATCGAAAAGGCCCTGATCGAAAAAGCCCTCCAGGCCACCGGCGGCAACCGCACCCGGGCCGCCAGGCTGCTGGAAATAAGCCATCCCAGCCTGCTGTCCAAGATCAAGACCTACGGCCTGGATCTGTGAACGGAGCCGTCTCCCTGACCGGCGGCCGGCAGGGGCGTTTAGCTGCCCCGCCTGTGTCAGGCGGAAACCCGGTAGGCGGGGATCAGATGCCGCTCAAAAGCCGTTCTATGTTGAGCCTGTTGACGGCGGTTTCCACCAGGTCGCTGGCCACGATATTGACGCTTTTGGGTCCCAGCAGGGTGACCCGTTCGACCTCGGCCTTGACCGCTTCCTGCCTGACCGCCTTGCCGTCCCTGACGTAGGTGGCTTCATAGCTCGTGGCGCCGGTCCACTTGCGGCCCGTCTTGTCGATGGTGAAACTGTCTATCACTATTTTGATGGTGTCCTCACCCGGGGCTATGCCGTTTACCACCGTTGCTCCCAGGGCTTCCAGCCGTTCCCTCACGGCCTTTGAATAGAGCTGGGAAAGATCCAGGCCTCCCTCGGTGTAAAAACGATTGCCGTGGCGGTTTACGGTCAGGACAAACGTGTTGTTGAAGTGGGGCAGCATCTTGGAAGCCCCTTTCCCCAGCAGCGGTTGCCCCTTCAGGTCCTGCTCCACGATCAGGTTGAATACGCGTCCGGACAGAACGTTTGCCGGCGCCGGCGCCTGATAGCTGACTTCGATGCTTGACATATGCCCGCAGGCTGCCAGGAGCATAAAGGCGGCAAGGCATATCGTAGCCGTTGTGCGTATTGTCGGTTTCATGACTTGTTCCTTCCCTGTTCTGGTTTGGTCGATGTTCAATGATCTAACCGGCCGACACCTTAGCATGCCAGGCGGGTCGAATTCAATGGAATATGCTTGCCTTGCCCTTGTTTTCCATGTTATCAGATTCTGATCTGGATTGCGTGATTGGTCCGTTTCCAGACCATGGGCTCCGGGCGGCGGTACCGAGTCCGGGGCTTTGTGGCTGTAACCAGGAAAAAAGGAGGGATGGATGAAATTAGCAAAGCTTTTGATCGTGATGGTGGCGGTGCTGGCGCTGGCCTCCGTTTCCATGGCCGGTACCCTTGACGACGTACGTGCCAAGGGGTATCTGCGCGCCGGTGTGAACGGCAGTGTTTTCGGTTTCAGCATGCCGGACAAAAAGGGTGTCTGGAAAGGGCTCGACGTGGACACGGCCAAGGCCGTGGCGGCCGCCGTCTTCGGCGATGCCAACAAGGTCAAGTTCGTACCCCTTACGGCTGTACAGCGTCTGCCGGCCCTGCAGTCCGGAGAGATAGACGTGCTGTGCCGCAACACAACCCAGACCCTGACCCGTGAGACGAAAAACGGCCTCAACTTCGTCCACGTTAATTATTACGACGGCCAGGGCTTTCTCGTTCCCAAGAAACTCGGCATCAAGAGCGCCAAGGAACTTGACGGAGCCACGGTTTGCGTGCTTCCCGGAACCACCACCGAGATGAACGCGGCCGACTATTTCCGTTCCCATGGCATGAAGTGGAAACCGGTGGTCATCGAAAATACGGCCGAACTGAACAAGGCCTTTTTCGCCGGCCGTTGCGACTGCCTGACTTCCGACGCCTCCCAGCTGGCGGCCCAGCGTTCGGTGGCTCCCAACCCCAAGGACTACGTCCTGCTGCCGGAAATCATCTCCAAGGAGCCCCTGGCGCCGGTCGTGCGTCACGGTGACGACCAGTGGTACGACATCGTCAACTGGACGGTCATGGCCCTGATCGAGGCCGAGGAACTGGGCATCACTTCCAAGAACGTGGACAAGATGCTCAAGAGCAAAAATCCCCAGATTCAGAGATTCCTGGGCGTAACGCCGGGGATGGGCAAAGCCCTGGGTCTGGACGACAAGTGGGCCTACAACATCATCAAGCAGGTGGGCAACTACGGCGAGATCTTCGAGCGCAACGTGGGTGTCAACACTCCCCTGGGGCTGGAACGCGGGCTCAACGCCCTTTGGACCAAGGGCGGCCTGATGTACGCGGCTCCGTTCAGGTAGAATTCAGGGGGCCGGGCCTGATCAGCGGTTTCGGCCCCGTCTGAATTTAAAGGCTGTTGCCGTTTGCCATGGAGCCGACGGCGGGCAGCAGCCCGGTGTGGGATAATACTGCAGCCGGTTTTCGCAAAGGGCGGACCCCCGCGAAAACCGGCTCTTCATCATGCAAACCGCGCTATCCGGTCCGAAAACATGAGCAGACAGGAACAAGCAGCCGCATCCGACCCTTTCTGGCTTGATCCCGGCAAGCGTGCCATTGCCTATCAGGTGGGGGTGTTGTGCATGGTCGGCCTGCTGGCCTACTACCTGGTCTCCAATACCCTGACCAACCTGGAAAAGCAGAACATAGCCTCCGGTTTCGGTTTCATGCAGAAAGAGGCCTCGTTTGAAATCGGAGAGTCGCTGATTCCGTATTCAGCAGCCGATTCCTACGGCCGGGCCCTGCTCGTCGGCGCCCTCAACACCCTCAAGGTTTCTTTCATCGGTATCATTCTCACCACCTTGCTGGGCACCATCATCGGCATAGCGCGCCTGTCGTCCAACTGGCTCGTTTCCCGCATGGCGGCCCTTTATATCGAGGTGATGCAGGATGTCCCGGTGCTGCTCCAGCTTTTTTTCTGGTATGCCATCTTCTACGAGACCCTGCCGTCTCCCAGGCAGGCCCTCAATCCTTTCAGCGGCGTTTTCCTTACCAACCGGGGCGTGGCAATGGCGGTGCCGGCTGCCCATCCCTGTCACAAGTACATGCTGGCGGCCTTCATCACGGCCTGTGTTCTGGCCTACCTGCTTCGCCGCTGGGCCAGAAAGCGCCAGGAAGCCACCGGACGGTACTTCCCGGTCGTTCCGGTTTCGGTCGCCGCCATAATCGGCCTGCCCCTGGCGGTCTGGTTTATCTTCGGGGCTCCCCTGGAAATGGATGTGCCCAGGCTCCAGGGTTTCAACTTCAAGGGCGGTATAACCCTCAGCCCCGAGTTTATCGCCCTGCTGCTGGGGCTTGTTCTCTACACGGCGGCCTTCGTGGCCGAAGTGGTGCGGGCCGGAATCCAGTCGGTGAGCAAGGGACAGACCGAGGCCGCCATGGCCATAGGGCTCAAGCCGGGCCAGGTGCTCAACCTGGTTATCCTGCCCCAGGCCCTGCGGGTCATAATTCCGCCCCTTACCAGCCAGATGCTGAACCTGACCAAGAACAGCTCCCTGGCGGTGGCCATCGGCTTTCCGGATTTCGTCTCGGTGGCCAACACCACCATCAATCAGACCGGCCAGTCGATAGAAGGGGTGGCCCTGATAATGGCTGTTTACCTGATTTTCAGCCTTTCGACCTCGGCCTTTATGAACTGGTACAACAAGAAGGTTAAACTGGTGGAAAGATAGTCGAAATGGCCAGCGCTGAAGTCCATGACAAGATCGAGGATCTGAAACCGCCGGTCATCCAGGTGGGTGTTATCGGATGGATCCGCTCCAATCTGTTCAACGGCTGGCTCAACAGCCTTCTGACCCTGGTCACCCTCTACATCCTGATCAAGACCGTACCGCCGTTTATCCGCTGGGCCTTTCTGGATGCCGCCTGGAACACCAGCGGCCAGGCATGCCGTGCCAGCCAGGGGGCCTGCTGGTCGGTCGTGACCAAGAACCTGCGGTTCATCATCTTCGGATTCTATCCTTACCACCTTCACTGGCGGCCGTTGCTGGCGATGATCATGCTGTTTGTCCTGCTGTTTCTGAGCCGCGAGCGGACCAACTGGAAGCCGTGGCTGTTTTACAGCTGGCTGGTGGGCCTTGCGGCCATGGGACTGCTGATGCGCGGCGGGTTGCTGGGCCTGGAGCCGGTTGAAAGCAGCCAGTGGGGCGGCCTGCCCCTGACGTTGCTGCTTTCTGTCTTCGGCCTGGCGGCGGCCTATCCCCTGGGGGTGGTTCTGGCCCTGGGCCGCCGGAGCAGAATGCCGGCCATCCGCTATCTTTGCGTGGTCTACATCGAGCTTATCCGCGGGGTTCCCCTGATCAGCCTCCTGTTCATGGCCTCGATCATCTTTCCCCTCTTTCTGCCAGAGGGCCTCACCATCAACAAGATCCTGCGGGCCCAGGTGGCCATAATCCTTTTCACCGCCGCCTATATCGCCGAGGTGGTCCGGGGCGGGCTGCAGGCCATGCCCAAGGGGCAATACGAGGCCGCCGAGTCCCTGGGGCTCAACTACTATCAGACCATGCGCCTGGTAATCCTGCCCCAGGCCCTGAAGATAGTGATACCGCCCACCGTCAGCATTCTCATCTCGGCTTTCAAGGACACCTCCCTGGTGGTGATCATCGCCCTGTTCGATGTTCTCAAAACGACCCAATCGGTGCTGTCCAATCCGGAATGGATGGGCTTCAGCCGTGAAGCGTATATTTTCCTGGCCCTGCTGTATTTCCTGGGCTGTTTTTCCATGTCCAACTACAGCCGCAAGCTTGAAAAGGAGCTTTCGGCCGGAGAACTATGACCGGCACAACCCTGGAATATTGAGAGGCCCCGATGAACTCCGAAGCAAAGAATACTTCTGAACCGGATACCGGCAGCCGGCCGATAATCCAGATTATCGACATGCACAAGTGGTTCGGTGAATTCCACGTCCTGAAAGGGATCAACCTCGAGGTCCAGAAGAAGGAAAGAATCGTAATCTGCGGCCCTTCCGGTTCCGGCAAATCCACCCTGATCCGCTGCATAAACCGTCTGGAGGAACACCAGCGGGGTAAGATAATCGTCGACGGTATCGAGCTTACCAACAACATAAAGAACATCGAAAAGATCAGGGCCGAAGTGGGGATGGTCTTTCAGCACTTCAATCTCTTTCCCCACCTGACGATTCTGGAAAACCTGACCCTGGGGCCCATCTGGGTGCGCAAGGTGCCCAAAAAAGAAGCCGAAGAGACCGCCATGTACTACCTGGAAAAGGTCCACATCGCCGAGCAGGCCCAAAAATACCCGGGGCAGCTCTCGGGCGGGCAGCAGCAGCGGGTGGCCATCGCCCGCAGCCTGTGCATGGCGCCCAAGGTGATGCTGTTCGACGAGCCCACATCCGCCCTGGACCCGGAAATGATCAAGGAAGTCCTCGATGTCATGATCGAGCTGGCCCAGGAGGGCATGACCATGATCGTGGTCACCCATGAGATGGGCTTTGCCAAGAGCGTGGCCCACCGGGTGCTTTTCATGGACTACGGCCAGATCGTGGAAAGCAACACGCCGGACGAGTTCTTCGACAACCCGCAGCACGAACGCACCAAGCTTTTCCTGAGCCAGATCCTGCACTGATTGTCGCAGGCAGAAATTTGCGGGCACGGAATCCGGACAGGCTTTCCGGCCGGACCGGACATCGTCCAAGGCCTTCAAAAAAAAAGCCGCCGCTGTTTTTAGCGGCGGCTCAAGTTTTTGAAGCAGGCGGCGGTTCTGTTATTTGTCAATGAGCACTTTTTCCAGCCTTTCGGTCATGAAGTCGAGTTCGACATCGTCGATGACAAGCGGAGGCGAGATCCTGATGGTATGGCCGTGGCTGTCGTTGGCCAGCACGCCGAGATCGAGCAGGCGGCGGCAAAAATCCATGGCCCGTCCGCCCTTGATCTGGATGCCGATGAAAAGTCCCCTGCCGCGCACTTCGGCAACGTGGGGCGAGCGGGAGGCGATTTTCTCCAGCCTTTTCATCAGGCGCCGGCCCTGGTGGGAAGCTCGTTCGGCAAGCTTTTCCTCCACCAGCACGTCCAGGGCGGCGATGCCGGCCACGCACGCCAGGGGATAGCCGCCGTAGGTGGAGCCGTCGGAGCCGACCGAGAATACCAGATCCATCAGCTCGGCGTTGGTGACAAAGACCGACAGGGGCACCAGCCCGCCGGAAATGGCCTTGCCCAGTATCAGGCCGTCGGGAATCACGTTTTCGTGCTGGAAGCAAAAGCGCCTGCCGGTTCTTCCCAGGCCGACCTGGATTTCGTCGAAAAGCAGCAGCAGGTCGTGGCGGTCGGCGATCTGGCGCAGGCCCTCCAGAAAACCGGCCGGCGGCACGTTCATTCCGCCTTCTCCCTGGAACGGTTCCGCCAGGATGGCGCAGGTGTTGGGGTTGACAGCCTTTTGAACCGCGTCCAGGTCTCCGAAGGGCACCGACACGAAACCGGGGGTCAGCGGTCCGAAGCCCTGCCTGTACTTTTCGGTGGTGGCAAAGGAGACCACGGTGATCATCCGGCCGTGGAAGTTGTTGTCGAAGACGATGATCTCCTGCTTGCCGTCGGCAATCCCCTTGACTTTCCAGCCGTAGTAGCGGGCGGCCTTGATGGCCGTCTCCACCGATTCCACCCCGCCGTTTTTGGGAAGCACCTTGTTGCCGTTTTTGCCGAAGCGCGGGCCAAGCTGGGGCGTCAGCTCGGCCACCTTGTTGAGAAACAGCCCCAGGGGGTCGGTATAGACCACGTTGGAGATCACCGAAGCGTAGTTGCCGGCCAGGGCCTTTTGGAGGGCTTCGACGATCCGGGGATGGTGATGGCCGCAGTTGGCCGCCGAATAGGCTGCCAGGCAGTCGAGATATCTTTTGCCCCGGATGTCGGTCAGCCAGCAGCCCCGGGCCTGGCGGATGACGACGCGGTGGCGTTCGTAATGGTGGGCGCCGTAATTTTCCTCCATTTCGAAGATCAGATCGTCGGGGATCTGGGAATAGCCGGTTGGGTGGTTGGAAACGATGTTTTTTAACATGAATTCACCTCGGACTCGTTGATGTTCAGGCATCTTCTTTGATCAAACGGTAGATGCGCTTTTCCCGTTCGGTCAAAGGCTCCTGCCGGTCATAGGTTTTTTCGAGAAAATAGTGGTAAAAATCGTGCCGCAGGCTGTCGCGGTTGGCGATGACGAACCACTTGTTGCGCGTCCAGCTTATGGACGATGAATCCTCCCGGCCCGATTCGAAGATTCCGACCAGGGCCTCTTTCTTGTCGGCGATGACGTCGAAGGAACGGCCGCCGATGGTTTCCACCAGGTTTTCGGTATCCGGGTGGATGACCTGGACGTCGAAGGTCAGGGGCACCCGGCCCATGGCGATGTAGCGGATGGCAACGCCGCGCTTTTCGGCCTTCTTCAGGTCCTTTTCCAGCAGCTGCCCGGACCGGGGAAAGAGCCTGACGTACAGCTCCCGGCCGGCGGCGCTTATCATCTGACGGGCTTTCTGAATGACGGCGTCGTATCCCCGGACGGACCAGATGTACTCGTAGGCCAGGTTGCGGGCAGGCTCGGAGAGCCTTTCCTTGAGTGCCTCGAGGCCGTCGTCGAACTGGGCCTGAAGACGCTTGAACAGCTCCTGTGGCGGCAGGGGAACGTAGAGGCCGCTTTCGACCTCCATCACAACGCCCTTGCGTACCAGGTTGCGCAGCACGTCGTATATCCTGGAACGGGCAATACCCGAAATCCTGCTCAGCTGGGAGCCGTTGGCCGGGTGATTGGCCGCCAGGGCCAGATAGCAATTTATTTCGTACCGTGAAAAGCCGAGGCTTTTCAGTTTTTCAAGATCCTGCATCCGGTCCTCCGTGTTGCTACCAAGATAGCAACCTAGAATTACCAATTATTTTCAGGGGTGTCAAGATTGACAAATTCGCAAAAAGTCGCAACCGGTGACCATGCCCCTGACCGGTAAAAATTCAAAATCCCAAGAGTCCGGACTTTTTGCGAGTTCATCAAGATTCAGAGCCGGACGACACGGGAAAGATTGACATCGGGTGCGGGCTCCGGCAATATCGGTCTGCCCCGGCAGGGCAAGACTGACGTTAGAAAGGTGAACAGACCAGCAAATGAAGCCCGTAGTTGCCATAGTAGGCCGGCCCAACGTGGGCAAATCGACCCTTTTCAACCGGATTACCCGCAGCCGGGACGCCATCGTGGACGACACCCCCGGCGTCACCCGGGACCGGATCTGCGGACAGGCCCGGTGGGAAGACAAATCCTTCCTCCTGGTCGACACCGGAGGCTTTATCAGCGGCGATCCAGACGTCTTTGCCCCCCATATCCGCAGCCAGGTCCGCCAGGCGGTCGCAGAGGCCGACGCCGTCATCATGCTCCTGGACGGAAAAGGCGGATTGTCGCCCTACGACAGCGACCTGCTGCAGCTTCTGCGCAGAAGCGGCAAAAAGGTCTTTTACGCCGTCAACAAGATAGACGGACCGGAGCGGGAAGATGCCCTGGACGAGTTCTACGCCCTGGGTATCGACGGTATCTATCCGCTTTCGGCCGAGCACGGCTACGGGGTTTCCGATCTCCTGGACGCCATTACAGACGGCCTTTGCGGTCCGGAAGAACCTGAAGATTCGGCCCTGATCAAAGTGGCGGTGGTGGGCCGGCCCAACGTGGGCAAGTCCTCGCTGATAAACAGGATGGTCGGAAATGAAAGGTTGCTGGTCAGCGATGTGGCCGGAACCACCCGGGATGCCGTGGATATCGAGATCCGGCGTCAAGATGGCAGCTATCTGCTGGTGGACACCGCCGGCATCCGGCGCAAGGCCAGGGTGAGGCAGAAACTTGAAAAATTTTCCATCGTCAGGGCCCTCAAGAGCCTGGAACGCTGCGACGTGGCCCTGATCATGCTGGATGCCAGCCAGGGCATCACCGAGCAGGATCTGAAGATCGCCGGCTATGCCTATCAGCGCGGCTGCGGGTGCATCTTCCTGGGAAACAAGTGGGATCTGGTGGACAAAGAGGCTGTCTCGGTCCGCAAGTTCAGCCAGCAGGTCCACCTGAGTGCCGGGTTCATGCGGTTTGCCCCGGTGCTGACCGTCTCGGCCCTGACCGGCCAGAGGGTCAACCGGATCTTCAGGCTCATAGACCAGGTCTGGCAGCAGTATACGACCCGCATCAACACCGGCCGGATCAACCGGATCATGGAGCAGGCCCTGCGTAACAACGAGCCGCCGCTTCACAGGGGCCGGCGGCTAAAGTTCAACTATACCACCCAGGTGGCCTCCGGACCGCCGACCTTCGTCTGCTTCGTCAACCATCCGGAGGCGGTCCATTTTTCCTACCGGCGCTACCTGTTGAACCAGATCCGCGAGGCTACCGGACTGGACAAGACGCCGATAAAACTTGTTTTCCGCACCAAGAGCGGCCGGAGGAATTATTCCGGCAGGAAAGGAAAACGGCGCGGCAGGTAAGATATCTGTGAACCTGAAAAGCGGCAGGCGGCGGCAATGGACCTGTTCGAGCAGGAAGAAAACCGGGAGATTCCGAACCAGGGCCCCCTGGCAGACAGGATGAGGCCCCGCAGCCTTTCGGAATTCGTGGGCCAGGGCAAGGTCATGGGACCGGGCAGCCTGATCCGCCGGGCCATCGACAGCGACCGGCTCTTTTCGATGATCCTTTGGGGACCGCCCGGTTGCGGCAAGACCACCCTGGCCAGGCTGATGGCCAAGCACACCCGTTGCAACTTCGTTCATTTTTCGGCCGTTTTGGCGGGCGTAAAACAGATCCGGCAGGTTATTGAAGAGGCCCGCCGCTCCAGAAGGATTCACCGGCGGCCGACAGTGCTTTTCGTCGACGAGATCCACCGCTTCAACAAATCCCAGCAGGACGCCTTCCTGCATCACGTGGAAAGCGGGCTCATCACCCTGATCGGCGCCACCACGGAGAATCCTTCCTTCGAGGTGATCTCACCGCTGCTTTCCCGCTGCCGGGTGATAAAACTGGAGCCGCTCGGCGGGGAAGAACTGGAGACCATCGTCAGACGGGCCCTGTCAGACAGCAAGAGGGGGCTGGGAGACCTGGGGCTTGACATCAGCCCCGGCGCGCTGGAATACTTGGTGGCCCTGGCCGGCGGGGATGCCAGGGCTGCCCTGAACAACCTGGAGATAGCGGCCTTTTTCGTCCATGACCGCAGGAAAGAAGGCGGCACCATCGAGCTCGAGGACCTGGAAGCGGCCCTTGTCAGCAAGGCCCCCCGCTATGACAAAAGCGGCGACCAGCATTACAACCTGATTTCGGCCTTTCACAAGAGCCTGCGGGGAAGCGACCCGGATGCGGCCCTCTACTGGCTGGCCAGGATGCTGGCCGCTGGCGAAGATCCTCTCTACATCGCCCGCCGGATGGTCCGCTTTGCCTCCGAAGACGTGGGCAATGCCGATCCTTACGCTCTCCAGCTTTCCCTGGCGGCCATGGAGGCTTTCCGTTTCCTGGGCCCGCCCGAAGGAGAGCTGGCCCTGGCCCAGGCGGCGGTCTACCTTGCCACGGCACCAAAGAGCAACACGGTCTACAAGGCTTTCGGCCGCGTCCTCCAGGTGGCCCGCCGGACCGGCTCCCTGCCGGTGCCCATGCACATCCGCAACGCCCCCACCGGCCTGATGAAGGAGATGGGTTACGGCAAGGGTTACAAGTACGCCCATGACTATGAGGGCGGTTTTACTGCCCAGCACTACCTGCCCGATGAACTCCGGGGCAATTTCTACTACTTTCCCAAGAACGCCGGTTACGAAAAGACCATCAAGCAGCGCCTCGATCACTGGCGCAGCCTGCTGGGCAAAAGCAGGAAACCGCCCGGCAGGTAGGCCTGGCCGGGATCGGGAATGCTCACCGGGGAAGCGGCGCTGCCCCGGTGAGCGTCCTGATAATACCGTTATCCTATCCGGCGATGTTGGGGATGGTCATGCCGTGGTGGAACAGATAGGCGATGATCACCGCCACCGGGATGATGAACAGGAAGAGGGCCACGAAGTAGACCCACACCATCCGGCCGAACTTGGCCTCGGCCAGTTTGCTGAAGTCGGTGATGATGCCCAGGCTCATGAAAGTGAGCATGAAGAACAGCTTCCGGAAGCCCTTTTCCACCGGCACGGCCCCGGCCTTGGCCGCCTTGAGCACGTGCATGCCTTCGGGCGCCCCGGCGCCGTTGAGGAAGAAAATAGCCAGGTAGATGAACCAGGCGGTGAAATAACCGAGCACGAACTTGGGGAAACGGTGCCAGACTTCGGATGCCATAACCGTCTCCCCCGGCCGGCGGTCGATCTTGTACACCCAGACCATGGCCAGCACGAAGGCCCACAGGCCGATGAACATGTCGATCCAGACCTTGGTCATGACGGCGGAGGTGGTGATGACGCCTTCGGGCCACTTGACCCGGCCGTTGGTTTCCACTTCGATCTTGTTGCGCAGGAATTCGTCCAGAAGGTCGCCGGCGGCGGCGTCGGCCCCGTCGGTCTTGACCGCCATGCCCATGGCCGAGCCTGCCACCAGGGGATCACTGGTGCCCGGCCAGACGTGGGTGAAAAAACCCGGCAGCACGACCAGCTCGATGACCGCCCAGACCACGACCAGGGCCGAAACCATGATGGAGACGACCGGCTTGGCCCTTACCGCGCCGCCGGTTGCCACGGCGGCCGACACGCCGCAGATGGATATCCCGGATCCCAGCACCGCCGCGGTCTTGCGCGGGAGCTTGAAAATTCTGCGGGCAATCAGATAGACACCGGGCCAGAAGATCATGTAGGCCACGATGGTTGCCACGGCGCCGGCCAGGAAAAGATGGCCTGTCAGGTCGGCCATCTGGTGACCGAGCTTGGCCGATGTGGCGGCAGCCTTGATGGGCAGATAGCCGACCTTGACCCCCAGGAATACGATGGCGGTCTTGATGAACCATTCCGGCTTGGCCGCCTCGCTCAGATAGCTGGCGAATCCCTTGAAAAAGTTGCCGATGATCAGGCCGATGATCAGGGCCAGGATGAAAGAGGCTCCGCCGCCCAGGGAAAGGGCGAAGTTCAGGCCGTATTTGTGCCAGTTGGTCTTGTTGGCGGCAAAGAACGCATGGTGGCCGACGAACCAGGTGGCGATGGTGAGAAAGTAGATTATGGTCCAGCCTACGAAATAGCGCTTCAGGTCCCATTTCATGCAGTAAGCGCCGATGCAGGTGGCTATGGTGAAGATGACGTAGGTCCAGATTATGCTCCACCAGCCCAGCCCCTTGTAGAAGGCCTTGGCGGTCAAGGAGTACTTGCTGCCCAGGGCATAGAAGGCGTGGCTGATGGAGCCGGTTCCGCCTTCAGGGACGTTGAAAACCCACTTCTTGGGATAAACCGCCCAGCCGACAAGGTCCACGCCGGCGATGGACAGCAAACCCAGGCCGAAAAAGAATAGTCCCAGCCAGACAGCCCACCAGTCTTCCTGGGTGAGCATGCCCGAGTACCATTTCCGGTTAACAGATGTCATGTGTCGTCCTCCTGTCTGGGGTAATGCTCCTGTTTCAGGAAAGTTATCCCTTTCGCAGTCTTCACCCTCTGACTTCCACGATCCGGTTGAAGTAATGCTGGGCGTACTGGCGGATCCACTGGGGAATGGTGGCGTTGTTGAAGGCCATGAAGACCTTTTTCACCTGCCCCCGTGCCACCATATGCCCGGCCCGCATCTTTTCGGTCAACCGGATGTCCAGCAGTTCCAGGGTGGGTGCTGAAACCCTGAGGGACTCGTTTTCAGCAACCCAGTCCCTGCCGTTGTGGCTGATGATCATTTCCATGGCTCTATTCACCTCGTTCCGGGGATACCGGCCGTGGCATTCCGGTGATACGGCTGCCGTCCCGGCCGGGAATCGGTCCTGGCATGGCAATGGCCACTGCAGGACGCAGATTCTAGTTCAGGATGGACGTGGGAACGATGAACAGGCCGATTATCAGCACCACCACCGCGATCACGAAGGACCAGACGACCAGTTTGGTCTCGATCGGATCCCAGGGTTCTGCATCGGCCAAGACATCCTCTGCTTCATACTGGCCCCCGGTCAGGGCGCCTTGTGATTTTTCTGCCGCCATGCCGCCTCCTTTCCGTTTGAAGTTTTTGGTACGGTTTTCGGGTTGGTAATTGAGCATTGTTGTTGCATCAGCCCTATATCAGCCGGGAGCAAAAGCCGTACCATCGGTTGTCGTGTCGTTACTATTTGAAATTATGGTCATTTTCTTACATGGACCCTTCCGGGGTGCTAACTGCGGTTAGCAGCGGGCAAACTCGAGTTGGCAGCGGTGCCGGCAAAGGTAGCCTGATGAAAGTCCGGGACCGGTTTTAGTTTGAAACCCGGGCCGGGGCTGTGGTAGCTATTGCGGATAGTTTGCTGCGGAAGAAGAAAATTTTCAAATCCGGTGATGGGGAAAACAAGATGGCCCGCCGCAAATTCAGCCTCCAGACACGTTTTCTGATGGGACTGGCAGCCTTTGCCATCGGCATGGGGATCGCCTTCGGAGCCATTCTCTACTTTCACCTGCGCTCGGTGATGATCCAGGAGGTCAGCGACAAGGCCAACCTGATCCTGGCCGAGGCCGACGCCATCCAGGATTACGTCCGCCGCGACCTGCGGCCGGCCATGTTCGATGTTCTGCCGCCGGACAGGTTCATCATCAAGGCCATGTCGTCGTCGTACATTTCGCGGCGCGTAATCCAGCGCCTCAATGTCAATCCTTCCCACTACTATTACCGCCGGGTGGCCGTTAACGCCCGCAACCCGGAGTCTATGCCAAGGCCCATCGAGATGCGCCTGATCGAATATTTCCGCAGGCATCCTGACAGCAGGCACTGGGAAGGCACCGAGACCATCGGCGGTGAACGGTATCATCTCAGCGCCAGGCCGGTGGTTTACGCCAGCAGCTGCATGCGCTGCCACGGCGCTCCGGAGGATGCCCCCCGGGAACTGATCCAGCAGTACGGGAGCCGGCGCGGATTCGGATACCCGGTGGGCAGGATAAACGGGCTGGTGATCGCCGGTTTCCCGGTCCAGAGCACCATCAATCAGTTGGTGGATATCACCTTCGGGTACCTGATAATGTACCTGACCGGGATGGTGTTCTTCTTTGCCCTGATCAGCATCTATTTCAACAAGCTGGTGGTTCACAACCTGCACCGGCTCACCGGCTTTTTCAGGCAGCATTTTTCAGACACCAAGGAGATCAGCATCCTTGACCGCCTGCGCACCAAGGACGAGATCGAAGGGCTGCTGGGAGGGATGCAGGAGCTGATCAAGCATCTGTTCGAGGCCCGCAAGCAGCTGGAAGACTATGCCACCAACCTTGAAAACATGGTGGCCGAGCGCACCGGTGAACTGCAGCGCGAAGCCGACCGTCACAAGACCGATGTCCGTCTTTTTGTCCGGATCCTGGGAGGGCTCAACCGTTCCGACACCCGGCGCGACATGCTCCATTATGCCATCGGGCAGATCGCCGAAAGGTTCGGGGCAAAGCGGGTGGATTACTTCTGCACCGTGGTTTCGCACCAGATCATATCATGGCCCGAGCAGAACGACCCGATTTCCATGCCGGAGGACTGGAAAGTGATAATGTCCCGGGACCAGGTGCGGCAGTCGGGCAACAGGGTATGTTTCCCCGTAAAATCCCAGGACTGCCAGTGGGGCCTCATGTGCATGGAGTGGGAACGTCCCCTGCGGATCGACCGGCAGACCACCGATGTTCTGCTGGCCATCGGCCAGCAGCTGGGCATGGCCCTGGAGAACATCCAGGCCATGCGTGATCTTACCGTGCAGAAAGACATGCTCCAGTCGGTTTTCGAAAGTATATCGGATCCGCTTTTGATGCTGGACGGACGGGGCAGGGTGCTGATGACAAACCGTTCCGGCTACCAGCACACCACCGGGGAGGCCAACGATATGCTGTTGCTGGACCGCCAGTGGCACAGGCCCCTGGGGATAGGTTTGCAAGGCCAGGGCCGGGAGAACGTGGTCCGGAGTTGTTTCCGGCATCGGCGTCCCTGGTCCAAGAACATCGTCATGCCCGACCGGCGTTCTTTCCGGGTCAGCCTCTACCCCGTGTCCGGGTATCAGGACCGGCACGACTGCGTGGTGATGTACCTGCGGGAAAACACGAATGAAAAGCAGATGCTCGACAGGCTCCGGCGGGCCGAGAAGCTCAGTGCCGTAGGCCAGCTGGCGGCCGGTCTGGCCCACGAGATAAACAACCCGCTGGGGACGATCCAGTGTTATACGGACCTGCTTGCCAACCAGATATCCGATCCCCAGGCCCTTGCCGATCTGGGCATCATTGCCAAGCATACTAGGCTGGCCCAGGAGGTTCTCGACGGCCTTCTGAATTTCGCGCGCCCCAAGGCCTGCGTGACCGAAAAGTGCGATCTGAATGCCGTGATCGACAATGCCGCCAGGGTGTTCAAGGTCCAGTCGGCGTCCAAGGGGATCGGCCTGAAGATAGATCTGTCGGACGATCTGCCCCAGATCAGGGGAGATGCCAACGCCATCGAACAGATCCTTACCAACCTGTTGCTGAATGCCTTCGATGCCGTCAGCGCAACCGGCGGTACCGTTAGGGTAAGTACCGTGCCAGCTTCTGACGACCGGCATGTGGTACTTGAAGTGCGCGACAACGGACCCGGCATCAAGGCCGAAGATCTGGACCGGATCTTCGATCCTTTTTTCACCACCAAGAAGGTCGGCAAGGGAACCGGCCTGGGGCTGGCCGTGGTCTACGGCATCCTGGAAGAGCTGGAAGGACGGATAGAGGCGGGCAACGACAATGGCGCCGTTTTCACGGTCTATTTCCCCGTATGGAACGGGACGGACGATGAATGACAGAGCGACGATACTGGTGGTCGACGACGAGGACGATTTCCGCAAAGGGCTTTTGCGGATCATCGCATCCGGGCTGCAGGAGGTCGAGTGCCTGGATGCCGCTTCGGCCGAAGAGGCCCTGGAGAAGATAAGGTCCCAAGCGGTGGCGGTGATGCTCACCGATCTGCGGATGCCGAGCATGAGCGGAATCGAGCTTCTGGAAAAGGCCCGGGGCCTGGCGGCCGATCTTACCACGGTGGTGATAACCGCCTATGGCACCATCGAGGATGCGGTCAGGGCCGTCAAGCTCGGGGCTTACGATTTCGTTACCAAGCCGATCGAGAAAAACGCCCTGATTCACGTTCTGACCAAGGCCCTGGAACGCCACCGCCTGCTGAGTGAAAACCGGCAGCTGCAGGAAAAGATCGCCGTCATTGGCGCCGGCCCCCGGATGATCGGTAAAAGCCGCGTCATGGAGCACCTTTACCGTCGCATGGCGGCCGTGGCTCCCACCGATTACACCGTCTTGATCCGGGGAGCCTCGGGCACCGGCAAGGAGGTTGCGGCCCGCATGATTCATAGCCTCTCTCCCAGGGCCGGCAAGCCCTTTATGTCCATCAACTGTCCGGCCATACCCGAACCCCTGCTTGAAAGCGAGTTGTTCGGACACGTGCGCGGTGCCTTCACCGGCGCCGACAGGAACCACAGGGGCCTGTTCGAGGCGGCAGCCGGGGGCACGCTGCTGCTGGATGAAATCGGAGAAATAAGCCCCAACATCCAGGCCAAACTGCTGCGGGTCCTGCAGGAAAGGGAGATCCGTCCGGTTGGGTCCAACGAAAAAAAGAAGATTGACGTCCGGATTCTGGCCACGACCAACCAGGACCTGGAAAAAAAGATCGCGGGGGGCACTTTCCGGGAGGACCTGTTTTACCGCCTCAATGTTCTGGAAATCAGAATTCCGGGTCTGGAAGAGCGCCGGGCCGACATTCCTCTGCTGGTGCATTACTATCTTCACAAGACATGCGCCGAGATGCAGATGCCCCCGCGCGGCATTTCTCCCGACGCCCTGGCCTTTCTCAGCGAACAGCCCTGGCCGGGCAACATCCGGCAGCTGATCAATTTCGTCCGGCGCCTGGTGGTCTTTTCCGAGCAGGCCGACATCGACTTGGCCCTGGTACGCCTGGTGGCAAGCTGCGGCCACGATTGCACCGGGCCGGCCCCCGATGACCTGCCTCCTTACAAGGAAGCCAAAGAGCGGGCCATGGCCGCATTCGCCCGTCAGTATGTTCAGACGGTGCTTGCCAAAACCGGCGGCAACATTTCCCGGGCGGCGCGTCTGAGCGGTCTGGAAAGGGTGTCGCTGCAGAAGATAATCAAGCGGTTGAACATCGATCCGGGCAGTTTCAATACCTAGTTTTTGCGGCCCTTGACAAGCCGCGGGCAGTGATTATGATTCTGCCGCACGGTGTTGGCCGAAGCGTTCGCCCCTCAGGACCGGCCGGGCGCGATGGCTGCCGGAAGCCTGACGCCCGTTCCGCTTGCAAAGGCGAACGCGCCCAATACCTTGCTCTTTGACCGGCTTTTTTTCGCGCATCGTTCGGAAAGGTTTGGCAGATGAAGGGTGGTTTGAGAAGAAGCACCGGTGTGAGCGGGCTTTACCGGTGCTGTCAAAGAGCGTTCAGGACAACTGAAAATCTTGATTATTACTCCCCGGAAGATTACAAACGCGCGCGGCGCAAATTCATGAAACTCGGCCTGACCCAGGGCTTTGAGACAGAAGACGGCTTGAACGGCCCTTGAGTTGGATGCAGTCTCCGGAAAGATGTTGAACAAAGGGAAAGTGTCGGGTCCCGTGCACTCGTCTTTGAAGATATCAGGTAGCAAACCAGGAGGTGTGTTGATGAACAGCCATGTCGTTGGTGTGCGCCGGCAGTGGGCGCTTTTGGTGCTGGTGCCGGCGCTGGTGTTATTGTTGTCCCTGCCGGCATGGGCCAAGCAAGACAGGCCCCAAAGAATGTTGTCCTTTGCCGCCGAGTACCCGGGAGTCATAGTCGGCCCCGAGGACGATGTCAGCATGGATCTGATTGTCCACAACAAGGGAAAGAAGGATGAAACCGTCTTTGTCTGGATAGAGTCCAAACCTGAAGACTGGAAGGTCCGCATCAAGACATATCGCTATGAGATTACCGGTGTCCATGTTCCGGGCGGGGAAGACAGGATGCTGACCTTCGAGGCCGCCCACGAAAAGAAGGTGGCCCCCGGCGATTATGTTTTCCGGATAGGGGCCCGCTCGGCAGACAGGCACTTCAGGTTCATCCGTCAAATCAAGGTCACGGTGACGGCGGACAAAAAGAGCCGTGGCTCCAACGGGATCGTCCTGACTACTTCCTACCCGGTGCTGCGGGGGCCCTCGGATGCCAGGTTCGAGTTTTCCATCGAGGTGGAAAGCCAGCTCGATGACGATGCCATCTTCGATCTGTTTGCCAAGGGACCGGACGGATGGGAATTGAACTTCAAGCCGGCCTATGAGTCCAAGTACATCTCCAGCCTGCGCCTGAAGGCCCGTCAGAGTTCTTCGGTGGCCCTTGAAGTAAAGCCCGCACCCGGCGCCGGGGCAGGCCAGTACCCCATAACGATCAACGTTTCTTCAGGGCCGGCCAAGGCCAAGGCGGAACTGACCGTCGTGCTGACCGGAACCTACAATCTGGAGGTCGGCACGGTGGACGGCCTGCTTTCCTTGACAGCCAGGCGCGGCCGGGAAGCCAACCTTTCCTTTTTCGTCAAGAACACGGGGTCTGCCCCCAACAACAACATAGAGTTTCTCTCCTTCAAGCCTGAAAACTGGAAAGTGGAATTCAGGCCGGAAAAAATCGATACTCTCGCCCCGGGCGAACTCAAGCAGGTCGAGGTGCTGATCACACCTTACGAAGACGCCCTGGTGGGTGATTACGCCGTCGATCTGCGGGTAGAGGGCGAGAAGGTTTCCAAGCCGCTCTCCCTGAGGGTGACGGTCAAGGCGTCGGCCGCCTGGGGGTGGATCGGTATCGCCATAATCATCTTTGTGGTTTTGGGATTGACGGCCCTGTTCCGCAAGTTCGGCAGACGGTAGGAAAAATGGCACAAAAACCGATAATCGAAGCCAAACAGCTGACCAAGGTTTACAACGGCCGGCCGGCGGTGGACCGTTTGGATCTGGCCGTCTATGAGGGTGAGATTTTCGGATTTCTCGGCCCCAACGGCGCCGGCAAGACCACCACCTTGCTGATGATGCTGGGCCTGACCGAGCCGACCGGCGGGTCGGTCAGGGTCATGGGTCTCGATCCGGCCCGCCACCCCCTGGAGGTCAAGGCCCGCATAGGCTATTTGCAGGAAAACATGGGATTCTACAGGGACCTGACAGGCCGCCAGTCCCTGGCTTATATAGCCGAACTCAACGGTCTGGACCGGCAGACCGCCGAGGAACGCATCCGGGAAGCCCTGGAGGCCGTGGCCATGACGGCGGCGGCCGACAGGAAGATCGTGACCTATTCGCGGGGGATGCGCCAGCGGCTGGGGATAGCCGAGGTTTTGATCAAGAAACCGAAGATCGCCTTCCTGGACGAGCCTACCCTGGGCCTGGATCCGGAGGCCACCAACCGCATGATGGAACTGATCCGGGATCTTTGCCGCCGCCATAACATGACGGTGGTGCTCTCATCCCATTTTTTGCACCAGATCCAGAAGATCTGCCGGCGGGTCGGGATCATGATCGACGGCAGACTGGTTGCCCAGGGGCCCATCGAACAGCTGGCCAGGGAAAGGCTCGGTGTCGGCGACCGGACCTACAGCTTGGAAGAGATATACATGCATTATTTCCAGGAGCATTGACCATGAAAGGGTTTATGGCCATTTACCGCAAGGAGCTTGCCGATCATTTCAGCAGCTACCGGTTCCTCATCCTCTTTGCCCTGATTGCAATGGTGAGCCTCATTACCGCGTATCTCGCCGGAATGAACATGGCAAAGGCCCTGGAGGGCAGGATCAAGCCTACCACCGTTTTTCTCAGCCTTTTCACCGCCGCCGGGGCAGGCTTTTCCCTGGTTCAGTTCGTTACTTTTTTCGGGCCCCTGCTGGGCCTTTTGCTGGGATTCGACGCCATCAACCGGGAACGCAACGAGGGAACCCTCAGCAAGCTGCTCAGCCAGCCCATTTACCGGGATGCGGTAATCAACGCCAAGTTTGCGGCGGCCGCAACCATGATCGCCCTGATGCTGGCGGCCATCATCCTGGTGATCACCGGCCTGGGCCTGGTGATCCTGGGTGTGGTTCCCGATGCCGAAGCCCTGGGCCGGATCCTGGTCTACTTCGTTATCAGCGTGGTCTACATCGCCCTCTGGCTTGCGGTTGCCATATTGCTTTCCATTTTGCTCCGCTCGGTGGCGACTTCCGCCCTGGCCGCCCTGGCCTTGTGGATTTTTTTCTCCTTTTTCATCTCCATCGGCGCCAATGCCGTGGCCAATTCCCTGACCGCCGATGCTCCGCCCGATGATCCGGCCGCCATCGTCAAGCGGGCCAGGATCGAAAATGCCATCAGCATCCTGTCGCCCATGGTTTTGTATACCAACGCAACCGCCACCATCGTCGATCCCAGCCGCAAGACGACCCGCAACGTGATCCGGGTGGGAGTCATGGAACAGTTGTCCATGGCCCGCTACTCAGGCCCGCTGCCTCTTGACCAGAGCCTGCTGGTGGTGTTGCCCAACATCGTCTTTCTCATATGCCTGACGGTGATCTGTTTTGCGGTTTCATACCTGGTTTTCATGCGCCAGGAGATCCGCTCCCTATAATAGAGGGCCGGCCCTGCTCAGGTGATCAGGGGATTCAAAGGCGGCAAAAACCGAAACGGGAGCTTGGTGGTCCGGTATGGGCCCCGGACTGTGACAGGAAAGGCAAATGATCGAATGGTCAAGTTGTAAGCCGGCAGTTCCCCGCCGGTGGCTGATGGGGCTGGCCGGCATCCTGTGGGGGGCGGTTGGTGTCATGCTCTGCCGCCTGGCGATCGGCTGGCTGCAGCCGGTGAGAATAGAGCAAAGGGTCGTTTTGCTGGGGCTGGGGCTGGCCCTGGCGGCCGGCATGTACCGGGCGGCATTCTCCAGGCTGGTCGCCAGAAACCTGGAGCGCATCGGGAACCTGCCCGCCAGAGGGTGCCTTTTTGCCTTTCAGCCCTGGAAAAGCTACCTCGTAATCGTCTTCATGGTCATGCTGGGACTTGGTCTGCGGCGTTCGGCCCTGCCGAGACCCGTCCTGGCCGTCGTCTATATCACCATCGGCGTCGCCCTGATCCTGGGCGGTATCAAGTACTGGCGCCGGATGTTCTCCGGCCGGCCATCTTCCTGAATCGGCCCCGCCTTCCAAAGAGCCGGAAAAAACCGGTTGATTTTTTATAATACGACAGGATAATTGTATTGGTGATGGCGAACAAAGATTATGCTCCGCAGAGCCCCCTTTATCAAAGGATTGCGGCCGAGATCGCTTCCCAGATCGATACCGGCAGGTACAAGCCCGGCCAGAGGATACCTTCGATCCGCCATTATGCCGCCATCTTCGGATGCAACAAGCTGACGGTCCAGAAAGCCTTTTCCCTTTTGAAGCGCCGGGGGATAATCGAAAACCGGGTCGGAAGCGGTTCCTATGTCCGCTATCCTGAAAAGCTGGGCTCTGCCGGGGAGGTGTTCGACTTCAAGACCGATTATCTGGAAGTCGGTTTTTTCCCTTACCGCCGGGTTCAGGAAATCTACAACGAACTTTTTGCCGGCGAGAAGGCTCAGGCCCTGGCACCGGTGGAAGTCAAGGGGGACCCCGGGCTGATCAAGACCCTCAGCCGCCTGTATCATGTTCCGGCCGACAGAATGATCATCATTTCCGGCGCCCAGCAGGGCCTGGACCTGATAGCCAAGATTTATTCTTTCCGGATAGCCGATACGATTCTGTTCGAAGATCCGACCTATCCGGGTGCCATCAGCCTTTTCAAGGCCAGGCATTTCGTGCCTTTCAAATCCGGCGGTCCCAGCCTGGAGGCCCTGGACCGGAAGCTTGGCGGCAAAATAAGGCTTTTCTACACCATGCCGGCCGTCCACAACCCCACCGGCAGAAGTTACAGCCGCCGTACAAGGGATGCCGTGGCAGACCGGGCCAGGAAATACGGCTTCTACATCATAGAGGACGATTATCTGTCCGAGTTCGCCGATGATTCCCTGCCAAGGTTCCTTGATCTGGTGCCCGAAAACACCATCTATATAAAGTCACTTTCCCAAACAACCGCCGCCGGCCTGCGCCTCGGCTTCATGGTGGTCCCCCGGGAGATCTACGACAAGATCCTTTACGCCAAATTCACCTCGGATATCGCCTCCAACGGGCTGGTGCAGAAGTTTTTCGCCCGCTTCATTTCCCAGGGCCATTACCGGGAGCACATGGCAGCCATGGCCGACAAGGTGGCTTGCCGCAAGAAAAGACTTACGCAACTCATTGCGGAGTTTGATTTCCTGGAATGCGACTCAGACAGGCAACGGGGTTACAGCCTTTGGGTCAGGGCCGGCCGGGACATGGCCGTCGACAATGCTCCCTGGCGGTGGGGAAGCGATTTTTCCTTTGATCCGAAGTACCGTTGCTATTTCCGGCTCTCTTTCATGCACCTGCGGGACGGACATTTCCGGCAGGCCCTGGATTACCTGCGCCGGCTGTTCAAGTATCTTCGATGATGCCGAAGGCGTAAGAAGTTCGTTCCGGGCAGGACCCGGGCTCAGGGTGTTATCGGAGTCCGTGCATCGCGGCTCCATTTGAAGGCCAGGACAGCGCCGGCCATGATCATGGCAAGACACAGCAGCTGACCCATGGAGAAAAAGAGCCAGACGAATCCGAGCTGCCGGTCCGGTTCACGGAAAAACTCTATGCAGAATCTTACCGTGCCGTAGCCGATCAGGTATAAGGGCAGCATCATTCCGGAAGGCATTTTCCTGTTGCGCAGGCTCCAGAGGATTGCAAAGAGCACCAGACCCTCGAAGAGAGCTTCGTAGAGCTGGGACGGATGTCTCAGATGATGGCCGGGAGCATTGGGGAAGTACATGCCCCAGGGCACGTCGGTTATCCTGCCCCACAGTTCGCCGTTGATAAAGTTTCCTATTCGTCCGAAAGTATAACCGGCCGGGATGGCCGGAATCAGCAGGTCGGCAAGCTGGCGGAAATCGAGGCGATACTTGCGGATATACAGCCACGCCCCTCCAATGGTGCACAGCAGGCCCCCGTGGTATGACATGCCGGATATGCCCACGAAACGGATTCCGTCTTCAAATTCGAAGGGGAGCAAAATTTCCAGGGGGTGGTCGATGTAGTAATCCAGATTGTAGAAAAGTACGTAACCCAGACGGGCTCCTATGATGAGTCCGATTATCATGTAGGTCATCAGGCCCTGAACATGGTCTATGGAGACCTGAAATTTTTTTTCGCTCTTGAGCCGGTAGGATACGAGCAGGTAGGTGGTGAAGAAGGCCGCGATATACATCAGCCCGTAGTACTGGAGCTTGAAGTTGCCGATCTGAAATATCACCGGATCGAGCTTTTCGGGAAGATGTTGCCACGCTTGAAGCAAACCTGTCATGGAACCCCGCTTGGAAAACCGGCCTGTATTTGGCCGTCCTTACTGGTTTAGGTTGTCGTTATCGGTAAAGGCACGCTGAACTATCCGATTCAGGCTGTCGATGTCAAATGGTTTTTGGATAAAGTCCGTGCCTCCCGTGGTCAGCAGTGTGGCTGCCCGTCCCTGCCGGTCGTATCCGCTGGCCAGGACGATCTTGATGTCGGGATTCATTTCACGCAGGGCATGAAAAACATCCTCTCCGCTTATCTGGGGCATAACCAGGTCAAGGATGACAAGTTTTATTTTGTCCATGTGCTCTTTGAACAAGGCTATGGCCCGCCGGCCGCTGTCTGCCGTCATAACCCGGTAACCGAGGTCCTGAATTATTTCGGCCATCACGTCCAGAACGGTTTTTTCATCGTCGACCACCATCACGACCGGCCGGCAGCAGCCCGCAACCGGCCTGAAGGTCTCTTCGGGCCGGGGGGCGGGGCGTTTTTCCGTGGCCGGATGTCTTTTTTCCAAAACCGGCAGAAAGATACTGAATGTGGTACCCCGGCCGGGTGTCGAGTCGACTTCGATATGACCGCGGTGCCCTTTGACGATTCCATAGACCGAGGCCAGTCCCAGGCCTGTGCCGCGTCCCATTTCCTTGGTGGTGAAAAACGGTTCGAAGATCCGTTTGCAGGTGTCCTCATCCATGCCCGCGCCGGTGTCGGTCACGTCGAGCCGAATGTGGTTGTTGCCGGGAGAAAGGAAACGGCTTTCTTTGGACCCGGCGGCGATGTTGGTGGTTTTGAGAACGATCCTGCCGCCTTCCGGCATGGCGTCGGCCGCATTTATCAGCAGGTTGAAGAGCATCTGCTCCATTTGTCCCTGGTCGGCCTCGATCGAATCAAGCTCGGAGGACAAGTCATATTCGATCATTATATCTTTTCTGGTGGCTCCCAGGGTGCCGGCAACTTCCATGATCAGGGAGTGAAGGTTCACTTCCTGAAGGCTGTAACGCCCTCCCCGGGCGTAGCCAAGAAGCTGGGAAGTCAGCTTCGAGCCGCTGAAGACCAGGGTCTCGATTGTTCGCAGCTTCTTGATGACCGGGTTATCCGGCTCCAGCTCCAGCAATGCCAGCGAAAGGTTGCCCTGGATGCCCATGAGCAGGTTGTTGAAGTTGTGGGCTATACCGCCGGCCAGCGTTCCGATCGATTCAAGCTTCTGGATGGCCTGGAGCTTTTTCTCCAGTTCACGCTGCATCGTGATGTCCCTGATGAAACAGAGCACCGCCGGCTGGTCTTCCCACTTTATGGAAACCGCTTTCATGTCCACATGCCGCGGCTGCCCGCTGACAGTCAGCAGGCGGCAGTTGACGGATGAAGATTCCACAAGGTTTGCCATCTGTTGCTCGTAAATCTGTTTCAGGTGCAAAAGGTCCTCGGGATGAACGAAAGACCAAATGTCGGTGTTCAGGAGCAGCTCGGGATCGATTTCGGCCATTTCCCCGGCCACGGGATTGGCGAACCGGATTATCTCATCCTGGATGACGATGATGGCGTCTTTGGCGTTTTCAACGAGCTGGCGGTATTTTTCCTCCGAGATGCGCAGGGCCTCTTCGGCCTTTTTGCGTTCGGTGATGTCCACCAGTACACCCTGAACGCCGGCGACTTTTCCGTTTTCGATCACAGGGCGGGCGCTGGTCCGGAACCATTTTATTTTGCCCGTCTTGGTTATGAAGCGATATTCGCTGGCTTCGGTTGCGCCTTCCAGGGATTTCAGAAAGCGGCTCATCCGTTCCTGCCGATCCTCCGGGTGAACGAATTCGACGAAATTTGAACCCACGATCTCGCTGGGTGTGTATTCGCTGACCGCTTTGACGTTTGGGCTGACGTAAGTGATCGTCGCGTTGGCATCGGTGGCGTAGATCACGTCGTTCAGGTTTTCGACCAGCCCGCGATAGGTTTCAAGGTTGCGCCTGAGCCAGTGGTTTTTTTGTCGTTCTTTTGCCAAAGCGATCTCCAGGGCGGCAATTTTGTGCTGAGGATCCTTTTTGTCTGATTTTTTGGACTGCTCCATCTGTTTCTCCGGTTTGCAGGTCCGGATCTGTTTTGCCTGTCGTCCTCGTTATCGTCGCGGCCCCTGGGGACGATGCGGCCTCCATCCGCCGGTCCTGGTTGGTAACAAAAGCCGGTCACTCGCCCGAGCTCAAGACCGCAGGCTTTTTTTGCTTTTGCTAAGCAATTAAATTGGCTGGAGAATACGTGCTGGCTTAATTCTTATCCCACCAGGACCGAGTTTGTCAATCCGGCCGTAGCCTTTCCGGTAAGGATTTCGGTTTTTATTCATTGCCGGCCGGTGGGCGAAAGAGCAGCCGGAACCTGACGATAGGCCGGAAAGGAGTGTCTGAAAAATGTCAAATCATTGTATTGAATTGTGCACAAAATTTAAGAGGCGCAACAGCCGGCAGAATGAATCGGGACAAAAATTATCGCTTTTTCGACATGATCCGGGTGCGGTCAGGCAGAGAGGCGATTGGGAGGATATGCGGATAACTCCATGTAATTCAGCTGAAAAAAGATTTGGCAGCTTTTTTGATGTCAGGACTTTGGTCACGATTTTTTTGCCGGTTTCAAATTTGGCATTTTAGTTGCAGAATGATGACGTTCAACTGACGACAGCTTTTACCACGGGTGGGGTTTTGCCTGGGCGGCTGACACCTGCAGATTGCTTAAAGCGAATTGGCTCCTATCTAATAAACACGGGATATTTACAGGTGCGGCTAAGGCGATAATGTCGGATTTGGCAACGATTGCGGCGAACACAGGTCAATTAGCTTTATGCAATTAGGCAATGCAGGTGATTCAGCCGCCCAGGCAAGACCCCACTTCCTTTTTCCCTCCCGAAATTCTGAATAAGCTCTTGTGGACATCTCCACCATGCTTGTGGTATGAAGTTTCTTTCCGGCCGGTGACAGCTGCTTTGAAACCGGCTGCAGCCTGTTCGGGTGCCGGTGCAACGTTTTGTTCCGGCGGGGCTGACAGCGTTTGCGTTCAGGCGGCCCGGGCAGCCGATGCTCCGGCAGGAAAGTGGTGTTCGATTGTTTTTTTGGGGGGAAACAGCATGTTTTTGCCCGCGGTAAGAACTTAAACGTTCGGAGCCCTGCCGGTCTCCGTTTTTAATTGTTCCCGTTACGCGGGCCGATTAAGACCACCCTCTTTTGGGGCCGGCAGTTTACTTACAGCAATAGGAGGTTGCAGCGATGAAGCAGGTGGTAATAGTTTCCGGGGCACGCACGGCGGTCGGGGCCTTCGGCGGATCATTGAAGACCGTATCCAGCGTCGAGCTGGGGGCCCTGGTGATCCGGGCGGCCATTTCCAGAGCCGGCCTGAAACCTGTTCCAAGCCAGTTGATGATTTCAGTGGCGCCTGACAAGCTGAAGAACCAGGGCCGCGTGGAGCTGGAACAAAAGGCGTACCAGTGGGACGAGGCAGCCGCGGACGTGACCGTCGACGAGGTCATAATGGGCAACGTCCTGCAGGCCTGCCAGGGGCAGAATCCCGGACGGCAGGCCATGATCAAGGCCGGGGTTCCCAAGGAAACGCCGGCCTTTACGATCAACAAGGTCTGCGGTTCCGGTCTGAAGGCCATCGCCCTGGGGGCCTCTGCCATCATGACGGGAGAAGCCGAGGTGGTCGTTGCCGGCGGACAGGAAAACATGAGCATGGCTCCCATGGCCCTGCCCAAGGCAAGATGGGGCCACCGGATGGAGCTGACCGGCGTGGGAGATATTTACGACCTGATGGTTTACGATGGCCTGTATGAGATCTTTTACGGCTACCACATGGGGTTGACAGCCGAAAACATTGCCGAGCTTTATGGAATAAGCCGCCGGCAGCAGGACGAACTGGGGGTTTTGAGCCACAAGCGGGCCATGGAAGCCATCGAAAAGGGCTATTTCGACCGGGAAATAGTGCCGGTAACGATCAAGTCCCGCAAGGGCGACAAGATTTTCAGCCGCGATGAGCGCCCCATGGATACCAGTATGGAGAAAATGGCCAAGCTGCGGCCGGCTTTCAAAAAAGACGGTACGGTTACGGCCGGCAACGCTTCAGGCATTAACGACGGCGCGGCCGCGGTGGTTCTTATGAGCGCCGAAAAGGCTCAGGAGCTCGGCCTGGAGCCCATGGCGAAGATCAAAGCTTTCGCCTCCGGCGGGGTCGATCCGGCCTATATGGGCCTGGGACCGGTACCTGCTGTCCGCAAGGTCCTGAAAGCCACCGGGATGTCGGTCGATGACCTGGATATGATAGAATTGAACGAAGCGTTTGCCGCCCAGGCCATAGGTTGCATGCTGGAACTTGGTATCGACATTGAGAAGCCGAACCAGGCCGGCAGCGGTATTTCCCTGGGGCATCCCATCGGGGCCACGGGTGCCCGCCAGATGGTCACCGCCATACATCTCATGCAGCGCGCCGGTTATGGTACCGGCCTTATAAGTATGTGCATCGGCGGTGGTATGGGAATGGCCATGATCATCGAACGATAGATGCCGGGACGGCCTGCCCCGGCCTTGCGGATGGACGATAAGCGGCCGGGGCGGGTTTGTGTATTTTTTTCTTTACTTTTTAGTTAGTTACTGATATCCAAGTGTATCCTGGCAGACAAGGGCCGTGAATGGTTAATATATTGGTAAGGGGTTGTAATCATGGAGATTAGTAGGCGTATAGGAATTCTGGTCTTTTTCGGAGTGCCCGCCATCATAGGTGGAGGTATCGTCTATGCCCTGCTGGGCAGCTTGCCGGCCATGTGGGCCTATGAAATCATGCTGGTTGTGCTTGCCGGCGCTTTTGTCAGCCGATAGAGCCGCTGCCCCGGACTTAAGGGCCTATAGTCGATCCGCGCACTGCCCGATGAAGCGGCGGCAGTAGCGCGGATTTTATTGAGAGGCGGCCGGGCCGCACTTCAACCCGCAAGTCTGGTGAGAGAATGCTATGAGCGAGAATGTTTCCCGGAATCTGATCTTCTGGTTTTTCGTTCTCTGTTTCCTGGCCTCATTTCTGCTTTTGGGGAAGCTGTTCTACCCATTTATTTCGATCCTGGTGATGGCGGCGGTGGTCAGCAGTATTTTTTACCCCCTTTACCGTTATTTCCAGCGTGCCAGGTACGTGGGACCCCATCTGGCTTCACTGGTGACCTGCTTTCTGGTTTTCCTGATCCTCTTTATTCCCATAGTCTTTTTTGTCGGCATTCTCACCCAGGAAGCCTACAGCCTGTATCAGACGGCAAGGGACGCCGGCATCGATGACCAGATCACGGGGATTCTCGATCAGACCCGGATTCTGGACAAAGTAAATACCGTTCTCCAGACCTTCGACATCCAGATAACCGGAGAACAGCTCGAAAATTCTATTTCAAAAGCCGGCAAGTCAATCGGATTGTTTCTCTATCAGCAGGCCACGGCTTTTGCCTCCAACATTCTGAGCTTCGTGGTAAACTTTTTCCTGATGTTGCTCGTTGTCTTTTTTCTCCTTATAGACGGCCAGCGCCTGGTTTCTTTCATAGTCGATCTGTCGCCCCTTCCCAGCGACCAGGACCGGATACTGATCGACAAGTTCAACGACATGGCCGGTGCGATTCTCATCGGCAATGGCCTGGGAGGACTGATCCAGGGCGTTCTCGGGGGACTGGCCTTTTGGTTTCTGAAAATACCCTCGGCCTTTTTGTGGGGAGCTATCATGGGGCTTCTGGCCTTCCTGCCCATCGTGGGGATCGGGGCCGTCTTTGTCCCGGCCGCAATCTATGTGTTTCTCAAAGGCCGGGTGGCGGCCGGCATCTTCATGATAATCTTCTATCTGTTGCTTTCCGGCGGCATAGAGTACATATTCAAACCCAAACTGGTGGGACAGCGTGTCAAAATGCATACCTTGATGGTCTTTTTCTCAATTATCGGCGGCTTGAAGGTATTCGGCATCCTGGGCATCATCTACGGCCCGTTGATAGTGACGGCCTTTCTCACCCTCACGGAGATCTACAGGGCCAATTACCAGTGGCTCGTGGAGCCGGAACAAAACACCTGAATGACGGCAGAAAGCCTCGATAGCCGGCGCGGACGGTTTTTCCGGGCTCCGGAACCCGCCGCTGCACGGCCCTGCGGGTTACAGTTGAACGATTCAAGGGAGTAACATGCCAGATACCAAACACGATACGGTGGTAAGCATCGAGCAGGAGATGAAACGCTCCTATCTCGATTATGCCATGAGTGTAATCATCGGCCGGGCATTGCCGGACGTCCGCGATGGGTTAAAGCCGGTCCATCGCCGCATCCTGTATGCCATGCGCGAGCTGAAAAACGACTGGAACAAGCCTTACAAGAAATCGGCCCGGGTCGTGGGCGATGTCATCGGTAAGTACCATCCCCACGGGGACACGGCGGTCTACGATACGATCGTCCGTCTGGCCCAGGATTTTTCCATGCGCTATCCGCTGGTCGACGGCCAGGGTAATTTCGGATCGGTTGACGGCGATCCGCCGGCTGCCATGCGTTACACGGAAGTGCGCATGGCCAAGCTGGCCCACCAGATGCTGGAGGATCTGGACAAGGACACGGTCGATTTCGTGCCCAACTACGACGAATCGCTGACCGAACCATCGGTCCTGCCGACCAAGCTGCCGGCCCTGCTGGTAAACGGCTCTTCGGGCATTGCCGTGGGCATGGCCACCAATATTGCTCCCCATAACCTGAGCGAGGTTGCCGAAGGGCTCAAGGCCTTCATCGATAATCCTGAAATCGATCTGGACCGGTTGATGCAACTGGTGCCCGGACCGGATTTCCCCACGGCGGGCATTATTTACGGTACGGCCGGCATCCGCGACGCCTATGGCACCGGACGGGGTGTCATCCGCATCCGGGCCCGGATCATCGTTGAAAAGGACAAGCGTACCGGCAAGGAAACCATTGTCGTTACCGAACTGCCATACCAGGTGAACAAGGCCCGCCTGATCGAAAAGATTGCCGATCTTATCAAGAACAAACAAATCGAAGGGGTGAGCTATATCCGGGACGAATCAGACCGGGAAGGGATGCGGATCGCCATCGGCCTGAAGAAAGGTCAGGTGGCCGGAGTGGTGATCAACCAGCTGTACAAGCACACCCAGATGGAAACCAGTTTCGGGATCAATTTTCTGGCGGTGGTAAACCAGCGCCCGGAAATTCTTACTCTTAAGGATATCTTCAGCAATTTCGTCGCTCACCGCCGGGAAGTTATCGTCCGGCGGACCCGTTTCGATCTGAAAAAGGCCGAAGACCGGGCCCATATCCTGGAAGGGCTCAAGACGGCCCTGGACAACCTGGACGAGGTGGTGGCCCTGATACGCAAGGCCCGGTCCCCGGCCGAAGCCAAACAGCAGTTGATGGAACGGTTCGACCTTTCCGCAGTCCAGGCCCAGGCCATTCTGGATATGCGCCTGCAGAGGCTGACCGGCCTTGAAAGGGAGAAGATAGACGCCGAATATGTCCAGGTCCTGAAAGACATTGCCTGGTTCAAGGAGATACTGGCCAGCCCCAGGATAGTTCTGGACCTGATCAAGAAAGAGCTGACCGCCCTTGCAGAGGAGTTCGGTGACGAGCGTCGTTCCGAGATAGTCGAGGAGACCCGGGAGCTGACCATCGAGGATATGATCGTTGAAGAGGACATGGTGGTCACCATTACCGGGTCGGGCTACATCAAGCGCAATCCGGTTTCCCTCTACCAGCGCCAGAAGCGGGGCGGAAAAGGCAAGATCGCCATGGGGACCAAGGAAGAGGATTACGTGGCCAACCTTTTCGTGGCCTCCACCCATCATACCTTCATGTTCTTTACCAACCGGGGCAAGGTTTACTGGGCCAAGGTCTACGATATTCCCCAGGGGGGACGTCACAGCCGGGGCAAGGCGATTGTAAATCTGCTGAACTTCGAACAGGGCGAGAAGCTGACAACGGTCCTGGCGGTTCCGGAATTCGAGCCGGGACATTACGTTCTGATGGCCACCAAACAGGGCACCGTCAAAAAGACTGACCTGATGGCTTTTTCACGACCCCGCACCGGCGGGATAATCGCCCTGGGACTTGCGCCCGGAGATGAACTGATTGCCGCCCGGATCACCGACGGCACCCGTAATGTTTTCCTGGGATCGGCCCGGGGAAAATCCATCCGTTTCCACGAGTCGGATGTGCGTCCTTCGGGACGGATTGCCAAGGGGGTCCGCGGCATGCGCCTGGATTCCGGCGATTGGCTGGTCGGCATGGAAGTGATCAAATACGGTGACACGCTTTTTACTGCAACTGAAAACGGTTTCGGCAAACGGACTTCCATCGATGAATACCCGGTCCACAGAAGGGGCGGCAAGGGTGTGATCACCATCAAGACCAGCGCCCGCAATGGAAAGGTGATCGGCATCCTGGTGGTGGAAGACAAAGATGAGATCATGCTCCTGACGACGGCCGGCAAGATAATCCGGATTCCGGTAAACGGTATTTCGGTCATCAGCCGCAGGACCCAGGGGGTCAAGCTGATGGACATGGAAGAAGGCGAGAAGGTGGTCAGTGTCGCCCGGGTGGTTGAAACCGAACCATGATGGATAGCAATATGAGGCATAAAGATTCAATCGACATGGCTGTGGTGGGCGGCGGCAGCTGGGGTACGGCCCTGGCCCATCTGCTGGCCGTCAAAGGACACCGGGTCGCCCTTTGGGTCTATGAAAGAGAGGTCTTCCGGCAGATCGAAGCCGGCCGGGAAAACAAGACCTTTCTGCCGGGTGTCACCCTGCCGCCGGAACTGAAAGCCGTCAGCGACATTCAAGAGGCGGTGGCCGGAAAACCGGTGGTGGTCATAGTCGTTCCCTCCCATGTAATGCGCCGGGTCAGCGCAAGCATGGCGCCGTTTCTGGCTCCGGATTGCATCGTTGTTTCCGCCAGCAAGGGCATCGAGAACCGCACCCATCTGACAATGAGCGGTGTTTTGCGGGAGACTCTTCCCGATGTTTCCCCGGAACGGCTGGCCGTCTTGTCCGGCCCGAGTTTTGCCAAAGAAGTCGCCGCCAAAGCTCCCACGGCCGTAACCGTGGCTGCCCGCGGCAGGGAATGCGCCAGAGCTGTCCAGCGTATTTTTGCCACCGATTATTTTCGCGTCTATACCAACGAGGACGTCGTCGGAGTCGAGCTGGGGGGCTCCATAAAGAACGTGATCGCCATTGCCGCCGGGATGATCGACGGTCTGAACCTTGGACTCAATACACGGGCGGCCCTGATTACGCGCGGGCTTACAGAGATCCGCCGCCTGGGGTTGAAGCTGGGAGCCAATCCCAGGACCTTTACCGGTCTGGCCGGGGTGGGTGATCTTGTTCTTACCTGTACCGGCACCCTGAGCCGCAATCATATGGTTGGGAAAAAGCTCGGTGAAGGCAGCAGCCTGAAAGAAATCCTGGCCGAAATGCAGATGGTGGCCGAAGGGGTGAAAACGGCCAAGTCGGTCTACAACCTCTCGCGCAGGCTCGAGGTGGAAATGCCCATCTGTCACGCTGTCTACAGAATACTATATGAAGATCTGAAACCGGCCCAGGCTTTGTACCAGCTGATGACACGGGACTTGAGGAGCGAACTGGACGAAGTCTGACGGTTCGGCAAATCCAAGAATCTTAGCATGGTTGCAAAAAGTGCAGGTCATCGCCAGCGTCTGCGGGAACGTTTCCTTGCAAGCGGCCTCGATGGTTTTGCCGACTACGAGGTCATAGAGTTGCTCCTTGCCCTGGCCACTCCCCGCAAAGATTGCAAGCCGGCCGCCAAGCAAGCCCTGAAGCAGTTCAAAACCCTTCAGGCGGTACTGTCAGCCCCGGTCCAGGATCTGGTTGCCATCGAGGGAATCGGCCCCAAAAACGTTTTCGGGTTGAAACTGATACCGGCAGTGGCCGAGCGTTATCTGCAAAAAAAACTGATCGGGAAAAATCCTCTTCAAAATCCACGCCAGCTGTTTGACTACATGTATGTGCGGCTGCGTGACAGGGCCCGCGAATGTTTCGATACCATTTTTCTGGATGCCAAAAACAGGGTTATCGCCACCGAGACCCTGTTTGAAGGAACCCTGACCGCCAGCGCTGTCTATCCCCGTGAGGTTGTCGTGGCGGCCCTTGCACGCCGGGCGGCGGCCCTTATTTTCGTTCACAATCATCCCTCCGGTGATCCGGCACCGTCCAGGGCCGATATCGATCTTACCAGGCGTTTGATTCACGCCTGCCGGCCGGTCGACATCGTGGTGCATGAACACTTGATAATTGGTGACAATCGGTATTATTCTTTTGCAGAGCACGGGCATATCGCCCGGATGCAGGAAGAGATAGAGCATTTTCTAGGATCTGACCAATGAACGACCGGCGTCCCGAGTGTTTCGGTGATCTCGATACCGTATTTCCCTTACGGCCCGACGGCCTCCGGGCTTCTCCGACCGAATGCCTCTGTTGTATCCACAAGACTCTTTGCCTTAAAACGGCCATGCGCAGCAGCGCCGCCGTGGCTGTAAAACGTGAAAATCTGGAACGCGCCGACTGTGCAGGCCTGATCGGTTTTTTTGAACGCTGGTCGCGTAAAAAGACACTGGCCAAACTCGAAAAGAAGAAATGAAACTTCCGTGGGGGCTGGGCCTGCGGTCCATCGGAGCAGCCGGCCACGGCCAAGGAGGTGCTTGATGAACAAAATGACGGTGGAGCAGGTCGATGTGGGGTCCAAACAGGTTGTGGTCCGGGTCGATTTCAACGTCCCGGTGCACAATGGGCAGGTCACCAACGACAAGCGTATCCGGGCGGCTCTGCCGACCATCGAGTATCTGGTAACCCGGGGCGCCAGGGTGGTTCTGATCTCCCACCTGGGCCGGCCCAAGGGCCGCCGGCGTCCCGAGATGTCCCTGGAGCCCTGCGCCGGGGTTCTGGAAGAGATGCTCGGCCGGCCGGTCGTCTTCGCGGCCGACTGTGTCGGGCAGCAAGCCGAGGATGCGGCCGGCTCCCTTGCCGACGGCGAGGTGGCCCTTATGGAGAATTTGAGATTTCATGAGGGCGAAACCAAAAACGATCCCGACTTTGCATCCCGCCTGGCGCGGTTGGGGCGGATTTACGTGAATGACGCCTTCGGCACCGCCCATAGGGCCCATGCCTCGACCGTCGGCATATGCAATTATATCCGGCCTTGCGTGGCGGGTTTTCTGATGAAAAAAGAACTGGAGTATCTGGGCAAGGTTGTCCGGGAGGCCGAGCATCCTTTTGTGGCCATAATCGGCGGGGCCAAGATTTCCGGCAAGATAGACGTCATGGCCAACCTGCTGGAAAAGGTGGACCGGCTCCTGATCGGCGGGGCCATGGCTTTTACTTTTTTCAAGGCCAGGGGCCTGGCCGTGGGACGATCCCTGGTGGAGGAAGAAAAGGTCGATCTGGCGGCCGGCCTGCTGGAGACCTGGAAGGAAAAAATAGTTCTGCCGGTCGACTGCGTTGTCACCGACAGGCTCGATACCCGGTCAAGAAGTATCGGAACCATCAGCACGGTGGGGGTGGATGCAATCGGGCCGGAACAGATCGGTATCGACATCGGCCCCGATACCATCGCAGTCTTTTCCGGGATAATTAAAGATGCCCGTACCGTCGTCTGGAACGGCCCCATGGGTGTTTTCGAGATAGATGCCGCAGCCCGGGGAACGGTGTCTCTTGCGCGTATCCTGGCCGAGGCCACCTCCCGCGGTGCGTTGACCGTAATCGGCGGCGGTGATTCGGCCGCTGCTGCCGAAAAAGCCGGAGTGGATCATCTGCTGTCCCATGTATCCACCGGCGGAGGGGCCTCGCTGGCTTTGTTGGAAGGCAAACGGCTGCCGGCCGTCGAAGCCCTCAGCGAACGTGGCAACTGATGCCGGCCGGCAGTGCTGCCCGACAAGGGAAAGACATTCCGCGCCGCAGGATCGCCCTGACCGCGGTGCTGGTGCTGGCTGTTGTGGGCGTGGCGCTGATGGTGGTTGTTTTCACAGATCCTGCTGACATCTTAGACAGTATGGGCAGGTACTGGAAAGCCCTTGGTGACAGAGACAGGATTGAAAAATTCGTCGGTTCTTTCGGGGTGGCGGCCCCATTGATCTTCATGGCCGTTCAGGTCCTGCAGGTCGTCCTCGCCCCCATTCCGGGCGAAGCAACGGGTTTTGTGGGCGGGTATCTGTTCGGGGTTACCGCCGGTTTCGTCTATTCCACGGTCGCCCTTACGATCGGGTCCCTGATCAATTTCTATATCGGGCGTTTCCTGGGCCGCAGGTTTGTGCGGCGCTTTGTTCCGGAAGAAAAGTTTGCGTACCTTGACCGTCTCGTCAGGCGGCAGGGCGTTCTGGTTGTGCTGGCTCTTTTCATCCTGCCAGGTTTCCCAAAAGATTATCTTTGTCTTTTCCTGGGGCTCAGCACCATGCCTCTCAGGCTTTTCGTCCCTCTTGTCTTCCTGGGCCGGATGCCCGGAACCCTGATGCTGAGCCTTCAGGGCGGACTGCTTGCCCGTGACGACATGTTCCTCTTTTTTCTTATCCTTTCGTTGTGCGCTCTTGTTCTGGCCGTACTGTACGGTTTCCGTAATACTATCTACGGCTGGATTGAAAAAATCGACTCTTCCGATCAACAGGCCGTTGACCGGAAGCCTGATTAGTGGTAGGGCTTCAATTAGCCGGTAAGTATTTGGGATGTAGAGTATCTATGGCTGCGGAGCAAAGGCTGTTTGCCGGCCCGGGCATGGGCGCCCCTTAAATGGATATTTCAAGAGGAGTCGACCTTGGCTTTCTGGAGTGTCAGGGAAGAGCTTAGCAGAATAAACCGGCTCAGGCGTTCGTACTATGAGCTTTTGCGCGATGAGCTGGATCAGTTCATGGTAGACTATGCTCTGCTCAATTCCTATCTGAAGTTTTTAAGCCATGGGGTTCCGTATCCCTTCGTGGAAAAGCGTGAGTTGAAACCGCGGGCCAGGATTCCCACCCGGGAATACGACCTGCACAATACTTTCCTGGTGCTTTTCGTCGAAGACACCATCACCTCGGTCCACAAGAAGTATATCCGTTTTTTCAACGTCAACAAAACCACCAAAACGAACCTTATCCAGGGCAAGGCCCTGCCATTGCCGGAACATTTCGACCGGAACCATAAGTTTTTAGATTCTGTTCATTTCTACGATTTCCTCAAAATCCTTTTGCCGGTGGACTACGCCCTGTTGATTCAAAGGGATCCTGCCAGCCGTCTCAAGGGCCGATACCAGCTGACACATTTCCACGTGCGCATCGACTGGCCCATAGCCGATGCAGCCGAGGATCTTGCCAGGGGGCTGCGTTATATTTCGAAGGATTTGTACGAGAAGGGCGACAGGTATGCCGAGTTGGTCCAGAAGAAATTTTTCGAATACTACGGTCTGCCGGTCATGGTGGGCGGACGGCGGACGGCGGCCATTGTCGCCGCCCAGTACCTGAAAAGGATTCCCTGCATCTCGACGATCTATGTCGGCAGCAGCGAGTCCCGTTCCTTGATCCGGATATCGGAACGCGGGGTGGCCAAGGCCATTTTGATGGCTTTGGAAGAAGATGAGCTCAATTCCATTTGTAGCTCCAACAAGATGGCCCCCCGCACTTTCAAGCAGAATTACGTCGTTGCCAGGGACGGCAAGAAAAGCATCTGCATTTTTCAGGCGACCTATGCCTATACCAACTGGTCACGCCCGCCCGACGACGGAAAGCTCAGGGAAATAAATCCCGACGTAAACTGGCTGACCGTGGGCCAGGAACATATCCTGCCCAAACCCGGCGTTATGAAATACCCGCCCCTGCCGGCCAATCTGATTTATACCTGATCGGCCGGCTGAAGCATCGCCGGCACGGTCAAATTCTTTCAGCCATCCAATTACACAGGTCTTTGATCGCAGTGGCGCGGCGGTCAGGGGTTTCATTGAAGATTTCGTGATAGTAGCCTTCGTAGACATACATGGTCTTGTCCCCGGAGGCCAGGTTCTGGAAAAGCCGCTGGGAAGGGCTGGGATTTACTATCCTGTCGGCACCGGCGAGCTGCAACAGAACCGGAGTTTCCATGGATGGAGCCAGACCACAGGTTGCTACATTTGCCCTGAGACATTCCGACAGCCAGCGGAAACTTATCCGGTCATGTACCAGGGGGTCTGCGAGATAAGCTTCAACCTGAGCCTCGTCGTGGCTCAGGCCGGCCGGATCGACTCTGTTTGCAATGGTCGCACACGGCCGCAAGGCCGACATAATACCGGAGCATAGCCGGAGAGCCAGGGGCAGGTCCGATGCCAGGTTGAACATGGGTGACGAAAGGGCCAGTCCCCGGACGGTTTCTTTCAGATGCAAGCATAGATGGAATGCGATCAGCCCCCCCATGCTGTGGCCCAGCAGAAAAAGGGGGATATCCGGAGTCCCGGCAGACAGCAGTATGTCTGTCAGGGCCTGAAGGTCGTCAATATAGGTCTGGAAACGCAAGACATGCCCCCGCGGGCCTGAACTGCGGCCATGCCCTCTCAGATCCGGAATCCAGATCTGGAGTCCGAGTTTTTCAAGTTCCTGCACCATGGGCCGATACCGGCCGGAATGTTCGCCCAGGCCATGGATGACGAGCAAGCGGGCCCTGGCGTTCTGAGGACCGGATTTGCGAAAGTGGATATTGGCGCCGTCGGCGCAGGTAAAGGTTTCCGCAGTTTCCATTTAGCAATTTCCCGCCGGATAAAGGGTGGATCGGATGGTGTCAGATAAGAGATAGACCAACCAGGAAGTGGCCTGCAAAACGGCCGGTTTGGTTCTGGGTGATATGCTCTATCCTTGTTTTCAGGCTTTCTGCCGCCGTTGCCGGGCTTTCGGTAAAGTAGGTCATTTCCAACTCGTCGCCGACTTTGAGATGTTTCAAAATAGCAGAATCATGCTTTACCAGGATACACATACCCTTTGAAGAGATGTTCCAGATCTTGAACATGTAGAGGTTGGGAAGTCCGGGAACGGTCATTTGGACAGAATGATATACTTCGGCCGCATGCCGTTGTTCAGATCTTCGCTCCGGTGAGCCGCCAATGTATTGGTTGTCTCGCATGGCATTCCTAACCGACCGATATGGACCGGCCAACTATGCAGGCGCAGGCTAAGGCAAAAGCGAATATATATATACCATATTATCAGTTGGATATCAAACAGCCAGAATAAAAAAACTTGAGTTGCGGCACTCCAGCCGATAAACTCGATATATATTGGTCCTTTTTCTGGCGACAGCGGTTGATACCGTTGTAAGTAGTAAATTTAACGCATAGAGCAGGGGTGAGAAATGGAAAACTCGACCGGGATGTTGAAGAGGGATTGGACAAGCTATGTGTTGATCGTGTTGATGGTTGGAGTGATTGTATTTCTGGTCAAGCTCAACGGTATGCTCAACGAGATTAAAGATGTAAATCAAAAGATCCTTTCCAATCTGGACTCGGTGGAAAGTATCGTTATCGGCACAGATTCGAATGTGGCCGAAATTACCAAGCAGATGGACGGGATCAAGAAGAACGTGGTCTACATTGTAAGAAAGGTCAAAAGGCGTTGAAAAAGGCGGCTGACAGACCATGCCGGAACTGAAGGGGTGTCAGAGACGATATCTGCGGGGTCTTGCCCACCGGTTGAAGCCCTCGGTTTTCATCGGTAAACAGGGACTCACCGAAATGGTTTACATGGCTATCGAGCAGGCCCTGATCAGCAATGAGCTCGTCAAAATAAGTTTCATGGCCTTCAAGCAAAAGGAGGCTAAAAAGAGGCTGGCAGCCGACATAGAGCACAACACAGGTTGTTGTCTGGTCGGTACGGTCGGGCATACGGCGCTGTTTTATCGTCCTCATCCCCAGCCGGCCAAGCGGCGCATAATTCTGCCCGCAAGTTCGGCAGGGGATGACTGAAAAAAGACCGGGGAGAGTGAGGAAGCAAAAAATATAGGCGGATGGAGCCGATCTATTTTTTACTTTTTCTGACCAGGACCGGAAGCGTATCGCCGTCCGGGTGCCGGGGTTTGTTTCTTCCCAGCACTTTTACGCCGTCGGGCAGGTCGAAATATTCCGGATTGTCAGGCCGCGGTACTGCTTCCATGAATTTGATCCAGATGGGCAGGGCGGCCCGGGCGCCTGTTTCACCGGCCCCCAGGGTGCGGTGGTCGTCGTTGCCGACCCATACGCCGGCCGCAATGCGCGGGTTGTAGCCGATAAAGAGGGCATCGCGATAATCGTTGGTAGTGCCGGTTTTGCCGGCCACCATTCCCAGCCTGCCGGCAGCCTTGCCCGTACCCTCGCTAACCACCGCCTGCAGCATGTTGGTCGTGATGGCGGCCGCCTCCGGGGACATGGCCAGATGGCGTTCATATTTGTTTGTCCAGACGGTACGGCCATGGCGGCCGGTGATCCGGACGATCCCATAGGGGCGGGTGTAAAGGCCGCTGTTGGCAAAGGTCGCATAGGCGGCCGTAAGGTTGAGCAGGCTTACCTCGGAGGTGCCCAGGGCCAGAGTCAGATCCTCGCGCAGGCCGGGGGAGAGTCCGAGTTTGTATGCAAACTGGGCCACGGCGGCAGGGCCGAGTTTTTCCACCAGGCGCACGGCAGGTATGTTCTTGGAATGGGCCAGAGCGTGACGCAGGGTGATTTCGCCTTCATAGTTGCGGGAAAAGTTTTGCGGCAGCCAGTCGGTGCCGGATGCGTTTTTGAAAGCAACCGGGGCATCCAGGATATTGTCGGTCTGGGAAAAACCTTTCTCGATTGCCAGGGCGTAGACGATCGGCTTGAAAGCTGACCCGGGCTGACGTCTGGCCTCACAAGCCCTGTTGTAACCGGTCGTCTGACCGTCGTCCCGGCCTCCCACCATGGCCAGGATCGCTCCGCTGCGGACATCCAGGGCCACAAGGGCCGCCTGGAGCTTGCCGGTTGCAAGCCCCTTGCGCTGCATCCTGGCGGCGAGATTCTTCAGCCCTGCGGCAACCGCGCTTTCAGCCGCCTGCTGGAGATGCCAGTCGAGGGTGGTTTCCACCGTCAGACCCGCCTTGTAAAGTCGGCTGTGCCCAAGCTGGCGTTCGAGTTCCTGCTTTACAAAGTCGACGAAATAAGGTGCCTTGAGGTCCTGGTTGCGGTTGTCGGCCAGCTGCACCGGTTCTGCCACGGCCTGCCGGTAGAGATCGGCATCGATCAGGTGCAGATCGTACATCTGTTTGAGGACCAGATTGCGCCGTCTTATGGCCAGCTCCGGGTTGACCAGGGGCGAGTAGGCCGAAGGCGCCCTTGGCATGCCGGCAATCAGGGCGCATTCAGCCAGGGTCAGCTTTTCCAGGGGCTTGCCGAAAAATATGCGTGCCGCCGAGGCCACACCCCAGGCCCCGCTTCCGAAATAGACCTGGTTGAGGTACAGAGCCAGGATTTCATCCTTGGTATAACGGCGCTCCAGCTGCAGGGCCAGGATGGCTTCCTTCAGCTTGCGGGTCAGTGTCTTGCGCGGGGTCAGGAAAAGGGTCTTGGCCAGCTGCTGGGTTATGGTGCTGGCTCCCTGGGTGAACCGGCCGGTTTTGAGGTTGGCAGCCACGGCCCGCAGGATGCCTTTCAGCGCAATGCCCCGGTGCCGGTAAAATTTCCTGTCCTCGGTTGCCAGCAGAGCTTTGACCAGCATGGGAGGCACTTTCTTCAAGGGGACCGGATCGCGTTTTTCGATAAAGATTTCAGCCAGCAGCTGCTGGTCGGAAGAATAGATCCTGGTGATTGCCGAAGGCTGGTAGTCTTCCAGGGATTTGATCTGCGGCAGATCCTGGGTCAGGGCGAGGTAGGCGCCGGCAGTGCCTCCGAATATGGCCCCCAACACGACGGCGGCCAGGAGGAATCGATATACAGGGCTGGACTTGGCTTTGGGTTTCATTTTACAGTGTATCTGCATAAGCCGGAAGGCCGGCTTGCTTGGATGGAATTCGAATAAAATCCCAGTTTAATCATTGTTGGACCCTTCTGCAAGGAGATTGACGCATGCACGATTCGGATCATTCACATCATCATCACGATCATCACGGCCATCACCATCATGATCACGGGCATGAAGACGGATCAGGTCAAATGTCGTTGGAAGAAAAGGCCGTCAGGCTGCTGGAGCACTGGATAGCCCACAACGACGATCACGGTGCGAACTACAGCCAGTGGGCCGACAAGCTGCGCCAGCATGGTCATATAGGGGCGGCCGAGGCCCTGGACCGGGTCGGCGAACTTACCGAGCGCATCAGCCGGTTGTTCCGCCAGGCCAAGGATGAACTGAGCGGGTCCGGCAGCTGACCTTGCGTTTTAAAGGGCCACCTGCTGCCAGGAAAATATGCCCGCGGTTGTCAGCAGGCTGCAGTTTTTGGCCACGGCCACCGATGGCCGGTGGTCGATATTCATCAGCAGCATCCGTATTGCGGAGGCAGCCAGCATGGGAAGGTAGGCCGTCTCCATGGCCAGCCGGCAGGCGGCAGACGGTGCCCCGGCGGTCAGGTTGCTGAGACCGATGATGGTTTCGGGCTCAAACCCCAGTATTTCCGGCAGGTAGCGCAGGGTCGTGAGTATCTCCAGGGCCTGGGCCGGTCCGTCTGCCCAGGCCAGGGGGACCAGCACCGGATCGACGATGAACCGGTTTTGTTCCAGCCCCTTGCCGCTGACTTTCTCCCACAGCCTGAGGGCTATTTCCAGCCTGCTCTGGGAGTCGGGCGGAACATGGCCGTCGGGGCGCAACAGGTAGCAGATTACCGGCACCCTGAATTCAACCGCCAGGGGCAATATCCGCTCAAGTTTCTCAGGCTGCAGAGAAAGGCCGTTGATGATCGTCCGGCCGGCGGCAACTTCCAGCCCGGCCCGGATGGCGGCGGGGTTGACCGTGTCCAGCAGCAGTGGCAGCTGGCAGGCACCGGCGAAGGTTTCCACCAGAAAGGACATGGTCTTTTCCGGCTCCCGGGGAAGGGGACCGGTATTGATGTCAATACCCCGGGCTCCGGCAGCCTGCCAGCGGGCGGCCATCTTCCTGATGGCAGCCGTGTCCCTGGCCTCCACGGCCCGGGCGACGCCCGGCCGTGTCATCTGGAAATTGTCGGCTATCAGCATCAGCGTTTTTGTTTCCATTTCCACGATTCCTGTTTTTGCCAATCCGCCGGCAACGGATCAGGAAAGCATTTGTGTCAAAGTGGCCAGCGAAGCCCGCAGGTCCTCCGGGCTGAAGACTTCCAGCATCAGCGAGCCGCTGAAGGCGGGCAGAAAATTTGCCACCTGCTCGAGCACCTCCGGTGCCATCAGGGACAGGGCGCCATGGTCTTTGTCCCTGCAGGTTCCGTAAAGGTGGATTACAGCGGCCCGGTTGCCGAAATCCTCCAGGGCGGCCTCCAGGTCATGTCCGCAGCTTACCAGGTGACCGATGTCGAGGCATACCGCCAGATCCAGTTCCTCTATCACCGGTGCTATCCACCGGAAGGGATATTCCAGGTTTTCCACCGACAGCAAAGACGGTGGCACCGGCGCGGTTTCGATGATCCGGGACAGGCTGCCGGCCGCCCGCCGCCTCCAGGTGCCGATGGCCCCATCCGGCGGTGTTCTGCCTGCCTGCCGGGGGTAGTTTACGTGGATGGTGTAGCTGGTTACCGGCAGGGACCGCGTCGAGCTGATCAGCCGGGCGGTCAGCCCGGCTTGGTGCCGGCGCCGGGCCTTGTCGGCGGCTGCCAGTTCGAGATCCAGCGGCAGGTGGATGTTGTAGGTGATCCCCAGCCTGGCGGCCAGGCCGGCCAGGTCTTCCACCAGGCCCGCTTCCGGCATGCCGCCGGGGGGCATTTCAAAGAACAGGAGCTCGATTTCGTCCAGGTACCTGCCAAGCCTGGCCACGTTGGTCCGGTAGTCGGCCCGGTAGATGAAAGAGGTCGTCCCGAGGCGGAAGCCGTAGAGGCCCTTGTAACTGCGCTCGGGCAGTTGGCGGGCCTCATTTTCTCTTATCCGGTCCTGCTTCATGGAAAGTAGTATCCTCAAAGGACCCGGGCGACAAGCATGCAGACCGGCAGCCACGAAGCGGTGCTCAGGAGCATCAGATCGCAGGCCCTGGCTATGTCCATCACCGCCGCAGGGCCGAAGCGGGTTCCGATGTAAGGCTTTATGACTTTTCGGCCGTGGTAGTAATTGGGGCCGCCCAGCCTGACGCCCAGCACGCCGGCAAAGGCCGCTTCGGCAAATCCGGCGTTGGGGCTGGTGTGATTTCTGGCCTCGGCGCGCGCCGTTTCCCAGGCCTGGCGGCCCCTGCCGGCCAGGGCCTGGCCGGCAAGGGCGATCACCGGAACGCTAAGGCGGGCCGGCAGCCAGTTGGCCAGGTCGTCCAGCCTTGCCGGCAGCCAGCCGAAATCGATATAGGCCGGCGTCTTGTAGCCCACCATGGAATCCATGGTATTTATCATCTTGTAAACCAGGGCCCCCGGAACACCGGCGATGGCGGCAAAGAGCAGGGGGGCGGTGAAACCGTCGACCAGGTTTTCCGCCACGGTCTCGATGGCGGCCCGCAGCACTCCCTGCGCCGGGAGGTGTTCCACCTGTCTGCCGACGATCCAGCGCAGGCGCTGCCTTGCGGCCTCCACACCGCCGGAGACAAGGGCCTGCAGAACCTTGCGGCCGGCCTGATCGAGGCTGCGGGCCGACAGGCAGAAATAGATCAGCACCGTTTCCAGGCCAAACCTGACGCCCGGCCCCGGCCAGCCCGCCAGGGTCACCAGGGCGCTGGCGGCCAGAAATGTCAGCATCACCAGGGCGGCGGCCATGATGCCGCCGGCCATTTTGTCCGGAACAGGGCTTTTGCGAAGCAGGTTTTCGGAAAAGGTGATGGCCCTGCCCATCAGGCGCACCGGATGGGGCAGCCAGTCAGGATCGCCCGCAAGCCAGTCCAGGGCCACGGCAGCCGGCAGTACCAGGGGGGAAACCAGTCCGGTCATGATTGTCCCCCTTGCTGGAGCCTCTTGCGGACCAGGGTCGCTATCTGTCCGGCCACCTTCCGGTTCAGGGCTTCCGACTTGAGGGACAGCCTGAAATAACGCTCGTCCAGGCCCTGGAAGTTGTCGCAGTTGCGGATCAGGATGCGCTCCCGGGCCAGCTGGCGGCACAGCCACCGGGCGCTTGCGCCGGAAGGGAGGCGGCACAAGATGAAGGAAGTGGTGCTGGGGAAGATATCGATGCTGCCTTCGGCCGCCAGCAGCCGGCTGATCTCACGGCGTTGCCGCCGGCAATACTGCCGGCAGCGGTCGATGAAATCTGCTACCTGATCTTGATGGCCGGCCAGCCACCTCACGGTTTCCTGGGCCAGGCTGTTGACGCTCCAGGGCTGAACGAAACGGGCCACTTTCCTCGTGATTTCCGGGGCGGCTTCCAGAAAGCCTATTCTAAGACCGGGGACACGGAAGATCTTGGACATGGAGTGAAGTACGATCACGTTGGACAATCCTGTGCCGGTCAAGGATTCAGCCTCTGCCCCGACCACGAAGGGCAGGTAGGATTGATCCACGATGAACAGGGTCCGGCGATGGCGCCCGGCAAGTTCCGCCAGGCGGGCGGCTCTGACAAGCCGGCCGGTGGGGTTGTTTGGGTTGCAGATATAGACGGCATCGACTTTGGCGGCCAGGGAGTCGATTTTGTCCAGGCACGGTGCGAAATCATCTTCCGGGTCAGCGGCCAGATGCTCGCAGGCGACATTCCAGCACCTGCACCCGTCGGCGTAGTCGGCGTAGGTCGGGCCGCAGATCAGTACCCTGCCCAGGCCAAGCGCCACCGGAAGGCAGTAGATGAAATGGGTGGTGCCGTTGGCCGCCAGCAGTCTTTCGGCAGGGACGTTCCAGCTGCCGGCAAGGGCGGTGACGGCTCCGGCAGCGTCCACCTGGGGCAGGGCGGTGATTGCTTCCAGGTTGTGGCGCAGGTGTTCCAGCAGCCGGGGCATGGGGCCCAGGGGGTTTACATTGCTGCTCATGTCGATGATCTGGTCCGGCCGGCAGCCCAGTTGTTCGGCCAGCCGGTAGATGTTGCCGCCGTGTCCGTGAATCATTTTCCGATACCCAAGCAGGCTGTAAGCAGCAGGCCGGTTTCCAGGATTTCGATCAGCGCTCCCAGCATGTCACCGGTGATACATCCGAGCCTGTGCCGGTAGTAGAGCAGGATGGTCCAGAGCAAAAGCAGGTAGCCGGCATTTACCGCCAGGGCCTGGATGCCGGCCAGGGCCGAGGCTGCCATCACCGCCGCCAGTCCCAGGTGATGGTATATTCTTGGCCGCTGGTTGAAAAAGTCGCTTCCGGTACCCCCTTCGGGACGGCAGTAAGGCAAGGCGGCCAACGCGAAAAGGACTGCGCCGCGGGCATAGGCCGGTGCCAGCAGCAGCCAAAGCTGCCGGCCGTGGTCGAGGCTGGCCAGCGCCGCCCACTTGGTTGCCAGGCACAATACCAGGGCTATGGCCCCCATGGCGCCCAAGCGGCTGTCTTTCATGATATCGAGGGTCTTTTGCCGGCTGCTCCCGCCGTAAAGGCCGTCGGCCGTATCGGCCAGGCCGTCGAGATGGAGACCGCCGCTTAGCCATACCATAAGGATGATGTCCAGGACGGCTGCGACCATACGGGGCAGGACCATGCCGGCCAGGGTGTCGAGCAGGCTGACCAGGGCACCGATGACCAGCCCGGCGGCCGCAAAAAAAGGAACCATGGCATGGGGCCGGAAATCCTGCCCGCTCTCAATGGGCAGGACGGTAAGAAATTCCAGGGCCGCCAGGAAATTCCGGTACCATTGCATGCAGTTGGAAAACGGCGCCATCTGTTTACTTCCCGCTCTTGATGGTCACCGGGATGCCGGCCACCATCCAGACCACTTGGGGGCAGGCCTCGGCCAGGATGCGGTTTACGGCACCGGCCAGATCGCGGAAGCGCCTGGCAAGGGGATTTTCCGGCACGATGCCGGTTCCGACTTCGTTGGTGACGAGAAAGACAGGGGGGGCGGTTTGCGCCAGGTGCCCGGCCAGCTCTTCGGCCCGTTCCAGCAGACGGCCGTCTTCCAGGCCGGCTTCCATGAGGTTGCTTACCCAGAGGGTCAGGCAGTCGACGATGACGGCGTCGGCATGGGCGTGTTGTTCCAGGGCCGGGACCAGGCCGGTTTCGATTTCGACCGTCAGCCATTCAGGCCCCCTGCTGGCCTGGTGAGCTTTCACCCGCCGGCGCATTTCAGCATCTCGGGGTATGCAGGTGGCGATGAATACTTTCTGCCGGCCGGGGCAGGCCGCGGCCATGGAAAGGGCCCGGTCGCTTTTACCGCTCCGGCAGCCGCCGATGACAAGGGTTGCGCTCATGTCAGACAGATTCCTGTTCTGGTTGTCAAAGATTTGATGTCCAGGTGCTGCTCCAGGTGTTTTGCCAGCAGTTCGTACTGGCTGTTGCGGCCTGCCAGGCCGCCTGCCCCGGATACTTTCATCTGCCCCAGGCCGATGCTGGACAGCCAGCGGGAGACGATGGCCGGCTCATCGAACAGCCCGTGAATATAGGTTCCCATGACCCGGCCGTCTTGCGAAAGGCACCCGTCCCGGCCGCTGGCCGGCCTGCCGTTGCGGGAGATTACTTCCAGCCAGGGCCGGCCGCCGGAAAGGCGGGTCCGCCCCATGTGGATCTCGTAGCCCAGGCCCCGGTCCTGCTGCCAGCGGAAGACCGTCAAGGTGGTGGTCTTGGGGGCGGACAGGGCGGTTTGCACCGGCAGCATCGCCAGGCCCTGCGAGACCCCGGGCCGTCCTTCGAGGCCTTCCGGGTCATCTATCGTCGTTCCCAGCATTTGGTACCCGCCGCAGATACCCAGGATCCTGCCTCCCAGGCGGTGGTATTCTGTGAGTCGTTTGGCCCAGCCGGAAAGGTGCAGCCAGTCAAGATCGGAGCGGGTATTCTTGCTGCCCGGCAGGATCACGGCTGCAAAAGGCTCCAGATTCCGGGCCTTGTCCAGGTAATATACTCCCAGCCCGGAAACCGATTCAAGCACCGCAAAATCGGTAAAGTTGGCAATGTGGGGCAGCCTGATTATTGCGATGGCCGGCCTGCTGACGTCTTTCAGGTCCGACGGCCGCGGGGTTTCGATCACCACGGCGTCTTCCTGGTCGATAAAGATGTCGGTAAACCAGGGTACCACCCCGAAGACCGGCAGGGAGGTCTTTTCTTCGATCCAGGCCGTTCCGCTGCTGAAAAGCCCGGGGTCGCCCCGAAAACGGTTGATGATGAAGCCGGTCACCTGCCGCCGGTAAGAAGGCGGCAGGCAGACCAGTGTGCCGACAAGCTGGGCAAAGATTCCTCCCCGGTGGATGTCGCCTGCCAGCACCACTGGCGCCCGGGCATGGGCGGCGGTCTTGAAATTGACGAAGTCATGTTCCAGCAGGTTGACCTCGGCACATGAACCGGCACCTTCGATTATCACCAGGTCGTAATCTCGCCGGAGCCTGTCCAGGCACCTGCAGGCCGTGGCAAAGAGCTTTTCCTTGTCCTTGTAATACTGGCTTGCCCTGCGGTTTCCGATGACCTTGCCGCATACAATCACCTGGCTGCCGACTTCACTGGTCGGTTTGAGCAGCACCGGGTTCATGTCCACGTGGGGAGGTGTGCGGGCCGCCTCGGCCTGGACGATCTGGGCCCGGCCCATCTCCAGCCCTTCCGGGGTAACACCAGAGTTGTTGGACATGTTTTGAGCCTTGAAAGGGGCCACCCGCAGTCCGCGGTTGGAAAAGATCCGGCACAGGCCGGTTGCCAGGACGCTCTTGCCCACATCCGATCCGGTTCCAAGCACCGCCAGGCAGGGGGCCGGCTTTGCAGATCTCGTCCTGGTCTTGTGGTCAACCATGTCTTCAGCCAACCTCGCAAATGGTTGTCAATCAGGCCGGGGCCAATAACCGAAATTTGAAACGCTCAACTTAGGTATCAGTTGAATGGCTGCATGGTCAACCGGTTTCGCCGGCCATGTCATTTTCACCAAAAAAAACCCCGGGTTGATAACCCGGGGCCGTACTGTTTACTGGCAGGCGGTACTGGATTTGAACCAGTGATTTCCACCGCTGGAAGGTGGCCGCCCAGAAGACCAACAGGATCGAGGCCTTCATCCATCTGATCGGCAAGGACCAGGCCAACGGCCGCAACTGTGGGGTGATCGTGCACAAGGCGGGCGTCGAGCCGTCGGGCGACATCGAGAAGGTGTAAACCATCACTACGCCCGGCCCGCCTGCTGCTGGTGCGTTTCGACCAGGACAGATTATCCATCAAGCCCGCGACACCGGTTGCGGGCACGACGGTCTGCCGGCTGATCGAACTGCCGGCAGAATATGAAGTGGTGTAATGGTATGTGCGGACTAATCCATCAACTGTTGGGGCGTCAGACCCAGAGCATCGGCGATCTTTTTCAAGGTGGCAAGCCGGGGCCTGGCATCGGCCTTTTCGATCCGCGCAAGGGCTGGCTGGCTCATGCCCGCTTTTTGCGCCAGCTCCTTCTGGGTCAGGCCGAAATGTTCGCGCCAGGCACGGACAAGGCTTTGTCCCCGCACCACATTGGCTTCCACCACGTCCTGGGGAAACCAGACGTCGCTTTCGTCCGGGCTGTAGTTGCGGACAAGCTCCTGGTAGTCCTCCCACGGGATGACGGCAAAAGCAGGTTTGCCGTCTTTCATGATTACCTGGGGTTCAATAGGTTCGTTCATCGCGCTTTTTCACCTCCCCGATGGCAACGATGCGAACAGCGCCGTCGTAGTCGAATAACACCCGGTAGCGGCCGACACGCAGCCGCCAGCCGTAGCGATGATTGATCAAAGGCTTGACATTGGAACAATCAGGGAAATTTGCCAGCTTGCGGGTCGCGTCTGTAATGCTCTTGCGGTATGCGGCCGGAATCCTCTTGAGCTGCTTTCGCGCCCTGTTGCTCCAAAGAATTTCATTCATGGATCAAGTATAACCAATAATAACCTTTTATCAACCATAAATATAACATTAGATAACATTTTATTATGGCCTACAACGACAACCTGGGAAAATCACAACAGGAAGCAATTCCCGAGCTTTACACCTTTGCCCACGGCGCGACGGTGGACCGCTACACCTCGTATGTCCGGGACCTGGAGTTCATGGGCGAAACGTACCGGGCCGCACCCATCAAGCGATCGTCGTTTTCCAAAGACGCGGAGTTCGGCACGGTGGCCATGTCGGTCACGGCCCCGCTGATCCCAAGTATATTGATCTGTTTGAAATCATATGCAAATAGATTTTTGGGGAGCATAAAAACAAAAGGCGCCCACAGCAAATGGGCGCCCATGTTTTTTTGGTAGGCGATACTGGATTTGAACCAGTGACCTCTGCCGTGTGAAGGCAGCGCTCTCCCCCTGAGCTAATCGCCCTTATCGGGCTGGGTATACAGAAAGAGATTATACCCAAACCCTATCTTTGCGGACCTTTGCCTATCAAGGCATTGCGGGCACTTGTCAACCGTGTGAAGGTGGCACTCTCCCACTGAGTTAACCGCCCGCTGATAGGTTAGTTGATATAATTGGTTGCCTTTGGGCAAGTCAAGAATTTTTTGGATCCGGCACCTGTTCGCTTACTTCCCTTGCCTGGCCGGACTGTTCGCCTTGGCCGGGAGCCGGTGTCCGGAGCCGGTGTCGATCACTTTTTCGGTTTTCTTCCTGAGGCCGGTTTTCAGAGTCGTCTTGAGTAGTTTCAGTCGCGACCCGGCCGCCTTCGGTCTCCGGACTTGTCAGGCCGTCTGTCAGCTCTGCGATCTCTTTGGGCGAGGGAAGATCCTTGAGATCCTTGAGGTCGAACATTTCCAGAAAATGCTTCGTGGTGGCGTAGATCAGGGGCCGGCCCGGGATTTCCCGTCTGCCCAGGACCTTTATCAGTTTGCGTTCAAGCAGCATCCGCAGCACGCCACCGCAGTCCACCCCCCTGATCTGCTCGATATCGGCCCTGATGATCGGCTGTTTGTAGGCTACTATGGCCAGGGTTTCCAGGGCCGCCCGGCTGAGCCTGACAGGAGCGGGTTTGAGGAATTTTTTGACATACTCGTTGTAACGGGCCGAGGTTCGCAGCTGCCATCCTCCGGCAACCTGGTGGAGCTCAAAACCACCCTGGCGGTTGCGGTATTGTTCTTCAAGGTTCCTGACAGCTTCGGCGATTTGAGCGGCAGTCGCATCCTCGATCACCGCCTTGAATTTTTCCATCGGGATGGGGCTGTCGGCGACAAACAGGAGGCACTCTATTATGTTTTGAAGCTCTTTCATATTCCTGCCGTCTGTCAGACGTAAAAGACCCTGATGATCCCGGTGGGCATGCTCTGCACCACCCGGGTCAGGTTCATCTTGATCAATTCCAGCAGCGCCAGAAAGGTGACGATTATTTCCATCCTGGATGGCGCCTGGTCGAACAGTTTGTCGAAAGTGACCGATCCTTTTTCTTCCAGTATCGCTATCAGCTGGTTCATTCGCTCCTTGACCGACAGCGGTTCGGTGGTCAGGTCCACGACGTGGCTGCCGGTGTTTTTCTCCAGAATTTTCTGAAAAGCGTCGATAAGTTCAAACAGTCCCACCCGGGCCAGTTCCGGCTCGCCGGTCGTCAGTGCCTCCGATTTTGCCACGGCCCGGGTGAAGGTTTTGTCTCCCAGCAGGTTGCGCCTGGCCAGTGCTTCGGCGGCCGTTTTCATCTGGATGTACTCGATCAGCGGCCGGGCGATCTCCATGCGGGGATCTTCTTCTTCGTCTTCATTGCCATGGGTCGGCAGCAGCATGCGCGACTTGATCTGGGCAAGTGTGGCCGCCATCACCAGGAATTCACCGGCGAAATCGATGTTCATCATCTTCATCCATTCCAGGTACCGGAGGTACTGATCGGTGATGAAGGCGATCGGAATATCGTAGATGTCGACTTCATTCTTTTTGATCAGATGCACGAGCAGGTCCATGGGACCTTCGAAGACGTTTTCCAGCTTTACCTGGTAAGTGTCGCGCATGGCTGTAGACCCATCGGCCCTTGGCAGGGGTCGTTTCCTCAATAGTCGATTTTGAGCGCCCGGCGGACCTGGTCCATGGTCCGGCGGGCCACTTTGCGGGCCCTGGCGCTGCCTTCGCTTATTATCTGTTTGATGATTTCAGGGTTTTGGCGGTAATATTGCTGCTTTTCATGGATCGGTTCAAGGGCGCGGAGCAGGCCGGCGCACATGAGTTTCTTGCACTCCACGCAGCCTATCTCGGCCGTGCGGCATTGCCGGGCGCAGTCCTCGGTCGTACGGCTGTCGGAGTACATCTTGTGGAAAGCATGGACATTGCAGATTTCAGGATCGCCCGGGTCCTTGCGGCGTTTGCGCTGGGGATCGGTGATCATTTGCATCACCTTGCGTTCCACTTGCCCGGGGCTGTCGGCCAGATAGATGGCGTTGTGGTAGCTTTTGCTCATCTTGCGGCGGTCCAGCCCCAGGATCTTGGGGGTTTCGGTCAGGATGGCCTCGGGTTCCGGAAAGACCTCACCATACAAATGGTTGAAACGTCTGGCGATTTCCCGTGTGATCTCCACGTGCGGGACCTGGTCGACACCCACCGGGACACCCTGGGCCTTGTAGATGATGATATCGGCCGCCTGAAGTACCGGGTAGCCCAGAAAACCGAAGGTGGACAGATCCTTGTTACTGAGCTGGACGATCTGATCCTTGTAGGTGGGGTTGCGTTCCAGCCAGGGCACCGGAGTTATCATCGACAGTAAAAGATACAGTTCGGCGTGCTCCGGCACCTTCGATTGCACGAAAAGGGTGCATTTGTCGGGAGAAAGACCGGCACTGAGCCAGTCTATGACCATTTGTTCCACGTATCCGGCGATGGCACCGGTGTCCTCGTAGTCACTGGTCAACGCATGCCAGTCGGCAATGAAAAAAAAGCATTCATACTTATCCTGCATGGCGATCCAGTTGGCCAGGGCGCCGTGGAAATTGCCCAGGTGCAGCGGCCCGGTGGGACGCATTCCGCTCAAAATCCGTTTCTTGGCCTTCATTTCCTACTCCTGTCGGCAAAATTTATGCTAAACCCAAAAAAGCTAATCGTTTTCGTAAACGAGATCAAGAAAATTATCCCCGGCCCGAGTCTGTCGCTTTGCAGCGCCTGCGGCAACGCGGCAAGCGCCGGTATGGCGGTATAGGTTGCGCGGCGGATGCGACAGGCAGGAGACCCTGATCAGTTTTTGGCCAAGCGGTTTGCCAGTTTCCGGGCCAGCTCTTTTTCCTGCTGGACGGTTTCGACTTCGCCGTTGAGCTTTGCATCGCGTATCTGGTCTAGAATTCTGCGAAAAGCAGGACCCGGCTTCAGGCCCATGGCGATAAGGTCATTGCCGGTGACCGACGGTCGCAGGTGCTTGTATTTTGTGCAGAAAGCCGAAACAGCCTTTTGCCCGTGCTTGGTGCGGCAGCAGGCCATCATGTACAACACGGGCTCGACGTTGAATTTGTTCAGGCGGCGGAAGATTTCGCTCGGCAGGGCATTTTTGTGGTTGTCGAGCCACAGGGCGCATTTTTCGGCGGCAAGCCTCTGCCTGCCAAACAGATTGGCAAGGCCGGGAGGCATCTCGAGCCGTTTGCACAGGGTGTTGGTTTGTCCTAAGGACAATCTGTTGATCAGGGCCATGAAATAGATCCGCCAGGGCTGGTAATCGGATTCGAAAAACAGCAGTTCATGCCAGGCCAGGACATGTTTTACCGCCGTCAGGAGCGTGGCCATGGATTTGTTGAAAGCCATCTCCTTGTGAATCACCTTGAGCAGGTCGTAATCGTGCATCCGTTTGACAGCCGGCAGGGGGTCTGATTCCTGAAGGATCAGGCGCAGTTCGGACAGAACCCTACGACCGGACAGGCGCTTGAAAAAGTTCATCCTGACGGCGTTTTCGATCAGGTTGGCCGTGAGCTTGCCGATGGTGAAGCCAAAGCGCTGCTCGAACCTTATGGCCCTGAAAACACGGGTGGGGTCTTCAACGAAACTCATGTTGTGCAGGACCCGGATCACACCGTCCTTGAGGTCTTTCTGGGCCGCGAAAAAGTCGATCAGGCGGCCGAACTTGTCGGGATTCAGGGCGATGGCCAGGGTGTTGATGGTAAAATCCCGCCGGAAAAGGTCCAGCTTGATGGAGCTCATTTCGACATCCGGCAAGGCCGCCGGGCAGCGGTAATATTCCAGGCGGGCAGTGGCGATATCCACCTTGAAGCCGTCGGGAAAAGTAACCACCGCCGTGCCGAACTTGGCGTGGGTATGCAGGCGGGCACCTGAGGCCTGGGCCAGGGCCTTGGCAAATTCGATCCCGTCGCCTTCGATTACCAGGTCCACGTCTTCGTTGGAATGGTACAGGAAAAGGTCCCGCACGAACCCGCCCACCACATAAGCCTGAAAGTTCAGGCGCTCTGCGATCTGACCGGCCTTTTTGAGCAGATCGGTTATTCTGGGGCTCAGCCGTTCCTGCATGAAATTGACAACGTTGCGGGTCCTGGCATGGATGGTATGCCTGTCCGGATCGGGGAAGCGGCCGTTGTGCAGCCGGGCCTGCCGCACCAGGACATCCAGCAGGTCGGTACGGGTTATCACCCCCACCAGGGTGTCGCCGTCGACAACCGGCAGAATGCGCTGCTTGCGGGCAATGATTTTTTCCTGGATCGTTTCCAGATCGTCGTCGGGCGCGGCGACAATCATCTCGGTGTCCATATACTCGGATACCGCCACATTCCCCAGGTGGTGATAGATGGCCTTTTCCACGACCTGGCGGGTGATGTAACCTTTCAGGGAGTCTTTGCCACCTTCCGGATCCACCACCAGCAGGGCGTTGATGTTGTACCTTCGCAGCAGCTTCTGGGCCTGGCGGCAGGTCTTGCCGGCCCCGATGGTGATCGGCGGCCGGGACATCAGATGGCGGGCCCTGCGCCGTGACTTTACCCGGCGATGGAGAATGTCGAGCAGGTTTTGTTCGACTTGGGCCAGGGTCTGTTCCTTTATGGCCGCCGATGCCGCGTGCCGGTGGCCTCCTCCGCCCAGTTCGGAAGTTACGGCTCCCACGTCGATCTCGCCTGACCGGCTGCGGGCCACGACATAGACCTTGTTTTCCATCAGGGTGATTGCAAAGAGGTTGTCGATCCCCTCCATTTTGACCATCTTGTGGACCAGAAAAGCATAGTCCGGCAGATAGGTATCGTAGCTGGTCTTGGTGATTACGACCTCGACGCCGTTTATGGTGTGGCGGGTTGCCGACTGGATCAGGTCGTTCAAAAAACCGATCTGTTCCGGGCTGAACTCCCGGGCCATGAGGTTGGCTATGACGTTCAGGTTGGCACCTCTGGACAGCAGGAAGGCGGCTGCTCTGAGGTCCTCTGCCGTTGTGGAGCTGAAAGTAAAGGCCCCTGTATCCTCGTATATCCCCAGGCAGAGAATAGTGGCTTCTTCTGCCGATATGTCAATTCCGCGTTGGTCGATCAAGCCTGCCAAAATAGTGGCGGTGGCCCCCACCTGACGGCAGACTTCCACCGGGCCCCGGATGTCGTTCGGTTTGGGAGGATGATGGTCGTAGATATGTATTTCCAGGTCTTTTTTTTCCAAGAGCCCGGCCAAAGGCCCCAGACGATCGGGATTGCGGGTGTCCACCAGGACTAGGCGTCCGACGTTGTCAAACCCGATGTCTTTTATTTCCGCCAGGTTGAAAAGATAGGCAACGGATTGAATAAAAAAGTTGCGCAGGCTTTTTTCCTGTGACCCAGGAAATACTACCAGGGCGTCGGGGTATAATTTCTGGGCGGCCAGCAGTGATGCAAGGGCATCAAAATCGGCATTCAGGTGGGTGGTGATCAGGGTAAGTGGTTTGCGCACGCTTTCTTGCATGTTTGTCCAGTTTGCAGTCATGAATGGCCCGGAAGGTCCGGCCGCTGAATCCTGGCATTATTTTTGTATGGAAACAATCCAGTTGCAGGTATAACATGTTTAAAGGTATCCGTCCAAAAAGTTTCTCGCCGGCAGACAAAGGAGTCTGTTTAGCCTGTTGTGAGATAAATGGGTTGTCGTTTAAAAACGTTTATGATACCAAAAGGATACAAGAATATGGCTTTCACGGCAGATAATTTGTGACCTCGACCCGGACGCGGATTCATGTGGCAGCCGCCGGCATGTGGCCGCCGGGCGACTCAGGACCATCGGATCAAAGGTGCGTAATATTTCGGATGTTCATCTAATCAGCTCAACGGTAGGGGGACAGATATGCCGATTTACATTTGGGAGGGTAAAAATCGTAATAATCAGATCCAAAAGGGAGAAATGGAGGCGGCCAGCGATACCGCCGTACGTGCCAACCTGGCCCGGATGAGGATAACTCCCACCAAGATAAAGAAAAAACCGAAGGACCTGTTCGAAAACATCTCTTTTCTGCAACCGAAAGTCAAACAGCACGACATAATTATTTTTGCGCGCCAGTTTTCGACCATGATCGATGCCGGTCTGCCGATAATTCAATGCCTGGACATTCTTCAGGCCCAGCAGGAGAATGCGACCTTCAAAAAAATGCTCAAACAGATCAAGGAATCGGTTGAAAGCGGAGCCACCCTGGCCGACTCTTTGAAAAAATTCCCCAAACATTTTGACGCCCTGTTCGTCAACATGGTCGCGGCCGGTGAAGCCGGCGGTATTCTGGATACCATTTTGAAGCGTCTGGCGGGCTATATGGAAAAGACCGCCGCTCTCAAACGCAAGGTGAAAGGCGCCATGGTCTATCCCATCATAACCATTACGGTGGCCGTGGCCGTGGTAATCGTTATCCTGGTCTATGTAATTCCCGTATTTCAGGAGATGTTTGCCGATTTCGGCAGTTCCCTGCCGGTGCCGACACTTATTGTCATCAAGCTGAGCAATTTCGTCAAATCCAAGATAGCCTACATGCTGGTGGGGCTGGTCATTTTCATTATAGCCTTCAAGCAGTATTACAAAACCGAAAAGGGGCGCCTGACCATTGATGCCCTGATGCTCAGGATGCCGGTGTTCGGCATGCTGATTCGCAAGGTCGCCGTGGCCAAGTTCACCCGCACAATGGGCACCATGCTGGGCAGCGGTGTCGCCATCCTGGATGCGCTTGACATAGTTGCCAAGACCGCCGGAAACAAGGTCGTGGAAAACGCAATATACAAAGTCAGGTCAGGTATCGCCGAGGGCCGCACCATGGCTGATCCCCTGTACGAAAGCGGCGTTTTCCCGCCCATGGTGTGTCAGATGATTGCCGTGGGCGAATCCACCGGCGCTCTGGACGCCATGATGGAAAAGATCGCTGATTTTTACGATGAAGAAGTCGACCAGGCGGTGGAAAATCTGACGGCAATGATCGAACCCTTCATGATAGTTTTCCTGGGAATCGTAATCGGCGGCCTGGTTGTTTCCATGTATCTTCCCATTTTCAAGATGGCCGGGGCCGTGGGTGGTTGATGACAGGCAAAAATCAAGTTTGAGCTTAAAGGCCGCACAGGCAGTACAATAACAAAACCAGGTCCGCCCCGGGCCCCAAACGATTGGTTTCCGATGGTGCCATGGCCGTTGCCGTAGAATCAGTTGACGATGATATTCTGCAAAAGCTGAAATGGTTGATGCTGGCCAGGGCGTTTTTCACCGCCCTGCTGCTGGCGTCGACATTCTATTGTACCCTGAGCAGGGGAAGAGCTTTTCTTTCTTCTTCCTTCCATGTTCTCTATGGCCTGATTGTGGTCATCTTCATTTTGACTTTCGTCTACGCGGCCGCTTTCCGCCGGGTGCGCCGCAAGGCGCTTTTCACCTATTTTCAGCTGGTGGTGGACACCTTCATAGTTACGATGATAATCTACCTGACCGGCGGGTCTATCAGCTTTTTTTCGTTTCTCTATCTGGTAGTGATAATATATGCGGCCATGATCCTGTTCATGCGGGGCGGGATGGTCATGGCCGCTTCCAGCAGTATCCAGTACGCCATCTTGCTTTGGCTCGAGGCCAACGGCTACCTGATTCCCGCCAGCGGCTATGGTGGCGATGGCATCGCCATGGCCTACACGGGCGGCAGGATGCTGTTCAAGATCGCCCTTACCACGGCCGGTTGTTTCGCCGTTGCTTTCCTGAGCGGACTTCTGACCGAACAGAATCGCAAAACCCGCAAAGAGCTGCAGGCCATGGAAAGTCATATCAAGAGGGTTGAGAAGATGGCCTTCATGGGAGAAATGGCCGCCGGTCTTGCGCACGAGATAAAGAATCCTCTGGCGTCTCTTTCCGGCTCGATCCAGCTGCTGCGGGAAGAACTGCGTTATGATCCTGACCAGCAGCGCCTTATGGATATCGTGCTGCGGGAGACCGACCGGCTCAGTAATCTGGTTAACAGTTTCCTTTTCTTCGCCCGGCCGCCTGCCGGCAAACTGGAAGTTTTCAATCTTTCCGACGCTCTCAATGAAGTTGCCTCCCTTTTCAGGCAGGACAGTTGCTATAATGAGCGCATTGAGTTGCGGACCGACATCACCCCTTTTCTATGGGTACGCATGGATCCCACTCACCTGCGCCAGATTATCTGGAATCTGCTGATGAATGCCGCTGAAGCCATAGAGGAAAGCGGGATGATTACGCTCGCCGCCGTCCCGGTAAAAGGTGAGAAGATAAAAGTAATTATCACCGATACCGGTTGTGGTATTTCCCCCGAGGCTCTTCCGTTGATTTTCGATCCATTCTATACCACCAAGCCGGAAGGTACGGGCCTGGGCCTGTCGATCGTTCACCGCATCCTGGAAACCTATGGAAGCCGGCTGGACGTGGAGACCACACCGGGCAAGGGCACCAGCCTTTCTTTCATGCTGATCCACGCAGAAGCTCCGCCGGCCTCTTCGCAGCAGAGCGGATCTTGACAGCCTTCCGGGTTCCGGGGCAAGGTCCCGGCAGAAAGCCGGTGCATTCACCTGAAACGATCAACGCCGAATCCGGATTAGGGCCCTCATTGCCGTCTCACCGGGTCTTGACATAAAAAGGGGCAGGCACTAAGGTAAGGCCCCCATGGAACGAGATCCAACCACCCGTAAATTGATGTATTTTTGCTGGGGATACCTGCTTTTCTGGTTTGCTTTGCGCCTGATCCACAGCGGCCTGTTCCTGCTGGCGCCGGATGAGGCCAACTACTGGCAGTGGGGGCGTCACCTTGACTGGAGCTATCATGACCAGAGCCCCATGATAGGCTGGATGATCCATCTTGCCACCTCGATGCTGGGCCATACCGAAAGGGCGGTCCGCCTTCCGTCGGTGATTTCCGTCACCCTGGCATCTATCTATCTTGTTCTGCTTGCCCGCCGCTGGTTCGGTCCCCGGACGGCCCGGGCTGTTGCCATTTTGTCCCAGTCGGTCCTGCTGTTCAATGTCGGTGGACTGATGGCCACGGCCGACGGACTGCAGGCGGCGGCCTGGGCGGCAGTCCTCTACCACGGAGCAAGGGCTTATGAAGAAAATACCTGGGGGCAATGGCTTGCCGCCGGAACCTGGTTCGGACTGGGCCTGCTGAGCAAATACACCATGGTGCTGGTGGCCCCGTGCATCTTCGGATTCGGACTCATGTCTCCGGCCCACCGCAACAGGTTGGCCACCTTGAAGCCGTACGCCGGGCTGCTATTGGGACTGGTCATATTCATGCCGGTAATCTGCTGGAACGCCGCCCATCACTGGAATTCTATCCGGCATGTGGCCTACATCGGAGGGGCAAACCGGGGATTCAGCCTGCACTTTCGTTTCTTGGGCGATTTTATCGCCTCCCAGGCCGCCCTGCTCTCTCCGCTGGTGTTTCTGGCCATCTGCCGGAGCTGGTTTAAAACCTTTGTGGACAAGGGCGCTGACAGGGCCTGGATGCCGAAGTATCTGTTGTGGACATCCCTGCCGGTTGTCGCCGGCTTTGCCCTTTTAAGCCTCCATACGAGGGTCTATGGCAACTGGCCGGGTGCCGGTTACCTTGCTGCCATTGTCCTTGCCGCCTTTACGTTGCTGGATGGAAAAGAAGGAAAGCAAGCAAGACGGCGATACTGGGTCTGGACCCTGGTTTCTTCCTATGCCTTGACCCTGGTGGTGTTGATCCATACGGTTTGGCCTTTTCTGCCGATTCCGCCGGATCTGGACAGAACGGCCACCGAACTTTGCGGATGGGATCAGCTGGGAACCAGGGTGGCCGCCGAGGTAAAGAGCATGCCCCGACCGGAAAGAACCTTCATTTTCGGCCGCCGTTACCAGATTGCAAGTGAACTTGCATTCTATGTACCCGGACAGCCTTTTACCGTATCCATAAACCGCTGGAATCGGCCAAATGTCTACGACTACTGGTTCGACGACGGACAACTGCTAGGAATGGATGCGGTGGGGGTGACAAGGAGCAAAGACGACCGAAGGCTCCTGCAGCAGGTATTCCGGTCCGTCGGCCCACCGCTGCCGGTAACGCTGAGCGACAGGCGGCGGGGACTGCTGGGGAAAAGGCGGGAGATTCCTGTAAGGACCCTGTACATTTACCGCTGTTTCAGTTTCAAGGGCGGGTTGCGCTGGATACCGCCGGACAAAAACGACATAAGGGCATTCTGAGATCATTTCAAGGGCGGGTATTTTCTTTTCTTTCTGCCGGCGATTTTATCTTTTCGCATACAAAAGCCGTTCATTAAAGGATACAAAAGCATAACCGCGGGGGAGCCTCGGGCTTTGCGCCTGCGGATTTCCAACCTGATTTTTGCTTGCCGGCATTTTCCTTATCGGGGCTTGCCGTCCCTGCCGGTCAGGTCCCGAATCAATCCTGGAAAGCACATGGTCTGAATTCTGGTGGCACCGTTTTTGAATATATTTATGACCGGCGCCTGAAAATTCCGATTTACGGAACGGGCGTCAGACAAATGCGTGAAAAAGGCAAAACATCCGAAAGGGTGTGACGCAAAGCCACTGGCCTAAATCTTCTGAAGTTCAGAAGACATGGCAGCAGGGCCGCCGCGCGAAGGTGGCTACCTCCTGGTTCCGCCTCGCCGGCAGGAAAACAGGAGAAAGCCATGTGTAGCAGAGCAACCATTTTTGCCGCAATATTTGCTTCCATCATAGTTCTTTTACTTTCCTCTTTGCCGGCCGCGGGGGCAAGCCAGGTCACCCTTGAATGGGATCCGGTAACACCGGCTCCTGAAGGATACAAGCTGTTTCAGCGTTCAGAAGGCCAGGCATACGATTACAACAGCCCTGTCTACACCGGTGAGCAAAACACTTATACCGTGACCGGCCTGGAACCGGGGCAGGTTTACTACTTCGTTGTCAGGGCGTTCGACAGTGGGTGCGAAAGTGATGACTCCAACGAAGTTTCGTTTGCACCGGGCAGCTCCGGCGGCGGCAGCCACGATACTTCCGGTGGTGATTCATCAGGTACCGGCCAGGATGGCGGATCCGGTGGAGATGGCGGATCCGGTGGAGACGATCATTCCGGAACCGGAACAGGAGGCGGTGGTTCAGGTCCGGGAGGGGCTGTTAACAATTCGGCACCGTTTGCCCCGGCGGTTGTTTCACCTGACAATGTTGAAGGTGTCGTCCTGACGCCGAAACTGGTGGCCGGGAAATTTTCCGACACCGATGGAGACGGACACGCTAAATCACGCTGGCAGATCAGCACGACCGCCGACTTTGCGAATCTGATAATGGATCGTGCCTGTTTTAATCAGCTGACCGAATTTTCTCTTGCCGACACCCTTCTTGATACCGAAACTACTTACTACTGGCGGGTGTGCTATACTGATTCGGCCGGCAGAACCTCCGCCTGGTCCCGGACCGGTGTTTTTTCAACCCGGGACAATGTTGCTGCCGGTGACGCTGACGGAGACGGCCTGCCGGATGCCCAGGAGGTCGAATCCACGGTCGATCTGGACGGCGACGGCCGGCCCGACGCCTCCCAATCGGACATGATGGTGGTCAGGACTGCCTTGGGGGACGGGCTGGTGGCAGTAAAGTGCAACTCTCCTGACGTGCAGGTGGTGGCCCTCAAATCCCTGACCCCGGAAGATGTGGCCGGACAGGATACACCACCGGGGACCATGGCCTTCGGCCTGATAAGTTTCAAACTGCTGCTGGAAGAAGGAGTGACAACTGCCACCATCACGGTGTATTTCTCGGAAAAACTCGATCCCGAGGCCCGCTGGTACAAGTACGGCAGCGAGGAAGGCTGGCAGGCTTACGATTATGCAATGTTCGGCAGTGACGGCCGCTCGGTGACCCTCGTCCTGGAAGATGGAGGAACGGGCGACGAGGACGGAGTGCGCAACGGTATCATCGTAGATCCTTCCGGAATGGGACTTGCTGACGGTCAAAGTGCCGATTCGGCCGGAGTCGGTACGTCGGGATGTTTCATCGATTCCGGCACAGTTTCTGCCGCCAGGTCTTTTTCGTATACGGCAATCCGGAAAGAGGCGCTGGCCGCGGTTTTACTGCTGCTGTTCGGTATCGTTCTGGCCTCCGCTTCGCGAAAGGAGAGAAAAGTTCTTTCAGCGTCTGTGAAGACCTTTGATCCGGAAAAGTTCCTGGAAGATAAAAATGGATTTTGAAATACTGTCGTACTGAATACGCGAGTTTTCCACATGGGTCCATCTGACGGGGAACTGACCTACCCGGAAACGGGCCTTGTGGGCCAGCCAGAGCAGCTCGGCATCGAAGATGACACTGTTCAGCCGCTGCCTTTCAAAAAGCCATCGGGCGGCTTCTTTGCGGTAGAGCTTGAAGCCGCACTGGGTGTCAGGATACGAGATCCCCAGGTACACGTTCTGAATAGCGGTATAGATTCTGGCCGACAGCTGGCGTAAAAAATTCTGCCGGGTGGTGATCCGGGCTCCGGTCAGCCCCCTGGAGGCGATTACCACATGGTAACCCTGCCTGAACAGGGGCCAGGCCTGCTCCACCGATTCCATGGCGACGGCGTAGTCGGCGTCCATGAACATCCTTATTTCACCCTCGCAACGCAACATTCCGTAACGCACGGCATAACCCTTGCCCCGGTTGGGGTGGTATTCATATGACCGCAGGATGACGTTTGACGGGGCTTTGAACCTGTCGATGACCCTTGCGGTTTCATCGCGGCTTCCGTCGCTGACCACTATGATTTCACTATGGTATTGCTGCGTGCCAAGATAAGCGATTGATTTTTCCAGGGTCGGCAAGAGCCGGTCTTCTTCGTTGTAAGCCGGTATGACCACAGACAGGAAAATTTCAGTCTTCACTTGGGCCTCCGCTGGTTTGCCGGCCGGCTATGGCGGCGGCGATCTTGTTGGTCGGCGGGACCAGAGCCAGGGCGCAAAGCGTTCCCGTCACGGCGCCGGCAACCACGTCCAGGGGAAAATGCATGCCCAGATATACCCGCGAGTAGCCCACCAGGAGGGCGATCAGGTAAAACAGCGGCCATCCCCTGGGAAGATAGACCGTCAGGAAGCAGGCTGCCGCAAAAATGTTGGTCGCATGGGCCGACGGAAATGATTGGGATCTGCCCTTGACGATTTTTTCCAGCTTCCCGGTGGTTTCCCATTTTCCGGTCATGCGGTCGTAGACGTGGACTCCCGAGATGACGTGATAGGGCCGCAGGCGGCCGAAGGCGGGCTTCAAAACGTCTGAACAGACAAACTCCGACAGTCCGATCACTGCCAGGACGGCAAAGGCGGCCACCCGCAAGCGCAGCCTTTTTTTCTGGAGCACCATGGCCAGCCAGCATATTGCCAAGGGGATGAGAAAATTCTTCTCGTTGGAGATGAAAGGCATGACGGCATCGAAAAAACCGTTCTGGCCTTTCCGGTTGATCAGGTAAAACAGCCATACATCGAACTTGAGCAGCAGATTGAACATGTTTTTTCCGGTCAAACCACCTTGCCGGGATGATGGTTTACTACCGGTCCTTGAACTGCATCTGGTAAAGTTTGTAGTATTCTCCCCGGCGGGCCAGCAGCTCGGCGTGGTTGCCGCTTTCAATGATTCTACCCTGTTTCAAAACGATTATCTGATCGGCGCTCACGATCGTGGAAAGCCTGTGGGCGATGACAAAGGTCGTGCGTCCCTGCATCAGGTTTTCCAGGGCTTTTTGCACCAGTGACTCTGCTTCGGTGTCCAGGGATGAGGTCGCCTCGTCCAGAATAAGAATGGGAGCGTTCTTCAACAGGGCCCTGGCTATGCATAGGCGCTGCTTTTCTCCCCCGGACAGTTTGCCGCCCAGCTCTCCCACCGAAGTATCGAAGCCTTTTGGAAAACCCTGGATGAAATCATAGGCGTAAGCGGCCCTGGCGGCGGCGACGATCTCGCTTTCCGGTGCGTCCGGATTGCCGTAAGCAATGTTGTTGCGAACCGTGTCGTTGAACAGGATCGGTTCCTGGGTAACCATGGCAATTTGGCTGCGCAGGGATTTGATTGCAATGTTGCGGATATCTGTGCCGTCTATGAGGATCGCCCCGCGGGTGACATCATGGAAACGGGGGATCAGGTTGACCATCGATGTTTTGCCCCCGCCGCTGACACCCACGATGGCCAGAACCTTGCCGCTGGGAACATCCAGGTCTATTCCCTTCAGAACCATCTCCCCATCATCGTATCCAAAATGTACGTCCCGGAAACTGACCCGGTGCGGCCTGGCGGCAAGGATTGCCGGTTTGGCGGCCTCCCTGATATCCGATTTTGTCTCGATTATGTCGAATACCCGGTGGGCGGCAGCCATTCCTTCCTGGACGGCGTTGTTTATCTTGGTAAGTTTCTTGACCGGATCATAGAGCATTATGACGGCCGTCAGAAAGGCGAAGAATGTCCCCGGGGAAGAATAACCGCGGATTACGTTGAAGCCGCCGTACCAGATCACGAAGGCTACCGCAAGACCGCCCAGAAATTCCATTACCGGTGAGGACAGGGACTTGGCCCGGGCGGTCTTGACCTCGCGTCGGAAGATGTCGGCCGTCTTCCGGCTGAAGCGCTTTTTTTCGTAGTCTTCCATGCCGAATGCCTTGACGATTTTGCTGCCGACGAAAGTTTCGTGCATCAGGACACTCAGGTCGGCCATGGCTTCCTGGACGCCGGTGCTGGTTTTGCGCACCCGCCGGCCGAAGCGCACCAGGGGGATGAAGGCAAAGGGAAGGACGAAAAATGCCATGATGGCCATCCGCCAGTCCATGTAGAAGATTACACAGGTAAGGCCGGTGATGGTCAGGGTGTCGCGGACCGCGGCCGCCACCGCGCTGGAGACCATGATCTTTACAAGGTTTACGTCGTAGGTGATCCTGGACATCAGGGCGCCGGTCTTTTCTTCCTGGACATAGGAGATGGGCAGTTCCATGATCCGGCAATAGATCTGGTCCCTGAGCTGGCGGATTATGTGGTTGCCCACATATTCCATCAGGAATTCCTGACCGTACATTGCCAGGCCGCGCAGGACGTATATCCCTACTATGGCCAGGGGCAGCAGCTTGAGCATCGTGGTGTCACGGTTGAAAAAGATGTCATCGATGACCGGTTTTACCAGCCAGGCAGAGGCCGAAGTGGTTCCGGCCATCAGAGCCATGCAGCCCATGGCCAGCAGGAGCCGTCCTTTCTGGGCCATGACAAGGTCCAGCAGGCGGCGGTGGCGTTCTGTCAAGCGTAATTTTTCAGTCAGTTTCATGTCCGAAATAACCATCTGCCAGGGCCGTAATTCTGTTTAGTTCCGTTTCGAGCTCCAGGCGGCTGTTTTCCAAAATCCTGCCATCGGCTGCCGGTGGAACCCGGACAGGCCTTCCGTAAGCCAAAATACAGGGAGAAAAGGGGAAAGGCAGGATGAATCTGTCCCAGCTGGGAAATACCTTGCGGTATCTGGCGCTGTAGGCCGCAGGAATGATGGGCAGGCCGGTCTTGGCAGCCAGCAGGACAACCCCCGGCTGGACCTTGTGGCGGGGGCCCTGGGGACCATCGGGTACTACTGCTCCGATGTGTCCGTTCCTGACGGCGTCTATCAGGCGGGCCAAGGCGCGCAAGCCGCCCTTGCCGGTGGAGCCCCGGACCGGCATATGGCCCTGCCTTTTGATGATCTGGGCGATTATCTCTCCGTCGGCCGAGTCGCTCACCAGGATGGCTGCGTTCTTACCCTTGTGGCGGTAGGCGATATACAGAATCCGCGAGTGCCAGAAAGCCATGATATACCTGCCGCTGTCAAGGATGGGAGCAACACCCGGCAGGCCGATGGTCTTTGAAGGCGAAAAGACAAACAGGCCGTCCACGAAAAGCTTTCCCAGCAATCCTATTGCGCGCCACTTGATGTTTGTTGTCCGATCTTTCTTAAACAACATCCTTTTGCTCCAGCAACTCGATTGCCATGCGGGCCACCCTGCCGGCGGCGCCAGGCTTTCCCAGGGCCGTACGTACTTCGGCCAGCTGGCTGCGGGCCTGCTCCAGCCGCCGGGGATTCTGTATGAATTCAAGAATATGTTTCGCCAGCTCAGATCCGTTGACCTGTCCCTGGATCAGTTCGGGGGCGATTGTCCGGCCGGCTATCAGGTTGACCAGGCCGATCTGCTCGACGTTGATAAGCAGCCTGCCGAGCCAGTAGCTGACAGGCGATACCTTGTATACGATTATGAGAGGGGTCTGATGGATGGCCGCTTCCAGGGTGACCGTGCCAGAGGCGGCCACAACCAGTTGGCAACGGTCCAAGACCCGGCTTACCGGCCCTTTCATGATTTCAAGATCGAGTTTTCCATGGTAGTCGGCCAGGATCGGATCGGTGATGGCGCGCGGCACCGACGGGGCCCGGGAAAGCAGGAAGCGCGCCTCTGGAAAACGGCCCGTCACCTTGAGTGCTGCCTCCAGCATGGCAGGCAGCAGTCTGGCGACTTCCGCCCGGCGTGAGCCTGGCAAAAGTCCGATTGTCCGTCCCTTTTGCGCAGGCACAGGCCCGGGGCCGGTTTTGTCTCGGACCTGGTCGAGCAGGGGATGGCCGACGAAAGTTGCCGGGACCCCGTGCTGTCTGAAGAATTTTTCTTCGAAAGGCAGGATGACCGCAATTTTGTTCACCAGTTTTTTTATCTTGTGCACCCGGCCGGAACGCCAGGCCCATATCTGTGGACTGATGTAATAGAGGACCGGTATCCCCTGCTTTCTTGCAAAAGCCGCTGTCTTCAGATTGAAATCCGGAAAATCGATCAGCAGCAGCAGGTCCGGCCGGCGCCGGCGGATCCATTGCCGCGCACAGCGCAAGGCCTTCAAGAGGCGCGGCGCGTTGGACAGGGCTTCGGTGATTCCCACGACCGCCAGGGTTTCGGCGGGTATCAGGATCCGGGCTCCGGCGGCGGCCATCTGCCGGCCGCCGATGCCAAACACTTCGATGTCGGGAGCCGCTTTTTGCAGGGCCTTGATCACTTCCGCCCCATGCAGGTCACCAGAGGCCTCCCCGGCGATTATCATGATGGATCCGTTGACCTGGGAGGGAGCCTGGATCATTGGATCCCCCGGCGCGAGGTTTCGACCCGGATCTGGTCCATGATGGACAGGGCTATCTTGAGGGCGTCCCGGCCCATTTGACCGGTCACCTCCGGTACCCGGCGGAGCCTTACGGCCCGCAGAAAAGACTTGATCTCGTCCTGGAGAGCGTCGGCTTTGGTGAAGCAGAGCTGGTTTATCTGCATTCCCGGAATAACGCCTTCTGCAGCTGACCCGTCGGGCCTGATTATGGTGATTTCACGATTGGCAAAGTCTACCGAGATGTAGCCGTCTTTCTGGAACAGCCTGATTTTACGCTGATCTTTGGCGGATATGCGGCTTGCCGTCACATTGGCGACGCAGCCGTTGGCAAATTCGAGGCGGGCGTTGGCGATGTCCACGTGATCTGAAATGACCGAAATTCCGGCCGCGTGGATGCTCGTTACCGCTGATTTTACAAAGTTGAGGATGATGTCTATGTCGTGAATCATCAGGTCCAGGACGACCGAAACGTCGGTGCCCCTGGCTTTGAAGGTGCTGAGGCGATGGGATTCGATGAACATGGGTTGTTTGACAATTCCGTCAAGGGCGGTGACTGCGGGGTTGAAACGCTCCAGGTGTCCCACCTGGATCAGCAGCCCCCTTGATTCGGCCAGCTCGATCAGTTCATCGGCTTCTTCCAGCCGGGAGGTTATCGGTTTTTCAATCAGCACATCGGTATCGTTTTCCAGGAAAGCGCGGCTCACTTCGTAGTGGGCGGCAGTCGGAACCACGATGCTGACCGCATCCACCTTGCCGATCAGCTGGTTATAATCTTTATATCCTTTTGTGCCGAGTTTGGCCGCCAGGTCATTTGCCCTGGCGATATCCACGTCCACCAGGCCCACCAGCTCGGCTTCAGCCATGGCAGCGTATTTTTCGGCGTGAAACCGGCCCAGGTAACCCACGCCGATTACGCCCACCCTTACTTGGTCGTTCATATCGAACCTCTTTCAAAAGCCGTGTCGTCAACCGCGATTATGGCAATGGACGCCTCGTCGGCCTTGGCGATCATTTCTTCCCGGTCGAAGACCACGGCTTTGCCTGCCTCCACCGCCAGAACCTTCGCTCCTGCCGCAGCCATCGTTTCGATCGTTCCCGGCCCCACGGCCGGAACATCGAAACGGAAATCCTGGTTGGGCTTGCAGATCTTGATTACAACCGCCTGCCCTTTTCCCAGACGCCCACCCCGTTCAATGGTGGAATCCGTGCCGTCGATGGCCTCGACCGCCAGGACCGTTCCTCCGGCTGCGACGATACATTGCCCTATGTCCAGGCGTCCGATTTCCTTGGCTATCTTCCATCCGAAGCGGATATCTTTCTTTTCGGCCCGGGATGGCTTGCGCCGGGTCCAGCATCCTGCCGGGGCCAGCATTTCAGGCAGCAGGAAAGTGGAAGGCTTTATCCGGATACCGGCTTTTTCCAGGGTATCGGCAAAAGCCCGCAGCACGTTGTCATCGTGGGTGTGACGCATCCTGGCCACCATGGCGATGGCTTTCATGTCCGGTTTCAGGTCGGAAAACATGCGCACTTTGCCGATGGTTCCCATCATGACGGCCCGGGAGACATGGTGGTCTTTGAAATACTTGATCAGCTTGGAAATCTGGCCCAGGTGGAACCATTCCAGGTTTTCAACCAGCTCCTTGAGACCGGGATCGGTCTCCTTGCGGTATCCGGCGGCATAGACCCGGTAACCCTTTTGCCGGGCACGGCGGGCGAATATCAGCGGGAATTGTCCGCCGCCGGCGATAAGTCCTATCTTTTCAACCATGGCAAGACCGTCTCAGCGGGTTATCCCACGCCTGGAACTCTGGATGAACTCTATGAAACGGGTCACCTCGGGCGTGGGCTCCAGTTCGGCTTTCACCCTCTCGATGGCTTCATTGAGGGTGAGCCCGATCCTGAAGATTATCCGGTAAGCCTTTTTCAGGATATTCAATGATTGTTCTGAAAATCCTTTCCGTTTGAGACCGATCCGGTTGAGTCCGTGCAGGCGTGCCCGGTCACCGGCGGCAATGACATAAGGCGGAATATCCTTGACCACGGCCGATTTGCCGCCGATGAAAGCGTACTCCCCGATCCTGACGAACTGATGAATGGCAACCAGGCCGCCTACGGTGGCATAGTCGCCGATTTCGATATGGCCTGCCAGGGTGGCGTTGTTGGACATGACCACGTTGTCTCCAACGATACAGTCGTGAGCGACATGGGTATAGGCCATCAAAAAGCACTGGTTTCCTATTTTGGTGATCCCGCCGCCGAAACCCGTTCCGCGGTGGATGGTGACAAACTCCCGGATGACGGTCTCCCTGCCTATCCTGACCCAGGTCTCTTCGCCTTCGAATTTGACAGACTGGGGAGGAGCCCCGATGGCGGCGAATTGGTAAATCCGGCACCCTGGTCCGATTTCCACGAACGGGTCAATGGTGCAATGGGGACCTATGCGGGTGCCGTCGCCGATGGTAACGTTGGCTCCGATCACGCTGTAGGGACCGATTGCGGCATCCTGTCCGATTTTCGCATTTTCATCGATGAGCGCAGTTGGATGAATCATTACTTTTCTCCGATGGAGGCCATCATCTGGGCTTCGGCTACGATTTTCCCGTCCACTTTGGCGGTCCCGGCCATTTTGACGGCCTTGGAGCGGATTTTCAGCAGCTCGACTTCGATCATCAGCTGGTCACCGGGGACGACCGGTTTGCGGAATTTGACCTTGTCTATTCCCATGAAATAATAAACCATTTGGTCCCTTTTATCTTCCGGCAGGCCCGAGGCGGCAAGGACACCCCCGGCCTGGGCCATGGCCTCGATGATAAGCACCCCTGGCATAACCGGCAGTCCCGGGAAATGGCCTTGGAAGAACGGCTCGTTGATGGTGACGTTTTTCAATGCCCTGATGGTTTTATTCGGTTCTATTTCAACAATCCGATCCACCAGCAGAAAGGGATAGCGGTGGGGCAGGTGATCCATAATCTTGCTTGCATCCATCAATGTTTCCATGGCTTCTCCTTGGGAAAAATCTGCTCAAAGACTCCGTTCAGCTCTACCGATTCCTGTCGGGATCTTTTTGCCCGGCCATTTGGGCCATGAGCTTTTCGATTCTGCGCAGTTTTTTTGCCATTTCAGGCAGGCGTGGAATTATCTGCTGAACCCTGAGCCAGATCCTGTGATCCATGGCCGCACTTCCTGTGATCACCCTGCCGGGCTCCACCGAGTGGGCCACCCCGGACTGAGGGCCGACGATAACCCTGTCACCGATCCGGATATGTCCGTTTACACCCACCTGGCCCGCCAGAATCACATTGCGGCCCACGGTGGTGCTGCCGGCGATCCCTACCTGGGCCACCAGCAAAGTATTTTCACCCACCGTGACGTTGTGGGCCACATGGACAAGGTTGTCCGTCTTTACACCGGCTCGGATCCAGGTCCTGCCGAAGGTGGCCCGGTCGATGGTATTGTTGGCGCCGATTTCGACATCGTCGTCGATCTGGACGATTCCCAGCTGGGGAATCTTGAAGTAGGTGTCGCCCCGGGGGACGAAACCGAAACCATCGCTGCCTATGACCGTACCGGCATGAATGGTGACCCGGTTGCCTATTTTGCAGCGATCCAGAATGGTTACATTGGGATAAACCACCACGTCGTCTCCCAGGACCACGCCGTCTCCCAGGACCACATTGGGATAAAGGCATACCCTCCGGCCGAGGGTTACCCCGGTGCCGATTACGACCCCGGCTCCGATTGAAACATCCTCGCCGCAGCGCAGGCCGTCACCGATGGTTGCCCTGGGATCCGTACCCGGAGCCGGCCTGTTTGGTGGTACAAGTCTGGTCGCCGCCTTGGCAAAGGCAAGGCGCGGGTTTTCAACCCGGATGACGGTCACCGCCGCCGGAACGCCGGTATCCTCGGGCACCAGCACACAGCCGGCCGATGTGGAGCCTATGGTTTCCAAAGCTTTGGGATTGTCTGCAAAGGCGATTTGGTCCGGCCCGGCTTCCTCCAGGGCATTGGCGCCTGAAATAAGGCGCCCGGTTTCCCCGACTGCTTCACCACCCACCTCGGCGGCTATCTCTGCAACTGTCAATGCCATGGGATTACTTGGATGACTTTTTGGTGCGTTGCTTTTTGTAGCGCTCATTGTAGATCTGAATTATCCTGTCGGTAAGGTTGACCGATTGGGGGGCGTAGACGACTCCGATCTGTTCGACAATCAGAAGGTATCCTTCCTTTTTGCCTATTTCTTCCACTATGTTCAGTACCTGGCGGCGGACGCGGTTTATGAGCCGTTTTTGCAGCTGCTGGATCTCTTTTTCGTATTTTTGCTTGAGCGATTTCAGGTCGTTGATCTTGATTCTGAATTCGCGTTCCTTTTGTTCGCGTTTTTCACGGCTCATGACCATCGCTTCGCGTTCGAGCTGTTTTTTCAGTGCCTCTATCTGGCTGCCCCGGAACTTCAGGTCTTTTTCCATGCGGCGACCCTGCTGGTTGATCTCCCGCTTGATGGTTTTGCCGGCCTCGGATTTTTCAAATATTTTCTGAAAGTCGATGACTCCGATCTTGGCAACATCGGCGCAGTATGCCCCGCTGGCCAGTAACAGGACTATTGTCGCCAGCAAAACGGTGAATCCGAACCATTTATGATTAGGCATGATATCTCCTCCAACAAACAGTCAGGCCCACTAAAATTCGCCCGTGATTTTAGCAGCTTAAATTATAAACAAGTCTTTTTGGGGTTGCAGGTGATTCTCCTTGGGGCCGGCCGCTTTTTGCCGGCCAGGCCGCTGCCTGCCGTAATGTGTCAGAAAGCTCCCCCGATGGCAAACTCCCAGCGGGCACTGGAACTTTCTCCTTCCCGTGGATCCAGGATGTGACCGGCCTCCAGGCGGATGGGGCCCATGGGCGAAAACCAGCGGATACCGTAACCGGCACTGTGGCGCAAATCACCTAGATCCATACCTGACCCGTATACATTGCCTGAGTCATAGAAAACAACCCCCATGAATCCGTTTTCTTCGGAAATGGGGAAAATAAGCTCCAGGTTCATCTGGAACATCTGGCTGCCGCCGACCTTGGTTGCCACCCCCTCCGAGTTGATTTCCGTCAGATGGATATCGCGATAATCGAAGCCCCTTACGGAGTTGATCCCTCCAAGATAGAACTTTTCGTAATCAGGCAGAAGTTTGTCCCCGTTTTCGTACACCCAGCCGGCCCTGGCATGTAAAAATCCTGTCAATTTCTTGAAAACAGGATGGTACCATCCGGTTTCGGCCAGGTATTTTGTAAACCCTATATCACCTCCCAAGCCCGCATATTCCACCGTCAGGCTGTGGTATGAGCCTTCGGAAGGGTTGAAAATCCTGTTGCGGGAATCGTATTTGAGGGCGACCTTGGCGGCGCTGGTGGCATTGACTCCGTTAAGCTCCTTGATCCGGTCACTGGCATCGTCCCTTACGTTTGTCACTTCGCTCAGATCGTAGCGGTATCCCCAGTAGAGCCGGGTGTAATCGAAGACCGGATAACTGAACCGCAATCCGCCGCCCCGGCTGCTCAGATCGTATTCATCGTAGTCCTTGTCCTGGTTATAGAGATCGATTCCGGCCATCAGGGGTATATCAAACAACCACGGTTCTGTAAAACTCAGTGTGAAACGCGTGGTGCGCGAGCCGAAGTCACCCTTGAACTGCAGTTTTTGACCCCGCCCCAGAAAGTTGCGCTGGGTTATCGAGCCGGTGAAAAAAACCTTTTCCACGCTGCTGTATCCGGCTCCGAAGGTGAATGTGCCGGTGGGCTTTTCCGTTACTCCGATTTTGACTTTCATCAGGTTTTCGGCGCTGCCCTTGAGGGTGTCGACCTTGATGTCTTTGAAAAAATCGAGCCGGTAGAGGTTGCGGACGCTTCTTTTAAGATTGCTTCCGTTGTAAAGTTCCTGTTCATGGATCTTCAACTCGCGCCGGATGACCTTGTCCCGCGTTTTGGTGTTGCCTTCGATTATTATCTCTTCGAAATAGACGGGTTGCTTTTTTGAGATATTGAAAACGATATCTACCGTGGCCTTGTCCCGGTTTTCCCTTGTCTCGGGGGTTATGTCGGCATAGGCATAGCCGGCGTCGGCGTACTTGTCGGTCAGCATTAGAACGTCACGGCGGATGACTTCGCGGTTGTAATAGGTCTGGCGGGTTATCTGCAATTGTTCCATCAAAGTGTCCCGCGGTTCGATGAGGTCTCCTTTCAGATCCACTTTGCCGATCTTGAACCTGCGGCCTTCCTCGATTTTGATGGTGATCGTAATCCACTTGTCCCCGTATTCGATCCGGGGCTCACCGACCTTGGCGTCGATATATCCATGGTTGTGGTAAAAGCCGGCGATCCTGGAAACATCTTCCGCCAGATCGTCCCTGTTCAGATCGCCCGATGAGGTCAGCCACGAAAAGAAACCCTTTTCGGTGGTCTTGATCACGTCTTTCAGCTGCTCGTCACTGAAGGCCTTGTTGCCCTCGAAACGGATTTCCTTGATGAGCAGCTTGGGGCCTTCATCGATGACGAAGGTCAGATCCACCTGATTGTTGTCCAGGGGCTTCAGCTTGTAGCTTACCTTGGCCCGGTGGTAATTTTTTTCCCTGTACAGCGATTTTATCTGTTCGACGTTTTTTTTGACCTTTGCAATATTGAGTATGGTTCCGGTACTCAGGGTCAGGTTCTCCCGGATCTTGTCTTCGTCGATGAAGCGTTCGCCCTCGATCTTTATCTTGCGGATGGTTGGCTTTTCAGTGACTTTGAAGGTTACGATCTTGCCCTTGGGACTGTCGTTCACTTCAACTTCTATATCGTCGAAGTAGCCCATGGCGAAAATGGCCCGCAGGTCGTTGGCAAGGTTTGCAGGCCGGTATATGTCTCCGGCTTTGGTCTTTATCACTCTCAGGATGGCATCGCTTTCGATAAGTTTGTTGCCCGCTATTTTTACCTGGGCCACCCTGAGTTGTGCCAGCAGGATGCCGGCGATCCGGTCCGCTGTTTTGGCCACGGCCGTGGACAGGCTGGCCAGGTTGCGGCCCTCGGAGTAAAGATTGTGTATCTTGCCCGGGGCGGCCGTTTCGACCAGGCGGACGTCGAGACTGAAACTTTGACCGATGATGGTGATGCTTCCCCATGCCACTGCCCGGGCACCCTTTGCTTCGGCAAGGGCGAGCAGGGCTTTGAGCGCGTCCTGTCCGCTGTCCACAGAAGGAGCCTGTTCGGAGGACAGAACCACCCGGGCCCCTTTGGCCTTCAGTTTGTCGGCCAACAATGACGGGATTTGGCTGCCAAGGTATTGATGCCCCTCGGGGGCGTTGACGTTGAAAGGCAGCAACAGCAGTTTGGAAGCCGATGCGGTTGTTGCCGGACAAAGGCTGACAAGTACTATATACAGCAGCATGAGGTTAATTGAACCCAGCTTGAATTTCATCGAAAACCCTTTTTGAGTTTTGAGCTCCCCTGGAGGTTGTGTACAAGTTGAACTCTGGCAGAGCCTTCTATGCCGTTTCAGCAGTTACCAGTTCGCCTTCAATGATGGTAACCCTGCGGTCCATCATGGCCGCCAGTTCCGGATTGTGGGTCACAACAACCAGACTCATACCGAAATCCCGATTCAGTTCCAACAGCAATCGATGTATCCGTTCACTGTTTTTCCGGTCCAGGTTGCCCGTGGGTTCATCGGCCAGGAGCAGATCGGGCCGTTGGATCAAAGCCCGGGCCAGAGCCACCCTTTGTTGTTCCCCCCCCGAGAGGCGATTTATCCTGCGGTCTTGTTTGTCCTCGACCCCGACACGTTCCAGCATTTCAAGGGCCGTGACGCGGGCACGGCTTTTTTCCACGCCCCCGATCAATGCCGGCAGCATGGCGTTTTCCAGGGCCGTGAATTCAGCCAGCAGATGGTGAAACTGAAAGACGAAACCCATCTTCAGATTTCGGAAGCGGGCCAGCTGTTTTTCATCGTAATCTGCCAGGTCTTGCCCCTGAAAGAGCAGTTTGCCCCGGTCAGGGCGCTCCAGGGTGCCCAGAATGTGAAGCAGGGTGGATTTGCCGATCCCCGATGCTCCGACTATGGCCAGGGTTTCACCTTTGTGGACTGTCAGGTTGACATTGCGCAACACTTCGATCCGGGTGCCGTCGCAGGCGAAACCCTTGCTGATTCCGACAGCCTCCAGAAGGGGAGCGTCCTGTTGTCCTGAAACGGTTTCAATATTATCAACCATGGCGGATGGCCTCCACTGGGTCTGCGACGGTGGCCCGGTGGGCCGGATAGACGGCGGCCAGCAGGCAGATCAGAAGGGCTGCGGCCGCCACCGCGCTCACGTCGGCGCTGCGTACGTTGACCGGAAAAGCCGAAATATAGAAGACATCGCCGGGAAGACGGATCAGGTGGTATTTATCCTGCAGATAACACAGGGTTAAGCCTCCCAGTGTGCCTGCCAGGGTTCCGGCCGCACCAACTGCCAGCCCCATGAGCAGGAAGATGGTCCGGATGTGGCCTGCGGTGGCCCCCATGGCTTTCAGCACTGCGATATCTTTGGCCTTTTCAGAAACAAGGATCATCAGCCCGCTGAAGATGTTTACCGTGGCCACCAGGATGGTCAGGGCCAGGACGACGAACATGGTAGTCTTTTCCAACTTCATGGCTGAAAACAGGTTCCGGTTGCGTTCCATCCAGCTGACGGCCCTTAAGCCGGGACCAAGACGCCGGCTGATCCGCCGGCTGATCTTTTTGGCGTCGAAGACATTCCCGGTCATAACCTCGATGGCGGTGGCTTCACCTGTCCGGCGCATGAGATGTTGAACGTCTTTCAGGCGGCCGAAGGCAAGGCTGCCGTCATAGAGCCAGACCCCGGTTTCGAAAACCGCCGTCACCCGGAAGCTCTTTATCACCGGCAGGAAACCGGCCGGGGTGATTATTCCCCTGGGAGCGATTATCCTGACCGTGTCGCCGGGAGCAACCGCCAGGCGGCCGGCCAGGGCTCTGCCCAGGACAAGTGGAGGCAAGGCTCCGGCCGTGGTGTCGCTGGAGATCAGGGTCTGCAAACCGGAAATCCCGAGCCCCTGCCCGGCCGGGGCGGCTATTCCCTTTAGTGTGGCTCCGGCGGTCCGAACAGAGCTTTGGACCATGACTTCGGTTTTGAAAACCGGCCAGAAGGCGGTCACACCTTTCACGGCACCTATGGCGTGGGCAATTTCCCGATGATTGGTCAGGTTGCCGGACTTTGCCGAAACCACCACATGGGGCTCTATGGAAAGGATGCGGGCCTTCAAGTCCGCCTCGAAGCCTTCCATGACGGCTATGACAACTATCAACGCCATGACGCCTATGGCGACTCCGGCCGTGGCCAGAATCGAAATCAGGGCGATGAAGGCTTGTCTGGGCTTCGATTTCAAATAGCGACCGGTTATGAATATTTCAAAGCGCATGAACCCGCCACTGAAATGCTCTTGGAGGAGAGGACACGACCGGTCCGGCTTCGTTTTGAGCCGGCCATGCGACTTGCGCGCGGCAAGAGCCAAGACGCCCGCGGTCCTGCCGGTCTCTTCTTGCATTGCTCCCGCCGGACAGGCCCAATGAAAGCCGCCCCTTCGGGGTGTTTACTGCCCCCTGGGTTTCATATGCGGGAACAGAATCACTTCGCGGATGGAAGCCGCATCGGTCAGCAGCATGACCAGCCGGTCAATACCAATTCCTTCTCCTGCGGTTGGAGGCATTCCGTATTCCAACGCCTCGATATAGTCTTCGTCCATCAAATGCGCCTCTTGGTCGCCGGCCTCGCGGTCCTCCACCTGCTGGAGGAATCTTTGGCGTTGATCCTCCGGGTCGTTCAATTCAGAGAAACCATTGGCTATTTCCCTTCCGGCGATGAACAGCTCGAAGCGTTCCGTCATTTCAGGCTGCTTGTCGCTCCGGCGCGAAAGCGGTGAGACTTCAACCGGGTACCCCGTGATGAAGGTCGGCTGGATCAACCGGGGTTCCACCAGGGCATCGAAAAGTTTGGTGATTATTTTCCCGATACGCCTGGTCTTTGTCAATTTTACGTTTTTCCCGGCGGCAAAAGAGATCAGGGCCTGTTTGTCGTTCAGGAGGGCCGGATCGAGGCCCGCCATCTGTTCAAGGGCTTCCACCAGCGGCAGGCGCTTCCAGGTGCCGGCAAGTTCGATGGTCTGACCCTGGTATTCTATGGCCGTTGTCCCCAGAACCTGCCGGGCAACCCGTGATACCAGCTCTTCGGTAATGGCCATAAGGTCGTTGTAAGTGGCATAGGCCTGGTAGAATTCGAGCATGGTGAATTCAGGGTTGTGTTGGGTCGAGACCCCTTCGTTGCGGAAGTTGCGGTTGATTTCGAAAACCCGTTCGAATCCCCCCACCACCAGCCGTTTGAGGTACAGCTCGGGAGCTATCCGCAGATAAAGATCCATGTCCAGGGCGTTGTGGTGGGTCTTGAAAGGAGTTGCTTCCGCCCCGCCGGCAATAGGTTGCATCATGGGGGTTTCGACTTCCACGAAATCACGTTCGAGGAAAAAATTGCGGATCGACTGGACGATACGGCTGCGGGTAAGGAAAATGTTGCGGACCTCTGAATTCATGATCAGGTCCAGGTATCGCTGGCGGTACCGTTTTTCAGGGTCTTTGAGACCGTGAAATTTTTCCGGCAGGGGGCGAACGGCCTTGCTGAGAAGCTCAATTTTTTCGGCCAGCAGGGTCCATTCACCGGTCCTGGTTTTGAAAAGAGTGCCTTCCAGCCCCACGAAATCACCGATATCGAGCTGTTTGAACAGGGTGTAAGGCTCGGACCCCACCTTGTCTTTGCGGATGTAGGCCTGCATCTGCCCGCTGCGGTCGCGGAACCTGATGAAGGCGGATTTGCCGAACCTGTTGATGGCCATCATCCTGCCGGCGGTTTTGTAGGCAGTGTCGTCTTCCGAGGCCTGTGCCTGCTCCAGACTGTCGGCGGCCTCCTGAACCTGGGCCACGCTGTGGGTCACCTTGAAATGGTTGGGGTAAGGATTGATGCCTGCCTTGCGCAGCTGTTCGACCTTGGCCCTTCTTTTGGTCAGAATGTCTGTCTCTTTTTCCATCAAATATCCGTGTTGCTAAAATTTTCAGAAAATCATAATACAAAACGGGTGTTTTCCGGCAAGCTGGATCGTCGCCGCACCATCTGCACCCGTTCGCCAAGGCTTTGTTTATGCCTTTCACATACAAGCAAAAAATGCTAACCAATTCCTTTTGGGCTGTCAAGGCCAACTTGAATGGTATATGATGGCTCGATCGAAGTTGCATGTGGCTGAAATCAGAGGGGTAAATTTGCGACCGGAAGGTTTTTGCCACTTGCGGGACCCGTAATTTCCGGCAGGGCAAGGCGCGAGTTTGATCGGGCAAGGATTTTTTGGGGACGGAGAAATCAAGCTTGTTTGGCGGAATCATTTCAAGATATGTTTTCAGGCAGCTCTGGGCGCCTTTTGCCGTCAATCTCTTTTTTTTCACCTTTATTTTTCTGATGACCCAGTTGCTGCAGCTGACCGATCTGATAGTAAACCATCAGCTGGGACTGTTGCTGGTGGGCCGCATGATAATTTATACCATGCCTTTTTTTCTGCAGTTCATCATTCCCATGTCGGTTATGATGGCAATCCTCCTGACTCTTATGCGGATGAGTTCCGACAACGAGATCCTGGCCCTGAAGGCAGCCGGTATCAGCATAGTCAGGCTGCTGCCACCGATTTTCAGCTTCGCCCTGATTTCATGCCTGGCAACGGCCCTGATCGCCATCTGGGGACTGCCCCACGGCCGGATGGCTGCCCGCCGGCTGATTTACCAGGTGGCTTCATCCAGCCTCGATGCCGCCATCAAGCCCCGGGTGTTCATCGACAGCTTCGACAGGGTCGTTCTCTACATCAACCAGGTGGCACCGGGCAGCGGTGTTTTGAAAGACATATTTATCGAGGATCGCAGGCGGAGCGATGTGGTCACCACTGTGGTGGCACCCCGCGGGGTACTCGTTACGGATCCCCGGGACCGGGCGGTGATTCTGCGCCTGTTCGACGGCCAGATCCATCAGGTGGACATCGACCGGCAGATGGCCACGGCGGTCAGTTTTCACACCTACGACGTGCGCCTCGACATGAAGCAGCATCTGCATGACCCCGCCGGGGGTCCGAAAGACGAGGAGGAGATGAGCCTGGGCGAGCTGCGGGACTATCTCAGAAATGCCACCAGGAAAGACGCCCAGTATTATCTTACCCTGATGGAGTGGCATAAGAAGTTCGCTTTGCCTGTCGCCTGTCTGGCCCTGGCCCTGGTTTCCACCGCCCTGGGGATTCAGACCCGCAGGAGCAAACCCGCCCACGCCATCGGGCTGGGACTCGGTTTTTTCCTCCTATACTATCTGATGCTGTCGGCCGGCTGGGTGTTCGGAGAGGCCGGAGTGTATCCCCCGCTGATCGGCATGTGGCTGCCCAACGCGGTCAGCGCGGGCATCGGGATCATTCTGCTGTCGAGAAAAGTGAAAGAAAAACCCCTGCCCAGTTTCGGCGGGAGACTGAAAGTGAGGGATCTGCTGAGATTTTTCCGCAAGCCGCATTCCGGCGGCGGAAGTGGACGAGGCTGTTGATTTGTGGATCCGGTTTGCTGGTTGCAGAAACTTTAGGCGCTTAGGGCGATAATGAAAATTATCAGCAGGTATATAGCCGGCCAGATAATCGCCAGCCTCTGCCTGGTGATGGCGGCCGTGATCGGGATCTACCTGGTGGTGGATTTCATCGAAAAGATCGACGACTTCATGGAAGCCGGGGTGGCCATGAAGTGGGCGGCGCTTTACTTTGCTTTCAAGGTGCCGCTGATAGTTTCCCAGGTGCTGCCGGTGGCGGTCCTTTTGGCCATCCTGGTCACCTTCGGGCTGATGGCCAAAAACAATGAAATCATCGCCCTCCAAAGCAGCGGTGTCAGCCACCTGGCGCTCCTGAAACCGGCGCTTGCCATCGGGGTGGCCGGCAGCATCCTTCTTTTTACCCTGGCCGAGGTGGCCGTCCCGCTGGCCATGTCCCGGGCCAATGCCATCTGGCTGGGCAAGGTAAAAGGGATCAACCGGGTGGTTACCAGAAAGAACGACATCTGGATAAAGGGCCCGGCGAGGATACTCCATATTCAATACTATCATCCCGAGACCAAGACCGCTTACGGGATCTCCCTGAACCTGTTCGACCGCAATTTCACCCTGACAAGACGCATCGACGCCAAGGAGGCCGTTTTCAAAGACGGCAGGTGGGTTCTGAAAGGCGTCATGGACCAGTACCCCCGTAAAAAACAGGGGGGGTTGAAAGTTCGTTTCCTGGATACCCTTGTCATGGATCTGGGTATCACCATGGACGATCTGCAGGAGGTGGCCAAGCCAACCGAAGAGATGAGCTTCGCAGAGCTGAAAGAATCGATCCGTCGTATCGAGGCCGAGGGTTACGACACCACCGCTTACCGGGTGGATCTGTATGGCAAGACGGCCTTTCCCTTCGTTTGTCTGATCCTGGCCTGCATGGGAGTCGGTATCGCCGGTTCGGGCAAGGTGCGTGACGGCCTGGCCTCCAGTGTGACCTACGGGCTGGCGGTGGCCTTTCTTTACTGGACGTTTTACAGTTTCACCATGTCCCTTGGTTACGGGGCGGTTCTGCCGCCGCCGGTGGCGGCCTGGCTGGCCAACTGCGTCTTTTCCATCCTGGCCCTGATAATGTTGATAAAGCTTTTGTAGTGACAGAGGGAGACGCTTTTTTTCATGGGAAGCTTGGCAACAACCTGGAAAGGAAAGACCGCCTGGTGGCTGTACAATCTTTTTCTGACCACCAAGGCGGTTTTCACGGCCCCGGCATGGGTCCCGGTGGTGGTTGCGGTGGCCAAGCGGCGCCATAGCTTTGCCGGTCGCCTGGGCCTGCGCGGCCCGCAACGCTTCAGGGGCGGCAGGCCCATATGGATCCATGCCCTCTCGGTGGGTGAGGTCCGGTCGGCCGAGCCGCTTGTAAGACACCTGGCCGGGGCCGGAACTCCGCTGGTTGTGACCGCCTCCACCCGGAGCGGCTTCGGATTGGCCCGCAATCTGTTTGCCGGCCTGGACCTGCCGGTGGCCTATTTCCCCTACGATTTTGTTTTCAGCGTCCGGCATGCGGTCAGCAGGCTCCGGCCGGCGGCGGTGGTCATCGTCGAAACCGATATCTGGCCCAATTTCCTGGCCGAGATGAAAAGGCGGTCCATACCGGTTTACCTGGTCAACGGCCGGATCTCCGACCGGTCCTTCAGGCGCTTTGGACGGTTGGGGAAACTGGCCGGGCACCTGTTTTCAAACTTCACCACCATTTGCATGCAGACGGACGACGACGCCCGCCGGCTGCTGGCCCTGGGGGTGCCGCCGTCAAGGATCAGGGTCACCGGCAACCTGAAGTTCGACCTTGCCCTGCCGTCTGAAAATGGAAAGCCGGGATCGGAAATGCGGAGACGCTGGAACCTGCCTGCAGATCGCAGCCTGATCGTGATCGGCAGCAGCCATCCCGGGGAAGAGGAGATTATCGTCAACGCCCTGGAGCCGCTGGTCCGAGGCAAGAACGGAGCCTGCCTGGTGGTGGCCCCCCGGGATGTGCGCCGGGCGGCCGGGATTGCTGAAAGGCTGCGCAAAGAGGGGTTCGCAGCCGGCATGATCGGCAGCCGGACATCTGCCGGGAGAGATCCCCAGGTTCTCGTGGTCGACCGGTTCGGGATTTTGCGGCACTTGTATGCCCTGGCGGATGCGGCCGTCATCGGCGGGAGTTTCGTGCCCGCCGGAGGGCACAACCCTGTTGAGGCCGCGGCCCTGGGGTGCCCGGTGATCTTCGGCCCGGACATGAGTGACTTCAGGCAGATTGCCGCCCTTTTGAAAGAGGCAGGGGCCGCCTTCCAGGTGCAAAAGCCCGAGAAGCTCAATCAGGTCGTCGCCCGATTGTTGTCCGATCGAAACCTGGCGGCCCGGATGGGGCAAAGGGGCCAAAGACTGGTTGCAGAAAACAGGGGTGCGGTCGAGAAAACGATTCAGGCCCTGCAGCTGAACCGGGCCGCATCCGACAGGGAGACCCCATCTGAAGCATGATTACAAAGGCAGCCACAAAGCTGAAACAGCGCATAGAGGATATAATCTGGTCCCAGGCAACAGAAAATCCTTTCTTGTCACTGGAGTCCTGCCTGCTGCTGGCTTCAAAGGTCTACGGAGGTCTGGCGGCCGCCGACCGGGCCGCCTATCGGCTGGGGTTGAGGAAGGTGCGGCACCTGGACTGCAAGGTGATTTCGGTCGGCAACCTGGCTGCCGGCGGTACCGGCAAGACACCTTTTGTGCGCTGGCTGGCCTGTCTTCTCAAACGCCGGGGCTTGAAAGTGGCCGTTCTCGGCCGGGGATATAAAGGAAAGGGAGAAAAGCGCGGCAGCCTGGTTTCAGACGGCCGCAGGCTGCTGGTTTCCGCCCGGCAGGCCGGTGACGAACCCTGGCTGCTGGCCAGGACCCTGCCGGGTGTTCCGGTCGCTGCCGGCAAGGACAGATACGCCATGGGGCAGATGCTGGCCGACAGGTTCGCCCCCGAGGTGATCGTCCTGGACGACGGAATGCAGCACCATCGTCTGTTCAGGGACCTGGAGATCGTCCTGCTGGACGCAAGCAGTCCTCTGGGCAACGGCTGCCTGCTGCCCCGCGGCCCCCTGCGGGAGCCGCCCGGTGCCCTGGCCCGGGCAGATGTAACGGTCTTTACCTGCAAAGGGAAGGGGAATTTTGCAGGATGTACATTGCCCCGGCAGACTGACTCTCGGAAGGCTGCCTTCAGGGCGTTTTACAGACCGGTGGTTCTTTTCAAGGTGGCCGGCGGGCAGGGGGTACGGCCGGACTGGCCGGATCTTTGTGAGCCGGGCCGTCTTGACGGCTCACTGCCGCCGGTGCCGGTCTTTGCCTTCAGTGGCGTTGCCAGGGGGCGTGATTTCGGCGCGGCCGTGAAGGCCATGGGGGCCGAGCTGGCCGGCGAGATAGCCTACGGCGATCACCACTGGTTCAGCCGGTCCGATATGGAACGGATCGAACGGGAGGCCCTCAGGGCCGGGGCCGGAATGCTGGTTACATCGGCCAAGGATTTTGCCCGCCTGGCCGGCCGGCATATCTGGACCCTGGACCTGGCGGTAGTCGACCTGGCGGTCGATCTGGCTCCGAGGAACGCAGAATTTACGGATATCGTTCTGGACAAGTTGAAGGTTGGCTGAAATGTTTCCTCTGAAGATATTGATAGTCAGCGATGGCCGGCCGGGCCATGAAAAGCAGAGCCGGGCGGTGGTTCAGGCCCTGGCAGGCCTGACGCCCGTTGAGCAGGCCCTGGTAAAGGTGCCGTTGCCTTCCCTGAAATCGGTTGCCGCCAGCGCGCTGCGCTATCTTGCCGGCTCCGGAACCAGGGGATGGCCGGCGGCCGACCTTGTCATCGGCACCGGCACCGGCACCCACCTGCCAATGCTGACTTACCGGCGCGGGCATCCCCACGCCAGGGTGGTTACCTGCATGTTGCCCGACCCACTGCTGCGAAACCGCTTCGACCTGTGCCTCGTTCCCCGCCACGACCGGCCGTCGGAGCGTTCCAATATTTTTCTGACCAGCGGTCCTGCCTGCATGCAGGGCGTCTGCCGGAAAAAAGACAGGCAGCGCGGGCTGATACTGGTGGGCGGGGTGGACGAAAAGAGCCACCACTGGCATACGGAAACCCTGATTTCGCAGGTGGAGACCGTGGTTTCCCGTTGCCGGGATGTCACCTGGGTTATAGCTTCTTCTCCCCGCACTCCGGCTGACACCGAGGCCGGCCTGGAGGACCTTGCCGGCGCGCATGAGAAGGTGAGTTTTTTCCCGGCGGAAAAGACGCAGCCGGGCTGGATCGAGCGGCAGTACGCTGCCAGCGGCCGGGTGTGGGTTACGGCCGATTCGGTTTCAATGCTCTACGAGGCCCTTTCTGCCGGCTGCAGCGTAGGCGTGCTGCCGGTGAAGTGGAAGAAAAAGAACAACAAATTCCAGCAGGGCATCGACGGCCTTGTGGCCGGACACCTGGTGGTGCCTTTCGACCTGTGGGCAGCCGGCCGGCTGCCCATGCCCCGAGGAACCTGTCTGGACGAGGCGGGCCGTTGCGCCAGGGAGATTCTGAAAAGATGGTGGCCAGAAAGATTACCGTAGTACAGGTCCTGCCGGAGCTTGAAAGCGGCGGGGTGGAGCGCGGCACTCTGGAGATGGGGCGCTGCCTGGCGGGCCAGGGCCATACCAGCCTTGTAATTTCTCAGGGCGGGCAGATGGTGGCAGAGCTGGAAAACCGGGGCAGCCGTCATCTAAGGATGAACTGGATCGGCGAAAAGTCTCCCCGCTGTCTGCTTCACCTGCCTGCTTTGCGGCGCCTGTTTGTCTCGCGCCGGGTCGATATAGTCCACCTGCGCTCGCGCCTGCCGGCCTGGGTGGCCCTGATGGCGGTCAAGAGCCTGCCGCCGGACAGAAGGCCGGCTGTGGTGACCACTTTTCACGGTTACTATTCGGTCAATGCTTACAGCGCCGTCATGACCAGGGGGCAGAAGGTGATCGCCATCTCCCGCGGAATTGCCGATCACCTGCGCAAGGTCTACGGGGTTGCCCGGTCCAGGATACGGATCATCCACCGCGGAATAGACGAAAATTTGTTTTCTCCAGCCGGAATTTCCGACAATCGCCTGGCCAGGGCCAGGGCCTGGATGGGTGTGGATGATACCAGGCCCTTGATCCTGCTGCCCGGCCGGGTCACCTTTGTAAAGGGACATGACTTACTTTTGAAGGCCTTGGCCGGGCTTAAAGACCTCCAGTGGCGGGCTGTCTTTCTGGGCCACAGGGATACTGCAAGCAGGTATTGCCGGGAACTGGAAAGTCTGCGCCTCCGGTTGGGCCTGTCAGAAAGGGTGGTTTTTGCTCCTCCTTTTGACGACATGCCGGCGGCCCATGCTGCCAGCACGGTTGTGGTTTCAGCCACCAGTGCCCGGCCGGAAGCCTTCGGCCGGGTGGTGGTCGAGGCCCAGGCCATGGGCAAACCCGTGGTGGCCTCGGCTCACGGGGGGAGCCTGGAGACCGTGCGGCACGGAATGACCGGTTTTCTCTTCGAACCGGGGGATCATTTGCAACTGCGCCGCAGGTTGAAGCAGATTCTCAATAACCGTGAAACAGCAGAAGAGATGGGCCGCAGGGGCCGCCGCTGGGTGCTGCAGAATTTCACCACTGCAAACATGTGCCGCAAGACCATGGCGGTCTACCGGGAAGTTCTGGCAGCCCGGCGGCTCGACTCCCGGTGAAATCCGTTGTTCCGCTTCTTACAGCAGGTAGTAAACAATCCCCACCACCACCAAGCTAGCGATGCGGGTGGCCTGGCCCAGCAAAAGGATCTGGAGGCCGAGCTTGGGGGCGAAGATGCCCATCAGGCGGGGCAACTGGTGGCGCAGGGCCCGGATGGGAAAAGCGATGATGTTGCCGGCCAGCAGGGCCAGGGTGGCCTGCTTGACCGAAAGCATCCCCGAGTGCATCAGGGCCCCGGCGGTGGCAAAGCCGGAGGTGAATTCGGCGGCAAAGCCTATGATGACCAGGGAGAAGGCTTCCACCGGCACGAAGCGTTCGGTGAGAAAGCCTGCCAGCCACCTGCGGGCAAGATCGAAGCCGCCGCCGGCAGAGACCATGAAGACAGCCGCGTAGATTGGCACTACATAGGTGATCACTCCCGCCAGCCGCGATACCAGGCGCCTTGCAAAGACCTTCCGGTCGAAAACCGGACGTTGCTCACCTGAAGCAGGCTTGCTGCCGGTAAGGTGGGCGGCCGGCTGATCCTTGTCCAGCATGAACCGGCCATAGATCAGGACTAAGACGGTGCGCAGCACCAGGGCGGCGAACGTCAGACCGAAGTAAGCGGCCCCGGCCCGGCCGGTCAGGGGCAGGACGATGAAGACCGTGGTGGGCAGATGGAGAAAGTAGGCCGGCACCTGGTTGACCAGATTGGCCACCAGCAGGTGGCGCTTGCTTATTTTGCCGCTGCGGTAAAACTCAAGCAGCATGGCGTTGGCGGTCGTCCCGGAGAAGAAGGCGGCCGTGAAAGCCGCGCTGCAGTGGGGGCCTAAGCGGCCGAAGGAAAGCAGGGGAGCAGATACAGCCGCCAGGCGGCGGGTCCAGCCCAGGGCTTCCACCAGCTGACCGGCCGCCAGGCCGATAAAGATCAGGAGCGTCAGGCGGCCGAGGGGCAAAAGCAGCCTGCGGGCCAGGGTCTCGGGGGTGATGCCCGGAAACAGAGCCATTCCGGTGGCGGTAATAACCGCCGCCAGGACCAGGGATATCCCCAGCTTTATCAGTTTGCCCCTGATTCTTTGCCGGGAACCTTTCACCGCATCCGCCCTGGCTTTTTTGCGGCCCGCTTTTTGCGCCTGATGCCCCATGGCCGTTTGCTAATGATGGCGATGGGGAGCTCTGCCCATCTTGTGGGCATGGCGGTGGACGTGAAAGTGGACCTGCTCGTCGGTAAGGATCCGGCCGTTTTCCAGGCTGAAGATCCGCCGGGTGACCTGATCCAGGAAATCAAAATCGTGGGAGATTACCACCATGGTCATCTCCAGGCGTTGCAGGACATTTATCAGGGTCCTGCGGATGTCGTTGTCCAGGCCGGTGGTGGGCTCGTCCAGCAGCAGGACTTCCGGTTCCATGGCCAGGACGGTGGCCAGGGAGACCAGCCTCTTTTCCCCGCCGGAAAGCTTGATGGTCACCCTTTCCTCGAATCCTTCCAGGCCCAGAAAAGCCAGAATGCGGCGGGAGATTTCGATTGCCTCCCTGCGGGACTTGCCCAGGTTGAGCGGTCCGAAAGCCACGTCTTCCAGCACGGTGGGGCTGAAGAGCTGGTCGTCGGCATCCTGGAAGAGCAACCCGATTTTCCGCCTCACCATGGCAAAATCTTCTTCGCTTTCAAGAACCTGCCCGAAGGCTTCCACCTTCCCGGATTCGGGCTTTACCAGGCCCATTATCAGGTGAAAGAGGGTCGTCTTGCCGCTTCCGTTGGGAGCAACCAGGCCGATCCGGTCACCGGCAAACAGCTCGAAGTCCAGGTGATCGAGGACCAACGGGCCTCCCGGATACCGGAAACAGATCTGCCTGAGCCGGACAAGCGGCCCGGGCGCTGTGGTTGCTTTGCTGTCGGCTGGGGTCGTTTCCATGGCAGGGACCGGTCTATCACGGGGCAGGTTGGATGACAAGTCAGATCGTCATCTCCAGGACGACCAGTGTCAGGCAGACAAGGCTTCCGGCAGCGGCCACCACCGGGTTCCAGACCGTGGGCCGGTACACCTGGAGGCTATGGAAACGGCCGTCGAAGCCGCGGCAGATCATGGCCTGGTGGACCCGCCGGGCGCGGTGGACGGCCCGCACCAGCAGCATGGCCGCTAGATAGGCAAAGGTGCGGTAGGTGTGGAGGTTGGTGCGGGGTATGAAGTTGCGGATGCGGGCCGCCCGGTACAGGCGGTGGTACTCCTGCTCCAGAACGAACAGGTAACGATAGGCAAGCAGCAGAAGCTGGACCAGCTTGGGCGGCAGCCCGAGTTTGCCCAGAGCCTGTCCCAGGGCGGCAACCCTCATGGTGGCAAGCAGAGAGATCATGGCCAGCAGGATACTGATCGACTTGAGGGTGATGCGGGTGCAAAGGGCCACGCCCTCCCTGGTGACAGTCAGCCGGCCGGCGCAAAACAGGGGGGTGCCGGCTATCGACCAGGGCAGGACAAACCACAGAAAGCAAAGAAAGCCTAAGGCCCAGGCCAGGTGGCGCATGACCCTGACAGGATTCAGGCGGGCTGCCGCCGTCATCAGGATGGAAAAGGCCAGGGCGGCCAAAATGGCGTAAAACCCGTTTACCAGGGCCACCACGGTGCAATAGACCACGGCAAGGGCGGTCCTGACGACAGGTGCGGTCCGGTGAAGGGGGCTGTCTCCCCGGGCAAAGACTTCCTCGGTCATTGGCTGTCTTCCTTGTCTTGACGACGGTATCTGAAATAGGCTCCCAGACCCACCAGGCCCAGGATGTAACCTATGCCTCCCAGGATGTCCCGGAGACCGGGGCCCCGGTTTTGCATTTCGGCAAGCTGGCGCACCAGGGGGTGGAGCTTGCGGTCCAGAATTTTTTCCAGCTCTTTTTCGATTTCCGGCGTGAGTGTCCGGGGAGCAGGGGGAGATGCCTGCTTTTGGCCGGAAGATTCCTGTTTGCCGGCAACAGGTTCTTCGGCCGGCGTGCCGGCCGGCAGGCCGGCTGCCTCCCTGATTTCGTCTGCCGGGACGATCCACTGGTTCTGGTGGCCCATGCCGGCTACCAGGACGATTTTAAGGTCGCAGACCTTGGGTACATCAAAGGCAAAGGCGCCCTGGTCGTCGGTGGTGCCTTCCAGCAGCAGTTGGCCCTTGTCGTCGAAAACCCGGATCTTTCCGTGGTTGACCTTGCGGCCGCCGCTGAACCGGCTTTCGGTATATACCCGCCGGCCTTCGACCCAGGCAAATACCGTCACCTTGTGGGCCCGGGCAGGGCCGGCACCCAGCAGGCCTGCAAGCAGCAAGATTCCCAGGGCCAGGCAGCAGGCGGTGACGGAACCGGGTGATTGTCGCGGATTGGAAAAGGGGGCCATTTTACTATTCTCCTTTACCGGCCTTGAATTGGGCCTTGAAAGAGCCGATGAGCTCGGGCTGGACTTTTTTCAGGAATTCCACGCCGAAAAGGGTGATGATGCCTTCGATGGCCATGACCGGCAGGTGGGCCGCCAGGATCATCAGGGTTACGTTGAAAAAGCCCTTTTCGGTCGCCATGAGGGCCGCCCCGGCGATAACGGCGCTCAAAAAGATGGACAGCACGCCGCAGGCAAAGGCTGCCACCTTGGCCCGCAGGCCGGTTTGCAGCACCAAGGGGCGGGTAAGGGCCCCGGCGATCACGGCCGGGTAGGCCATGACGCAGGTGTTGACTCCCAGGGTGGTAAGGCCTCCGAACTGGAAAAAAACCGCCTGGAGCAAAAGGGCCACCAGGATCACCGGAAAAGCGGCCCAGCCCAGGATCAGACCGATGATACCGTTCATGATCAGGTGGACGCTGGAAGGTCCGATGGGAACATGGATCAGGGAGGCCACGAAAAAGGCCGATGCCAGGATGCCGGCCTGGGCGATGTGATCGGTGTCCAGCTTTTTCAGCCCGGCCATGGTGCCGGCGGCGGCTGCCGCCGCGCCGGCTGCCAGTACCGGGGCCGAGAGTATGCCTTCGGAGATATGCATGTCTTTTTCCCGGGTTGAGGGTTTTATTTTTTACCCGGCCAGGGCATGAACTTGACCCACAGCACAGCCCCCAGCTCCACGTCCTTGGGTTTGCCCTTGTAATCCATGGGCTTGGCGTCGGTGTTCAGGCCGGCAAAGCCCCACCATCCGGCTGCCGGGGGAGCAAAACTGAAGATGCCGTTGGCGTCGGTCTTCAGGACCTGGGTGACCATGTAGTCGTTGGGGGCCTTGATCTTGCCGTCTTTGTTGTAGAACTCCACTTCCACTTCGCAACCGGCGGCCGGTTTGCCGTTGAGCAGAACCTGACCTCTGAAGACGTTGCCGGCATAAAGGCCGAAGGGACGGGTCAGGGGTACGATTTCGGTCTTGAGGCCGGCGGGCCGGTCCCAGCCTTGCTCGGAACCGAAGGCTGCCACCACGGTCTTGGTGTAGTGGACGATGTAACAGTCTTCGGCCGGTTCCCAATAGGGCACAGGCTCGCAGAAAAAGGTGTAAACTCCGGGCCGCTTGATTTTGTAGGCTGCCTTCCAGGCCGAATGACCCATCACCTTGGCAGGCTTGAGGGACGAAGCCAGATCCGTGCGTTTGCCGTTGAACATGACCCCGAAGGCTTTGGGCTTGGCCATCTCCATGCCCTGAAGCTCAAAAGGATGGGAGAAGCTGACCTGGAGCCTGACGGTCCGGTTTTCACCCTGCATGATCATTTCGTCGCCGGGAATCACCATTCCGAAGTGGGCCCGGGCCGGGGCAGCCAGAAGCAGCACCAAAAAGAGCACGATAGCAGTCGTCTGTCTGAAGGTCGGCATTTGTTCCTCCTGTAAAGATAAGGTTGGGAACCCGGAAGGTGCGCCCGGCGGACAAAAAAACCACGAAGGGCCTCCGGCGCACCGCTGGACCTTCGTGGTCGTGTTTTGGCGGGTAACGGTTTGCTTGAAATACTCTTTGAAACCGGCGGCAGGCTTCGGCCTGCGGTAAACGGTAGTTTGTTTAGGCCATTCGGCCCCTGGAGTCAAGGGAAATATGGCTGTTTGCGGCAAGGGGGATCCGGCTTGACTTGGGTTGGAAAACTCTCTATGACCTAAGCTGAGCGTTTCAAATTTTTGAAGTAATAGAGTTGATTAAGGTTTTAATGATGTTTGCTATTTTGTTTTCAAAAATTTGAAACCCGGCGGGCTTTCCGATTTCACCGCATCTACGGCGTCAAATGTCGTTCCGCATAGTTCACTATAGCGGAACGACATTTTCCTTGTATCTGCGGCAAACTCGAAAATCGCTCAACTTAGGTATGACCAAGCAGATTGCGGCAGCCCGTTTGGAGTTGAGACAAGATCAGCAAAGATGATGGATCGCAAAAATGAAAGATAGAATTGCCCGATTGATTCTGGATGCAGCCCGGACGGCATTCGACAAGGGCCAGTTGCCGTCGGCCACCTTTGAGGAGGTGGTCATCGAAACGCCCAAGCACCAGCAGCACGGAGATTTCGCCACCAATTTTGCCCTTGTTTCGGCCAAGGCCCAGAAGATGGCGCCCCGCAAGATAGCCGAGATCCTGGTGGCCAACCTGGCAGACCATGACGGTATCTTTGCGGCCGTGGAAATTGCCGGGCCGGGATTTATCAACTTTCACCTCCGGCCCGAAGCCTGGTACCCGGTCCTGGACGAAATTCATGACCGGAAACTGGAATACGGGGCCAGCGATTTGGGGCAAGGCCGTAAGGTTCAGGTGGAGTTCGTCAGCTCCAATCCCACCGGCCCCCTGCATGTGGGCCATGGAAGGGGGGCGGCGGTGGGTGATGCCGTGGCCAACCTGCTGGCTTTTTGCGGCTATGACGTCCAGAAAGAATACTATATCAACGATTCGGGCCGCCAGATCCGGACCCTGGGCCTTTCGGTCTGGCTCCGGGGGGCAGAGCTTGCCGGAGAGCAGGTCGATTTTCCGGAAGACTGTTACCAGGGCGATTATATCCGCGACATAGCCGGGCAGCTGCGCGAGCTCAAAGGCGATCAGCTTTTCAGGCAGCAGACCGACGAAGCGGTGATGGAGTGTGCCCGCTTTGCCACCGATCAGATCATCAGCGGCATCCGGAACGATCTCGAACGCTTCGGGGTGGTCTTCGACCAGTGGTTCAGCGAGCAGAGCCTGTACGACAGCGGAGAGTATGAACGGATCGTCTCTCAGCTGGAACAAGAAGGCGTCATCTATCGCAAGGACGATGCCCTCTGGTTCAGGACGAGTTCCTTCGGCGACGAGAAAGACAGGGTCGTTGTGCGGGCCAACGGCCAGCCGACTTATTTTGCCTCGGACATCGCCTATCACCGCAACAAGTTCGAGCGTGGTTTCGAGACGGTCATCGACGTCTGGGGGGCCGATCACCACGGCTATATCCCGCGCCTGACAGCGGCCGTGGAAGCCATGGGCTACCGCCGGGAGCAGTTCAAGGTGATCCTGGTCCAGCTGGTCAACCTTTTGCGGGGCGGCAAGCCGGTGGCCATGTCCACCCGGGCCGGGCAGTTCGTGACCCTGGCCGATGTCATCGACGAGGTGGGAACCGACGCGGCCCGTTTCATCTTTCTTACCCGTGATACCAGCAGCCCCCTGGATTTCGACCTGGAGCTTGCCAAGCAGAAGTCCAACGACAACCCAGTCTATTACGTCCAGTATGTCCATGCCCGGATCTGCAGCATCATGGCCAAGGCCGCCGAAAGAGGCATCGATACCCCCCGGCCGGCCGGGGGCGGCGGCCTGCAGCTGGACACGCCCGAGGAAATCGCCCTGATCAAGACCCTGGCCCGTTACCCGGAAGCGGTGGCAACGGCCGCCGAAAGGATGGAACCCCACCGGGTGACTTTCTTCTTGATGGATCTTGCGGCCCGTTTCCATGCGTATTACAACAAGCACAGGGTGCTTACCGAGGACCGGCAGCTGACCCTCAGCCGGCTTCATCTGGTGGAAGCCGTAAAACTCGTGATCCATAACGGGTTGAACCTGCTGGGGGTTTCGGCACCCACGAAGATGTGATTCTTCAAGCCAACCACGATCGGGGTGGGAAAAACGTGGCCAAGAAAAAGTCCGCCGAATACCGCGTAAGCCGCAGGAACCTTTTCATCTGGGGTGCCCTGATGGTTTTCATCCTGATCTGGATATTCATCCTGGGCATCCTGGTGGGCCGGGGGACGGCGCCGGCGCCTTTCGACCCGCGCAGGCTGGAAAAAGAGCTTGCCGAGCTCAAGGCCGAGCTGCTCAAAAAACAGCGGCGCCAGGTGGATGCGGTGGCAAGCGGCAAACTCCGGCAGCCGGACATGGAGCTTTTCAGGAGTCTGAAAGAAAGCGGAGCCGGGCCCCATGTCGACCTGCCTCCCGCTCCGGCCCCGGTGCCCGGCGTAAAAAACGGCCAACCTTCGCGGCTCAAGGCCCTGAAACACGAAACCCGGCGCCGGCCGGCGGCAAAGGAGGCTTCCGTCCGGCCGCAACCCAAGGTTTCCGCCGCTGAAACAGCGGCTGCCGGCCGGGCCGGGTACACGGTCCAGGTGGCTTCCCTCAAGGATCCGGCCGCAGCGGCCAAGATGGCCGCCGCCCTTGCCGGCCGCGGCCTGGAGGCTTACCAGATCAAGGTGGATCTTGGCGGAAAAGGCACCTGGTACCGGGTGCGGGTGGGCCGTTTTGCCGACCGCAAGGCGGCCCAGAAGATGGTTGAGCGCCTCAAAAAGATGCATTATTCAGCCATGGTGGTCCGCAGGTGATATTTGCCCCGGCCGGCGCGGGCCGGTTGCGTGGCGCTGAAGCCTGCGGACGGTTTGCCAGGCCAACTCGAGGTGAGAAAAAGATGAAGATTTCCAAGGAGCAGGTGCAGTACGTGGCACGTCTGGCCAGGCTGGAACTGGAGCCTGAGCAGCTGGATAATTTTGCCCGCCAGCTTGCCACCATTCTAGACTACATGGAAACACTTTCCCGGGTGGATACCACCGGTGTGGAGCCCACGGCCCACGTTCTCTCTATCACCAATGCCTTTCGCCGGGACCAGGTGAGGCAACACCTGGATCGATCCCAGGCCCTGGCCAACGCGCCTGCCAGCGAAGAGGGATCGTTCGTCGTGCCCAAGGTGATCTGAAAAACACAACTGCCAAATTTCCTCTCAGGAGAACGGTTGCCATGCAACTTTACAGCCTCACGCTGTCTCAGGCCCGGAGCATGCTGCAGGAAGGCCGCGTTTCGGCGGTCGAGCTGACCAGAGCCGTCCTGGAGCGGATCGACAGCCTCGATTCCAGGATAAATGCCTACATAACCGTCGACCCGGAAGGCGCCCTGGAGGCTGCCCGCCGGGCCGATTCGGCCATTGCTGCCGGAAACCGGCAGGCCCTGACGGGGATTCCCGTGGCCGTCAAGGACCTGATCTGCACCCGCCGCATGCCGACCACCTGCGGTTCCAGAATCCTGAAAAATTTCCGGCCGCCCTACGACGCCACCGTCATCTGTCGCCTGGAGGAACAGGGCGCGGTGGTGCTGGGCAAACTGAACATGGACGAATTCGCCATGGGCTCGACCAACGAACATTCGGCCTTTGGTCCCACCCGCAACCCCTGGGATCTGGAGAGGATTCCGGGCGGCTCCAGCGGCGGGGCCGCCGCGGCGGTGGCGGCCGACATGTGCCTGGCGGCCCTGGGCTCGGATACCGGCGGATCGGTCCGCCAGCCGGCCTCCCACTGCGGTGTGGTGGGACTGAAACCGACCTACGGCCGGGTCTCCCGCTTCGGTCTGGTGGCCTTTGCCAGCTCCCTGGACCAGATCGGCCCCCTGTGCAAGACCGTGGCCGATGCGGCCGTGGTGCTCGAGGCCATTTCCGGCCACGATCCTGCCGATTCGACCTCGGTTCCCGAGCCCGTGCCGGACTATGCCTCCCTGCTGGAAGGAGACCTGAAAGGACTGCGCATCGGCCTGCCAAAGGAGTACTTCCGGGTCGAAGGCCTCGATGCCGGGGTCAGGCAGGCCGTGGAAAAAGCCGTCCGGGTGCTGGTGGACCTGGGAGCCGGGGTGGTGGACATCAGCCTGCCCCACAGCCGCCACGCGGTGGCGGCTTACTATGTAATCGCCCCCTGCGAGGCAAGCTCCAACCTGGCCCGCTATGACGGAGTCAAGTACGGCCTGCGGGAAAAGGAGCAGGACGGGCTTGTGGCCATGTACAACGCAACCCGCAGCCGGGGATTCGGGGCCGAGGTCCAGCGCCGGATAATCCTGGGTACCTTTGCCCTGTCGGCCGGTTATTACGATGCCTATTACGGAAAGGCATCCCAGGTCCGCACTTTGATAGTCGACGACTTCAAACAGGCCTTTGAAAAATGCGATGTCATCGCCGCGCCGGTGGCGCCCACCCCGGCCTACCGGCTGGGAGAAACCATCGACGATCCCCTGGCCATGTATCTTTCGGACGTATTCACCCTGGCTGCCAACCTGGCAGGCATCCCGGCCCTTTCGGTTCCCTGCGGCATGGCCGACGGCGGACTGCCCGTCGGACTGCAGCTGATGGGAGCCCATTTCGACGAGGCCACCCTGCTTAAGGTCGGCCACCGGTTTGAACAGGCAGCCGGCATCGATGCCAAACCCCAACTCGATTGAAAGGCAGGCGCCCGCCATGCGGTCGCCCGCCCCAGGAGGACATCATGAGTAACATCCAGCCCGAGGGAGAGGACCTGCGCAAGGCCGTCAAATACCTGGCAGAGCTCAGGCAGGACGAGCCGGACCTGAGTATTACCGCTTTGGTCGAGCGGGTTTGCCTCAAGTTCAACCTTTCGCCCAAAGACGCCGAGTACCTGACCCGTTTCCTGAAAGAGGGCGGGGTCTGAAATCCAGATTCTTCGGCCCGGCTGGCTTTAAATTGTCTGCCGCGGCCGCAAGGGAACTATGCCGCCATGGCCCGGATCCGCCTGCTACCCGAAAGCCTTTCAAACAAGATTGCCGCCGGCGAAGTGGTGGAGCGGCCCGCCTCGGTGGTCAAGGAGCTGGTGGAAAACTCTCTGGATGCCGGCAGCCGGCGGATCGTGGTCGAAATCGAGCAAGGGGGCCGCAAGCTGATCCGGGTCTCCGACGATGGCAGCGGCATGTCTTCCGACGATGCCCTCCTTTGCATAGAGAGGTATGCCACCAGCAAGATAAGCCGGGACCGGGATCTTTTTTCCATCCGTACCCTCGGTTTCCGGGGCGAGGCCCTGCCCAGCATTGCCGCCGTGTCGCGTTTCACCCTGGTGACCCGTGACACCGAATCCGAGGCGGGCACCAGGGTAGAGGTCCGGGGCGGACGGATCGAAGATGTGAGCCAGGTGGGCGCCCCGGTGGGCACGGTGGTGACGGTGAGAGATCTTTTTTTCAATACCCCGGCCCGGCGCAAGTTCCTCAAGCGGGTGGAGACAGAAATGGGCCATATCGCCGACACGGTGGTGGCCATGGCCCTGGGCCGGCCGGAGGTGATTTTCGAACTTATCCACAACGGTCGCCGTATCCGCAGGTTCGGCAGGTGCCCGGACCAATCCGAGCGCATAAAACAGATCCTGGGACAGGGGATCGACCGCGAGTTCATCCCCCTGCGGGTCTCCGACGGTTACCTGGAGCTGAGAGGCTGGATCGGGCGGCCTTCGGTGGTGCGTACCACCTCCCGGGGGATCTACGTCTTTGTCAACGGCCGCCGGGTTTCAGACCGCCTGGTGCAGCATGCCCTTTTCGAGGGCTACTCCGGACGGCTGATCAAGGGCCGCTACCCCGTGGCCGTGCTCTGTCTCGATCTGCCCTGCGATCAGGTGGACGTCAACGTGCATCCCACCAAGCACCAGGTCCGCTTTGTCGACGGCCGCAGGATCCACAATACCATCCGCGACCAGGTGGCCGCGGCCCTGGCCCGCCAGGACAGGCCCGGCTGGAAGGCCCCTGCTTTGCAGCCGCAGGCTTTGCCGGCCCAACCGGAAATCGGCTTCAGCCGGCAGCCTCCTGGAGACACGTTTCCGGGCGTGGGCGAAGAAAGATCCTTGTCTTCTGCTGCCGCTGGGGAAAGACAGGATTTTGTACCACCGGGGGCCGAAACCGCCACCGGGCACCAGGAAAGCAGGGACGAAACCGGTGACCGGAACGCGGGCCTCTTTGCCGGCCTGGAGGTCGTCGGCCAGTTCGGCGGCTCCTACATAGTCTGCCAGGCGGCCTCGGACCTTGTAATCGTGGATCAGCATGCCGCCTGTGAAAGGATAGCTTACGAGGCCCTGAAGAAGGCGGCCCTGGCAGGACGCCCCGAAAGCCAGAGGCTGCTTGTGCCCGAAACCCTGGAGCTTGGTTTCGGTGAGGCCCGGGCCCTGGAAGAGCTGGCCGATCACTTGGCTGCCTGGGGTCTGGAGATCGAACCTTTCGGCGGCACCAGCTTTGTCATCAAGGCTTACCCGGTCCTGCTCGACCCGGCGGACCTGGAGATTACGGTGAGAGAACTGGTGGAAGCGGCGGTCGAAACCGGAGTTGAGCAGAACCTGGAAAAGGCCCTCGATCGCTGCCTGCAGACCATGGCCTGCCACAATTCCCTGCGGGCACATCATCGCCTCAACCGGCAGCAGATGGAAGAGATTCTGGCCCGCCTCGACGGCTGCGACGATCCTTTTCACTGTCCCCACGGCCGGCCCACTTTCGTGCGCTGGAGTTTGCAAGAGCTGGAAAAGGCCTTCGGCCGCAGCGGCTGAGCATGGCTTTGCCTTTGGCTTTGTCCGACAGACTAAATGCTTCTTAATAGCCCAGATGCTCCACAAGCGGACTGTCGCCGGGACGTCCCAGCAGATAGGTGCCCCATTTGCCGTGGGCTGTGGCCATTGCATGGCGACGGACTTGGTCGCGGTGAAGCTTGAAAAGGACTTCTTCCAGCCCCAGCGATGAGCCTGCCCCCGCCAGGCGGGAAAAAAAGCGGTCGCCAAGACAGGCGGGCAGCCATTTGCGGGTAAAGATGTCCGTACGGATCAGGCTGGGGTTGTTAGAGTGGGCCGGAGTCCGTAGCAGGGGGAGTTCCGGGATGGCGGTTTCAACTTCCAGCAGGAAATCGAATCTTCGGATCAGGTTTTTGCGTTTGTTGAACCTCAGGCTGCGGATCTGACGATGGGAATGGATGGCAGACAGCAGTTGCTGAAGGTTTAGCGGAGGGCCGATATAACGCCAGTCGTGTTCCAGCAACAGGAGCCAGTCGGAAGACAGCTCTTTTGCAACGGCGGCCACCATGCCCAGCAGGCCGGTAGGCGGACGGCATTGCAGTTCAAAACCGTGGTGACGGCAGAAAAGTTCGAGGTTGTGCCGGTAGGCGGCAATCATCGAGTTGCCCGGCAAAAAGCCATCCAGGCAGATTATCTTGCGGGCCTGGTTCAGGCCCGGGCCAAGTGCCTCCAGCCATGATTTCCAGGTGGTTTCGACAAGGCCGGTCGTCGGCGGTCCCAGGCGGGCGTTTTTTGCGAGCTTGTCTGTGGGATGGGTCAGGATGACCACAGACAGGCTGGGTGCCCGGCATGCCGGTGGCCGGGTGATTGCCGCCGGCCAGGGAGCATGCGGTTCAACTGCGGCCAGCTTTGCCACGGCCCTTGCCGCCGGAACTGATCTGTCCAGGTGGCAGGCGGCTTCGGCGCACAGGCCGGCGTCAGCTTTGCGGCCGGCCTGCTCCAGGCACAGGGCCAGGTGGCCATAGACAGTGGCGGCAAAGGAAGGAGAAAATTCCGGCGGCGGGCTGCCGTTTTCCAGATATTCCCGGTACCAGGGCTGGACGCCGAGAACATCCACCAGGCCGGCTGCGGCCCGCTGGCCATAGTCGATGGCCTCTGGGAGGCGTCCCAGGAGTCTGCAGCATACCGCGGCCCCGTGGAGGGCTTCCACGGTCTGGTTTGTCTCTGCCGCTGTTTCAAAAGCCATGAGGGCCGATGCAGGGTTGCCTTGCTTTAACAGCGACATTGCCCGGCGCACCAGGGCGAGAACGGCTTCAGTGTCTCCGGCGGACGGAAGGCGGGGCTCTGAACAGATCTGCTCCGGTTCTTTCGGACTGGTTATGCTCACGTTACAATAATCCTGATCACCCAATATTCCGGAATCTGGCGGCACCGGTCGAGGGTTCGGAAACGTGCCTTGCGAATGCCGGAAAATTGACGCTGTGACCCGTCCAGAAAACTGTAATAGCAAAAACGGCAGGAACTTGAAGCCGACATCCAGAACAGCACCGCTGCTCAGCTCTCCGGGCCGGTGAAAGCGGATTTGTTCCGGCGGCCTACTTTCTGCTGCCGGTATCCGGCCATGGTCTGACAGGCAAAGCATGATTGAAATCCAGCGGCTGCAAATGTTGTGCCGTAGGCAGGATGTCGCGAGGTGACGGAAATTGCCGCTAAATAGGGAGACAAAAAAGTAGGCCCTGCAGCTTTGTGAGCTGCAGGGCCTGGCGCTTGACTGACGGGCGCGCGTTCAGTCAATGTAATCCTAATTGGAAAATCCCTTATGCCACAATCGGAACCCTTTGTCCAGTCTTCTGTGAAAAATCCGGGCCGGTTTGGTTCAGCTCTCCAGACGCTTGCGTAAAATTTCGTTAACTTTCTTCGGGTTGGCCTTTCCGGAAGTGGCCTTCATAACCTGGCCCACGAAGAAACCCAGCAGTTTTACCTGTCCGCCGCGGTAACGGGCGACTTCCTCCGGGTGCCCGGCCAGGACCCGGTCCACCAGCTGGCCGATGGCATCACTGTCGCTGACCTGTTTCAGGCCCTGTTCTTCCACCACCCGGGCGGCCTTTTTGCCGCTTGCGGCCATCTCTTCAAAGACCGTCTTGGCGATCTTGCCGCTGATGGTCCCCTCCTGGATCAGGTCCAGCAGGGCGGCAAGATCGGCGGCGGCCACCGGCGACTGGCTGATGGTCTTGCCCTGGGAGTTGAGCAGGCCCAGCAGGGGGCCCATGATCCAGTTGCTGACCTGCTTGGGATTGTCATGGGCGGCCAGGCACTGCTCGAAGTAGTCGGCCAGCTGGCGGCTGGATGTGAGGACGGCGGCATCGTATTCGGGCAGCCCGTAATCCTCGATGAAGCGCTGCCTGCGCTGGTCCGGCAGCTCGGGCAGACTCTGTTTCACCCGCTCTATCCACTGGCCGTCGATGACCAGAGGCAGCAGGTCGGGATCGGGGAAATAGCGGTAGTCGTGGGCTTCTTCCTTGCCCCGCATGGATGCGGTGCGCCCCTTTTCCGGATTCCAGAGACGGGTCTCCTGGACTACCCGGCCCCCTTCTGCCAGGACTTCTTTCTGGCGTTCTATTTCATAGGCCAGGGCGTGTTCCACATGGCGGAAAGAGTTCATGTTCTTGATTTCGGTCCGGGTGCCCAGCTCCCGGCTTCCCCCGGGCCGGATGGAGACGTTGGCGTCGCAGCGGAAACTGCCTTCTTCCATGTTGCCGTCGCCGATGTCCAGCCAGCGGATGATGGCCCGCAGCTTGCGCAGGTAGGCACTGGCCTCCTGGGGCGAGCGCAGGTCCGGTTCGCTGACGATCTCCATCAGGGGGACCCCGGTGCGGTTGAAATCGACCAGGCTGATGGGCCGTTGGGGATCGTGGATCAGCTTGCCGGCGTCTTCCTCCATGTGGATCCGGGTTATCCCGATCCGCTTGACCGTGCCGTCGACTTCGATGTCGATGTGACCTGCGGTGGCGATGGGCAGTTCGTACTGGGAAATCTGGTAGCCCTTGGGCAGATCGGGGTAGAAGTAGTTTTTGCGGGCAAAACGGCTGAGCCGGGCTATGCTGCAATTGGTGGCCAGGGCCATGCGCATGGTGAATTCGACCACCTTTTGATTGAGCACCGGCAGGACACCCGGCATGCCCAGGCAGACCGGGCAGACGTGGGTGTTCGGCGGGGCTCCGAACCGGGTTGAACAGCCGCAGAAAATCTTCGACTTGGTTTTGAGCTGGGCATGGACTTCAAGCCCGATAACCGCTTCGAATTGCATGGGGATGACTCACCTTGCCTGTTTTCTGGTTTGAGACTGGTGGTTTACTTACCACTGTGGATGGAGGATGTAAACCTAAGGATTGGGTTCTCCGGTCCGAGCGCCGGAGCGACTGTTTTGTTTTGACAAGCGGGGCAGATGACGGTAGGACGGGTTGCCGTTGAAAGTAAACAGTAAAACCGGGAACAGAGCTGATGGAATTTTTCTTGTGTGTCGTCGGGATGGTCTTGATATTTGAAGGCTTGCCTTATTTCGCTTTTCCCCGGAAGATGAAAACCTGGCTGCTGATGGTCCTGGAGGCCCCGGAAGGCCAGCTGCGCGGACTCGGCTTTTTCCTGATGCTTATGGGACTGGTTCTGGTCTGGATGGGACGCAGGTAAGAACGGATGTACCGGCTCGATGATTACGATTATCACCTGCCCCCGGAGCTGATCGCCCAGGAGCCGGCCGGCCGGCGTGACAAGTGCCGCCTGCTGACCCTGGAGCGCAGCACGGGCCGGGTGACCCATGGGGTCTTCGGGGACCTGATCCGCCTGCTGGAACCGGGTGACGTCCTGGTGATCAACGACACCCGGGTCATTGCCGGCCGGCTTTACGGCCGGAAAGAGACCGGCGGCAAGGTCGAGGTTCTGATCCTGGACTACCACCGGGGCCGCTCCAGCGGCATTTTCCGGTGCCTGGTCAGAGCTTCCAAGCGTCCCCGCACCGGCAGCCGGCTGTATTTCGACCTGGGGCTCGAGGCCGCGGTGATGGCCGCAGAGGGCGATACCCTGCGGCTGCGTTTCAGCGGGGTCCAAGATCTGGACGGCACCCTGGAACAGATTGGCAGCATGCCTTTGCCGCCTTACATCCGGCGCCAGGGGCGCCGTCAGGACCGCCGCGATTACCAGACGGTATACGCCCGCAGCAAGGGTGCCATTGCCGCTCCCACCGCCGGGCTACATTTCACAACGGCCATGCTGGAAAAACTGCGGCAGCGGCAGGTGGAAATCGTGCCCCTCACACTCCATGTCGGCTATGGTACCTTCGTGCCGGTGCGGGTCGAGGATATCCGTAACCACCGGATGCATTCCGAATGGTATGAGCTGAGCCGTGAGAGTGCAGAGCGGATCGCGGCCGGCCGCCGGGCCGGCGGCCGGGTGGTGGCGGTGGGAACGACCTGTGTCCGTACCCTGGAATACTGTGCCGGGGCAGACGGCAGCCTGGAACCGGGGCAGGGGGCCTGCGACCTGTTCATCTATCCGGGTTACACTTTCAGGATCGTCGATGCCATGATAACCAATTTCCACCTGCCAAAATCGACCCTGCTGATGCTGGTGTCGGCCTTTGCCGGCCGGCCGGCCATACTGTCTGCCTACCGGGAGGCGGTGGAGGCCGGCTACAGGTTCTTCAGTTACGGCGACGCCATGTTCATTCATTGACGGAGCAGCGGCAAGGGGCGGGGGTATGTTTTATAGTTGTGTAAATTGAAGCCATGTTGAAATTTACCTGTCTGCATACCGATGTCGAAACCGGGGCCCGGGCCGGGGTGATCGAGACACGCCGCGGGGTCATCGAGACTCCCGTCTTCATGCCGGTGGGGACCCAGGCCACGGTCAAGAGCCTGTCCCCCGAGGAGCTGGAGCAGGTCGGAGCCCGGATAATTCTGGCCAATACCTATCACCTTTATCTGCGGCCCGGCTGCGGGGTGATCGGAAAATTCGGCGGACTGCACCGCTTCATGAACTGGAAAAGGCCCATTCTCACCGACAGCGGCGGCTTCCAGGTCTTTTCCCTGGCCGGCCTTTCGAAGCTGGACGAGGAAGGTTACCGCTTCAGGTCCCACATCGACGGAAGCTCCCATGTACTGACACCTGAAAAAGCCGTCGAGATCCAGGACTGCCTCGATTCAGACATCATGATGTGTCTCGACCAATGCCTCCATTACCCTGCAACCAGGAGCGAGGCCGAAAAAGCCCTGGAACTGACCGCAAAATGGGCCAGGCGCTGCAGGCGCAGCTGGCAGGAAGGCACCGACGGCCGCAACAGTCTGTTTGGCATCGTCCAGGGCGGTATGTTTGCCGACCTGCGCCGCAAGGCGGCCGACCAGCTTCTCCAGCTGGATCTGCCCGGTTATGCCCTCGGCGGGCTGAGTGTGGGCGAGCCCAAGGAACTGATGCTGGAGATGGCCCAGCTGACCCTGCCCCTTTTGCCGGCCGGCAAGCCGCGTTACGTCATGGGTGTCGGAACACCGGAAGACCTGTTGGAAATGGTGGCCCTGGGCGCCGACATGTTCGACTGTGTCATGCCCACCAGAAACGCCCGCAACGGCCAGCTTTTTACCTCCACGGGAACCATCAACATTGCCAATGCCCGCTTCAAGGACGACCAGGCCCCTGTTGAAGAAGGCTGCCGGTGCTATACTTGCCGCAACTATTCCCGGGCCTACCTGAGCCACCTCTACCGGGCCCGGGAGATCCTGGCCCACCGGCTCAACACCATCCACAACCTGCATTACTATTTGCAGCTTGTAAAACAGATGCGCGTTGCTATATTAAGGAACGAGTTCCAGCAGTTCCGACAGCGGTTTTACCGTCACAGGGACAATCCGGGGCGATAGTCCCGGACAGCCAACCAGCGATTGCAAGAAAGGACAGTGTCATGAAAGAAAAAGTTCAAGCCGCCATCGACCGCATCCGGCCCATGCTCAAGGCGGACGGCGGGGATGTGGAACTGGTCGACGTGGAAGACGGGGTGGTGAAAGTCCGCCTCCAGGGGGCCTGTTCCGGGTGCCCCATGTCCCAGATGACCCTCAAGAACGGGATCGAACGGATCATCAAGAAAGAAGTCCCCGAGATAAAGTACGTGGAAGCGGTGTAGCCCAAATAGTGAAATTCATTGCCGGGCTGTGCCGGCATATTTAAGGCCGGGCTGATGCCGGGCCTGAAAATTCAGCAAAGGGAGCAGGCTGCCATGACCATTGCAAGCAGAATCAGTACGATCATGACCAAGTCGTCCTGGATCAGGAAGATGTTCGAAGAAGGAGCCCGTCTCAAGGCTGAATACGGTGCGGAAAACGTGTTCGATTTCAGCCTGGGAAATCCCAACCTGCCGCCGCCGGAAAAATTCAACCAGGTTTTGCGCCGGGCGGTTGAAGAAGAAGGGCCGGGCGCCCACGGTTACATGCCCCAGGCCGGATTTCCTCAGGTGTGCCGGTCGATAGCCGACTATTTGTCGAAAGAGCAACAGGTAGATGTATCTGCTTCGGAAGTAATCATGACCTGTGGTGCGGCCGGGGCCCTGAACGTCATCTTCAAGGCCATCCTCGACCCGGAAGACGAGGTCATCGTTCCCACCCCCTGCTTTGTGGAATATTTGTTTTACGTAGAAAATCACAGTGGAAAACTGAAGATGGTGCCTTCGGCACCGGATTTCACCCTGGACCTGGAGGCCGTGGAAGAAGCCATCGGTCCCAGGACCAAGGCCGTGCTGATCAACTCGCCCAACAATCCAACCGGGCAGATATACAGTGCCCAGAGCCTTGCCAGGCTGGGCGAGCTGCTGGAAAGTGCCGGCCGCAAATTCGGCCGGACGATCTACCTGATTTCAGACGAGCCGTACCGCAAGATCATCTATGACGATGCCAGGGTCCCGTCGATTTTAAAGGCCTACAAAGAATCGATAATCGCCACTTCCTATTCAAAGGATCTTTCCATTCCCGGCGAGAGGATCGGGTTTGCCGCCATCTGCCCGGAGGCCACATACAAACAGGATGTGATCGGAGCCATGACCCTTACCAACCGCATCCTGGGTTTTGTCAATGCCCCGGCCCTGATGCAGAGGGTGGTGGCCGGCCTGCAGGGTGTCAGTGTCGATATTTCGGTTTACAAGCGCAAGCGCGACCTGCTTTGCCAGGGGCTGGCCGAGGCCGGCTACGAGTTTGTCACCCCGCCAGGGGCCTTTTACCTGTTTCCCAAAAGCCCCATCGAAGATGACGTCAAATTCGTCAAGGCCTTGCAGGAAGAACGGATTCTGGTGGTGCCGGGAAGCGGTTTCGCCGGCCCTGGCCATTTCCGGATCGCCTTCTGTGTCGATGATCAGACCATCGTGAATTCAATGGAAGGTTTCAAAAAAGTCCTGGCCAGATTCAAATAGCGATCTGATTTTTCCAATATTCCCGACCTGCCGCTTTCAAGTTTTTACCGCATTTTTTATGTGGTAAAAACTTGAACTGTTTTAAGCTGTCCCCCTGCGGGGGCGGTTATCATTTTGTCGGTATGGACTTGATGTGGAACGCACGGCGGCAGCCGGCGTTGCCCGCCCTGTTTTATCCGGCCCGAAACTACCGGTTTTCGGATGGAAAAGCTTCGTTGTTTACTTGTTATAATCTTTTAGTACAAAACAATTCTGTTTGGTGTTTCAAATTTTCATTGACATAATTTCAGTTATTCTGTATTTGTTAAAAATCCCGTACGTTTTTTTGTCGCCAAAATATCTATAATCGGCCCGCATGCAACATCTGTCTGACGATCCGTCGCCGCAGTCAGTATGGTGTGGCTATGTTTTGAGCCACAAATATAGATAATTCCCGCCTTAAAGCCGCAAAGATAGCTGTCGGAAAACACATTCGGCGTCTAAGCCGGCGGTGGTCCCATTGATGCATCGCGCGTTACACATATTGATTGCCAGAAAAAACTGAAATCTGTAAAGCAAGAAAGGCCGGATTCAAATGACTTACAGGAAGTTGATCCTTGCAGTGGCTTTCGTCCTTTGTGGGTTCATAAATTCCTTGCAGGCGGCTATCGATGTCATCAATTATTCTTATGACGACAGTTTGCAGGTTATAAGGGCCAACCACAACAACTCTCTTGTTGTGGATTACGTTTATGACGGGGCCGGCAACCGAGTCTATCGCACAACAACGACCGGCGGAATACCTGACAATGATCCTCCCGCAGAACCGGTTTTGCAACAACCCGCCAACGGGGCAAACGGGGTACCGGCCGAATGCCATTTGAGCTGGACAGCCAGCGACCCGGATGCCGGCGACACCCTGGTTTACGACATCTATCTCGATACCGATCCCGAGCCCAAACTTTACAAGGGTGGTTTTCTTTCCCAGGATCTTACCACCAGGCGGCTTTTGCCGATGACCACCTATTACTGGAAGGTGGCAGCCCGTGACAGTCACAATGCCACCATCCAGGGGCAGGTCTGGTCATTCACCACAGGCAACGAGCCACCAACAGAACCTCAATATTCCTTTCCGGAGGCAGGCAGCAAAGTAACCTACGGGAATGTCTACCTTGCCTGGAATTGCCATGATCCGGATATCGGAGACAAGCTGACCTACCGGGTGTATTTCGGCACCGAGGCCAACCCTGCCCTGGTGGCAACAGACTATGGACGCACATTTTATGACCTGGGCGAGCTGTCACCGGCAACCACCTATTACTGGAAGATAGAAGCAGTAGATAAATTCGGAGCCGTTACTTCCGGGCAGATAGTTTCTTTTACCACCATCGACCATGAGCCAGTAGAACTCAGCGGACAGATCGATTCCGATACTACACTCACGGCAGGCGATGGGCCCTATCTGGTAGGAAATTATTTTGTCGTGACCCAAGGCGTGACCCTTACCATAGAGGCCGGAACGATCATCAAGGTCAAACAAGGCCACAATATTAGCGTCAATGGAAAACTGGTATGCCAGGGAACCGAAGCAAACCCTGTAATAATAACCTCTGAAAGAGACGACATACATGGAGGCGATACCAACGGGGACGGCAACAAGACAAGGCCGACGCCCGGCGATTGGCAGTACATCCAACTGGCGAAAAAAGCCGACGGTAACCATCTTCAATATACGGACATTTACTATTCCGGAGGGGCTTCGTCAGCAGCAGTTATGATAGAGAACCAAAATACGGTGCTCGAAGATTGCCTGGTAGCATACAGCGGAAACCACGGAATAACTTTTAGAAGCAGCTCCGCTTCTGTCAAGCGGACGTTTTTCTTTAACAATGCCAACTACGATATATATTCTGTCAATGATTTTACCGGCTCCATAACCGGTAACACCTTTACTGGAGGTATCTTCCTTACAACCAACAAAGATTTCGTCCTCAGGGACAACATCATCAAATACGATGAGCGGCATCCTGTCCGCATGCATGCCGATAAGATCGGAATGCTTACTGGTAACAACACAATCGAAGATTATTCAGTTTCAAGTTACATCGAGGTAGCCGGCGGTACCGTTGTTCATGATGCCGCCTGGACGGCGGTTATGCCGTACAAGGTGCTTTCAGACATTACGATCAAGGGCACCGACGGTCCGGACGGTGTAACCACCCTGACCATAGGAGCCGGGGCCGAGCTGCGCTTCGACCAGGGCCGCAGCCTGTATGTCGGCAGTTATTCGGGCGATCCTGGTGCGCTGGTTGCCCGGGGCACGGCAGACGGCAAGATAATTTTTACCTCCGCGTCCATACCCAAGGCGGCCGGAGACTGGTACGGCATAGAGTTCAGGGCTACATCCGACGATGCCACCTGCGTTCTGGAGCACTGCATCATTGAGTATGCCGGCCGGTATACCAGCGGCAGCCTGGTTGAGATCAACAAGAGCTCGCCTGCCATCAAGGACTGTATCCTGCGCCACAGCCAGGGCTACGGGCTCGATATTTCTTCGGGTGCTCCGGAGATCAGCGGCAATCTTTTTTCCGATATAGACGGTTATGACATCCGTCTTTCCAATGCTTCTGATGCGGTCATCACCGGTAACATCGTAAATAGCGGTATATACGTGCAATCGGGCGGTCTTGGTGTCATCACCGGCAATATCTTCAATTACGAAGACAGCCATCCTTTGCGGATGGACGCCGACGATGTGGGCCAGCTGGTGACGGCCAACACTTTCAACAACGTCACGGCCGCAAGTTACATCGAGGTAGCCGGCGGTACCATTGTTCATGATGCCGCCTGGACGGCGGTGATGCCGTACAAGGTGCTTTCAGACATTACGATCAAGGGCACCGACGGTCCGGACGGCATAACGACCCTGACCATAGGAGCCGGGGCCGAGCTGCGCTTCGA
>Ga0256835_1000014_pt1 | contig 192045 bp, 175 predicted proteins | sample PIR30metaG_FD_185972 | JGI IMG/M metagenome (GOLD analysis project Ga0256835, IMG submission 185972) | Hydrothermal vent microbial communities from East Pacific Rise, Pacific Ocean - PIR-30 | ecosystem: Environmental > Aquatic > Marine > Hydrothermal vents | place: Pacific Ocean: East Pacific...
CCAGCCTCGACCCGCTGAACGGCCATGATACGGATCTCTTCCCTCGTCTTGTGGCTCAGACGGCGACCATCGAACTTCTTCATGAGCACAGTATACCAATGTCGGGTGCGTTATGCACACTTTAGTAGGTCCGTCCGCCAAGCTGTCCCAACCGCTCCAGTTGCGTGAGCAACCCCTGCTACCAGGTGACGATAGTTATCGGTACCACCTGTCCCCGACTGCGTAATCGTGACTCTCTGTCCAGCTACGGTGAGCAGCCCCGTTCTGGACCCTGGATTCGGGTTGGAATCAACAGAGTACCCGACCGTACCGCTCCCCGTACCGTCAGATGTAGAAGTAATCCGCAACCAAGTTGAGTTTGATGTCGCTCCCCAAGAACAACCATCAAGGGTCGAGACCGTTACGGCACCGCTTCCTCCTTTCTTGCCGAATGATGCTGACAACGGTGAAACAGAATAGGTACAAGAAGCTGCTGGAGGATTACCGAGAACAAGCCGACCATACCCATAGTCGTTGTCCTTACCGTAGATTCCCATATCAACAGTATTGGACTCAAGGTAGTTTCGTACGGAAGATGCACTCCAATGTGGAGACGCCGACCAGACCAATGCAGCTGCTCCAGCAACGTGTGGACACGCAGCAGATGTTCCATTGAACGGCTGAACTCCATCGCGGGGACCGTATGAAACAGTTGAAACATTCGCATAGCCGGAAATATCGGGTTTAGTGATGCCTCCTGAGAGGTTACCCCCCGGACCGTTTGCCGGACCGGCAGAGCTATAACCCTCGAGCACGTAGGGCACACCTGCATCGAGCGCAGCGACTGCCAACACTGAAGACTTGTCAGCTGGTATTGATATTGATCCCTCAGGTCGAGTAATGGTGAGGCTCGGCCCATGATGAGAAGCCCACAACTCAACGTCGACATATGTTGACCCTGATGAATGCCGAACGGCAAGTCCATAGTAACCTGTTTCCGACAATGTCCAGGAGATTGATTCCACCGGCACCTGACTAGGTAGGCCAGTTTGTGGATTGTGAGAACACTCAAGAATCGACACACCAGCCCCATCGTTTCGATCAATTACGAGGCACAAATCAAGATCCGTGTCTGGAGAGGTCCATTGATTCCACATCAGTTGGGAAGATAGTTCGGTCAAGAAATACGTACTGGTGAAGTAGGTTCGGCTGTACCCATCAAGTGAGAACCAAGTCACCTCTGATGATCCACCTGAAAAATCCAACCATCCATTCGCGTTCGAATCTACCCAAGACCCTTGCCAGTGGTGTCTTCTCGAATTTCCAGCACTGTTGATCCATAGCCTCCCACCAGCTACCCAAGCATCGATTTCAGGCATTTCTGATCCATCTCCCGGCCCTACTGTAGAACCAAGAGATACCGACGCAATCTTGACTCCCTGTCCAACAAGCCAAGTAATTGCATTTTCGATATCAACATCTGTCTTCACCACAACAAGGTATAGGTGATCCAATCCTGGTGCTAGGTCACTGACGATCTCCGCACAAGCTGTACCGTGTCGAATACTCGGATCGTCAGGAGGCCCTCCAAATTCGATATAGGTAACCCTCTCTGGCGGAGGCAGTTCTGCACCGAGAAGGTCTTGATAGCCAGAAAACCCCAAGTCTATGATGGCAACAAGGATACCCTGGCCCATATACCCCTCGTCATGCCAACGGTTCGCTCCCATGGCGTTGAGTCCTTCGGTTTGGTACACACCTTGAGCAGAAGACTCTGACGAATCTAGCGATACCTGCGTTTCAGGACCTATACATTCAAAGTACCTTGGTTTACGGACCCAAAGAACATCACTCCGATCAGCAAGTTCCCAAATATGTTCATACCTCAGGTAAGCTTGGACGATATCTTGGGCAGAGATGATGTAAAGCGCTTCTTTTTCTTCAAGCCAAGACATGACCTCTTCAAGAGAATCTGCACTAACCGCCGCATGGATTTGTATGCGATTGTCTATAATTCTGAATCCGCGACGAGCAGCCTCGCTGAGAGGGTCTTTGGCACTCACAACCCAATTCAAATCCCCACCAAGCTTCGGGTGAATCTCCAGTGCTGACTTTTGCAAAGCGAATCTCTCTATAAGAGATTCTCGGAGTTTGTCACCAGATGGCGACGTCTCATCTGCAATAGATAGACCAGATACAAAAACCAATCCAGAAAGTAGTAGGCAGCTTTTTGAGCGGAAAAAAATGCGGATAATCACGGGTACCTCCAAGTCCCTTTACTCACCCAAAATGTGTGAACCTGTCACGATGTGATCAGGTTAAGGCACACCCGTCCTCTGCCCTAAGCATCGTACTGCACAAGAATAGCACCCTCTGAAATGAGAATGGGTATTCCCATCGAGATTTGGACCATTGTCTTGAGAGAGTAGTTTCATAGTGCATCCCGTTCGCGTACCGTTTAGCTTTCCTGCACCCGTGGTTCGTCAGGTAAGCCTTGTACTACTTGCCTTACACTCTCACCACCTCACCCCCAGGCCAGCTACACTCTCCCCGACGGCGAATGGAGGTGGACCATGACCACGACGCATCCGAAGGCGGCGTTTCTGGGGACCGGCCTGCTGGGCTTCCCCATGGCGGAGAGGCTCCTGGAGAACGGTGTGCCGCTCGCGGTGTGGAACCGCACGGCGGCGAAGGCGGCACCCCTGGGGGAACGGGGGGCGCGTGTCGCGGAGTCCGCCGCGGACGCGGTCCGGGACGCGGAGGTGGTGATCCTGATGCTGACGGACTTCCCGGCCATCCGGGAGGTGCTGCTCACGCAGCCCGTGATCGGCCGGCTCTCGGGGAGGGTGGTGGTGCAGATGGGCACCATCGCCCCGGACGAGAGCCGGGAGGCGGCGGCCCGGGTGGAGGAGGCCGGCGGCGCGTACCTGGAGGCGCCGGTGCTGGGTTCGATCCCCCAGGCCAGGGCCGCGGAGCTCATGGTGATGGCGGGGGGCGAGCCGGACCTGCTGGACCGCGTCCGGCCCGTGCTGGCGTGCTTCGGGCCCCTCCGGCACATCGGGCCGGTGGGCGCCGCGGCCGCGCTGAAGCTGGCCCTCAACCAGCTCATCGCCACCCTGGCCACGGCCTACGCCACGGGCCTCGCCATGGTCCGCGCCCGGGGCGTCCCGGTGGAGCACTTCATCGAGATCGTCCGGTCGAGCGCGCTCCACTCGCCGAGCTTCGACAGGAAGCTCCCGCGCTGGCTCGGCCGCGACTACTCGGACCCCAACTTCCCCGTGAAGCACCTCCTCAAGGACGTGCGGCTCTGCAGGGACACGGCCGCGGGGGGCGGCCTCGCCACCGAGGTCCTGGACGGTCTCGCCCGGATCCTCGAGCGCACCATCGGGCTGGGCTGCGGCGAGGGGGACTACTCGGCCCTGGCCGTGGGGATCGAGGGACGGCGCGGGGAGGACGTGAGCTGCTGAAGGCTCACCGGTTCCCCGCGGCGAGGACGGCCTCCAGCCGGGCCAGGTCCTCCCGGGTGTTGACGCCGGCCATCTCCAGGGGGTCGTCCAGCACGTGGGCGGCCACGGGAAGGCCGCGGGCCTTCAGGACGCCGATCACGTCGGTGAGGTAGTACTCGCCCTGGTCGTTGTCGGGCCTCAGCCCGGCGAGGGCCTGCTCCAGCGGCTCCCGCCGGAAGGCGTAGACACCGGCGTTGACCTCGCGGCAGGCGAGCTCCTCCGGGGAGGCGTCCCGGGCCTCCACGATGGCGGCCACGCTCCCGTCCGCCTCGCGCAGCACCCGCCCGTAGGCGCCGGGCTCCTCCAGGATCGCCGTCAGCAGCGCCGCGGCGGCACCGTGCTCCACCGCGTCCCTGAGGCCCGCCACCGTGGCGGGGCGCAGCAGGGGCACGTCACCGGACAGGACGAGGACCCCGTGGACGCCGGCACCCATGCCGCCCAGGGCCACCCGGACCGCGTCGCCCGTGCCCAGCTGCGGCTCCTGGAGCACCGTCCGCGCCCCTCGGGCGGCGGCCACCGTCTCCACCCGGGCCGCGCCGTGGCCCACCACCACCACGACCCTGTGGGGCGGCACGAGCTCGAGCGCGGTGTCCAGCACGTGCTCGAGCAGCGGCCTGCCCGCCAGGGGATGCAGGACCTTGGGCAGGTCGCTCCTCATGCGGGTGCCCTTGCCCGCGGCCAGGACGGCGACGGCCCACCCGGACCCGCTCACGGTGCCGCCTCCAGCAGTGTCCGCACCGCCCGCCCCACGTCCCCCGTCATCTGGAGGAGGCCCGTCAGGAACAGGTTCCCCAGCGAGTGCCCCCCGAGGGGGCCGTCGCCCGCGAAGCGGTGGTCGAAGAGCCGGGCCAGCAGCTCGTGGTCCTCGGCCAGGGCCACCAGGCAGTGCCGGAGGTCGCCCACGGCGGGGATGTCGAACTCCCGCCGCAGCCGGCCCGTGGACCCGCCATCGTCGGTGATGTGGCGGAGGGGCAGGGTCTTCAGCGCCATCAGGAGGGCGGACAGGCCGGTGCCCCCACCCAGTGCAGCCAGTCGCTGGTCCGGGGACATGGCCCTACTTGCGGCGCAGCTCGTAGAGGACCTGCTTGGCCACCGCCTTGAGCGTCTCGAAGACGCCCATGCCCTGGGGCGCGATGGCCTCGTAGGTGGGCTCGCCCTTGTAGTTCAGCAGGCGGTACATCTCGTCCACGGACACCGCCGTGGGGAGGTCGCGCTTGTTGAACTGGAGCACGTAGGGGATGGCCTTGAGCTCGAAGCCGTTCTCGCGGAGGTTGTCCTCCAGGTTGCGCAGGGACTCCACGTTGGCGTCCATGCGCGCCTCCTGGGAATCCGCGACGAAGACCACGCCGTCCACGCCCTTGAGGATGAGCTTGCGGCTGGCGTCGTAGAACACCTGGCCGGGGACCGTGTAGAGGTGGAACCGGGTCTTGAACCCCCGCACCGTCCCCAGGTCCAGCGGCAGGAAGTCGAAGAAGAGCGTCCGGTCGGTCTCCGTGGCCAGCGAGATGAGCCGCCCCTTCTGCTGCGGGTTGGAGCGCTCGTAGATGTACTGGAGGTTGGTGGTCTTGCCGCAGAGGCCAGGACCGTAGTAGACGATCTTGACGTTGATCTCGCGGGCGGCGTAGTTGATGAAGCTCATTCGGAGAACAGGGCGTCGATGTCTTCGTCGGTGATCTCGGCGAACGGCGATGCGGCCTCCATGGCGCCCACCTCCTTGGCCTTGGCCTCCATCTGGGTGAGGACCCTCTCGATCTCGGCGGCGGCCTTCCGGACCCTCAGGCGCACGAGACCCAGCGACGAACGCTCGTCGAAGATGACCACGAGGATCAGCCGCTGGCCGACGATGGAGATGTGGATGTTGTCCTTCTTCCCCTCGTGGAAGAGGATGGAGAACTCCTTCTCACCGATGAGCTTGGCGAGGCCGTCGGTCGCGGCCACGTTGCCGGCGGTCAGGGAGGCCAGCGAGGTGGTGTCCACGCGGTCGATCTCACCGGCACCGGCGATCTGCTGGCCGTTCTTGTCGACCAGGAACACGATGTTGGCGCTCGACTCCACCCGCAGGCGGTTGAGGATCGAGGTGATCCTGTCGAACTCTTCCTCGTACATGACTAGACCAGCATCCACGGCGTGAGCCTCCCTGAATCAACCTCTTCTAGCATACTACCGCTTCCCGGGCAAGATATGGAGGTTTTTCGCGGCTTTTTCGCATCCTGATGGTCGAAGCCTAAACCTGCCGGCGGAGCTGGAGGGCCTGGGCCAGGGTGACCTGGTCCACGGAGCCCACCTCGCCGCCCACCGGGATCCCCGAGGCGGGACGGCTCACCTCCACACCCAGGGGCTCGAGCCGGCGCGCGATGAAGAGCGCCGTGGTCTCCCCCTCCACCGTGGGGTTCGTGGCGAGGATCACCTCGCGGACGCCGCCCTCCCCGACCCGTTCCAGCAACCGCTCGATGGTCAGGTCCTCCGGGCCCACCCCGTGGAGCGGCGACAGGTGCCCCAGGAGCGCGTGGTAGAGGCCGCGGTACTCCCCGGTCCCCTCCACCGACCACGCGGTGGTGGGGTCCTCCACCACGAGGATGGTGGTGCGGTCCCGGCCCGGGTCGGCACACACCGGGCAGGGGTCCTCCTCCGTGAGCAGGAAGCAGGTGGAGCACAGCCGCACCGATCCCCGGAGGCGGGCCAGGGACTGCGCGAAGGCCTCCACCTCCTCCTCCGGGCAGGTGAGGAGGTACTCCACCAGCCGCCGGGCCGACCGCGGACCCACGCCGGGGAGGCGTCCCAGGTGGGCCAGCAGGTCCCGGACGGCCCGGGGTCTCAGGTCCACCGCACTCCCCCGCAGGTGCCCTGCGACCGGCTCATGCCTCGTCTCCCCGGCGATCCGGCACCACCCGCACGACCTCGCCGCCCAGCACGCGCCGGGCCAGGGCCACGCCCTCGTCGGCCTCGGCGGAGGTCCTCAGCCCCGGATCACCCTCCGTCCCCTCGGCCCCCTCAACCCGGATCACCACCGTCGTGCCCTCCCCGAAGGCCGAGCGCACGGCCTCCTCCACCACGGGAACCACGTCCGGGTTCCGGAGGTAGGCCGCCAGGGGGGCGTGGGAGGCGGGAAGGACGAGCTTCACCGTGTCGGACCCGAGGATGACCTCCGCCTCCTCCACGGCCCCCGCCACCCGGGGGCTCCGGGGCCACAGGAGCTCCGCGAGGCGGTGGCCCGGGGATCCCGGCGGATGCCGGCCCTCGGCTCCACCGTGGGGCGCCGCGGCGGAACCGCCACCTCCACCTGCCGAGCTCGCTGCCGCACCCCTCGACCGCTGCGAACCATCCGGAGGTGACACGGGGCCGCCGCCGGCCAGCAGCGACTCCACGGCCTGCACGGCGGGCCACCGGGCGAGCCGGAGGCAGGCCACCTCCAGGACGAGCTCCCGGTTGGCGGCGTCCCGGAGGAGCGGCTCCTGCTCCACCCACAGGCCCAGCATCCTCGTGAGCGCCGTGGCGTCGAGGCCTCCGGTCGCCTCCCGGAGCCTCTGGACCTGCTGCTCCTCGAGACCATCCGCCAGCTCTGGGTCCACGGTCAGGTGGACCATCTGGCGCAACGCCCGCCCCAGCTCGTGGTAGAGCACCACCGGATCGTGGCCGGCGGCCAGCTCCCCGCGGAGGGTGCCCAGGGCGTCGGCGATCTCGCCCCGCACCAGGTGACCCAGGAGGCGGGCCACGCGGTCCGCCGGCGGCACGCCGAGCACCGTGGCCACGGCCTCCTCGTCGATGGATTCCCCGGAGAAGGCGCGGAGCTGGTCCAGCAGGGAGAGGGCGTCGCGGAGGCTCCCCTCGGCGGCCCGGGCCACGGCCGAGGCGGCGGCCCCCGTGAGCCCGAACCCCTCCTTCTCGGCGATGGACGCGAGGTGCTCCGCAATGCGGGCCGCGGGGACCGGGCGGAACTCCAGCTGCTGGCAGCGGGAGAGGATGGTCGGGGGCACCTTGTGGCGCTCGGTGGTGGCGAAGATCCACAGGATGTAGGGGGGCGGCTCCTCGATGGTCTTGAGGAGCGCGTTGAACGCCGCCCTGGACAGCATGTGGACCTCGTCCACGATCATCACCCGGTACCGGTCCCGGGTGGGCCTGTAGCGCAGCATCTCCTGGATGTCCCGGACGTTGTCCACGCCCGTGTGGGTGGCCGCGTCCAGCTCGACCACGTCCAGGCTGGACCCCTCCACGATCTCCCGGCAGGAGACGCACTCCCCGCAGGGCTCCGGCGCCGGGCCCCGCTCGCAGTTGACGGCCATGGCCAGGAGCCGCGCCACCGTGGTCTTGCCCACGCCGCGCAGGCCGGAGAAGAGATAGGCCTGGCCGAGCGTGCCGGAGCCGAGAGCGTTCTGGAGGGTCCGGACCACCCCCTCCTGGCCCACGAGATCCGCGAAGCGGCGGGGGCGGTAGGCGCGGGCGAGGACCTGGTACGTCACCCGGGCATCGTAGCCCGGACCGGCCGTTCCGGTCCACCACCACTCCCCAGGTCCGGCCTCTCCGGGGTCCCGACCGTGGATACCCGTCTCGATTTCGTGTTCCGCGACACATTCTCGTGTGGATTGTCCCCTCGGCGGCAGCGATCCACGAAAAGAATGGTTTACCATGATGGCTCGCATCCTGGAGGAGACGGGAATGACCCGGGTTCTCAACCGTTTCGACGGACGGGGGCATTCTCTCCAGGATGCGGCAACGACAACACAAGGACACGGCGCCGGGAGACCGGCGGCGAGCACCAAGGAGGACGACATGCAGCGAACGACGATCCTGACATTGACCCTGGCGGTCGTGGTGGCCCTGGCCTCACCCGCCCTTGCCCTGAACCCTGCCACGGAGCTCTACGTGCCCGCAGCGGCCACGGCGAGCGGTGCTGGCGGCTCCATGTGGATCACAGACCTCTACATCTTCAACCCGGGTACCCGGTCGGTGAACGTGGACATCTACTTCCTGCCCAGGAGCTCCGACAACTCGGGGGCCACGCCCGAGAGCTTCACCATCGGAGCGATGGAGACTCTCGTGCTCCCCAACGTGATCGTGAACACCTTCGGCCTCTCCTCGGGCGCCGGTGCGTTCCGCATCGTGGCCTCGGGCGAGGTGATCGCCAACACCCGGGTCTACAACCAGGCCACCGGCGGCACCTTCGGCCAGGGCCTCGAGGGTGTTCCGGCCAGCTCCGCCGTGACGCCCTCCTCGCCCACGGACATCGTGGGCCTGGCCTCGAGCACGGCGTTCCGCTCCAACATCCTGGCCGTGAACACCTCATCCGGCACCACCAGCCTCACCTTCACGCTCATGGACCCGAGCGGGGCCACGCTGGCCACCCGGACCTACACGCTGCAGCCCTACTCGGCGTTCTACGCCAAGGTCACCGACCTGGGCGCCTCCAGCTTCGACGACGGCACGCTCCACGTGGAGGCCGGCTCCGGTTCGGCCATCGTGGTGGCCTCCAAGGTGGACAACGGTCCCGCGGGCGACCCCACCACCCTCGAGGCCTGGTGGGCCGGTGGCGGTGCGGGCGGTGGTGACGGCACCTACCAGTTCGCGGTCTACGACTCCATCGGGCCCGCGGGCGGCGGCAACGTCACCATCGCATCCGGCCAGGTGCCACGCCTCGGCGGTGTCTACTTCAACTGGGACAAGGATGAGGATGCCGACCAGATCCCCGACTGCACCCTGATCTTCGATTTCTCGAATGCCTTCGAGACTCCGGTGCCCGTGGGCGACTTCGGGAGCGGCATCAGCTACGACCTCAACTATCCCGCGAGCGGCGACTTCGCGGGCGGCGACATGACCTGGACCATCACGTTCTCCATGGCCGGCGGCGGCTTCTCCGGCACCGTGGGCGCCGTGGGTGCCAACTTCTCCGGCACCGACTCGGGCTGCAATGGGACCTTCCCGGCACTGATCCTCCACGGCGGCGTGCAGTAGGCATCCGCCCGAACGCGTCGGGACGCCACGAGCCGGCCCGGACCACCGGGCCGGCTTTACCGTCAGCGCACCTCCTGGGCTCTTCCCTCCCCCGAGGCCACCAGGGCGTGGCGCCACAGTACGGGGCCCACCAGCTGGTTGACCACCACGGCCCCCACGATGACGGCGGCCAGGCTGGAGCCGAAACCGGGGAACTCCCGGGCGATGCGCGACGCCAGCCCCAGGGAGAGGCCCGCCTGGGCCACGAAGCCCATCCAGGCCCAGCGGCGGACAGGGAGAGACGCCCCTGCCGCCGTGCTCGCAGCCGCCGTGACCCCCCAGGTGAGCCCGAACCGGACCACCACCACCACCGCCACCCCGATCCACGTGGTGCGGAACACGCCGAGATCGAGGCCCGCCCCCACCAGGGCGAAGAAGATCACATAGATGGGGGGCGACGAGCGTTCCAGGGCGTGGAGGAACCCGGTGGCCGCGCGGGAAAAGAGGTTCCGGGCGGCGAAGCCGGCGGCCATGGTGATGAGCAGGTGCTCCAGATGGAGCGTGTGGGCCAGCTCCATGGAGACAAGCACCACCGCCAGAACCGTGATCTCGGGGTGGAGCCCCACGGTGGTCAGGTAGGCGCCCAGCAGGATCCCCAGCAGCAGGCCGGCACCGAGGGAAAGGGCCATCTCGCCCACGAGGGCCCCCAGGGCCCGGGCATCCAGCTCTCCTCCCTTCACCAGGGCCGACGCCAGGCCACTGGCCCACGTGAAGAGCAGCAGGATGGCCAGATCCTTCAGGATCGTGACGCCGAGGACGGTGTCCACCAGCTCGCCCCGGGCCCCGGTCTCCGTGATGATGGCGATGGTGGTGGCCGGAGATGTGGCCACCGCGATGACCCCCAGGAGGAGGGCCGCCGCCATCACCGCCTCCGGAGGAAGACCTCCGAGCACGAGGCCCTGCCCCAGCAGCGCCCAGAAGATGCCGAACGAGAGCAGGACGATGCCCACAACGTGGGCTCCGCTGATGCCGAGCACCGCCCGCCAGTTCCTGGCCAGCGACTCCAGCTGGAGCTCGCCCCCCGCGGTGAGCGCGATGAGACCCAGCGCCAGCTCCTCGAAGACCGTCAGCGTGGCCAGATCGCCGTTGGTGACCAGGCCGGCCAGCGACGGGCCGAGCAGCATGCCCAGCACCAGGTAGCCCGTGACCCGCGGCAGCCGGAACCGCTGGGCCATGTCGCCGCTGAGCTCCCCCCCGATCATGACGATGCCGAAGGCCAGCAGGGCCGAGGCCGTCGCGTCCACCCCCTCGGGCCCGAGCACCGCTCGCAGGAGGCCCACCACCGCGGCCACGATGAGGACAAAGAACCACCTCACGGGTGGCCCTCCGCCGTACCGGATCTCCGTGGAAAGAGCACGTTCCGGTGCCACCGGGCGCCCACCACGTGGTTGACCACCAGCGAGGCGAAGACCCCCACCGCCACCGAGGCCGGGAGCGACCCGTCACGGGTGGCGGCCACCAGGAAGGCCAGGGCGAGGGGGCCGTGGGGGGCGAGACCCAGGCCCAGCCACCGGACCAAGACCGGCGCCGTGCGCCGCCGTGCCTCCGAGGCCAGCACCCCACCCGCCGCCAGGAGAAGGGCCGCCCGGACCAGGACCAGCACGCCCAACGCCAGGAGGGAGAACCCGCCCGGGTGCCACCAGGCCCCCACCAGCAGGAGGATGGCGGTGAGCATGGGCACCTCGAGCCCGTGTGCCGCCCGGAGGATCCGGTGGGGGTTGGGGCTGCGGTTGGCGATGAGTGCACCCGTCAGGGCCGCCATGAGCATGGGCTCGGCGCCGGTGAGCTCCGCGGCCCCGGCGATCAGCGCCATCACCCCCACGAGGAGCGCCAGGATGTGGACGCTCTCCGTCTCGCCCCGCAGCAGGACCATGGTGGCGTACCCGAGGATCACGGCGAGCCCCGCCGCCAGGATCAGGGTGGCGGCCTGGCCCGGGAGGACCGCCATCTGGAAGTGCGGCTCCGACACCAGCGTGATCCCCACACCCCAGGTCAGCAGGGCCGGAACGCTGGAGAGCGCCGCCACGAGCTTCACGAGGCGCATGGCCGAACGGTCCGTTGGGGGGCCGGTCCGGGACAGGTGATCCACCACCCGCGGCGTGGTCACCATGGCCACCGACCCCAGCAGCACCAGCGTGGGACCGCGTGCCCCGAGGGCGAACGCCACTCCGGCCACCCCCAGCCCCACCCCCAGGGGGAGCAGGAAACCCACACGCCGGTGCCACGGCTGGAGGCTCCCGAGCACCCTCAGGTCGAACTGGAGGCCCACGATGAGCCCCACCCAGGCCAGACCGAGCAACACCACGGGGCCGATGGTGACGAGGATGTTCTCCGTGAAGAGCCCGAGCCCGGCATGGCCCAGGAGCGCACCCAGGAGAACCGTGAGGAAGCTCTGGAGGCCCGGGGCCTCGAGACCCCTGCGGCCCAGGCGGCGGCTGGCCTCCGTGGCGGCCAGGGCCAGCACCACCAGGAGCACGAAGGCCAGGGTTCCCTTCACCACGTCATGACCCCCCCGGCGGGCAGGGCGGGCTCAGAGCTGGAGCGCCGCGGTGACCGGCAGCAGGAACGCGGTGGTGGGCGCCTCGCCGGGGAGCGAGGGGATCTTCAGCCCGCGGAGCCCCTCCAGCACCTCCTCCGCCTGGTCGTCCTCCAGCAGGCAGAAGACCGTCCGGCAGAAGTCGAGGCCACCGGGGACCAGCGTCCTCACACCCGCGAAGACCGGCAGGTCGCGCTCCAGGAGGCCGAGCCCCGTCTGGGACTGCAGGACGACGGAGTCCGGGAAGCCGTACTCCACGAGGGTGGAGAGCACGTCGTCCAGCACCTCCTCGTGATGGAGTATGACCACCAGCAGCTGCACTCACCCCTCCCCCTCGAGCCGCTTCAGGGCGGCGACGAACTCCTCGCCCGTGGTGGCGTTGATCAGGGGTTCCAGCTCGTCGGACCGCCGGGCCAGCCGGGCGATCCGGGCCAGGCCCGCCAGGTGGGGGGCCGCCGTGGTGGCGTCCCCGAGCAGGCAGAAGGCCAGCCGGATGGGCTCGCCGTCCAGGGAGGGGTAGTCCGCAAGCCCCGAGGGGTGGGTCGATGCGGCGACCAGGACCTTCCCCAGGCCCTCGATCTGGGCGTGCGGGACGGCCACACCGCGGCCGATGCCGGTGGAGAGGATGGCCTCCCGCTCCTTCAGGTGGGCGACCACCTCGGCCGGGTCGGTCACCCCGCCCGTGCGCGCGAAGAGCTCGGCGAACGCCGCGAAGAGCTCCTCACGGCTGCCCACCGGCGGATCGATGAGCACCCGGTCCGCCTGAAGCTTCTGGTAGAGACACAGACCGCCCACGTCGCCTCCGAACCCCGGCCGGTCCGCGCCGCCGCGACGGCCGGTCCCTTCGAGGGTACCGGGGCGGCCGCGGTTCCACAAGAGAGCACGGCGCCCCGCAGGGGGCGCCTCCCGTCAGTTCCGGCGCGTCGGTGCGGCTCCTCAGTCGTTCGAGTCCACCACCATGGTCTCGGCCAGCTTGTCGCCCATGCGGCGCCCATCGGCATCGGTGAGGACCAGGATGACCTCGATCAGGCCGATGATCATGGCCACCACGGGGCCGATGATCCAGCCCAGGACCGGGACCACCATGATCAGCGGCCCGATGGCGAAGGGGATGTTCCGCTTCACCGACGTGCCGATGTCCATGGCCTGTCCGTCCAGCCTCAGGACCCGGAGTTTCATCACGGTCTTGCCGATGGAGCGGCCCTTCATGAAGTCCAGGTCCAGGCCGTCGCGGAGCAGCATGTAGGCCGCGCCCACGAGGCCTCCAACCACGGGGATCACCCCGACCACGCCGGCGATCACTCCGTCGATGATGGCCGCCACGATCCGCCTGCCCAGGTCGGCCTTCACGGGCGCTCCGGGCGCCTGGGCCTGCACCTCGGGTGGTGGTGGCGGCGGCACGCTCCCCGTCGGCGGCGGTGGCGGTGTCTGGCCCTCGGGCGGCTGGGTCGTGTCACGGGTCTCGTCGGTCATCGGTCCCTCCCTCTTCCCTCGTTGATGCTCCCACACTGGGGGGTGGAGAGAGTCTACCGCACGCCGGGACAGCTGGGAAGAGCCACCGCCAGGGGAACGGCCTCCTCAGGTCTCCTCCGGATTCCCACACTTCCGGATCCTTGCGCTCCCGGGCAACCCCTCGATGCTCGTCCGCGGCTCCCTCTTCCAGGCCTCCCCCTCGCTCGCGGCCAGGTCCACCCTCGCCACGGACCCGTCCTCCGCGAGGTAGACGGTCACCCGGGGCAGCGGCCGTAGACACAACACCCTGAACCTGCCGCCATGCTCACGAAACCAGTCCTTCGCGTACCGGACCATGGCGTCCATGTTCCCGTGCAGGTCGGCCGGGAAGGGCACCTCCCCGTAGACGGTCGGCATGTACCGGACGATCATTCGTGGCTCGAATGGACGATCCCTTTCTTCTGCTGCTTCGTCATCCCGTGTTCGCTGCGCATCCTTGCGCGCCAGGCGTTCAAGGACCCTGGAGTTCAGCCCGAGGGGCTCTTCCAGAAGGGTCAGGAGCAGGAAGTTCTCCATGCCCCTGTCGAGCCACTTCTCGTACAGCTCGATGAAGGACCGCTCGTCCCGCCAACCGCATCGCCGGGCGAGCTCCGGCAGGCTCAGCCCCAGCTGGCGGCGTCTTGTCTCCACATAGGCCGAAATGAGGAATCCCATGGCATCCTCCTTCGTGTCGCGCCCGGATCACCGGGTCGGTTCCGGCGAACCCGTCCACGAAGCAGGACGGGCTGTTTAGCTGCTTGTTTTACGTCGCCGCAAGTCGCCATAAATCACGACGGGTCCCCCACGGACCGCTGCGGGACCCCCGGGGCGTCCCACGCTCCAAGCCTACATCGCGCCGCGGCCCACTACGGGCCGTACGGACCATGGAGCTCGTTCTGCTTTTCGGAACAAGGGGGTTTGAAGGAAGGTTGGCAGCGCGTACGGGATTCGAACCCGTGTTACCGGCGTGAGAGGCCGGCGTCCTAGACCCCTAGACGAACGCGCCGCAGGGATGGGTACTCTACCAAAGGGTCACTGGGCGTGCAACCCCCCCTTCCCGACTCGCCCCTGCGCGGCCTCTCCGCTATACTGTTGGCCCCATTCTGAGCGCACGGAGGTTCACCCATGACGTATCGTATCGCCATCAACGGTTTCGGACGGATCGGCCGGCTCGTGGCCCGCCACCTCATGGCCCACGAGGACTTCGAGCTGGTGGCCGTCAACGACCTGACCTCGCCGGACATGCTGGGCTACCTCTTCGCCCACGACACGGTCCACGGACCCTGGAAGGGCACGGTGGAGGTCGAGGGCGACACCATCGTGATCGACGGCCACCCCGTGAGGGTGCTGGCCCAGAGGAACCCCGCCGACCTGCCGTGGACGGAGCTGGGCGTGCAGGGGGTCTTCGAGGCCACCGGCCTCTTCCGGGAGCGCACCAAGGCCGCCGCCCACCTGGACGCCGGAGCAAAGAGGGTCATCATCACGGCCCCCGGCAAGAACGTGGACGCCACCTTCGTCATGGGCGTGAACCACACGGAGTACGACCCGGCGAGCCACTTCATCGTCTCCAATGCCTCGTGCACCACCAACTGCCTGGCCCCCCTGGTGAAGGTGCTCCACGAGACGGTGGGCATCGCCCACGGCTGGCTCACCACCATCCACGCCTACACCAACGACCAGCGCATCCTGGACGTGCAGCACCCCTCGGACATGCGCCGGGCGCGGGCCGCGGCGGCCAACATCATCCCCACCTCCACCGGGGCGGCGAAGGCCATCGGGCTGGTCTACCCCGTGCTGGAGGGCAAGCTCCACGGGGCCGCCATGCGGGTCCCGGTGGTGGACGGCTCGGTCTGCGACCTGACCTTCGTGGCCGAGCGGGACGGCACGGTGGAGGAGCTCCGTGAGGCCTTCGTGGCCGCCGCAAAGGGCGAGCTCGCGGGCATCCTCAAGGCCTCGGACGAGCCCCTGGTCTCCTCGGACATCATCGGCGAGAGCCACTCCTCGGTGGTGGACCTGCCCCTGCTGACCAGGGTGGCCCCCAGCTTCTTCCGGGCCGTGAGCTGGTACGACAACGAGAACGGCTACTCCATGCGCTGCGTGGACCTGCTCCAGTACATGCTGGGGAGGGAGGCGTGAGCGTCCCCCGCCTGGAGGACCTCCGGGAGCTCGAGGGCGCCCGGGTGCTCCTCCGCCTGGACCTGAACGTGCCGGTGGCGGAGGGTGAGGTCCGGGACGACACCCGGATCCACGCCGCCCTGCCCACGCTGCGCTGGCTGCTCGAGCGGGCGGAGGTGGTGGCGGCCTGCTCCCACCTGGGCAAGGCCAGGGGCTCGCCGGACCCGGCCTACTCCCTGCGGCCCGTGGCGGCCGTGCTCGAGCGGGAGCTGGGCCGGCCGGTGCGCTTCGTGCCCGACTGCATCGGGCCGGAGGTCCACCGGGCCGTGGAGGCCGGCGGTCTCCTCCTCCTGGAGAACCTCCGCTTCCACCCCGGCGAGAAGGCCAATGATCCCGGCTTCGCCCGGGAGCTGGCCTTCCCCTTCACGCACTACGTGAACGACGCCTTCGGCACGGCCCACCGGGCCCACGCCTCGGTGGTGGCCGCCGCCAGGCTCTTCGGCGCGGGGCGCCGGGCCGCGGGCCGGCTCATGGAGGCCGAGGTGAGCGCGCTGCGCCGCGTGGTGGACGACCCGGAACAGCCCTTCGTGGCCGTGGTGGGCGGCGCCAAGGTCTCCACCAAGACCGCGCCGCTCATGGCCCTGCTCGAGCGTGTCCGGCGTCTGGCCATCGGCGGCGGCATGGCCAACACCTTCCTCCTGGCCCGGGGCCGGGAGGTGGGGCGCTCCCTGGTGGAGGCCTCGGAGGTCCCCACCGCGCAACGGGTCATGGAGTCCGCCGAGGCCCGCGGCGTGGAGCTCCTGCTGCCCACGGACGTGGTGGTCACCGACAGCCTGGAGGGGCCCACGAGGGTCGAGACCGTGCCGGTGGAGGCCATCCCCGCCGACCTCATGGTGGTGGACATCGGTCCCGCCACGCGGCAGGCCTTCGCCGCGGCGCTGGCCGACGCCAGGACCGTGTTCTGGAACGGCCCCATGGGGGTCTTCGAGGTGGAGGCCTTCGCCGCCGGCACCGTGGCGGTGGCCGAGGCCATGGCGGCCTGCCCCGGCTTCACGGTGGTGGGCGGCGGCGAGTCGGTCATGGCGGTCCACCGGGCCGGCGTGGCCGACCGCATGAGCCACGTCTCCACGGGCGGCGGGGCCTCGCTGGCGCTGGTCTCCGGCGAGACCCTCCCCGCCGTGGAGGCCCTGGAGGAGTCATGACGGATCGCAGGTACCTGGTGGCGGGCAACTGGAAGATGCACAACGGCGTGGCGGACACCAGCGCGCTCCTCGAGCGGCTCCTCGCGGAGAAGCTGCCGGGCACGGTGGACGCGGTGGTCTGCCCGCCCTTCGTGTCGCTGCCGGCCGCGGCCATGCTGCTCGCCGGCTCGGAGATCGGCCTGGGCGCCCAGAACGTGCACTGGGAGGCAAAGGGCGCCTTCACGGGCGAGATCGCGCCGGGGATGCTCACCGAGATCGGCGTGCGGTGGGTCATCGTGGGCCACTCCGAGCGCCGCAGCTACTTCGGCGAGACCGACGAGACCGCCGGGAAGCGGGCCGCCGCGGCCCAGGCCGCGGGCCTCGAGGTGATCTTCTGCCTGGGCGAGACCCTCGAGCAGCGGGACGCCGGGGAGACCCTGGCCGTGCTCGAGAGACAGTCGGCGGTGCTGGGCGACCTGGATCCCGCCCACCTGGTGGTGGCCTACGAGCCCGTGTGGGCCATCGGCACCGGCCGGACGGCCAGCCCGGAGCAGGCCCAGGAGGCCCACGCCTTCCTGAGACAGCGGCTGGAGGCCGCCTTCGGCGGGGCCGCCGCGGGCATCCGCATCCTCTACGGTGGCAGCGTCAAGCCGCAGAATGCGGCCGTGCTCTTCGGCCAGCCGGACGTGGACGGCGGCCTCATCGGGGGTGCAAGCCTTGACGCCCGGTCATTTTCCGATATCATCCGCGCTGCGGCTTCGTGTGCCGCGGGAGATGAACAGTGGCAATACTCTTGATGATCCTGTACGTCCTGGTGTGCCTGTTCCTGATCATGGTTGTGCTCCTCCAGCAGGGCAAGGGCGCGGACCTGGCCGGCGCCTTCGGCGGCGGCGGCAGCCAGACCTCCTTCGGTCCCCGCAGCGGAACCACGCTGATGCACAAGCTCACCACGGGCTCCTTCGTGCTGTTCGTGATCCTGGCCATGTCTCTGGCCATCATTCAGGGCAAGCGCGCCCGATCCGTGATGGAGGACGTGAAGGTCCAGCCCACGCCGGCGCCTGCGCCGGCCGAGGCGGGCCAGACCCAGGCGGCTCCCGCGGAGGAGCCGGCGGCCGGCGGCCAGGAGCAGCAGGCTCCCCAGGCCGGTGAGACCTCGAGCGACACTGCCCCGGAGCAGGCCCCGGAGGGTGCTCCCTCGGCACCCGCCGAAGGTGGCCAGTCCGCCGGCTGATCCGGGTTCCGGGACTTGCCTCCCGGGAGGCAAGTCCCTACAATACGCAGCGCGTGCCGAAGTGGCGGAATTGGTAGACGCGCACGGTTGAGGGCCGTGTGGAGCGATCCGTGCCGGTTCGAGTCCGGCCTTCGGCACCATCCCCCCTTCTCCCAACATCTCAAAAAGCCTCTAACAAGTTGTTCTGTCATGGGGATATACTACATTCCCCGTCTCACGGTGTCTAGCGGAATCTGGTAGAATCTCATGCAGAGACGGGTACCGAAACGGGGACCCACTAGGGGGTGACACCGTGGCGAAGCTCGGAAAGCTCACAGCAAGGACCGTGGAGACCGCGGGGGTTGGCAAGCATGGGGACGGCGGGGGGCTCTGGTTCGTCGTTCGGAAGAACGGCTCGAAGGCATGGGTCTTCCGGTATACCTGGCACGGGAAAGAGCGGAGCATGGGGCTCGGGCCGTATCCAGACGTGGGGCTCGCCGAAGCCCGGGAAAAGGCCGCCGACGCTCGCCAGCTACTCAGGAACGGGGTTGACCCCATCTCCTACCGCCGCTCCCAGAGCCGGAAGGTGCCGACCTTCAAGGTGTGCGCGGAGCGGTATCTCGCAGCCCATGCCCCGGCGTGGAGCAACCCCAAGACCCCCAAGCACTGGCGGGGAAGCCTGGAGCGCCATGCATACCCGATCATCGGGGACATGCCCGTCAACGCCATCGAGACCTCCCACGTCATGGAGATTCTGGAGACCCTGTGGTTTGACCGCCCAGAGATGGGGTCGAGGGTGCGGGGGAGAATCGAGCGCATCCTGTCATGGGCTGCTGTGCAAGGGTACCGGGACCCCCTCAACCCCGCCCGCTGGCGCGGTCACCTTGACCAACTCCTGCCCCAGCCCACGAAGGTGCGGGCCGTCGAGCACTACAAGCACGTCCCCTACCAGGAGCTGCCCGGGGTGCTGGAGAAGATCCGCTCCATGCCCGGGATCACACCACAGGCCGTGGTGTTCATGGCTCTCACCGCTGCCCGCGGCATCGAGGTTCGGCAAGCGGAGTGGGCGGAGATCGACCTTGAGACCTCCACGTGGACCATCCCCGGGGGGAAGATGAAGGCCGGCAAGGAGCACCGGGTGCCGCTCTCTCCCGAGGCGGTGGCACTCCTGGAAGCCCTGCCCCGCTTCGAGGGGAAAGGATCGCAGCTCATCTTCCCGAGCCCTTCGGGCGGTGTGCTTTCGGACATGGCCCTCAAGCGGGTTCTCGTTCGTGCCGGCATCGATGCGACCCCCCACGGGCTCCGCTCCACCTTTGCGACCTGGGCGCGGGAGCAGACCGGCTACCCGTGGGAGATCGTCGAGAGCTGCCTTGCTCACGCCGTGGGATCGTCCGTTGCCCAGGCTTACAACCGAGGGGACATGCTCGCCAGGCGACGCCGGCTCATGGAGGAATGGGGAGCGTATCTCTCGACGCCCCGGCCGGCCGGCGAGGTTGTGCCGCTGCCGATGCGGGGGTGACGCATGACCGTGAAGAAGTACCGCAACGGTGAAGGCTGGACCGAGCGTGAGCGGACCCGCGTCACGCTGAGCACTCCCCCGACGGCAGAGGAAGTCAAGGCCATCGAGGAAGCCCTGACCTACCATGCCGCTATGAGTGACCCGATAGGGCGGGCACGTGCCTTCTGTAAGGAGCTGGCCGGGGAATACGCACAGAAGGAACGGCAGGCCATGAAGAGCGACGACCCGGCGACCCTTGCCGCGGTTCAAGAGGGGAAGCCCGAAGAAGAGACCCCCGAGGGTGTCGCCTACGCTGTCCTCCGTCGGCTGGACCTGGCGGACGCTGCCGCATCCCGTAACGACATGGCCGCCGTTGCGCGGTTCACGTGGGAAGCGGCGCAACTCTTCACCTTCGCCGCCATCCGCTACCGGTGGGAGACTCATGCACTCCGTGGCGAAAAGATCGCCAGGTCGGCCGAAGAAGGTGGGCGGATCATGCGGGAGCGGACCCTGGGCAACATCACTCCCAAGACGGAAGAGGTGCTGCGCTATGTGGCGGCCGGGCACTCCTATCAGCAAGCAGCCCGCAGGTTCGGAAAAACCAAGGCATCGGTTTCAAAGCTCTGCCAGCGTCACAAGGATCTGATGGAAAAGTTCAAGGCGGAGCTGTAAGCCCTCCCCACCCCTTCCATGAAACCCGCACCTTCGTTCAACTGTGGGAAAGGTGGACGTGACCCCGCCCCGTGTCGCCACGCCTTGCGCCATTCTGGGCGGCAAGGAGGCGAAAATGAACGAGGAAACACTGCTCCGGCTGCCACAAGTCATTGAGCGCGTTGGGGTTTCTCGGGCAACGCTCTACCGGTGGATCGCTGACGGCACCTTCCCGCCCCCCCGCCTGCTCGGTTTGAGGGCGGTCGCCTGGCTGAGCACGGAAATCGACGGCTGGATCCAGGAACGCCAACCCGCCCGCCGACCCGCGGAGTAGCCATGCCAGCGGTGGGCGATTCTGCCGGGCTCCACGACGCTGAGCGCGCGGTTCTCGGCGCGGCGCTGCTCGACCCTGACGCGGCACGGACCGCGGCCGAACTCCTGACCGCTGAGGACTTTGCCGAGGAACGGCACGGGGTGATTTTCGACGGGGTCTTGCGCGTCCTGGCGAACGGTGGGAGCCCTGACCTCCTGCTAGTCACCGAGGCTCTCCGATCCGCCGGAACCCTCCAACGCGCCGGTGGCGCAGCGTATCTCTCGGAGCTGCTTGACGTTACACCGGACGTTGCCAACGTCGCGCACTACGCAGGGCTCCTTCGCCGCGGCGCCGCCCATCGGCGCGCGACTTCGGCAATGCGGGCCGCGGCTCTGGACCCCCAGCCCGCCACCGTTGCCGCGGCAAAATCCGCGCTCGACGAACTGGAGCACGGCGCCCAGGGCGAGCCCGTCGGCGTGGTGCTGGCCGACGTCCCGCCCGAGCGTGTGGATTGGCTCTGGCCGGGGCGGATCCCGCTCGGAAAACTGACCGTGCTTGATGGTGACCCGGGGTTGGGCAAGTCAACAATCCTTCTCGACCTGTGCGCCAGGCTCAGCACAGGCCGACCCTTCCCGTTCGCCGGCGACTACGAGCCGGTTAACGGCGGCGCCGTGGTTCTGACCGCCGAGGATGGCCTCGGCGACACCGTCCGTCCGCGCCTGGAAGCGGCAGGAGCGAACCTCGCCTGCGTGCTTGCTCTCCAGACCATCGGCAAGGGGAAGGACCGGCGCGGGATCCAGCTTCCCGCCGATCTCCCGATAGTTGAGGCTGCTATCCGGCGCGTCGATGCCCGGCTCGTTGTGGTCGATCCTCTGATGGCCTTCCTCGCCGGTGAGGTCAACTCCCACCGAGACCAAGACATTCGGCGCGCGCTCTTCGCCTTGAGCGACCTTGCGGAGCGTACCGGAGTGGCGCTGACGCTCGTCCGGCATCTCAACAAGCGGGGCGGCGGAATCCCACTTTACCGGGGCGGGGGTTCCATCGGAATCGCCGCCGCGGCACGATCCGGGCTCCTTGTCGGGAAGAAGCCCGGAGACGATGAGGTGCGGGTCCTTGCTTCGACGAAGTCAAACCTTGCACGCCCGCCCCGCTCGGTTGAATACCGGCTCGACCCGGCCGGAGGGGTTGCGGTGGTGCGCTGGACCGAAGAGTCTGACACCACCGCGGCCGACCTTGTAGCCCCACCACAGCGACGCCGGGATCTGGCACAGGCCGAGGCGGAAGACTTCCTCACCAGTCTGCTCTCCGATGGACCGATCCCGGCGGCCGAGGTCTGGTCGGCGGCTCGTGCCGCGTCGCTTTCTCGAAACACTGTTCAGCGGGCGAAATCCCGCCTCGGGATCGCCTCCACCCAGGGGCGCGATGGCTGGCTCTGGAGCCTGCCGAACGACACCCCAGAGACCCAGAGCCCCAACTCTGGGTTTTGGGGCTCTGCCCCTGCCGCTACAATGCCGATTACCCAGGAAACCCAATCGGTAGAAGGCAGAGCCCCACAGAGCCCCAATGCTGGGCACGTGCCCAAGTCAATGGCAGAGCCCCAACTCGGGATCGACCCCAGGCACTGGCCGGCGGAGCCCCGATATGAGCTTGCTTCGCTGGTGCGCGGGGGGACGCCGAGAGCTGAAGCCGTCGAGCGGATCCGCGCACAGTGGGAGCCGAACCGCTCCACCGCATAACCTCAACGCGCTGCGGAACATATAACGGAGGATGACCGATGCCACTATTCCAACCGAAGAACAAGACCACGACACCAGAGCCGGGGTTGATCGAGCGAACGAAGCAGGAGCGGCAGGAAGCCGCCTCCCGCGTCTCTGAGCTGCGAGAAGAGCTTTCACAGGCCAGAAGCGAAGCGTGGAGGCTGGAAGAGGCCGCGAAGAGGCTTCCGCATGGTCCCGAGCGCCAGCAACTGGAGTGGGACACCAGGAACGCCGGGGATCGAGCCGCGGAGCTGCGGGCCGAGATCGAGACCCTTGAGGAAAAGGACGGGGAGCTTGCTTCGCTGGTGCGCGACCTTGAGCGCGAAGCCGAGCAAGCCGAGGCACGGATCCGGTACCACGCCGAGATCATCGCAAACCACGATGCCGCCGTGAAGGCCGCCGAGGAAGAGCTGGAGCGTACCCGCCGGAACCATGATGAAGCCGTGCAGTTGAGGCAACGTGCCCTCGATGAGCTGGTGGAACGCTTGCGGGAGCTGACCGGTGAGGATGCCGGCACGGGGAGCTAACCGTGGCGCGCCCCTGTACCGTCTGCTCGCACCCTGACCGTGCCGTGATTGATGAGGCGCTGGTGGCTGGAAACGAAACGAGCCGCGCGGTTGCGCAACGGTACGGTCTGGGCAGGCACGCCGTCTGGCGGCACGCCAGGAACCACCTTGCACCACGTCTTGCAGAGGCCGTCCGGGAGCGGGAGGCGGCAGCACGGACGGAGGCGGAGGCTCTGGTGGAGGTGGTCATGGAGCACCAGGAGGTGGAGCGCCTGACCGCCGAGAGCTTGCTCCGGCGTCTTGAGGGGACCGTGGAGGCGGCCCAGGGGCTGCTTGATGCCGCCATCGATGATGGTGACCTCCGGACCGCCGTGGGGGCGGTGAGAGAGCTTCGTGCGAGCCTCGTGACGCTGGCCCAGGCCGTGGCCGCGGCCGATGGTGCGAACCTGGAAGCCCTGGCGGGGATCCCCGAACCTGCCCTCGACCTGGTGCACGAGGCGGTGGAGACCGTGACCGTAGCCGGCGAGGACCCCGCCACGGTGTTTGGCCGGGCCGGCCTTGCGGTCTGTGCATCGGTCACGGCAGAGGAAGACGGCGAGGTGGTCACCCGGTGGCGGCCACTGACCGAGGTGTACCAACCCCTCGATGGAGGCATTCCCCGCGCCATCGTGGTACACGGCGAGCTTGAGGACCTGCCCGAAGGTGACCCCTTGCGAGACGCGGACCCCTCCGCGCACGTGATCCTTGTTGGCGGCTAGAAGCCCGTCTCCCGCCGCTTTCGGAGCAACCGCCCCAACCCCTGCCCGACCCGGGAAACGGCTTCAGAGGGGCGATTCTTTGCCGCCTTCGAGGATGATGAGCACGTCCCACACCACACCGCCGACCGTGTGGACCTCTGCCGGTGTGGGATCGGTCAAGCCGAACCAACCCGCGACGGTGACCCGCTCGCCTGTGGGCTCCAGCACTCCCGCCTGACACGCCAGACTCCCCGCTTCCCGCCATACGTCGATCACCGTGCAGAGGCCGTCTTCCCAACGTGCGAGCGCCCGGATAACGTCGGTCTCTCCGTGTGCCATGCCCAAGCCCTCCGAGCGGGGTTCCCCGGGGCTCCCGAGCGGCACCCCATCGCCGCCCGGACCCTCCCCGTTGCTCGGGGATCCAGGGGGTGCACGGGGGCTCCGCAGTGGCCCGTAAGTCGCTTCAAGCGACCGCGCGAACGGGGACCGAAACGGGTACCGGGTTTTTCTCTGATCTTGTAACCGGCGCGGTATCAGTGTTTCCGGTCTTGGGTTCGATGCCGGCCTTCGGCACCATTCCCCCCTCCCACCCACCCGGTGAAGACGTGAAGAGGTGAAGACGTGAGAGCGTGAAGCCCCGGGCAGGCCTTCCGGGTCCGCACGGCCGTCGCACCGTCCACTCCCCGCGTCCCAACCTCCCAACCTCCTGGCGCCCTTTTCCCCGACGTCCTGACGTCCCCACCCACCTTCGTTTCATGACGGACGGGGGTGGAAGACGGCCGGTGGCGGACGGCGTGTGGCGCTCCCCACCCCCGAATGATCTACGATGGGCGCGGTGCAGCCCTTCACCCGCCCCCAGGCCCGCTCCGGTTCCTCTTCGGCGAGGACCCTCCGGATGCTGCTCCCCGTACTGCTCCTCCTCGTGGCGACTCCCGGGGCCGGACAGACCGTCACCCGCAGGGTCGAGAACAGGGACACGTCCTACCGCCCGTACCATCTGGTGCTGCCCTACGCGTTCTACTCCGAGTCCTTCAGCTTCGCCCTGGGGGTGGGGGCGGCAGGATCCGGCCTCCTGGGCCAGGAGCAGTTCTCCGGCTTCGTGGCGGGCTCCGCCGGCACCAACGGGAGCTGGTCGGTGATCGCGGGCGGCTGGGGCCTCCGCCTGGGCCACCGCCTCTTCCTGGACCCGCGCCTGATGGCCGGAAGCTGGGTGGAGCCGCGGCTCTACGTGGATGGCAACCCCGACTTTCCCCACGAGCGCGCGGGGTCCAACGACTCCTCCGAGGACAACTTCGTGGACGGCGCCCAGGACATGGGCTGGGCCACCGCCGATCTCCGGTACATCCTGCCCCTGGGCCACGGCCGCGACCCGGTGGTGACCACCTACTGGCTGGAAGAGGGCCTCCTGGCCGCGGACGCCATCCCTCCGTTATTGATGAGTCACGATTTCCACCGTGCGGCGCGATCCACCATTCCCGGCGGCGTTGTCCCACCTCGCAACGAACCCTCCCGGACAGTTCGGGCTATCGGGTTCCGCGCTCCTTCCCCCTTCCCTGCATCTGGCGCTCGATCTTCGCCCAGCTGTCGCGGAGGGGCACGGTGCGGTTGAAGACGGGGCGCTCCGGCGTGGAGTCGGGGTCCACGCAGAAGTAGCCGGTGCGCTCGAACTGGAAGCGCTCCCCCGGCGCGACGCCGGCCAGGGAGGCCTCCACCACGGCCTCCACCACCTCCAGGGAGTGGGGGTTCAGGTTGGCCAGGAAGTCCTCGCCCTCCCCGTCCACCCGGTCGGGGTCCGGCCGGTCGAAGAGCCGGTCGTAGAGGCGGACCTCGGCGGGAATGCCGTGGGCCGCCGAGACCCAGTGGATGGTGCCGCGGACCTTCCGGCCGTCGGGGGCGTTCCCGCCGCGGGTCTCGGGGTCGTAGGTGCAGCGCAGCTCCACCACGTTGCCCTCGTCGTCCTTCACCACGCCCGTGCAGGTGACCAGGTAGGCCCAGCGGAGGCGCACCTCACGGCCCGGGGCCAGGCGCCAGAACTTCTTCGGGGGGTCCTCCATGAAGTCCGTGCGCTCCACCCAGAGCTCCCGGGTGAAGGGCACCTTCCGGGAACCCATCTTCGGGGGGTCGTCGGGGAAGTAGGGGGCGTCGAAGTGCTCCACCTGCCCCTCGGGGTAGTTCTCGATGACCACCTTCAGCGGCCGGAGCACGCCCATGACGCGGCGGGCGGTCAGGTTGAGGTGGTCACGGACGGCCCACTCCAGCAGGGCCACGTCCACGGTGCTGTCCCGCCTGGCCACGCCCACCCGCTCGCAGAAGGTGCGGATGGACTCGGGCGTGGAGCCCCTCCGGCGCAGGCCGGAGATGGTGGGCATGCGGGGGTCGTCCCACCCGTTCACGTGCCCCTCCTCCACCAGCCGGAGGAGCTTGCGTTTCGAGAGCACGGTGTAGGTGAGGTTCAGGCGGGCGAACTCGACCTGGCGCGGCCGGTGGGGCACCGGCAGGTGCTCCAGGAACCAGTCGTAGAGCGGCCGGTGGTTCTCGAACTCCAGGGTGCACAGGGAGTGGGTGATCCCCTCGATGGCGTCGGACTGGCCGTGGGCGAAGTCGTACATGGGGTAGATGCACCACTCGCTCCCCGTCCGGTGGTGGGCCTCGTGGAGGATCCGGTAGAGCACGGGGTCCCTCAGGTTCAGGTTGGGGGCGGCCATGTCGATCTTCGCCCGGAGCACCCGGGAGCCGTCGGGGAACTCGCCGGCCTTCATCCGGCGCAGGAGGTCCAGGTTCTCCTCCACGCTCCGGTCCCGCCAGGGGCTCGGCGTGCCCGGCTCGGTGAGGGTGCCCCGCGTGGCCCGGATCTCCTCGGCGGACTGGTCGTCCACGTAGGCCAGCCCCTCCCGGACCAGGTGCTCGGCCCACTCGTAGAGCTGGCCGAAGTAATCCGAGGCGAAGTGGAGGTGCTCCCCCCAGTCGAAGCCCAGCCAGCGGACGTCCTCCGTGATGGACTCCACGTACTCCATCTCCTCCTTCGTGGGGTTCGTGTCGTCGAAGCGGAGGTGGCAGCGGCCGCCGTACTGCTCGGCCACACCGAAGTTGAGCACGATGGACTTGGCGTGCCCGATGTGCAGGTAGCCGTTGGGCTCGGGCGGGAAGCGCGTGACGATGGACTCGTGCTTCCCGCTGGCCAGGTCGGCCTCGATGATCTCGCGAATGAAGTCCGTGGGCTGGCTGCTCATGGGCCCGTTCCTCCGGTCCGGGGAGTATAGCCCGGAAGCGCTCGGCCTTCCTCCACCCGCACCCCCACCAGGACCGCCGCCATGATCCCGCGCCAGCGGGACCGGACCGGCGCCGCGGGGAGCGCCAGCGTCTCCATGCCTCTATCCTACGCCCCTCCGCCTTGACACTTCCTCGGGGCCGTCCGTATACTCGCAGCCCGCCTTCGGGCGGATGCTCTTTGGAATCGGCATTGCGTGGAACCTGAGATCGGGGTGTAGCGCAGCCTGGTAGCGCACCTGCCTTGGGCGCAGGGGGTCGGAGGTTCAAATCCTCTCGCCCCGACCACTCCCCGACGCCGGACCGGACCAGCCGCCTGTAGCTCAGCTGGACAGAGCAACGGACTTCTAATCCGTGGGTCAGAGGTTCGAGTCCTCTCAGGCGGGCCACTGATCGCCAGCATGGTGGGCGTAGCTCAGCTGGTAGAGCACAGGATTGTGGCTCCTGTGGCCGTGGGTTCGAGTCCCATCGCCCACCCCATGCGCCCGTAGCTCAGCTGGATAGAGCGTCAGACTCCGGATCTGAAGGCCGCGCGTTCGAATCGCGCCGGGCGCACCATTTTTCCAGATCGGCCTCCCGAAAGGGGGGCCCCTGTTTTTCCACCCGCCCACCCTCCCGGTGAGGACGTCGGGACGTGAAGACGTCCCCCGCCCACCCGGGGGCAGGGGCGAGGGGGAGAAGCCCGGAGAGGCCGGCGTACGGAGGGGCGTCCTGACGTCCTCACTTCCTCACCCTCTTTCGTTTCACGTTTCGTCGTTCACGTTTCACGAATGGGCGCGCGGAGGAGCGAAGCCCCCGCGCGCCACACCGCCTCGGTCTCGGTCAGGGTCACGGCCACGGCCCGGAGGCCCTGCCTGTTCCACGCCCCTGCCACCACCATTCCCGCCTCCATTGACACCCGCAGCACCCCGGACCACAATGCACTCTCCGCGTCCGTGCGGAATGGAGGCACCATGAGCGAGAACAGCGGCTCGAACCCCGTCGCCGTCATCGCCTTCGGGGGCAACGCCCTCTTGAGGCCCCAGGACCACGGGACCCAGGAGGAACAGTTCACCCTGGCCTGGAAGGCCACCCGCTGGCTGGTGGAGATCATCCAGCGCGGCTACGAGCTGGCCATCGTTCATGGCAACGGCCCCCAGGTGGGCAACATCATGATCCAGGTGGAGGAGGCCATCACCAAGATCCCGCCCCAGACCCTGGACGTCTGCGTGGCCCAGACCCAGGGCTCCATGGGCTACCTCCTGGCCAACCAGCTCCGCAACCGCTTCAACGAGGAGGAGCTGGACAAGGAGATCGCCGCGTTGCTCACCGAGGTGGTGGTGGACCGCGACGACCCCGCCTTCGAGAACCCCACCAAGCCGGTGGGGCCGTACTTCACCTCGTACCGGGCCAACCTGCTCATGCAGGAGCAGGGCTGGCAGATGGTGGAGGACGCGGGCCGCGGCTGGCGCAAGGTGGTGCCCTCGCCCAGGCCGAAGGAGATCCTGGGCTCCCGGCTCTACCGCAAGCTCATCGAGGACGGTGCCGTGCTCATCGCGGGCGGCGGCGGCGGCATCCCCGTCTACCGGGACGTGGGCGGCTACTACCGGGGCGTGGAGGCGGTCATCGACAAGGACTACGTGGCCTCCATCCTGGCCCGGGACCTGGACGCCGACCTCTTCATCGTGCTCACCCAGGTGCCCATGGTGGCCGAGAACTTCGGCCGTCCCAACCAGCAGTGGCTGCGCCGGCTCCCCGTGGCGAGGGCCCGCGAGATGCTCGAGGCCAACCAGTTCCCGCCGGGCTCCATGGGGCCCAAGATCCGCGCGGCCATCGAGTTCGTGGAGGCCACCGGCAAGGAGGTGCTGATCACCGACGACGAGCACCTCAAGCGGGCCCTGCGCCGGGAGGCCGGCACCTTCATCGTGCCCGACGGCGAGGTGGAGGTGGCCACCAGGGACAGCTGAGCCCCGGACGGTGCGCTACCCTGGGCCCATGGCACCGCCGTCCCTCTGGCTCTACCGGGCGCTCTACCGCGGCGGCCTCGCTGCAGCTGCTCCCTTCCTGTGGGCGAAGGACCGCGCCACCGGCAAGGCCCGGCCGCCCCTCCGGGCCCGCCTGGGACACGGCGCGCCGGAGCTCCCGCCCGGGGGCCTCTGGATCCAGGCCGTCTCCGTGGGCGAGACCGAGATCGCCCGCCGCCTCCTCAAGGAGCTGGCGCTGCGCTCGCCGGGCCTGCCGGTCCTCCTGACCGCCACCACCGCCACCGGCCTCGCCCTGGCCCGCAAGCTGGAGGGAGGCGGTGTGCGGGTGCACCCCTGCCCGCTGGACCTGGCCCGTCCCGTCCGCCGCGTGCTGGAGGCCGCCCGGCCCGCCCTGCTCGTGCTGGTGGAGACGGAGATCTGGCCCGAGATGCTCCACCAGGCGGTCTCCCGCGGCATCCCCGCGGCCATCGTCAACGCCCGGCTCTCCGAGGGTTCCTTCCGCCGCTACCGCCGGGTCCGCGCGCTGCTCCAGCCCCTGCTCGCACCCGTGGCGGCCGTGCTGGCCCGGAGCGACGCCGATGCGGAACGCTTCGCCGCCCTGGGCGTGCCGGAGGACCGGATCACGGTGACGGGCAACGTGAAGTACGACCTGGAGCCCGACCCCGAGCCCCTGCCGTGGGGCGAACGGCTCGCGGCCTGGGCCGGGCAGCGTCCCGTGCTGGTGGCGGGCTCCACCATGGAGGGCGAGGAGGCCATGGTGCTGGACGCCCTGGGGGGACTGCCGGAGGAGCTCCGTCCCTTCCTCGTCCTCGCACCCCGCCACCCCGAGCGTTTCGGCGAGGTGGCGGAGCTGATCGAGCGCCGGGGCATCCCCCTGGCCCGGCGCACGGCCCTGGACGAGGCCCCCTCCGCTCCCGGCGCCTTCCTCCTGGACGCCATGGGCGAGCTGGCGCGGGCCTACAACGGCGCGGCGGTGGCCTTCATCGGCGGGTCGCTGGTGCCCACCGGCGGCCACAACCCGCTGGAGCCCGCGGTCTGGGGCGTCCCGGTGCTCTCGGGACCCCACGTCCACAACTTCCGGGAGGTCTACGCGGAGATGACCGCCGCGGGGGCCGCCCGGATCGTGCCGGATCCGGGCCGGCTCGGGCCCATGCTCCGCCACTGGCTGGAGCATCCGCAGGAGGCCCGCGCCGCCGGCGCCGCGGGCCGCGCCGTGGTGGAGGCCAACCGCGGCGCCACGGCCCGCACCGTGGAGCGGCTGCTTGAGATCGGGCCTCCCCGGGGTTCCGTCAGCCGCTCCTGAGCCCCACCGGCCCGCCACAGGTCCCCTCCCGTGCTACGCTCGCTCCATGGGCTCGGAGATGCTGCTGCTGCCGCTCACACCCCTGTACGCGGGGGTGGTGCGGGCCCGGGCCGCGGCCTACCGCCACGGCCTGCTCCGCCGGCACCTCCTGGAGCGCCCCGTGGTGTCGGTGGGCAACCTGACCTTCGGCGGCACGGGCAAGACCCCCACGGTGATCGCCCTGGTCAGGGACCTGGTGCGCCGGGGCAGGAGGCCCGCGGTCCTGACCCGGGGCTACGGCCGCCGGGGCCGCGATCCCGTGGTGGCCGTGGGCCCCGGCATGATCCCGGAGGCCCGGACGGCCGGTGACGAACCCGTGGAGATGGCCCGGCGCCTCCCGGGGGTCCCCATCGTGGTGGACGAGGACCGGGTCCGGGGAGGCCGCGAGGCCGTGGCCCGCGGTGCGGACGTCCTCGTGCTGGACGACGGCTTCCAGCACCTCAGGGTGGCCCGCGACCTGGACCTCCTGGTGGTGGACGCCGGAGACCCGTGGGGGGGCGGCCACCTGCCGCCGCGGGGCCGGCTCCGGGAGCCCCTGTCCGCCATGGCCCGCGCCACAGCCGTGCTCGTGACCAAGCTGGGGGACGACCCGGGACCGCTGGCGGCCATCCGGGACACCGTGCAGCGGCTCGCACCGGGGATCCCGGTCCTGGGGGCACGGCTCGAACCCACCCGCCTGGTCACGCCGGAGGGCGTGCTCGAGCCGGCGGCACTGGCGGGGCGGAGGGTGCTCGCCTTCGCCGGACTGGGCCGGCCGGAGGGTTTCCGGGAGCAGCTGGAGCGCCTGGGAGCCGTGGTGGTGGGAACGCGCTGGTTCGCCGACCACCACCGGTACGGCGACACCGAGCTCGCGGACCTGGTGGCGGAGGCGGAGAGGCTCGATGCCGTCCCCGTGACCACGGCCAAGGATGCCGCCAGGCTCCGGAACGACGCGCCGGTCCAGGTGCTGGAGGTGGAGATGGTCCCCCTGCAGGAAAGCTGGGAGGCCCTGTGGGCCGCGGCGCCGGAGGTGCTGCCGTGAGCCGGAGGCGGTCGGCGCTGCGGAACCGGGTGGAGTACGGGGCCTACCTGCTCGGCCGGGCCCTGGCCCACCGGGCCGGGCCGCGCGTGCTCGCCCGGGTGGGTGGCACGGTGGGCGACCTCTACCTGGCCACGGGCAGACGCCGCCGGGAGATCCTGGAGTTCAACCTGCGCCTGGCCTTCCCAGGGATGACACCCGCGGACCGGAAGCGCCTGGGCCGGGAGGTGGCGCGCCACTTCGGCCGGGTCCTGCTGGACGGCCTGCGGCTCCAGAAGGCCACGCCGGAGACGCTCCTCGCCCAGGTGGACGTGGTGGGCCGCAAGCACCTGGACGCCGCCCTGGAGAGGGGGCGCGGCGTCTTCCTCCTCTCGGCCCACATCGGGTCCTGGGAGGTGGCGGCCCTCACGGCCGGACTGCTGGTTCCACAGGGCTTCGCCGTGGTGAACCGGCCCCTGGACAACCCGCTGCTGGAGGCCGAGCTGGCACGTTTCCGGGCGCTCTTCGGCAACCGGGCCCTGGGCAAGGAGAACGTGACCCGGGAGATGCTGCGCCAGCTCAGGCGGGGCGGCGCCGTGGGGATCCTCATCGACCAGCGCACCCTCAAGGAGGAGGGGGTTCTCGTCCCGTTCTTCGGACACCCCGCCTGGACCCATCCGGTGCTGGGCAAGCTGGCCCTCCGCACCGCTGCGCCCGTGGTCCCCATCTGGGGCCTCTGGGAGGGACCGGGACGCTACACCGTCCGCTTCGACCCGCCCACATTCCCGGACGAGCTGCCCGAGCCCGAGCGGGACGAGGTGGCCCTCACGGCGCGCTTCACCGCACAGATCGAGGCCGTGATCCGCGAGCACCCCGCCCAGTGGCTCTGGTTCCACGACCGCTGGCGCTCCCTCCGGCTGGGGGAGGAGGAGGCGCCCCCGCCCACCCGGTCGTGAAACGTGAGCCTGTTGCAAGAGTCCTGGATCGAGGTGGATTCCTGCGGCATCGGCCCCCACCTACCCGGGAAAAGGAACCACGGATTACACAGATTTATCGGATGAAGAAGAAGATAGAAATATCCCGGACATACGCCCGAATTCACGCCAGGCAGATGGGTATGACCTTCAGAGAGGTTTGCAAATGGCTCACGTGAAACGGATGAAGGTGAGGGGGTCAGGGCGTGAGGACGTGAGGACGTACCGGTCCTGGAAACCGGTTCACCAGCCAGTACCGGGCTGCGAGCTGTCGCATCCCCTCTCCTCCGCGCCCCTGCGCCCCCGTTCCCCTGCATCTTCAGGCCGGGCGGACGACGACTTCACCCCTTCACGTCTTCACCTCTTCACCGGATGGGCGGGCGGGGGACGTCCTCACGCCTTCACGCCCTCACCCTCGTCAATCCCGCACCAGCGGGTGGGTGAGGCAGTGGGGGCCGCCGCGGGCCCGGGAGATCTCGTGGCTCTCCAGGAGCACGCAGACGGCCTCGCCCGCGTCCAGGCGCACCTCCTCCCGGCCCAGGAGCACGTCGGCGGCCGCCACGATCCGGAAACCGCGGCGGTCCAGCTCCTCCACCGTGCGCACGTTGCGGTCGTAGAGCGTGATCACCCCCGGGGCCAGCGCCAGGGCGTTGGCCCCGTCGGTCCACTGCTCCCGCTGCTGCGCCACGGGATCGGCGCCGCCGCAGGGGATGGGCTCCACCTCGAAGCCCACGCAGGCCAGGGCCGCCGGGAGGTCGCCGAAAGTGGTGGGCTCGGCACCATCGGTGGCCAGGTCATGGACCACCGCCGGAGCCGTCTCGCCGCCGTCCGGAAGGATCACCTGGGGCGCCACCAGCGCCCGGTGGCCGTCCACCATGGTGAAGACCGTGTCCAGGTGCATGAACGCCCGGCGCCGCGGCAGCCGCACCTCCACCAGCCAGCGGGGGCCATCCCCGGCCCGCCGCAGCGCCCGGGCCAGGCACTCCACCGCCACCGTGTTGGTGCGCTCGGACACGCCCACGGCCAGGATCTCGGGTGAGAGCACCAGCACGTCGCCCCCCTCCAGGCGTGGCCGGTGCAGGCCCAGGAAGAGCGGCCGGTCCGCCTCGGGCATGAGGGGGTCCATCAGGGGCGCGCCCGAGAAGCGCGGATGGAAGCGGAAGACCACCCGCGCCAGGATGGCCTCCCGCCACCGCGCGGGCGTGGCCATGGCCGAGAGCACCACGCCAGGCCCCACCACCACCTGCGGGTCCCGCTGGAAGCACCAGTTGGGGATGGGCGGCAGGGCGTAGAGGTCGTCCACCCCGATACCGCCACCGTCCTCGCTGCGCGCGCCGGAGACCAGGATCTCCACGAGCTCCCCGGTGGGGACCTCCCGGAGCCGGTCGCGCAGGCCGGGCGGCAGCTCGGGAAGGACCACCTCGGCCAGCCACTCCCGGGCACCCTCCACGTGCAGGGCCTCTGTGAGCAGGTCCCGGGCGTCCAGCACCTCCACGCCCAGCAGCTGCATGAGCCGCCGGAAGCGCCGGTGCTCCTCCCGGACCCGGTCTCCGAAGAGGATGTCGTCGAAGAGGAGCTCCTCCATCATGGAGGGCACCATCTGGTCCACCTCGGGCCCCGGCTCGTGGACCAGCACGATCCTCAGACGGCCCACCTCGGACGTGACGTGAAGCATCTGCACCTCCAGCGCGCGGTGCCCATTATGATTGACTCGTCCCCACGATCAATCCATAGTGGGGCCGCCGGGGTCCAGGCCCCCGGACCGAGGTGATGCCATGACGTCCATCGACGGCTTCGACCATCCGCTCGCCGGCCGCTACGCCTCTCCCGAGATGCTGGCGCTCTTCTCCCCCAGGCACCGCTACACCACCTGGCGGAGGCTCTGGCTGGTGCTGGCCGAGGCCGAGGCCGAGCTGGGCCTGCCCATCCCGGAGGAGGCGCTCGAGCAGATGCGGGCCGCCCTGGAGGTCACCGCGGAGGACCTGGAGCGCGTGGCCGCCTACGAGCGCGAGACCCGCCACGACGTGATGGCCCACCTCCACGCCTTCGCCGACCGGGCCCCCGCCGCCCGGCCGTGGCTGCACCTGGGGGCCACCTCCGCCTACGTGGGCGACAACGCCGACCTCCTGGTCATGGCAGACGCCCTGGACCTGGTGGAGCGCCGCCTGCTGGCCGTGATCGCCGCCCTGGCGGACTTCGCCCGGCGCTGGGCCGCCGAGCCCGCCCTGGGCCACACCCACTTCCAGCCGGCCCAGCCCACCACCGTGGGCAAGCGGGCCTGCCTCTGGATCGAGGACCTGCTGCTGGACCTGGAACGGCTCCGCTTCGAGCGGGGGCGCCTGGCACTCCGGGGCGCCAAGGGCACCACGGGCACCCAGGCCACCTATCTCGAGCTCTTCGACGGCGACCACGGCAGGGTCCTGGAGCTCGACCGCCTGGTGGCGGAGAAGCTGGGCTTCGCCGCCACCTACCCCGTCACGGGCCAGACCTACCCCCGCAAGGTGGACACCTTCGTCCTGGACGCCCTCTCCGGCCTCGGCCAGTCCGCGGCGCGCATGGCCACCGACATCCGCCTGCTGGCCCGCCTCAAGGAGCTCCGGGAGCCCATGGCCGAGGGCCAGGTGGGCTCCTCCGCCATGCCCTACAAGGCCAACCCCATGCGCTCGGAGCGGGTGACCTCCCTGGCCCGCTGGCTGGTCTCGCTGGCGGCCAACCCCGCCCACACCGCGGCCACCCAGTGGCTGGAGCGCAGCCTGGACGACTCGGCCAACCGGCGCATGGCCCTGCCCGAGGCCTTCCTCACCGCCGACGCCATCCTGCGGATCCTCCACAACGTGGCCGCGGGCCTCGTGGTCTTCCCCGCCATGGTGCGGCGGAACCTCGACGCCGAGCTGCCCTTCATGGCCTCCGAGGCCATCCTCATGGAGGCCGTCCGCCGCGGCGGTGATCGCCAGGCCCTCCACGAGCGCCTGCGGGTCCACGCCCGCGAGGCCGCCCGCGCCATCCTGGAGGAGGGCCGGGAGAACCCCTTCCTGGACCTGGTGGCCTCCGACCCCGGGGTGGGCCTCCCCCGCGCCGAGCTCGAGGCCCTCCTGGACCCCGCCCGCTTCACCGGCCGCGCCCCCGAGCAGGTCCGCGAGTTCCTCGCCGCCCACGTGGAGCCCCTCCTCGCCGCCGCGGGCGAGCTCCCCGAGGCCCGCGACCTGGAGGTGTAGGGCCACCGCCCGCCCTGTGGGTGCAGGGGAGCAGGGGGGCAGGGGTGTGGGGGAGCGGAGGGGCAGGGGAGAGGCTCGGAGGAGCCGGCGCACGGAGGTGAGAAGCTCCCGCCCGCCACACCGCCGGGGGCACGGACACGGTCGGGGGCGGGGCCAGGGTCGGAGCCGGGGTCACGGTCCCGACCACGGGTGGGTGGGTGTCGCACGGGTGGGAGGGAGCCGTCACACCTCGCACGGGAGGCAGGAAGGGCGTCGCACTTCCCCGGGTGGGCGGGGGCCAACCGTTTCTCTTTTCCTCTGCCCGCTCTATGATCATGGCATGGAAGCTCCACACCGTCTGGCTGCCGTCCTGGTCCTCGCAGCCGGTCTGGCGGTCGTCGGGGCCTGCGGACACGGGGGCGGGGGTGAACCGGCGCTGGCCTCGGTGGAGGAGGGGTGGACCCAGAAGGGGGAGGCCTCCTGGTACGGGAACCCCTACCACGGGCGGCGGACGGCCTCGGGAGAGATCTACGACATGGACGAGCGCACGGCGGCGCACCGGACCCTGCCCTTCGGGACCCTGGTCCGGGTGACGCGGCGGGACACGGGCGCTTCCGTGACCGTGCGCATCACCGACCGCGGTCCCTTCGTGAAGGGGCGGATCATCGACCTGTCGCGGGCGGCGGCGCGACAGATCGGCCTCGACGTGGACGGCGTGGCTCCCGTGAAGCTCGAGGTGGTGGGCACGGCGCCGCCCCGGGCGAGAGCGGAGCGGAAGAAGGGCACGCTGGCCGTCCACTCCGCATGTTTCTGGGTGCAGGTGGGGGCCTTCGGGAAGCTGTCCAACGCCGAGGGGGCCCGGAAACTGGTGCGCGAGACCGGGGAGCCGGTGGTGGTCCTTTCGGGCACCGGAGACGGTCTCTACCGGGTGCGGGCCGGCCCCTACGAGTCGGAGAAGGAGGCCGGGAAGGCCCGCGAGCGGTTGCTCGAGACCTGGCCGAAGGCCAGGATCGTCCCCTGCGGGTGAGGTGACGGAATCCTTCCGGGGGAATGGAAAACGGCGCCCCGCAGGGCGCCGTAGCAGCATTCAGAATCCGCAGTCTCAGGGAAGATGGACCCCCATGCCCTTGCGAATGCGGCCAGGATCACCGCTCACCACCGAGCAGATGGAGAGCTTCTCCTTCACCCGATCCACCCTGAGGCGGGCCACCTCTTCCATGGACTCGTCGAGCACCTCACCGGTGTCGGGGTCCCGGAGGACCTCCACCTCACCAACGATGAACTCCTGACCCGGCTGTACACCCTCACGGGCGCCGCGGTTCACGTAGACCTTCCCGTTCTTGGCAAGGACCACGGTACCCGTCCACGGAATGTTCGGAAGCTGGGCGACGATGAAGTCCACGGCCTGGGCGCAGGCAGCCTCCACCGCCTTGCCCAGGTTGTCCTTCTTGTGGCCGCCGAAGGCCGCACCCCAGCCTCCGGTGTCGTACCCGATCCTCATGCCCTTGTCCTTGCCCACTGCCGTGATGGACTTGGAGGCCATGACCTGGCCCGTGGTGGAGTCCACCACGTAGATGGTGACGTTGATCTCGGCCTTCTTGCCCTTCCCACCCACGCGGAAGCCACCGATGCGGATGGCACCGCCGCCGCCACCGGTGTCGTACTGCACGTGGGTGATGGCGCCCTTCACCAGCAGCTGGGCAGGTGTCATCTGGCCCGTGACCGGGGCCTTCTTGCCCTGGGCCGTCCGGCCGGAGGCCGCGAAGTCCTGCTCGTTGAGGGCCTCCATCCGCATGTCCGTCTCACCCAGCACGATGAAGCGGCCGGTCTGGTTGAGCATGTCGGTGAGGATGGTCCCCCAGGCGTCACCAATGTCCCACTGACCGTGCCACCCGGCGCGGTTCTCGAACTTGGACACCGTGATGGAGTAGCGGAGACCTCCCGAGGCCTCCTGCGCGAGCATGGGTGATACGGCCACCAGGACCACGATGAGCAGAACCGGCACGAACGTTCTGAGCTTCATGGGATCTCCCTCCTCGATACGTCTGCGATGAAGAAATGATACTCCACTCCGGGCCGTGCCGCCACCATCCTCCTCAGAAGATGGCGGCCACCGCCCGCATCTTCCGAGGCCACGCGGTCAGGCGGGATACCTGCCGGTGATGTAGTCCACCAGGTTCCTGATATGGTGCTGCTGGAGTCGCGAGGCCCAGCGTGTGAGATCTCCGATGGAGACCATGCCCAGCAGCGTGTCACCCTGCATCACCGGCAGGTGCCGGACCCGTTTTTCGGTCATCACCGCCATGGTCTCCTCCACCGTGGCCTCCGGGTGGATCACCACCATCTCGCCGGACATCACCTCGGCAACCTTCGTGGTCTCCGGGTCCCTCCCGGCGTCCACGACCCTCCGGAGAACATCCCGTTCCGTGAAGATACCCACCACCCCGCCGCCGTCCATGACGAGCAGGGAGCCGATGCCCCGGTCGTTCATGGCCCGGACCGCCTCCAGCACGGTGGTCCCGGGGTCCGTGGAGTGCACCACTGGCCCCTTCTCCTTCAGGATGGACTCGAGTGTCGTCTTCATGGCTCCCCCCTGCGTCGTTGCGCCCGGTACGGGACGCGGCCCGTGCCTCGCTCTCGTTGCGATACTGACTCAAGTGTACACCATGAATCCGCGTGACACGAAAGGGCGGACGGCCCGGGGGGACCGCCCGCCTCTGGAAGGAACGATGCGCCGGACCTAGGTGTACCGCTGGGCCTTGAGCACGCAGAGCGCCGCCATGTTGACGATGTCGTTGACGTCCACGCCACGCTGGAGGATGTGCACCGGTGCCGCCAGGCCGCCCAGGATGGGTCCGATGGCCTCCACCTTGCCCAGCCGCCACAGCAGCTTGTAGGCGATGTTGGCCGACTCCAGGTCCGGGCAGATGAGGATGTTGGCGTCCCCCTGGATGGCCGAGAACGGGTAGGACTCCTCGGCGATGGAGGGCTCCACCGCGGTGTCCGCCTGCATCTCGCCGTCCACGATCAGGTCGGGCCACCGCTCCCTGACGATCTCCGTGGCACGCCGGACCTTGGCCGTGCGCCCGTCGCGCTTGGAACCGAAGTTGGAGTAGGAGAGCATGGCGACCCTGGGCTCCACGTTGAAGAAGGCGGTGGCAATGTCCGCCGCCACCTTGGCCGCCCCGGCCATCTCCTCCGCTGAGGGGTCCTCCACGACGGTGGTGTCCGCGATGAAGAGCATCCGGTCCTCGAAGAGGAGCGCGTAGACGCCGATCACCCTGGAGATGCCCTCCCGGATGGGGTGGATCTGGAGGGCGGGCCGGATGGTGTCGGGGTAGTGCATGGTCAGGCCGGCGATGAGGCCGTCCGCCATGCCGGTGCGCACCATCATGTTGCCCAGGTAGACCGGGTCACACATGAGCTTGCGGGCATCGCTCAGGGTGATCCCGTGCCGCCAGCGCATGGTGTGGAACTCCACGGCCAGCGTGGAGCGCCGCTCGTCGTCGTGGGGGTCCACGATCTCCACCGTGGATTCGTCCATCTCGTGCTCGGCGAGCAGCGCACGAAGCCGCGCCGGATCCCCGATGAGGAGTGGCCTGCAGATCCCCTCCTCGATGAGGATCTTGGCTGCCCTGACGATCTTGGGGTCCTCGCCCTCGGGGAAGATGATGCGCTTGGGCCTGGCCTTGGCCTGGTCGAAGACCACGTGCATCACCTGGCGGGTCCGCGAGAGGCGGGTCTCCAGCTCGCGGATGTAGTCCTCCTTCGAGGTGTAGGGCTTCCGTGCGATCCCCGTCCGGATGGCGGCCTCGGCCACCGCGGGCGCCTCCCACAGGAGAACCCGGTAGTCGAAGGGCTTGGGGATCAGGTACTCCCGTCCGAACTTGAGCTTCTTCCCGCCGTAGGCCCGGATCACGGAGTCGGGCACGTCCTCCTTGGCGAGGTCGGCCAGCGCCTTGGCGGCGGCCAGCTTCATCTCCTCATTGATCCCGCTGGCCGCCACGTCCAGGGCGCCCCGGAAGATGAAGGGGAAGCCCAGCACGTTGTTGACCTGGTTGGGGTAGTCCGAACGGCCGGTGGCCATGATCACGTCGGGGCGGGCGGCGAGCGCCTCCTCCGGAGTGATCTCCGGATCGGGGTTCGCCATGGCGAAGATGATGGGGTTCTCGGCCATGGTCTTCACCATCTCCCCGGTGAGCAGGCCCTTGACCGAGACCCCCGCGAACACGTCGGCGCCCCGCATGGCATCGGCGAGCGTTCGCGCGTCGGTCTCCACCGCGAAGCGCTCCTTGTAGGGGTTCATCCCCTCGGTGCGGCCCTTGTAGATCACGCCCTTGGAATCCACCAGGAGGAGGTTCTCCGGCCTCACACCCAGCGAGATGTAGAAGGAGGCGCAGGCGATGCCCGCCGCACCCGCACCCGAGAACACCACCTTGATGTCCTCGATCCGCTTGCCGGCCACCTCCAGGGCGTTGATGAGCGCCGCGCCGGAGATGATGGCGGTGCCATGCTGGTCGTCGTGGAAGACGGGGATCCCGCAGGTCCGCTTGAGCTCCTCCTCGATCTCGAAGCACTCGGGAGCCTTGATGTCCTCGAGGTTGATGCCGCCCACCGTGGGCTCGAGGAGCTGGCAGAAGCGGATGATCTCCGCGGGGTCCTTGGAGTCCACCTCGATGTCGAAGACGTCGATGTCGGCGAAGCGCTTGAACAGGACCCCCTTGCCCTCCATCACCGGCTTGCCCGCCATGGGGCCGATGTCACCGAGCCCGAGCACGGCCGTCCCGTTGGAGACCACCGCCACCAGGTTCCCCTTGTTGGTGTACTCGTACACCAGGTCCGGGTCCCTGGCGATCTCCAGGCACGGCTCCGCCACGCCGGGGGTGTAGGCGATGGAGAGGTCCCGCTGGGTCACGCACGGCTTGGTGGGAACGACCTCCAGCTTGCCGTGGCGTTTTCCGGTGTGGTACGCCAGCGCCTCTTCACGAGTGATCTTCTTCATGGAGTCCTCCAGGACGTCGGCAGGCCGGGACCGCGGGCCCCGGGGCCGGAATGTGGTGTGTTCCGCTCCCACCGGCGACAAACGCCGGGAACGATGGTCGGGAGGGGCGGGAACAAGAGAAAAATTTCACGAGCGCACCTTAGGCCCATAACCACCGGGAGTCAACCGCCGCGTCCGGAGTTGCTCTCCCGGGCATGCCGTTCCAGCGCCAGCTCCACCAGGCGATCCAGGAGCCGGCCGTAGGGGAGCCCCGTGAGCTCCCAGAGGCGAGGGTACATGGAGATGGAGGTGAAGCCCGGTATGGTGTTGATCTCGTTGACCATGAAGCGGTCCGAACCCCGGTCGAGGAACAGGTCCACGCGGGCCATTCCCTCGCACCCCAGGGCCGTGTAGGCCTCCACCGCCAGCTTCCGCGCATCCTCGGACCGGTCGGTCTCCAGGGGTGCCGGCGCCAGGAGCTGGGAGGTCTCGTCGAGGTACTTGTCCTCGAAGGTGTAGAACTCCCCGCCCGGGACCACCTCGCCCGGCACCGAGGCCCGGGGCCTGCGGTTCCCCAGCACGGCCACCTCGATCTCCCGGGCATCCACGGCCGCCTCCACCACCACCTCACGGTCGAACCCGAAGGCCAGCTCGAGCGCCCCGTCCAGGGCACTGCCCTCCGTCACCTTCGTGATGCCCACGGAGGACCCCAGGCGGGCCGGCTTGACGAAGAGCGGCAGCCCCAGGGCGAGGCAGCGATCCCTGACGGCGGCCGGCTCGGCCCGCCAGGCCTCCCTCCGCACCTCCACCCAGGAGGGTGTGGGAAGCCCGGCACTGACGAGCAGCCGCTTGGTGAGGCCCTTGTGCATGCACACCGCCGAGGCGGTCACGCCCGGGCCCACGTAGGGGATCCCCAGGACCTCCAGCAGGCCCTGCACCGTGCCGTCCTCCCCGAAGGGCCCGTGGAGCACCGGGAAGACCACGTCCAGCCGCGTGTTCACCAGCCGGAGGTCGAGGCGGGTGGCACCCTTGAAGGGCATGACCCGGTCGGTGCGGTCCCCGGAGCGCTCCAGGACCTCCGCGGCCGTGGCGGGGTCCGCCCAGAGCCCCTCGCGGTCGATGGCCATGGGCACCACCTTGTACCGGCCGGGATCCAGGGCGCGGGCCACCGACCGGGCCGACACCACGCTGACCTGGTGCTCCCCGGAACGGCCCCCGAAGACGAGCCCCAGGCGCATGGTTCAGTCGGCGGTGTTCCCGGAGCCGAAGAGCGCGCCCCGGAGCCTGCGCAGAAAGCCGGTGTCGGCGGCCTCCAGGATCTTCTCCACCTCCCCCTTGTCGAAGAAGGTGCCACCGCAGGAAAAGCACGCGTCCACCATGACGCCGTACAGCTCCACCTCGTTGAGCTCCATGCCGCACTTGGGGCACCGCATCCAGTGGAGCTCCTTGAGCCGGCGGCACTCCTCCTCCTCCATCCGCCGGCACTCCTCCTCCCGGAGCTTGCGGAGCTTCTTCAGCTCCTGCATCTTGAAGTAGGCCTCTTCCTTCTCGCTGGGCTTGCCGAGTGTCACGTTGTCCTCCTCCGTTCCGTGATCATTCTACGGGACCCCACCCCGTCCGTCCCGGAGCCATCCCGGCAGGGCCGCCACATCGGGCAGGACCACGGTGGCACCCGCCGCCAGGAGCACCTCCGGCGAACGCGCCCCGCAGGCCACGCCGACCACGGGCACCCCCGCGGCCCGGCCGGTCTCCACGTCCACCTCCATGTCGCCCACGACGAGCGCCTCCCCGGGGCCGATCCCCCGGGGATCCAGCACCGCACGCACCATGGCCGGATCGGGCTTCCGTGCGCCCGCGGACTCCGGTCCCTCCACGGCGGAGAAGAGCTCCCCCCACCCCAGGTGCTCCACCAGGCGCAGGGTCCAGTCCAGGGGCTTGTTGGAGATCACCGCGAGGAGGTGATCCCGCGCCAGCTCCCGGAGGGCCTCCTCCACGCCAGGGAAGGGCGGCGAGCTGGCAAGGAAGATCGCCCCGTAGGCCTCCCGGAATCCCTCCAGGAGCGCCTCCGCCCTCTCCGGTGCGCCGCCCCGCCGGGCGGCGTCCGCCACCAGGGCCGGAGAGCCGCGCCCCACATGCTCGCGGACCCACTCAGCGTCCACCGGCGGGAGGCCCTCCCGCTCCAGGGCCCGGTTGAGCGCCTCGGTGATGCCGGGGAAGGAGTCCACCAGCGTGCCGTCCATGTCCAGCAGGATCGCCCGGGTCCTGGGTGCCATGGGCGAAGGGTAGGGGATCCGGGGCGGGATGTGAACCATCGGGACGGGATTCGGTGGACGGGCACGGCGGCAGGGGGCGGCCACCATCACCGCCGTCCTCCGTCCCCGCCAACAGAAATGCTGTAGGCTTGACGTGGAACCACATCGGGCGTATAAGGCCGCGCGGCAGGAGAAGGAGGCGGTGATGACCACGGAGTTCAACGCATTCGAGATGGCCCAGCGACAGTTCGATGCCGTGGCCGGGAAACTCCAGCTGGACGGAGGCTCATGCGAGCTCCTGCGGTGGCCGCTCAGGGAGTACCACTTCCTGATCCCGGTCCACATGGACGACGGCTCGGTCCAGGTGTTCAAGGGGTACCGGGTCCAGCACAACGACGCCCGTGGTCCGGCCAAGGGAGGCATCCGCTTCCACCCCCAGGAGACCGTGGACACGGTCCGTGCCCTGGCCATGTGGATGACCTGGAAGTGCGCCGTGGTGGACATCCCGCTGGGGGGCGGCAAGGGGGGAGTCATCTGCAACCCGCCCAACCTCTCGCCCCGTGAGCAGGAGCAGCTCTGCCGGGGATGGGTCCGCCAGGTGGTCCGGAACGTGGGCCCCGTGCAGGACGTCCCCGCCCCTGACGTGATGACCAACCCCCAGCACATGGTCTGGATGATGGACGAGTACGAGAAGATCACGGGGGGCCACGCCCCCGGGTTCATCACGGGCAAGCCCGTGGAGGTGGGTGGCTCCCTGGGCCGAACGGAGGCCACGGGATACGGCGTGATCTACACGGTGCGGGAGGCCCTCCAGCGTCTGGACATTCCGGTCGAGGGCGTCCGGGCCGCCATGCAGGGTTTCGGCAACGTTGCCCAGTACGCTGCCAAGAAGCTCATCGAGCTCGGCGGCACGGTGGTCACCGTGTCCTCGTGGGACAACACGGACCGGACGGCCTACGCCTTCGTCAGGGCCGACGGCGTCGACGTGGACTTCCTGCTCTCCATCACGGACCGCTTCGGCTCCATCGACAAGGACAGGGCCCGGGAGGCGGGGTACCAGGTGCTCCCCGGCGACGCCTGGATCGAGCAGGAGGCCGAGATCCTCATCCCGGCGGCGCTGGAGAACCAGATCACCGGCGAGACCGCCGCGAGGATCCACCCCGCCGTCCGGGTGGTGGCGGAGGGCGCCAACGGGCCCACCACGCCCGAGGCCGACGCCATCCTCAAGGAGCGGGGGATCTTCGTGATCCCGGACTTCCTCTGCAACGCCGGTGGGGTCACCTGTTCCTACTTCGAGCAGGTGCAGTCCAACACCAACTTCTTCTGGCCCAAGGACGAGGTCCTGGAACGGCTGGACCAGAAGATGACCACGGCCTTCCACGCGGTGGCCGACCTGGCCGACGACACCGGGGAGTACATGCGGGACGCGGCCTACATGATCGCCATCCAGCGGGTGGCCACGGCCTGCCGGCTGCGGGGCTGGGTCTAGGAAGGGGTCCGGCCCGATCGGGCTCCTCCGCGCTCCCGGCGCGGGGCGGGGCGCACGCGGGCGGCCGGGACCATGGTGGTGGCCAGGTAGGGGCCGGGGATCAGGCGTTCGAGCCACGGGGGCCGGGCCCACCAGGGTCCGGGCTTCGGGGTCGCCTCCCGCCGGTTCCGCCTTCGTGTGGTCACCCGCGCATGGTACCGCAGCGTCAGGGGATCGGGTGGCCCCGGTACAATGGTCTTCCGTGAGCGGAAACGATTCCCCCTCGTGGCGGGAGAGGTTCGACGATCTCCGCCGCCGCCGGCCAGATCTCGCGGAACGTGTCTGCCGTACCCTCCTGACCGACATGCACCGCAAGGGGCTCGTGGACCTGGACGAGCTGGACGACGAGTTCGCGCTCCTGCTGAAGCTGGGCATCAAGCGGCGGAAGGAGGACCCCAACCGCCCCATGCCCCAGCTGCCCTCGGGGTCCAGCCGGACCCTCTACGAGCTGGCCCTCAAGCATGCCGAGCGGCACATGAGCCCGGAGGAGATCAACGCCACCATCCTGCTCACGGAGAAGCGCCATCTGGGCTACGAGGTCTCGCGCTCCGCCGAGGACCCCGAGACCTCCCTGGAGCTCCTCCGGGAGCGGATCCACGAGTTCCTGGATTTCGCCCCGGGCGAGGCGGTCATCCCTCCCGAGGACGTCATCGGGACCCGGGCGGCGCTGGTGCGCCGCCTGCTCACCGAGCAGCTGGACTTCATCTCGGTGGCCAAGCGCTACGTGAAGGTGCGGGACTTTGCCGAGGTCCTGGACCACATGATCCCCACCGACGGCAACCTGGGCCGGCTGGGGGGCAAGGCGGCCGGGCTCGTGCTGGCCCGCTCCATCATCCAGCGGGCCCAGGAGGAGAAGGACTTCCCCGAGGAGATCGCCTTCCCGGAGTCCTGGTTCATCCCCTCCAACGGGATCCTGGAGTTCATGGAGCACAACGGGCTCGAGGACCTGATCAACGTGAAATACCGTCCGGTGGAGGAGGTGCGGCAGGAGTACCCCCTGGTCCAGCGGCTGTTCAAGTCGAGCGCCTTCCCGGCCACCCTCCACAACGGTCTGGCCGAGATGCTGGAACGCGCCGGCGAGGGGCCCCTGGTGGTGCGGTCGTCGAGCCTCCTGGAGGACCGGATCGGCCACGCCTTCTCCGGCAAGTACAAGAGCCTCTTCATCGCCAACCGCGGCACGCCCGAGCAGCGCCTGGAGGAGCTGGAGGACGCCATTGCGGAGGTCTACGCCTCCATCTTCGGGCCCGACCCCATCGAGTACCGCCGGGAGCGGGGCCTCCTGGACTTCCAGGAGCAGATGGGCATCCTGATCCAGCGGGTGGTGGGTGTGGAGCTGGGCGGCATGGTGTTCCCCATCCTGGCGGGGGTGGGGTTCTCCCTGTGCGAGATGCGGTGGGCCTCCCGCATCAAGCGGACGGACGGCATGGCCCGGCTCGTGGTGGGCCTCGGCACCCGGGCCGTGGACCGTACCGGGGACGACTACCCCATGCTGGTGGCCCTGGAGCAGCCGACCCTCCGGGCGGTCCAGCAGCCGGACGAGATCTACCGCTACAGCCAGCACACGGTGGATGTCATGGACGTGGAGAGGGGAGAGTTCGTCTCCCTGCCGCTCGTGGGGTTCATGGAGCGCGTGGGACGGCGGTTCCCCATGGCCAACAAGGTGTTCTCCCTGTACCGCGAAGGCCAGATCCTGCCGCTCATCGGCGTCATGGCCCAGTTCGAGCCCCACGAGCTGGTGGTGACCTTCGACGGGCTCCTGCGATCGGATTTCCCGGGCCGGCTCAAGAAGATCCTGGACATCCTGGAGGAGGGGCTCGGTGAGCCGGTGGACATCGAGTTCGCCCACGACGGCACGGCCTTCCACCTGCTCCAGTGCCGGGCCCTGAGCCACCGGGCCTCGGCCCAGCGGGAACCCATCCCGGTGAACGTTCCCGACGAACGGAAGATCTTCTCCGCCAACCGGTACGTGCAGACCGGCCAGATCCGGGACCAGGAGTGGATCGTCCTGGTGGACCCGAGGGACTACGAGAGGCTCCCCTCCGAGGACGCCATCCGCAGGGTGGCCCAGGCCGTGGGGGCCGTCAACAGGACCCTGCCCGCCCGGAAGTTCATCCTCATGGGGCCGGGCCGCTGGGGGAGCCGGGGCGATCTCCGGCTGGGCGTTCCCATCACCTACGCCGACATCTGCCACACCTCCCTGCTGGTGGAGATCGCCCGGAAGAAGGGATCCTACCTGCCCGACGTCTCCTTCGGGACCCACTTCTTCAACGACCTGGTGGAGTCCCAGATCGCCTACCTCCCCCTCTACCCGGATGACGAGGACGTGGTCTGGAACGACGACTTCCTCCTGGGCTCCCCCAGCTCCCTGGGCCTCGTGGTCCCCGAGTTCGCCGACATGGAGGAGGTGGTCCGCCTCATCAACGTGCCGGAGGTCTCCGGCGGCCTGCGCCTCCAGATCGTCATGGACGGTGAGGAGGACCGGGCCCTGGCCTACCTGGAGTAGCCTCCCCCACCCACGAGGAACGGGGCGGCCCGGAGGCCGCCCCTGGATCATCCGTCGTTGCCGTCGCCGGGTGGTGGCGAGGGGCTCGGCGTGGGTTCCACGCCGCGGAGGGCGTCGAGGTTCTCGAAGAGCTTCGCCGCACCGTCCCGGTCCACGCTCATGACGGTGTCGCGGGCGTCCACCACCGCCAGCGCACGGCCCCCGGCGGTGAAGGGCTCCTGGAAGGTGAAGGTGACCTTCCGGGGCTTGTCCTGGCCCCCGTCGGCGGAGAGTGTCAGCGTGATCCTCCCGATCTCCGGGGTCCCGGTCCTGACGAGGTCGAAGTCCAGGGCCTTCATGGAGGCCAGGGCGTTGAGGCGCCTGAGCACCTCGGCGCCGTCGGCGTCCCCGCCGTCGGCGGTCTTCCAGACGCCGTCCTTCCGCTCGAGCTCCACGGTGGTGTCGCCCGAGGAGAACGCGACCTTCTCCACGTCCCACGAGCTGAAGGGGTAGAGCACGTGGGAGCGCCAGAGGACCGGGGCGCGGCCGAGCCTGAGCTCGGCGTTGTCGCCCACCCAGAACAGGTCCTTCCCGTCCCGCCGGCAGGCCACCTGCTTCGAGCCGTCGCGCTCCTCGACCCTGCCGAACTCCAGCCGGACCGGGGCCTTGCCCTCGGTCCGCACGATGGTGACCACGTACCGCGGCCGGTCCAGGCCGAGCTCCGCGGGGTCGGTGTCCCCGTCGAGGAAGGTCTTGACCCGGAGGGCGTTGAGGTCGGCAATGAGATCCTCCACGTGGGTCCGGTCCGCCAGGTCCTCGAGCGGCTCCAGCAGCTTCCACAGGCCACCGTCCCGGACCACCTCGATGCGGTCCTTCCCCTTCTTGAGGATCTTCAGGTCGGCCACCTGGTCGGCGAAGAGGTCCACCACGTCCCGGGAGCGCCAGTCGTCGAGCCCCCTGTCCAGGTCGGTGACGAACCATCCGGTGGTGATGAGGACGTTGCCATCGCCCCGGCTCACGGCACGGTCGCTTCCCAGGGCGGTCTTCGAGCCCACCGCCAGCTCCCAGTGGCCGCCGTCCTTCCCGGTGAGCGTCACCCGGATCTCCGGCTCGTCCAGCCCGTAGGCCGTGGGATCGACCTCGTCCCTTCCGAGGGACCGGTTGACCTTGAGGTTGCCCAGGGCCGTGAGCAGGGAGCCCACGGAGGTGTCGTCGGCCCGGGTCTCGATGGGGGCGGTGAGGTACCAGTCCCCGTCCCGTTTCTCGAGGGTGAAGTCACCGTGGGCGTTGTGGATCTCGAGGCCCGTCACCGCGTCGCGGTCGAAATCGGGAAAGACCTTGTCGGCCCGCTGCTTCGCCTGGTCGGTGGTGGGCATGTGGCGCTCCACCAGGAGGATCCAGGCTCCGAGGGCCACCACCAGCACGGCCAGGACGACGAGGCGAGAGGTCTTCATGGCCGCCTCCTCAGTGGCGCCGCCGCCGCCACACCAGGATGCCCGCGAGAATGGCGGCCAGCGGCATGAACACCAGGGTGATCAGAAGGATGAGCTGCATCTGCTGCCGGGAGAGGAAGAGGTTGACCTGCTCCACCTCCCGGGGTGGGATGCCCAGGGACTCGTCCCGCTGGACCAGCCAGTTGAAGATGTTGAGCGCCAGGGTCAGGTTGCCGGCGTTCTCGATCTGGCCGTCCACCAGGAAGTCGGAGTCGCCCACGGCCACGAGGCGGTAGCCGTTGCCGTTCCCCTCGGCCCCGTCCCCGCTGGAGGGTTCCTCCGTGTCCCCGGCGGCCTTCCCCGGCTTCGACTGCTCCACGGCCACGGCCACGGTGACCGGGCCGGGCGTGTCGGCGTCGTCCTTCTCCACGGGCCTGCCCAGCAGGAGTTGCTTCAGGTTGGTCTCGCCCCAGCCGTCGGCGGAGGTCTGGATCAGCGCCCTGGAGGTGTACTCGTTCCCTCCCGGCAGGGCCTTGAGCGAGCGGGCCACGGGGAAGAGCACCGCGAGCCCCTCGAGGCTCCTGGTGATCGGGTGCGTCTGGAAGTCGGTCAGGTAGACCGCCGAGAGGTCGAAGAAGGGCAGGCGCCGGGAGGGGTCGATGACCAGGTCGTCGTGGACCTCCACGCCGTGGTCGGCCAGGAAGGGCTCCAGCCGTGTGGACTTCATGGTGCCGTCACGGTCGATGAGCGGGTCCAGGCAGACCAGCAGGCGCCCGCCTCCGGCCACCCAGTCGGTCAGCAGCTGGACCTCGTTGGCCGCGAAGGGCGCGGTGGGCCCCAGGATGGCCAGGGCGTCGGCGTCCTCCGGGATGCTTCCCCCCAGGAGGGAGGTGTCCGCCGTCTCCATGTTCTCCCGCTTGAGGCTTTCCTTGAGCGCCCGGAGGCTGCGGCCGGTGGCCGTGCTCTTGAGCGAGGCCTCGCCGTGGCCGGTGACGAAGTAGACCCGGGGGACCTTGGGGGCCACCAGCGAGAGGATGGCCGAGGTGAACTGCTCCTCGCCCTTGAAGGCCTTGAGCGCCGGCCCCTGTCCCATCTGGAGGCCGCTGTAGTCGTACTCGGCCATCTGGTCGGAGCTCACGTACTTGGTGCGGTCGCCCACGGCGAAGACCACGGTGTTGGCCACGGAGATGCCGAACTGCTCGGCCAGCTGCCGCGTCTTCAGCGGCTCCTTGTCCGGGTCGATGTACTCCACCTGGATCCGGTCGGTGACCGCCGCGTAGCGGTCGAGGAGCTCGTGGACCTGCTCGTAGAGGGGGCTCGCCGGTGTCATGAAGACCACCACCCTCACGTCCTCACCCAGGTCCTTGAGGATGTTCTCGGTCTTCTCGGACAGGGTGTAGAGGTGGGAGGAGGTCCAGTCGGAGCGGACCCAGTGCCGGGCCCCGATCCAGTTGACCATGAAGGCCAGGGCGATCACCAGGATCACGCCGGCGGTCCCGGTGGCGGTCGAGCGGATGGCGTGCTTTCTCACGGTGTCACCTCCCCTTCTTCACCTGGAGCGAGACCGCGGCGAGGTAGAGGAACAGGAGCCCGCCCGAGAGCGTGTACACCACGTGGCGGGTGTCCACGATGCCGCGGGAGAAGTCGTCCATCTGGGTCCAGAGGTTCATGTAGGTCAGCGCGTCCTTGAAGAACGACGAGGACAGGAACAGCTGGTCCAGCAGGCCCACCGAAAAGAGCAGCACCATGGCCGCGAACGCGAGGATGGCGGCGATGAGCTGGTTCCGGGTGAGCGTGGACATGGACGTTCCCACGCCCAGGAAGAGGAAGCCCAGGAGGAACACCCCCAGGTAGCCGGAGGCCACGGGCCCCAGGTCGATGGCGGTGTACCGCTTGAGGATGATCACGTAGACCACCGTGGGCAGCCACAGCACCACGTAGAAGAGCAGGGCCGCCAGGAACTTGCCGGCGATCACCTGCCCCTCGGTGATGGGGGCGGTGAGCAGGGGCTCGATGGTGCCGGAACGCCTCTCCTCGGCGATCAGCCGCATGGTGATCACCGGGACCACGAAGAGCAGGAAGAGCCAGAAGAAGATGGTGCCCCCGAAGAAGAGCCTCAGGGGGGTCATGGCCTGGGTCCTGGGGTCGTTGAGGAAGGAGACGATCAGGTAGAAGATGTAGCCCTGCAGCAGCAGGAAGGCCGTGAGGACCATGTACGCCAGGGGCGACGAGAAGTAGGCGATGAGCTCACGGCGGATCAGTGCCAGGATCTTGCGCATCTCACACCTCCTCCGCGGCGGCGACCGCCTCGGGTTCTGCGGAGGGCTCCCGGTCCTCCTCCCGGGTGGTCAGCCGGACGAAGATGTCCTCCAGGGAGGCCCTCTCTGAGCTCATCTCGGTGAGGACCCACCCGCGCTCCACGGCCAGGCGGAAGACGGGCTCCCGGGGATCCTCCTCGCCGGAGTGCTCCAGGGTGAAGCGCCCGTCTCCCGTGGGTGTCACCCGGATCACGCCGGGGAGCCGGGAGAGGGCCTCGGCGGCCTCATTGTCGGCGCCCCGGAGCTCCACCCGGATGGCGGGGTTGCCCACGAAACGGCTCCGGAGGTCGTCCGGGCTGCCGTCGGCCACGATGCGGCCCCTGTCGATGATGAGCACCCGCTCGCACACCTGCTCCACCTCGGGCAGGATGTGGGTGGAGAGGATCACGGTGTGGTCCCGTCCGAGCTCGATGATCAGCTCCCGGATCTTGATGATCTGGTTGGGGTCGAGACCCACGGTGGGCTCGTCCAGGATGAGCACGGGGGGGCGATGGATGAGGGCGCCGGCCAGGCCCACCCGCTGGCGGAAACCCTTGGACAGCGTGCCGATCACCTGGCGCCGCACCTCGCCCAGCATGCACCGGTCCACCACGTACTCGGTGTTGGCGCGGATCTCCGAGCGGGGAACGTCCTCGATGTCGGCGCGGAACCGGAGGTACTCGTCCACCCGCATCTCCGGGTAGAGGGGGACGTTCTCCGGGAGGTAGCCCACCTCACGCCGGAGCCCCACGGGGTCGGCGTCCAGGTCGATGCCGGCCACCACCACCCGGCCCGCCGTGGGCGGGAGGAAGGCTGTCAGCATCCGCATGGTGGTGGTCTTGCCCGCACCGTTGGGCCCGAGGAACCCGAGGACCTGCCCCTCGGGCACGAAGAAGGACAGGTCGTCCACCACCGGGACGTCCACGAAGACCTTGGAAAGGTTTTCCACTTCGATCATGGGCTCGAACCTCCTCCTGGCACGACCTGACCGGGGGTCGCCGTGAAGCCCTCCCGCGGGCCTCCGGGACCCGCCCGGCCGATGTTCGAAAAGCAAGAATCCTGCCGGATCCGGGGCCGAGACGACCGCTTTCCGACCTGCTTCCGGCGTCGTTTCGGCACCGGAGCGCCAATTCTACACGCCGTGGTCCCCCAGGGACGTCACCAGGAACATGAGGGTGGTGGACCCCAGGGTAAACTCGGACTGGTGCGTGAGCCGGACCTGGTCGATCCGCTCCCCGGCGAACCACGTGCCGTTGGTGGAACCCAGGTCCGTGAGCGTTCCCTCGTCGTCCCGGATCTCCAGCATGGCGTGGCGGCGGGAGACCTCGGCGTCCCGCACCTGGACGTCCATGCTGGAGCCACGGCCCAGGTAGATCCGGGGTCTGGTGATGGTATGGACGGAGCCCGCATCGGGACCGGTGAGCACCGCCAGCGAGTACCTGAAGTCGCGGGAGAGGGGGGGCAGGTCGGGAAGCTCGGGTGCCTCGGGCTCCTGGGTGCGCCGGGCGGCGGGGGCGGCCGTGCCGGGCGCCCCCGGGGCCGATCCGGTGGAGTCGAGGCTCTCCGCCGAGGGGTTCCTCACGTCGAAGATGTCACCGCACCTCGGACACTTGAGCTTGCGCCTCGCCGCGCCGCCGAAGCGCACCTCGTCGTACCGGTAGACGGTTCTGCATTGTGGGCAGGTGACCTTCACTGGCTCCCCCGGCTCGTGTTCCTGTTGGTCTTCCATGGTAGCACCGTCGTGGAGGGAGGAATCTGGCAGCAGGTAACATGTGAGCCGATTGCACGAGTCCTGGATCGAGACCGATTCCCGGGACACCGGCCCCCACCCATCCGGGAATATGAACCACGGATCCTGAGGATTTCACGGATCAGAAAGAAGATAACGAAGACTGGGGTGTACTTTCCGTGTCCCGCCAGACCGGTGAGGATGCCCGTCCGGGGAGTCGCGCATGGAGCTCATGCCTGTCCGAGATGGAAGTGGCGCGAATCACGGCGGAGGTTCATCGTCCGGCCCCGGGAAGCACCTCCGGTTGCCGTGGTAGCGTGAGGCGGGCCGGGACCGCCGGCCGGGGAGGGGCCATGCTCGAGACCGTCCAGCACGATGAGATCCTGGAGATCAGGCTCGCCCGGCCGCCGGCCAACGCCCTGGACACCGGGCTCCTGCGGGCCCTGGACGGGGCCCTGCGGGAGGCGGAGGCGGGCGGGGCCGCCGGCGTGGTCCTCTCGGGGAGGCCCGGCCTGTTCACGGGCGGGCTGGACCTGCCGTTCCTGATCGGGCTCTCCCGGGAGGAGATCCTGGAGCCCTTCACGGCGTTCTTCGAGCTCCTGGCCACCGCCGCGCGCCTGGAGATCCCCCTGGCCGCCGCCATCACCGGCCACAGCCCCGCCGGCGGGGCCGTGATCGCCCAGTTCTGCGACCTCCGGGTGATGGCGTGGGGCGAGTTCCTCATCGGCTTCTCCGAGGCCCAGATCGGGGTGGTGATGCCCCGGTCCCTGGTGCAGGTCATCGCCCTGCGCCTGGGCTGGGCCACCATGGCCGACCTGGTGGTGAGCGGCCGCCTGGTGGGCCCGGAGGAGGCCCTCGAGCTCGGCATCGTGGACGGGCTGGCCGAGCCGGAGCAGGTGGTGGAGACCGCCGTGGCCCGCCTCGGGAAGCTCCTGTCCGTCCCGCGCGAGGCGATGCTCGAAACCCGGCGCCGTGTGCGCAGGCCCCTGGTGGAGGCCATGGCCACCGGCATCGAGGAGGACACCGCGAGCTTCGTGGACTGGTGGTTCCACCCGGAGACCCAGGCGGCCCTGAAGGCCGCCGTGGCCCGGCTCACCGGACGGGGACGCTGAGGCGCCTCAGTCGGCCGCCTCCTTCGGGGCGGTCCACCGGTCGATCCAGTCGAAGACCACCCGGTGCCACTGGAGCGAGTTGAGGGGCTTGAGCACCCAGTGGTTCTCGTCCGGGAAGTAGAGCAGCCGGGAGGGGATCCCCCGCCGCTGGAGCGCGTTGAAGGTGGCCAGTCCCTGGGTGTCCACGACCCTGTAATCCCTCGCCCCGTGGATCACCAGCTCGGGCGTCTTCCAGCGGGCCACGTACCGCACGGGCGAGTCCTTCCGGTAGGCCTCGGGGTTCTCCCAGGGGGTCCCACCGTGCTCCCACTCCGGGAACCACAGCTCCTCGGTGTCGAAGTAGGCCATGAACTCGTCCAGGTTGCCGTCGTGGCAGACCAGGGCGGCGAAGCGGTCGGTGTTCCCCTGGATCCAGTTGATCATGTAGCCGCCGAAGGAGGCGCCCAGGGCCGCCATCCGGTCGGGATCGATGAAGGGGTGGCGGCGCAGCACGTCGTCGAGGCCCTTCATGAGGTCCTCGAAGGGGGCCCCGCCCCAGTCGCCGTTGATGGCGTCGGTGAAGGCCTGGCCGTAGCCCGTGGAGCCGTGGAAGTCGATCATGACGGTGGCGTGGCCGTGGGCGGCGTAGACCTGGGGGTTCCACCGGTAGTGCCAGTGGTCGTCGAAGCTCCCCTGGGGGCCGCCGTGGACCAGGAAGGCCAGCGGGTAGGTCTTCTTCGGGTCGAAGTCCACCGGGTAGATCAGGTAGCCGAAGACCTCGTCGTGGTGGGCGCCGATGAAGGAGAACTGGCGGTACTCGCCGAAGCGGAGCTCCGCCAGGCGCGCGTCGTTGAGCCCCGTGATCTTCGTGGGCTCGCCGCCCTCCTTCGGCAACACCCACAGCTCGGCCGGGGAGACCAGGCTGTCCTGGGAGAACAGGATCCCGCCACCGGGAAGGGGCCGCGGGGAGTGGTTGGAGTGCTTCGTCACCAGGGCCTGCACCCGCCCCGTGGCGGCGTCGATGGCGAAGAGGCTGTGGTTGCCCACGTTGTCCGCGGTGGCGTAGAGGGTCGTCCCGTCCGGCGACCAGACCAGGCCGCCCGGCGAGCGGTCCCAGTCCTCGGTGAGGGTCCGGGCGGTGCCGTCGGGCCAGCCCATGAGCGTGACCCGGTAGCGGTCGGACTCGTATCCGGGCCGCTTCATGGCCAGCCAGGCCAGGGTCTTCCCGTCGGGCGAGAAGGTGGGCGCCGCGTCCCAGGCCTCGTTGGCCGCGGTGAGGTTCCTGGGGGCCGCGGAGCCGTCGGTGGGCACCGCCCACAGGTCCCAGTTGGTGGACCAGGCCGTCTCGGAGCCCGGCAGGACCTTGGCGGTGTAGACCAGCCAGGCGCCATCGGGCGAGATGGTGCAGTCCTCGGTGCCGCCCCAGGGCTTCGTGGGCGAGTGCCCCTCCACCCCCTTCATGAGGTCCACGGCCTCGCCCGCGGGCAGGCCGTCCTCCCCCAGGGGGATCCTGAGGATGTGGTTGAAGCGGCCGTCCTCCCAGCTGTCCCAGTGGCGCACGAAGAGGCGGTCGAAGATCATGCCGGAGGCCTTCTGCGCGGCCCTCTCCTCCAGGCGCCTCGCGGTGCATGGGACCGGGTCGTCGCAGTCGGGGAAGATGGCGGCGGAGACGAAGAGGGCCTTCCCCGTGGGACCCACCGTCAGGTTGTCCACGTCCAGGGGCAGGTCGGTCACCTGCTCGGCCTCGCCGCCGGCCAGGGAGATCCGCCACACCTGGGCCGAGCCGGAGCGGGTGGAGAGGAAGTAGAGCATCCCATCACCAGCCCAGCGGGGGTTCCAGTCCGAGGCGGGGTGGGTGGTGAGCCTGCGGGCCCCGGAGCCGTCGGTGGCGGCGATCCAGAGGTCGGAGCGGCCGCGGTTGGCCTCCAGGTCCATGGTGGTCACCACGAAGGCCACCCGCGAGCCGTCGGGGGACGGCCGGGGATCCCGGACCCGCTGCATGGCCACCAGGTCCTCGGGCGTGAAGGGTCGGGTGGCGGCGGACGCCGGAGCGGCGGCCACGGCAAGGACGAGCGCAAGAAGGATCACGGTGCGGCGCATGGAAACCTCCCGGCCCGCGGTGGCGGGCGCCCCCAATGGTACCGCGGCCAGCCCCCTCGCCGCGCAGCGGGGGTGGCGCCGGGCCCCCGGGTCAACCCTGCTCGCGGTAGACGTGGGGCAGGAGGGCGTAGAAGGCCATGGCGGGCTGGAGCTGGACCAGCGGGATCTGGTCGTTCACCGAGTGCGAGTGCACCTCGTCCGCGGGGCCGAAGCCCACGGTGGGGATGTCGAACATGCCGGCGGTGGTGCACCCGTTGGAGGAGAAGTTGGACCGGTGGATCCGGGGCTCCCGGCCCAGGACCTGGCGCGCCGTGATCAGGGCCGCCTGCACGGCGGGGGTCTCCAGCGGGGTCTCCCAGGCGGGGAAGCTCTTGGTGGTGGGGTAGGTGAGGCCCCTCCAGGAGGGCTCGTTGTACTCCAGGACCCGGACGCTGGCGTCGTTGGCCTGGACCTCCGGGAGGTTCTCCAGCTGCTCCAGGACGGCCTCCAGGGTCTCCCCCAGCGTGAGGCGACGGTCCACGTGGATGGTGCACTCGTCCGGGATGGCGGTGAGCGAGGGCGATCTCGACGAGATTCCCGTCACGGCGATGGAGCCCTTCCCCAGCCTGGGGTGCTCTACCTCCAGGTTCCCGTGGAGGCGCTGCAGGGCCTGCACCACGGGCACCATGGAATAGATGGCGTTGGCGCCCCGGTCGGGCTGGGAGCCGTGCGTGGCCACGCCCAGGGTCCGGAGCTCCAGCTCGGTCCGGCCCCGCTGACCGTGGCAGACCCCCAGGTGGGACGCCATGGCGATGACCACCAGCTCGGGCCGGAGGTCCGTCTCGTTGAGGAGGTACTGCCAGGAGAGCCCCACGCAGTCCTCGCCGTTGACCGTGGCGGTGACCCAGATGGTGAACTCCTCGGGGATGCCCAGCTGCTGGAGGAGGGCCACGCCGTGGACGATGGCGGCCAGGCCGCCCTTCTGGTCCGAGGCGCCGCGCCCGTAGAGCACGCCGCCGGAGATGACGCCCCGGAACGGGTCGAACTTCCACTGGGTGGGGTTGCTGATGCCCACCGTGTCCACGTGGGCGTCGAAGGCCAGGGTCCTGGGGCCCGAGCCGAGCCGGCCCAGGACGTTCCCCATGCCGTCCAGGTGGACGTCCTCGTACCCCAGCTGTTCCATCTCCCGGAGGACCCGCTCGCAGGCGAGCCGCTCCGCGCGGGAGGGGGAGGGGATGGTCACGAGGTCCCTGAGGAACTCGATGCACGCCGGCGCGGCCTCCGTCACCAGGGTCAGGATGTCCTTCTCGAGCCCGGTCCGTGCCTGCGTCTGTTGTCTCATGCCAGCTTCTCCTGTTGGGGAATTTTTTCACAAGTTTCCGGGAATGACAAACGGGGCGGCCCCGGCGCCCTGGCCCCCACGTTCGGAATGACCTGCTGCCGGCACGGGCTCGCCGCGGAGCCCCGGCTCTCTCGGCCGATGCCTTCCACCCTCTTCGCGGCCAGGCTCCTCACACCCGGGAAATGACTGCACTCCCTGCATTCCCTTGCAGTTCCCGCACCGCACCGGAGACCGGGCGGATCCGGCGCCCGAGTTCCACCACCACGTACTAAGGCAAACGAAACCCACCAGACCGAGTCGTCAAGGCTCCGATGGCCAGTCATCGGTGCAAGAACGCCCCGGCAATCTTGAGATTGCCAGTCGTCCGTGTCGGGATGCTTTCCTTCGCCTTGGCAACTGCTGCGTCTCCTCCTTCTTCCGGGTCGCTGCCAGGAACCATCCACTTTTCTGCGCCTTTCCCCGGGGCGGTCTATATTGGATTCTCCGGAGGGGCCCGCCGGGCGGGCCCACCACGGGAGGTGGACCGTGAAGAAGATCCTGATCGTGGCCGCTGGCCTCCTCGTCCTGACCGTGCTGGCCGCGGTGCTCGTCCTCCCGCGGCTCGTGGATCCGGAGCGCTACCGCCCACAGATCGAGGGAGCCCTCCGGGACGCCACGGGCTGGGAGGCATCGCTCGGCGACATGGGGCTCCGGATCCTGGGGGGGACAGCCCTCACGGTCCACGACGTGACACTGGCCGACCCTCCCTCCGGATTCCACATGGAGGTGGACGAGTTCCGGGTGGGCGTGGCGCTCCTGCCCCTCCTGAAGCGGCGGCTCGAGGTCACGAGGATCGAGGTCCTCAGGCCCTCCGTCACGCTCCGGTGGACCGGCGAGGGGCTCCAGCTCCCCTCTCTTCCGGAGGATTCCGGCTCCGGGCAGCCGGCGGGGGAGACCACCGGCGAGCCCGCCTTCTCCGTGGTGGTGAACCGGATCGCCGCACGGGACGGCACCCTGATCCTGGAGCACACGGCCGGGCAGACCCCGCAACGCTGGGCCCTCACCGGCTTCGACGCCACGCTGCTCCCCGGCAGCCGGGAGCTCGAGATGAACGCCCGTGCCGGGAGCGGAACGGTGAAGGCCGGGGGCGTCCTCGGGGAGCAGGTGACGCTCGAGCTCGACGCCATCCGGAGCGAGGAGCTCCCACCCTGGCTGCTGGGTGACCTGCTCCAGCCCGGGGGGACCCTCTCGGGCACCGTGAAGGCCCTGTTGAAGGAGGGGTCTCCACGGATCACGGCCCACCTGACGGCCTCCGGCCTCCTGATGGAGGGCGGAGAGGCACCGCTGGACGACGTCACGGCGACCCTGGAGGTGGTCCGGAACGGCTCCTCGTTCGTGCTCCGAGAGCTGCAGCTCCAGGCGGCCGGAGCCACGCTCACCGGCTCGGGTCCCCTGACCCCCGATCTCGGGCTCCACCTGAAGCTCGGCCCCTCGCCCATCGAGTCGGCGCTCCGCATCGCCCGGGCGGCGCGCCCGATCCCCCTCCATGTGAAGGGTCCCGGGAACCTGGAATCCGGCATCTCCCTCCGCGCCACCGGCGGCGGGGTGCCGGCCATCGGTGCCTCCGGGGTCCTCTCCGCGGCGAGTGTCACCCTGGCCGAGGGGCTCCCCGACGTCCGGGACGCCCGGATCACCTTCGAGCTCGATCCCTCCGGAAAGCTCACCGCCCGCCTCACCGCCGGGACCTTCGCCGACGGGCCCGTCACGGGGACCTTCGCCCTGAGCCCGGTGAACCCCCCGGGGAAGCTCGCGCTGGACGCCCGCCTCGAGGACGCCGACGTCGCCGGCTTCCTCCGCGCCATCGGCTCCGCGCAGGCCGACCGGATCTCCGGGCGGGCCTCCGGCACCGCACGGCTCACCACCGACCTCTCCCGGGGGCTGCCGGGCCCCGCCGGCCTCCGCGGCGAGCTCGTCGCCACTCTCGCCGACCTCACGCTCCCAGGCTGGGACCTCCTCACGGCGGTCACCGGACAGCTGGCAAAGGGCGGCTCCTGGAAGGAGATGCTCCAGGCCGTGGCCGGTGCGGGACAGGAGGGCACGGCGGGACCCGCCACGTTCCGGAAGGCCCGGCTCGAGGTGGCCATGGAGGGGCTCCCCTGGAAGGTCCGCCGCCTCGACCTGGACGGGGGCGACCTCACCGCGGAGGGCTCGGGCACCTTCGAGCCGGTGAAGGGCACCGTGGCGCTCGAGCTCCGGACCCGCCTGGGGCCCGAGCAGAGCCGGAAGATCGTGAAGAACGCCTCCTTCCTCGCCTCCCTCCAGGACGAGAAGGGACGGATCGTGGTGCCGGTCACCGTCCGTGGCCCCCTCACCGAGCCCTGCATCTCCGTCGACCTGGAGGGGGTCCTCACGGACACGGAGGGTGACGTGGGCGGCCTGGTGGGCGGCCTGATCGACTCGCTGCTGGGCGGGGGGGAGAAGAAGTAGGACGTCAGGGCGTGAGAACGTCCCCCGCCCTCCCTGAAGGTGCAGGGGAGCAGGGGGGCAGGGGTGCGACACCCGCCCTTCCCGCCGTGCGAGGTGCGACGGCCCCCTCCCTCCCGTGCGACACCCGCCCACCCGCCCGTGCGGGACCACCTCTCGCGTTACCGGGCGGACGGGATCCGCCGCTCCCCCTCTCCCCTGCACCCTTGCCCCCCTGCTCCCCTGCGCCCCGTCGGACGGCTGTCGCACCTCCCCACGCCCTCACGCCCTGACCTCCCCACCCTCCCCCGGGCGCGCTACAGTGGTTCCATGGCACCCCGGATCAGTCCCCTGTGGTGGCCGGCGCTGGCGGTGACAGCGCCCATGTGGATCCCCTGGCTGGCCGTGCGCCACCGCGCCTTCGCCCGGAACGTGGACGCGGCCCGCGACCGCAACGACCGCCGGCTCGAGACGGCACGTCCACTCCCCCTGCCGGAGCTCGAGAAGCTCTCGATCACCGTGCTCGTGGACGAGAAGGCCCGGCCCGGTTTCCTCCACGACGACGGCGTGGCCTACCTGCTGCGCACCGGGGCCGGCGGCCTGCTCGTGGACGTGGGCTTCGGCCCCGCCACACCCGCCCTCGAGCACAACGCCCGCCGCCTCGGCTTCTCCTGGGAGGGCGTGGACGGCCTGCTCATCACGCACCTCCACGGTGACCACATGGGCGGTCTCGCCGCCGCCCGGTCCCGCACCGTGGCCCTGCCGGACACGGTGAGGCCCCCCCGGGCCGGCCTTCCCTGCTTCCTCCCGGAGCCCGCGGAGGCGCCGGGTTTCGAACGCGTCGTGGTGGACGCGCCGCGCCCGCTCGTGGCGGGCCTGGGGACCACGGGTCCCCTCTCCAGGAGCCTCTTCTTCCTGGGACCCGTGGAGGAGCAGGCCGTCCTCGCGCGGCTCCGCGGCAGGGGCACCGTGGTGGTCACCGGGTGCGGGCACCCCGGGCTCCCCCTGATCCTGGAGATGGCGCGCCGCCTGGCTCCCGGCCCCATCCACGCCGTGGCGGGAGGCCTCCACTACCCCATCACCAGCGGCCGCGGCAGCTACCCCGGCTTCCAGGCCCAGCGCCTCTTCGGCACGGGCCGTCCCCCCTGGCGGCCGCTCACGGAGGAGGACCTGGACCGCGGCATCGCCGCCCTCCGCGGTGCCGGGGTCGAACGCCTCCTGCTCTCCGCCCACGACACCTGCGACCACGCCATCCGGCGCTTCGCCACGGAGCTCGACGCCGAGGTGGAGGTGCTGGAGGCCGGCAGCACCGTCACGCTCTGACCCCCAGCGCGGGCTGCCGCAGCGCGGCGAAACACGCTACACTGTGGAGGCCCCCGCAGGCCGGACACCCGGCCGTGCGGGCAGGGGAAAGGACGCACACCATGTTCGCTCCGGGATGGCGCGACGAGGCCCTGGCGGCCCTGGACGGCGGATTCGACCTCGTGGTGATCGGCGGCGGCATCACGGGCTGCGGGATTGCCCTGGACGCGGCCCAGCGCGGCCTCTCGGTCCTGCTGGTGGAGCAGGGGGACATCGCCTCGGGCACCTCCTCCCGCTCCTCCAAGCTGGTCCACGGGGGGCTCCGCTACCTCAAGCAGATGCAGTTCCGGATCACCCGCATGGCCTGCCGGGAGCGGGACCGCATGCTCCAGCTGGACCCCCACCTGGTGGAGCCCGTCCGCTTCCTCTACCCCGCCTACGAGGGGGACCGGACCCCGGGCTGGAAGATCGACCTGGGCCTCTGGATGTACGACAGGCTGGCGCAGTCCCCGGAGAAGCACCACCGCCTCGAGCCGGAAGAGGTGGCCGCGGTGGCGCCCGGGCTGCTCACCGAGGACCTGGACCGGGCCCTGGTCTACCGGGATGCCATGGCGGACGATGCCCGCCTGACCCTGGCCGTGGCGGCCACCGCCGCCGCCTTCGGGGCGCGGTTCCTGACCTCCGCACGGGTGGAGAAGGCCCTCCGCAGGCGATCGGGCGAGCTCAGGGGCGTCCGGGTCCGGGACCTGGAGACCGGCACGGTCCACACGGTGGAGGCGGGCGTGGTGGTGAACGCCACCGGCGTGTGGGTGGACGAGCTCCGGGACCGGCTGGGCCTCGAGGGCACCCACCTCAGGCCCTCCCGCGGCAGTCACATCATCCTGCCCCACGACCGGCTGCCGCTCGAGGTGGCCGTGGCCGTGCCCGCTCCGGACGACGGCCGGCCGGTCTGCTTCATCCCCCATCCCGAGGGCGTCCTGGTGGGCACCACGGACCTCTACCACGAGGGACCGCTCGACGATCCCCGCCCCACCCGGGAGGAGATCGCCTACCTCCTCCGGACCATCGCCTCGGTCTACCCGGAGAACCCCCCCGGCCCGGCCGACATCGTCGGGGCCTTCGCCGGGCTGCGCCCCATCCTCGACACCCACGCCGAGGACCCCTCCGAGGCCAGCCGCGAGGAGGCCATCTGGGAGGAGGGGGGGCTGCTCTCGGCGGCCGGCGGCAAGCTCACCACCTGGCGGGTCATGGCCGAGGAGGCCGTGGACGCGGCGCTCAAGCTCCTTCCGGAGGAGCGGGCGGAGCGGTCCGGCCCCTGTGCCACCGACGGGACCGCCCTGTCCGGCCTGGTCCACCCGGGCTCCGCGGCCCGTCTCCAGGAGTTCTTCGGCATGCCGGAGGAGGTGTCCCGGGCCATGGTCCGCCGCCTGGGCGCGCTGGCCTGGTCGGCGGCGGCCCTGGCGCGGCGGGAGCGCGACCTCCACCCCGTGGCGCCCGGCGTGGACCTCTGCCCCGCGGAGGCCCGCACCTGGCTCCGGCACGGCGCGGTGCTCCACGTGGAGGACCTCCTGCTCCGGCGCGTCCGGCTGGGCATGTGGCAGCCCGACACCGCCCGTGACGTGGCCTGGCGGCTTCGCATGATCTTCCAGCGCGAGCTCGGGTGGAGCTTCGGACGGTGGAGCGAGGAGCTGGAACGCTTCGACGAGGCGCTCGAGGGCTGGACACCGCCGCCCGTGGAGTGAATCCGGGAACCCCGGCCCCCTCCCGTACGTATGACCGGGTGGAGGCAGCCATGAACGAGCACACCACGTCCCACGCCACCATCGCCGGGGTCCTCGACATCGCCGCCGGGCTCATGGCGCTGACGGGCGGCCTGGTCCTGGCCCTGCTGGCCGTCCTCGGCGCCGGGGTCCTGGCCGCCATCCCCGAAGACATCCCCCCGCTGCAGTTCGTGCCGCTGGCCCTCTTCGGCCCCCTGGCGCTCCTGGTGCTGGGCGCCGCCGCGGTGTGCATCGCCGGAGGCATCGCCGCCCTGAAGCGCTCCAGCTGGGGCTGGGCCCTCGCCGGTGCCGTGGCCGCGCTCCTGGCCTTCCTGCCCCTCGGGGTGGTGGCCCTGATCTTCACCATCCTGGCCGAGCGCGAGTTCCAGGCGCAGCCCCCGCAGGCGGCCGCTCCGCCCTCAGGCTGAGAGCCGGCCCGCCGCCAGCTGCCGCGCCGCGGCCCGCACGGCCTCCGGACCCCACGCCCGCTCCAGGCGCCGCACCGTGAAGTGGCCCCGGGCCATGCGCTGGAAGTGCCGGATGAACACCGCGTTCACCGCGGCGCCCCCCGCGGCGCCCAGCAGCGGGGCCGCCTGGGCCACCGCCTTCTCCGACACCACGATCTCGAAGCGCGCGGCGATCTTCCCCACGAAGCCCACCAGCGACCGGGTGAGCCCGCGCCCCGCACCCTCCTGGGCCACCCGCCGCATGGCGTCGGCGAGTCCCGCCCGGATGGCGAAGTAGGCATTGTCCGCGGCATCGTCCGTCGTGGTGGGTCCCCCGAGGGCGAAGACCTGGAGGCAGGCCAGCCTGGCCTCCAGCCGGGAGAGGTCCTCGCCCTCCTCCCGGGCGATCTCCGCGATGGAGCGCAGCATGATGGTGGTGGTCACCGGCAGCTCCACGGCCAGGGCCGCGAGCCCTCCCGCACCGCCCACGGCGCCGGATACCGTGGCCGCCAGGGTGTGCCAGCGGCCCGACCGCCCCCGGAGGAGGCCGGCGTCGAGGCTCTTCACCGCAAGGTCCAGCGCCGCCCTGAGCGCCCGGTCCACCGAGCCCGACACGATCCGTGAGGCCCTCCCCGGCAGCCGGGCCATGAGCTTCTCGATGGGCACGCCCACGTGGTTCGCCACCTGGATCAGGAACCCCGGGCTCTCGAGCAGGCGCAGCGCCTCCGCAAGCTCCCGGAGCGCCGGCTCCGGCAGCCCATCCTCCGGCCGCTCCCACTCCCCGTCCACCACGATCGTCTCGCTCACCTCGAGCCTCCCTGGCCCCGGAGGGGCCGTATTCCCAGGGTACAGGAATCGGGAGGGGAAGGCGGGTGATCGGGGACATGGTCAAGGTGAGGACCATGGACACGGTCACGGCCAGGGTCGGGGACAGGGTCGGAGACACGGGCACGGACACCGTCACAGGAGCAGGGGAGCAGGGGCGAGGGAGGACCGACGCGGCCATGGACGCCGTCACGGTTACCGGCACCGTGATGGTCACGGACCCATCTCCGGAGTGCGGGCGGGCCGCCTCCCACCATGGCGGGCCACTTCTCCGGGCCTTCTTCCCGTGCGGAGCCCGGTACGGCGTTTCCCGGGTCTTGGGATTCGGAAAGCGTCACGGGAAACGCCGTGCCCGGCACGCGCCGCCGGGCGCCACCTCCTCCGGGTGGGTAGGGGACGTCTTCACCCCTTCACCGGGCGAGTGGGCGGGTGGAGGCCACACGTTTCGGAAGACGAAAACGCCACGGAGCGGCGAGGACCACCCGTGGCGCGAGGGCACGAACACATGGCGCGCCGGAAGGGACTCGAACCCCAAACCTTCTGATCCGTAGTCAGATGCTCTATCCAATTGAGCTACCGGCGCAGCCGGGATGGGCATTCTGCCACAGGGGACGTCTCGTTGCAAGGGGTGATTGCGCCTGGAAGCCCATGGAAACACCGGGCCGGGTGGTGCGTATCATTGGCGGACACGACACAGGGAGGAGCCGACGTGGAATCGATCCTGGAGCTTCGAGACCTGAGCAAGCGTTACGGGGACCACGTGGCCGTGGAGGGGCTGTCCTTCGCGGTGCCGCGGGGCTCCATCTTCGGGCTGCTGGGACCCAACGGGGCCGGCAAGACCACCACCATCCGCATGGTGATGCGGATCATCCTGCCCGACCGGGGCGAGGTGCTGCTGGACGGCTCGCCGGTGGACGACGACCGGCGGCGTCTCATCGGCTACCTGCCCGAGGAGCGCGGCCTCTACCGGAAGATGAAGGTCCTCGACCACCTGGTCTTCCTGGGGACCGTACGCGGCGTCCCGCCCCGGGAGGCCCGGAGGCGCTCCGCCGCCTGGCTGGAGAAGTTCGGGCTCGGCGAGTGGGCGGACCACAAGGTGGAGGACCTCTCCAAGGGCATGCAGCAGAAGGTGCAGTTCATCGGGACCATCCTGCACCGGCCCCAGCTGCTGATCCTGGACGAGCCCTTCTCGGGCCTCGACCCCATCAACACCCGCGAGCTCAAGGACCTGATGCTGGCCATGCGCGAGGAGGGCGTGACCATCGTGCTGTCCACCCACGTGCTGCCCCAGGTGGACGAGCTCTGCGACCACATCTGCCTGATCAACCGGGCCCGGCCCATTCTCGCGGGCAACCTGGAGGAGATCCGCGAGCGCTTCGGCGGCCGGACCTGGGAGGTGGACGGGGACTTCGGCCGGGAGGCCCTCGCGCGGCTCCCCCAGGTGGAGGCGGTCCACGGGCTGCGGGACCGGTACCTCCTGGACCTGCGGCCCGAGGCCGCCCCCCGGGACGTGCTGACCGCGCTCCTCGAGCTGGGCGAGGTCACCCACTTCGCCCGCTTCGTCCCCGACCTGGAGAACATCTTCATCCGCGCCGTGGAGGAGGACCAGAGCCATGCTGCATAGGATCGTCGCCATCGTCCGCAGGGAGTACCTGGAGCGGATCCGCACCAGGGCCTTCTGGGTGTCCACGCTGCTGGTGCCGCTCTTCATGGGGGCCATGATGGTCATCCCCGCCTGGCTCGCCGAGCGCGGCGGCGGCGAGTTCACCGTGGCGGTGCTCGACCTCTCGGGCCGCTTCGCCGGGCCCGTGAAGGCCGAGGTGGAGAAGCGCCTGGCCTCCTCCGATGAGAAGCTCTCGGTCCACCTGGCCATCGTGGACCCCGGCGCCGATCCCGAGGCCACCCGCGAGGCGTTGAAGGGCCGGGTCCAGAAGGGCGAGTTCGACGGGCTCCTGGTGCTGCCCGCGGGCCTGCCCGACCAGGGGGAGCCCGAGTACCTGGCCCCCAACGTGGCCGCCTTCAAGCTGCTCATGATCCTGGAACGCTCGGTGAACGACGCGCTGGTGGCGGACCGGCTCACGCGGGCGGGCCTGGACCCGGAAAAGGTCTCCGAGCTGACGCGCCGGGTGGACCTCAAGACCTTCAAGCTGGGCAAGAAGGGGGAGGAGACCCGGGACGAGGGCCAGGGCTTCCTGCTCTCCTACGGCTTCATGCTGATCATCTACATGAGCGTGCTCATGTACGGCATCTACGTGATGCGGGGCGTGCTCGAGGAGAAGACCAACCGGATCGTGGAGGTGGTGATCGCCACGGTGAAACCCTTCGAGCTCATGCTGGGCAAGATCCTGGGGATCGGCGCCGTGGGCCTGACCCAGTTCTCCCTCTGGGGCATCGCGCTCGCCGCCATCACGGCGCCGGGGGCCATGGCCGCCCTGGGCTTCGCCGGGGTGGAGCTGCCCTCCCTGCCGCCGCTCCTGCTGGTCTTCTTCGTGGTCTTCTTCGTGCTCGGCTTCCTGCTCTACGGCACGCTGTACGCGGGCATCGGCGCGGCCTTCGACACGGAGCAGGAGGCCCAGAACTTCCAGACCCTGGTGACGCTCATGCTCGTGGTGCCCCTGGTGCTCATGGTGCAGATCCTCAACCAGCCCGACGGCACCCTCTCGGTGGTGCTCTCCCTGGTGCCCTTCTTCGCGCCCATGCTCATGTTCCTGCGCATGACCCTCACGCCGGTGCCGGCGTGGCAGCTGGCCGCCGCCGTGGCCGGCCTGCTCGCCGCCATCGTGGCCTGCGCCTGGGTGGTGGGCAAGATCTACCGCGTGGGCATCCTCATGCACGGCTCCAAGCCCACATTCAAGGACATGGTGCGCTGGGTGAGGGAGGCGTAGGGAGCCGCCCGCCCGTCCGGGTGGCGCAGGGGCGCAGGGGCGCAGCATACGTCGCTGCCCGTGCGACACCCACCCGGCCCTCCGTGCGAGGTGCGACGCCCACCCACCTGGGAGAATGAACCACGGATTCAACGGTTTGGAAAGAAGACAGAAATGAACGAATGTGCGTTCGATTCCGCGCCAGACCAATGAGTCCGATCCATTGGAGAGATTTCAAGAAGCTCACGTTTCACGATCCGGGGCGAGTGGGTGGGCTTCACCCTTCACTTCTTCACTCTTCACCTCCTGCACCCCCGCGCCACCTCCTGCACCCCTGCGCCCCCTCTCCCCTGCGCCCCGGGCGGGCGGGGGCCGTCCTGACGTCTTCACGTCCTGACTTCCTCATCTCCCCACCCACCAGCACCACCGTCACATCGCACACGTTGGTCCCCGTGGGGCCGGTGACGAGGGCGTCTCCCGCGGCGGCGAGCACCGTGCCCGCGTCGTTGTCCGCGAGCGCCGCGACGGGGTCGTGCCCGGCGGCCCGGATCCGCGCGGTGGTCTCCCCGTCCACCACCGCGCCCGCGTGGGGCGTGACTCCGTCGATGCCGTCGGTCCCTGCAGCCAGGAGCACCCGCCCCCGGCTCCCCTCGAGCACCAGCGCCGCCGCCAGGGCCAGCTCCTGGTTCCGGCCGCCCCTGCCCCTGCCCCGGACCGTGACCGTGGTCTCGCCCCCGAAGACGAGGGCGGTCCGGTCGCCCGCGGGGATCCCCAGGGCCCTCGCGGCCAGCTCGCGGCCCCGGACGGAGGCCTCGCCGGTGAGTGGCTCCGGAACCACGGTGACCTCCCACCCGCCGCCCCTCAGGTGCGCCGCGGCGGCCTCCACGGCGCTGCGGTTGTTGGCCAGCACCACGGTCCGCGCCTTCCGCTCCCAGGGCTCCGGAGCCACGGGAAGCCCGGCCCGACCGCGGAGGAACTCCACCACGGCCGGCGGCACCCTCTCCGCAAGCCCGAGACGTTCCAGCACCTCCAGGGCGTCCGCCGCCGTGGTGGGCGAGGGCACCGTGGGACCCGAGGCGATGTCGGGCAGGGGGTCGCCCGGCACGTCGGAGATCAGGGCCGTGCGCACGGGCGCGGGCCAGGCGGCCCGGGCGAGCCCCCCACCCCCCGCCGCCAGGAGCTGGCGGCGGACGGTGTTCACCGCGCCGATGGGCGCCCCGGCCTCCAGCAGGAGCCGGGTGGTGGCCAGCACGTCCGCGAGCGCGAGCCCCTCCTCGGGGGCCGCGAGCAGCGCCGAGCCCCCCCCCGAGAGCAGAACCACCAGGAGATCGCCCTCCCCGAGCTCCCCGACCCGCGCCAGCAGCTCGCGGGCGGCGGCCTCCCCCGCCGCGTCCGGGTAGGGGTGGGCGCCCCGCCGGACCACGGCGGCCCGCTCCACGCCGGGAGGTACCGGGACACCGTGGGGCGTCACCACGAAGAGCTCGCCGGACCGCTCCCCCGCCGCCGTGAGCCAGGCGGCGGCCAGGCCGGGGGCCGCCTTGCCGATGGCCGCCACCAGGCGCCGGCCGGGAACCTCCGGCACCTCCATGCCGGCCAGGCGGAGGCCGCGGCCGTCACGAACCATGGCGGCCGGCAGCAGATTCTCCGGGAGGACCGCACGGACGGCGGCCCCGAACGCCGCCTCCGCCGCGGAGCGCAGGGTCTCGTCGGGCACCCTCCACCTCCCCTCAGGCGCGCCGGATCTTGGCCCTGAGGATGTAGGCCTCGAAGGCCAGGGCGGCCAGCCGCTTCACCAGGTCCGGGTTGAAGCGCCTGGTGCTCATGGTGACCACGGGAACGTGCCGGGTCCGCGCCGTCTCCACCGAGTTGGTGCAGGTGTGGCCGTCGATGCCCCCCAGCGCGTGGGCCAGGAAGGCCCCCTGCGGGAAGCGCAGCCTGTGGGGCCCGAGGGCCTCCGAGGAGGACCGTTCCGAGCAGGCGAGCGCGAGGAGCAGCACGGCGAGCACGGAACGGCGTGCGTTTCCCATGCTGGCATTCTACATCCCGTCCCGGCCGGAGGAGCGGGCGGCCCGACACAAGAAAACGGGGCCGCGGGTCGTCCCACGGCCCCGGTGGGCCGGACAGCCGGCACGGTGGGCCGCTAGGCGGCCTCCCGGTGGACCGGTTCGATGACCAGCTTCCCGTCGACGACATCCAGACGCACCGTGTCGCCCTCCACCACCTCGCCGGCGAGGACCTTCGTGGAGAGGGGGTCCTGCACCAGGCGCTGGATGGTGCGCTTGAGCGGCCGGGCCCCGAAGTCCGGGTCGTAGCCCTCCCGCGCCAGGAGCTCCATGGCGGCCTCGGTGGCCTCCAGGCGGATCCTGCGGTCGGCGAGCAGCTGGTTGAGCCGCTCCAGCTGGATCGCCACGATGGACTTCATGTGCTCCATGCCGAGCCGGTGGAAGATCAGCACCTCGTCCACCCGGTTGAGGAACTCGGGACGGAAGTGCCGCTTCAGCTCGGCCTCCACCTCGGCCATCATGGTCTCCCGCTCCGCCTCGCTGTACTGCTGGATCAGGTGCGAGGCGATGTTGGAGGTCATGATGATGACCGTGTTCCGGAAGTCCACCGTGCGGCCCTTGCCGTCGGTGAGGCGGCCGTCGTCCAGGATCTGGAGCAGCACGTTGAACACGTCCGGATGGGCCTTCTCGATCTCGTCCAGCAGCACCACCGAGTAGGGGCGCCGCCGCACCGCCTCGGTGAGCTGACCGCCCTCGTCATGGCCCACGTAGCCCGGAGGGGCACCGATCATGCGGGCCACCGAGTGCTTCTCCATGTACTCGGACATGTCCAGCCGGACCATGGCCCGCTCGTCGTCGAAGAGGAACTCCGCCAGCGCCCGGGCCAGCTCGGTCTTGCCCACGCCCGTGGGGCCCAGGAAGAGGAAGGATCCGATGGGCCGGTTGGGGTCCTTGAGCCCCGCCCGCGCCCTGCGCACCGCCGCCGCCACGGCTGCGATGGCGTCGTCCTGGCCCACCACCCGCTGGCGCAGCCGGTCCTCCATGGTGAGGAGCTTGGCCTTCTCGCCCTCGAGCAGGCGGGAGACCGGGATGCCGGTCCAGCGGGAGACCACCCGGGCGATGTCCTCCTCGGTGACCTCCTCGGAGAGCATGGAGCCGTGCTCCCGATGGTGCCGCGCCAGCTCCTCGGTGGCCTCCTCCAGGCGCTGGTTGAGCTGGACCAGCTGGCCGTAGCGGAGCTGGGAGGCCCGGTCCAGGTCACCCTCGCGCTCGGCGCGCTCGGCGGCCTCGCGGGTCTCGTCGATCTGGACCTTGAGCTCGCGGATGGCCGCGATGAGCTCCTTCTCCTTCTGCCACTGGGCCTTCATGGCCGAGACCTTCTCCTGGAGCTCGGCCAGCTCGGCCTCGATGGCCTCGAGCCGCTCCTTCGACGCGGCGTCCTTCTCCTTCGCCAGGGCCCGCTTCTCGATCTCCAGCTGCACCGCCCGGCGCTGGAGCTCGTCGATCTCCGTGGGCAGGGAGTCGATCTCGATGCGGAGCCTGGAGGCCGCCTCGTCGATGAGGTCGATGGCCTTGTCTGGCAGGTGCCGGTCGGTGATGTAGCGGTGCGAGAGGGTCGCCGCCGCCACGATGGCCCCGTCGGTGATGCGCACCCCGTGGTGCACCTCGTACTTCTCCTTGAGACCCCGGAGGATGGCGATGGTGTCCTCCACCGAGGGCTCCTCCACCAGCACGGGCTGGAAGCGGCGCTCCAGCGCCGTGTCCTTCTCGATGTACTTGCGGTACTCGGTGAGAGTGGTGGCGCCGATGCAGCGCAGCTCGCCCCGGGCCAGCGCCGGCTTGAGGAGGTTGGCGGCGTCCATGGCGCCCTCGGCGGCGCCGGCGCCCACCAGGGTGTGGATCTCGTCGATGAAGAGGATCACCTCACCGTCGGAGTCCACAACCTCCTTGAGGACGGCCTTGAGCCGGTCCTCGAACTCGCCCCGGTACTTGGCCCCCGCGATGAGGGCACCCATGTCCAGAGCCACGATCCTCCGGTTCTTGAGGATCTCGGGCACGTCGCCGTCGGCGATGCGCTGGGCCAGGCCCTCCACCACCGCCGTCTTGCCCACCCCCGGCTCGCCGATGAGCACGGGGTTGTTCTTGGTGCGCCGGGTGAGCACCTGCATGATCCGCCGGATCTCGTCGTCCCGGCCGATCACCGGGTCCAGCTTGCCCGCACGGGCCAGCTCGGTGAGGTCCCGGCCGTAGTTCTTCAGGGCCTCGTACCTGGCCTCGGGGTTGTCGTCGGTGACCCGGTGGGAGCCCCGGAGCTCCTGGATGGCCTGGAGCAGGGTCTTCTGGTCCAGGCCACGGGCAGCCAGGAGCTGCGCCGCCGAGGATGACGGCACGCTGGCCAGGGCCATGAGCAGGTGCTCCACCGAGATGTACTCGTCCTGGAACTGCGGGGCCAGCTTCACCGCCTGGTCCAGCACCTCCCGGAGGTCCCGGGAGGGATTGGGCTCGGCGGCGCCCTGGGCCCGCGGCAGGCGGTCCAGGTCCGCCATCACGTCCTGGATCAGCTGCGAGGCGGGCACGCCCACCTTCTCAACGAGGCGGGGTACCAGCCCGCCCTCCTGCTGGAGCAGGGCCAGCAGCAGGTGCGACGGGATCGTCTCGGGGTTGCCGCGCTCTGCGGCCAGACGGAAGGCGCCCTGGATCGCCTCGGTCGCCTTCACGGTGTAGTTGCTGTTGCCGTTCATGGAATCCTCCTTCCTCCCCGCCATCCCCCGGGCCGCATGGGGCCCGGACGGGGACCTGCCGGACGGGAAGCGCGGCGTGGGCCGCATTCACAATATCGGACCTGAGTCTGATTTTGTCAAGATCTGATGCTCACAATTTTGATATTGTTCTTATCAACCTTTTCGATGACCGGAGGTCACGACGTCAGGACCTCCCCCACCCGGGGGAGAGGGGCACAGGAGTGTGCGACGCCCTCCCGCCCGGCCGTGCGAGGTGCGACGACCCCCCGCCCACCCGTGCCCCTGGCACTGTCCGTGTCCGTGCCGGTGACCGTGTCCCTGACCCCGACCATGTCCCCGTCCTCGTCCATGACCATGTCCCTGTTCCTTTTCTTGTCCCTGTCCCCGCCCATGATCGTGTCCCTGTCCATGCTCCACGGCGTCCTTCGGCCCTCCACCGAAACAGGGTCAGGGTCACAGACACGGCCACGGTCAGGGTCACGGTCAGGGTCACGGTCAGGGTCACGGTCAGGGTCGGGGTCAGGGTCGGGGTGTGGATCGGGGGGCACCGGCGGGTGGGTGTCGTACCTCCCCCGTCCTCTTTCGTTTCGCGTCTCACAGCCCGGGCGGCCGGTGACCCGCGGTACAATGCGGGAACCGTTCGCGGAATGGATCGCAGGAAAGGAACCGACCATGGGAGAGCAGAACGTCCGGCATGCCACCGAGGTGGCGGAGCTCCGCCGCTTCCTCAAGCGCCTCCTCCGGGACGTGAAGGCCATGGAGCACATGCTCGAGCACGGCCTCATCGAGTCCGGCGTCCGGCGCATCGGCGCCGAGCAGGAGCTCTTCCTTGTGGACGACACCTGGCGCCCCGCACCGCTGGCCACCGAGGTCCTGGGCACCCTCGCGGGCCCCCACTTCACCACCGAGCTCGCGCGCTTCAACCTGGAGTTCAACCTGGACCCGGTGGCCTTCGGCGGCACCTGTCTCAGCCAGCTGGAGGGCCAGCTCGAAAGCCTGCTCGCGCGGGCCCGGGACGCGGCCGCGGAGCACGGCGCCCGGGTGGTGCTCACGGGCATCCTCCCCACCCTCACCAAGGGGGACCTCGAGCTGGAGAACATGACCCCCAACCCGCGCTACTTCGCCCTCAACGACGCGCTCACGCGCCTGAGGGGCGGCGAGTACAGCTTCCACATCAAGGGGATCGACGAGCTGAACTTCCACCACAACAACATCATGGTGGAGGCCTGCAACACCTCCTTCCAGGTCCACTTCCAGGTGGGGCCGGAGGAGTTCGCCCGCATGTACAACATCGCCCAGGCCGCCGCGGCCCCCATCCTGGCTGCGGCGGCCAACTCCCCCCTGCTCTTCGGCAAGCGCCTGTGGCGGGAGACCCGGGTGGCGCTGTTCCAGCAGTCCATCGACACCCGCCGCTCGGCCCCCCACCTCCGGGAGCAGGCGCCCAGGGTGAGCTTCGGGCGGCAGTGGGTCCGCTCCTCGGCCCTGGAGATCTTCCGCGAGGACATCGCCCGCTTCCGGGCCATCCTGTCCACCGAGATGGAGGAGGACCCTTTCGAGGCGCTCGGGGAGGGGCGGGCTCCCGACCTCCCCGCCCTCCGGCTCCACAACAGCACCGTCTACCGCTGGAACCGCGTCTGCTACGGCATCGGGGAGGGCGGCAGGGCCCACCTGCGCATCGAGAACCGCACCCTCTCGTCGGGCCCCACCGTCCGCGACGAGGTGGCCAACGCGGCCTTCTGGTTCGGCCTGGTGAGCGGCCTGCTGGGCCGCTACGAGGACATCACGCGCCACATGCGCTTCGAGGACGCCCACGCCAACTTCTTCGCGGCCGCCCAGCACGGGCTCAACGCCCAGCTCACCTGGCTGGAGGGACGCATCCTCCCCGCCAGGGACCTGATCCTGAAGGAGCTGCTGCCGCTGGCCCGCGAGGGGCTGCTGGCCTCGGGAGTGGACGACGGCGACGTGGAGCTCTATCTGGGGGTCCTCGAGGAGCGAGTACGCTCCAGCCACACCGGCGCCCAGTGGCTCCTCTCCTCCTTCGCAACCCTGGGCGAGAAGGGGCCCCTCGCGGAGCGGCTCAGCGCCCTCACGGCCGCCACGGCTCACCGCCAGGAGCACCGAGGCCCGGTTCACGGCTGGGAACCAGCCAGGCTGGAGGAGGCGGGCGGCTGGAAGCACAACTACCTCCGGGTGGAGCAGTACATGGACACGGACCTGATCACGGTGGGTCCCGACGAGCCCGTGGAGCTGGTGACCCACCTGATGGAGTGGAACCGGGTCCGCCACGTGCTGGTGGAGGACGAGGACAACCGGCTGGTGGGCATCGTCAGCCGCCGGTCCCTCCTGCCCCTGGTGGGCAGCTACGATCCGGAATCCGTGGACGGCCCCCTGCCGGTGAGCGAGGTCATGCAGCCGGACCCCATCACCGTGGCTCCCGAGACCTCCACACTGGAGGCCATCGAGCTCATGCGGCAGCACCGGATCAGCTGCCTCCCCGTGGTGAAGAACGGCCACCTGGTGGGCACGGTGACCCAGGACCAGTACATGGAGATTGCCGGCCGCCTCCTGGAGCAGAAGCTGCGGGAATGAGCACGGCTGCCCAGGCGCTCGCACCGCCGGGACTTGTCATCCGGGGCCGATCCGCGTATACTACGCCTCCCGTGGCCCGTCGGGCCACCGAGAGGTGCATCATGAAGCCAGGAATCCATCCCGAGTACCACGAGGTCGAGGTCCGTTGCGCCTGTGGCAACACCTTCACGACCCGCTCCACCAAGAAGGAGCTCCGGCTGGAGATCTGCTCCGCCTGCCACCCCTTCTTCACCGGCAAGCAGAAGCTGGTGGACACCGCCGGAATGGTGGAGAAGTTCGAGCGGCGCTACGGCAAGCAGAACGCCGGGCAGAAGTAGCTCGAAACCGGCCGCGCGAGCGGCCCCGACGACCCCGTGCCGGCTCCCGGGCCTGCGCGGGGTCTTCCGCTGGAAGGCCCCATGCTGGAACGCCTCGACGAGATCGTCCGACGCCACAGGGACCTGCTCGAGGAGCAGGCGGACCCCCACGTGGCCGTGGACCCCCGGCGGTCCCGCGAGGTGGCCCGGAAGCTGGCGGAGCTGGAGCCCGTGGTCCGCGCCTACTCCGAGTACCGGCAGGTGGTCGAGCACCTGGAGGGCGCTCGGGAGATCCTGGCCGAGGCCGACGACCCCGAGATGCGGGAGCTCGCCGAGGCCGAGGTGCGGGAGCTGGAGGAGCGCAGGGAGCAGCTCGACCGCCAGCTCAAGCTCCTTCTCCTGCCCGAGGACCCCAACGACCGGCGCAACGTGATCCTGGAGATCCGGGCCGGGACCGGTGGTGACGAGGCGGCCCTCTTCGCGGCCGAGCTGCTCCGGATGTACCAGCGCTACGCCGAGATGAAGGGGTGGAAGCTGTCGCTGACCGAGGTCAACGAGACCGGCCTGGGCGGCATCAAGGAGGCGGTGGGCATGATCGAGGGCGACCGCGTCTACTCCCGGCTCAAGTTCGAGTCTGGGGTCCACAGGGTGCAGCGCGTCCCCGCCACCGAGTCCTCCGGCAGGATCCACACCTCGGCGGCCACCGTGGCGGTGCTGCCGGAGGCCGAGGAGGTGGAGATCGAGGTGGACGAGAAGGATCTCCGCATCGACCGCTTCTGCGCCTCGGGCCCCGGTGGCCAGAGCGTGAACACCACCTACTCCGCGGTCCGGATCACCCACCTGCCCACCGGCCTCGTGGTCTCCTGCCAGGACGAGAAGTCACAGATCCAGAACAAGGCCAAGGCCCTCCGCGTGCTCAAGGCGCGGCTCAAGGAGATCCACGAGGCCGAGCTCGCCCGCGAGCGGGCCCAGGACCGCCGGAGCCAGATCGGGAGCGGCGACCGGTCGGAGAAGATCCGCACCTACAACTTCCCCCAGGGCCGGGTGACGGACCACCGCATCGGTCTCACCGTGCACCGGCTCGGCGAGATCCTGGACGGCAACCTGGACCTCATCCTCGAGCCCCTCATCACGGAGCTCCAGGCTCGCCGCCTCAAGGAGGAGCTGGGCTGATCCCTCCGGGTGGCCGGGTCAGAGCCCCAGGCTCCGGCACAGCGACTGGTGCCACCGCTCCGAGTACAGGTAGTTGACCATCAGGCCGCACGACTCCTCCAGGCCCCTCGGCGTGGTGCTGGCCGCGAACCGGACGTGCCTGCGCGCCACCGTGGCGCCGTTGCCCAGGTGGAAGCCGGCCACCGGGCAGAGGGGACGCCCGTGGGGTCCCGCTCCAGCTCTTCCAGGGCCTGCTCCAGGGTCCGCCGGAGCTCCTCCGGAGGGAGCTCGAGTTTCCGGACGATCTCCGGGAACAGCACAGTGCGGTCCTCACGGTCGAGCCCCCGGTAGATCCTGGCAAGCTCGCCCACGAGCCGCGGCCGGCCGGAGGGATCGTCCACGATCCTCCGGGCCAGGTCGAGGATCCTCCGGACCTTCTTCGGAACCCTGGTCTTCGTCGCCATGGTCACCTCCGATGCCGGAATCCCATCCTAGCCCGGATCTGTTCATGATGCTTCGGCTGTGCGGAGCGATCCACCCTTCCTGGCGGCGTTTTCTCGACTCGGTCGCTCGACGTGCCGCAAACCCCTCCTGCCGGCTCCCGCCGGGAGAATCCAGGCTAAGCTTCCGCCGTGGACCGACACCGGCGCAACCGTACGGCCGACCTCCTGGAACGGGCCGCTCGACGCCTCCCCCGGAGGGAAGGCCTTCCCGACCCGCGCCGGGAGGCCCTCTGGCTCCTGGCCCGTGCCTGGGGGGTCGAGGAGATCCGCCTCCGCCTGGAGCCCGCCGCCCCGGTGCCCCCGGAGGTCGAGGATCTCTTCCTGGACTGGGTGGAGCGGCGGGCCGCCGGGGTACCGGCCCACCACCTCACGGGATCCTGCCCCTTCTGGGGCCGTGACTTCCTCGTGACCCCCGCCGTGCTCATCCCCAGGCCCGAGACGGAGCTGGTGGTGGAGGCGGCCCTTGGCCTGCGTCTCCCCGCAGACGCGCGGGCCGCCGACGTGGGGACAGGGTCCGCCTGCCTCGCCGCCACCCTGGCCCTGGAGCGGCCGGCCTGGCATCTGGCCGCCACCGATCTTTCCATGGCTGCCCTGGCCGTCGCCCGGGCGAATGTCCGGCGGCTGGGAGCTCCGGTGCGCCTGGTCCGGTGCCACCTGGGATCGGCCCTGGCAGGAGGTCTGGACCTGGTGGTGGCCAACCTGCCGTACGTCCCGACGGCGGCGCTGGCCATCCTCCCCGTGGAGGTGCGTCACGACCCGGCGCCCGCGCTCGACGGGGGTCCGGACGGCCTGGACCTCGTCCGCGAGCTCGTGGCCGACCTTCCCCGGCTCATGGCCTGCGGCGGCACCGCCCTGCTCGAGCTGGGCGAGGACCAGGCCGAGGCGGTGGAGGTTCTTGCGGTCCGGCACGGCCTCAGACCCGTCGGGCGCATCCGCGACCCCGGGGGATGCGACAGGGTCGTCCGTCTCGTCCGGCCCTGACCGGAGGACGCTGAACGAGCCGCGCCCCGGACGGTGGCCGTCCGGGGCGCGGTGGTTCTCTTCTCTTGCGGGTCTACCAGCGGGGCCTGCGGCCTCCACCATCACCACGGGGACGCGCCTCGTTGACCTTCACGGCCCGGCCGTCGAGGTCGGTGCCGTTGAGCGCCGCGATGGCCGCGTTGGCCTCCTCGTCGTTGGGCATGGTCACGAAGCCGAAGCCGCGCGAACGGCCGGTGTCGCGATCGGTGATCACCGCCACCTCTTCCACGGCTCCGTACTCGGCGAAGGCGGCCCGCAGCCCCTCCTCGGTGGTGTTGTAGGACAGGTTTCCGACGTAGATCTTCATGCTTCTAACCTCCAGATTTCTGATGACCACGAGGACCTGGAGGCCTGCGCGGGCGTCAGGGGACCGATATCGGCCCGGCGCCAGCCGCCGGACCTTCCAGGGTCATTGTACCCCGAACCTCCCCGAAAACGCCACTCCCCCGTCGGACGAATCGTGACGGTGGTCGGGGCCGGGTTTCGGCGGCGGGGGAGGGCGGCATCGGTATCCGACGGGAGCCGGGTCCGGAAATCGGCAGCGATCAGCTGTGACCGGAGGCGGCGGATCGGGGCATGGTGCTCCTTCTTTTCTCCGCGCCCCTGGCCCTCCCGGGCGGACGGGCGAGCGCCACATCCTCTCAACGCCACCGTCATCCGCCGCCGCCTCGATCTCCGGCCCTTCACCCCCGGGGGGGCAGCGTGGGATCATGGAGCCGTGACACGGCGCATCAAGCTCACGGTGGCGTACCTGGGAACCCCCTTCCATGGCTGGCAGAGGCAGAGGGGCCAGCGGACGGTCCAGGGTGAGCTGGAGGCGGCGCTGGGAAGGCTCACCGGACACGCGCCCCCCACCGTGGTGGGGGCAGGCCGCACGGACGCCGGCGTCCACGCCCGTGGGCAGGTGGCCCACGTGGACCTCCCGGACGGCCTTCCTGCCGGGATCCTCCCCGGTGCGCTCGGCGCCGCGCTCCCCGCGGAGATCCGGGTGCTCCGTGCCGTGGCGGTCCCGGTCTCCTTCCACGCACGGCGCAGCGCGAGAGCGAAGCATTACGCCTACCGCGTCCACTGGGCGGGGCACCTCCTGCCCTGGTCGGCCCTCCGCTCCGCGCAGGTGGATGCACCACCCGACTCCGGTGTCGTCCGGGAGGCGCTGGAGCTGCTGCGGGGGCGCCACGACATGGCCTCGTTCACCGTCACCGATCCTGCGCAGGGCCCGACCGTCCGGACCATCCTGGGCGCCTGGGAGTCCCGGGGGCGCCGGACGTTGACCCTCCACTTCGTGGGCGAGGGCTTCCTGAGGTACCAGGTCCGGCGGATGGCGGGCGCGATCCTGGCCGCCGCAAGGGACGGCTCCGCCCGGCGGATCGCGAAGCTCCTGGAGAATCCCCTTCCGGGAGCTCCGGTACCCACGGCCCCCCCGGAAGGGCTCACCCTGGAACATGTCCACTACCGGCCCTGGCGGTATCCGGGCCGCGGCGGAAAGGCTGATCCCGGCACCGTCGAGGCCGCCCCACCTGTGGTAGACTCCGGGGCCCAGGGGTAAGTGAATGCGTCACTTGGATGAAATCGCGGCACCCGGAACACCGGAGCGGGCACTTCTGGACCGGATCGACCCGGCCCGGCTCCCCGCACATGTGGCCATCATCATGGATGGCAACGGGAGGTGGGCCAGGGCCCGGAAGCTTCCCCGCGTGGAGGGGCACCGGGCCGGCATCCGGGCCGTCCGCGAGACCATCGAGACCATCGCCAGGCTCGAGATCCCCGTCGTGACCCTCTACGCCTTCTCCACGGAGAACTGGAAGCGGCCGCGGTACGAGGTCCTGACGCTCATGGCGCTTCTCAAGGAGTACATGCGCAAGGAGCTCGACACCTTCGTCACCAACAACCTCAGGTTCCGACCCATCGGCCGGCTCCACGAGCTGGAGGCCTCCGTGCGGAGGGAGCTTGCCCGGGGCGTCGAGGCCACCTCGGGGTGCACCGGCACCGTGGTTCAGATCGCCCTGAACTACTCGGGGCGGCAGGAGATCACCGACATGGTCCGGGAGGCGGTCCGGCTGGCGCGGGCCGGAGAGCTCGAGCCCGGGCAGGTGGACGAGCCCTGGATCGGGGACCACCTGGGCACCGCGGGGCTCCCCGACCCCGATCTCCTCATCCGGACGTCGGGGGAGGAGCGGATCTCCAACTTCCTGCTGTGGCAGCTGGCCTACTCCGAGATCTACTTCACGCCGGTTCTCTGGCCGGACTTCGGCACCCGCCAGCTCCTGGAGGCCATCGTGGACTACCAGCAACGGGAACGCCGCTTCGGGGGGCTCCCCGAGATGACCGAGGAGGAGGAGAACCTCTTCCTGTCGGCTGGAGACGTCCGTGCCGGCACGTGAGGCGGCGGCGGCCGTCGCCATCCCGCTCCTTCTCGCCATCATCGTCTGGGCTCCTGTGTGGACCTTTCTCCTGGTCCTCGGCGCCGCGGTGGTGCTGGCCGCCGACGAGCTCCTGGCCATGGCCCGGGGCGCCGGCCTGCCCACGGGCCGGTGGGTTCCCCTGGCCGTGCTGGCCGGGACCCTCACCGCGGCCTGGGCCGGCGGACCGGTGCCCCTCCTCGTGGCGCTGGTCGCGGCCGCCATCGTCCTGCCGGCCGTCCAGCTGACCAGCTCCACCCGTCCCTCGGGGGCGCTCGCCGGCACGGCAGTGGCCCTGTTCGTCCCCGTGTACCTGGGCCTGGGCGGGGCCTGCCTGGGCTGGCTCCGGCAGCTCCCGGACGGACCCTGGGGCATCCGCTTCGTCCTCTTCTTCCTGGGCGTCATCTGGATCGGAGACTCCGGGGCCTACTACGTGGGACGGACCTTCGGCCGCCACCCCATGGCCCCCAGGATCAGCCCGAGGAAGACATGGGAGGGGCTGGCGGGGGGCGTGGCCGCCTCCTTCGCCGGCGCCGCCATCCTGAGGTTCGTGCTCACCCTCGACCTCTCCTGGAAACACACGCTGGCGGTGGCCGCCATCCTCGCCGTGACCGCACCCCTGGGCGACGTGGTGGAATCCCAGTTCAAGAGGGACACGGGGGTCAAGGACTCCTCCGGGCTGATCCCCGGCCACGGCGGGTTGCTGGACCGCACCGACTCGCTCCTGTACTCTGCCCCGCCGGTCCTCGGGTACCTCCTCGTCACCGGTGTGCTCGGTTGATCGCAGGGGTCGCCCGGCCTCCCGGCACGATCCCGTTCTCTCCGGTATCATGGGCTGCCGGGATCTCTCGGGCCACCGGCACCGGAACGGGATCCTCCCGGCGATGGCCCCGGAATATCCCTTGATTTCACGAGGTTGAATGACACCAATGCTGATCAATCTTCTGGCGTTCATTTTCGTTCTCGGGGTCCTGATCGTGCTTCACGAGGCGGGCCACTTCCTGGCAGCCCGTGCCCTGGGAGCTCCGGTGGAGATCTTCTCGGTGGGCTTCGGCAAGCGCCTGTGGGGGTTCACACGGGGCGGAACGGAGTACCGGCTCGCGCTCATTCCCTTCGGCGGGTACGTGAAGATCGTGGGACTGGGCCCCGACGAGTCCACCGTGGTCGGCGGCGGCGGGCCCGAACTCGTCCTCCTGCCCCGGTGGAAGCGGGTCCTGATCTTCCTGGGGGGACCCCTCACCAACATCGTCGCGGCCGTGGTCTTCCTGGCTGCGGCCTTCGTGATGGGCGTGCAGGTCCCCACCTACCAGAGTGGGCCGCCGGTGGTGGGGTGGGTGGAACCCGAGGCGCCCGCCGCGGCGGCGGGCATCCGGCCCGGTGATCGTATTGTCGCCGTGGACGGGACCCCCATCCCCACCTGGCGGGAGCTGGAGTCCAGCCTCCTCTCCGCGGGAGGCCAGGAGGTGACACTCACCGTGGAGCGGGGGGGTACCACGCTCCGGGTGAAGATCACCCCCCAGAAGGTCACACGCTACGGCTTCGGCTACGCGGGAATCCTGCCTCCGCTGGACGCCACCGTCGTGGAGCTGATGCCCAACTCGCCGGCGGAACGGGCGGGCCTGAGGCCGGGCGACCGCATCGTCGCCGTCAACGGGCAGCCCGTCACCCAGTTCTACGACCTCATCCGGCTGATCTCTCCCCACCCTGGCGAGACGCTCACCCTCACCGTGGAGCGGGACGGCGCGCGGATCCAGCTGCAGGTGGTGCCCAGGAACGAGGGAGGTGAGGGAAAGATCGGTATCCCGATCGTCTTTCCCACCCGGCTGGAGAGGCTCGGGCCCGTGGCCGCCGTGGGTGCTGCCGTGGCCGAGTGCCGCAGGATGACCGCGGAGACCTTCCGGATCCTGGGCCGGCTGATCCGCCGCAAGGCCTCCATGAGCCAGCTCTCCGGTCCCATCGACATCGCCAGGATCTCGGGCCGGGCGGCCAGGGCCGGCCTCCGGTCGCTCATCTGGCTGCTCGGCGTGATCTCGTTGCAGCTGGGAATCTTCAACCTGCTTCCGATTCCTGTGCTCGATGGTGGCCACCTGGCCATCCTGGCCATCGAGACGGCATTCCGGCGGGACTTTTCCACGAAAGTGAAGGAGCGGATCCTGGAGGTGGGTTTCATCCTCCTGATCCTGCTCATGGTGGTGGTGATCTACAACGACATCCTCAAGATCGTCCCGGAAAGCCTCTACAAGCTCCTTCCCGGGGGCGGATCCCCGTGATCGGGGTCACGGCGTGGTCCGGAACACAGGCCAGAGCCCGTTGAAGTGGTAGAGTCTGACTCGATGGGAGAGCGGCTTCTCGTTGCCGCGGTCTTCGTGACCGCCTTGGTGGCTGTCTTCTGGCTGGCACTCGTCCGGACGATCCACCAGGGGACGCTGACCGTTCCGGACCTCACGGGCTCCGACGTGGAGGAGGCCCGTCAGATGGCCCACGACCGGGGCCTCGACATGGAGATCGTCCGGCCCGGGGTGTTCTCGGAGGCCGTTCCGCCAGGATCCGTCGCCGTCCAGGAGCCCCTGCCGGGCTTCCACGTCAAGAGCGGTGCCACGGTGAGCGTTCGATTGAGCCTGGGCAACGAGCGCGTGGCGGTGCCCGATGTCCTGGGCGACTCGCTCCAGGGTGCCACGGCGGTCCTCGACCAGGAGGGGCTCCGGCCGGGGCGCAGGGCCACGGTTCGCGGCCAGGCCGCGGGAGACAGCGTCCTTGCCACGGCGCCACCCCCGGGAGTCGAGGTGGCGCCGGGGACCGAGGTGGACCTCCTGCTCAATGAGACCCCACGGCAGGCCCTCTGGGTCATGCCCTCCTTCCTGGCGCTCTCCCGGAGCACGGTGGAGCGATTCTGCCGTCAGCACCGCTTCCGCGTGGGCCAGGTTCACGAGGTGGCCTACCCGGGCCTGCCCCCGGGGACGGTGCTCCGGCAGTACCCTCCCGCCGGCAGCCCCCTCTCCCGATCCGATATCATCGCGTTATGGGTGAGCCAATGAGGCCCCGGATTGCTCCCTCCATCCTCTCGGCGGATTTCTCCCGCCTGGGAGAGGAGATCCGCGAGGTGGAGGCCGGAGGAGCCGACCTCATCCACCTGGATATCATGGACGGACACTTTGTCCCCAACCTCACCTTCGGTCCCCCCGTGGTGCGCTGGCTCGCCCGCCACACCGCACTGCCGCTGGACGCCCACCTCATGGTGACCGAACCCGATGCCCTCGTGCCCGGACTGGTGGAGGCCGGAGTCGTCCGTATCGCCATCCATGCGGAAACCTGCCCTCACCTCCAGCGGAGCCTCGCGGGGATCCGCGATCGGGGGGCCAGCCCCGGGCTCGCCCTCAACCCTGCCACGCCGCTGGTCTTCGCGGAGGAGGCCGCACCGTGGATCGACTTCGTGCTGGTCATGTCGGTCAATCCGGGCTTCGGGGGACAGCGCTTCATCGCCGGGAGCCTCCCGAGGATCGAGAGGCTCCATCGTTCGCTGGGCAGCCAGGGTGTCGAGATTGCCGTGGACGGGGGCATCACCCCCCGGACGGCTCCAGGCCTGGCCGCCGCAGGCGTGACAACGTTCATTGCGGGGAGCGCCGTCTTTGCCGCCCCCGACCGCGCGCGGGCCATCCAGGAGATCCGGGAGGCCGCACTCCAGGGAGGCCGGACATGAAACCACGTGCCTGCACGGTCCTCGTTCTTCTCGCACTGCTGGCACTCGTGCCACTGGGCGGGTGCAAGAGCTCCACGGGCGAGGAGAGCCTGCTCACCGAGCTGGCCAACCAGGACAAGGAGACCATCTACCGCAAGGCCGAGGAGCTCTACAGCGAGGGGAAGTTCTCCGAGGCCCGGAAGCTGTACTCCTTCCTGTACGACACCTTCCCCAACGACCCGCTGGGCCACAAGGCCGCACTCCGGATCGCCGACACCTACTTCCAGAAGAAGAACGTCGCGAGCCTCACGGAGGCGCGGCTCCGGTACCGTGATTTCGCCAACCGGTTCCCCAACGACCCGGATCGGGACTACGCGCTCCTGATGCTGGGCAACACCTACATCACCATGGGAATCCACCCGGACCGGGAGCTGACCAACGCCCTGGAGGCCCTCAAGGCATACCGTCAGGTGATCAATCTGTACCCGAACTCCCCCTACTACGACGACGCCAGGGCGAGGGTCCGGGAGGTGGAGAGCATCCTCGGGGAACACGAGTGGCTCGTGGCGAGATATTACGCCCGGAATAAGCGGTGGGGTGCCGTCATCCTGAGGCTCGAATACCTCAAGGATAATTACCCGGAATATGCCAGGATGGACGAGGCGAACGCGTTGCTCCAGAAGGCCAATACCATCCGTCAGCAACGGATGGAGGAGTACAACAGACTCGTGGAGGAAGCCAGGAAGGCCGCTGAAGAGGACAAGAAGGCGGTCGAGGAGATGAAGAAGAAGACACCGGCGGACGAACCGGCAACGAAGAAGAAAACGGAAAATGATTGACGGGCGCTGTCAACGTGGAGTAACCTTGATTGTGTTTCCAGGAACCGGGAGTTGTCCTATGAGAAGCGGTATTCGTTTGGCACTCGTGTTTGCTGTCCTGCCGGTGATGGTCTTGGCGCAAACGGTCTCACCGCCGCCTCAACCGCTGCACCTGGTGGGCGACCACTGGACACCCTACGATCCGCCGGCAGAGTTCCCCGAGGGCGCCAACGTCCACACCATCGTCAAGGGGGACACGCTGTGGGATCTCGCGAGACAGTACCTGGGTGATCCTTACCTGTGGCCACAGATCTGGGAGCGGAACCCCTACATCAGGGACTCCCACTGGATCTATCCCGGCGATCCCCTTGTGATCGACATCACAGTGCAGGAGGTGCCAGTGGAGGAGGAGCCGGTCCGGGAGGAGGAGTCGCAGACCTCCATGGCCCCTCCGGAGGAGTCCGAGGCCTTCGGTGAGGCGGTCCCCCTGGGCAGCACCTCCGACGTCTACTGCTTCATCGAGCTCAACGACGATCCCTCCCTCTACCCCTTCCGCATCGTCTCGGCCGAGCAGATTCACTACCAGTCCACCTTCACCGAGGGGGACGTGGTCTACATCGACGGCGGCACGGCCGAGGGTATTGCTCCCGGCGACAAGTTCTTCATCCTCCGCGACCGTGGGCCGCTGATGCACCCCGTGTCGAAAGCTTCCATGGGGAACCTCTACAAGCAGCTGGGACAGCTCACGGTCCTCTGTGCCCAGGAACACTCCAGCATCTGCGAGATCACCTCCTCGTGCGACTCGATTCCCATCGGGGCCCTGCTGCGTCCTTTCAGCCCCATCCCGGTTCCGCTGGCGGTCCGGTCGCCCCTCACCGGGCGGTGCGATCCACCCAGCGGCAACGTGACGGGATATGTGGTGTACCAGCAGGAGGGCATCCTGGATGCCGGAACCGAGCACCTCATCATCGTGGACATGGGATCGGCGGACGGCGTCTTCCCGGGGCAGTTCGTCACCCTGTTCCACGAGAACGCCGCTCCGGGCATGCCCCGCATCGTCATGGGCGAGGCCGGGATCCTGACCGTCGGCGAGCATTACGCCACCGCACGGATCCTGAACGCCTGGGGTTCCATCAACGTCGGGTTCCGGGCCGAGGTCAAGTAGCCCCTCCCACAGGAGCGTCACACACACCGACGGCCCGCCGGACCGGCGGGCCGTCGGTCGTCCGGGTCTCCCGGGGAATCAGTTCTTCTCGCCGGAATCCCCTCCTTCGCCCTGGTCCCTGTCCGAGGCGCCGGACTTCACCGAGTCCTTGAAGTTCCGGATGCCCTCCCCCAGGCCCCTGCCCAGCTGGGGCAGCTTGGAGGCCCCGAAGATGATGACGACGATGGCCAGCAGGATGAGAAGCTCTGGAAACCCGACGCTACCCAACATGATCCAGTCCCTCCAGCGGACAGTCTAGCAGAAGCTCCACCATCTCCGCGGGTGCTCCCAGGCTCTCCACGAGGGGCGCCATCCTGGCCGCCAGGGGAGGAACCCACTGGAGATACCGCCGCTCACCCCTGGAGAGGGCCAGGCGTGCGAAGGTCCCGAGCACCTTGAGTCCCCGGTGCGCCTCGGTTTCCGCCGCCCGCCCCTCCCATCCGGGATCCGCGGCCGTGGCCTCCGCCCATGCCTCGAGCCATCGTGCACGTTCCCGTGGGGCCAGCAGAGTGGGAAGGTCCCTGTCCCCCAGGAACGATGACGCATCGTAGGTGTCCGGCCCTACCAGGACATCCTGGAAGTCGATGATCCCCACATCCCCTTCGGGCAGGAAGAACAGGTTGTTGAGGTGGTAGTCCCTGTGGCACACCCTCTTCGGGTGCCGGTCCACCCACCGTACGAGGGTCCCGAGCCAGTCCTCGGAGGCCGGGGAAAGGCGCCGCCCGATCAACTCCCCGGCGAACCAGGTGCCGAAGGGAATCAGCTCCTCCCGGAGGCGGGACCCGGAGAGCGGGACGTTCCACGGGGGAAGCTCCGCGGGATCGAGGCGGGACAGGACCTCCAGGGGCCTGACGAGGTCCAGTACCTGTACCAGACGTTCCTCGGGCCCCAGCGCCGCCAGGACCCGGGCCGCATCGTGGGGCCCGAAGTCCTCCAGCACCGCCTCTCTCTCCTCCGCGTCCACCCAGAGGAGATCCGGGACCCGGAGTCCCTTCTCCGCCAGCCATCTCCGGACCTCGAGGTCCCGCCGGAACTCCCCCGGCCGGTCGCGCGGATACCTCACGAGGATGACCGTGTTCCCCTCCGGGGTCCGGGCCCTCGCGTACCGGCGGTACGAGGCATCACCGGCCAGATACCTCTCATCGCTCAACGGTGGCCTGGCGTGCCGCACATCACCTCCCGGACCCTTCTGTGGCCCCCATCAGGGTACGGCATCACGCCGTGGTGTACCATGGGAACAGACGGGGATGGCCGGTTGTTGACGCGTACGGAGGACGCATGGAAATGCCCGGGACACGGAAACTGCATCAGCTCCTGAAGCGGCTCGGAACGGCACTGCACGGCTCGGTGGTGGATTCCGACGAGGTGCAGGCATGCCTGAGGGAGCTGCACGAGGCGGGCTGGGATGCGGTGATGATGCTCGATGCCTCCGTGGTCTGCCGGGCCGATGGCGGTCTCGAGCCCGGGCAGGCCTCCCTGCACGTCCATGCCGATCCCCGGCCCCGGCCCAGGGTGGAGTACCGCATGAACCTCCACGATGCGGCCTTCCTGGCCGCCCTGGGCATCTCGCCCACACGCCACCGCTCCACGCAGGGTTCGAGGTCCGTCAGCGGTTCCGATGAAACCCCTGACCGGTAGGTCCGCCTCCGCCATCTCCGAGCTGGTCCGGGACGTGGTGGACCGGCCGTTCCGTGCCCGGCAGGTGGCCCTGTGGGTGCTCCAGCGCAATGCGCGCAGCTTCGACGAGATGACGGACCTCCCGAAGGCGCTCCGCCGCGAGCTGGCGCGGCGCTTCTCCCTCCATGAGCCCGAGATGGCGGAGGTTGTCGCCAGTCTTGACGGGTCACGGAAGTACCTGCTGCGGCTCGCCGACGGGACCACGGTGGAGGCCGTCTCCATGCCCGAGGGCCAGAAGGTGACCCTGTGCCTGTCCTCGCAGTCCGGGTGCGCCGTGGGATGCACCTTCTGCGTCACCGGTGCCCTGGGTGCCGGGCGGAACCTGACCCCCGAGGAGATCGTTGGCCAGTACCGGCTGATGGTCCGTGACCTCGGCGGTGACGTGGAGCGGGTGAACATCGTGTTCATGGGCATGGGCGAGCCCCTCCTCAACACCACGCACCTGGGCACGGCACTGGAAGCCCTCATGGAGACCGTCAGCCCGAAGCGGATCACCGTGTCCACCGCGGGCATCCTCCCGGGCATCCGGTGGCTGGCCGGCCTTCCCCGCCGCCCGCTCCTGGCGGTCTCGCTCAACGCCCCCGACCAGGAGCGGCGGGAGGCCATCATGCCCATCACCCGCCGCTATCCGCTCCCGGATCTCATGGCCGCCCTCCGGGCCTTCCCGCTGGAGCGGGGCCGGAGGATCACCTTCGAGTACGTGCTCATCCGGGGGCTCAACGACGCCCCGGAGGACGCCGGCGCCCTGGCCCGCCTCCTCCGCGGCATCCCCTCCAAGGTCAACGTGATCCCGCTGAACGAGGATCCGGACCACCTGCCCGGCCTCCGGCGCCCCGACGACGGAACCATCGACCGGTTCGCCGCCAGGATCCGGGACGAGGGCCTCACGGTGACCGTCCGCCGTTCCAGGGGCTCCGACGTGGCCGCTGCGTGCGGTCAGCTGAAGGGGCGTCAGGCGTCCAGGAGCGCCACGGCCGACCACTGCCTGCCGGCGGCGTCCCCGTCCCGGCGGTAGGACGCCAGGCGGGGGTCGCAGGCCGTGCACCCCCCCACCCGTTCCGCCCCGAAGGGGCCGACGCCCGCCATCACCAGCTGGTGCACGATGATCGCCCCCAGATCCACGCGCCCCTCGTGGAGCCACTCCCCGGGATCCCCCGCCACGCGCCCGAGAGCCTCCACCACCTCAGAGCCCACCTCGTAGTGGCAGGACCCCACGTGGGGACCCAGGACCGCGGTGAGCTCGCCCGCAGGCACACCGTACTCCACCTCGAACCTCCGGACCGCCCGCGGGACGATGCCGGCAGCAGCGCCCCTCCACCCGGCGTGGACGGCCGCCACAACCCCCCCGCCGTGGATCAGCACGGGGACGCAGTCGGCCGTCCGGACCGCCACCACGATTCCCGGCTCGTCCGTGAGGAGACCGTCGCATCGGCCCACACAGGCGGCGCCCTGAAGCGGGTTCCCCGGCTCCCGGGAGAGCGAGGCCAGGATCCGCCCGTGGACCTGCCGGCACCACCGCACGGCCTGCGCCCCACCCGGCAGGGACCCCAGGAGCTCCACGGGCGGCCCGTCATCCCCGGCATCCCCGTACCGCGGGCCCAGGCCGAGGGCCATCCACACGCGCCCCTGCAGGGCCACGAGGGCCGTCACCTCACCGGACCGGATCTCGCGCCACATCCATCCCCTCCACCGGATGGGGAGAACCTCCCCCACACCGATTCACCCGATTATCCCCCACCTCCACGAGCATGGAGACCCGCCCTCCGCAGGATGGGGTGGCCGGGCGCTCGCACACCCCCCCCCCCCCCCCCCGGTGGTACAATCGCCACGCTGGAGGATCCGTGGACGTTCCATCCAAACCCTGGGTTCAGCCCGGTGATCCGAGGGTTCACCGGCCGGCGGTGGGCCCGTGATCCGGCTGCGTGACCTCCACAAGACCTACGATTCACGCCACGTCCTCCGCGGCCTGAGCCTGCACGTGGAGCCCGGGGAGTTCGTGTTCCTCACGGGGCCCTCCGGTGCGGGCAAGAGCACCTTCCTCAAGCTCCTGTACGCCGCGGAACGGCCCAGCTCCGGCGAGGTCTGGGTCAACGGCCGGAGAGTGGACCGGATGTCACGGAAGGAGCTGCCCACGCTGCGGCGCACCATGGGGGTCATCTTCCAGGACTTCAAGCTCCTCCGGCGGAAGACCGTGCTGGAGAACATCACCTTTGTCCTGAGGTTCCACGGCCTCGGCCAGAAAGAGGCCCACCGGAGGGCCTACCTCACCCTCAAGCGGCTGGGCCTCCAGCACCGGCAGGCCGCATTCCCTGATGCACTCTCCGGCGGCGAGCAGCAGCGGGTCGCCATTGCCAGGGCCGTGGTCTACCAGCCCCGCCTCATCCTCGCGGACGAACCCACGGGAAACCTCGATGCGGAGCTCGCGGCGGAGCTCATGAGCCTGCTGTGCGAGATCAACTACCAGGGAGCAACGGTGGTGGTGGCCACCCACGACCAGGGGCTCCTGGAGTCCATCCCCGCCCGGACCCTGGTCCTTCACCATGGAACCATCCAGTACGACGGGAACTGGCCGCCATGATGGGGCACATCCTGGCCGAGGCCTCGGCCCTGCTCCGTCACCGGGCGCTGGTGAGCCTGGCCCTGGGACTGGCCCTGGCGGTCCCGCTGGCACTCGGGGGCCTGACACTGTGCCTGGACCTGTGGCTCGCTCCGCTGGTGTCCGGCCGGCCCGACAGGATCACCGTGGAGATCCTGCTCCATCCCGACCTCTCCCCGGAGGATCAGGCCCGCTGGATCGAGACCACCGCCGCGGAGCACCCGGAGTGGGAGGTCCGTGAGGTGCCCCCCGGAGAGCTTGCCGCCCGCCTCGCCCGGTGGTTTCCCTACCTGAAGTCATTGATGGATGAAAGCACCCTCCAAATGGTCCCGGCACTGGTGGAGATCACCACGGCCGAGCCCACCGCTGTCGAGAACCTCCGGGAGGCCCCGGAGGTGCTCGCCGTGGGCCCCACCGAGCCGGTCACACGGCTCCTCCGGCGCGCGGGGCTCCAGATCCGGCGGGCCCTCGCCCTGGTCTCGCTCGCCCTGGTGCTCGGAGCCGGCCTCCTGGCCTCCGTCTGGACCCACCTGGAGATGTACCGCCACGCGGACGAGATCACCATCATGCGGCTCGTGGGCGCCACCGAGGGCGCGGTCCGGGGGCCCTTCCTCGCCGCCATCACGGTCACGGGCCTCCTGGCGGGCCTTCTGGGTGCGGCGGCCACCTGGGCTCTCGTCCACTGGGCCGGCAGCGTGGCCTCCACGGTGGGGCTCGCAAGGCCTCCGCTCCCTCTCTGGATCCTCGCCGCACAGGTCCTGGTGGGCGTCACCCTCCCCCTGCTCACCGCCTGGGCCGCTCTGGCCCGGCACGCGGACCTCGAGCTCACCTGAGACGATGCTCCCCCGTGGCCGGCTTGCCGGACGATGGCAGGGAGGTCCGGGCATCCGGCCCACGAAAAACGCGCCCCGGAGGGCGCGTGGATGGTTCTCGTGAGGTGGTGCCTCAGCGGTTCTTGATGGCGGCCTTGAGCTGCTGGACCTGCTCCCGGAGCTGCTGGGCCTCCTCCACCTGGCCGAGCTTCTCCAGCTCGTCGGCCTGGGCCTCCAGCGCGGCGATCTTCCGCTTGTACTCCTCGAGCTGCCTCTCGGCCTCCTCATTCTGCTTCTGCTTTTCCTTCTTGGCCTTCATCTCGTTGACCTTGGAGGTGTTGCCGATGGTGGCGTACATCTCGATGGCCTTGTCGTAGCTCTTCTTCTTGTCGTAGATGTAACCGAGCTGGTTGTAGACCTGCCGCCGCAGCTTGCCGTCGGCTCCCAGCTTGATCGCCTTCTGCAGCTCGGCGATGGCGGTATCGTACTTGCCGAGCTGGGTGTAGCTCTGCCCCATGTAGAAGTGGACCAGTGCGTTCTGGGGCTTCTTTGCGGCCGCCTTCTCGAACCAGGTGAGGGCGCTCGAGTAGTTCCTGGCACCGAGCAGGGTCTCCCCGGCCAGCAGCAGGTGCTCGAAGGTCGGCCTGGCCGAGGCCAGCTTCTTCGCGATCCTGGCCGCCTCCTGGTAGTAGGTCGCCTTCGCCGAGGCACTGGCCCGCCGTCCGGCGGCGATGGCGGCGTAGACGGCGGACCGCCCGCTGCCATAGTCCTTGGGGTTCAGACTGAAGGCCTTGGCGAAGGCCCGGAACGCCCTGGCGTCATCGCCCGCCTCGTTGTACGCCACACCCAGGGCCTGGAAGAGCCGGGCGTTCTTGGGATCGGCCCGCGTCTGCTGCTCCAGCACCCTGATGGCCTCCTGGGGCCGGTTGGTCTTGGTGGCGGCCCGCGCGAACAGCAGGGCGTACAGGCCCTTCTGCCGCGCCGCGAGCTTGGCGGGCTTCACCTTCTTGAGGAGGGAGTACGCCTCGGCATACTGCTTGGCCTGGATCAGCACCTGGGCGAGCGCCACCTTGTACTGGGGGTTGTCACCGTCGAGCTCCACGGCCTTCCGCAGGTTCCCGAGCGCCTGGCTCGTCTGCCCCAGCTGACTCTGGGCGAGTCCCAGCATGTAGTATCCGCCCGCGAAGTCAGGGTTGGTCTTCGTGACGTCGGTGAACTCCTTCACCGCCGTCCTGTAGTCCTTCTTCTGGTAGGCGGCCACTCCCTTCCCCCAGTCCGCGAAGGCTGGCAGGGACACCACCGTCAGAAGCACCGCCAGGACCGCGAGGGTCCGCCAGGGCCGGGTTGTCCACATCATTGGGTTTTCCTCCTCGCCGACGCCGCCGCGCCGGATTCCGTCGTCATTCCAAGCAACGGTCTCACCTGCTCATCGAACATGGCCGCCACGTCGGCGCCCTTGAGCAGGGAGATGGCCTTGCTGTGCTGGTCCACCATCTCACGGATTGCCTCGATACCATCGCCACGCTCGATGCGGGTCCTGGCCGCGAGGTACTGCCGTTCGATGGTCCGTTCTCCGGACTCTCCCGTCACGCTATGGGCCATCTTCCGGATCTTTTCCGCAAGCCCCAGCAGGGTCACGGGGCTTGGCCCGCCAGAAAATCCCGATCGGGAGCTCTCGCCGCTTCCCTCCTCGCGGAGGGCCACGAGTCCGGAGGTGATCATTCCGAACAGGAGCTTCGAGACGTCGAAGGCCGACCACCGGAGAATCCTGGCGATCTCCCTGATGGTGCGATTCCCGTCGATCCTGGTGATGAGGATCCACTCCTGGGGGCTCAGGGTCACCTGGTCCTGTCCCTGTCCCCGGTCCGCAAAGTACGGCACCAGGTGGAGCGAGGGAATCTTCCGGGAGAGCACTCTCCACTCGTCGAGCCGCCGTGCCGCCTCCATCATGAGGTTGGCATTGGACTTCTGGATGGTGACGCGCGGGGCCTCCTCACCGGGGGTGAACATGAACTCTCCCTCGGACCAGATGGCCATCTCGTAGACCGCGTGCTCGCCCGTGAGCTCGCCCACGCTGGCATCCACGATCTGACCCTCCTTCAGAAAGATGACACCCTTCGTGTCATCCCTCTCAAGGTGGAACGCACCCGTCTTGCCCGACACGGCCACGAGCTGGATCACGTCGGGCAACGAGAGCTCGGAGAGGGATCCCTGAAGCGCCATGGACCTGTCGTTCCCCCACTACTGGAGCGAGAACCGCACGGTCAGAACGTAGATGACCTCCACGGGCTTGCCGTTGAGTGTGGAAGGCTTGAACTTCCACTTCTTCACCGCATTGACCGCGGAATCCGTCAGGCCCAGGGGCATGCCCCGGAGGACCTTCACGCTCTTCACTTTCCCCCGCTTGTCAATGACACACTCCAGCACCACCACGCCCTGCATTCGCGCCCTGCGGGCGGCCTCGGGGTAGACGGGCTGTGGTGCCGAGATCTTCACCGGCTCCGTGATGTTCCCGCCAGCCACGAAGCGGACGGGGCCCTCGGGCTCCGGTGGCGGCGGCGCCTCGGGCACGCCGAGCACCAGGTTGTCATCGGGGATGAAGTCGATGTCCTCCTGGGGCTCCTCCTCGCGGATGGGCTCCGGCTCGTCCGGCGTGGGATCCGGAATCGGGACCTTCTTCATCTTCGGCTTCGGGATCTTCTGGAGCTCCTGCTTGGGAGGCTGCTTGAACTTCACCTGCTTGACCACGAAGATCTTGGTCTTGTTCTTGTTGGCATCAGCCGAACCCGCAGCAAAGGAGGGCCAGTGCATGATGAAGAAGATCACATGCAGCACCACGGCGATCCCGATGGACCACCGGAACCACTTGCGCTCCTGAGCCTCTTCCTCCGCGATGATCTCGATGACCGTCGGCCGGAGCTTGGGGCCGGCAGCAGTCGTCCTGTTCGCGCTGTTCTTGTTGTCGGTCACGTTGTCCCCCTCGTCCTACTGGACACCGAACAGTTCCCAGATGTTCTGGATCTCACGCTGGGTCGGGATGGAGATGGTCTTGATCTCCACGCCGATCTTGTCCGGCGCCTGGCGCAAGAGATCGAACACCCGGATCATGTCCCCGTAGGTCGCTTCGGGATCGGTCCTCAGGATGACCGGCTTGTCGGGGTTCTGCTTCAGCTTCTCGGCGATGTAGGGCAGAATCTGCTCCAGGGCCATCTCCTTGCCATCCACGAAGACGACACCGCCCTGCTGGACGTGGACGTCGATGGAATCCTCCCTCTTGATCTCGGGAGTCGTGGTGGAGTCCTCAGGAAGCTGGAAGTCCAGGCCACGGGTCGCCGAGAAGACCGAGGTCACCATGAAGTAGATGATGAGCAGGAACGAGATGTCCGCCATGGATCCGGTGAAGATCTCGGACTCGATGTCTTTCTTCTTGACATTCAGCATCGTTGCCCCCACCTACCCCACGTCCTCGACGGTCTTCTGCTCCGAGAGCAGGAAGATCACCTTGGCCTTCGCCTGCTTGAGGGCGTCGAGCACCTTGTCCACGTAGTCGTACTTGGTATCCTTGTCCGCCTTGACCACGAACTCCTTGTAGGGGTTCTCGGCCACCACGTTGGAGGCAAAGGTCACCACCTCCTCCTCCGAACCCACGGGGAGGGACATCTCCTTGCCCGTGGAGACCCGGATCACCCCGGCCTTGTCGATGGAGATGAAGGCGGCCTCCTTGGGGATCTCGGTCCGCACCCACGTCTTGGGCAGCTTGACCTGGGTCCTGTCCACCTCGGGGTTGTAGGTCAGGACGAAGAATACAATCAGCAGGAAGACGATGTCCGCCATGGACGCCGTGAAGATACCGGCCTCCGTCCTCCTGGCCCGTCCTCGGATGATAGCCATCGAGGCCTCCCTTCCTAGGCCTGCTGGCCCTCGCCTCCCTGGCCGTACCGCTGACTGTCCATCTCGCTGAAGGTCTCCAGCAGCATGTTGGTGGCAGTCTCGATATCACGCACAAACCGGTTGATCTTGGTGGTGTACCAGTTGTAGGCCAGCTGGGCCGGAATCGCGATGATCAGACCGGTGGCGGTGGTGATGAGCGCCTCCGAGATACCGGCGGCCACCTTGCCGGGGTTGGTCAGACCCTCGGAGGCCAGTGTCGCAAACGACTTGATCATGCCGGTCACGGTCCCGAGGAAGCCGAGCATGGGAGCCACGTTCGCCGTGGTGGCCAGCACGCCCATGCCCCGCTCGAGGCGGTCAAGCTCGTACAGCGCCGCATTCTCGATCGTCTTCTCGATGTCCTCACGGGTGTGGCCGTACCGCAGCAGGCCGGCCTTCATGACGGATGCCACCGGGCCCTTGTACTGCTCGCAGACCTTGATGGCTTCCTTCACGTTCCGGTTCACCAGCAGGGCCTTCCGGATCCGCGTGAGGAACTCGTTGACGTTCACCTTCGCCTTGGTCAGCGCGATGTAACGCTCGATGATGAACGTGAGCGCCAACAGGGAGAAGAACAGGAGCGGCCACATCATGGGTCCACCCTGGCGGAAGTAGGTGTAAAGCTGTCCGAACTGCACGGCTAGTCCTCCCTTTGCGATGTTTCCAGCGGACCCGACGTGGCCCCGCTTGGATGCACATTGTTACCGAAACCTCTCCCCGACACAAGTGGGCTCGTCGACCCACCGGTTGATATCGAGCCGTCAACCTGCTCCCGGCTGAGGGCAAAGAATGCTAGCATGACAGGTTACCTCGGTCAAGGCGCTCCAGCGCCGTCCTCCGGGGGGCTGCCTGGAGGTGGGCCAGCGCCACCGCCATGGCGTCCGCCGCGTCCTGAGGGGGGTCGGAGTCGAGCCCCAGCAGGCGCCTGGCCATGAACACCACCTGCCGTTTCTCGGCCTGGCCGAACCCCACCACCGCCATCTTGACCTGGGCCGGCGAGTAGCCTTCCACCGGGATGCCGTGGCGTCCGAGCACCGCCAGGATCACGCCACGGCTCTCGGCCAGCAGCATGGCCGACTTGACATTGGCCTTGCTGAACGGCGTCTCCACGGCCGCCTCCTGGGGAGTCCACCTGCCCACCACCTCCTCGAACTTCTCGGCGAGCCGCCCCAGGCGCTCGGCGCGTGACCCGCCCCCCGTTCTCAGGACGCCGGACCCGGCGAGCAACACACGGTTGCCCTCGGACTCGAGGACCGCCCAGCCCGTGGCGGACGAGCCGGGATCGACACCCAGCACACGGGTCACAGCGCGGCCAGGATCTCTTCGTCCACGTCGAAGTTCGCCCACACGTTCTGGACGTCGTCGTGGTCGTCGAAGGCGGTCATCAGGCGGATCATCTGCTGGGCCTGCTTGCCCTCGAGGCGAACGGTGGTGGAGGGCTCCATCTCGAACCGGGCGGACTCCACCGGAACGGCATGCTCCTCCAGCATGGTCTTCACCTGGTGGAGCTCGTCCGGGGCGGTGGAGATCCTGAAGTACTCGTCGTCGTCCGCATCCAGGTCCTCCGCCCCGGCCTCCAGGACCAGCTCCACGAGCTCGTCCTCCTCCGGCGCGCCCTCCTTCGGAACCAGGATCTGTCCCTTCCTGGTGAAGACCCACGCCACGCAACCGTTCTCACCAAGGTTGCCCCCGTGCTTGGAGAACAGGTGGCGGATCTCCGCGGTGGTCCGGTTGCGGTTGTCGGTGAGGACCTCGAGCATCACGGCCACGCCCCCCGGCCCGTACCCCTCGTAGCTCACCTCCTCGTAGGTGACCCCGGGCAGCTCTCCCGTTCCCCTCTGGATCGCCCGCTTGATGTTTTCGGCGGGCATGTTGGCCGCCTTGGCGGCCTGGACCGCGGCCCGGAGCCGGGGATTGGCCTCGGGATCGCCTCCTCCCTCCCGCGCCGCCACGGTGATCTCGCGGATGATCTTGGTGAAGATCTTGCCACGCTTGGCATCTTCACGTGCCTTCTTGTGCTTGATAGTGCTCCACTTGCTGTGGCCCGACATGGCGCCTCCTTCGCAGGACACCGCCGGCTGGCGGAAGAGTCATTATATACAGTACAGGCGACCTCCGGTTCCGCAGGCTCCGCGGATCCGGCGCCGGTTGACTTTACCGGACGCTCCCCGATAATGAAAACGGGACCCTTGGTTCTTCGAGCGATAGGGAGTTAGGCGGGCAGATGAAAGCACACGTCCTTCTCGTCGAGTATGAGCCGCGATACGTGGACCGGGTGACGAAGGCGCTCACGGGTGCCGGACACGAGATCAGGGTCGCGGCGGACCTGGACCAGGCGGTCGCAAGCTGTGCCCATTTCGAGCCCCACGTGGTGATCCTCACCTCCGTTCTGCCCCGGGTGAAGCTCGAGGACGCCATCACCCAGCTGCGGGCCCGTGCGGGTCTCCGGAACACACCCTTCCTGATCCTCATGTCCGGGTACCGGGGTACGGACCCGGCGGCGGACGCCGAGGGCTACGGCGCCCAGGACATCCTGGAGCGGCCCTTCTCCGGCGATGCCCTGGTGCAGAGGGTGGAACGTCTCCTGGAGAACGCCGTGAGCCCGGCAGCCACACAGGCCATTCCCCAGGACATGCTGGAGGCCCTCCGGAAGAAGGCGGAGTCCACCGGCGGCGGCACGTCGCTCACCTCGGATGACCTCTTCGGTGACATCCTCTCCGACGTGGAGGGCGGTGGCGAGGAGCCCGAGGCCGTCCCCGCGAAAACCGAGTCGCCAGAGGAGAAGGCCTCCAGCGAGATCGACAAGACCCTGGCCGATGTCCTGGGAAACCTTGAGAGGCCCGGTCCCGCACGACCCAAGGTCTCTACGGCCGAGGCAGACGTGGACGCCATCCTCTCGGAGACGCTCGCTGGCCTGGACGTACGGCCTGCCATGCGTCCTCCGGGTGGCGCTCCATCCGCACCCCCTGCGGCCCCCGAGAAGTCCGGGAAGCCCCATGTCCCCGCGGAGCGGACGGCTCCTCCTGGCCCCCCGGCGGAGCCCGGTCAGCCAGCGCCCCCCGAGGGCACGGCCGATGAGGAGGGGGAGCGTTTCGGCCAGTACATCCTGATGGAGCACATCGCCACCGGTGGCATGGCCGAGGTCTACAAGGCACGGATGCTGGGCATGGAGGGGTTCAAGAAGACCGTCGCCATCAAGCGTATCCTGCCACACCTGACGGACAACGAAGAGTTCGTCACCATGTTCGTGGACGAGGCCAAGCTCGCGGCGCAGCTCAACCACAACAACATCATCCACATCTACGACCTCGGGAAGATCGACCGCTCCTACTACATCGCCATGGAGTACATCGAGGGCCGCGATCTCCGCTCGGTGCTGACCCGGTGCCGGGACCGGGGGGTGACCCTCCCCATTCCCCTGGCGCTTTACGTGGCCAACCTCCTGGCCTCGGCACTGGACTATGCCCACAGGAAGCGCGACTTCGAGAACCGGGAGCTGGGGCTCGTCCACCGGGACGTCTCGCCACAGAACGTCCTCATCTCTGAGGACGGCGACATCAGGCTCTGCGACTTCGGCATCGCCAAGGCCGCCTCCAAGGCCTCCCACACCCGGGCCGGCGCGCTCAAGGGCAAGCTCCAGTACATGTCGCCCGAGCAGGCGTGGGGCAAGTCGCTGGATCACAGGTCCGACCTCTTCTCGCTGGGCCTCGTACTCTTCGAGATGCTCACGGGGCAGAAGGTGTTCTCGGGGGACTCCGAGCTCTCCATCCTGGAGCAGGTCCGGAACCCCGAGGTGGACCCGCCCTCCAAGTTCAACCCCGAGGTCCCGCCCGATGTGGACGCCATCGTCCTCAAGGCGCTCGAGGCGGACCGGGAGCACCGCTACCAGAGCGCCCGGGACTTTCAGCAGGACCTGGAGAAGGTCCTGCGCGACCACGGCTGGTCGCCAGGTCAGGCCGATCTGGCGGCCTTCGTCAAGGAGCTCTTTTCCGGGGAGCCGGAGGCTGCAGGTGCGCCCCCGGCCGCCGCGGTACCGCCACCCTCGCCCCCCGAACCTCCGGTTCCGGAACCCCCGGCCCGTCCGGAGCCCGAGTCCGGAGAGCCCGTGGTCGTCCCGCCCGGACCTCCCGACGAGCCTCCGATTCCCCCGGGGGAGGATGGCGAAGGTCCGGAGGAACCCGGAGAGCCCACGCGGAAGAAGACCCCGGTCGCCCTCATCGCCGGCATCCTGGCGCTGCTTGCGGTGGCGGCCGTGCTCTTCTTCGTGCTCCGGGGCGGAGGTCAGGCCCCGGCCGTGGCGGTGGTCCCGACGCCCACCCCCCCGGAGCCCACGGCCACGCCCACACCCTCCGAGGAGCTCAGGCAGCTGATCCGGCAGCAGGCCGAGGCCCTCGTCGCCTCCCAGGAGGAGGAGATGAGGAAGCGCCTCGAACAGGAGTTCCCCACGCCCACGCCCATTCCACCGACGCCGACCCCCACCGAGACTCCCACGCCGGAGCCCTCGGCGACACCCACGGCCACGCCCACCATCACCCCGACCCCGGTGCCGCCCACACCGACCCCGATCCCCCCCACGCCGACCCCCTCGGTCCGTGAAGGCGAGATCGTGGTCCCGGGCCCCGATGTCAAGGCACCCGTGCTGCTCAAGCGGGTGGCCCCGTCCTACCCGCCCGTGGCACGCCGCCTGAAGCTCAGCGGCGAGGTCCGTCTCCGTGCCCTGGTGGGCACCGACGGCCGGGTGGAGGACATCCAGATCCTCAAGGTCTCCCGCCAGGGAGTGGGGTTCGAGAAGGCCGCCGAGCAGGCCGTCCGCCAGTGGGTCTACCGGCCCGCCACCAAGAAGGGCGTGAAGGTGAAGATGTGGATCATCGTCCGCGTTCCGTTCGCGGTGCAATAGCAAGGAAGGAGATCATGACCGTGCTGACAGATTCCCAGAAGAAGTTCTACGAAGAGGCGCTCAACACCACCAAGCAGGAGATCCAGGAGCTGGAGAACCAGATCCAGGAGGAGCTGGCGAAGGTCAAGCAGAAGATCGCCGATCTGCAGACGGCCCAGAAGGCCGCCCGCCAGATGTACGACGCGGCCTGCCAGCGCCTCGGCATCCCCAACGACCTCGAGGAAGAGGGCGGCGAGGGCTGAACCGGACGCCTCCCCTGGCGTCCCGGAGGATGCCCGGGGACCTCGCCCCTGCGTGAGCGCCAGGGGCGTCCTCCAAGGAACCGCTGGAAAGGGAACCCATGGGAACGCCTTCCGTTGCCGTGCCCGAGGGCATGTGGATCAAGTGTGAGAGCTGCAAGGAGATCCTCTACCACAAGGAGGTGGAGGACAACCTCCAGGTCTGTCCGCGGTGCGGCCACCACTTCCGGATGACGGCCGGGCGCCGCCTGGACCTCCTCTTCGACGGCGGCCGGTTCAAGCTGCTCTTCCAGAAGATCCGTTCCGCCGATCCGCTCAAGTTCGTGGACACCAAGCCCTACGTGGACCGGCTGCGGGCCTACACGCGCAAGGCCGGACCGGGCGACGCCCTGCTGGTGGGCCGCGGCGAGATCGGCGGGCACCCCGCCATGGTGGCCGCCATGCGGTACCGCTTCATGGGCGGTTCCATGGGCTCCGTGGTGGGTGAGAAGATGGCCCGCGCCATCGAGCGGTGCCTCGCCAGGAAGATCCCGCTCATCTCGGTGGCCTGCTCCGGCGGCGCCCGCATGCAGGAGGGGATCCTCTCCCTCATGCAGATGGGGAAGATCGCCGCCGGCCTGGCCCGCATGCGGGTCAGGGGCATCCCCTTCATCTCGGTGCTCACCGATCCCACCACGGGGGGAGTCACCGCCAGCTTCGCCATGCTGGGCGACGTGAACATCGCCGAGCCCAACGCCCTCATCGGCTTCGCCGGTCCGCGCGTCATCGAGCAGACCATCCGGCAGACCCTTCCCGAGGGCTTCCAGCGCTCCGAGTTCCTGCTGGAGCACGGCATGCTGGACCTTGTGGTGCCCCGGCACGAGCTGAAGGGCACCATCGTGCGATGCCTCAACTACTTCCACTGAGTCTGACCCGGAGGCGCCCCGGCCGCATCAACCCGGGGCTCGACACCATCCGGGAGGCGGCACGCTGCCTGGGCGACCCCCAGGAGACCGCCTCGAATCTCAGGATCGCCGGCACCAACGGCAAGGGGTCCACCGCCGCCATGTTGGACGCCATCCTGACGGCCCACGGCGTCGCCACCGGCCTCTACACCTCGCCCCACCTGGTCCGGGTCACCGAACGGATCCGTGCCGGCGGACGGGAGATCCCCCGGGACGACCTCGAGCGGCTGCTCGGGGTACTGGACGAACACCCCGGCCTCACCTTCTTCGAGACCCTCACCCTCGCCGCCTTCCTGTGGTTCCGTGAGACCCGCGTGGGGGCGGCCATCCTGGAGGTGGGCCTCGGCGGGCGGTGGGACGCCACCCGGATCGCACCCTGCGCCGTGGCCGGCCTCACCAACGTGGGGAGCGACCACGCCCGCTGGCTCGGGAACACACCGGAGGAGGTGGCAGCCGAGAAGGGGGCCGCCCTGGCCGAGGCGCGCCTCGCCGTTGTGGGTCCGGGGGTGGCGCCGGATCTCCTCCCCGCCCTCGGCGTCCCCCGCCTCCGGCCGGCGCGTGACCTCGTCCGGCTCCGGGTCGAGGCGGCAGGCCGGGTGTCGGCGGACTGGGGCCACGGACCGGTTTCCCTCGCCGTACCCCTCCCCGGTGTCCACCAGGTCCAGAACCTCCACCTGGCCCTCGCCATGGCCGCGGCCTGCGTGGAGACCGGCCTGCTGGACCGGCTGGACCCCGGCGCCGTGGACCGGGGGCTCCGGGCCGTGCGCTGGCCCGGCCGCCTCAGCGAGCACCGCATCGCCGGCCGCCGGGTCCTGCTGGACGGGGCCCACAACCGGGAGGCCGCGGAGGCGCTCTCCAGGGAGCTGGCGGGGAGGCCCGAGCGCTTCTCGCTCCTCTTCTCCTGCCTCGACGACAAGCCCCTCGAGGCCATGGCGGCGGCCCTGGCACCGGTGGTGGAGGAGGTGGCGGTCTTCCCCCTGGAGGACCCCCGCGCCATGCCGCTGGAGCGCCTGGTGGACGCCTTCCCCGGGGCCCGGCCGGCCCACGGCGCCCTCGCCGCCCTTCGGGCCCTGGAGGATCCGGTGGTGGCCGCGGGGAGCCTCCGGGTGGTGGGCGCCCTCCTGGAGTATGCTGAGGACGAACGGGAGGAACCGTCCCCATGAACCGGTCCCGATGGATACTGGACAGGAGGTCCCTGGAGGAGGCGGAGGACCGCAGGCTGTCGCTCTTCGCCACCCGCTCCTCCGAGGCCTCGCGGCGCCGGAACGTGCCCGAGGAGGGCCGGCATTTCGACTACCGGCTCGCCTTCCAGCGCGACCGGGACCGCATCGTCCACTCCAGGGCCTTCCGGAGGCTCAAGCACAAGACGCAGGTCTTCGTGCCCCACCTGGCGGACCACCCGCGGACGCGGCTGACCCACACCCTGGAGGTGGCCCAGATCGGGCGCACCATCGCCCGGGCACTGGGTCTCAACGAGGACCTGGTGGAGGCCATCGCGCTGGGGCACGACATGGGGCACACGGCCTTCGGCCACACGGGGGAGACGGTGCTCCGCGAGATCCTGGCCGGCGAGTCCTCCGAGGTCCCCCTTCCCCCGGTGGTGGTGCGCGAGGTGGGCACCTTCAAGCACAACTACCAGTCGCTCCGCGTTGTGGATCTGCTGGAGCGCCGCTATGACCACCCGGGGCTCAACCTGACGGACCAGGTCCGGGAGGGCATCCTCAAGCACACCACGTGGAAGAAGCGATTCCCCTTCCCCCTGCCCGACGAGGAGGGACTCCACCTGGGCGAGCCGTGCCACCTGGAGGGTCAGGTGGTGGCGGTGGCCGACGAGATCGCCCAGCAGACCCACGACCTGGAGGACGGGCTGCGCGCGGGTTCCGTGGAGCTCGGGACCGTGGAGCGTCTGGAGATCTCCCGGCGCATCGTGGAGCGCCTGGGGGAGGGGTGGACCGGTGAACGCCACCGGTGGCGGCGTCAGAACCTCCTCGTCCGCGGCATGATCCACCTCCTGGTGACCGACGTGATCACCGCCGCGGCGGCACGCCTGGACCGCCTGGTCTCGCGGCGCGGGATCGAGACCCACGAGGCGTGGCTCGAGGAACAGCGGGGGATCTCCCAGACCACGGTGTGGTTCTCGACGGCCACCACCCCGCTCTTCGACGAGCTCAAGGCCTTCATCTACCAGTTCATCATCAACCACCCCCAGGTGAACCGTCAGGACTGGAGGGCCCGGCGCGTGGTGACAGCGCTGTTCAGGGCCTTCTGGACCAACCCGCTGAACCTTCCGTCCTACGTCCTGTTGCGGGCCCACGAGGAGCTCGGGTTCCCCTACCTCCGGGACCTCCCCATCGGGGCGGTTGCGGCGGAGGTGGCCAGCCGGTACCATTCCAGCCCGGGTTTCGCCCGCCTCGTGACCGACCACATCGCGGGCATGAGCGACCGGTTCGCCCTGGAGGAGTACCGCTCCCTGGAGCAGCCGGGACCGGGCCACTGGCCCACGGGAGGGGTTCAATGATCGCCATCGCCTCGGACCACGCGGGCCTGCCGTTGAAGCGGCACCTCGTGGCGTACCTCGAAAAGCTGGGCCACCAGATCCTGGACCTGGGCGTTGACGAGGACCGCTCGGTGGACTACCCCGACTTCGCCCACGACCTCGCCGGGAGGGTGGCTGCCGGGGAGGCCGGCCGGGGCATCCTGATCTGCGGCACGGGGCTGGGCATGAGCATGGCGGCCAACCGGCATCCCGGCGTGCGGGCGGCCCTCTGCCACGACGCCTACACCGCCGAGATGGCCCGCCGCCACAACGACGCCAACGTCCTGTGCATGGGGGCCCGCGTCCTGGGACCGGGCGTGGCCGAGCAGGTGACCACCGTCTTCCTGACCACCGCCTTCGACGGCGGCCGCCACCGGCGGCGGGTGAACAAGATCGAGCCGGACTCCGGGGAGGAATCATGAGCGAGCTGAAGGAACGTTTCTTCGCCATCCACGACGAGCTGGTGCGTGCCGCCGATCCCGAGGTGGCCGAGGCCCTCGAGAACGAGCGCCGCCGGCAGAACGAGGGTATCGAGCTCATCGCCTCGGAGAACTTCGTCTCCCCGGCGGTGCTGGCGGCCATGGGGTCCGTCATGACCAACAAGTACGCCGAGGGCTATCCCGGCAAGCGGTACTACGGCGGCTGCGAGTACGTGGACGTGGCCGAGGAGCTGGCCCGTCAGCGGGCGAAGGAGCTCTTCGGTGCGGGGCACGCCAACGTGCAGCCCCACTCGGGCGCCCAGGCCAACATGGCCGTGTACCTGGCGGTGCTCACCCCGGGCGACACCATGCTGGGCATGGACCTCACCCATGGCGGCCACCTCACCCACGGCCATCCCCTCAACTACTCGGGCAAGGAGTTCAACGTGGTGGCCTACGGCGTCAGGAAGGACACCGAGACCATCGACTACGACCGGATCCGGGAGCTCGCCCTGGAGCACCGGCCCAGGCTCATCGTCTGCGGCGCCTCCGCCTACCCGCGGACCATCGACTTCGCCCTGCTGCGCAGGATCGCCGACGAGGCCGGAGCGCTCCTCATGGCCGACATCGCCCACATCGCCGGGCTCGTGGCTGCGGGGCTCCACCCCTCGCCCGTCCCCCACTGCCATTTCGTCACCACCACCACCCACAAGACGCTCCGCGGTCCCCGGGGCGGCATGATCCTCTGCACGGAGGAGTGGGCGCAGGCCATCGACAAGGCGGTGTTCCCGGGCGTCCAGGGCGGGCCCCTCATGCACGTGATCGCCGCCAAGGCCGTGGCCTTCGCGGAGGCCGCCACCCCGGAGTGGCGCGCGTACCAGAAGCGGGTGGTGGAGAACTCGAAGATCCTCTGCGACGAGGTCAAGGCCCGCGGCTGGCGGATCGTCTCTGGCGGCACCGACAACCACCTCTTCCTCATCGACCTGGGCCCCGACTTCATCTCGGGCAAGAAGGCCGAACGCTGGCTGGGGCTCGCGGGCATCACCGTGAACAAGAACACGGTGCCCTTCGACACCCGCAAGCCCTACATCGCCTCGGGCCTGAGGATCGGCACGCCCGCCGTGACCACCCGCGGCATGGGACCGGACGAGATGAAGCTCATCGCGGACTTCATCGACCGCGTGCTCCGCTCCGAGGAGGACAAGGAGGACCCCGCGAAGCTCGCCGCCTTCAACGAGAAGATGGCGGGCATCACGGCCGAGGTCGCGGAGCTCACCTCGCGCTTTCCCCTGTACTGACGGGGGTGGCGGCGGGGTACGGCGACGGTGACCGAGAGCGACTGACGGCGGTCCACGATCGGGATCCTTGGGGGATGGCGCGACCGCGGCGCATCTGGACCTTCAACGCCGACTCCAACTGGACCAGTGGCCTGTTCGACTACGATGACGCCGGCAACATCACGAGGATCGGTCCGGACTGGTACCTCCACGATGGCATGAGCCGCCTGACGCAGGGCACGGCCAGGCTCACCAACGGCACCGTGGATTCCCGGAGCTACGAGTACGACGGTTTCGGGAACCTGACGACCCTGGACGGCCGGAGCATCGGTATGGGTCACACGACCAACAGCTGTCAAGGGACACCCAGGATCCCGCAGTTGGGGGACACCCAGATTCCCGCATGGATCCCAGGGGGGTGTCGGTCGGCCTGGGGCGGGACATGGGGGGATCACCTCCCTTCAGGGGGGTCACCCTGTCCCCGATCCCGGGCCCGGGCTTGCATCCTGCCGGAAAGCCTGTACAATGCCGGTTCCCCGCATGCGCGGGAGAACCACAACTCCTTGCTCCGGGCACAGACCCCGAGCCGAAGGCCGAAAGGAGACCACGATGCCTTTGTACGAGCTGGGGCTGATCCTCGATCCCGAGGCGGCCCCCGAGGACGAGACCGCCGCGCTGGATCGCCTCGAGGCGATCATCACCGAAGCGGGTGGCGAGGTGGTGAAGAAGGACACCTGGGGCCGCCGCAAGCTGGCCTACCCCATCCGCAAGAAGAACCTCGGCGTGTACCACTTCTGGCAGTACCAGGCGCCGGGTGCAGTGCACGAACCTCTGGCGTTCGAGCTCCGGACCAATGACGTGGTGATGCGCCACCTGATCCTCAACCTGGATCGCGAGTGGAAGAGGAAGCACAAGATCGAGCGGATGCTCAGGGCCAAGGCCGCCAAGAAGGCCGCCGCCGCGGAGGCCGCCGTCACCGCCGACGAGGCGGAGAGCTGAGGAGGTCGAGATGGCACGGAAGAAGAGATTTCGCCGGCGCGCCAAGGTCTGCCGTTTCACCGTCGAGAAGATCGGGTACATCGACTACAAGGACGTGGAGCTTCTCCGGGACTACACCCCTGTCAACGGCAAGATCCTTCCGCGGCGGGTGACGGGGACCAGCCCCTCGTACCAGCACAAGCTGACACGGGCCATCAAGCGGGCCCGATACATGGCGCTCCTGCCGTACGTGGGTGAGTGACGCCCTTCAGACGGGTATCCACCACGGCCCATGAACGGACCCGGCGCCCACGGTGACGATCATCCTTCGGGCCCTTCCCTGCCGGGGAAGGGCCCGGTCGCCGTCCCGGGACAGGGCCCCCTCGTCGCGGCCGCCGTCTCCCTCTTCCTGTTTGCCGCGCTGTTCGTGTTCCCTCCGCTCGGGGTGTTCGTGGCCCCCATGGCCACGGTGCCGCTGCTCCACCTGGCGGCCCGTCGCGGTACCGCCGCACCGGCGTGGGGCAGCGTGGCGATCCTGCTCGCCATGGCGACCCTGGCGGGGGGCGGCACGCCCATCCTGCTCTTCCTGACGGGGTACCTCGTCCTGGTGGCGGTTCCGGTGGCCTCCGTGGAGCTGCGGCGCCTGACCGGATGGGAGGACGGGCGCTGGGCAGCCTCGGCGACCCTGGCGGGCCTGCTCCTCGTGCTGGCGGCCGTGGTGGCCGCCACCTGGCCGGCATCCCCGGTGGAGGGCACGGCCGCCTGGTACCACAGGGCCGGGGAACAGGCCATGGAGCTCTATGCCAGGGCCGGCATCTCCCGGGGCGAGATCCAGCTGGCCATCGACAGGAGCACCCCCCTGATCTCCTGGCTCCTGCCGTCCATGCCCATGGCCTACCTGGTCGCCGTGCTGTTCTGGGTCCGTCCCAGGGCGGAGCTCCTCGGCCTGGGCACCGGTACCCGGACCTTCGAGGAGTACCGGAGCGACGAGTGGCTCTCCGTCGGCTTCGTCGCCGGCGGTCTCGGCACCCTCTTTCTCCAGGGCGCTCCCAGGTGGGTCGCGGTGAACCTCCTGGCGACGGTACTCATCTTGTATTTCATTCACGGTTTGGCTATCATCCGAGCCCACCTCGTACGCTACGTCGGGCGGGGGTGGTTCGTGCGCTGGGGTATCGCACTGCTGTGTCTCCAGGTCCCGCTTCCCGCACTGGTGGCGGTTCTCGGTCTGGCGGACAGCTTCTTCGATCTTCGTCCCCGGCGTTCCGACGACGACAGGAGGACGACATGAAGGTGATTCTGAACGATTACGTGGAGCATCTCGGCGAGCGGGGCCAGGTGGTGGAGGTGAAGCCGGGGTATGCCCGGAACTACCTCCTTCCCAAGAAGCTGGCCTACCTCGACACGCCCGGCAACCGGCGGCTCTTCGAGCAGGAACAGAAGCGCTGGGAGGAGATGGATCTCCGGCGGCGTTCCGCTGCGGAGCAGGTGGCAGCCAGCCTGGAGGGCCTGGAGCTCATCTTCGAGCGCAGGGCCGGAGAGAGGAACGTGCTCTTCGGCTCGGTGACCACGGCCGACATCGCCGCCGGCCTCGCGGAGAAGGGCGTGGAGATCGACCGCCGGAAGGTGGGCCTCGACCACCCCATCAAGGAGCTCGGCAGCTTCGAGGTACCCATCGCCATCCACCGCGAGATCACCGTACACCTCCCCGTCCATGTGGTCCGCCCGGGCGAGGAGCCCGGCGCCGAGGCCCCGGGGGATGGCGACGGATCCCCCGCCGAGGCCGGCGCGGAAGGGATGGAGGCCGGGGAGACCGGCGGGGCGGACGCCGCGGAGAACGCCGCGACCGACACGGACGCCGTGGAGCCCACGGCCGGGGCATGACGGCGGCGGTGCTGACGTGAGTGCCGACGACCCCCACGACAGCCCCGGAAAGAACGCGGTGGGGACCACGCCACAGGACGAGAAGCCCGGCTTTCGCCGCAGAGCGGCGAGAGCCTTCTTTGCATTCGATCCCGCCGAGCTCCACGGGACCCTGGATGATATCTCTCGCTCCATCGGGGCACTCCAGCACGAGATGGAGCTGCTCAGGGACGAACGGCTCCCCGCGGTGGAGACGAGGTTGGACCGGGTGGAGACAGTGCTGGGGAGGCTCCAGGAGGAGCTCACCGTCCTCAGGGACGAACGTGTCCCGGCGACCGAGGTCCGCCTCGACGAGGTGGAAGAGAGCCTGGCCGGGGTGGTGGGCGACGTGGCGGACCTCCGGGACGAGCGCCTTCCCGCCGCGGTGGAACGGATGGACGTTCTCGTGGATCGTCTGGCCGCAGGGATCGAGGAGGTGGCCTCGCTGACCGAGCGCTCCCTCCAGGGGGAGCCGCTGCCGGTCCCGGTACAGGGCGATGCGGAGCGGCGGCTCGCCCGCGAGCTCCAGCGGCTGCATCCCACCCTCCTCGAGGCGTTCCGCGGAAGCGAGTCCGAGATCGCCCACCGGCTGGACCGGTACCTGCCCCTGCTCCGGGACCGGGGCCCCGTGCTGGACCTCGGGAGCGGCCGCGGCGAGCTGGTGGACCTCCTGACCCGTGCCGGTGTGGAGGTTCGCGGCGTGGAGGGGGATCCCGCACTGGCGGCGGCGGCCAGGCGGCGGGGGTTGGACGTGACGGAGGGTGACGTGGCCCGGGTGCTCTCGGGTGAGCCGGACGGCTCGTGGGGAGCCGTCACCGCCGTCCACTTCCTGGAGCACCTGGATCCGGGCGCCATCCTGGGCCTGCTGGCCGAGGTGCGGCGGGTCCTCCGGTCCGGGGGTCTCTTCGTCGCCGAGTGCCCCAACCCGCACAACATTCGCGTGGGGGCGAGCCTGTTCTGGACCGACCCCACCCATGTCCGGCCCCTGCTTCCCGAGACGCTCACCGTCCTGCTGAAGGTCTCCGGGTTCGAGGTGCTCTCCACGGAGTACCTCCACCCGTTCGACGACAACGAACGCCTGGAGACCGGGAGTGGCAGCGGGGAGCGCCTGGACGAGCTGATCAACGGGCCGAGGGACTTCGTGATGGTGGCGGCTTCGGGAAAGGAGAACGGTTCATGAGACACGGTGTGACACTCGTGGCGGGTTGCGTGGCGGTGGCCGCCCTGGTGGGCTGTTCCAGGCCGGCGCCCCCTCCGGCGACGCTGAAGATCGTCCAGGACATCGCCGCCCGCAGGGCGCAGTTCGAGCCCCACACGGTCCGGGCGGACCTGTCCTCCCTCTCGGAGGGCGACCGCGAGGCCCTGCGCCACCTGGTGGCCGCGGCACGGGAGATCGACGGGATCTTCAGGCTCCAGGCGTGGCGGGGCAATCCAGAGATGGCCGTGAAGGTGGCCGCCCTGGACGGGCCGGACGCGGAGGCGGCCCGGGACTACTACAGGATCATGTACGGACCGTGGGACCGGCTGGCCGACTTCGAGCCCTTCCTCGGCGACCACCCCCACCCCCCCGGGGCCGGTTTCTACCCCGAGGACATGACGACGGAGGAGCTCGAGGCCTGGATCGAGGCCCACCCCGGGGACCGCGAGGCCTTCACCTCGCTGACCACGGTGATCCACCGGCAGGCGGAGGGCCTGGTGGCGGTGCCGTACAGCCAGGAGTACCGGGAGGCCCTGGGCCGCGCCGCCGCCGAGCTCCGTGCGGCGGCCACGGCCACGGACAATGCGAGCCTCACGCGCTTCCTGGAGCTCCGGGCGGAGGCCTTCGCCAGCGACGATTACCACGAGTCGGACATGGCCTGGATGGACCTGGACTCCCCCATCGAGGTGGTCATCGGCCCCTACGAGACCTACGAGGACGGGCTCTTCGGCTACAAGGCGGCCTTCGAGGCCTTCGTGTGCGTGGCCCAGCCCGAGGATTCCCGGCGGCTGGAGATCTACAAGGGCGAGCTGCCCATCCTGGAGCGGAGCCTGCCCATTCCCGATGAGCACAAGAACTTCGACCGCGGCACCGAGTCGCCCATCCGCGTGGTGGACGAGGTGTTCACGGCCGGGGACGCCAGGGCGGGTGTCCAGACGCTGGCCTTCAACCTGCCCAATGACGAGCGTGTCCGGGAGGCCAAGGGTTCCAAGAAGGTCCTGCTCAAGAACATGATGGAGGCCAAGTACGAGGCCATCCTGGAGCCCATCGCGGCCCGGGTCCTCCCCGGGTCCGAGGCCGGGCTCCTGGACTTCGACGCCTATTTCCACTTCATCCTCTTCCACGAGATGTCCCACGGCCTCGGACCGGGAAGGATCACCGTGGACGGTCGCGAGACCGAGGTGCGGCTCGAGCTCAAGGATCTCTACTCGGCCTTCGAGGAGGCCAAGGCCGACGTGCTGGGCGTCTACGACCTCTTCGTGCTGGCCGACCGGGGCGTGGTGCCGGTCCGCATCGTGGAGCACCTGCCCTGGACCTACGTGGCGGGCCTGTTCCGGACCGCACGCTTCGGCACCACCGAGGCCCACGGGCTGGGCGTGGTCCTCCAGGCCAACTACCTTCTGGACAGGGGGGCGATCACGATCACCGACGACGGCAGGTTCCGCCCGGACCTCGAGCGCTTCCGGGAGGCCATTCGCGACCTGGCCCGGGAGATCCTCATGATCCAGGCCACCGGGGATGCGGATGGCGCCAGGAGAATGGTGGAGCGCCACGGCAGCGTGCCCCCGGCCATGGAGACCCTGCTGGGCTCCCTGGAGGGCATCCCCGTGGACGTGGACCCCAGCTACCCGGTGGAGGACTGACCGTGGACCTCGGCCTGCGGGATACCACGGCCATCACCTTCCTGGCCTCCGGGCGGGCCTCGGGGACCACCGGGACGGCCCTCCCCGTGGACGGCGATCTGGGCAGGGGGCTTCTCTGATGTCGAGAAACAATCTCTTTCTGAATATGCTTCACCATATGGACAATTGGTTGCAACCGGTCCACAATCGCGCGGACGGACGAAGTCCGCAAAGGGAGGTAGCAGAGCATGCCCAGGAGTGACCTTACATTTGCCATGGTCGGCTCCGGCGGAGATGGTGTCGTCACCATGGGCGACATGGTCGCCCAGGCCGCCGCACGGGAGGGCCTCTACGTCATCAAGGTGGAGGCGTACGGCCCGCAGATCCGCGGAGGGGAGTCGTCCACCACGGTCCGGGTGAGCTCCGAGGACATCTTCGCCCAGGCGGACCAGGTGGACGTTCTCGTGGTCTTCAACTGGAAGGACTTCGCCCGGTTCAAGGGCGAGATCACCACGGCACCCGACGCCATCATCCTCTCTGAGGCCAGGGACGACACCGAGGTGGATCCCGCCGATCTCGGCGCCGGACCCGAGGCCACGTGGATCAAGGTTCCCTTCATCGAGCTGGCCAAGGAGTCTGCGGGAACGACGCTGGCCAAGAACATCGTCACCCTGGGCCTGCTGAGCGAGCTCTTCGGCCTCCCCCAGGACGCCATGCGCCGGGCCATCGAGAAGAAGTTCGCCAAGAAGAAGGCCGAGGTGCTCGAGGCAAACATCAAGGGGTTCACGGCGGGCATCGAACACGCCCGGAGCATCGACCAGGACCTCTCACCCTGGCAGCTCTCGTACACCCCCGGTGAGCCCAAGCTCCTCATGTCGGGGAACGAGGCGGCCGCCGTGGGCGCGATCCACGCGGGCTGCCGTTTCTTCGCGGGCTACCCCATCACGCCGTCCTCCGAGGTGCTGCACTTTCTCTCGCAGTGGATGCCCAAGGTGGGCGGGTACGTGGTCCAGACCGAGGACGAGCTCGCCGCGTTCGGCGCCGTCCTGGGGGGATCCTTCGCCGGCGTCAAGTCCATGACGGCGACCTCCGGACCGGGCCTCGCCCTCATGACCGAGATGCTGGGGCTGGCCTCCATGGCCGAGCTGCCCGCCGTCATCTGGGACGTGCAGCGCGGCGGCCCCTCCACGGGCCTCCCCACCAAGAGCGAGCAGTCGGACCTCTGGCAGGCGGTGTTCGGCTCCCACGGCGACGCACCCAGGGTGGTGCTCGCACCCGCCGATGTGGAGGACTGCTTCCACACCATGGTGGACGCCTTCAACATCGCCGAGGAGTACCAGATCCCCGTGGTGGTGCTCTCCGACCAGAACATCGCCCAGCGGCGGGAGACCCTCTCCATGCTGACCCTGGACCACGAGGTCAAGGAGCGGCTCCGGCCCTCCGACGACGAGCTCGTGGACTACAAGCGGTACAAGGACACCCCGGACGGCGTCTCGCCCATGACATGGCCCGGGATCAAGGGGGGCGAGTACCAGACCAACGGTCTGGAGCACGACGAGTACGGCCACCCCACCTCCATGCACATCGTCCACGAGAGGATGAACGCCAAGCGGTACCGGAAGCTCCGGCCCATCCGTGACAGGTACCACTTCATCCGCCGGTACGGTCCCGAGGACGCCGACGTGGGCATCCTCTGCTGGGGATCGTCCAAGGGCCCGGTGAAGGAGGCGGTCATGAACGCCAACGCCCGGGGCGAGAAGGTGGCCGCCTTCGTGCCCCAGGTGCTCTACCCCTTCCCCAAGCACGAGTTCGAGTCCTTCCTCAAGGAGATCAAGGAGTTCATCATCGTGGAGCTGAGCTTCTCCGCCCAGTTCTACAAGTACCTCCGGACCTTCCTCGAGCTGCCCGAGGGACACACCCACCTCTTCAAGCGTTCCGGAGGCAAGAACCTGACCGTCACGGAGGTCGAGGAGCTGATCGCCAAGGTCCTGCCCCTGGCCACCGACAGGGAGGTGCTGGTATGAGCACGCCGGCCGTTCAACTGAAGCCTGGAGACTACAAGACCGACGTCAAGCCCGTCTGGTGCCCCGGATGCGGTGACTTCGGTGTCCTCAACGCCCTGTACCGGGCCCTGGCCCGGATGCAGCTGGAGCCGTGGAACACCGTGATCCTCTCGGGAATCGGCTGCTCCTCGCGCCTGCCCGGCTACGTGAAGACCTACGGGTTCAACTCGGTGCACGGCAGGGCGCTCACCCTGGCCATGGGGGTCAAGGTGGCCCGGCCGGAGACCCACGTGATCGCCGTGGGCGGCGACGGGGACGGCATGGCCATCGGCGGCAACCACTTCATCCACGCCTGCCGCCGGAACCTGGACGTGACCTACATCCTCATGGACAACGAGATCTACGGCCTCACCAAGGGCCAGACGGCCCCCACCACCCCGACGGGAGACAGGACCAAGTCCTCCTTCTACGGAAACCCGGAGCCCTCCGTGGATCCGGTGGAGCTGGCCATCAGCACGGGGGCCTCCCTCGTGGCCCGCGGGTATTCCGGGGACATGAAGACGCTGACCTCCATCATGGTGGAGGCCATCAACCATCGGGGTTTCGCCTTCGTCAACGTCATGTCCCCCTGCGTCACCTTCCGGGGCGACCACCAGTTCAAGGAGCTGAAGGCCAAGCTCCGCCACCTCCCGGAGGACCACGACCCCACCGACCGCACCGCGGCCCTCGCGTACACCAGGGAAACCGACGTGATGACCACCGGGATCCTCTACAGGGTGGACGAACCGTCCCTGGTGGACCGGCTGAACCACGTGAATGCCGTGGCCCAGGGTGAGGGGCCCCAGCCCACCACCCGGGACATCCTCAAGACCTTCTACCCCTCGTTCTGAGGCAACCGGCCATTGGCTGACGGCGGCGGGTCCCCGCGATCCGCCGCCTTTTCCTGTGAGCCACCTGGAAAACTCGCTGAAGATACGGGAACCCCCCGGGCCGCTCGTGGCCCCCCGGAGCCTGCCGTACGCGGTACCATGGTGCGGACATCTCTCGATCCAGGAGGACCGAATGCTCCGGCGACTCGTCCACATCGCTATCCTGGCCCTGCTGGTCCCGGCCTGCACCGTCAACCCGGTGACCGGAAAGTCCCAGCTCGACCTCATGGGAGAGGCCCAGGAGCTGGAGATGGGGCGCCAGCTCTATCCGCGCTACACCCAGTCGTCCCTGGGCGAGGTCCCCGACGATGGGCTCCAGACCTACGTGGACCGCGTGGGGCTGCGCCTGGCCGCGGTCTCCCACCGTCCCGAGATTCCCTGGGAGTACAACGCGGTCAACGACCCCGACGTCAACGCCTACGCCCTTCCCGGCGGCAAGATCTCCATCACCCGCGGCCTGCTCTCCCGGATGGAGACCGAGGACGAGCTGGCCGCCGTGCTCGGGCACGAGACGGGCCACGTGACGGCCCGCCACGCCGCCCAGCACTACACCCGGGCCATGCTCACCCAGCTGGCTCTCGTGGGTGGCATGGCCTACATGGAGATCCAGGACGTGAGGTACCGGAATCTCTACGCCCTGGGTGGCATGATCGGGGCCCAGCTCGTGCTCGCCAGGTACTCCCGCGATCAGGAGCGCCAGTCGGACCACCTGGGCCTCGAGTACATGACCGCAGCGGGCTACAACCCCGAGGGCATGGTGGACCTCCTGGAGATCCTGGACGGCGAGCACCGCAGGGAGCCCGGCCTCGTGGATCGGATGTTCGGCAGCCATCCCCTCACCCGGGAACGGATCGAGGACGCCAGGGCACGCGTGGCGGCGCTTCCCGAGGAGGACCGCGCCCGGCCTCCGGTCCGGAAGCCATTCCTCCAGCACGCGGCCCACGTGAGGGAGACGCGGGAGGCCTACGACCGCCTGGCCCAGGCCCGGCGGCTCCTGGCCGACGAGCAGCCGGAGAAGGCCCTGCCCCTGCTCCGTCAGTCCTCGGACGAGTGGCCCTCCGACGGCCTCCTTCGCGCCTTCCTCGCCGCCGTCGAGGCCGACCGCCAGCCCCGCCGGGCGCTCACCGACGCCGCCAGAGCCGCCCGGGACGCCCCGAAGATCTTCGTGGTCCAGGTGGTGGCGGCCAGGGTCTTCCTCGAGGACCGGAGGTACGACGAGGCCCTGCGCCACGCCGAGACGGCCGGGGAGATCCTCCCCGACATGGCCGACGTGGAGCTGCTCCGGGGCATGGCCCTGGAGGGGCTCGGGCGGTACCAGGACGCGGCCTGGGCGTTCCGCAGGGTCCGCGAGATCGCCCCGGACTCCGAGGCCGCGCGGGAGGCCGAGCGCCACCTCCAGGCACTGAGCGGGGCCTGAGGCCACCCCCACCACGGACGGGACCGGCAGGGCCCGGGCCGTGCAGCACCCCGCCCCGGCCCGGGCGGAGGGAGGACCTCCACGGCACCCCACCCCCGAACTCCCTCGTATTTTTCTCCACGGTCCCCTCTTCCACCACCCGCCAACACAACAACGGCCGGGGGATGCTCCCCGGCCGCCATTGCCAATCATCGTTCCGAGGGTAGTTCAGAAGTGGATCACCACGCCCATGTTGATCCCGAAGCCACCGAGGTCGGCGTCGAACCTCTGGTCCCCCGCCACCGGGTCGGCGACCTTCACGTCCGTGTCCACCCAGCGGTAGATGCCCTCGGCGAAGAAATCGAAGGTGTTCCGGTTGCCCCAGTTGAAGCCCACGAGCGCGTAGAAGCCCCAGGAGTCGTCCACCCTGGCCCAGTCGGAATCGTTGAAGTAGTAGCCGAAGCCGCCACCACCGTAGGGCCGGAACGCGCGGTAGGTGTCGGCGATGTACCGGATTCCGAGCTCCACCGGCACGGTCTGCATGTCCTGGCGGTAGTAGCCGTCCCGGCCCGGCCAGTAGTCGGAGTAGGTGGAGTCGTCCAGCCAGGTGACGGTGAGGTCGGCAGCCCAGGGGCCCTCCTGCCCGGTCAGGCGGAAGCCCAGGCCGTACACGTCACCGGGGTCCTTCTCGGACCACCACGCACCGAAGATGCTCAGGTCACCGGCCGAGAGGACCGGTGCCACCAGAACCAGCAGGCACAGCAAGAACACGACCTTTTTCATCACCCTCTCCTTTGTCGTTCCTGTATTTACACCACCCCACATCGTGGAGTATGGACCAACGGTGGCACTATTGCAATCGGTTCTCGAATAGTCGCGGGAGGCCCAAACCCCGTCTCACACCGGTTCGATGGGCTCCCCGGCCCGGGGCCCCGACAGCTGCTCGAGCTGCTGCCGGCCGGACCACAGCAGGAACGAGACCACCAGTGCCGCCTCGCCAAACCGGAGGCTCCACGAGAGATCCGGCACCAGCAGCGTCAGGACCAGCCCGAAGGTCGCCGGAACCTCTCCATGAGGGCCAGGGCCACGATCCGGGCCGGCATCCGCCGGTTCCCAGCGCCCCCCACGGCCAGTGAAGATCCTTCGACTCCGCGTCACCAGGTACGTGCCGCTCCGCTCAGGATGACTGGAACGGTGGAGCCCCGTTCGCTTCGGCCGGATGGCGGTGCGGGACAGGGCTCCGTCTCCTCCGGGGCAGTGGCGGTCGCACGTCTGCTATCCTGCCGGGACCACGGAGCGGAGGGGATCGATGGAGAAGAAGCAGGGCGTGCTGAAGTCCTTCAGGCCGGTGTTCTGGCTGGTGATCCTGTTCGAGTTCTTCGAGCGGGGCTCCTACTACGGGGTCATGAGCATCCTGTCCGTCTACCTCACGGACATCCTCCACTTCGCCAAGGAGGACGTGGGCCTCATCAAGAGCACCATCCAGCCGCTGCTCTACTTCCTCCCCATCATCACCGGCGCGCTGGCCGACCGCTTCGGCTACCGGAAGACCCTCCTGGTGGCCTTCACCCTCCTGGGCGGCGGCTACGCGCTCACCTCCCAGATGACCACCTACAGCGGTGTCTTCCTGGCACTCTGCGTCATGGGCCTCGGCGCCGGCGCCTTCAAGCCCATCATCTCGGGCACCATCGCCCGGACCACCGACTCCGAGAACAGCACACTCGGCTTCGGCATCTACTACTGGTCCATCAACCTGGGTGCCTTCCTCTTCCCCCTGATCCTGGTGCCGCTGCTCAAGAACAGCATCGGCTGGCAGTGGGTCATGGTGGCCGCCGCCGTGGGCACGGGCGCCATGATCCTCCCCACGCTCCTCTTCTACCGGGAGCCCGAGGCCGAGCCCGAGAAGGCCGCGGCCCCCAGGACCTCCCTGGTCCAGACCCTGGCCGACGCCTTCGAGATCATCTACTCGCCCGTGATCCTGGTGGTCAGCGCCGCCCGGCGGCGCCGTGCGGTGGCCGTGGCCGCGCTGGTGATCGGCGCGGCCTTCACCGCCCTGGCCGCCCGCCAGTACCTGGCCCCCCGCGAGGTGACCGCCGCCTCCCCGGGCGAGGCCTTCACCGTGGAGGGACGGCTCCTGGAGGTGACGGTGGACCGGAACATGACGGTCCCCGACGCCTGGGTCGTGGAGCACGAGGCCGGCGAGGAGCCCCACGTCCGCCTGGTGGTCCACCAGCCGGCCCGGGTGGAGGCCGAGGCCCCGGCGATCCTCGACGAGCTGGGCCTGCCCGGCCTCGACGCCGCCGGTCTCGTCCGGATGGTGGAGGAGGCCTCCAGGCCGCTCCGCATCACGGTTCGGGTCGACGGGCGCGGTGGCGCCTTCTCCGTGGAGCGGCCCTCGGCCGACAGCGTGGTCCTCCGGGTGCCGGACCCCGGCGTCTGGACCACGCAGCGGGAGGCGATCCTCGCCGGGCTCCGGGCCATCCCCCGCCTCCGGGTGCTCCCGGAATCCGTGGTGGACGACCTCTTCGCCCGGGCGGCGAAGCGCCCGTTCCTGCTGGCCTTCATCGCGCTGGTGCTCCTGGTGGCCGCCGCGGTGATCCTGCTCCAGCCCGGCTACCGGCGGGCCGGAGGGACGGGACGCCTGGCCTACATGGCGGGCACCGTGGCCGTCGGCGCGGCGGTGGTCTGGCTGCTTCCGGGCCTGAGCCTCTTCGCGCGCATCGTGTCCTCGGTCATCTACCTGACCGTGCTCGCGCTCTACCTCATGGACTTCGCGGACCTCGACCGCTACCGCGACCACTGGCGCTTCCTGCTCCTGATCTTCCTCTACTCGGGCTTCTGGGTGCTCTACTTCCAGATGTTCGATTCGGTGCTCTGGTACGTGCAGGCCTACGTGGACGCCTCCTCGCTGAACCGCTTCGTCAACGGCCTCTTCGCCTCGCTGGGCCTCGGCTTCGCCTGGCGCTTCGACGTGGAGCACGTGACCGTGATCAACGCGGGCACCATCATCCTGCTCCAGCTGCTGGTGTCCTCCATCGTGCGCAAGACCCGGGCCCTGCCCACCATGATCACGGGCATCGCCATGGGCACGGTGGGCATGGCCATGCTGGCCGTCTCCACCGGCATCTGGGTGTTCATCGCCGGGATCGTGATCTTCTCCATCGGTGAGATGACGGCCCACCCCAAGTTCATCAGCTACGTGGGCCAGATCGCGCCGCGAGACCGGGTGGCCACCTACATGGGCTACATCTTCCTCTACGGCGTCATCGGCTCCTCCATCGGCGGCGTGCTGGGCGCCAAGCTGTACGTCCACTGGGTGGACCAGCTCAACCAGCCGCGGACGCTCTGGCTCATCTTCGCCTCCATCGGGCTGGTGACCATCGTGTCGCTGCTGCTCTACAGCCGCTTCGTCCACCGGGACGAGACCGCCGGTGGGCAGGCGTAGGGGGACCATGGGCCACGAGATCGAGCGCAAGTTCCTCGTGCGGGACGAGAGCTGGCGGAAGGGCGCCTCCGGCACCCCGTACCGGCAGGGGTACCTCGCCATCGCACGGGAGTGCACCGTCCGGGTCCGGATCTCCGGAGACGGGGCGTGGCTCACGGTCAAGGGCCCGGCCCGGGGCCTGACCCGCCTCGAGTTCGAGTACGGCATCCCGCCGGCCGACGCCGCCGCCATGCTCGAGGAGCTCTGCCCCCATCCCCCCATCGAGAAGACCCGCTACCGGATCCCCTTCGGCGGCCTGGTCTGGGAGGTGGACGAGTTCCACGGGGCCAACGAGGGCCTGGTCCTGGCCGAGGTGGAGCTCGAGCGCGAGGACCAGCCCGTGGAGCTGCCGCCGTGGGTTGGCCGGGAGGTCACCGGCGACCCCAGGTACCTCAACGCGTACCTGGCCGAGCATCCCCACACCACGTGGTGACACCGTCCGATACCATGGGTACCGTGCAGCGACTCACACGCCTCGCCGCGACCCTCGCGCTCGGCACCGCCGTGGCCTGCGGCGGCGCACCCGGTGTGCAGCGTCACGAAACCGTGGCACCATGGGGGCTCCCGGGGCTTGACAGCGCCCCCTCTTCCCATCATTATTGAGTGGTCAGAAGTGGCTCAAAATGGCCCGGAGTGGTTTGGCGGCCCCGAGACGGGCGTCATCCGCGCGGCCGAGGGGGAGTGGTGGAGCGTTTTCGTGGAGGTTTTCCGGCGACCGTGGACGCCAAGGGGCGCGTCAAGCTGCCGGCGAGGCTCCGCGAGCAGCTGGACGGCGGATTCGGCCGCGAGCTCTACGTCTGTTCCTTCTTCCCCCACGAGCTGCGGCTCTACCCGCTGCCCGTCTGGGAGCTGGTGGAGGAGAAGCTCCTCTCCAAGCCCGCCATGAAGCCGGCCGTGCTCAAGCTCATCGAGCGGGTGAACTACGGCCAGCAGGTGGAGATGGACGACCAGGGGCGGGTTCTGATCCCGGCGCTGCTCCGGGAGATGGTGGACGTGGACGGCGAGGTGGTGGTGTCCGGCCGGATCAACCACCTGGCGGTCACCCGGCGGGACCGTGCGGCGGGGATCCTCAAGGCCCCCTCCCTGAGCGACGATGAGCTGGAAGAGCTGGCACAGCTGGAGCTGTGATGGGGGGGAACGATGTCCGCACACCACGTTCCCGTCCTCCGCGACTCCGTGGTCGCGCTGCTGCGGCCCTCGGCGCCCGGCCTTCTGGTGGATGCAACGGTGGGGCTCGGCGGACACGCCGCCGCCCTCCTCGGCGCGGACCCGGGTTTCCGGCTCCTCGGTCTCGATCGTGACGGGGAGGCCCTGGAGCTGGCGCGAGAGCGGCTCCGGGGGTACGGGAATCGGGTGCGCCTGGTCCGGGCCCGTTTCTCGGAGCTTCCCCGGATCCTCGCAGAGCTCGCCGAGGAGCCGCCCGCGGCCATCCTCGCGGATCTGGGCTGCTCCTCGCTCCAGCTCGACGACCCGGGCCGGGGGTTCTCGTTCCGCCTGGACGGTCCGCTGGACATGCGCATGGGGAGCGAGGGCCCCACGGCAGCGGACCTGGTCAACTCCCTGGACGAGGAGGAGCTGATGCGGATCCTCTGGAACTTCGGCGAGGAGCGGCGCGCCCGCGCCATCGCACGGGCCATCGTGGACCGCAGGAAGGGCGGACCGCTCACCACGACCCGGGAGCTGGCCGAGGTGGTGATCCAGGTGCTCGGGCCGGGACGCAGGGGCCGGGTCCACCCCGCCACCCGCACCTTCCAGGCGCTCCGCATCGCCGTCAACGACGAGCTCGGGGAGATCGAGCGCTTCCTGGAACCCGCAGTGGATGCCCTGCGCCCCGGTGGGCGCCTGGCGGTGATCTCCTTCCACTCCCTGGAGGACCGCATCGTCAAGCACACCCTGCGCCGCCTGGAGGGACGGTGCACCTGCCCCCCCGGCCTCCCGGTGTGCCGGTGCGGCGCCACGGCGAAGGTGCGGCTCCTGACCCGCCGCCCCGTGACCCCCTCGCCGGCCGAGGAGGCCGCCAACCCACGCGCCCGCTCGGCCCGGCTCCGGGCCGCCGAGCGCGTCGAGGGAGACGCCTGACCATGGAGTCCCGGGTCCTCCGCCCCGCCAACCGGTTCCTGAACCGGCAGAGGGACCGCCACTGGCACCTGGTGCTGGCGGGGACCCTGGTCCTGGCCCTGGTGGTGGCCCTGGTGCTGGCCCTGGTGGGCTGGCCACGGCTGGAGTCCATGGCGCTCCACTACGACCTGCTCCGGCTGCGCGGCCAGGTGGAGGAGCTGGAACGCCACCAGCGGGAGCTCGAGGCGGAGCTCGAGGCGGAGCGAAACCCCGTCCGGCTCGCCCGGCGGGCCCGCGAGATCGGCCTGGTCCCGCCCGAGGAGGCCGGAACCCCCGGTGTGGAGGCTGCGCCGTGACGCGCGCCCGCTTCCGTGTGGTGGCGGTCCTCCTGGCGGGGGCCCTCGCGGTGCTCGCCGCCAGGACCGTCCAGGTGATGGTCCTCGGCCACGAGCGCTACGCCGAGCTGGCCCACCGCCAGCAGGAGCGCAAGCTCACGGTCCCCTCCCTCCGGGGCGAGATCCGGACCGCCGACGGCTACCTCCTGGCCACCAGCGTCTCCCGCGTGGCGGCCCAGGTGGACCGGCAGCTCCTGGGCGATCCCGAGCTCTTCGCCAGGGCTGCGGCACCGATCCTCGGCCGCCCGGCCGACGAGCTCGTGCGGCGCCTCGGCCGGGGCCCGCGCGCGGTCTGGATCGGCCAGAAGCTGCCGCTGGAGACCGGCGAGACCCTCCGCCAGCTGGCCCCCGCGGCCGTGGTGCTGGTTCCCGACAGCGCCCGGCTCTACCCGCTGGGCTCCCTGGCGGCCCCCGTGGTGGGGTTCGTGGGACGGGAGGAGCTCCGGCCGGTGGGCCGCGCCGGCCTCGAGCACCACTTCGACTCGCTGCTGGCCGGCCGGCCCGAGACCTACCTGGCGGTACGCGACGCGGTGCAGCGCCAGGTGCGGCTCCGCCGGCTCCACACGGGCCGCTCCGGCTACGACCTGGAGCTCACCATCGTGGCCAGGCTCCAGGCCCGGTGCGAGGAGATCCTGGGGGACGTGCTGGAGCGCACGGGGGCACGCTCGGCCTCGGCCGTGGTGATGGAGCCGTTCTCGGGCGAGATCCTGGCCCTGGCCTCGGTCCCCTCCTTCGATCCGGGGGCACCGGGCCGCGTCCCTCCCGAGCGGTGGCGCCTGAGGCCCGTCCAGGACGCCTTCGAGCCGGGTTCCACGGTCAAGCCCATGGTGGCCGCCGCGGCCCTGGCCGCCGGGGCCGTCCGGCCCGGGGAGCGGCTGGACTGCCGCGCCCGGGGGATCCGGGTGGCGGGCCACTGGATGCGCGACCACGCCGACCCCGGCCGCTACACCCTGGACGAGGTGGTGGCCCACTCCTCCAACACGGGGATGGTGGTGGTGGCCCGGCGCCTGGACCCGGAGCTCCTGTGGCGCACGCTGGACGGGTTCGGGTTCGGCCGCCGCACGGGTGTGGGCTTCCCCGCCGAGGCATCGGGCACCCTCCGCCCCCCGGCCCGGTGGTCCAGGATGAGCGCCGCGGCCCTGGCCCTGGGCCAGGAGCTCACGGTCACGCCCCTCCAGCTGGCCACCGCCTACGCCGCCGTCGCCAACGGCGGCTGGCTCCTGCGCCCCCGCCTGGTGCGGCGCGCCACCGGTGGCCTGGACGAGATCGAGGGACGCCCGGCCTGGCGGTGCCGGGTGATGGATGCCACGCTGGCCGGCCGGATCGCCGCCATGCTCCGCGGGGTGGTGACCACCGGGACGGGCACCGGGGCCGAGGTGGCGGGCTACGCCGCCTGCGGCAAGACGGGAACCGCCCAGAGGGCCGTGGCCGGTGGATTCGACGACGCCCACCACGTGGCGTGGTTCGCCGGCTTCCTCCCGTGGCCGGCTCCCCGTGCCGTGGTGGTGGTCGCCGTGGAGGAGCCGCGCACGGACTACTGGGCCTCCACGGTGGCGGCCCCCTGCTTCCGCGAGATCGGTGCCGCCACCATGCGCGTGCTGGGGATCCCACCGTCCGCGACCTCCGGCGGGGGTCCGGTGGGGGGGCGCACGTGAGGCTCGGGGACCTCGTCCGCCGGCTCCCGGGGGCCCGCCTCGCCGGCGACCCCTCCGTGGAGGTGGGCGGCATCACCCACGACTCCCGCTCGGCGGCACCCGGCCTCGTCTTCGCCGCCCTGCCCGGCGAGCGGGCCCATGGCATGGACTTCCTGGAGGAGGCGCTGGGCCGCGGGGCCATCGCCGTGCTCAGCGACCGGCCCGCCCCCCGCACGGTGGAGATCCCCTGGATCCTCACGCCCAGCCCCCGGCGGCACACGGCGCTGGCGGCGTGGGCCCTCGCCGGCGACCCCCAGGACCGGCTCACCCTGGTGGGCATCACCGGGACCAACGGCAAGAGCACCGTGGCCGACCTGGTGGCGGCCATCGCCGGCGCTGCGGGACGCACCGTGGGGGTCTTCGGAACGCTGGCCTACCGGATCGGCACCGAGAGCGTCCCGGCGGAGCGCACCACGCCCGAGGCCACCGACCTGGCACCGCTCCTGCGGCGCCTGGTGGAGGCCGGGGGGGACCTGGCCGTCATGGAGGTCTCCTCCCACGCCATCGCCCTGGAGCGGGTGGCCGGCCTGCCCTTCGGCGTGGCCGTCTTCACCAACCTCTCCCGGGACCACCTGGACTTCCACGGGGACCTGGAGAGCTACTTCGGTACCAAGCGGCGGCTCTTCGACGAGCTGCTGGCTCCCGGGGGCCGGCGGGTCCTCCCCGTGGGGTGCGAGTGGGCGGCGCGGATCCTGGAGACGCCCCGCGAGGGTGACCTCCTGTGGGGCCCGGGGGGTGACGTGGAGGCTCTGGAGCCCGCGTTCTCGCTGGAGGGAACGAGCTTCACCCTCCGCCACGGCCACGGCACCGCCGCGGTGGACCTGCCCCTGGTGGGCGCCCACAACCTGGACAACGCCCTGGCCGCCGCCGCGGCCGCACTGGCGGCGGGCCTGCCCTTCGAGGCGGTGGTGGGGGGGCTCCGGTCCGCCCGGCCCCTGCCCGGCCGGCTGGAGCCGGTACCTGCGGACCTGCCCTTCCCCGTCTTCGTGGACTACGCCCACACGCCCGACGGGCTCCGGGCGGTGCTGACGGGCCTCCGTCAGGTCACCGACCGCCGGATCATCGTGGTCTTCGGGGCGGGCGGCGACCGGGACCCCGGCAAGCGGGAGCCCATGGGCGAGGCCGCCGGCCGCCTCGCCCACCGGGTGATCGTCACCTCCGACAACCCGCGCTCCGAGGACCCGGCCGCCATCGCCGGGGCCGTGGCCGCCGGCGTGCGGGCGGCGGGTGCGGAGCCCGTGGTGGAGCTGGACCGGCGGCGGGCCATCGAGCGGGCGCTCCGGGAGGCCGGGGCGGACTCCCTGGTGCTGGTGGCCGGCAAGGGCCACGAGAGCGTGCAGCGGATCGGCTCCCGCGCCATCCCCTTCTCGGACCGCGAGGTCATCGCCGAGCTGGCGGGGAGGGTGGCGTGCTGAGGACCGCCGGGGCCGTGGCCGAGCTCCTGGGCGCCACCCTGGAGGGCGAGGCCTCCGTGAAGCTCCGCGGCGCCGAGGTGGACTCCCGCCGCGTGGAGGAGGGCGACCTCTTCGTGGCGCTGCCCGGCGCCCAGCGGGACGGCCACGACTTCGTGGCCGAGGCCCTCGAGCGGGGGGCTGCGGCGCTGGTGCGGCGGGACGTGGAGCTGCCACCGCCACCGGCTGGCCGCGCCCTGATCCGCGTGGACGACACGCTGGGGGCCTACCACCGCCTGGCCGCGGAGGAGCGGACCCGCAGGCCCTGGTGGGTGGTGGGCCTCACGGGATCCGTGGGCAAGACCACCACCAAGGACATGCTGGCGGCGCTGCTGGGCACGCGCTTCCCCACCGGTGCCTCCGAGGGCAACCGCAACTCCACCCTGGGCCTGCCCGCCGAGATCCTGAGCCAGCCGCCGGAGGTGGAGGTCTTCGTGGCGGAGATGGGCATGAGCCGGCCCGGGGAGCTGGACACGCTGGGGCGCATCGTCCGTCCCCACGTGCTGCTCTACACCCGGATCGCCCCGGCCCACACCGAGTTCTTCCCCGACCTCGAGGCCATCGTGCGGGCCAAGGCCGAGCTCCTGCGCCACCTGGAGGAGGGCGGCGTGCTGGTCCTCAACGCCGCCGACCCCCACCAGGCATCCTTCGCCGCGCCCCAGGCCAGCCGCACCATCACCTACGGCGCCCCGGGAGCCGAGGTCCGGGCGGAGTCCCTCGAGCCGCGTGGCCTCCTGGGGTCCGTCTTCACCCTCGTCATGGAGGAGGAGAGCGTCCCGGTGGAGCTGCCCCTGGCCGGGGCCCACCAGGTGGAGAACCTGCTGGCCGCCGCGGCGGCCGCCGGGTCCATGGGGGTGACCGCCGAGGAGATCGCCGGGGCCGCGGCAGGGCTCCAGGCCGCACCCCACCGCGGCCGGGTGCTGCACCCCAACCCGGACGTCACGCTGGTGGACGACAGCTACAACTCCTCGCCCCTGGCGCTCACCCGCATGCTGGAGCTGCTGGCGGCCACGCCCGGACGCCGGGTGGCCGTCCTGGGCGAGATGTACGAGCTCGGCGAGATCGCCGAGGAGGCCCACGCCGAGGCGGGCCGCCTGGCCGCCACGAGCTGCGACGTCCTGGTGACCGTGGGCGGCCAGGACGCCATGGAGCTGGCCATGGCGGCCCTCTCCTCCGAGAGACCGCCCTCGGCGGTACACCGTGTCAGTGGCGTGGAGGAGGCCATCGGGGTCGTCACGGGCCTCGTGGAGCCCGGTGACGTGATCCTGGTGAAGGGCTCCCGGGGTGTCCAGCTGGACCGCCTGGTGGCGGCGCTGACGGGGGAGGAGGCCTGATGGCGTACTGGCTCCTCTACCCCCTGCGCGACCTGTGGATCGGCTTCAACGTCTTCCGCTACATCACCTTCCGCGTGGGCGTGGCCATGGCCACCGCCTTCTTCCTGAGCCTGGTCCTGGGGCCCCCGGTGATCCGGTGGCTCGCGGGTCTCAAGATCCGCCAGACCATCCGGGACGAGGGCCCGGCCCACCACCAGGTGAAGGCCGGAACCCCCACCATGGGCGGCGTCCTCATCGTGGGGACCACGATCCTGGCCACCCTCCTGTGGGCCGATCCGGCCAACCGCTACGTCTGGACCGTCCTGGCGGTGACGGCGGCCTACGCCGCCATCGGCTTCGCCGACGACTGGATCAAGGTGACCCGGCGGCGCAGCCTGGGCCTCACCGCCCGGCAGAAGCTGGTGCTCCAGGCGGCGGTGGGCCTCGCCGCAGGGTGGGCCGTCCGTGCCGTGGCGGAGCCCGCGGCCCACGCGGGCACGCTGGCGCTGCCCTTCTTCAAGGACCTGCTCCTGCCCCTGGGCTGGCTCTACCTGCCCTTCGTCATGGTGGTGCTCATGGGCTCGTCCAACGCCGTCAACCTCACCGACGGCCTGGACGGCCTGGCCATCGGCTCCATGGCCATCGCGGCGGCCACCTACACGGTCTTCGTCTACGTGGCGGGCCACTCCCGTATCGCCGACTACCTCCGGATCTCCTACGTGGCGGGCTCGGGGGAGGTGGCCGTGTTCACCGGGGCCGTGGCGGGCGCCGCCATGGGCTTCCTCTGGTTCAACTGCCATCCCGCGGAGGTGTTCATGGGGGACGTGGGCTCCCTGGGCCTCGGCGGCGCCATCGGCATCGTGGCCGTGGTGGCCAAGCAGGAGCTCCTGCTGGTGGTGGTGGGCGGCCTCTTCGTGGTGGAGGCCGTCTCGGTCATGCTCCAGGTGGGCTCCTACAAGCTGCGCGGCAAGCGGATCTTCAGGATGGCGCCCATCCACCACCACTTCGAGCTCCTGGGGTGGGACGAGACGAAGGTCGTGGTCCGGTTCTGGATCGTGGCCGTGGTCTTCGCGCTGGCCGGGCTGGCCACGCTCAAGCTGAGGTGACCGTGCGGTACGACCCCCCCTCCCGCGTGCTGGTGGTGGGCCTCGGGGCCTCGGGGCAGGCCGCCGTGCGCCTGGCGGCCGCCGACGGCTCGCGGGTGGTGGTGACCGACCTGCGCTCCGGCGAGGAGCTCGGCGCCGTGCTGGAGGGGCTCCCCGGCGTGGAGGCCGCGTTCCTCGGGGGCCATCCGGAGGCCTGCCTGGAGGGCGTGGGACTGGTGGTGACCAGCCCCGGGGTGGAGGCCGGCGCCCCGCTGCTCGAGGCCGCCCGGCACCGCGGCATCCCCGTGCTCACCGAGCTGGAGTTCGCCTGGCTCCACCGTCCGGAGGCCCCCCTGGCCGCCGTGACCGGCTCCAACGGCAAGAGCACCGTGACGGCCCTCACCGCCCACCTCCTCCGGGAGGCCGGCATCCCCGCGGTGGCCGGGGGGAACCTGGGGCCGCCGGCATCGGAGCTCGTTCTCGCAGGCGGATGGGACGCCTGGGTCCTGGAGGTCTCCAGCTTCCAGGCCGAGCTGCTGACGGCCCTCCGTCCGCGGGTGGGCGTGCTGCTCAACCTGAGCCAGGACCACCTGGAGCGGCACCCCACCATGGCCGACTACCTCGCGGCCAAGCTCCGCCTCTTCGCCCGCCAGGAGCCCGGTGACGCCGCCGTGCTCAACGGGGACGACCCCCTGGTGGCGGAGGCCCCGGTCCGGGCACGCCGGCTCCTCTTCTCCCTGGACCGCACCGCCGACGGATGGCTCGACGGCAAGGTCCTGCGGCTGGGTCCGGACCGGCTCGCAGGGGCGGACGCGATCGCCCTCGGTGGCCGCCACAACCTGGCCAACGCCCTGGCGGCCTCCCTGGCGGCCGGGGAGCTGGGCGCCCCCCTGGAGGCCATGGGGCCGGCGCTGGCCTCGTTCCGCGGGCTGCCCCACCGCCACGTCACCGTCCACGAGGCGGGGGGCGTGCGCTGGGTGGACGACTCCAAGGCCACCAACGTGGGGGCCACCCTGGCCGCCCTGGCGGGCTACCCCGCGGGGACGGTCCACCTCATCCTGGGCGGACTCGCCAAGGGGCAGGACTTCGCGCCGCTGGCGCCGGCGGTCCGCCGGGCCGCCCGGCGCGTCTACCTCATCGGGCGGGACGCGGAACTCATCGGGCGGGCGCTGGCCGGTTCGGCGCCGCTGGAGCGCTGCGGCACCCTGGAGCGGGCGGTGGAGAGCGCACGGGAGGCCGCACGCCCCGGGGACACGGTGCTGCTGGCCCCCGCCTGCGCCTCCTTCGACCAGTTCGAGAACTACGGGGCCCGGGGCGAGGCCTTCGCCCGCCTGGCCGCCGGTGAGGAGGTGGCGCCGTGCCGCTGAAGCAGCGCTTCGACCGCCTCCTCCTGACGGCCGCCGCCGTACAGACGGTGGCGGGCCTGGCCCTGGTGGCCACGGCCTCCTGGCTGGTGGCCGAGGAACGGTACCACCGGCCCGGGACCTGGTTCGTGCTGTGGCAGGCCCTGGCGGCGATGGTGGGCTTCGTGGCCCTCATCGCCGGCATGCACCTCAAGCGGCGCTTCCTCACCGACGAGAAGGTGGGCTGGGGACTGATGGGGGCCTCGTGGCTGCTGCTCGTGGCGGCCTTCCTCCAGCCCCCGGTGGCCCACACCCACCGCTGGCTGGGCGTGGGCGGCCTCTCCCTCCAGCCCTCCGTGCTGGCCCGGCTGGCCGCCATCCTCTTCGCGGCCGTCCAGCTGGCCCGCGCCCGGGAGGAGGGCTGGCCGGTGCGGCGCCTGAGCGTGGCCCTGGGCGCCGTGGCGTTCTCGGCCCTGCTCATCGTGGCGGAACCCGACCTGGGCTCGGGCCTCCTGCTGGCGGCGGTGGTGGCGGGGATGGCGTGGGTGGCCGGAACGCCCCTCCGCCTCCTCGCAGTACCCGCCGTGGCGGGGCTTCTCGTGGCCGCCGGGGCGGTGGCCGCCTCGCCCTACCGGCTGGCGCGGGTCCGCGCCTTCCTGGACCCGGAGACCGCCGCGGCCGCGGCCTGGCAGACCCGCCAGAGCCTCATCGCCCTGGGCTCGGGCGGAATCTTCGGGAGGGGCTACGGCGCCGGCCTCCAGAAGCTGTTCTTCCTCCCGGAGCCCCACACCGACTTCATCCTCGCCATCACGGGCGAGGAGCTCGGCCTCATGGGGGTGGCGGCGGTCCTCCTGATGGCCGCCGTGGTGGTGTGGCGGGGCCTCCGCATCGCGGCCCATCAGCCGGACCGGACCCTGGGGTTGCTCGCCTTCGGCCTGACCTTCGTCTTCGCCATCCAGACCATCCTCCACGCCGCCGTGTGCCTGGGGCTCGCACCCCCCAAGGGAATCCCCCTGCCCCTCATCTCCTACGGCAAGACCGACCTCGTGGTGAGCCTGGGCTCCCTGGGCCTCCTGCTCAACCTCTCCCGGGAGGTGACCTCATGAGGGGCCGGGTTGTCATCGCCGGTGGTGGCACGGGCGGCCACATCTTCCCGGGCCTGGCCGTGGCGGAGGAGCTGGTGGCCCACGGGATCGAGGTGCACTGGCTCGGGGCCCGCAAGGGCCTGGAGAGGGACCTGGTGGGACAGCGGGGCATCCCCCTGACCCTGGTGCAGCTGGAGGGGGTCCGGGCACGGGGGACGACGGCGGCCCTCAAGGCCCTGGCCTCCCTGCCCGCCGCCGCGCGAACCGCCGTGTCCACGCTGCTGGAGGTGGACCCCGTCGCGGTCCTGGGGGTGGGGGGCTACGCCTCGGCCGCGGGCGTCCTGGGGGCGGGCCTCCTGGGGATCCCCTGGGTGCTCCAGGAGCAGAACGCCGTCCCCGGCTGGACCAACCGGTCACTGGCGCCCTGGGCGGACCTCGTCTGCTGTGGCTTCGCCGACGCCGTGGACGCCTTCCCCTCCCTCCACGCCGAATGGACCGGGAACCCGGTCCGCGCCCAGTTCTTCGAGATCGGCCCGGTGGAACCCGCCACCCCCCGGCGCCTCCTGGTGCTGGGCGGCAGCCAGGGCTCCCTGTTCATCAACCGCATCGTCCCCAGGGCCCTGGCACTGCTCCAGGGCACGGGCGTGGCACCCGTGGTTCGCCACCAGGCCGGTGTGCGGTGGGCCGAGGTGGTCCGGACCGCCTACTCGGACCTGGGCCTCGTGGCCGAGGTGACGGCCTTCCTGGCGGAGCCCTGGACCGCCCTGGCCGAGGCCGACCTCGTGGTGGCACGCTCGGGCGCCCTCACCGTGGCGGAGCTGGCCGCGGCGGGCCGGCCCTCCCTGCTGATCCCCTTCGCCGCCGCCGCCGGGAACCACCAGGAGCACAACGCCCGGGCCCTGGAGCGGGCGGGAGGCGCGATGGTGCTCACCGAGGCCGAGGCGACACCCGACGCCGTCGCCCGCTCGCTGGAGTCGCTCCTCCGCGACCCCGGTCTCCTGGAGGAGATGGGGGCCAGGGCCCGTACGGTGGGCCTGCCCGGCGCCGCGGGCCGCATCGCGCGGCGCGTGCTCGAGGTGGGGGGGTGCCCATGAGGCTGGGACGCATCGAGCACCTCCACTTCATGGGTGTGGGCGGCGTGGGCATGTGCGCCCTGGCCGAGCTCCTCTCCGGCGAGGGGCGGACGGTGACGGGCTGCGACGTCCGGCCCTCGGAGCGGACGCGGCTCCTCGCGGACCGGGGCGTGGAGGTCCACGAGGGCCACGACCCCCGGCACGTGGAGGACGCCCAGGCCCTGGTGATCACCGCCGCCGTGGACGGGAACCACGCGGAGGTGGAGGCCGCCCGGCAGCGGGGGATCCCGGTGGTGCGGAGGGCCACCCTCCTGGCCGAGGTCATGCGCGGGCACATCGGGGTGGCCGTGGCCGGCACCCACGGCAAGACCACCACCACGTCCCTCCTGGGACACGCCCTGGCGGACTGCGGCCTGGACCCCACCGTGGTGGTGGGGGGGTTCGTCCCGGACTTCGGCGGGCATGCCCGCCGCGGCGGCGGGGACCTGATGGTCTGCGAGGCCGACGAGTACGACCGGTCCTTCCTCGAGCTCGCCCCCGCCTGGCTGGTGGTGACCAACGTGGAGGCCGAGCACCTGGACACCTACGGCGACGCCTCGGAACTGGAGGCGGCCTTCATCGAGCTCGCCGGCCGTGTACCCTTCTACGGCGCGGTGGTGGCCTGCGCCGACGACCCCGGCGCACTCCGGGTCGCCCGGGCCTCCGGGCGGAGGGTGCTCACCTACGGCACCGGCGACGAGGCCTGGCTCCGCGCCGTGGACATCGACCCCGCAGGAGCCGGGAGCCGGGCGCGGGTGCTCGTGGGGGGCCGCGAGGTGGGCGAGATCACCGTGCCCATGCCGGGGGAGCACAACGTCCGGAACGCTCTGGCCGTGGTGGCCATCGGCCTGGAGCTGGGATGTTCCTTCGCCGACCTGGCGGCCGCCGTGGGGAACTTCGGCGGGATCGAACGGCGGTTCCAGGTCCTGGGCGAGCGCGACGGTGTCACCGTGGTGGACGACTACGCCCACCACCCCACCGAGGTGGAGGCGCTGCTGGCGGCCGCCCGCCAGCGGTTCCCGGGGCGCCGGCTCGTTGTGGTCTTCCAGCCCCACCTCTACACCCGGACCCGGCGGTTCGCCCGGGAGTTCGGCGCCGCGCTGGCTCTCGCGGACCGGGTCCTCGTGGCGCCCCTCTACCCCGCCAGGGAGACCGCCATCGTCGGCGTGGACGCCTCCCTGGTGGCCCGCGCCGTGGAGCAGGCCGGGGGCCGGGCGGAGGCGGCCGGAACCCTCGAGGCCGTGGTGGAGCGCCTCGACGGGATCCTCGGGGCCGGGGACGTGCTCCTGACGGTGGGGGCCGGGGACGTGGACAGGGTGGGCCGGTGGTGGATTGGAGGTGGAGCGTGAGCAGCCTGCCGCCCCCGTTCCCCGCGCGCCTGCGGCCCACCCCCTCGCGCCGGCGGCGCGTGCGGCGCCGCGTGCTCCTGTTCCTCGGCGTCGTGGCGGCCGTGACGCTCCTCGCCCTCACGTGGCGGGTGGACCGGGTGGTGGTGGAGGCCTGCGACGCCGTGCCCACCGGTACCATCGTGTCGCTCCAGGCGCTCGAGGGCACGCCCGTGATCCTGCTGTCGCTCGAGAGGATCCGGAACATGCTGGAGATCTGGCCCGGTGTTGTGGCGGTGGAGGCCCGGCTCGTGCTCCCCGGGACCCTCCGGGTGACCGCCCGGCCCGCCGTCACCGCCGGCAGCCTCCGGTGGGCCCGCGGGTGGCGCTCCGTCGCCCCGGACGGCAGGGTCGGCGTCCGGCTGCCGGCCCCCGCGGCACCCGAGCTGCTGGGGTTCGAGGCCGAGCCGCAGGAGCTTCGCCTGGGACTGGTGGTGGCCCAGCGCTTGGAACGGGCGACCGGGCTCGACGTCCGGAGCGTCCGGAGGATCCTGCCCGACGATCTGGAGGTGGTGTTCGCGGATGGAGACGAGCGTCCGGCCGGTGCGGTCCACGTGACCCCCGACGGCACCACGGCCGAGACATGGTGGACCGCCCGGCGGCGGGGGGGCACGGCCGCGATCGGCACCTGGGCCGACCTCAGGGCCACGGACCGCGTGGTGGCGGGAGGCAGCCGATGAACGAGCTGGTCACCCTGGTGGGGATCGACGTGGGCTCGTCCGGTGTCTCGGTCATCGTGGCCGTGGAGGACGACCAGGGCCGGCTCACCGTCCAGGGATGCGGCCAGGCGGCCCACGACGGCGCCCGGAAGGGCGTGATCTCCGACCTGGAGCAGGTGTCGTCGGCCGTGCGGCGGGCCGCCGAGGAGGCCGAGGCCATGTCCTCGCTGCCCGTGGAGATTGCCGTGGTTGGGATCGGCGGCACCCCCATCATGGGGATGCGCTCCACGGCGTCGGTGCCCATCACGGGCCGCGCCCACACCGTCACCGAGGAGGACCGCCGGCGGGCACTCACCGCCTGCGGCCGTGTGGCCATCCCCGACGACTACCGGGTGCTCGACATCATCCCCTCCGGCTTCGCCGTGGACGGCCAGGGTGGCCTCCAGCGCCCCGTGGGCATGCCCGGGAGCCGCCTCGACGCCTTCGCCTACGTGCTCTACACCCACATCACCCACGCCGAGACCGTGATCACCGCGGTGAACAGGGCCGCCGTGGAGGTGAGCTCGCTCGTGTACGAGCCCGTGGCGGCGGCCGAGGCCGTGCTGTCCGACGACGAGCGCGAGCTGGGGTGTCTCCTCCTGGACGTGGGGTACGGCTCCAGCGAGTGGATCCTCTTCGCCGATGGTGCCGCGGTGGCCTCCGGTGCCACTCCGGTGGGAGGGCGGGTGTTCACCAGCGACGTGGCGGTGATGGTGAAGACCACCACCACGGCGGCGGAACGGGTGAAGCGGGAGGTGGGCGCCGCCGAGGTCCGGCCCGGTGCACAGGGTGGCGGCGTGGAGGTCCCCGCCCTGGGCGACGAGGGCCACCACCTGGTGGAACGGGCCTGGGTGGCGCAGATCCTCCGCGACCGGGCCCGGGACCTGTTCGTCAGGGTGCACCGGACGCTCGCCGACGAGGGGCTGGAGAAGGTGCCCCGCGCCGGCGTGGTGCTCACGGGCGGGGGCTCGCGCCTTGAGGGTATTGAGGAGATTGCACAGGAGATCTTCGGGCTGCGCGTGCGCACCGGTGCGCCGCGCGCCCTGGCCGGGCTCGTGGAGCCCGTTTCGGGCCCGGAGTGGTCGGTGGCCTGGGGGCTCGTCCTCCAGGAGCACCGGAAACGCCGGGAAGGTACCGTCATGGGTCCCGAAAACCAGCAGGGTATCGTAGGCTGGTTACGGAGGGCCCTCGGAGAGTTCTTCGAGATAGGAGGTGGATCGTGATCGAGTTCGACAGGAGAGCGACCAGGGGCGAGGAGGAGTCCGGCGCGGCCGAGGACCAGGGGATGATCCTCCTGGATGACATGACCTCGCCGGCCTGTATCAAGGTGATCGGCGTGGGTGGCGGAGGCTGCAACTCCATCGACCGCATGATGGCTGCGGGCCTCGGCGGCGTGGAGTTCATCGCCGCCAACACCGACGCCCAGGCGCTGGGACGGTGCACGGCACCGGTGAAGCTCCAGCTGGGCCCCGAGCTGACCAGGGGCCTGGGAGCCGGGGCGAACCCGGAGGTGGGGCGGAACGCCGCCCTGGAGGAGACCGGCCGCATCTACGACGTGCTCACGGGTGCGGACATGGTCTTCATCACCTGCGGCATGGGCGGGGGGACCGGGACCGGGGCCGCTCCGGTGATCGCCCAGATCGCCGCCGAGGTGGACGCCCTGACCGTGGCCGTGGTCACCAAGCCGTTCAGCTTCGAGGGGTCCCGCCGCCGCACCGTGGCCGAGCAAGGCATCACAGCGCTGGCCGAGCACGTGGACACCCTCATCACCATCCCCAACGACCGGCTGCTGAAGTTCGTGGACCGGACCACCAACTTCACCGAGGCCATGCGCATCGCCGACGACGTGCTGCGCCAGGCGGTCCAGGGCATCGCCGACATCATCACGGTGCCCGGCCTGATCAACCGGGACTTCGCCGACGTGAAGACGGTGATGAAGGGCATGGGCCACGCCATCATGGGCATCGGCACCGCCTCCGGCGAGCACCGGGCCGTGGAGGCGGCCCAGCAGGCCATCGCCTCGCCCCTCCTGGAGGAGACCTCCATCCAGGGTGCCCGCGGCGTGCTCATCAACATCACCGGCGGCGAGGAGATCACCCTCACCGAGATCAACGAGGCCGCCGAGATCATCACCGAGGGCACCGACCCCAACGCCCAGATCCTCTTCGGCGCGGTGGTCGATCCCAACCTGGACCAGGAGATCAAGGTGACGGTCATCGCCACCGGCTTCACCACGGAGCAGGAGGGGTCGCAGATCCCCATCGAGGCCCCGGACCTGGGCGCCACGTCGGCCGAGCCGACGGAGCGCACGAGCTCCCGCAGCCGGTTCTTCGTGCCCGGCGGGCCCAACCCCGAGTACGGCATCAACGTGAGCGACGAGTACGAGATCCCCGCGATCCTGCGGAAGCAGATGGACTGAGGGGGCGCCCGGCACCCGCCGGGCCTCCCGGGAGGAACGCCATGCCACGAACCGCGTCCACGCAGCGACGGGCCACGGGAGGGGCGGGGGTGACCCGCTGCCCCGGCCCGTACCGCGGCGTGGTGCGGTGCGCACCATTCCCTCACCCTCCGGCCGAAGGGAGCCACCTCTGACGGAACGCTGAGGGAACCGTTCTTCCATCCGGCGCCAGGACCGCCGATCCACCTCCCGGCGGCTCCGGCGCCACTTTTTTGTCGCCCGGGGCGTGGGGAGGGATCTGCTGCGCGGCGCGATCTCCCCGCCAGGGCCTTGCTCTTCGCTCTTCGGAGCCTGCGACGTACCCGGGGTACGCCTCGGCTCCTCATCGCTCGAGCTGGCAGCCCTGACGGGAACCTCCCACCGCTCGCGACGATCCCTCCCCACCTCCCGGGCTCCCATGGAACGCCGGAATGAGGGGGTCGCCCCCCTGGTCTCTCCCAGCGTCCGGGAGCCCCGGACGGCTTCGTCGCGAACGGCGCGGGATGCCGGGCATGGTGGCGTGCTCGCACCCTCAATTCCCATGCGTCCGGGACGGGCGGGAACTCCGTCGCGAGCGCAGCGAGACGGTGCCGGATTTGCCGGCCCACGCCGGCCGAGCGAGTGAGGCGTAGCCCGGCTACGTCGCAGCGAGCGAGGCCAAGGGGGCCGCAAAGACGGTGCCGTATCGCGGCGCGCAGCAGGAGGCTCCCGCCCGTCCCGGACGCCAAGGAGCCCGCCATGGAGCCCAGGCGACCTGCGGCACTCGCCGTGATCCTCCTGAGTGCTGCTCCCTTCCGGGCCTGACACGGTTCGGAGGGCGGCGATGCACAGGGCCCGGACTCCATGCCGGGCTCCCACATCTCACCGGCTCGGCCGGTGTTCCGCGCTGATGGCGGAGAGGGCGGGATTCGAACCCGCGGTGGAGTTGCCCCCACACACGCTTTCCAAGCGTGCTCCTTCGGCCACTCGGACACCTCTCCGGTCTTCAAGGATCGTGGCGGAGAGGGTGGGATTCGAACCCACGGACCTCGTGAAAGGTCAACGGTTTTCGAGACCGCCCCGTTCGACCACTCCGGCACCTCTCCGCAACGGGACGCCGATTCTACGCATTTTTCCTCCGTTTGGCAAAGAAGGCGCGCAGCAGCTCCGAGCTCGCCTCCGCCAGGAGGCCTCCACGCTGCGCGAGAGGCGGGCCGAGACGGGGATCCTCCGCCAGGTCCGCCACGGTGCCGCAGGCCCCCAGCACCGGGTCGGGCGCACCCCACACCACCAGGTCCAGGCGGGCCTGCCGGCAGGCGGCCACGCACATGGGGCAGGGCTCCAGCGTCACGTAGAGGGTGCACCCCTCCAGGCGCCAGTCCCCCTGGTTCCGGGCCGCCTCCCGGAGGGCCAGGATCTCCGCGTGGCCTGCGGGGTCGGGCACGCTCTGCCGCCGGTTGCCCGCCCGGGCCACCTCTCGCCGATCGGCATCGACGACCACCGCCCCCACGGGCACCTCGCCCCGGGCGGCCGCCTCACGGGCCTCCTCGAGGGCGGCTTCCATGAAGCGCCGGTCCTCGTCGTCGAAGAGCCAGTCCTCCGTCATGCCCCCAGCATACAACCCGGTGGCCCGCCCGTCTGCGCTACCATGCCGGCATGCGCCGTCTCTCCCGCACCCTCGCCGCCGCCCTGCTCCTTCCACTCGCCCTCCTCCCCGGGTGCCGCTCGGGAGGGCCCGAGGAGGCCGCAGTGCGGCACGCCCGGCGGGTGGTGCTGGTCTCCTACGACGGGGTGGGGGCGGACCTGGCGTGGAGCTGGCTCGAGGAGGGTGTTCTCTCCGAGCCCGGTGGCGTGGCCGGCATGGCTGCCGCGGGCACCTCGGCCCGGCGGGTCCGCATGGTGAACCCGACGCTCACCTCGGTGAACCACATCTCCCTGGCCACCGGCGCGCAGCCCGGCTCCACGGGCATCGTCAGCAACTACTTCCACCGGCCCGGACAGAAGATCACCAACGGCGTCTCGGGCTTTTCCGCCTCCATCGGGGTCGAGACACTCTGGGAGGCCGTCCGCCGCCAGGGCCGGCGGGTGGGGGTGCTCACCTGGCCCGGCGCCGACGGAGCGAACGAACGGCGGCGGGGGGACTTCGGGCTGATCTGGCCCGCCCGCCCCCTGGCGCGTTCGGAAATCCTCGTGCTCGATCCCCACGAGGCCGGGCACGGCGCGGTGCTGCCCTCCCACGACGAGCTCCCCCCGCTGGTCTGGACGGTCACCCTCCAGCTCGGCGGGGCCGAGCCCGCCGGTGCCCCGTTCACGGTGACGGTGGTGGACGGCAACCCCGACGGGGTCCGGGCCTACGACACGGTGGCGGTGACACCCCCCGGCGAGGCGTCGCCGACGATCCTCGGCCGGAACGGTTGGTTCCCCGTGAGCGTCCGGGCCACCGCACCGGGGGACGAGCGTCCCCACCCCTGGGGCGCCTGGTGCAAGGTGCTCCACCTCGACACCCACGCGGGGACGGTGCGGCTCTACCGGGGCGAGGTCCACCGCGTGCGGGCCTACCCGGACGCCTTCGAACGCCGCCTCGAGGAGGCGGTGGGTTTCTGGCCGGGACCCCCGGACCGCCACGGGCTCGGAGCGTGGTGGCTGGACGTGACCCGCGGCGTGGACCTGGACACCTTCCTGGAGCAGCTGGAACGGCTGGACCGGTACCTGGACCGCGTGGCGGCCTTCGTGGTGGCCAACGAGGACTTCGACCTGCTCATGGCCTACCACCCCACCCCGGACGAGTACGAGCACATCGGCCTCATCGTGGACCAGCGCCAGTGGGCCTGGAGCCCGGGCACGGCCCTGGCCGCCGCCGAGGGGCTCCGGCGGGTGGGGCGCTCCCTCGATCGCTCGGTGGCCTCGCTGTGGCAGGCGCTCGACCCGGAGAGGGACGCCCTGGTGGTGGTCTCGGACCACGGCCTGGTCCCCCTCCACGACGTGGTGAACGTGAACACGGTCCTCGCCGGGGCGGGCCTCGTGAAGGTGGACGATGGCGGAAAGCGGCCGCGGGCGGCGGCGGACACCCCCATGCTGGCCTTCGCCTCCGGGGGCTGTGCCCACCTCTACCTGAACCTGGAGGGCCGGGAGCCGGGCGGCGTGGTCCGGCCGGAGGAGGCGCCGGAGCTCCTCCGGCGGGCCGCGAAGGCCCTGGCCGACGTGGTGGTGGACGGGGAGCCCGCCATCGAGAGGATCTTCACCCGGGACCAGGCGGTGGAGATCGGGCTCGGCAGCCCCAACGCAGGGGACCTGGTGGTCTTCGCCAGGCCCGGCTGGACCCTCTCCGGCCGGCTGGGCGGCAAGGCCGTGGAGCCCAGCCGCTACTATGGCCAGCACGGGTACCTGAACACCCACGACGCGCTCTGCGGCATCCTCTTCGCCCGGGGAACGGGGGTCCTCCACCGGGAGCTGGGGGAGGTCCCGGCCACCTCCATCGCGCCCATGGTGGCCCACTGGCTCGGCATCGCCCCTCCGGGCCACTGAGGCGGCCGCCTCTCCCTTCACACCGCCTTTACACCTCCCTGCCATGGTCGGCTCGAGGCGGCTGCCGAGCCGTCCCCCGGAGGGAGGAACGAGACATGCCACACGTGCGGAGAGGCCTCGCGGCCGCGTTCCTCGGGCTGCTGCTGGTCGCAGCCGGATCGGGCCTGGCCCGGGAGAGGGCCCCCATGGACCCGCTGCTGCGCCTGCTGGTGCGGAAGGGGGTGATCACCCAGGAGGAGGCCGTGGCGCTGCAGGCCGAGTACGAGGCCGCAAAGCACGCTGCCACCGAATCCGCACGCGGCTCCGGGACCACCGCCCCCGCTCCGGTGGCAGCGCCGGCACCGGCACCGGCACCGGCAGAGAAGGCTTCCTGGACCGATCGCTTCACGGTCAAGGGCGACCTGCGGCTCCGGTACGAGGGGTTCTCCAAGGAGGGTGCCTACGACGGCGACCGCCGGGACCGCTTCAGGATCCGGCTCCGCGCCGGGTTCACGGCCACGGTCACCGACTGGATGCTCGTTGGCCTCCAGCTCCGCAACGGGGATCCCGCCGACCCCGTCTCCAACAACACCAGCTTCGACGGGGCGTTCCAGTTCAAGGATTTCAACCTGGCCGAGGGGTACCTCCAGATCCGCCTCTCCAGGGGGTTCGGCCTCGTGGCGGGCAAGTTCGACGCGAAGAAGTGGTGGACCGTCACGGACATGCAGTGGGACGACGACGTCACGGTGGAGGGGATCATGACCGACGTGGACCTCCTCCGCGGTGATGGGGCCTTCCGGAAGCTGGACCTGGTGGCCTACGGCTTCCTGCTGGAGGAGCTCAAGGGTGGCCCCGACGCCAACCTCTACGGCGGCCAGCTCCGCACGGCCTTCGCGCTCGGCGGGCACAACACCGTCCACGCCGGTGCGGGCTTCGACTGGTGGGACAACCCCCGGCAGGTGGCGGACCTGACCCTCTCCGGCACGATCAGGGGCAACCCCGTCACGAATCTCCTCGATGAGAACGACCGGCTCGTCAGCGACTTCGAGATCCTCAACCTCTTCGTCACCTGGACCAACTCGGCGAGCGCCACGTGGCCCGTGAAGCTCAGGCTCTTCTACTACAGGAACACCGGCGCGAAGGGCCCCGGAGCCGATCAGGACACGGCCTTCTTCGGCCGGATCCAGGTGGGTGATTCCACGAAGAAGGGCCAGGTGGCATTCCGGTACTCCTACTACGACTCGGAGCCGGATGCCCTCTTCTACGTCTTCACCCAGTCGGACACCGGCCGCGGCTCCGACGTGAAGGCCCACCGCCTGGACCTGCGGATCGGCGCCTGGGCGAGGAGCTACTTCAATCTCACCTGGTACAACACCCGCCCGCGGTACCGGGAGGACACCACGCTGAACCGCTGGCAGGTGGACTACATCGTCAGGTTCTGACGCCCCACACGGGGATCCCTCGACCGATCGGACGGAAGGAATCCGACCATGACCGCACGGGAGCTGTACCCGGTCTGAACCCTTCCCTCCCGGCCTGGCGCCGGGCGGAGACAGGACACGGCAGCGGCGTCCGGCCATGGGAAACGGCGACGGAAGCGGGTGCTGGCCATCGAGCGTGCATGATTCTCCCCTCTCCCCTGCACCACTGCTTCCCTTCACCTCTTCCCCCCGGCTCCCTGGCGGAGGGGCGGGCTTCACTCCTTCACCTCTTCACCTCTTCACCTCTTCACCCCGGATGCTACTGTTGAACCATGAGCGGCGAGCGCATCCTCGTGATCGAGGACGACCGGGACCTGGCGGCGGCCCTGGTGCGGGCACTGACCCGCGAGGGCTACGCCGTGGAGCACGCCGTCACCGGCCTGCACGGTCTGAAGGTGCTCTTCGACGCGCCCCCGGACCTGGTGCTGCTGGACCTCAACCTCCCGGACATGGACGGCCTGGCCGTGTGCCGCGAGCTCCGGCAGACCCCCGCGGTCCGGGACCTTCCGGTCATCATGCTCACGGCCCGGGCCGCGGAGGCCGACCGCGTGGCCGGGCTCGACCTCGGCGCCGACGACTACGTGACCAAGCCCTTCTCCCTCCGTGAGCTCATGAGCCGCATCGGAGCGCAGCTCCGCAGGCGCCGCCTGGATCTCGGGGTGCCGGACGACGTCTACCGCGACGCCAGGCTGGAGATCCGCCGGGAGTCCGCCCGCGTGACGCTGGACGGCTCTCCTGTCCAGCTGACCTCACGGGAACTGGACCTCCTGTGGCACCTGCTCACGCGGCGGCCCCGCGTGATCTCCCGGGAGCAGATCCTGGAGCGCGTGTGGGGGCTCTCGGCCGACGTGGAGACCCGGACCATCGACGTCCACGTCAGATCCCTCCGGAAGAAGCTCGGCAGCGGTGTGATCGAGACGGTGATCGGCCGGGGATACCGGTTCGCGGGCTACCCGGGACCATGATCCGCAACCTGTTCGTGGTGGTGGCCGCATCCCTGCTGCTCCTGGTGGCGGTGGTGATGTCCACCGCCGGGCATGGCCCCCGGGCGGTGGCCGGCGGGGTGCTGCTGTGGGCGCCGGGCATCGGCCTGGCCATCGTCAGGCACCTGGTCCAGCGGCTGGGGGGCACCGTGGACCTGGACTCGCGGGAGGGTGTGGGCACCCGGGCCCGGGTGGCCCTCCCCACGCCCAAGGGCGGGGACCCTCCTTGAGGCCATGGCCCGCCGCGGGATATCCTTCCTCCTGGCACCGTGACGGCGGGCCGGCCGTCACAGATGCGGGAGGACGATGAGCCGGGACGAGGAACTCCGCTTCGAACCGGGCGGCGAGCGGCCCGCCGCCCTCGAGCCGCGGGAGTGGCTCCTCCTCGGCCTGGTGATGGCCTTCTACCTGGCCACCAGGCTGTGGAGGATCGAGCACTTCCCGGTGAGCTTCCTCTGCGACGAGGCCATCCAGCCGGTGCTGGCCCGCGACCTGGTGACCCACCACTTCCGGGATGCGGGGGGGACCCTGCTCCCGGCCTACTTCAAGAACTTCTTCAAGTGGAGCCTCGGCCTGTCGGTCTACCTCCATGCGGTGACCGTCTCACTCTTCGGCACGTCGGTCCTCGTGACCCGGGCCACCTCTGTGGCCGTGGGCGCCCTGGCACCCGCCGCCGTCGCGCTCACCCTCAGGGTGGTGTTCCGCTCCGCGCTCTGGTGGTCGGCCCCCCTGGTCATGGGCCTCCTCCCCGTGTGGTTCCTGCACTCGAGGATGGCCTACGAGGCCGTGATGGCCACGGGTTTCTGGGCGGTGTTCCTCCTGGCCTACCTGCTCTACAGGCTCGGCTCGCCGCGGTGGCTCCCCCTGGTGGTGGCCTCGGGCGCCGCCACGTTCGCCACCTACACCAACGGGCAGGGCCTCGTGGCGTTCTGCGGCCTCGTGCTCGCCGTGGTGGACTGGCGGTACCACCTGGGGGTCCTCCGGGAGCACCGCCGCGTGGCCGCGGGCGCGGTCCTGCTCGCGCTGGTGCTGGCCGTGCCCTACCTCCGCTTCCGCCTCGTCGACCACCCCGAGGCCTTCGAGGGCATGCTCCGGGACGTGCACTCCTACTGGATCGACGACATTCCGCTCGGGGAGAAGCTCCACCGGTACACCGCCAACTACCTGGAGGCCCTGGGGCCCCGGTACTGGTTCGTGGACGACCCCGACCGCCTGCCACGCCACCGGATCCCCGGGTCGGGGCATCTCCCCCTGTGGCTGGCGCCACTCGTGGCACTGGGCCTGGGGCTCTGCGCCTGGCGCTGGAGGTCGCCTCCCCACAGGACCGTCCTGGTGGCCACCCTGGCAGTCCCCTTCGCTCCCGCCGTCGCGGAGATCACGACGCCCCGCGTCCTGGCCATGGTGGTCCCCGCCACGCTCCTGGCCCTGCTGGGGGCCGACCTGGTCTGGCGCCATCTCCGCCGGCGGGTTCCGGAGGGCCTCCCCCGCCGGGTGCTGGCCGCGGCAGCCGCCGTGGCCCTGGCCGCGCCCACCGTGGCCCTGGCCCGCCGGGCCGTCAGGGAGGGCCCCACCTGGTGCTCCGACTACGGCCTGTACGGCCTGCAGTGGGGCGCCCGGGAGGTCTTCGGGGCCATCCGCGAGGAGCTCGAGGCCCGGCCCCGGGAGCGGATCCTCCTCTCCCACGGCTGGACCAACAACCCCGACGCCTTCGTCCGGTTCTTCCTGGATCCGTCGCTCCAGGGGCGGGTTCGCCTGGTGGGACCGGGTGACCACCTGCGGGACTTCATCCCCTTCGACAGCGGCGCCGTGTACGTGATCACCGGGGAGGAGTACGGGATGCTCCGGCGGGACCCCAGGATCGTGTGCTCCCCACCGCGGAGGATCGTCCCCCGCCCGGACGGCCGGCCGGGATTCGTCTTCCTCCACCTGGCCTATGCGCCCGATGCCCGGGAGATCTTCGCCAGGGAGGAGGCCGAGCGGCGGCGGCCCCGGAGGGACACCGTGACGGTGGGCGGGGAACGCTGGACCGTGGTCCACCCCTCCCTGGACATGGGCAACGCCGCGGCCCCCTTCGACGGCAACCCCGACACCGTGGCCCGGACCGACCGCACCGACCCCGCCGTCTGGACCATCGAGCTGCCCACCCCACGGCCTGTTGCGGGGGTTCGCCTGGGGCTGTTCATCAGGGAGTACGACATCCGGCTGGAGGTCCACGGAGAGGACGGGCGGACGGCGGAGGTCCGGCGATCCTTCCACGATCTGCCGGAGTTCCCCGTGGTCACCCTCCGCCTCCCCGAGGCCGTTCCCGACGCCGTGTGGATCCGCGTGACCATCGACCGGCTGGACTGGGACGATCATGTCCACCTCAGGGAGCTGGAGCTCCTGGGACCGGAGGATCCGTGAGCGGGGAGGGGATGCTACCCTCGGCCATCGGGAGAACCCCTCAGGAGAGGACAGGCCCATGAGCGACGAGAGGACCTACAGGGAGTGGTACGAGACGGTGTTCTCACCCGTGGCCGGCCGCCAGCGGCGGGAGCGCTTCGTCACGAGCTCGGGGATCGATGTGGAACCGGTCCACGGACCCTGGAGCGTGGAGGAGGGGCTCGAGGAGCGCCTGGGGCTGCCGGGGACCTACCCCTTCACCCGGGGTGTGTACCCCTCCATGTACCGGGGCCGCTTCTGGACCATGCGCCAGTACGCCGGCTTCTCCACGGCAGCCGAGTCCAACCGGCGCTACCGCTACCTGCTGGAGCAGGGACAGACCGGCCTCTCGGTGGCCTTCGACCTGCCGACCCAGATCGGCTACGACTCCGACGACCCGCTGGCCACCGGCGAGGTGGGCAAGGTGGGCGTGGCCATCGACTCCCTGGCCGACATGGAGGTGCTGCTGGACGGCATCCCCCTGGACAGGGTCTCCACCTCCATGACCATCAACGCCACGGCGGCGGTCCTCCTGGCCATGTACCTGGCCGTGGCCCGGAAGCAGGGCGTCCCCTGGGAGAAGGTCACGGGCACCATCCAGAACGACATCCTCAAGGAGTACATGGCCCGGGGCACCTACCGCTTCCCCCCGGCGCCGAGCCTCCGCCTCATCACGGACATCTTCGCCTTCTGCAACGCCGAGGTGCCCCGCTTCAACACCATCTCCATCTCCGGCTACCACATCAGGGAGGCCGGCTCCACCGCGGTGCAGGAGCTCGCCTTCACTCTCGCCGACGGCATCGAATACGTCCGGGCCGCCGTGTCGGCCGGCCTCGACGTGGATTCCTTCGCGCCGCGCCTGAGCTTCTTCTTCAACGCCCACAACGACTTCTTCGAGGAGGTGGCCAAGTTCCGGGCCGCCCGGAGGATCTGGGCGCGCATGATGCGGGAGCGCTTCGGCGCCACCAACCCGAAGGCCTGGACGCTCCGCTTCCACACCCAGACGGCGGGATCCACACTCACCGCCCAGCAGCCCGAGAACAACGTGGTCCGGGTGGCCCTGCAGGCACTGGCCGCGGTGCTGGGAGGGACCCAGTCCCTCCACACCAACTCCCGTGACGAGGCCCTGGCGCTCCCCACCGAGGAGTCCGCCCGCATCGCCCTCCGCACCCAGCAGATCATCGCCCACGAGACCGGCGTGGCCGACGTGGCGGACCCCCTCGGCGGGAGCTGGTACGTGGAGCACCTGACGGACGAGCTGGAACGCCGGGCCACGGATCTCATCGACGAGATCGAGGCCATGGGCGGCGCGCTGGCGGCCATCGAGGCGGGCTTCCAGCAGCGTCACATCGCCGAGGCCGCCTACCGGGCCCAGCGGGCCATCGAGGAGGGCGACCGGGTGGTGGTGGGCGTCAACACCTTCACCGTGGACGAGGAGTCTCCCATCCCCACGCTGAAGGTGGACGAGTCGGTGGAGGCCCGGCAGGTGGAGCGCCTCCGCGAGCTCCGGGCCTCCCGCGACACGGCGGCGGTGGACCACGCCCTGGCGACCCTCGAGGATGCCGCCCGCGGCGGGGCCAACCTCATGCCACCCATCGTCGCGGCCGTGGAGTCCTACGCCACCATCGGCGAGATCAGCGCCACCCTCGTCCGGGTCTTCGGCGAGTACCGGGGCCCGGCGATGGTGTAGACGGGACGGAGAAGGAGAGGGTGCACGGCCCGCTTCCCGGCACGGAAGAGGGACCCGGGACTCCGGCCTCCCCCTCTCCACGCCTCAACCTCGCCATGGAAGCCGCCACCATCGCACTGGCGCCGGCCCGTGCCGTTCCTCCACCGCTGAGGCCCACTGCCGACCAGCTGATCCGCGCTGTCAGCTTGGTGTCCGCCAACCTCGCCGACGGCCACGGCAGAACCGGAAGAGACCGTGACCACCACCGGCGCATCGCCTGCGCCTCCGCAAGGGAGGCCGACATCCACCCCCGTCGCCTCCTCCTCGGCGCCGCCCCAACGCCCGTCGGGGCAGGTCTCCAGCGGGGCCTTCGATTGACAGCAGCGCCGCCATGTGCTAGAACACGCGTTCCTGAGGAGAGGTGTGCGATGAGCGATTATGCGATTGTGGAACATGGCGGCAAGCAATACCGGGTGGCCCCCGGCGACGAGCTCCTGGTGGAACGGACCGAGCCCGACCTGAAGAACGGCGACAGCCTCCTCTTCGAGCGGGTGATGGCCGTGAGCACCGGAGGCGACGTCCGGTTCGGGGACCCCGTGGTGGAGGGTGCGCTGGTGAAGGCCCACGTGGTGCGTCCCGAGCGGGGCGAGAAGGTGATCGTCTTCAAGAAGAAGCGGCGCAAGGGCTACAAGCGGACCCAGGGCCACCGGCAGAACTACTACCGCGTCCAGGTGGACGCCATCGAGGCCTAGGGGGGATCATGGCACACAAGAAGGGACAGGGCTCCAGCCGGAACGGCAGGGACTCCCAGGCCAAGCGGCTCGGAACGAAGGTGGGCGATGGCCAGACGGTCACCGCCGGTTCCATCCTCGTGCGCCAGCGGGGCACCCGCTTCAAGCCGGGGGTGAACGTGAAGCGTGCCGGCGACGACAGCCTCTTCGCCACGGTCGAGGGCACCGTGAAGTTCGAGAACAGGGGCCGCCACGGCCGGTTCATCAGCGTCCATCCCGCCTCCTGAGTCAGCCCGACCGGGTTCATGTTCATCGACTCCGCGCGCATCACGGTCATCGCGGGCCGCGGGGGCAACGGGTGTGTCTCGTTCCGGCGTGAGAAGTACGTTCCCCGCGGCGGACCCAACGGGGGCGACGGGGGCCGTGGCGGCAGCGTGATCTTCCGGGTGGAGGAGGGCCACAACACCCTCCTCCACATCCATCACCGGAGGGTGGTCCGCGCCGGGCGCGGCCAGCATGGCCAGGGCTCCAACAAGACGGGCGCCAGCGGCAAGGACCTGGTGGTGCCCGTGCCGCCTGGAACCGTGGTCCGGAACGCCGCCACCGGCGAGGTGCTCGGCGACCTCGTGGAACCGGGCCAGGAGCTGGTGGTGGCCCGAGGGGGCCGCGGGGGACGGGGCAACGCGCGCTTCGCCACCTCCACCAACCGGGCCCCACGCCACGCCGAGGAGGGCGCCCCCGGCGAGGAGCTCGAGCTCGAGCTCGAGCTGAAGCTGCTGGCGGACGTGGGGCTGGTGGGGCTCCCCAACGCCGGGAAGTCCACGCTGCTCTCGCGGCTCTCGGCCGCCCGTCCCAAGGTGGCCTCCTACCCCTTCACCACGCTGGAGCCCCACCTCGGCGTGGTGCGGATCCCGGGCAGCTCCTTCGGAACGCTGGTGATGGCGGACATCCCCGGGCTCATCGAGGGCGCGCACCAGGGCGCGGGGCTGGGGCACCAGTTCCTCCGCCACGTGGAACGGTGCCGGGTGCTGGCCCACCTGGTGGACCTCTCGGACGAGCAGCCGATGGAGCGGCGGGTGGAGGCCATCCTCGGGGAGCTCGAGGCGTACGACCCGGAGCTCGCCCGGCGTTCCTGGATCCTCGTGGGGACCAAGGCGGACGCCGTGGATTCCGCCGCCCGTCGTGAGATCATGGAGGAGCTGGAGGCGCTCGCCCGGACCTGCGGTGTGGACTCCGTGACGATTTCCGCCGCCACGGGCGAGGGGCTCGATGAGCTCGTCCACCGGCTGGCCGGGATGGTCGAGGAGGAGAAGGGAAAGACCTGATGGGCAGGATCGCCGTGTACGGAGGCAGCTTCGACCCGTTCCACCTGGGGCACCTCATCCCGACGGTCCGGGCGCTCGAGACCTTCCACTTCGACGCCGTCCACTTCGTCCCGGCCGGGCGTCCGCCGCACAAGGAGGACGAGCCCCTCACGCGGGTGACCCATCGGCTGGTGATGGTGGCCCTGGCCACGCTGCCCTACGAGCGCTTCTTCGCCTCCGACCTCGAGGTGTTCTGCACGGGTCCGACCTACACGGTGGAGACGGTCCGCCACTTCCGCGACCGGTACCCCGACGACCACATGTACTTCCTGCTGGGCTCCGACTCCTTCTCGCAGATCGCCACATGGCATCGCTGGGAGGAGCTCGTGGAGCTGGCGAACCTGGTGGTCCTCCACCGGGCCCACATGTGGAACGACAACCTGCGGTCCAGGGTGCCCACCGAGCTCCTGCCGAGGATCCAGGTGGTCCCGCCCTTCGCCGAGGTGCCGGACCCCGAGGGTCCCACCATCTACCTCCTGGACCACGAACCCTTCCCCATCTCCGCCACCTCCATCCGGGAGCGTCAGCGGCTGGGCCTCCCCATCCGGGAGCTGGTGCCCCACGAGGTCTACACCTACATCGAGCGGTACGGGCTCTACCGCCGCGAGGAAGGACACCCCGGGACATGCTGACCGACGACGTGACCACCCTGCTCCGCGAGGCCGCCGCCGCGGCCGTGGAGAAGAAGGCGTTCCAGGTGACGGCCCTGGACGTGACGCCCATGACCTCGCTGGCGGACTCCTTCCTCATCTGCTCGGGAGCCCACGAACGCCAGGTGGGCGCCATCGCCGATGCGGTGGTCCGCAGGCTGAGGGACGCCGGGTTCCGGCCGCTCCACGTGGAGGGCGAACGCCGGGCGGAGTGGATCCTCCTGGACTACGGCGACGTGGTGATCCACGTCTTCACCGAGGAGCGGCGGAGCTTCTACGCCATCGAGTCGCTGTGGGGCGAGGCGGAGCGGCTCCCGCCCGAGAGCCTCGGCCTCGAAGCGGCCGGCACCCCTGAATGAAGATCCGTGTGATCTGGTTCGGCCGCCCGGGGGCCAGCCCCCACGAGGAGCAGGTGGAGTCCTACAGGGTCCGGGTGTCCCGGCGCTGGCCCGCCGAGGATCTCCCGGTCCGCCCCGCGGCCGGCGGCCGTGGGGCCGACCCCCGGCGGACCCTGCGCCGCGAGGCCAGGTCCGTTCTCGAGAGGATTCCCGCGAACTGGAAGATGGTGCTCCTGGACGAGCGGGGTGAACAGCTCGGAAGCGAGGCCCTGGCCGGGCTCCTGCAGGCCGAGGAGACCTCCGGAACCCCGGGGCTCGCGTTCGTGGTGGGAAGCGACCTCGGCCTCGACCCCTCCCTCGGCCGGAGGGCCTGGAAGAGAATATCCCTCGGTCCCCTGACGTTGCCCCATCTGCTGGCGCGCCTGGTGCTCTGGGAGCAGCTGTACCGTTCGGCCGACATCCTCGGGGGTGGGTCGTACCACCGGCGCAACGTACAATAGGGGGGTGGCACCGGGAGGGCCATGAGATGAACAAGAAACAGCTGAAACACTACCGCGGGCTGCTGGAGACCAAGCGCGGCGAGCTCGTGGATCGCGTCCGGGCGGCACGGAACACCGAGACCCAGGGGCCCGGCGAGGACGCGCCGGACCTGGGGGACAGGGCACTCACCACCACCACACGGGAGATGTCGTACCGGCTCTCGGCCGAGGAACGGGTGATCCTGAAGAGGATCGACAAGGCGCTCCAGCGCATGGAATCGGGCACCTACGGAACCTGCCTCAACTGCGGAGGGAAGATCCAGACCGGCCGGCTGGAGGCCGTGCCCTGGGCCCGGTACTGCATCGAATGCCAGGAGCTCCTCGACAGGGGGGAGATCCCCGACCTGGACCCGTGAGCACCTTCCGTCCCGATCCCGCCCCCCCCTCTGGCGGAGCACCCCGGGTGGTGCGCCGTGACTGAGCAGAACCGGCTGGTCCTGCTGGCGTGCCGCGACGACTTCCTGCTGGACGAGGCCGTGGACGAGGCCGTGTCCGCGGCGGCCGACGCCCTCGGCGGCGCACCCACCGTGGAGCTGGGCGTGGACGTGACACCCGCCCGCACGGCCGGCGAGGTCCAGACCCCCTCTCTCTTCGATCCCGAGCGGGTCCTGGTGATCCGGGACGTCCGCCACTGGCTGGACACGACCCTCCCCCCCGGGGGGGATCCCGACCGGCCCCACGCCGACCCGGCCCCCCTGGTGGAGGTCCTGCGCTCCGGTCTGCCCCCCGGCGTCGCCCTGGTGATGGGGGCGTGGTGTGGCAGGGAGCCCCGGGGCCCCCTGGTGGACGCCGTGAAGGCCGCGGGACGCTACGAGTACGTGACCCTCCCGGCCACCCCCAAGCCCTGGGAGGACGTGGCCGTCTCACGGGAGGAGGCGGCGGTGCTCCGGGGCATCCTCCGCCGCCGGGCCCCGGAGGTCCGCCTGGAGCGGGACGCCGAGTCGCTGCTCTTCTCCCGGCTGGGCTTCTCGCCCCGCCTCCTGCTCGCCGAGGTCACCAAGCTTGCCACCGCCGCCGGGGACGGCCCCATCACGGAGGACCTGGTCCGGCGCCTCAGCTTCCCCAGGGAGCGTTCCCTGGAGGTGGTCCGGGACGCCGTGGACGCCCGGGACCCCGCCCCCCTGGCCGATCTCCTGGAGGCCGCCGGCCGGGGGGTCCCCGTCCGCGACTGGCAGGGGCGCACCGTGGACGGGACCGGCGTGGCCATGGTGGTCACCGGCCTGGTGGCCGCCCGCCTCGCGGACCTGCTCCTCATCCGGCGCATGATGGTCCGGGCGGGCCTCGAGGAGGACCTGGACTCCCGGAGGAACCAGCACCGGGACTGGTACAACCGGAGCTTCAGGAAGGGGTCGGGTCCGCGCCTCCAGAAGCTGCTCGCCGCCAGCGGCGCCATGGGGGGACGCTCCCGGAAGATCCCCTCCCCGTGGGCCCTCGCGGGAATGGTCCGGGGAGCGTCACGGTACACCGAGCGGGAGCTGGTGACGGCTCTGGCCGGGCTGGGGCGCCTGGAGGTCCAGCTCCGCAGCAAGGCCGTCACCGAGGGTCTCGCGGCCTGGCTCGCCGCTCTCCTGTGTGCTCCCGGACACGCGGAGACCCGCCCCCCGGCAGGACGGTGATCCGGGCGCACGGATCCGGGTTACACTGGGAATGAACAATCACGAAGGGAGCACGATGCCGCCAATGGCCGGACGTCCGGCGCTTTCCGACCACTCCGGGCCCACCTCCGAGGCGGAGCACCTCCGGAGACGGGTGGAGCGGCTCCAGGCGGTGGTGGAGGCCAGCGAGCTGGTCAACTCCACGCTGGACGTCCCCGAGATCGCCCGCCGCGTGGTGGAGCTGGCCACCTCCCTCATCGGGGCGGACCGCGGCAGCCTCTTCCTGGTGGACGGGGACGGCGAGACGCTGCACGCCCTGGTGGCCCACGGGGTGGAGGCCGGAACCCTCTCCGTCCGGCGGGGCGAGGGCATCGTGGGAACGGTGGCCGCCGAGGGCACCCCCATCCTGCTGGACGACCCCTACTCGGACCCCCGCTTCGATCCCGCCGTGGACCGCCGCACGGGGTACAGGACCCGGTCGCTCCTGACCGTTCCCGTGCGCGATCGCGAGCGGAACCTCGTGGCGGTGCTGCAGCTCCTGAACCACCACCGGGGCCATTTCGATGCCGAGGACGTGGAGTTCCTGGAGGAGCTCGCCGTGCCCTTCGCGCTGGGGCTCACCACCGCCCGCCTGCATCGTGAGATCGTGCGCCGGGAACGCATGGAGGAGGAGCTGCGGCTCGCGGGAGAGATCCAGCGCACCCTGAGGCCCCGTGAGCTCGGCGACGTGCCGGGCCTGGAGCTGGCCTCCTGGGACGTCCCCTGCCGCGAGGTGGGGGGTGACTACTACGACGTCATCCCGGCACGTGGCGGATCGCGCTGGTGGCTCGTCATGGCCGACATCTCGGGCAAGGGCGTCTCGGCGGGGCTCATCGCCTCCAACCTCCAGGCCTACCTGTGGAGCCGCCGGAACGACCGGCGCTCCCTCCGCAGGATCGTGGCGGAGAGCAACGACCTGCTCTGCCGCCTGGCCCGGGGCCACAAGTTCGCCACCCTGGTCCTCGCGGAATGGGACCCGGAGGACCGGACCCTGCGGTGGATCGGTGCCGGGCACCCTCCCATGCTGGTCCTGCGGGGCGAGGAGGTCCTGTCGCTCGAGAGCACCGGCTGCCCCGTGGGGCTCATCCCGGGCAGCACCTGGGAGGAGGGGTGTGTGACACTCCAGCAGGGCGACATGGTCCTCATGTACACCGACGGCGTTCCCGAGGCCGGCATGGGAGAGCTTGACGAGGAGTTCGGGCAGGAGAGACTGGTGGAGGCGGTCCGGGGCGCCACCAGCTGCTCCGAGGTGCTCCACCGGATGCGGAGGGCCGTGGAGGCGTTCCAGGGATCGGCCGAATTCGACGACGACGTGACGGCGCTCTGCTTCAGCCCGAGGCCCTCCGGCCGGGATCCGGAGCTCGCCGATGGGGAGGGACGACGACCATGAGTTCCGAGAAGGCCTTGATCTGGGTTGTGGACGACGATCCGGCGCTGCGTGAGCTGCTCAAGCACATCCTGAAGGGCGCGGGCTACCGGGTGGACCTCTTCGGTTCGGGCAAGGAGGCCCTCGCCGTGACCGGATCGGCGCCCGACGCCATGCTGCTCGACCTCATGATGCCGGAGATGGACGGCGTCCAGGTGCTCAAGGAGATCAGGAGGCTCCGTCCGGACGTTCCCGTGATCATCCTCACGGCCCTCAACGACGTCAGCCAGGCCGTGGAGGTCACCAAGCTCGGGGCCTACGACTACCTGGTGAAGCCCGTGGAGGAGGAGCGCCTCCTGTCCACACTCGAGCACGCCCTCTCCCACCACCGCCTGGAGCGGGAGGTGGAGCGTCTCCGGGGTGAGCTGGGCGACCGGTACCACCTCCGGAACATCGTGGGGTCCTCCCGGGCCATGTGCCGGGTCTACGAGCAGATCGGCAAGGTGATCGAGTCGGACATCACGGTCTTCATCTCCGGGGCCAGCGGCACCGGCAAGGAGCTCGTGGCCAAGGCCATCCACTACGGGTCCCGCCGTGCCTCGGGACCCTTCGTGGACGTCAACTGCGCGGCCATCCCCGAGAGCCTCCAGGAGAGCGAGATCTTCGGCCACGAGAGGGGCGCCTTCACCGGGGCCATCGCCGCCCATCCGGGCAAGTTCGAGCAGGCCCAGGGCGGCACCATCTTCCTGGACGAGGTGGGCGAGATGGCGCCCTCGGCCCAGGCCCGCCTGCTGCGGGTCCTCCAGGAGAAGACCGTGCAGCGCATCGGCGGCACCAGGCGCCTCACCCTCGACGTCCGGGTGATCTCCGCCTCCAACAGGGACCTGGCGGAGATGGTCCGGGAGGGGTCGTTCCGGCAGGACCTCTACTACCGGCTCGTGGTCTTCCCCATCCACCTCCCCGCGCTCAAGGAGCGCCGCGAGGACATCCCTCTTCTGGTGGACCACTTCCTCCAGAAGTACGCCACCGACGCCGGCAGGGTCGTGGAGCGTGTGAACCCCAGGGCCATGGAGCGCCTGGTCCAGTACGACTGGCCGGGCAATGTCCGCGAGCTGGAGAACGTCGTGCACCGCCTGCTCCTGGTGGCCAGGAGCTCGGAGATCACCCCCGAGGACCTGCCCCCCGAGCTCGGTGGCGCCAACGTCAGCGAGCCCGAGGACGCCGACCCCGCGTACCTGACGCTGGACCAGATCGAGGAGCGGGCCATCCGGCGGGTGGTGGACGCCTGCCACGGCAACCTCTCCGAGGCCGCCCGCCGGCTGGGCATCGGCCGGTCCACGCTCTACCGCAAGCTGGAGCAGTACGGCCTGAAGTGACCCCGGGACCCGCCCGCGGCACTTCACTTTCCGCGTCCCGTTCGCTATGGTGTCGCGGCCCGGCGGTTCCGGGCTGCCAGAACACGAGAAACGGTGGTTGGAGGTTTCCATGACGCGGCGGACTGTGGTGATCATGCCCGGAGACGGGATCGGCAACGTGGTGCTTCCCGAGGCCCTGCGGGTCCTGGAGGCGGCGGGCTTCGAGGCGGACTGGGTGGAGGCCGGCATCGGCTGGGACCACTGGGTGAACGAGGGCAACCCCCTGCCCGAGCGGACCGTGGAGCTCATCGCCGAGCACAGGGTGGCCCTCTTCGGCGCCATCACCTCCAAGCCCAAGGACCTGGCCGCCAGTGAGCTGAAGCCGGAGCTCCGGGACAGGGGCTTCGTCTACTACTCCCCCATCGTGGCGCTCAGGCAGCGCTTCGACCTGGACATCTCCATCCGGCCGTGCATCGCCTTCCCCGGCAACCCGCTGAACTTCATCCGCCGGGGCCCGGGGGACACCATCGAGGAGCCCCCGGTGAACGCGGTGATCTTCCGGCAGAACACCGAGGGGCTCTACGGCGGCGTGGAGTGGACCGACCCGCCCCCAGAGGTCCGGGCCGCCCTGGCCACCCACCCCAAGTTTGCGCGCTTCGCCGAGGTGCCGGGGCCGGACCTGGCCATCTCCACACGGATCTTCACCCGCCCCGCCTGCCGCCGCATCTGCGAGGAGGCCTTCGCCTACGCCGACGCCCACGGCTACTCGTCGGTGACCATCTGCGAGAAGCCCAACGTGCTCCGGGAGACCTCCGGGATGATGGTGGAGGAGGGGCGCAAGGCGCAGGAGAGGTACCCCCACATCCAGCTCTGGGAGACCAACATCGACGCCCAGATGATGTGGCTCACCAAGAACCCCGAGGACTACGGCGTGATCGTGGCGGGCAACATGTTCGGCGACATCATCTCCGACGGCTTCGCGGGCCTGGTGGGCGGCCTGGGCTTCGCCGCCTCGGCCAACATCGGCCGCGAGGTGGGCGTCTTCGAGCCCACCCACGGCTCCGCGCCCAAGTACGCCGAGCTGGACCCGCCCATCGTCAACCCCATCGCCATGATCCTCTCCGCCGTCATGATGCTGGACTGGCTGGGCGAGAAGGAGATGGCGGAGCGCATCCGCACGGCCATCGCCGCGGTCATCGCCGAGGGGAAGGTCCGCACCTACGACATGCTCAAGCTCCGCGGCGGCCCCGAGGCCATCGCCCGGGGTGCGGCCACCACCACACAGATGACCGACGCCATCATCGCGAAGCTGGGCTGAGCGCGCAGCGCGGACCGCAGGTACCGGGGCCGGCACGAGCCGGCCCCTTCGTCGTCCGGTGGGGGCAACCGGTGGAAGGGACGGCGCCAGAGGCGTAGACTCGTGGACGGAGGTGTGCCATGAACTCTGTGATCTTCCGTACCGTTCTCATGGGCCTGGGTCTCGTGCTGGCCGCCGTGGCGCTGGCCGGGGGATCCGTCACGTTCGACTTCGAGGACGTTCCAGCCGGGAAGCTGCCCGCCGGCTGGACGGTGGAGGCCACCAGCCCGAGAGGGGAGCTGGCCTCCTGGAAGGTGGTCACCGAGGGGGAGAACCACGTCCTGGAGGTCGTCCCCCCCGAGGGCGCCTTCGGCGGGACCTACAACCTCTGCTGGACGAAGGAGGTCCGCTTCGCCGACGGCGAGATCACCGTCCGCCTCAAGGCGGGCACCGGGGAGGAGGACCAGGGTGGCGGACCCATGTGGCGGGTCCGGGACCGGAACAACTACTACGTGGCCCGCTACAACCCGCTGGAGCACAACTTCCGGGTCTACTTCGTGAAGGACGGCTCCCGGAAGATGCTGGCCAGCGCCCCCCGCATCCGGATCCCCTCCGGCCAGTGGTTCACCATCCGGATCGTGCAGCACGGTGACCACATCCAGGGCTTCCTGGACGGAAAGAAGCTCCTGGATGTCCACGACGCCACCTTCACGGAGCCGGGAGGCGTGGGGCTCTGGACCAAGGCCGATGCGGCCACCCGCTTCGACGACCTCGCGGTGCGTCCGGAGGCCGGGTGATGCGACGCTGCCTCGCCGCAATCCTCGGCCTGGGGGTCCTCCTCCTCCCGGCCTGCACCCGGCGGGCCACCCGACCCGGGGCGGGCACCGGGGAGGTGGTGGCCTACGTCTCCGAGGACCAGGTCTTCTCCCAGCCCGTGCTGGAGCGCTTCGAACGGGAGACGGGAATCCGGGTGCGCGCCGTCTACGACACGGAGGAGACCAAGAGCACCGGTGTCATGAACCGCCTCCTGGCGGAGAAGGACAACCCGCAGGCCGACCTCTACTGGGCCAACGAGCCCATCCGGGCCGAGGTGCTCCGCCAGCGGGGCGTTGCCGAGCCCTACCGTTCGCCCGCGGCGGAGGGGCTGCCGGAGACCTTCCGGGACCCGGAGTGGCACTGGACGGGCTTCTCCGCCCGCCTGAGGGTGCTGGTGGTGCACACGCCCCTCAAGGGAGAGCCACCCGCCTCGGTGATGGACCTGGCGGACCCCCGGTGGAGAGGCAGGGTGGTGCTGGCCAACCCGCTCTTCGGCACCACAACCTCCCACGTGGCGGCGCTCTTCGTGGCCCTGGGCGACGAGGGGGCCCGGTCCTTCCTGGAGCGGCTGAAGGCCAACGGGGTCGTGCTGAGCACCTCCAACGGTGAGAGCGCGGACCAGGTGGCGGCGGGACAGGCGACCCTGTCCCTGGTGGACAGCGACGACGCCATCAACAGGATCCGCAGGGGGGATGCCCTGCAGATGATCGTCCCCGACCAGGCACCGGGGGGCCTGGGTTGCTTCGTGGTGCCCAACGCCGTGGTCCTGGTGCGTGGGGGCCCCCACCCGGAGGCGGCCCGGAGGCTGGCCGACTTCCTCCTCTCCCCACAGACCGAGCGGCAGCTGGCGGAGGCCGACTGCGCCCAGATTCCGCTGCACGCCGGTGTGCCGGTGCCCCCGGACGTGCCGTCGCTCGCGACGCTCTCGGTGATGGAGGTCTCCTGGGCCGAGGTGGCGGCGAAGATGATGGCCATCCAGCCCGAGCTCCAGGCCTGGGTGGGGTCCTGAGGGTGGGCCTTCCCGCCGGGAACCCGTGACCGTGGCGCTGCGAAGGATCGTCCTGTCCCTGGCCGTGGTCCTGCTCCTGGTGGCGGGGGTATTGCCCGTGGCGGTGATGGCGGGCCGGAGCCTGGTGGTGGACGGGCGGCTCGGCCTCGCGGCCTACCACGGCCTCCTGGCCTCCTCCCGCCAGTGGGAGCTCCTGGGCAACAGCCTGCGCCTCGCGGGCCTGGTGACCGTGGCGGCCGTGGCGCTCGGCGTCCCCGCCGGCCTGCTGCTGGGACGGACGGACCTGCCGGGACGGCGGGCCCTGGGAACTCTCCTGGCCCTGCCCCTGCTGCTGCCGCCCTCCGTGACGGCGGTGGCCTGGATGGGGGCCGCGGCGCCCTCGGGCCCCGTGGTCCGGCTGCTGGGAGCGGGGGCCTCGGCGGTGCTGTCCTCGTTCCTGTTCGGCCTCCCGGGTACGGTCCTGGTCCTCGCCACGGCCTTTGCGCCGCTGGTGATGCTCCTGGTGGCGGCGGCCCTCCGCTCGGTCCCGCCCCGCATGGAGGAGGCGGGTCTCCTGGTGGCCCGGTGGCCCGCGGTCCTGCTCCGGGTCACCCTGCCCCTGGTGGCGCCGGGGGTCCTGCTCGCCGCGGCCCTGGTCTTCCTCATGGCCCTGGGGGAGGTGAGCGTGCCCCCCACGCTGCGGTACCCCGTCTTCGCGGTGGAGAGCCTCACGCGCTTCGCGGCCTTCTACGACCTGGCCGCCGCCACGGCGGCCGCCATGCCCCTGGTGGCGCTCACCGCCGCCGTGCTGGGTGCGGAGGCGCTCCTGGTGCGGCGGACCCGCGGGACCACGGGGATGGAGTCTCGCGGGGCGGGGCGGGCGCTCGTGGTGCCCCTGGGCCGGTGGCGCCGGCCCGCGGCCGTGGCGGCGTGGTCGCTGGCGGGGCTGCTGGTGGGGCTGCCCCTGGCGGTGCTCCTGGTCCGGGCCGGGGGGGCCGCCTCCTACGCCGAGGCCCTCGGGCGGGCCGGCGACGCCCTGGGGAGGAGCCTGCTCCTGGCCGCCCTGGGCGGTGCGCTGCTGGCCGTGGTGGGCTTCCTGCTGGCGGTGCTGGCGTGGGAGCGGCACGGGAGACTCTGGGCCGTCCCGGACGCTGTGGCGCTCTTCCTCTTCGCCGTTCCGGCCGCCGTGCTCGGGGTGGGGCTCATCGTCACCTGGAACCGCCCCTGGGCCAACGTGGTCTACGCCACGCCGCTCATCCTCCTGCTGGGGTACCTGGGCCACTTCACGGCGGTGTCGCTCCGCCTCTCCCGGGCCTCGCTGGAGCTCGTGCCGGCGGGGCTGGTGGAGGCCGCCCGGGTGGCGGGGGTGGGCTGGGGCCGGCGCCTCCTCTGGGTGGTGGCACCCGGGGCGTGGCGGGGGATCGCCGCGGCGGGCCTGGCGGGGGCGGCCTTCTGCCTGAGGGACGTGGGCATGACGCTCCTGGTCCATCCCCCCGGCTGGGACACCCTGCCGGTCCGGATCATGACCCTGGCGGCCAACGGGGCCCCCTCGCTCATCGCCGCCCTGTCCGTGATCCTGGTGGCCGCGACCCTGGTGCCGGTGGTGCTCCTGGGGGCCGTGCTCGGGCGGCGGGAGGTGCTCCCGTGAGTCTCCTGGAGCTCGAGGCGGTCCGGGTGGTCCTCGGCGGCCGCCGAATCCTCGATGGCATCGACCTGGCCGTGGAGGAGGGCGAGCGGGTGGTGGTCCTGGGGCCCTCGGGCTCGGGCAAGACCACGGTGCTCCGGCTCCTGGCGGGCCTGGCCGTGCCCGCGGCGGGCCGGGTCCTGGTCGGTGGAAGGCCGGCCGCGGCCGACGGCCGGCTGCTGATCCCACCCGAGGAGCGGCAGGTGGGCATGGTGTTCCAGGACCTGGCCCTCTGGCCCCACCTCACCGTGGCCGGGAACCTGGAGCTGGGCCTGAGGGCGCGGGGTGTCCCCCGGACCGTGCGCCGGCAGCGCGTCGCGGAGATGCTCGAGCTCGTGGAGCTGGGCGACCGCGCCCGGGCACGGCCCGGCGAGCTCTCCGGCGGGGAGCAACAGCGGGTGGCCCTGGCCAGGGCCCTGGTGCTCCGCCCCCGGGCGCTGCTCCTGGACGAGCCCCTGTCCAGCCTCGATCCTCCCCTGGCCCGGCGTCTGGTGGGGGTGATCCTCCGGCTCCAGGAGCGGCTCGGCCTCACCCTGGTCCACGTCACCCACGACCGCGAGGAGGCCCGTGCCCTGGCCACCCGAACCCTGTTCCTGGAGCGCGGCCGGCTCTCCGGCTAGGCCTCTCCGGGGTCGCCCATCACCTCCACGCGGTCGATGGGGACGGCGAGCTCCAGGGGATCGACGAGGACCTCCGAGGCCCTGGCCGGGTCGAGCTGGTACAGGCGGTCGTCGGGGGTGCGCACGGGCTCGCCGAGGGGGTCGAAGAGGTAGCACCCCGCCCCGGCGAAGCGCTCCCCGGGCCACTCCGAGGCCGCGATGCAGCACCCGGCCACCCAGACGGCGTTCTCCATGGCCCGCGCCCGGAGCAGGGTGCGCCACACCCAGTCCCGGCGCCACGGCCACCAGCCCACCACCACCAGCGCGTCGCAGCGGGCCGCAAGGCGCAGGGCCCGGGCCTGTTCCGGGAAGCGAAGGTCGTTGCAGTTGACGAGACCCACCCGCATCCCGTCCAGCTCCACGGCCACGTAGCGGTCGCCGGGCTCCCAGATCTCCAGCTCACCGTTGGGCGGGAAGAGGTGCACCTTGTCGTAGCGGGCCAGCTCCCGGCCGGCGCGCCAGACGGTCATGCGGTTGCGGCGCTCCTCGGTGAAGGAGCCTGCAAACAGCACCACGCCGGAATGGTCGGCCGAGACCCGGGCCAGGGTCTCGCGGACCACGCCGGGTTCCACACGGCGCGTGTAGCCGTGGAGGAAGCTCTCGGGGTAGACCACCCAGTCGGCGCCTGCCGCGGCGGCCTCCGCCGTCTCCTCCACGAGGCGCCGCAGGTTGTCCTCCACGGCACCGCACACCCATCGGGACAGCCAGATCCTCATGGGACGAAACTAGCACGGACCCCGGAATCCCACCCTGGCCGGAAAGCTCGGCCCCGCGGCGAGCGGTGCCTTCCGGCTGGTGGGCGGAGGGGCGGTCCAGGTCCTTGCCAACGGGCTGGTCCTGGTGGACCCCGTGACGCGGAGGGCGTTCCTCCTGCTCCGCTGAGCCCCCGGTACGGCGTGGACCCCCCTCAGGGCTCCGCGCGCCGCGCTGAAAAGCCCAGGTCCACGGGGCCGTCCGTGGAGGACCAGACCACCGAGACGAACAGCTCGCCGGAGGAGCCAGGTTCCGGTGGTGATGGGCCCGGGACCGTTCCCGGAGGCGCTCAGGGTGTCCATGGCGGGGTGTCTCCCTTCCGGAAGCGTGACAGGCCGCTGTCGGTCCCGAACCAGTAGCCCGTGTCGTCCTCGAGCATGACCTTGACCTCCCTGCCGGCCAGGCCCCGGCCCGGCGGGATGCGGTGCCAGCTCCCGTCGGGCTCCAGGATGGCCATGCCGTGGTACTCGGACCCGAACCACAGGCGCCCCCCGCGGTCGGGGAAGATGGAGCGGACCTTGGGCCCCGCAAGGCCGTCAGTTTCCCCGAGGAAGGACCAGTGTCCCCCGGAGAACCTGGCCGCTCCCCCGCGGCTGGCGAAGCCGGTTCCCACCCACAGGTCGCCGCGACCGTCGCGGACCACGGCATTCACCGAGGGGTGGGGGAGCTCCGCCCCCACGCTGCACCGGGTCCACGTGGTGCCGTCGAAGGCGACCAGGCCGCCCCGGGTGGGGTGGGAGCTGCCCAGCCAGAGGGTCCCGTCCCGGTCCACGAAGACCAGGTCGAAGGCCGGCAGGGTGGCTTCGGGCGGGATGGCGAGGCGCTGCCAGCCGGGCTCCGGTCCCACGGCCACACCGGCCTCGCCTCCCGCCAGGATCCGGCCCTCCGGGTCCTCCGCCAGTGCCAGCACCCGGCGCAGGCCGGGGAGTTCCCGGTGGCTCCAGAGCCCCTCCTCCCAGAGCTCGAGTCCCCCGTCGTGCCCCACCCACACGCGCCCCCTGCGGTCCGCGAGGATGGCCCAGACCCTGGGGAACTCCGGGGCGCCCTCCGGCACGGGTGCGGGATGGAGGGTGTGGCGGTCCACGAGCACCAGCCCGTCCCGTCCCCCGGTCCACAGGACCCCGTCCACCAGTGCGAGGGTGCACACCTCGGATGGGGGGCGGACGATGGTCCATCCGGGGTCCAGCCTGTGCCGCTCCACACCACGGGTGAGCATGGCGGTGAGCTGCCACAGCCCGGCGACCACGCCCAGTGCCGCGAGGAGCTGGAGAAGGGGTCGGACCTTCATGGTGCCTCCGCGGGAGCGGGCGGGAGCCGCCCCGCCTCGATCCGGACGACCCTGTGGGAAATCTCCCGGAGGTCCTCCGGCCGGTGGCTCACCAGCAGCACGGTCATGCCCTCCTCGCGGGCCGTGGTGACCACGTGGCCGAGGACCACGTCCCGGAGAGTGGGGTCCAGGTGGGCCAGCGGTTCGTCCAGCAGGAGGATCCTCGGCCCGGCCACGAGCGCCCGGGCAAGGGAGAGCCTGCGGGCCTCGCCTCCCGAGAGCTCGGCACCCCGCCGGTCCGCGAGGCCTGCGAGACCCAGAGCGGCCAGGTGGATCTCCATCCGCTTCCGGGCCCCGGCTCCGGCCCGCGGCCCGGCCACGAACTCGAGGTGCTCCATGACGGTCATGTGGGGCCAGAGCGCGGGGTGCTGCATGGAGAGGCCCACGTCCCGACGGTGGGGCGGTACGAGCCGTCGCGGCGAGCTCACCAGCCGGCCGTCCAGCAGGATCTCCCCCGCATCGGGCCGCTCCAGGCCCGCCACCAGACGCAGGAGCGTGGTCTTGCCGGCCCCCGAGGGTCCGGTGACGGCCACGATCTCCCCTCGCGCCACCTCCAGCCGGACCTCCTCCAGCGCCGTGATCCGGCCGTGGAGTCTGTGAACGCCGCGGAGCACGATCATGCCGCTGGCCTCCCGGCCGCCCCCCTGGAGACGAGCGCGGCCACCCCCAGCCCCGTCACGGTGGTGACCACCAGGAGGACGAGGCACAGGCCCCGCACGTCCTGGGCGGCCCCGTAGTGCAGGTAGTTGGAGATCCGGATGGCCAGCGTCGAGCGCCCCGGCGGCAGCACCAGGAGGGTGGCGCCGAGCTCGCCCAGGCTCAGGGCGAAGACGAAGCCCGAGGCCGCCAGCACCGTGGGCGCCTCCAGATGGAGACGCACCCCCACCCATCCCGCCAGGGGGCCGGGCTGGAAGACCCGGACGGCGTCGATCCGGTCCCTCTGCCTCCGCCTCAGACCGGCCAGCAGCACGAAGGTGGCGAAGGGGGTGAACCGCAGCAGCGCGGCCAGCACCGGCAGGAGCGGGCTGTCCAGCAGCACCATGGGCAACACGGGGTTGAACACCGCAAGGAGGGCGATTCCCACCAGGGGTGCGGGAACGGCCAGGGGCACGAAGGCCAGGACCCACCACAAGGGGGAGCGGAGGCCCCGGGCGAGAGCAGAGGCGAGGGGGATCGCCAGGACCGCCGCGCTGGCCGCCACGATCAGGCTGAAGCCCAGCTCGGGGCCCGCCAGGGTCAGGCCGGAGACCACTCCCTTCCAGGAACCCGGCCGCGCAGCCAGGGAGACCACGGGAACGAGGAACTGGGCGGCGAGCACGGCCGCCACCACACCCTGGAGCCCCCGGAACCACGCGGGCCAGCGCCAGGCGATCCCCGCGAGACCGCCCGTCGTCCCGACCCTGGCCCGCCGGAGCGCCGGGATCACCAGGGCCAGCACCAGCACGGAGACCACGAGCGCGGGCAGGGCCAGGATCGTGGCCCGGGCCGCATCATGGCCCGCCGAGAACTCCGCGAAGATCTCCAGTGGGAAGGTGGTCACGGCATGGAGGGAGGGGACGTCGTGGGCAGTGGCCACCAGGAGGAAGGCGAGACCTGCGGAGGCGGCGAGGAAGGGGGCCGCCAGCGGAAGGACCACCCGGCCCAGTACCACCGGGTCGGCGCGGTGGAGGCGGGCCGCCTCCACGGAGGGCCGGGGGAGGTTCAGGATCCCCACGAGCCCCAGGGCCGTGGTGATGGGCAGTACCGCCATGGTCTCCACCCAGAGCACCATCCCCGGGCCGGAGGCGGGCGGGGGCGCACCACCCCCCGTGATCACCCCGGCCAGCCACCCCAGGGCGTCGTTCCAGGCCAGGGCATGAACGTAGGGCGGGAGGGGCGCCAGCAGCACGGGCAGCCAGCGGAGCAGCCGGTGGCGGCCGGCCCTTCCCGTGGCGAGCGTCAGGGCGCCCAGGAAGCCCAGGGCGGTGGCCACGACCGCGACACCACCCGCCAGGACCACGGTCGTGACGAGGAGAGTCCATCGCCGGCCGGTGGGCAGGGCCAGCGCCATGACCTCCGGCCGGGGCACTGCGAGGCGCAGTGCGGCGAGGACCAACGCACCCAGGGGAACCGTCACCAGCAGGAACCAGACGAGGCGGCCCGCGCGACCCGTCATCGGGAGAAGATCTCGACCAGAGCCCGGCGGCTGTCCCCGATCCGGTCATGGATGGCGTCGAGCCCCAGCTCCATGACACGGATCGGCGCCGTTCCCAGGCAGGGAGCCCTGGGGCCACCGGGCCGGACCGAGAGCTGGACGCAGCCACTCTCGATCAGCCGCTGCTCCGTCCCGGCGTCCACCAGGTACTCCACGAGCTTCCTGGCCTCGCGGGGATGCGGCGCACCGGCGACCACCGCCACGGTTCCCGGGATGAGAAGCGTCCCCGCCCCCCCCTGGTCGGGAAGGACGATCCGCACGGGCGCACCGGCCTCCACGGCCCGGCAGGCGTCGTCGGAGTCCGTGAGGCCCCAGTCCAGCCGGCCCGCCACCACCAGGTCCCGGACGCCGGCGTTCCCGTCGGCCACGTGGACCCCGCGGTCCGCGAGCGCCCGGAAGAAGCGCTCCGCCTCCGGAGGCCCCCACAGGGCGAAGAGGGCGGCCGCATGGGTCGCCGTGGTCCCGAAGAGCGGGTTGGCGAGGCCCACCCTCGAGGGCTCCGCGGTGAGGAGGTCCTCCACGGAGCGCGGCATGGCCTCCTCCGGCACCCTCCGGGTGTTCACCAGGAGGACACGGACCCTGCACCCCACCCCCGTCCAGAGATCCCGGGACGACCGCATGGTCCCGGGGACGTCTCCGGCCGTTGCCGGGCGGCAGGCCTCCAGGAGACCCCGGGCCGCGAGCAGGAGCGTCTGGGAGAACTCCGAGTTCCAGAAGACGTCGGCCCGGGGACGTCTTCTCTCGGCGATGATCCGCTGCACCAGTCCCACGGTCTTGGCGGCCTCCACGTCGAAGACCGGACGCACGCGGATCCCCGTCCGCTCGGCGAACTCGCGCAGGATGGGCTCCGAGTAGACCTGGTCCACGGAGGTGTAGACCACCACGGTCCTGGAGGCCTCCCGGGAGCAGGCCAGAGTCACCAGTACCAGGCCGCACAGGAGGGTGGAGAGTGCGGGGGCTCCGCGCCCCCGGTGGTGCCCGGGCTCCGGTCGTCGTCGATGGGGATGCAACGGTGCTGACATGGTGGCTGGCACGGATTGTTCCTCCCGCCATGGTACCAGCGTGCGGTGACCCTCGTCCCCACCGGCTGCGGGAAGCCCCGGGGCGTGCTCCGGAACCGTGGAGGGAGCACCGTGTTCTGGTAGCATCATGGGGTGGATTTCCAGGAAGGATCCCGCCACTACACCACCCTCTGTGAGAAACGGGCCCGGGGGGAGCTCGACGATGCCGCCTTTGCCGCGGCGGTGGCCGCGATCCGGGTGACCGACGCCTCCGGCTACACCTGGACCCTCGACACGGGTGGCCGCTGGCTCTACTGGAACGGCTCCGCATGGGTGGCCCCTCCGGGTGGCCCTCCCGCCGCGGGAGCCGGTGCACCCCGGCCGGAGGCGGCGCCGGCGAAGGCCGCCGGGACCGCTGGGGGTACCGTGCCCGCCTCCGGTGCCGGCCAGGAGCTCGAGGCGTGGCTGCGCCGCGTCCTGCGGTGGTTCCCCATGATCCTCGGGACCCTGAGGGGACGCCTTCCCCCCACGTCGGTCTTTCTCCAGCAGATGCGGCACGTGCCGCTCCGGAAGCGGCCCCAGCCCTGGTGGGACATGCTGGCGATCCTGGGGGGAGCCGCCGCGGGCACGCTGTGGTTCCTGTACTCCTCCGTCCGGGGCCTGCCGCACTTCATCCCGCTCCAGCGGGAGTTCGAGAGCTCCGCGGATTTCATCCCGCCCCTGCTGCTCGGCGTCGGTGCGTTCCTCCTGTGGACCTTCCGGAGGCGGGTGGCCGGGGCCCTCCAGCCGCTCCTGGCCCCCCTGCGGAAGGTTCCCCTGCTGGGCCGCTTCGCCATGGGCGGCGGAGTGCTGTTGATCGGCTGGCTGATCCGCACCAGGAGCGGGCTCTTCCAGGACCGGGAGGGTATGGATCTCATCACGCCGCTCCTGATGGTGGCTCTCCCCGTGCTCATCGTGGTGTTCCGGGAGCCCCTGGATGCCATCCTTCGCCCCCTGGACCCCTGTCGCCGGAGGATCCCGAGAATCGTCCTGGTGATCCTGGGCCTCGCGGCACCCTACTTCGTGGCCCACATCCTCTACCGGTGGTTCGGTCTCATCCAGTACCCCTTCCTCCGGGCCTCGGTGGTCTTCGGCACCATGATCTCCTACGCCATACTCAGGACGCCTGCGGGTGTCCCTCCGCGGGGCAGGGGCAGGGACCCTGCAGGGCGGGGCCGGGCGGCGCCGACCGGTGGGGCCACCCCACCCCCCCTCCCCGGCAACGCCGGTTCCGCCCTGAGCCGGCGGACGGCCTGGGTGGGGCTGGCGTGGATGATCGGCATCCACCTCCTCATGGTCACCCCGGCCCTGGCCGACGACTTCCTCCGGGACCCCTTCAACGCCAACGACGGCCTCCGGACCCCCGGCGTGGCCGAGGCCATCGCGGGCACGGTCACGGTGATCGTGTCGGGCCTGGTCAACGGGGCCGAGGTGGTCCGCACGGTCATCGAGGTCCGGGAGGAGTCCGGCGCGGCCGGTGGGGAGGGTGCGGGTGGGGCGGTGGGAACGCCGGCGGGTGCGGGTGGGGATGGGGGTGAGGAACAGGAGCCGCGACAGGTCCAGATCGTGGTCAACACCACGGATGCCAGCGGGTCCCCCGGAACCCGCCTGGAAACCGGGGTCAACGACGCCGTCTTCATCTATGCCTACGCCGTGGAGGTGGGGAAGGGAGGCCTCGACGGGGTCACCGGGAGCCTGGGCTTCCACCTGGAGTCGGGTCCTCCCTTCGTGTTCCTCACGGACCATGGCATGACCGGGGGACAACGCTGCGCCGGGGTGCAGTTCGAGTCGCCCCTTCCGGACGGGCCGCCACCGTCCTCCGTGGTGGCGAGGGTCTCCGCCGTGGTGGAGGGGAAGACCATCTCGGTCCCGGTGACCCTGGAGCTCGTGGTGGCACCGTATGTCGTTCGGTTCCGGTAGGGGGTGCGCGGACCTCGCAGGAGGGGAGCAGGAGGATGGCTGAAAAGACGTACCGGCTTCCTTTCGACGCCGAGAGCGGACGCTACGAGAAGGAGACCATCGTGGCCGACGTGGTCCGGAGGGGGCAGGAGGCGCCCTGTCCCCTGGAGCGGGCCGAGTTCCAGTTCCCGGAGGAGCTCTTCGAGCTCACGGTGGAGTTCGAGCCGGGCGCCGAGGAGGTCCGGGCGGAGGTGGCGCTCCGGGAGGAGGTCTACGAGGCCAGCGACTTCACCACCCTCGCCGAGAAGGATCACGAGCTCCTCCTGGAGGTGGTGCCCCGGGAGGGGACCGCGGATGGGGGCTTCAAGCCGGGGCCCGTCCTCAGGAAGTCCTGCCTGGTGCAGTGCGAGCCGGTGCGCCCCGCCATGGTCCTGAAGGAGCCGAGCGAGGAGGAGCTGCCGCTGCCCGCCGTGGGGGACGAGCAGACCACCTTGGTGCTCCAGGTGACCATGGGTGCCGGAGGGAGGCCCTGGAAGGGGCTGGAGCTCCGGTGGGAGCGGCTGGAGGGGGGCTGCTCCGTCCACGGCACCCTCGAGGGCGGTTCTGCCGTCACGGACGAGGCCGGGGAGATCCAGCTGAGCTACACCGCCCCCAGGCTCTGCTACAGGCCGGGGGAGAAGTACTTCGAGGAGTATCGCTTCCTCGGGACCGGTCCCCAGGAGCAGGAGCTCTTCCGGCTGAAGATCCCCCTGGCACCGCTGATCGTGTACCGGATGAAGGCGGAGAAGGTCCAGGAGCTGAATGACGGGGAATACGGCATCGAGGGGCCCCCGACCGAGGTGGTGGAGATCGATCCCCGCGACCGGGTGAAGGCCCTCGAGGGCACCTTGCTCCTCACGACCACGATCCGCGGCAGGGAGCAGCAGGACCCGGTGGCCGACATGGAGTGCTCCATCCTGCTGGGGGACGAGAACGGCGTTCCGGAGGATCAGGAGGGGATCAAGCTCACCACCGATGCCCAGGGCACGATCCGCTGGGAGGTCCCGGAGCTCGCCGCGGCCTTCGGGAACCGGGGGACCACCCGCCAGCTCTCCACGGAGCGGGGGGAGCTCCCCCGCCTGGAGCTCACCGAGGCCACACGGAAGGTGCTGGAGTTCTACGAATCGCGGTTCGACCACCAGAGCTTCCCCAGGGGTGTCTTCCAGGGCGGCCTGGAGGAGGAGCTCCGGTCGTACCGTCTCGTCCACAGCCGGCAGCTGGCCTCACGGGAGACCGCCGCCTACCAGAAGATCCGGGACACCCTGGAGATCCTCTCGATCGGGACGCGCTACGCGGGGTCCTTCCGCCGGTGCTTCACGGAGCAGTTCTCGCCGCTGCTGGGCGTCCTCGGCGACACCTTCTGGGAATACTTCAACTACATCTGGAACCTCAAGGACATGGCGGGGAAGATCATCGCCGGGCTGACCGGCGGCGCCTCGGCCATCGCCCGGGCCATCGCCAGCCGCTGCGAGGGCTCCGTCTCGTTCCTCCGGACCCTCCTGGCGCGGATCCGGCCTCTGCAGTGGGCCATCGACAGGGCCATGGGTTTCTTCGAGTGGCTGGTGACGAAGGTGGAGGGGCTCGCCGCCTTTGCCGGGAAGCTTGTGGGGAAGCTCCGCCAGACCGCCCTCGACCTGGCGAGGGAGGCCACGGAGCTCGTCGGCCTGATGGACCAGGTGGAATCCAGGGGACTGAAGATCCTGGCGGTCCTCGCCGCCGGGATCAAGGGGCTCGTGGCCACCGTGGCACGGGGCATCGGTCACCTGCTCCAGGGGGCGGTGGGGGTGCTCGAGAGGTTCGCCTTCTGGCTCATGACCAACGCGGTGGTGGGCCTGCGCGTCTTCGAGCGGAGCTTCTTCGAGCACATGGAGGACCACACCGGCATGGAGGCCATCCACCGGGGGATCCAGTACTTCATGGAGGCCCTGGGGGCGCGCTGGCACGGGAAGCTCGCCGGGGAGGGGATCACGGTCCAGGTCGAGAACTACCTCCAGAGCCTCCTGGAGACCTTCTTCGGGAAGGGGGGGTGGGTCACCGGAGGGGCCTCCCGGGCGGTGTCGAACTTCGCCTCACTGAACCTCTTCGATCCGTCGGCCACGGTGGCCGTCCGGAGCCTCCACCGGGCGTGTTCGGACCTCAGGGCGGCCGATGATCCGGAGGAGAAGGTCGCAACCACCAGGGAGATGGCCTCCAGCGTGGCCCAGACCCAGCTCACCTACGAGAAGTCGTTCATCATGGGCGAGGCCATCAAGATGTTCGTGGACAGCATGAAGATCCCCGTCCAGGTGGCCCTGGCGGCGGTGGTGACACTGACCACCCTGGGAGGCGGGGCCGTGGCCGTGGGCAGCATCTGCACCAAGATGGAGGTCATCATCTCCACCCTCGCCATCTGCCTGCTCGACGTGCCCCACGCCGTCACCATCTTCCTGGGGGCCTACCTCATCCAGCAGGCCTACCTGACGGCCGTGGCCAACCTGGAGGCCTGATGTCCGGTGAACCGGTATTCGTGGATCCCGGCCCGCTGACGGTCCAGCTGGAGGCGGTGGCCGGCCTGCTCGCCGCCCCACCACCCGCCGCCGCGCTCCAGAGGAGCGTGGCCGAGCAGGCTCGGACCCTGTTGCAGAGCCTTGCCGCCCTGCCACGTACCGCCACGGAACCGGACTGGACCGGATGGACGGCGTACTGCGAGGAGCGGAGCGTGGAGGTCTTCCGGGAGGGAGTGAGCATCTCGGGCATGCTGGGACCCTCGGGGGATCTCCTCTGGCTGGATGCCCACGTGGAGCCCGGGATCCACTGGCACGTGGTCTTCGAGGGGACCTTCTCCGGGACGGGCGCCCTGGAGGCCATGCTGGGGTCCGGCGGTGGGAGTGCGGCGCAGAACACGCAGATGACCGTGGACGTCACCACGGAGCAGGGCCTGACCTCCTCGACGCAGTTCACCCTGGAGGGCCGGGAGGTGGACTGCCTGGACGTGGAGACCGGCATCGAGGAGGCCCTGGGACACCTCCGGGCCTCCCTGGGACACCTGAGCGGGGGTGGGGACGGGGACCTTCCGGTGGAGGGGGGCAGCGGTACCGTTCCCGATGCCGCGGCCGGACAGGTGCCGGGCGCGGACTCCGGACTGCCCGGCGGCGCCATGGCCGGGGCCGCCCTGGGGGCCGCCGCCGCGGGGATCGCCGGCATGGCCGCCGCCGCCCTCCGCAGGCGGGGGCAGGGGGCCCCGCCGCCACCGGCCGCGGGCCCGGCGCCATCCCCCGCTCCGGTGGCGGAGTGGTACTACTCCACCGACGGCCGGTCCGTGGGCCCCTGCACCCTGGAGGACCTGAAGCGGCTCCTCGCGGCCGGGACCGTCACCGCGGAGACTCCCGTGTGGAGCCCGGAGCTCGGGGACTGGCGGCCGGCCTCCACGGTGCCCGCACTCCAGGCCGCCCCGCCGGCAGCGGGGAGGTCGGTGCCTCCCCCCCTGCCACAGCAGGCCGAATGGTTCTTCGCCCTGGGGAACGAGCAGCGGGGCCCGGTGACCCTGATGGAGCTCAGGGCGCACCTGGCCGGGGGTGCCGTGTCCCCGCAGACCCTGGTCTGGAAGGCCGGCATGGACGGCTGGGTCCCGGCGTCCTCCATCCCCGAGCTCTGGGGCTGAGGATCCTCCGGCACACCCGGGGCGCCTCAGGACTTCCGGATGCTGTGGATCAGTGCTCGCAGGCCTCCGAACTCCTGGATCAGCGTCAGGAAGCGGTTGGGCACCGGCGCCAGGAGGACCGTCCCGGTCCCCCGGAAGGTGCTCACCAGGCCCTCGCCGGAGATCCAGCTGGAGAAGAGGCCCCTGGTGGCACGCTCCACGGCATACTCGAGGCCCGGCGTCCGGGCCACGGGGGACGCCGCGGGAGGGAGTGGCGCCGGGGCTTCCGCAGCCGGAACCACCTGCTCCACGGGCGTCCACTGGGCCAGCCCCTCGTACCGGCACAGGCTGCCGGGCGGCAGGCTTCCCCGGGCGAGCATCCGCGCCACCTGCTCCAGGGTGCAGGATCCCTGCTGGCTCCCGTTGACGGCAACGGAGAACTCCAGCCCCATGGCTTCCCTCCTCCAGGCCATACCGGGCGGATCGTAGTACGATGCTCCTCCCCATCGGGCCGCGGGCTTCACAGCACCCCTGCCCCTGGGGTAGAGTTCGGGCGCCGGAGGTGGGCATGACCACGACGATCACCAGGGCCACAGCGGGACCCTCGGGGGAGAAGATCAGGTCGGACCTGGTGGTGCGCTACGAGCCGGGGACGGAGCCCCTGGCCGTGACGGTTTCGAGCAAGGTGGACTACCTCTACGGTGAGGCCATCGAGGCCGCGGTGCGGCGGGTGGCCGCGGCCCTCGGCGTGGCCACCGGGACCCTCTCCGTGGAGGACTTCGGCGCCCTGGAGTGGGTGATCCTGGCGCGGGTGGAGGCCTGCCTGCGGCGGGCCGGCTTCGCGGGGGAGCCGGTGCTCCCGGAGCCCTCGCCGGGCCGGGTCCCGCCCCGGGAGCGCCACCGCCTCCGCCGGAGCCGGCTCTACGTGCCGGGGAGCCAGCCCAAGCTCATGCTCTCGGCGGGGCTCTACGGCGCCGACGGCATCATCCTGGACCTGGAGGACTCGGTGGCCCCCGCGGAGAAGGACGCGGCCCGGCTCCTCGTCCGGAACGCCCTGGTGGCCATGGACTTCGGCGACTCCGAACGTATGGTTCGCGTCAACCAGGGAGAGGCCGGCCTGGCCGATCTGGAGGTGGTGGCCCCCCACGAGGTCCACACGGTGCTGCTGCCCAAGGTGGAGCGCCCGGAGGAGGTGGCGGAGGTGGCGGCCAGACTCCGCGAGCTCTGCGGGGAGGAGGCGCCCTTCCTGATGCCCATCCTGGAGTCGCCGCTCGGGATCCGGAACGCCTACGAGATCGCCGCCGCCGACCCCCTGGTGGTGGCACTGACCCTGGGGCTCGAGGACCTCTCGGCCGAGCTGGGCGCGCCCCGGACCCCCGAGGCCTGGGAGAGCTTCCTGGCCCGGCAGACCACCGTCTACGCCGCGCGGGCCGCGGGCGTGGCCCCCATCGCCTCGGTGTTTTCCGACGTGCGCGACGAGGCGGGCCTGGAGTCCTACGTGCGGCGGGAGCGGGCCCTGGGCTTCGACGGCATCGGCTGCATCCACCCCCGCCAGATCCCCGTGGTGCACCGGGCCATGGCCCCCACCGAGGCCGAGCTCGAGAAGGCGCTCAGGATCGTGGCCGCGGCCGAGGAGGCCGAGGCCCGGGGACTGGGGGTGGTGGCCCTGGGCTCCAAGATGGTGGACCCCCCCGTGGTCCACCAGGCCCGACGCACCGTGGAGCTCGCGCGGGCCGCCGGGATGCTCCCGGCGGAGGGGGGGACGGAGGAGGACTGAGCTCCCGTCCGGGCTCCCCGGCTTTCCCCCGCATCACACCCCCGCGGCCTCGTCCCCCTCGTCCAGGCGGAAGCGGACACCCACCACCTGCGTGATGCCCACCGGCCTGCCCTTCGCGTCCAGGGCCGGCTCGAAGGTCCAGTGGCGCACGGCCTCCACGGCCGCGTCGGTCAGACCGGCCGGCAGGCCCTCGAGGACGGTGACCTCCTTCACGCTCCCGTCGGCACCGATGGCCAGCTCCAGGCGGACGGTGCCCTGGAGGTGCCGGCGGCGAGCCTCCTCCGGGTAGGCCGGCGGCTGCGCATCCTTCACCCTCGGAGGTGTCCACCCCTCCGGGAGCCCGGCCCGCGAGGCAGACGAGGACGACGCCGGGTCGCCATCCAGGGCGAAGCGCACGGCCACCTTGAAGAGCACGGGAACGGCGTGGCCGTCGGCGTCCCGGGCCGGCTCGAAGGTCCACCGGCGCACGGCCTCCGCTGCAGCGTCGGCGAGCCCCTCCGGCAGGGGACGGAGCACCTGGACGAGGTTCTCCAGGCGCAGCCAGAGGACGTCGAGCCGTGCCACGTGGGCCAGCTCGTGGGCGAGGATCGCCTCCATGCGTTCCCGCGGCCAGCCCGCGGCCTCCTCGGGCAGCGCGATGACCGGCCGGAGGAGCCCCATGGTGAAGGGGCCGGGAAGCCCCCGTGCCAGGAGCACCCGGACCCGCCGGCGGATGTGGAGGCGGCGGCGCCAGAGGCCCAGGAGCTCGTCCATCATGGGGTCGTCAGCGGGATATCCTCCATGGAGGAGTGCCCTGGTCCTCCACCACTGGGTCCCCAGGAGCCCAGCGACCAGGAGGGCCCCGGAAAGCCAGAGGCCGAGGAGGCCGGCCTGCATCCATGGGATCGCGGTGGGAACCCCGGACGCGGCGGAGCTCACCAGGTCCCCCGCGGGAAGCACGGTGGTGGAGGCCGTGGTCCCGCCCGGGAGCCAGTCCTGGAGGAGCGCCGCCAGGCTGAAGCGGAAGGCCGCGCCCGGTGGCAGGAGGAAGCGGAGGACCACCAGGGTCCAGAGGACGTGGTGCAGGGTGGTGGCCCGCCGCGGCCAGAGGTGCTGCACGGCGAGGGCCAGGACGAGGAGGATCCCCCCGTAGAGGCTCAGCCGCCCCAGGAGGCCGAGCCATGCCTGGAGAAGGGCCGGTGCGCTGGCGAGGACCTCAGGCATCGTCGGAGCCCCCCCCGTCCCGGGCCAGGAGCCGCTCCACCTCCCGGATCTCCTCCTCGCTCAGCTCGGCGCCCCGGGTCAGCAGGGGTACCACGGCGGCGGCGTCGATCTCGAGCACCCGCTCGGCGAAGTCCCGGACCAGGGCCGCCAGGCCCGCCGCCCGCGGGATGGCCGGGATGTAGAGGTTCACGCCGTGGAAGCGCTCCCGGAGCACCGCGCCCTTCTGGACCATGCGTTCCAGGACCGTCCGCGTGGTGGAGAGGGCCCAGTTCCGCCGCGGGCCCACCCTTTCGTGGACCTCCCGGGCGCTCAGGCGCCCGTGGCGCCAGAGCACCTTCATGATCTCCATCTCCGATCTCGAGAGCTCGCGGATGTCGGTGGTCATGGGTACCTCCCCATCGCTGCGCTACAACTGTAGCATCTTCTTCACGGATGTCAACACCCTCGCTTGATGGGGCCGCGGGAAGCGGGTAGCATCGCGGCGCGGACGGTGCCGGAGCACCGCCGCCCGGGGGTGGACGCATGGCACGGCCGGAGCTCGTCGAAAACGCCGCGGGACGCCTGGTGCCCGCCGAGGTCAACGGCGCCGAACAGGTGCCCTTCCGTGGGGTCGGGGGCCACCGGCCCTCGGGCCGGAAGGCGGCCCCGCTGATCCGCACCTGCCTGGACTACCCCGAGGACGGGGACAAGCGGGTGGGCTCGCTCCGGGAGGCCCTGGAGCAGGTGGGGCTGGCCGACGGCATGGTGGTCTCCACGCACCACCACCTGCGCAACGGCGACGCTGTGGCCAACATGGTCTTCGAGGCGGCCGCCGAGATGGGCCGGAGGGACCTCATGTGGTTCCCCTCGGCCTCCTTCCCGGTGCACGAGCCGCAGATCGCCCACATGGAGTCCGGGGTGATCCACCACATCGAGGGCTCCATGAACGGGCCCCTGGGGGACTACTGCACCGCCGGGAGGATGCGTGGCCTGGGCGTGCTGCGCTCCCACGGGGGCCGCTGGCAGGCCATCCAGGACGGGGAGGTCCACATCGACGTGGCGGTGATCGCCGCCCCCACGGCGGACCCCTTCGGCAACGCCAACGCCCTCGACGGCCCCGCGGCCTGCGGGCTCCTGGGCTTCGCCCTGGCGGATTCCATCTACGCGGAGCGGGTCGTCGTGGTCACCGACAACCTGGTGCCCTTCCCCTGCCTTCCCTGGCAGATCCAGGGCAACAACGTGGACGTGGTGGTGGAGGTGCCCTCCATCGGGGACCCCGCGAAGATCGTGTCCGGGACAACCCGCATCACCCAGAGTCCGGACCGCCTCCGCATCGCCGAGCTGGCCGCCCGCTTCTGCGACGCGGCCGGCATCGTCCGGGACGGCTTCTCCTTCCAGGCGGGCGCCGGGGGCACCACCCTGGCCTTCGCCATCTTCCTGCGCGACATCATGCGCGAGCGCGGGGTGGCGGCCGCCTTCGCCCGGGGAGGGTCCACGAAGTACATGGTGGAGATGCTCCGGGAGGGGCTCATCGGCTACATCCTGGACGGCCAGACCTTCGACCTGGACGGGGTGGCCTCCATGCGGGAGGACCCCCGCCACGTGGACACCTCTCCCTTCACCTCCTACAACTTCCACGGCAAGGGGAACTTCGCCTCCATGGTGGACGTGGCGGTGCTGGGCGCCACCGAAGTGGACGTGGACTTCAACGCCAACGTGGTGACCCACTCGGACGGCCGGCTGCTCCACGGCATCGGCGGCTGGCAGAACTGCCTGGCCGCCCGGACCACCATGCTCCTGGTGCCCTCCTTCCGGGACCGGATCCCGGTGATCGTGGACGAGGTCACCACCCTCTGCGGTCCCGGCGAGCTCATCGACGTGGTGGTCACCGAGCGGGGGATCGCGGTGAACCCGCGCCGGCAGGACCTCCTGGACGCGGTGGCGGGCTCGGGGCTGCCCATCCGGGACATCCACGACCTCAAGGCGGAGCTGGACCGTCTCTGCGGGGCGCCACAGCGCATCCAGCGCAGCCGCGACCCGGTGGCCGTGGTGAAGTGGGTTGACGGCACGGTGCTGGACACCGTCTGGCGGATCGGGTAGGCCCGCAGCCCTCCCGGCACCGCAGCAGCCGGCCTGCGGGGGCGGGAGGCGCGGGGCCCCGGTTCAGCCCCTCCGGCCCCCGTCCCCCGGCGGCCCCCGCAGGATCTCGGGCCGCCGCCGCACCCCATCGGCCACCGCAAGGCCCCGGAACCGCACGGTGACCAGCGGACACTCCCCCTCGTCGCAGGCGAAGTGGGCGGGCTCCCAGATCTCCTCCAGCGCCGCCGCCACACTGGGGAACAGGTGCCGGGACCCGATGAGCTCGAGCATCCCCGTCCGCTCCAGCACCTGGAGCACGGTGTCGTTGAGGCCGCTCACCGAGAACTCGTAGCCCGCCTCCCGGAGCCGCTTCACCAGCCGGCGCAGGGCCTCCACCCCCGAGGCGTCGATCTCGTTGATCCCGTTGCCCACCAGGAGCACGTGCTCCAGGTCCGGCATGGAGGCCACCCGCTCCAGGACCTGGTCCTCCAGGTAGCTCACGTTGGAGAAGAAGAGCGAACCGTTGAACCGGATCACGGCGATCCGCCGGCACAGCTCCAGCCCGTGGCGGCGGGCGCTTCTGAAGGACCCGTCGGTGTAGAGGGAGAGCAGGTCCACGTCGGGCTTCATGGTCCGGAACAGGTAGAGGCCCAGCGACAGCGCGACGCCCAGGAAGATCCCCTTCTCCAGGTGGGGCGCCGCCAGCAGGGTCACCACAAAGGTGACGCCGGCGATGAGGCCGTCGTGGGGCTGGGCCTGCCAGGCGTGGACCAGCGCCCGGAAGTCCACGAGCCCGATGACCGCCAGCATGATGATGGCGGCCAGAACCGCCTGGGGCAGGTGGTAGAGCAGCGGCGTCAGGAAGAGCAGCGTCACCAGGACCACCACGCTGGAGAACACGTTGGACAGGCCCGTGCGGGCCCCCGCCTGGAGGTTCACGGCGGAGCGGGAGAACGACCCCGACACGGGGTAGCTGGAGGCGAAGGATCCCACGATGTTGGCCAGTCCCTGCCCGATGAGCTCCTGGTTGGGGTCGATCCGCTGGCCCGTCCGGGCCGCCATGGCCTTGGCGATGGAGATGGCCTCCATGAAGCCCAGGATGGAGATGATCACCATCATGGGCAGCAGGGGCACGGCGACGGCCGGATCCACCACGGGGGCCCTCAGGCCGGGGAGGCCGCGGGGGATCGTGCCCACCACGGCGCCGCCGCCCACGAAGACGAGCCGCCCGGGATCGAGCCGGCCGTTGCCCACCTTCAGGCGCCAGACGGGGCCGCCCGGAGAGGTCCCCTCTCCGGGGAGCGGGCGAAGCTCGAGGCCCCCGCCGGCGGTCCGGACCCCCATGAACAGGCAGCGCCGGAGCTCCTCCCGGACCCTGGAGGCCTCCTCCCGCGCCACCGCCAGGCGGACCTCCAGGAGCTCGAGCTCGTGCTTCAACTGCAGGGTGCGGGGGTCCGTGGGCCCCGCCGTCCTTCGGGTCTCACGGTGGCGGGCTGCGGCCTCCCGACGGGCCGCAGCCAGCTCCTCGAGCCGCTCGCAGGCGGCGTTGTACCTGCGGACGAGCTCCACGGCCCGGGGGGAGGCCACGTGCCCCAGGGTGGTCTCGAGGTTGCGCTCGAAGCCCGTGGCCCACGAGATCACCGTGGCCAGGACCACGGCGATGAGCACGTTGGGAAGGCGGGGGTTGATCCGGCGCAGGGTCACCATGAGCACCAGCGCGCCCACGCCCATGGCCAGGGTGGGCCAGTGGACCCAGTGGAGGGCCGCCCGGCAGACGTTGAGCACCGTCTCGTAGTGGTGCTCCCCCTTCTCGGCGGACACCCCCAGGAACTTCCCCAGCTGGGAGGAGGCGATGATGAGGGCGGCGGCGTTGGTGAAGCCGTTCACCACGGGGTGGGAGAGCAGGTTGATGATGACGCCCAGCCGCAGCAGGCCCAGGGCCAGCTGGAACAGCCCCACCATGAGTGCGAGCAGCAGGGCGTAGGCGATGAACTCGGGCCCCCCCGCCGAGGCCAGGGGCTCCAGGGCCGTGGCGGTCATGAGGGACACCACGGCCACGGGGCCCGTGGCCAGCTGGGCGCTCGAGCCGAAGAGGGCGGCGATCACCGGGGGGATGCACGCGGCGTAGAGGCCGTAGTAGGCGGGGAGCCCCGCCAGCTGGGCGTAGGCCATGGACTGGGGGATCAGCACCAGGGCCACGGTGAGGCCGGCCAGCAGGTCGGCCCGGGCCTCGCGCGACCCGTAGCGCCCGAGCTGCGCCGCGATGGGCAGCACCCGCCGCAGGGGAGCGGGGAGCTCCACGGAGCCCCCGCTACGCCTCGCCGAGGAGGCCCGTGACGTGGTGGAGGACCTCCACCGTGCGGACCACGCCGGCCACGCTCCCCTCGCGGAGCACGGGCAGGAGCGCCACGTCGTGCTCCACCAGCTCCCGGGCCACCTTCAGGAGGGGGTCGTCCGCGGAGACGGTGGCCGTGATGGGGGTCATGGCGTCGGACACGGGACGCTCGGCGTGCTCCCGGAGGCGCCCCAGGATCTCCTCGTTCACCTCCTGCGGGGCGGCGGCATCCCTGCGGAAGAGCCTCCGGTGGCCCGCGCCGCGGCCCGACACGGTGTCCAGCTGGAGCGCGCGGAGCAGGTCCCTCCGCCGGGCCATCCCCAGGAGCTGGTAGCTCTCGTTGAACACGAGGACCACCCTGGGAAGCGAGCGGCGGCCACCCGACGTGGTGAGGGCCGCGTTCTCCAGCTCCACCAGGGCCTGCCGGATGGTGAACCAGTAGGGGATGTGGGGGTACTCCTCCAGCGGGATCATGATCTCTGCTGCGGTGGGGGTCTTCATGGCACCTCCGTGGGCTCGGGGTGGGGCCGTCCGCCGGCTCCCTCCCCCTCGTGGTGGACGTGGAGCCCCGAGCGGCGGGCCACGGCCTCACCGTCGCCGCCGCACCGCTCCTCCAGGGCCCTCAGGTACTCCTTCCGGAAGGCCGCCTCGGCCTCCGCGTAGGGCTCCAGGCCCAGCAGCTCCTCCAGCAGCGCGGCACGGCCGCGGACCCGCTGCCAGCGCATGGCCCGCTCCACGCTGTAGAGGATCTGCTCCTTCTTGAAGGGCTTGGTGATGTAGTCGAAGACACCGAGCTCCAGCGCCTCGAGCGTGCTCTCCATGGAGCCGAAGGCGGTGATGATGATCACCTCCTCATTCCGGTCCCGCTCCCGCAGCCATCGCAGGATGTCCAGCCCGTCCATGCCGGGCATCTTGAGATCCACGATCACCAGGTCGAAGGTCCGCTGCTCCAGGAGGCCCGGCACCTCCAGGGAGTTGGCGGTGCACACCACCTCATGGGGCGTCCGCTCCTGGAGGATCCTCTCCAGGAGGCGGAGCATGTGGACCTCGTCATCCACCGCCAGGATGCTCTGCCGCGACTTCATGGTGCCTCCTCGCTCCGGGCTGCGGCTCCGCCAGGGGAAGCCGCACGGTGAAGGTCGTCCCCGTGGGGCCGTCGGGGTGGTCCTCCCGGCTCCGGCTCGTGCAGGTGATGGTGCCGCCGTACCGGGTGACGATCCCGTAGCACAGCGAGAGCCCGAGCCCGGTGCCCTCGCCCACGGGCTTGGTGGTGAAGAAGGGGTCGAAGATCTTCTGCCGGAGGCCCTCCGGGATGCCGCACCCCGTGTCCTCCACGTCCACGGCCACCATCTCCGCCTCGCGCCGCGCGCGGATGGTCAGCCTCCCGCCGCCGTCGGCCATGGCGGCCACGGCGTTGTTCACGAGGTTGAAGATCACCTGCTGGAACTCGCGCCCGTCGCCCCGGGCGGCCGGCAGGTCCTCCGGGAGGTCGAGCTCGAGCTCCACCTTGTGGGTCATGAGCGTGTTGGCCACGATGCTCACCACCTGCTCGATGCCGCGCCGGACGTCCACCTGCTCCTCCAGGCCCTCGGTGACCCGGGCGAAGCCCAGGAGGTTCTCCACCACGCGCTTGGCGGCGTTGGCCTGCTCCTCGATGGTGGCCAGGTCCTGGTGCTCCGGGGTCCCCTCGGGAAAGCGCTCGAGCAGGAGGTCGGTGAAGCCCAGGATCACCGCCAGCGGGTTGTTGATCTCGTGGGCCACCCCGGCGGCCAGCGTGCCGATGGAGGCGAGCTTCTCGGCGTTGTAGATCCTCTGGTCCATGACCAGCTTCCGGGAGATATCCCGGCTGATGCCCAGGACGAACCGGACACCGCCGGAGTCCTCCCGGATGGGCATGAGGCGGGTGCTCAGCCGCACGGTGCCGCCGCCCACCCTCACCGAGTGCTCGTAGCTGATGCCGTGGCCGCAGAAGAGCGCCTGGTCCATCTTCTGGAGGATGAACCCGGCGTCCTGCGGCCGGAGGATCTCGGCCAGCGGACGGCCCAGGAAGAGCTCCCGCGGCGGGTCGCCCCAGGCCGGATCCGGGGGCACCGGAGCCAGGCTCGCGAAGAGCCGGACCGTCTGGGCGTTGGCCAGCACCACGCGGGAGTCCGTGTCCAGGATGTAGATCAGGTCGCTGGCCTGCTCCACCACACGCCGGTAGATGCGCTCCACCTCGTGGAGCTCCGCCGTGGTCTGCTCCACCTGGCGCTGCAGCGCCAGGGAGGTCCGCCGCTGGATGGTGACCAGGGTCCCCCCCAGGAAGCCCAGGGCGAGGATCAGCAGGGCCACCGCCGCCACGTGCCGCGTGAACACCCGGTGCACCGCGGCCCGCACCTCGGCCTCGGGGGCCACCACGGCCACGGACCAGGTCTCCCGGTGCCAGGCGCCCTGCTCCCTGAGGGGGGCGAAGGCCATGAGCTTGGCGATCCGCCCGTGGAGGCCGCCGTGCCACCCGCTCACGTAGTGGCCCGTACCCTCCTCGCCACCCAGCATCCGGGTCCGCATGATCCGGTCGATGGAGGAGAAGTCGATCTCCGGGGCCCTGCGCTGCCGGGCCTCGAAGGCGTTGCGTCCCACGAACTGGGGGTCGGGGTGGTACAGGAAGACACCGTCAGAGTCGATGACCCAGAGGTAGCCGGTCCGGCCCGAGCGGGTGTGGCGCGCCACGCCCCGGATGAGCTCCGTCAGGTCCACGTCGCAGACGAGGAGGCGCGCGCCGGGCAGGCGGGCCGTCACCTGGTCCGCCACCTTCCAGGGGCCGCCGGGGGTCCTGACGATCCTCCTCGGCCCCACGGCCAGGGCGGGCCGTGCCCCGGGTGGCTCCGGCGGGGACCGCGGGATCGTGGCGAAGAGGGGGGAGCCCACCGTCACCACCGGGCCGCCGCGCCCGTCCACCAGGCGGACCGACGCCACGCCCAGGCCCGGGCAGCGTTCGAGCATGGCGGCGAGCGCCCCCCGGAGGGTCTCGCCGGTGAGCTCGGCCCCACCAAGGAAGCGGGCCGTGGAGAGGACCTCGGCCTCCACGTCCGAGAGGCGGTGTCCGATGGCCGCCGCGGCCTGGCGCGCCAGCACCAGCTGCTGGTCGTTGAAGTCCTCGTTGATCTGGCGGCGCATGAGCACCGCGTTCTGCCAGACCAGCAGGGCTGCGGCGATGATGGCCACGAACAGGCCACCCAGGATGGCCTTGAGCCCGCGGGGCACGGCGGGGACACGGGGAGGCACGGCGTTCATCCCCGGTCCTCCCGGGGTGGTCCCTGCAGTCCGAGCTTGCGGGCCAGATCGCGTTCGTACCAGTCGGCGATGCGGTCGTTGGCCAGGGCCATGTCCAGCTGCTTGGTGAGGATCGTCAGGCGGCCGAGGGTGGTGAGCGTCTCCAGCACCCTCTCCCGTGGGACCCAGGTGAGCTGCGTGTCGAGGTAGTCCCCCGCGGAGGCGCTCTCGAAGCCCAGCTTCAGGAGCAGCGCCTCGATGAGTCGGATCCTGCGGACCCTCCGGTCGATGGAGGCCCCCCCGTCCTTGTACTGCATCCGCACCGAGTTCCTGGAGGGGTCGCCGGTACAGAGGGCCTCCACGGTGGTGAAGTGGTACCCCATGCGCAGGCTGAGGATCATGTAATCCCCGGTGACGATCGCAAAGCTGTCCTCCTGGAACCCGGACCCGGGGCCCCGCGTCATGCCTGCGGCCATCACCGACAGGAACCCGCGGGTGTCCGCCGCGGGCGGGCGGGGCCATCCCTCCCGTTCCACCCCGGCCCAGAACGCCTCGAAGGGCGGGCAGTCCAGCCGGTCCAGGTCCACCTGCCCCCGGTGCGCCACCGTCCGGAGGTCGCGCTCCAGGTGGACCACCGTGACCTGGAGCGGCACGCCCGTCCGGAGACGGACCCCTGCCCGCCTGCCCGAGCCGCCCGTCCGGACGGACCGGAACATCTCCTCCATGGCCCGCTGGTGGGCGAAGCGGGTCACGTCGTGGACCGTGCGACAGCTCGCGATCTGGAAATCAGGGGTGGAGGGGTGGATCAGGTTGAGGGGGGCGATCCGGCCCAGGACCGACTGCAGCAGGTCGAAGATGGGCTCGCCCGTCAGGGGCTCGAACTCCCTCCGGCGCGCCGCCACGAGCCCGGGGAGAACACCCCGGTAGATCGTCTCTCCCGTGGCGTCCACCGTGACCTCCATGCCGGGCTCGAGAGGAGCCGTGTCCTCCACGCCCACCAGCGTGGGGACGCCGTGCTCGCGCGCCAGCGTGGCCATGTGGCTGGCGCTGCCCCCCACCTCGGCCACGATGGCGGCCACCCTACCCATCACGGCCACGAGGCCCGGAAACGGCCGCGGCGTGACCACCACCGCGCCCGCCGGGACGGACTCCAGGTCGGCGGCGGTCCCCACGCGGCACACGGGGCCCGCCCCGGCCCCGGGGGCCGCCGTCACGCCTCCACTGACCAGGACCGGAGCCCCAGCGAGGTCCACCTCGGCGAGCTCGCCGCTCCTGGAGAAGGTGCGGAGGGGCCGGCACTGGAGCAGCACCAGCCGGCCGCTGGCGTCCAGGGCCCACTCGATGTCGCGCGGTCCGCCGTAGACCGCCTCGGCCCGCAGTGCGAGCTCGGCGAGCCGGTGGATCCGGTCCGCCGTGAGGGAGGGCAGGCCCCGCTCCTCCACGGGCACGGCGGTCTCCCGGACGCCGCCGCCGGGCTGGGCCACCAGCTGGACCGGCTTGGCGGCCACCCTGGACTCGAGGATGGACCGGTCGCTCCTCGAAACGCGGAAGACGTCGGGGCTCACCCGGCCGCCCACCAGGGTCGCACCCAGGCCCCGGACCGCCTGGATCACCAGGACGTCCTCCGCGGCGTCCACGGGGTCGCGGGTGTACACCACCCCTGCGGCCTCCGCGTCGATCATCTCCACGAAGCCCACGCTCATGGGGGTGTCCGCCTCCGCCAGGGAGTGGCTCAGGAGGTAGTAGATGGCGCCCGGTGTGAACTTCCCCGCCACCACACGCCGGTAGGCCTCCACGGCCCGTTTGAGGGGAACGTTGAGCTCCGACCGGTACTGGCCCGCGAAGCTCAGGGCGGAGTCCTCCCCCACGGCACTGGAGCGGACCGCCACGAAGCGGGCCCCCGTCCGCGCGGACAGGTCCGCGACGGCCGACCGGATGGCCTCCTCCAGCTCGGGAGGCAGCGGGGTCTCGAGCACGGCCCTGCGGATCTCCTCGCTGGCGGCCGCGAGCCCGGAGAAGGAGGACAGGTCCACGCCGTCCAGGATCCCGGCGATCCTCTCCTGGAGCCCTGCGGAATCCAGGAAGAGGCGGTAGGCCCACGCGGTCACCGCGAACCCGTCCGGCGTGGGCAGCGCCGCCCGCGAGGCCAGCTCGGCCAGGTGGGCGTTCTTGGCGCCCACCGACCAGGCGTCGGAGGAGTTCAGCTCGTTGAACGGCCGCACCAGCCGGTCCTCCCGGGCGGGCGCCCTTCCCTCCACGAGGATGGAGATCTCCCGGGCGATCTCCCGGACACGGTCCTCCAGGGGAAGGTACTCCGGCCCCCCGATGGCCACCAGGTCGCCGGCGAGCTCCTCCAGCGCCGTGGTGAGCTCGTCCACCGAGGCCTGGATGTAGGACCGGTCGAAGAGGTACTCCCCCCGCGCCTTCTCCTCCATGTCGGCGATGCGCTTGAGGATCAGGTTGTTCCGGTCCAGGAGGCGGCGGAAGAGGCGGAAGCGCTCCCGGGTTCCCTCGGGCACGGCCTCCACGGGCGGCTCCGCCGCCAGCAGGTTCGCGAGCCACGAGCGGACCCTCGCCAGCGTTCCCGCCGAACGTCCGCCGCTGCTGCCCGGCGCATCCATCGGCCGCCCTCCGCTCCCCCCGCCGGACCCACTCCCCCGGTGGCCCTCGCGGAAGGAACCCCCCCAAGGGCTTCCCGCGCGCTCCGGAGACCGGACCACCACCCCTAATGTGAAATCTTTCACTTGCCCTGTCAAGCCCATGAAAGGACAGGCGTATGGTCATGGCGTGGTGCACCGGCGGGTCGTTCACAGGGGGGCGCCCTGCGGCGTGCGGAGCGCGTCCTTCCGTTCCGGATCCGGAACATCCGATGGAGTCCCTCGTAGGAACGGATGGAGGATGTCATGATCCGCGTGGAAGAGCATGACAACGTACGCCCTGTGTGCCCCCACTGCAACCAGCCCCTGGACCGCCTGACCCGGACCCCGATCCAGGTCACGCTCGGCAAGGCCTTCGCCTGGTCCTGCCCCCACTGCAGGAAGGTCCTCGGTGTCACCCACCGCAAGGGCTTCTGGATGGGGTGAGAGTCGCTCCGCGGGGAGGCAGGGGACCGGCCCGGAAGGCCGGAGCCCGTGCTACCCTCGGCCGGAGATTCCCCCACGGAGGTCCAGACGATGATCCGGCCGAGGCTCCCCCTCCTTCTCCTCGCGGTGCTGGCCGCGCTCCCGGTGCTCGCCGGGGATCCACCACCCCTCGACGACCCCTTCCTGGAGGCCCTGACCGGCTCCTGGACGCTCCGCGGGACGGTGCAGGGCGAGGCCGTGGTCACCACGGTGGAGGCCCGGTGGGTCCTCGGCCACCAGTTCCTCCGGCTCCACCTGGTGGACGCCGCCGAGCCGCCCTCCTACGAGGCCCTGATCTTCCTCGGCCGCGACGCCGGCACCGGCCGGTACCTCGCCCACTGGCTGGACGTCGCCGGAGCGGGTCCCTCGCGCACCCTGGGCACCGGGACCCGCACGGGCGACACCCTCGTCCTCCGCTTCGAGTACCCCGGCACCACCTTCCGGGACACCTTCACCCTCGACCGGGCGAAGGGCACCTGGACCCTCCTGATCGAGAGCGGTTCCGGGAACGGCCCCTGGTCCACCTTCGCCGCCTACACCGCGGTGCGTGGCACGCCGGACTGAAGCCCCGGGTTCAGGAGAGCCCCGCCCTGGAGTGAGCCTTCAAGATCGAGAAAGCGATGGCACTCGAGATGTAGAATGTCGGTAACCGACATCGGGAGGGGGCCGTTGCCATGGCACGAGATCTTGCCGAGGAGCTCGAGAGGAACATTCCCCTGTCCGAAATGATCCAGACCCTGCGCCGCGAGTTGCAGGTGTCCATGGCTGTCGCGAAAGATGAGGATCCACGCTTCAATGTTCCCGAGGTGGAGCTCGGGCCGAGGCGCGTGGCATGAGCGAGAATCATCAGAGGGACCACAAATCGCTTCGATTGGTGACTGGCAGAACAGCCGATTGGCATGAGCTCGCCAAGGATTGCGTGCGCTTCGCGAACGCCCGGGGCGGCGTGATCCTGATCGGCATCGAAGACGATGCCGACGAGCCGGCGGCTGACCAAGAGATTCCCGCAGGTCTGACCGACAGGATCCGCAAGCGGGTCAAGGAGCTGACGGTCAACGTCGAAATCGCGGTCTCGGTGAACGTGGCGGAGAATGGCGGCCAGTACATGGAGTTACGAATTTCGCGTTCGTCGGCCCTGGCCTCGACCACGGATGGCCGCTACTACCTCCGGGTCGCAGACGACTGCAAGCCTCTCGTCGGCGAGGCAATCCAGCGCCTTCTGAACGAGCGGGGCATGCAGTCGTGGGAGATCCTGACGACCCTTGGAGTGCCTCAAGAAAATGCCGATCCTGCCGAGCTCGAACGCTACCCCTTGGCGTGACGCCGGAGAACATCCCCCACACAACGGTTCGGCGCAACGAGCACCTTGCCCGGGTCTTTCACGACCTCGGCCTGATGGAACGGGAGGGAAGCGGCTACGACAGAATGTACGAGGTCCTGCTCTCCCAGGGGAGGAGGCCTCCAGCTCTCCGGGAAGGACCTGACCGGATCGAGGTGACGGTAGAACGACGGGTCTTGAATGATGCAGTGATCGACTTCATCCGGAAGGCCGATGAAACCTTTCAACTGACACAGCGGGAGCGAATCACACTGGGTTTGCTGGCGCAGCACGACGGGCTGACGGCGCGGGATCTCGTGAAGGAGCTGCACCTCCCAGCTGTCGATGATCTCAAGCCATGGCTGGGCAAGTTGCTCGACCTGGAGCTCATTCGCCAGGCTGGCCGTACCAGGGGGACACGCTATTTCGTCGATGCCACGCTGATGCGAACCCTGGAGTTCTCCCACGGAACCACACTGGCTCGGATCGAGCCGCATCGACTGAGTGCACTGGTCGTGGAAGATCTACGTCGGCATCCCGGATCGGGCCGCGGTGAGATTCATACCCGTATCGGGAAGGAGATCCCGGTGAGCAGAATTCAGCGAACCCTCAAGAAACTTGTTGATGAGGGAATTGTCGTCTATCAGGGGGAGCGAAGGTGGCGGCGGTACTGGCTCGAGGACTCGAGGCGGTGAGGCATATGGTTCAACAACGCGCCTATCGGTTGACAATTGGCAACCCACCAGCGTCATAGGCCCTCCAACATACTGACACAACGTGTGTTGTATAAAACGCAATCGCGTCCGATGCATCATAGAAACGTGTTACAAGGGAACGCCGGCCGTGGTATCCAGGTGCTCTACCCAAGACATACCGACGTAGCTGACGGCCACCAACCTCATTCCCGTTCAGAAACAGTGCTCACTCGCAATTCCGGTCCTGTCCGTGGCGGCGGCTCCAGGCAGGTCGCCGGCCTCAGTCAACCGTGACCACCCTCCCCGCCGCCAGGAACCACAGCTCGGTGCGGGGTGGCTCGGGGAGGGCGAGGGCTTCCTGGATGGCGCGGGCGTAGGCGGCGAGCTGGCTCCGGTAGGCCTGGGCGCGTTCGTCGAGGTGGGTGGGGTCGTCGGTCTTGTGATCGGCGACGACGAGGCGGCCGGTTCCGGGGTCGCGGTAGAGGAGGTCGATGACGCCCCGGCAGGCGCCGACGGGGTCGTCCTCGTACCGGGGCTCGTCGGGGGGCGGCAGGAGGACGGGGAGCTCGCGGGCCAGGACGTGGCCGGCGAGGCCGAGCCAGCGGTCCCAGAGCGGTCCCGAGCGGAAGGTGTCGAGGAGCTCGTCCAGGTGGGTGCGGGCCGCGGCCAGGCGGTCCGGGGCCACGGCGGTCTCGAGCCAGCGGGCGGCCTCCTGCCGGCAGCGGTCGAGCTCGGCGTCCGGATCGGGTGCTCGGTGGTCGAAGTGCTCCATCACGCGGTGGACGGCGGAGCCCGCGGCCGTGGCCACATCCCGCGGGACGCCGGCACGCGCCAGGGCGGCCCCCTCCTCGGGCGTCTCGGCGCCCTCCACGCCGGCGGCGACGGCCTCGGCCAGCTCCCGGTGCGCCTCGTGGGAGACCGCCTGGAGCCACGGCCGCCCCTGGCGGGCGGCGGCCCCGGCGCGGAGCCCGGCCAGGGTCTCGCGGTCGGCGAGGAAGGTGTCCACTCGGGGAACGGCGGCCGGTCCGGGCGGCGCGAGGGATGGCAGGGGACCCGGGGCGGGAAGCCGCCAGAGCGCTCCCTCCTCGAGCAGGGTGCCGTCGGGGTCCATCCGCCCGGCCAGCACCTCGGGGTCCAGGTGCCAGCCGCCCGTCCGGGCCGTCATCCTCGCCAGGAAGGTGCCCTCGGGCGCGATCCACGTGGCGCCCGCCTTCCGGTACTCGGGTGCGCCCACCGTGACGAGACGGTCCCTGGCGCGGGTCATGGCCACGTAGAGCAGCCGCAGCTCCTCGGCCTCGGCGACCTCGGCTCTGGCCTCCTCGGCGTCCGCCCAGCGGGGCGTGGGGATCCCGGCGAGACGGATTTCCAGCGCGCCCGTCGCCGGATGCCGCTGCACCGCCGTCTCGCTGGCAGCGGGCGACCGGCGGCGGCCACCCCCGGCCGTCTGCACGATCCAGACGTGGGCAAACCCGAGCCCCTTGGCCCCGTGGACCGTCATCACCTGCACGCCGCCACCGTCCTGCCTCGGGCGGGCGCTGGCCTCGTCGGGCCGTTCACGGCCCACGCGCCGCAGCCATGCCAGCACGGGCTCCGCTCCCGAAGCGCGGGAGAGCTCGGAGGCGAAGTCGTCGAGGAACCGTTCCACGTTGGCCAGCCGGTAGCGGCCCGGGAACCGTGCCGCGGCCAGGGCCTCGGCCAGCGTCAGCTCCCGGAGCCTCTCGACGAAGCGGTCCGGTGGGTCCTCGGCGAGGGAGCGTCTGAGCCTGCCGAGATTGCCGAGGAATGCCACGAGGGCACCGGGCCATCCTTCGAGCGGGTCCACGGGTGCATCGATGGAGTCGGCCGCCTTCTCGATGGCAGCGACCGTGTCCGGGGCGATCTCCGGCCCGTCCACGGCGGCGGCCAGCCGGGGCAGGCCGGCGTGCCACAGGGGCCGCAGGGCGGCGTCGGGGACGCCGACGTACGGGCTCCGGAGGACCGCGGTCAGCGCCAGCACGTCGTCCGGATCGAGGATCGTCCGGCACAGCGCCATGGCCTCGGCCACCTCGCGGGTACGGTAGAAGCTCCGGTCCTTGCCCACCTCGTAGGGGATACCGGCCTCCCGGAGCGCCTCGAGGAAGGGCTCCAGGTGGGTCGAGGCCCGCATCAGGATCGCCATGCCGCCGAAGGGCTGACCGTGATCCCTGTGGAGCGCCACCATGTCCGAGACCACCGCCCTGGCCTCGAGCCGTGCCGTGTCCTCCACCCTGGCGTTGTGGGACGGATCGCCGCTCGCCTCGTCCACTTTCACGGCGAGCCAGTGCTCCACGGGGTGACGGCCGCCCTCGGTGAAGCCGGGATCCGCCGCGCGCTCGGGGCAGGCGGACAGCGGCTCGAAGGGCGCCTGCACGCCGGGACGCTCCTTCATGGACGGAGCGACCACCCGTTCCACCTCCTCGAGGATGGCCGGAACCGAGCGGAAGTTGACCTCGAGCCTCCGCTGGACGCCGCCGGCCGAGCGGATGGCCTGCACGAGCCGCTCGTAGGCGGCGAAGTCGGCGCCCCGGAAGGCGTAGATGGACTGCTTGGGATCGCCGACGAGGAAGAGACAGGGACCGGGACCCGGATCGTCGCCGAGCGCCAGCAGGCGGACGATCTCGGCCTGCTCGGGATCGGTGTCCTGCATCTCGTCCACCAGGAGCTGCCTGATCTCCGACCGCAGCTGGCGGCGGACGCCCGCCTCCCTCTCGAGCACCGTGCGGGCGAGACGCAGCAGGTCGTTGAAGCCCAGGATGCCCCGGGCCCGCTGGACCTCCTCGACCCGGCGCAGCACCGGGGCAAGGAGCGCCGCCACCTGCCGCCAGGTCTCGGGATCGAAGCGTTGGAGCATCTGCAGGCGGGGAACGGCCCTGGCAAGGTTGGCGGAGAAGTCCTCCGGATCGAGGGCCTCGGGTGTGGGCCTGTTGAGCTTGCCGCCAGCCCACTCCGCCAGCTTGTCCATGGCCTTCCTCCGGCCGGGATCGGACACGAGCTCCGCCACGGCGCGGAGCCGTTCGAGCGCCGTGCCCTCGCCGTGCTCCAGCAGGTCGGCCAGCGCGACGAGCAGCCTGCCGCCTTCACCGACGTTCTTCGGCTTGTCCGCGTACGCGGCGCCGTCCTGCCGGCAGGGCACGATCCACGAGGCCAGCCGCCCGAGCAGCTCCTCGAGCACCGGCCCGGCGAAGGGATCGTCCTCGAGCACCTCCGGCGTGACACCGGCGGCCACGAGGGTGGCGGCGGCGTCGCCCAGCTCGGCGGGGCCGAGGCCCACGGCGGCCAGGGCCATGGCCCGGGGCTCTCCGTCGCGGAAGGCCGGCACGAGCATGGCCTGAACGGTCTCGTCCACGAGCTCGCGGACGGCCTCGCCGCTGGCATCCACGTCGAAACCAGGCCGCACGCCGGCCTCGACGGGGAAGCGGGCCAGGATCGAACGGGCGAAGGCGTGGATGGTTCCCACGTGGAGGCGCTCGAGCTGGGTCAGCAACGCGCCGGCACGCTTCCGGACGACGGCCTCGTCCGGCGGCAGGGCCGCCCGGTAGAGCCCCGTCACGACCGGGTCATCGGGGTCGGCCGGGAAGGGGTCGGTCTCCCGCAGGGTCACCAGGGCCTCGGCGGTCCGGGACGCCATCTCGGCCGCCGCCGCCTCGCTGAAGGTGATGGCCACCACGCCCTCGAGCACCCGGGCGGCCACGGTCTCGTCGTCGTCCCCGTTCCGGGCCGCCGCCTCCCAGCCCGGTCCCACGCTCCACGCCACGATGCGGGCCACCAGCGCCGCGGTCTTGCCGGTCCCGGCCCCGGCCTGGAGCGCCACGTGCCGGGAGAGCTCCGTCTGGGCCGCCAGGCGGGCCTCGAGATCGGCGATCCGGCCGGCGTTCACGACGCCTCCTCCGGCATCTTCGCCCCCCGCTGCTCCCACAGCCGTCTGACGGGGTCGTCCTCCCCCAGCACGGCCATGGCGTCCACGAACCGGCGCCGGTAGGACGAGTCGTCCCGCAGGCAGGCGAGCCGCACGGCGCAGTGGTCACAGGGCGCCCCGGCCCCGTCGAGCCGCGGAAACATGGTTCCCGTGTCGAGGCACGCCAGGATCTCCCCGACGGCCAGACCCGCCGCCGTCGCGATGGCGGCGTGGTCGGCGGTGCCATCGAGCTCCACCGTGCGCTCGGTGGGCGCGAGCCCCTCCTTGAGCGCCAGGTAGCGCCCCACGGCGCCGCCGGGGTTGGCGAGGGCGTAGACGGCACCCTGGAGCAGCCTGCCCTGCCGGGCGTACCGGATACGAGTCGATGCATTGACGGCGTTGTCCACGGAGCCCGTCTTGTAGTCCGTCAGCACCAGGGTGCCGTCGTCCCGGTGGTCCACCCGGTCGGCCCGGAAACGCACCGTTGCCGTCTCCCGCCCGAGCGGGATCTCGGCGGCGCCCCGAAGCTCCGCGCCGAGGACACGGGGGCCGGACCCCTCCCAGTCGATCTCCCGTGTCCGTTCGAGGAACCCCAGGGCACGCCGGGCAAGGGCCAGCGCCAGCGCCGGCCGGCCCTCCCGTGCGGCCACCCGCCGGGCCTCGCGGATGGCGAGCTCCTCGAGCTTCGGGGGCTCGGGCCACTCCACCTTTCGGGCGTCGTGCCGGCGGGCCACGTCGAGCTCCACGTCGGAGGGCAGCCCGTGTTCCCGGACCAGCGCCTCGAGGATCGCATGGACCACACTGCCGAGGAGGGCACCACCGAGACGGTCGAGACCGGCGCCGGCCTCGGGCGGGGCTTCGATGCCCAGATCGCGTTCGAGGAAGGCGCGGAAGGGGCAGCGGGAGACGGCCTCGAGCCGTGTCACCCAGAGCTCCCCGGGTGGTGGGGCCCCCACGGCACCGTCGAAGGGCCCGAGCACGGGCTCGGGCCGCCTCGGCGGATCGAGCAGGTCGAGCACCCTGGCCGCATGGCTTCCAACGGGCCCCGCAACGGCCTCGAACATGGAGCCCACCGTGTCGCGATCTCCCCGGAGCCCGGTCGCCACGAGGTGCTCGATTCCGGGCCGGACCGATCCACCGCGGCCGGGATCGAAGACGTCGGCCACCAGCGGGCAATCCTCGCCACGGAGCGGTGCCTCGAGGCGTCCTTCGAGGGAGAGCCGCTCCAGGAAGGCCGAGGGGTTCGTCGCCCGGCCGTCGTGGTCCGTGGCGGCCCAGGAGAGCGTCACGGATCGTGCCGAGCTCGACAGCTGGGCGAAGAGGTACCGCTCCTCCAGGGGTGAGCGGGCCGCCACCGGGATCTCGGCCAGCACGGCGCTCAGCTGGCGCCGTGCGATCTCGGGCAGCAGCGGGTCCTCCGGACGGCGGAAGGGGAAGACGCCGCGTCGGAGGTCGGCGAGAAAGAGGTGGTCGAAGGTTCTTCCGCGGGCCTCGGTGACGCCCAGGACGGCCACGCCGCCCCCCCGGCCGCCGGCCGGAGCGGTGGCGATGCTGGCCAGCCGGTCGGCCAGGACGGGGGCCAGGGCCTCCCACCGGAGCTCCCCGGAGGTCTCCAGAGATGTCAGGATCTCCCGGACCGCTCCCTCCGCATCGGTCACCGGCCGGCCGGCCAGGCCCAGGAGGCGAAACAGCCCGGCGAACCAGCCGGCAAGAGCGGCGGCATCCGCGCTCCGTGGTCGCCGGTCGAGGTGCCGCCGAAGCTTTCCTGCATCCTCGACGATTGCGGCGACCAGAGGACGGGGCACCGTTCTCCTTCGCCGTCGCAATCGTCCGTCGTGCTCGTCGACGCCTTCCACCACCGGCAACCGGAGGCTCCCCTCCCCCGCACAGGCCGCCTGGCCGTCCCGGGCCGTGACATCCCGGATCGTGGCTGCGCCGACGGTGCGCAGCACGAGCCCGGCGAGCCGTGGCCCGCCGGGGATCGCCTCGGGACCGGCAGACTCGAGCCACGCGGCGGCGGGAGCGTCCGCACCCCGGAGGAGCAGCTCGGCCAGCGCTCTGGCACGGCGGGCCGGGGCCCCGGAAGGCACGGAGGCGCCCTCGCCGGAGAACGGAATGCCGAGCCGCCCGAACTGGCGGCGCACGGCGGCCGTCAGCGTCTCGTCCAGGCGCCGCGCCACCAGGGCCACGGCCTCGGGGCGAACACCCGTGTCCAGCAGCCGCCGGATCCGGCCCGCGATCTCCCGGATCTCGGCCTCGGGTCCCGGCGCCACGAAGAACGCCGGACGGACGTCGGGGCCGGACGGTGGCACCGCGGCCGCCCGGGCTGTCGCCCCCGCCCCCGCCAGCCGGTCGGCCAGGCGTTCCGCGAAGCGCCAGCCGGCGTCGCGCTCGGTGGGGCGGGCCGGGTCGGGGGGCAGGTCGACGATGACATGGGCGCCGTGGTGCCGGGCGAGGGCCTCCAGGAGGTCGCTCACGAGCCCGGTGGCCTCGGCGAAGCCGTGGATCAGGATCCCCCGGGCCGGAGACACCGCGCCCCCCGCGAGGAGCTCCACCGCCCGCCGCAGCAGGGACGAGCGGCCCGGGAGTCCACCCTCCATGGCCTCCAGCCAGGCGGCGGCCACCTCCACCACGGCCAGGCACCGCTCCCGCTGCCTGCCCGTGGTGCGTTCCTCCACGGCGTCGACGACGGCCTCCGCGTTGGTGGCGTCGAGACCGGCGTCCACGAGGTCGCGCACCGCGGCGGCCACCGCCGCGTAGCCGTCCTCCAGGTCGCCGAGCGCCAGCCGGAGCGCGTCCTGCTCCGCGGCCAGCTGTCGCACCAGCACCTCCTGCACCGCCGAGCCGCCCGGGGACGGTGTCTCGCCCGCCCGCTCCAGCACCTCCCGGGCCAGGGCCCGGTGGGTCTGGACCACCACGCCGGCCAGGGCCCCGAGCTCCCGGGCCAGCACCGCGGTGAGGTGCCGCGCGAGGCTCCGCGACGGCACCACGATCCGCACCGGCGGCCAGAGCGCCCCGGCATCCCGCGCCCGGCGCTCCAGGATCCAGTCCAGCACCCGCCGCTCGGCCTCGCGCGGCCCCGCGGCAGCGAGGATCGGTGAGAGGCTGTCGCTCATGCCATGACCAGTTGATCGTCCGACACATTCTGGGCCGACCGAGGCATTTCATCCCAGGTCGTGCCCTGAAGCTGTCTTCCGGCCCGTTTCTTGTTCTTTCCACCCCATTGTTTGAAGAAGAACGGGACCGAGGCAGCCCGGCACTGATCACGAATAGAAATGACCCAAGCTTCCTCCATGGGTCTGGCGCGCGGACCCGACTCGCCTCCGACGATCACCCAATCGATTCCTCGAAGATCCAGGTCAGGCAGCGGTCCGAGCAGCGGCTCCAGGGAGAGAAACTTGGTTGCCGCCGGCGCTCTTCTCAGATGATCGATCCTGCCGATATACTCGCGCGTCTCCACACTGACACCCATCCAGACGTTTGACGGCCAGGGCAGGGAGTGTGCAAGCTCCTCCAACCGTTGCGCACGTTTGGTGAGCACCTGGAACGTGTGCCAGTGAGCCTGTCGCATGACCTCGAAGACCCGCAGCACGAAATCGAACGGTACATCCTCGTGAAAGAGATCACTCATGGAGTTGACGAAAATCATCTGAGGACGCTTCCATCGAAGGGGCGTTTCCAGCACGTGCTCGTGGACGGCCAACTGGAAACCACGGGCATAGTTGGGCTGTCCCATCGCCTGTAACCGCCGGGCCATTCGCTCCGCATAACAGTTGGCACACCCCGGACTGACCTTGGTGCAGCCGGTCACCGGGTTCCAGGTGGATTCGGTCCATTCGATTGCCGATCTCGCCATGGTCACGCTCCCATCTGTCGATACTTGTCGAAGATGTCTGTGACAATCTTCGCCGCCACCGGCTTGTGACTGGCAAAGAACAGGAAGTAGACCACCGCGTTACTCGAGTTTCGCATCGGCACAGGCTCGGGAACGTACTGGAACCCAGCGACGTTTCTGAGACGCTCCGCAAATGCGGAAACGACTTTCTCGTTACTCGCCTTCTCGGGGGGAGTTTCCCCGAATAGACCCAGCTGGGGATTGTCTTCATAGGCAATGTCGCGCCACGACTCATCGCCCCAGAAACTTGTCATCCTGCGAATACCAGAAGGCCTGACATGTTCTGGGTTGCGCCACAGTGCGTTCCGGTTCATGTCCATGATCGGAAAGTTGAGGAAAATTTCGATGGACCTCATCTTGCCCGCGGTTTCAATGACCTCCCAGTTCAGGTGCAATCCGTAAGGATCCAGGAGACAGAGCGCTCTCCGGTAGTCCTCATAGCGCACACGTGGAAACACATCGCGAAGAAGCACATCGTTACAATCACCATGAAGGATATGAACCCCGGTGCGTTCCCGCACCTCAGGAAAGCTCCTGAGCTGATCGACCTTGTCACCATCGAGATCGACGAGGAAGTACTCGTCGAACGGTGGATCGACATTGAGGGCGTGGAGAGGGCTTCCCGGTACGAACCTGTGAGTGTCACGAGTCCAATGGACGCCTGTCCCTGCAAACCCGTCGATATACACATGGGAGAGCGGCCTCTGCCTCGCCAGAATCCTTGAATACGCACTGGCGTATTTCTTCACGATCTCCAACTTGATCTCGGACCAGTACCCGATTTCGTCGAAGATGAGGT